>Ga0070734_10000033_pt1 | contig 410295 bp, 382 predicted proteins | sample Coa_R1_8_FD_66444 | JGI IMG/M metagenome (GOLD analysis project Ga0070734, IMG submission 66444) | Surface soil microbial communities from Centralia Pennsylvania, which are recovering from an underground coalmine fire - Coalmine... | ecosystem: Environmental > Terrestrial > Soil >...
GGGGGCTGGTATCCTGACATGGGCGTACTCCTTTCCCCTCCCGGGCCAGGGAGGTTTCCGATGTGGTGGATCTCGGAAAGGGTACGCCCTTCGAATTTCCACACCTCTTGACATTAGCTCGCGGTGCATGATGCCTACCCAGTGACCCCTATGCATTCGTTGATCATTCCGAAGAGACATGTCGCCGATTTCTTCGAGCTGACTGGAGCAGAAAACAACGCAATCTTGTCACTCGCCCGGCAAATGAAAGCGGCGATCTCGGCGGAAGACGCCGACGTGTCAGCGTTTAACTTGGGCGTGAATAATGGGGTGAACGCGGGCCAGACAGTGTTTCATGTTCACGTTCATCTAATCCCTCGGCGTCAAGGCGATGTTGAGAATCCTCAGGGCGGTATTCGTGGTGTCGTTGCCGGAAGAGCGGCCTATTGGTGAGCTTCAAAATCATCGACAAGTCGCAGTGTATCAGCGCGCGCCAGACGGAGTGAGAATATGGAGGTTCACGAACCGTTGCCAGGCATCGCACACCGCGGAGCATTTGTGCCGCGAGTTGCTCTTCAAGTGAGATGTAGTTACCACGGAACGTCTGCCGATGCTAGCGAGGCTACGTCGCTACGTCGCCTCGCTAGCATCGGGAACGGCTCGAGACCGTAGAGCCGCTAGTAGGTCATCCTGCAGCTCCGCCATCGCTTGGAGCACTTTCGCGCGAATCGCCGGATCTCCAAAGGACTTCTGCGAAATCGTGAAGTCTTTGGCATTCGGGTCGTTAAGGAGACCGTGGACGAACTCCTGGTACCATGGCGATAGGCCCTGGATTTTGGCCAGGAACGTCCTTACCGATTGCGGAAAAGTCTTCATTAGCGGCTTACAGCTTATCCAACCACCTCCACCGGTTCTGCCCTCCAGATGCGGCAACGCAAGGGTGCTGCCTGTTATGTACAGGTTCATGCTGGGATTGGCGGGTAACGACTTCCCGCTTTCGAGTCTTGCTTTGGGTCCGAGCGCAGCCTTGCGCCGCTGCATCCATTGCAGGATATCCTCGACCATCGCCGCCGCTTCGGGAGTGTCAGCATTGTTTCGATGAAGCTGCTGAAGGAAGGTCTCCACCGTCCAAGTGACCTGACCCGTTCCAATCTCCAGTGACGGAATCGGGGGCGTGCGGCTCCAGTACATGCTTGGAAGGACCAAAATATTGTCCGCCTGCCCCGGGCAGTGGTAAAGTCCGATTTCGACAAGGGCGAATTGAAAATCTGGGTGTGTGCCGCCTAGCAGAAATTCCGCCATGTCACGCAATCGGGAATCCATCTTGTCGCCTGCGATGATGAGACGAAGTCGATTCCTCTGGAGATTCTCCTGCGCGGTAACCCGAAACGACTTGCTCCAGGTATTGTACGCACCGCCGGCGGCCTCGCCGCGCCCGGCGGCTTTCCATAGGCTACGCTCCAATGGCGACGCTTCCCCGAGTGGTTGATCGTCAACGCAGAGCAACGACTTGAGGTCTTCGTAGGTGCGCGTCGCTAGAAACGTCGCATAGTCGACAATCTGGGCCGATACTTCGCGACGATGTTCAGCATTCCGCGCCAACTTCGTTTCGACCAAAGTAAGGACACCCGATGTGTCGAGATAAAGAAGGTCTAGGAAGCCCTGTTCAGGCATCGGCAATTCTCTGGCAACGAGGATGGGTCTCTCCGCGTGCCGGTCGATTCGATCGACTAACAAGAGGTCGCTAAAGTTTGCTAAAGCCTCCTGCAACCATGCTTCTGGACCGAGGTCTTTACCCGCTTTACTTATAAGATGAGGGATGGGCACACGGGTGAGCTCTGCCCCATTCAATAGGGCCGGCGACGCAGAGATCATATGATAGATGAAACCTCTTGGACCGCGATCCATTAGTTTTCTCCATCAGCAGCGTGACTTAGTTCCCGCCCCCCCATGGTGCAATACTCGAGGGAAGACACAGATAGGACAAATGGTGACCATTTCGAGCCCACGTCGGAGTCGGGCGTGTGTACTGATGTCCAGCCATCACAATGAGACGTTTCGTCAGCGTTTCACGGGACCTTATCTCTTATCCCAGCGTTCCTTTGACACACCAAGTGGTGCCTGGGATAATATACGGTATCTCAAGTGGGCGGTTAGCTCAGCGGCAGAGCGCATCCCTCACACGGATGAGGCCGCAGGTTCAAAACCTGCACCGCCCACCACTAGTAATTCCAAGTCTTCCCGATCCGCCAAGACTATCGAACAAACCAGCAAGGATGTGCCCTCACTACTGGCACGGTTCCTGTTAGCGTCGCAGGTCGAGGACAGCAAGGCACCCCGGGGCACCGTGCAACGTCACAAGCCAGCTGCTGGGCCTGGAGGGGCCAGCAAGTCCTTCAGCCTAACATTAGCTGCCTTTGACAGATGCCGGATCGGACGCACCAGCGAATAGGCCACCTAAATGACGGTGAAAGATGTTCGCACGCGAGTGATGTTGTTGCTGCCACATTCAATGATTATTGGCCATTCCCCCGGAGTTGTACGGGTGCCGACCATCCACGACCACGTTACCATCCCGTGGGCGTCGGAAACCTGTGGTACCAACCCTGCCGCCCTGCTGGGGCCGCTCTTGTAGATAACGGCAATCGAACAAGACGTTTGCGGCCTCGTTTGAATGCTCACCATCCCGATTGCCCCATGCGGTACGGGCGAGCGAACCGATATGATCTTGACGGGCGGGAAGTTCGCCTGAGCAAAGGCGGGAAGAGCAAGGAGCAAAGACACGAAAAAGGGTAGGGCTCCTCGTTGAAGACGTCTCATGCGTCTGCCCCCTTGCAGATTATGCTCGTTAGGATCTAGAGTTTCTTGCACGCCACGAGCGTATCCAAGAGGTCTGTGGAGGAGCCGGTGTCCGCAGCCAAGGCTATATCTCTCAGAATATTGACCGTGTCTGAAACCCCAACCACGTACCCCTGACGGAATGGCTCGTCCATCTGGTTCCACCTGTCTCGCCAGATGAATTCCTGAGTTGACCCAGGGCCCCATGTGCTAACGGCAAGAATGAGAATGACCCGAAGGACCAGACGCCAAGGCGCAATGACATTGGTCTCCCCCCCAAGGTTCTGTATCCAAATGGCTTTAGTGCCCATTTCACAAAGCTAGTAGTCTGGCGCAGCCAGGCGAACGAGCTAGAGCCACCCACCTCTAGAAGAACAGCCGGCCTAGGGAGACGAACCTCTGGCGCTCAGTCGTCTAAGGAATTGTAGCGGTGGGCATTCGACTATCAGCGGCGGAATCAGAGGTGGGGGAGATGTTCGTCGTCGTCCGGGCTGCTATTCTGGTCGTCCTCGCGACTTTGCTCGTGCCGCAACATGTCGTCGCCCAAAGCGACACTTTCGCTGTTGTCTCGCCTTGGGTCGTGGTCGTGATACAGCCCGAAGGTAAGGAAGTGAGCCTTGGTACGGGTTTCGTATCCACATCAGGGTACGTTGTCACGGCAGCGCATGTCATTGGTTCTGAGAAGTTCCCTGTGTACCTTGGCACGCAAGGAGAACTCTCACCCGACCGCCTCCGTCCCGCAAAGATCGTCCGCATAGATCGAGATAGAGACATCGCTGTCTTGGACGGCGGGTATGTGCCGCCTGTTGGTCTTCTCACCCAACAAGCACCAGCGGCCCCAGGTGACGAGGTCTGGATCTTCGGATACGAGTTCCATGGCGACGTGGCAATTCTTAGGCTCGCTCGGGGATCTGTTGGCCAAAGGTTTGAGGATGAGTTTCAGCTAGACGGGGCTGTGCAACCTGGATTCAGCGGGGGGCCAGTTACCACCCGTGGTGGTCGCGTTATTGGCATCACCGATCTATCATCGAAGCGGAACCCGAACTTAGCGTATATGGTGCCCGATGCTCTAGTGGAATCGGAGCTTAGGACGCTTGCTCCGGTCGCTCCTCCCCAGACCGCCAACCGCATCATTCCCTCTCTGCCCAGCTCCCAGCCTAGCAGTGTGCCAAGTATCCACGATACCATCGCTGTCCCCGGTCTGAGATTAGGCCCGCTGACGCTGTCAATGACGCTGTCGCAAATGGATACCACAATCGGTGGAACTCCGGACACAACAGCCGAGAGTTCGACTGGGCATACGTATACGTGGCAGCAGTACGGGGTCATCGCAGTTTTTGACTCGGGTGGCGCGCCAGTCGCCGTGGCAAGTTGGAATCCGGCATTCACCACAGCGCAAGGCATAAAGGTGGGTGCGTCCATTGATGCAGTTCAGCGAATGTACGGATTGAACTACCGGACCGACTGGTCCCAAGACGGTCGCACCTTTAGCATTCTATATCAAAGCGGCATTGGATTTTTCGTCAACGCCTCAACCCGGTTAGTAACGGCCCTTGTCGTCGTGCGTCCTGGAATTTCCAACGCCTCGCCGACACCTAACTCACCGGCTGCCCAGCCTCCGAGCAGGTTTTCATTGGCCGGGACATACGCAGGCAATTACACTGCCGCGACTCAACCTGGGGCGCTCTACCGCGCCACCTTCCAAGTTAGCCAGGATGGAGCCGTGGTCAGCGGATCATTCGTATCAAGCGCAGGCCGCTCGGGCATCATACGTGGCACGGTTCGCGGCACGCAAATTGATGCGACCATCACGTTTACCGACGTATGTGGGGGCCATGCAACAGCACTCATCGACATCACGGGGGCCGGACAAAAACTGCTTGGCAACTATACTGCCGTGGATTGCCTGGGGACGTATTCAGGTGGTTTCGTGCTCAATCGCCAGTGAGGGCGCGCGCCCGAGAGGGGGAAAAGCGTGAAGCGGCTTATTGTTGGTGCATTGGCGGCTGGACTTGCGTTCGGTGTAGGAACAGGTATCGCGAGCGCCGTGACCGGGTTCCAAACCATAGGGCAATTCATGGGAGAGCCTGTAGCATATCGACTCGGGTATATTGCGGGCGTGTCCGATACACTGACAGCCCTTGGCGACAACACCGTTGATGCAAACTCAGCGATGTCCTACGTTCGAACCGCAGCAGGTTGCGTCACCAATCGGCAAATGGTCCTTAACCAACTGGAGTCATTTCTCGTCACGCAGATGCCGCCAGGTGTGAATTACAACCAAGCTGCGAGCGTGTTCGTAGCCACGTTGTCAAATTGTCCCTACTAGCGATCTGCTGCCATCGCAAGGGGGCAAGGGAGCCAAACGTCGTGAGGCTCTTTGTCGGACCGGAGTGCCTTGAGAGCGTCTGTTACCCGTGAACGTACGTGTACGATACAAAATTGCTTTGTACGTTAAAAGCCGTGTGCAGCATGGGCAACCCACGCCCGAATGCGTCCCGCACGCGGCCACCGGATGCCTTCGGCCGGCCCGCCGCCACTGGCTCGGAAAGCGGTCAGACGGCTTGCAACAGCGGACGCGGCACCTCGGCCGCGGCTAGGTAACGGAACACCTCGTCGCGTTCCGCCTGATTGAGTCCCCGGAACGGCGGGCGCACCGTGCCGCCCGTCAAGCCCACGTATTCCATGGCCGCCTTCAGCACCGTTTTGCTGGACAGGCCCCCGTGGGTGTCCGTCTCCGCCCCGCGATGGAAACGCGCAACAAACGGGTACAGCCGCGAGTGATACCGCTCCGCCTCGAGATACTTGCCCGCCTGGAGCAACTCCCAATACCGCAGTTCGTACTCCGGCCACCACGGGGCGATGCCGGTGATGAACCCGGCCGCGCCGTGCATGTGCGCGGTGGTCGCCGTGTAACCTGCCGAGCTATCGATGTACGCGATGCGGTCGTGGAAGCGGTCCAGGATCGTGAATTCGTCGATGAGCTGCGTCAGGCCGCTGTGCTTCATTGACACGACGTTGCGGATCGCGACCAGTCGCTCCATGCAGCGCACGGTGATGCAGGCGCTGATGAACTGCCCTCGCCACGACTGGTCGTACACCATGATGCCGATGTCGACGCTCTTGGCCAAGCGTTCGTACCAATCGACGATCGCGTCTTCATTCAACGGGTAGTAGAACGGCGGCGGGCACATGACGGCAACGGCGCCGGCCGCCCGTGCCCGTCGAGCAAGCTCCGCAGCGAGCCGATAATCGGTCGCGGCTACGCCTGCCACCACCGGGATGGCGCCGTCACCGCCGCGGACTGCGGCCGCGACCACATCGGCGTGCTCGTCCGGCGACAGCGTCGTGTACTCTCCGTCCCCGCAGGGCGCGATCAAGAAACCGGAGTGTTTCCCGATCCCACGCTCGGCCATAAATCGAACGTTGCGCTCAATGGCCGTCGCGCTGAGTGAGTAATCATCGTTGAAGATCGTTGAAACCAACGCGGCCGGTCCAGTCAGTTGCGCCTTGACAGCGTCCATATCCAACATGCGACCTCTCCTCCTCCCGCGGATCCACTGACCGATCTTGTCACGGTACCGCGGGACGCAGCACATGGGGACATTTCCCAGCACCGTCTCCGAAACCCTCTGTCGTCGAGATCGAATCATGAAGGCGCGGTGCCGGCACCGCGGCGATGCCCTGCGCGGGCCCCTGCGGTCGGCCGTGAAGGACTCTTCAAACAGACGGACGAAGCCGTACTCGCTCGTGCCCGGTGCATCCCTTGGAATGTCGTCGTCTCCCCAAGGGGGAAGGGGTGGTGACGCTTTGATGAGGCGAGCTGTTGCACTGGCGGCGATCGCGCTCCTGACGGCTGCCGGGGCCGGCGTCGCGCAGACCGCGGGAACGGACGTTAATCTGACCGTCAAGTACGGCGTGCTCGTGGCGCTCACAGGTCCGAGCGGCGCCTCGGGTCAGCTCTGGAATCAGGCTACGGTGGTGGGCGTGGCCTACGTCAACAAGACGCTCAAAGCCATGGGGCTCGCGAATCACGTTCAAGCGCAACTCGTTGATTCCCAGGACAGTCAAAGCCAGGCGGCGGCGGGCGTGGAGGCCGCCCGCAAACTCGTCTTCATCGATCATGTCAATGTGGTGATGGGAGACATCTTGAGCGCGGTCACGGCGGCAGTGGCGACGTCCGTGACCATCCCGAACCACATCGTCGAGTTTACCGGGGGCACCGCCACGTCGCTTCCGGATATCAACCCCAAGGGGATTCCGGCGCTCCTTTATCAGCCGCCCGCGTCGAATGCACTCGAGGGCGTTGTGCTGGCGCAAATCATGGCCTCGACGTTCGGGAAGAGAGCGGCGGTCAACGTTGCCGCGGAGAATGACGCCTACGGGGCCGGCCTCGCGGCCGATTTCAAGTCCGTATGGACGGCAGGCGGCGGGACAATTCCCCAATACGTCCTGTACAACGAGACGCAGCCGACGTTGGACACTGCCGCACAGCAACTGGTGCAAGGGTCTCCCGCGGGATGGCTGATCATCGACTTTTGCCCGAATCTGCCCAAACTCATCGATCCGCTCCAACGGACGGGCAAATGGAGAGCGGACCGGACTTTCGGGGGCGACACGTTGTCCGACTGCAAATCCCAGGGGCAGACGTCTGTGCCCGGGATGCGTGTCGCGAAGCCGTACGTGGGCGGCGGCAGCACGTTGCCGCAGTATCAAGCCTTCTACCAGCAAACCGCAACCGGCGGTGGCGGATTTCAGGGATGGACCGCGGAGGCGTTCGATAGCGTGATCGTGTCGTTCTTGGCCGCTGTACAAGCCAAGTCAGGAGACCCCGCGCGGTTCGCACAATACATTGCGCCGTTGACGAACCCACCGGGAACCAAGTACACGTTCCTCCAGCTTGATAAGGCCATCGGTGCAATCTTGAAGGGCGAGAAGGTGCAATATGAGGGTGTCTCCGGCCCGTTGAACTTCCTGAGCAATGGGGCGACGGGGGCGCCTGCGTTTCAAATCTTCGAAATACAGCCGGATGGCACAAGCCGGGTTGTGAAGGAGCTTATCGTCAAGGCGCGACGGTCCTAGTGCCTCCTGCGGCGCCACGTCGCAGCAACCCTGACGTCCTAAGCCTCGTGGAAACGGGCGGCAACGCCGCGCCCGTGCGGGCGCGTGTATTGGTCGTGTGTGCGCCGAACGGCCGGCGCGCGCTTCGTGGCCCATGAGCGCGCCGCCACGTCGATGATCCGCGACATGACGCCGGATACCTCGAGCGAGCTCCGGATGCCCGCGCGTTTCCGATCGGTCCGGCGCGACGTCGTGGTGATCGGCGGCGGCCCAGCCGGGATGGCCGCCGCCCTCGCAGCGTCCCAATGCGGAGCCCATGCGGCGCTGGTCGACGAGCGCCCGTCGCTCGGCGGACAAGTCTATAAGCAATTCAGCCCCGCGTTCCAGGTCGCGGACGGAATGCAGGGAGCCGGGTACCGCAGAGGGCGAGACATGATCGCCGCAGTGCTGGCGAGTTCGGTGGAGGTGCTCACCGATACGGCGGTCTGGGGCATCTGGGGGCGGGATGTCTTTGTCTGCCGCTCCGAGGACGAGGTGCAATGCATTCACGCGGACACGATCATTATCGCCGCGGGGGCGTACGATCGACCCTTGCCATTCCCCGGATGGACTCTTCCGGGCGTGATCACCGCCGGGGGCGGGCAGTCGCTGGCCAAGGTGTTCCGTGTGGCGCCCGGGCACCGAATCCTTATGGCCGGATCGGGGCCGCTTTCACTGTCGTTCGCCGCCGAGCTCAAACACTATGGCGCGAACGTCATCATGGTGACCGAAGCCTGCCGGCGCCCGACCGCCGCAGCGGTCTGGGGGTTGTTCCGGGCGAGCCCAGGCAACTGGGCCAGCCTGCGGGAGGGGATCGCGTATCTCGCCGCCCTGCATGCCCACGGGGTCCCGTTGCGGTGGTCGACGATGATCCGACGTGCCGAAGGTCGGGGCCGGGTTGAACGCGCGATCATCGCGAAGGTCGACCGGCACTGGCAGGCGATCCCCGGATCCGAGGAGACGGTTGATGTGGACGCGATCTGTCTCGGGTACGGTTTGTGCCCGTCCAACGAGTTGACGAGACTGTGCGGGTGCGCGCACGGCTACGATGAGCAGCGCGGCGGGTGGGTGCCGTGGCGTGACGAGTGGATGCGATCCTCTGTCCCGGGTGTGCTCGTAGCGGGCGATTGCGCCGGCATCTCGGGGGCCGCGGCCGCCGTTGATGAGGGCCACGTCGCCGGCCTCGCCGCGGCCGTGGCCAGCGGGCGCGTGAGTGCCGACCGGGCCACCGTATTGGCCCAGCGCGCGCGCCGGAGGCTGCGGCGTCACCAACGCTTCCGCAAGGCGCTCGACGCGATGTACCCGGTAGGCGCCGGCCTGTACGATCTGGCGAACGAGAGCACCGTGATCTGCCGCTGTGAGGAAGTCACGCTGAGCGAAATTCGAGCCGCGCTCGCCCACGGTCTGCCCGACGCGCAGGGCGTCAAGGTATTCACCCGCGCCGGGATGGGATTTTGTCAGGGCCGAATGTGCGGCCGTCAAGTCGCGGCCGAAGTTGCCCGGGCGGCTGGACGTCCGATCAGCTCCGTCGCCTCCTTCTCCGTCAGGCCTCCAATCAAGCCGCTCGCGATCGCCGCGGTGGCCGTCGAGATGCCGGAACGCCGGCGCCCGATCGTGCGCCTGGATTAGCGATGAATAAGCTCGGCGCGTCGCCGCGCTCCGGCCGGCCCATCGAGACAGATGTCGCGATCATCGGCGGCGGACTCCTCGGCTGCGCGCTGGCATTCAAACTCGCGCGGGCCGGTGTCGATGCAGTGCTCCTGGAGCGCGGGGAGCTCAACCGCGAGGCCTCGGGGACCAATGCCGGCAGTCTGCATATCCAGTTGCTGCGCCCACCTGGGATGGAGGCGGCGTGGCTGGAGCGGTTTCGGCCGCTCGTCCGGCTGCATGTCGAGGCGGCCAAGGCCTGGCGCTCGATCGAGGCCGAGGCGGAAATCGCGGTCGGCGTACGCATGCACGGCGGTCTGTTCCTCGCCGAAACCGATGATGAACGATGCCTTTTGGAGAAGAAGGTCGCCGTGGAATGCGCCGAGGGGCTCGATACGACCCTGATCAGTGGTGACGAGGCGCGCGCCATGTGCCCGCTGCTCGCCCCATCCGTAATCGCCGCAGACTATTGCCCCGACGACGGACTGGCGAATGCGCTGCTCGTGGCGCCGGCACTGGCGCGCCGGGCGACGGACTATGGGGCGCGCATCGTGACAGGTCACGACGTCCGGGCGATCACGGTCCGCGGGCCCAACGACTTCATTCTCGAAACTCCGCAGTGCGGAGTCCGCGCCCGCCGGATCGTCGTCGCGGCAGGCCCGTGGACGGGACAGATCACGAAGATGGTGGGAATGGACCTCCCGATCGGACCGAACGTCTTGAGTATGAACGTGACGGAGGCGCGGCCCCCCGAGCTGGATCTGCTCATCCAACACATCGGGCGACGGCTGACGCTTAAACAGACGGAGAGCGGCACGTACATTGTCGGCGGCGGTTGGCCCGGGGAATATGTTGCGACGGACAATTGGAAGGGGACGTCCGTTGAGAGTTTAGCCGGAAACATGTGGGCCGCGGCCGCGGTCTTCCCCCGGCTCACACGGCTGCGCGTGCTCCGCACCTGGGCCGGTTTGGGCGCAAACACACCCGATTGGCATCCGATTATCGGTGAATATGCCGGCGCACCAGGGTTCCATGTCTTGTTTGCGGGCCTGGGATTCACCCTCGGCTTGACATGCGCACAGCGCATGGCTGACATGCTCATCCGGCCTGGGAGTGCGGATGCCGACGCCGCCTTCGCGCCGGCGCGCTACATTGGATGCGCCGTCGGTAGGTCATAGCGTCACGCCATGCTGAACGAATGGCACATGGGAAGCCTATTGCTCCAACTCATCTACAACGGGCTCGTCGAAGGGGCGATCCTGGCACTGACGGGCCTCGGTGCGACGCTGGTCTGGGGCATTCAACGTGTCGCCAACTTCGCCCACGGAGATTACATGACGCTGGGCGCCTACGTGGCGTTCCTGCTGGACGTGACGTGGTCTACGAACCCTGTGGTCGCGGCGATCGGCACCGTGGTGGCCACCGCCGCGCTGGCCGTCGGGCTGCACTTCATCCTCTTGCGACCGCTGCGCGGTCGGGGCCTGGTTGCGCTGTCGCTGATCACGGTCGGGCTGGGCTTGGTCCTGCGGAATGCGCTGTTTTTGGTGGCGGGGTCCCAACCGAGGCAATACGCGTTCAATCAGACCGCCGTTATCGATCTTGGCTTCGTCCGTGTTGCACCCGCGGAGCTGTGGACGGGGATCGCCGCCATCACCGCCGTGCCCGCGGTCGCGGCCATGCTCGCGTGGACCCCGCTCGGCAAAACGATGCGAGCCGTCGCCGACAACCGCGATCTCGCGGAGATCTCCGGTATCGATACGGATGGCATCGGACTCTATGTGTGGATCGTTGCCGGGGCGCTCGCCGGGCTCGGCGGGGCTATGCTGGCGTTGGTACAGGGCACCTTCGATCCGAATCTCGGGTTTAACGTGCTGTTCCTCATCCTCACCGTGGTGGTGCTCGGAGGCATTGGCAATGCGTTCGGCGCGTTGCTCGGCGGGCTCGTGCTCGGGGTTGTGATGGAAGTCTCGACCTGGCCCCCGTTTTTCGGGGGCGTGCCGACACAGTATCAGCCGGTGGTCGGGTTTGTCGTCCTGATCCTGCTGTTGATGTTTCGACCGCAGGGCATCCTCGGCAGGGCGAGAGTGCTGTAGGGAGCAGCCGTGGACATTTTGAATCCGGCATTCTGGGTGTTCGTCGGCGTGGTGGCCGGGATCTATGGTCTGCTTGCGCTGGCGCTCTACGTGCAATTCTCGATGGCCGGGCTGCCGAATTTTGGCCACGTCGCCTTCATGGCGCTCGCAGCCTATACCATGGCTCTTCTCGTGATCCGTGCGGACGTGGCTCTCGTGTGGGCCGGGGTGGCCGGTATCGCCGCCGCGGTCGCGTTGGGACTGCTGCTTGGCATCCCGTCGGTCCGGTTGCGCGCGAACTACCTTGCAATTGCGACCGTGGCCGGGAGCGAAATGATTCGTTATCTCTCGACTAACCTCAACCTCACGGGCGGCGCGGTGGGTTCTGTCGGGATGCTCGGTCCCACGCACTTTGCGACCTACACGAACGCCTGGCAGCCGTTCATCGAAAGCATCACTGCCGCGCTGCGGCACGCAGTAGGCAGCGTCGCCACCACCGATTTCAGCATGTTTTGCCTGGTGTGGGTGACGCTGGGGCTCTTGTTGATGTTGTTCCGGCGACTTGAGCGATCGCCGTGGGGCCGCGTCATGAAGGCGATTCGCGAGGATGAAGAGGCGGCCGCATCGCTCGGTAAACACGTGGAAGCGTATAAGCTGCAGGCCCTCGTACTCGGAGGAATCGTCGGAGGACTGGCGGGCATCCTCTGGGCGTTGGAAATCGGAGTGTTCTCTCCAGACGACTTTCAGCCGACGTTGACCTTCTATGCGTACTTGATCTTGATCTTGGGAGGCATGAATCGTGTGTGGGCGATCCCGGTCGGCGCGGTCCTGTTCGGCGTGTTGTATTCCGGGACGAGATTCCTGAGCTTCTTCCCGCTCTCCCTGGTGGATACCGGTGAACGCGCCTATCTCCGGCTCCTTATCGTGGGCCTGGTCTTGGTCCTGCTCATGGCGGTGCGACCGCAAGGCATGTTCGGCAAACGCGAGGAGCTGCTGCTCGAGAAATGACGGAACACGCGTTGCTCGTCGACGGCATCGTGCGGCGGTTCGGCGGTGTCCGCGCCGTTGATGGCGCGAGCTTCACGGTGCAGGACGGATCGATCACAGGTTTGATCGGACCGAACGGCGCCGGCAAGACGACCGTATTCAACATTATCTCCGGGTTCCTGCGAGCGGACGGCGGAGCGGTTACCTTCCGGGGTCGCCGCCTCGACGGGTTCCCACCGCACAGGATTGCCCAGGCCGGCCTGGTGCGGACGTTCCAGGCTCCCCGTATTCTGACCCGGATGTCGGTCCTCGAGAACCTCATGCTTGGAGGAGTCAAGCAGCCCGGGGAGCGCTTCGCACTTGCGTGCCTGCTTGGATCGGCGTCCCGGCGCGAGCGTGAGGTCCGCGAGGAAGCCATGGCCGTGCTGGATCTTCTGCGCTTAACCCATCTCGCACCGGCATACGCCGGAACGCTCTCCGGGGGCCAGCGGAAGCTGCTCGAACTGGGTCGGGCCCTCATGGCGGCTCCCCGGCTACTGCTGCTGGACGAACCGCTCGCCGGCGTCGCGCCCGCACTGGCAGATCAGCTCCTCGACCACGTCGGGACGCTACGCAAGCACCGCGGCATGACGATCCTGATCATCGAACACGACATGGAAGCCGTCATGTCAATCTGCGATTGGGTCGTCGCAATGGACCAGGGTCGGGTGATCGCGTCCGGAACGCCTCGGCAGATCCAAACGAATGAGCGCGTCATCGCATCCTATCTCGGGACCGTTGCCGCGGCACACGTGTGATGCCGGTGAGCTATGCTGAGGGAGGCGCGGCGATCGTGTCGGACACTATTCTGAGCGTGTCAGACGTCAGAGCCCGCTATGGTGACGAGCACATCCTCAAGGGCGTATCGATCGACGTTCCTCGCGGGTCCATTGTTGCACTGCTGGGGCCCAATGGGTCCGGCAAGTCGACCCTGCTCAAGGCGATTTACGGCCTGAATGTCAAACGGAGTGGCACGATCCTCTTCCGGCCACAGGGCCGGGAGGCTGTGGACCTGCTCCGCCTCAAGCCGCATGAGGTCACCGCCCATGGAGTGAACCTGGTGCCCCAACTCGCCAACATCTTTCCGGACCTGTCCGTCTACGAGAATCTTGAAATCGGAAGCATCGGCGACCGCAAGCGAACGGTTGAACGGATTGAGCGCGTTGTCGGCGTCCTTCCGCTGCTCCGTCATCTCTTGAGGCGACGAGCAGCAACGCTATCCGGCGGCCAGCGGCAGACACTTGGCATAGCGCGTGCGCTCATGTCGGAGCCGGAATTGCTGATCCTCGACGAACCTTCAGCGGGGCTCGCTCCGAACATCGTCGATGGCGTGTTCGCGCAGGTGCAGGAGATCAATCGGAGAGGCGTGAGTCTGCTCATCGTGGAGCAGAAGGCTCGGCAGTGCCTGGCGATCGCTCACTATGGCTATGTGCTGGATCAAGGTCGCAATCAAATCGACGGCCCGAGTGCGCGCCTGCTGGAGGACCCCGAGATGATCCGCCTCTACCTGGGCGCTCGGCGCCGGCAGCCAGAATCGCATTGAAGCAACACCGCGCCGATGGGACTCGTCGGTGAACGCCGGGCGGCCGGCCGCCGCGGCGTCGGGCCGTAGCACATCCGCGGGCCCCGCGTTGTCGGGTTCGCCACGCGAGACGAAGGGGCGGCCGTAATGCGGACGACCGGCAATCGTAAGGCTGACCTGCGCTTGACGAGCGGTGTGCGGCGGGGGCGGAAGATCACCATCTTCGTGGATGGCCGTCCCTTGACGGCGTTTCTGGGTGAATCTGTTGCCGCCGCCCTGCTGGCAGAGGGCTATCTGGCATTTCGACACACGGCTCGCCGCGGCGAACCGCGGGGTCTATTTTGCGGCATGGGCATTTGTTTTGATTGCCTGGTCGTCGTTGATGGCCGGCCAGGGCGCAGGGCATGCATGATCGAGGTGCGCGACGGCATGCAGGTCGAGCTGCAGCAGGGATGGGGCGTGGACGCGTAGGCTGGGATTCGACATTTCGTACATCTCGGGTGGTGTCTGTCCGACGCCGTTCGATCGCCATTTGCGCACCGGAGTGCCGCTGATGGCGCCCCGATGTTGCGTCGGCGTGATCGTGCCGCCGCGATGATGCGAGCACGCCGGGACGCGCGAGCATGATGTCGGCGTGGCCGGCCCGGGAGAGGGAACGGATGTGAAACAGCCCGATGTCGTGGTCGTCGGTGGCGGGATCATCGGATCATCCATTGCATACCATCTCGCGCTGCGCGCGGCGGCCGTCGTTGTCGTGGATATCGGTGAGCCCGCGGCGCCGCCGAGCGCGTCGTGGGCGAGCGCGGGCGGTGTGCGACAGCAGGCTCGTGATTCTCGCGAGTGGCTGCTGACCCTCGAAGCCTCGCACCGCTGGCCGGCACTCGAACGCGAGCTCGGCGCGACGTTCGACTTTCGCCAGGGCGGCCATCTGCACGTGGTCGAGCGTGACGACGACGTTCCCGCGCTGGAGGCGCGGGTTGCGCGGGAACGCGCGGCCGGATTGGACGTCCGCCTGGTCGACAAGGCGGAGATCCGCACCCTTGCACCCGGCATCACGCCGGAGGCGAGGCTCGGGGTCTACAGTCAGAGTGATGGCCAGGCGAATCCTGCGAAGGCAACGCGCGCGTTTGCCGCGGCGGCCATGACGCGCGGCGCGCAGTACTGCACCAGCGCGAGAACCGTCCGCCTGCGGCGGTCTGGCCATGCGGTCCGGACGGTTATCGTCGATGGCGAGCCGTTCACTGGGCAGTGGATCGTGCTCGCCGCGGGTGCATGGAGTGGCGGGGTCGCCGGCGAGGTCGGGATCGAGCTTCCCGTGGCGGCGCGCGCGCCCCAGATGCTGTTGACCGATCCTGGACCCGCAGTGCTTGCGCCGACGATCACCGTGACGGGGCGGCCGCTCTCGCTGAAGCAGCTTCCCACAGGCGAGTTCCTCATTGGCGGGGGCTGGCCGTCCCTGATCGACGGGCTCGGCACCGCGACGATGAACTGCCGCGTCCTGCCGCGGAACGTGGAGGGCAGCTGGGAGGTTGCATCCACGGTGTTCCCTCCGCTCGCGATGCGTCGCGTCGTCCGGTCGTGGTGCGGTCTGGAAGGCCAGGCCATCGACGGAGTCCCGCTCATTGGCCCCGCGGTCGGTGTCGAGGGGCTCTACCTCGCGACGGGGTTTTCGGGCCACGGGTTTCAACTGTCGCCGGCCGTGGGGCGGGCGGTGGCCGCTGCCCTCGTCGGCAAGGGGGACGATGTGCTCGTACCGCTGCAACCGTCGCGATTGGCGGATCTTGACGCGGCGCACGTGCGCGCGTTCAGAGCAGAGACGAGCAGTCGCCCGCTACGTACACTCGGCTGACCATCTCCAGATGGGCTTGGCTACCCGAGCGCTCTCGGACGGGTCAGGGCGGAGGGTACTGTCGACCCGGGTGCGCGGTCGGGCCGTTGTCGAGGTATGTTCGCGTCGGACGAGCATCGACAGCAACCGCCCGACGCCGGGAGTGATGTTCAGCATACGGCGTGACCGCTCAGTCTCCCGGCCATCGTTCTCCCGTCCGAACTCCGCGAGCTCGTCGAGTGGACGCCGCAGCGCGGCTTCGTCGCGCACCTGTCCCATCGTGACAGATCCTCATCCTCTCCGCGATGCGAGCACCCGCACCGGCGGGGCTCCATGACACCAAGAGCGCTCGCCGCACCGGAGCGATTCGATTCGCTTGTTTGAGGGCAGCGGCCACAGCCCCTTTCACCACTGAGACGTCGGCGGCGATGGCGGCGGCACCGAGGTACAGGTACAGGCAATCAGCATCGTCTGCACGAACTTTCCCGCCGTGCGGGCGTGCTCAGACGACGGACTGTCGGAGGCGATTCCATGAGTTGGTGGACCCGAACGTTGATCCGGAGCGCAATCACGGCCGTTCTCATAGGGCTACTGTCCCTTGGCTTTTGGGCTCCGGCGTGGAGCCAGCAGCCCAAGACGCTCGTGATCGCGATTGACGCTGACCCCGCCGGGCTGGATCCGCAACAGGGGCAAAGTGCCGACACCGATTATGTGGTCTCCACCATCTTCGATGGAATCGTCGACTCGCAGCCTGGGTCGAGCCTCGTCGGCCCTGGGCTCGCCCAGAAGTGGACGATCTCTCCGGACGGCAAGACCTATACGTTCGCCTTGCGCCACGGCGTCACGTTTCACGATGGCACTCCCATGAACGCGCACACGGTGGCGGACGATCTCGACCGCGCCATCAATCCGAACAATCCGTGTTACGTGCTCGGGCGCAAGGGCGTCAGCACCTATGACGACTTCACGTTCGGGTCTACAAAGGCCGGCAACGTGGTCGCGATGAAGGTCGTGGACGATTACACGCTGCAGTTCACCTTACCGCAGCCCAACGCGCCCTTTCTCACCAACCTCGCCATGGTTCAAACGGGCATCATGAGCCCAACGGCGACCAAGCAGTACAACTGCGATGCCGGCGGGCACCCGTCCGGTACCGGGCCCTTCAAGTTTGTGGAACATGTGGCGGACGATCATGTAACGCTCGAGGCCAATGCCGGCTACTGGAGAGGCCGGCCCAAGGTCGACCGGATCATCTTCCAGATCATCCCGGAGAGTACGACGCGGCTGCTCAAGCTCCGCCAGAACGAGGTGCAGATCCTGAGTGATGTTCCCCCAAGCGATTATGATCAGATCACGAGCAACCGGGACCTGCGGCTCTATAAGCAGCCCGGACTCACGATCCTGGCGGTCGTCATGTCCAATGATGCTCCGCCCTTCAACGATAAGCGCGTGCGCCAAGCCCTCAACTACGCGGTGGACAAAGACGCGATCAATAAAGGACTGTACGGCGGCGCGACGACGGCCAGTCAAGGCATGCCTCCGGTGTTATGGGGATACGACAAGGCGGTTCAGCCCTATCCGTACGACCCCGACAAGGCGAAGGCGCTCCTCAAGGAGGCCGGATTCCCAAATGGGTTTTCCACGGACATGATGGTGTATTCAATCCCTCGCTCCTACAATCCGATCGGCGGCGCCAAGCTCGGCGAGGCCGTACAAGCGTATCTCACGAAGGTCGGCGTCAACGTAAAGGTCACGCAGTATGAATGGGGAGCATATCTGAACAAACTGCGATTCAGCCCATGGACGGGATTGGGCATCTGGGGTTGGATCGGCGACAGCGGGGATCCCGACAACTTTCTTGGCGCGATGTTCGCGTGGGACTCCAGCGCGAACAAGCCGGTTACCAACAACGTGGCGCACTACTATAATCCGCAGGTCAACACGCTGATTCAGCAGGGACGCACCAGTACCGACCAAGCCAAGCGTGCCCAAGCGTACATCCAAGCGAATCGACTCATTCATGACGATGCGCCGTGGCTGTTCATCAATCACATGAACCAGGCCCGTGCGGCGAGAGCAAGCGTCAAGGGTCTCCTTTTGAACCCGGTGCAGATGTACTTCTACATGGAGCGCGTATCGCTCCAATAACCGTTGGCACCATACACGCCATGTTTGAGGAGGGAGCGATGGCGACGGTAAGCATTGGGCCGGTCTCAGCAGGCCCAGGCGAGAAGGTATTCGGATATGTCGAGATGTTCGAACTGCCCGTGTCGGTCATGAGATTGCCCGTGTGGATCATCAATAGTGGAACGCCTGGGCCGCGCGTTGCGATGACGGCGGGGATGCACGGGACCGAGTATGTGGGCATCGAGGCCGCCACCAGAATCGCCCGGGAGACGAAGCCGGCGGACATCCGGGGCACACTCGTCGTGTTCCCCGTGGTGAACGTGCTGGGATTTGAGGCAGCCGATGTTCTCGCCGTTCCGACCGATGGGCAAAACATCAATCGCGTCTTCCCCGGGGACGCAAATGGTTCGCCCAGCTTTGCGCTGGCGCACTTTCTCTTTGACTCGATCCGTCGAGTGGCGGACGCGGTGATTGACCTTCACGGCGGAGATTCTGCCCAGGCACTTCACCCGTTCGGGGTGTGCTATGAAACCGGTGAGGCGAACGTCGATCGGCGTTCCATGGAAATGGCGGAACTCTTCGACATGCCCTTCATATGGGCGATGGGGCCGCAACGCGGGCACAGCGGCATGATGATCAGTGAGTTGAGTAAGTGTGGCATTCCCGCTGCCATTGGCGAGGCGGGTGATCTAGGTACATGTCGGGAGGAAGATGTTCGGCTTCACCTGCGAGGAATCACAAACATCTTGAAGTACCTGGGATCCATCGAAGGCGCTCCCGAGCGGACGCTGCCGGCTCCGCCCGAGGTGTTCCGAAACGATTTTCGCGTCGTTGCGCGTCGCGCCGGCGTATTCAGCGCACTGGCGCCTATAGGTACGCGCGTGCGTGCCGGCGATCTGCTGGGCGTCATCAAAAACATTGCCGGGGACACGGTTGAGGAGGTCAAGTCGCCTCATCCGGGCGTGATTACCTCGTTTCAGTCGGCCCGAGTGGTGCACCCCGGGAGCCGTTTGTATCACGGCCTCATGCCGTAAGGTCGGCGGTACCTCCAGGACTTTTCGGCGCAGGGGGTAACGATCGCAGGATTGCCGGCACGCGGCTCCGATTGACGGGGCTTGGGCGGGATGCTACAAGATTGCCATGGTCGCCGCGCAATTCACCCGTAGGTAGGTACTTACAGGCATTCGTTTCTGCTCGCGCTCACTCTGCGGAACCTTCTGCTGCATCTGTCTGTAGCGGAGGCCCTTTGGGCTTCCGCGTCGCTTGTCCAATTTCGCTGACACATCGACATCAATGTGAATGTGCGCCAGCCGGCGAATGCAGGGCGGTCAACGAAGAGTCGGCGGCAACGGGACGGCCGTCCCTTCCGGGTGCGCTACAATTTTCTCTCCGAGAAGCGATCTGCTCGGCATCGCGCTGCCGAGTTTCTGGTTCGCGCTCCTGCTCGTGTTCGTCTTCACAGACCGCCTAACGTGGTTGCCGGCGAGCGGTCTCCGTCCTGAGGGAGTGGTCGGGTATCCGCCGTCTCTCATCTGGCCCTATCTCGTCATGCCTACGACCGTGCTGGCGCTTTCGATTCTCCCGCTCGTCGTGCGGTATGCGCGCTCCGCGCTGCTCGAAACCCTCCATGAGGAGTATGTGCTCGTGGCGCGGGCAAAGGGCCTGACGGGCGCCCGCGTGTTGCGCCATCACGTGCTGCGCAACTCGCTCATGCCGGTGGTCACGGTGTTCGCGCTCCTCATACCGAGCCTGTTGAGCGGGGTGCTCGTTGTGGAGTCGATCTTCGCCATCCCCGGCCTCGGCCGCCTCACGGTCGACGGCGCCCTCGCCCGTGATTACCCGGTCGTAATGGCGACGACGGTGATCGGTGCGGCACTGGTGATCGTGAGCAACCTGCTTGCCGACGTGTCGTATGCGTTTCTGGATCCGCGTGTCCGGTTCGACTGAGTCGCGGGGCACCGAGCCGTGAGCGCGCGCTGACGGCATGGTGGATCTCGTTGGTGCCCGGGCTCTTCGTCTTCCTGTCCGTTCTCGCATTCAATCTCGTCGGTGACGGGATTCGCGACGCGTTCGACCCGAAGATGCCGACATAGCGTCGAAGAGGAGATGCCGATGGCTTCATGGATGCCCCGGAGCTTCGATCCCCCCGATGCCGCCAGCGTCGGAACGGTGCGGACGCAAATTGCCAGGGTGGCAGAAGCCGGCTTCGCGTTCGAGAACGGAAGGCGTCTGCCGTCGCTGCGGGTGGCGTTTGAAACGTATGGAGTGTCGATGGGCGGTTTTCAAGCAGCGGAGTGGGCGGTGGCCTTCCCCGATTTCGCGGACCGCATCGTGATCGATCGTGGAACTTTCCGGGCGCCCGACTTGTTGGTCGCCACGACAGAGGCGCGCACGCTCGCCATCCGGTCCGACCCGTACTGGAGAGAGGGCCGGTACGCGGACGAGGGTGTCTTCCCACGCGCCGGCATGACAATCGCCGGGATGATCCTTCACCTGTACGCGACAAGTCAGGAGGCCTTCACGTCCACGTTCGGCCGGCGCATCACCGAGGCCGGGCCCAGTCCCTATGAGAGTCTGGGGGGCCGCTTCGCCAGCGCCGCCGCGCTGCGTGAGGCCGGAGAGGCCTTTGCGGCCAGCGGTATCGATCCAAACGCATACTTGTACAACATCCGGGCGATCGCGCTGCACGACGTCTCGCACGGCTGCGGATCCTTGGAAGCGGCGGCCGGGCGCGTGCGCGCCCGAGTTCTCTTTTTTCACTGCCGTTCGGATCTGCTCGTTCCGGTCGCGGGCGCCCGTGAAGCCCACGGCGTGCTTCGCGCGGCCGGGGTTACGACTGAGTTCTACGAGTACGATCACCCGCTCGGCCACTTGGCCCTCAGCACACCGGCGCTGCGGGCGCGATGGCTCCCGGTGTTGCGGGACTTTCTCAAGGATTGAACGCGGTTCGCCCGCCAGATAGGGATGTTGCGGACCCCCGACAGGGCGCCCAGGACCGCCGCATCAGGTGATCGAAAATCTGTCCCCGGTTGGCGCAGCGCGGGGTGGGACTGCTCGAGACGAGGCATGAGAGGTGTCCCGGTGGACAAGTACCGCTTGGAGGAGATGTCCTGGAAAGAAGCCGAGGAGGCCTTCAAGCGTTCGGATACGGCAATTGTCGCGGTCGGGACCTTGCACTCGCACGGTCCAACGCCCCTCGGGTTCGACACGACCTCCACGGCATGGATCGCGGACGAGGTCGGGAAGCGCACGGGGTTGGTTACCTTGCCCGCGGTCCCGTACGGAGAGAACGATAAGATGGCTCATTATCCGGGCACCATTACCATCCATCGCGACCTGGTCGAGGCGATCTACACCGACATCTGCAGGAGCCTTCACCACAACGCTGTCCGCAAGGTCATCTTCCTCAACGGGCACGGCGGCAACCGGGAACCGTTGATCCGGACGGGGCGTAATGTCCGAGAGCTCGGCATGCTCGTGGCAATCGTGGAGTGGTGGAAGGTCCGCCACGACGTTGCCTCCGATGCGTTTCCCGAGGGTCCCCACATCTGGGACCTCGCCGTTGCGCTCGCTGTTGGGGGACGCGACACCGTGGACATCCGACCCGGCGTGTTCAAGGGCGAATGGGGGCTGGCGCCGCCAATGCGACACCTCTTCGGAGACAAGATCACGCCGCGCGGTTTCAGCACGTTCGAATACCGGGGAGCCGCGGTCGTCATCCCGGTGGACTGTTGGGACGTGGACTTAGAGAGCGCACCCGAGGTCGACGAGACGTCCCTGGAAACGCTCCGGTTGAGAGGCGAGGAGTCCCTCGCGCCGGTCATCGACTACATCGCGTCTTTTGCGAGAGAATTTCAAAAGATCGACCCAGCGGTTGCCCTCGAGACGCCGCAGCAAGGCGGCGCGAACCCCGCTACAGACGGCTCTGGACTATCGTAACCAGACCAGCTCCATATACTCGTTGGCGTCGGGCTGGCCGACGAGGCCCTCCACATTCTTCCGCATCAAGAGCGGCACGCTCGCGTGCGCAAGCGGAACGTCGCGGTAGTCGTTGAGCACCATCCTCTCGGCCTGCGCGTACATCCGCGCCCGCTCGCTCTGGTCGGTGAGCATCCGCGCCTTGTTGAGCAAATCGAACACGGCCGGGTTATTGTACGAGAGGACGGCCTGCTGAGGATCGTACTTCCGGAAGAAGTGACCGATCCAATCGTCGGGATCGCCATTATCGCCGATCCAGCCGCCCATGAACATCGGGAACCTGTTCGTCAGTTCATCCTTCAAATAGGCCGCCCAATCCTCGGTCTGGAGATGGGCGCGGATCCCGACCCTGGCCAGGTCGCTTGCGACGGCGGTGGCGATGTCCTTTCCATTGGGAAAGTATGGCCGGCTGACCGGAATGTACCAGAAGTCGAACGAAAATCCATTCGGGTACCGTGCCTCCGCCAGTAACTGCTTCGCTTTGTCAGGGTCGTAGGCGTAACCGGGCACGCTGGCACGCCCCCACAAGAGCGGCGGCATATGCTGGTCTGCAACTCGACCGTAGCCGCCGTACAGCGCATCGACAATCGCTTTTCGGTTGATCGCATACGCCACGGCTTCGCGAATTCGCTTGTCCTTGAAGAGGTCGTTGTTCATGTTGAACCGGAGCCAGCCGGTATTGAACGCCGGCCGGAACCCGAGCTTCAGGGTCGGATCGCGCAGGGCGACCTTAACGTCGTCGGGATCGGGTGCCTCCATCGCCTGGATTTCACCGGACTTGAGGGCCAAGAACCGCGCCGCGTTGTCCTTGATCACGCGCATGATCAGGCGCTGTGTCTTCGGCAGGCCCTTGCGGAAGAACGATGGGTTCGCCACCATCGTCACGTGGTCGTCCCGTACCCATTCGACGAACTTGTAAGGGCCGGTCCCCACCGGGTGCAGGCCCACGCCCGCCCCGCCGTACGTCTGAAGTGACGCGGGACTGTTGAACTCGAAGGCGATGATCGACAGATTGTAGAGGAGGGGCGCGTTAGGCCGTGTCAGGACGACCTGAAATGTGTACGGGCCGGCAACCTTGGCCTCCTTGAACGTGCCGGCCATGAAGTCGTTCCAGTAGTAGTAATCGGCCCCTTTGACGTTGTGGTATGGGCTGTTGGGATCAGACCAACGGTCGAAGTTGACCTTCGCGGCGGCGGCGTTCCAGGGCGTTCCGTCGTGGAACGTCACTCCCCTGCGCAGCTGAAATGTCCACACCAGCCCGTCGGGCGATACCGACCAGCTCGTCGCCAGGTCGGGCTCGACGTCGGTCATCCCCGGTTTGGCTCGGACGAGCAGGTTGAACAGTTGGGTTGTGACCTCGGACGTCTCGCCGTTGGAGCTCACATTGTTGTCCAGCGAATCCGCATCGCCGGACTTGCCCCACGTAAACGTGGTCGGCCCCTGAGCCCAGCTTGCGACGGAAGTCGGGGCAAGGACGCTCGCAACGAGCAACGCGGCGATGCCCACCAGGGCGACGGGCCGGCGCGTGGCGTTGCGCGGACTGCCCATGGTTTCCCTCCGAGACGGAGCGTATGGAGTTACTGCGGAACTACGGGCCGAGCCGGCAAATTCCTTCGGGCACGCGGCCTGACGCATATCGGAGCGCTTCAGATTGCCGCAGCTTCGCTTGCGCCGGTTTTCAAGCCACCTTCATGCACACGTTCGATTGACAGAATATCCCACGGTGCTTAGCATGGTGCCATGGGGGCAACAGCGTTGCCCATTGAGCAACGACCGCGGCGAATCGAATCCGTCCACAGAGCCGCGAGGACGTTATGTCTTTTCCTCGAGTCCGACGGCGGGCTGCGAGTGGGCGACGTCGCCCGCAAACTCGGAGTCAACAAGTCGACCGCCTCGCGCCTCCTGGCGACGTTGCGAGACACCGGCTTCATCATCGTCGACGCCGACAACGGGTCCTATTACGTCGGGCCCACCGCGTATGCACTGGGAAGCCGGTTCTCGGGCGCCGCTCTTGCGCGCGCCGTCCAGCACGTGATCCGGGATCTCTCCGACCGGACATCGAGCACCGCTCAATTTGGGATGCTGCAGGGAAATCGAGTCGTGTTCCTCATCGTCAATCAAGGCTCGCCGCGCCTGCGTGTCGTGATGAAGCCCGGCGACACGCAATACGTCCACGCCTCGGCCATGGGCAAGGCCATGCTCGCGGCGCTCCCTCCGGCGGATGCAGCGCAGCTAATCAAGGGTCTGCTCGATGCCGAGGGACGTCTGCCCGCGGCTGGTCCTCGCACGTTTCGCGATCCGGTCGCGTTGCGGGCGGATCTCGGTCGAACCGTAAAGCGCGGCTACTCCATGTCAAATGAGGAGTCGAGCGCGGGCATGATCGGGATCGGCGCGTACGTTGGGAACGTCGCCGGCATCCACACAACCCTGAGCGTTGCCTTCGCCATCAACCAGCACAAGGGCGACGAGCTCGCCCGCGTGGCCTCATCCGTGACGACGGCGGCCGCGGCCGCCCGCCTCCTCCTGCTGCCCGAAGGGTTCGGATCTGCAACGGCCGGCTTGGCGTCGATGTCGTCGGACAGTGGTCCGCACGGCCACGACGTTCAGGCGGGCATGCCTACGGTGAGCGAATGAGATTGGTCGACCTGTCCCAGGTGTTTCGGTCCGGCATGATGAGCGGCACCGCGGACGAAGCCCCGGAGGTGGCCGTGCGCATCCGTGAAGTGCGCTCGGCGAGTCGCGACGGGATTAACGGGATGGAAATCGTGCTCGGTAACCATGCCGGAACCCACATCGATGCGCCGCTGCATGTGATTCCCGGCGGCGGCACGATCGGCCACCTCGACCTCGATCTCTTCTTCGGGCCGGCCGTGGGCCTCGACGTGCGGAAGGGCGACGACGCGCCGATCACGGTGAACGATCTGGAGCGACACGGCGCCATACGGGCCGGGGATATGGTCTTCCTCGAGACTGGGTGGTCCGCATACGCCGGCTCGCCGAGATACAGAGACCATCATCCCTATGTGGATCAGGAAGCCGCACGATGGCTCGTGCGGCGGCACGTTCGTGCGGTTGGCATCGACGCGTCGAGCCTCGATATGCCACGCGCCATTCGGCCGGCGGGCTTCCGCCATGACACGCTGCGGATCATTCTTGGGGCCGGAATTCCAGCCATTCATGGGCTGACAAATCTGGCCGCGATCCGGGGCCATCGCTGCACCGCAGCGGCGTTCCCCGTCATCTTCGAAGGATCGGACGCGGGCCCGGCCCGCGTCGTTGCCATACTCGAGAGTTCGGAACCGACGGGCGAACGGACGAGATAGGCACGACCGCGTGAAGGCACGGATCACGGCTCGAGGCAGAGGGAGGCGAGATCTCATGCTGCTTCGCTCGGTGCAACGGCTCGTCGCCTTGGCGCTCACGGGAGTGCTGGTGTTGGCGGGCGGGGCCTATGGGGCCGCTCCCGCGGTCAGCCTCAAGCTGGCCGACGTGCTGTCGAGTACCGACGCCGGGACCGCGACGCTCAACAACTTCGCGCGGTTAGTGGCCATGGACACCAACGGAGAGGTCCAGGTCACGGTGTACCCCAACTCCCAATTGGCGAACGAGACCACGATCGTCCCCGCGCTCCGCGCCGGAACCGTCGACATGGGACTCGCGTCCGTGGAGTTTTGGACGCAGCTCATTCCCGGGGCCGACGCCTTGGAGTGGCCGTACGTCGTCACGAGTTGGCCGCAGGCGGGGGCGATTGCCACGAACGATGCGATCAACGATGCCTACCGCCAAATCTTCGCTCAGTATGGCGTAGTCTTCATTGCGGCCTTCCCGTATACGTGGAAACAGCTGCTGAGCACAAAGCCGGTGAGCGCCCCAAGCGATCTTCGGGGGTTGAAGATTCGAAACGCCGGGGGCGCGTCCACTGATTTCTTAAAGACCTACGGCGCGAACGTGGTGCTGCTCAACAACACGGAGCTGTACCAGGCGTTGCTGACCCATACCGTCGATGGGGCGAATCTGTCGATCAGCCAGACGATCTCGCTGAAGTTTTACGAGGTGGCAAAATACTTCACTCTCTACCAGCAATCCATGATCTGGCTGCCGATCTTCATCTCCCAGGGTCAGTGGCAGAAGCTGACCAAACAGCAGCAGGACGGCATGATGCGGGCTGGCCGGGAGATGATTCGCGACCAGGTCGCCACGGCGGTGAAGACGGAGATGGACCAGCAGCAGTTGCTCTCGAACAACGGGGTCCACATCATTGCCATTCGCGATTTTGCCCCGTGGAAAAAAGTGGTGACCCCGGAAATGGTTAAGAAAGAGGCCGAGTACCCGGTGGCGCATCGTCTGTTGACCCTGGCGGCGAAGCTGAACGCTCCAAAGTGAGCTCCAGGCCGGCTGCGGCGCGGGTGCCGGGCGGTGCTGCTTTCTCTTGCGCGCGCCCTGCCGTGGGTCTCGCCCCACGGACGTGGGCCTACGCTGCGCTGACAGGGGTGGTGGCGACCGCCGTCGCCGCCATCCCGGTGATTGTTCTGCTCGAGGTCGCCGCCCGCGACGTCTTCGCATTATCCGCGACGTGGTATCAAGACGCGATCGCGCTCTGCGTGTACGTCGTGACGTTCATGGGCGGCGCTTTGGCGTACGAACGGCGGCAGCATCTGCGGCTTTCGGCGCATATCCAGCGGCTTCCCGAAGGAGCGCAGATGCTGGTGGACGGCGCCGCCGAGTGGATCGTGCTGTGCGCCGCGGTGGGCATCGCGGCAAGCTCCCTACGACTGCTCCGCGTCGACTGGATTCAGACGATGCCGGTCCTTCCGATTTCGGAAGCCTGGGCTGTGCTGCCGCTTCCGCTCGGCATGCTTATCGTGGCGTGCATCGCGTTCGCTCGGATTTGGCGGTTGCCGCGGCGAGTTGGCGCTCTGTCGGGAGCGCCGGTGCTCGGCGTCGCCGCCGCCATCGTGCTTGGCACCGAGCTCGTCCCAACCCTGTGGCGGGCATTCGGCATCAGCGGCCCGATCACGGTGGTATTGGGCGCGGCCGCGCTCGGCCTGGGAGTCCCCGTCGCTTTCGTTTTCGCGGTCACCGCCCTGGTCTACTTCTACCTTTCCGGCACAGCGCCGCTTGTGGCGGCACCGCTGGCGATGCACAGCGGGGTCGGGAATTTTGTGCTCATCGCGTTGCCGTGCTTCTTTCTCCTCGCGTATCTCATGGATGAAGCGCACCTGGCCGCACGGCTGGCGAGCGTGGTCAGCGCGCTTCTGGGCAGGGTTCGGCACAGTGCCCTGTACGCCATCATCGCCACGATGTACGTGTTCTCCGGCCTGTCGGGATCGAAGAGCGCGGATATCGCGGCCGTCGGTCGCGCACTGCTGGCGATTTGCGACGAGCGGGGATATCGCCGGCCGGACAGCGCAGCTGTGCTGGCAGCCTCGGCGGCGATGGGCGAGACGATTCCTCCGAGCATCGCCCTGCTTGTCCTCGGATCGATCACGACCCTCTCGGTTGGCGCGCTGTTCCTGGGCGGGTTGCTGCCGGCTGCGGTCATGGCGGCGGCGTTGGCGCTCGTCGTGTCGCTCACACCGGCTCCCTTGGGCAAACCCGCCGTGATCACGGACCGGACGCCCCTCGCCTGGTGGCACGGCTTGGCCGGAGCACTCCCTATCCTGGCGGGGATCGTGTTCCTCGTTGGAAGCATCGTTTCCGGCATCAGCACCCCCACGGAGGCGTCGGCGCTCGTCGTGCTGTTCATGGTGATCCTTGCGGCGGCCGCCTATCGCAGTTTGGACTGGCGCGCCGCAATGCGCGCGCTGATCACGACAAGCTCCCTGTGCGGAGCGATCCTGCTGGTCGTGGCCGCAGCCAGCGCCCTTTCCAACGTCGTTGGATTTTCGGGCGTGCTGAATAGCGCCGGCGCGACCCGTCTTGGACCGGCCTGGCTCTTCTTTCCCATCACCATGATGCTGCTGATCGCGGCGGGAGCCGTGCTGGAAGGGCTGCCCGCGCTCCTGCTGCTCATGCCGATCTTGATGCCCATGGCGGCAACGCTCGGCATCAACCCGCTTCAATACGGGATCGCGGCAATCATCGCCATGGGCATCGGGGCGCACACACCGCCCGTCGGCATCGGCTTGTACACCGCGTGCGTGGTCGGCGACACGTCCGTTGAGGCTGTGGGCAGAGCGGTTCTGCCCTATCTGCTGCTGCTGTGCGTGGGGCTGCTCGCGGTCCTGCTGGTCCCGCAGCTCTCGCTCTTTCTTCCCTCAGTGGCCGGCCTGAGGGCGCGATAGCACGCCGGTTCCGGCGGCCAGCGGACGGAACGGCAAGCGAGGAGGGAGGATCGGCATGAGCGTGCTCGTGACGGGGGGAACCGGCGGCATCGGCAGCGGCGTCGCCAGGTTGCTCCTCAGCAAAGGCTATGACGTCGTCGTCTATGACGTGAGTCCCCTGCGACCAGACAACAAGGTGCTGGCGGGGTTCGGGAAGCGCTTGATCGACGAGGTCGGCAGCGTGACAGAGATGGGGCGGCTGATCGACGTCGTCAAGACGCACCATGTGACCGGGATCATCCACCTGGCCGGCATGCTGCCGCCGCACATGAACAACCTCCGGCCCATCGAAGCGCTCGGCGTGAATGTCATCGGAACCGCCACGGTGCTGGAAATCGCGCGGGTGCAGGAGCTCGGCCCCGTCATTGTCGCCAGCGCGGCGGGGGTGATGGGGCGGGCGAAAGACGTGACGACCCCGCGTGCGGAGGAAGACGTCACCTTGCCGCTCGTGGGGATTTATCCCATCAGCAAACTGACGGGCGAACAGCTCGTGTATACGTACCGGCAGCTCTACCAGCTGAACACCACGGCCGTGCGGCCGAGGAACGGCTACGGGCCCGGCACGTCGTATAGGGTTCAGCCGCTGTACGATGTGGTGTACGACGCGGTCGCGGGTAAGGATGTGGTGCGGAAAGCCGGCGGGGACGCACTCTTCGATTACACCTACGTCAAAGACCTTGCGACCGGGATCGTCCAACTCTATGAGCTGAAGTCGCGACCGCCGCGTCACGTCTACAACCTGGCGCGAGGCCAGGGTGTGACCATGGCCCAGGTGTTTGAGGTCGTTCAAAAGATCTTCCCGCAGTTGCGCATTCGGGTGGGCCCGGGGCCCTGGGAGGGTGTGGTTGAGGGCGGTCGAGAGTTGGACCTCACCGTATACCCCGCGGTGATGCCGCTCCAGGACATCTCGAGGGCTCGGGAAGACTTCGGCTTCGAACCCCAGTGGGGGATCGAGCGGGGCGTCGCCGACTGGGTCCGATGGCTGCGGACCGGCGAGTACGGCGAGTACTAAGTGGCGATGCCTTGACGAGGGGAGGGTGAGTTGTGGGTCGATGGATCGACATTAGCATGCCTCTCACGGACGGGCTGCGGTCAAATCATTCCCGACCCGGCGAGGAGTTTCGGATCACCTACGATATTACGCCAGCCGATGATCCGGAGAAGCGGAAGACGGTTCGCCGCATCAGTACACGGCTCCATGCGGGCACGCACATCGACTCTCCGGAGCATCTGGTGGTCGGCGGGAAGCGCGTCGATGACTTTCCCATCGAGACATTCGTCGGGCGCGCGGTCGTAGCCGACATGCGTCACAAGGCGCCCCGCGGCATAATTGCGGCGGCGGATCTCGACGCGGCGGTGGGACACACGGTGCGGGAGGGAGACATCCTGATCGTGCGGACCGGTTGGACCAGTCAATACACCAAGCCCAATTTCTTCAGCGACTCACCGTATTTCCATCCGGACGCGGCCCAGTGGAGTATCGACAAGCGATTGAAAATGATCGTCGTGGACTGCCTGTGTGATCCTCTCGAGAAAGAACGGCAGATCGGCGGCGTCGACGCCTTCAAGCGAACCGTGTTGGCGGCCGGTATCCTGGTTATGACGAACGCCGACCGCCTGGACCAAATCACCAAGGCGGAGGTCACGCTCTACGGCTTCCCGCTCCGCATCTCGCCCTCGGAAGCAGCCCCGAGCCGCGCGGTCGTCTGGGAGGAATAGCGAGGTCGCCTACAGCCGTCGATGCACGCGACGAGATGATCTGGGGGGGGTGGCACCATGAAAGTGGCTACATACGTGCCCCGTGCTGCGCAGTCACCCAAGGCCGGCATTGGCGCGATCCTCGACGATACGGTCATCGATCTCACCTACGCCTACGCCCGGTACTTGCGAACCGTGGAAGCGGAACTGCGGGCCTATGAACTCGCAGCCGCGCGGATTCCGCGCGACATGGTCGGCTTTCTCCAAGGCGGGCAGCGCGCGGTTGACGCCGCCAACCGCGCGATTCAGCATGTCCAGGCGTCAGCCACCGACGCCACGGGCATCTCCGGTGAGCGGCTCGTGTACGACCTCGAGGACGTGCGGCTGCTTGCTCCGATCCCTCGACCGGGAAAGATCCTGGGCGCCGGAAAGAACTACCTGGACCATGCGCGGGAGGGTGCAGCCGGACCGGGTGACGTCGAGATCCAGCCGTTTCCGCGCGGGTTTGTGAAGGTATCCTCGGCCGTCATCGGACCTGACGATCCCGTGATCCTACCGCATGTCACCGGGCAGCTCGACTACGAGGTCGAGCTTGCCGTGGTGATCGGTAAGCCCGGACGCTACATCAGCAAAACGCGCGCCTACGACTACGTCGCCGGGTATACCATTTTGAACGATATCAGCGCACGCGACATCCAGGCAGCGGAATCGAAGTACGGCAACCACATGATCGCCAAGAATATGGACACCCTCTCGCCGATGGGCCCATGGATCGTGTTGAAGGACGAGATTCCCGACCCGATGCAGCTGGACGTTCGGATGTTCATCAACGGTGAACTGCGCCAGCATGCGAGCACAGCGAGCCTGATCCATGACATTCCGACGATGATCGAGCGGTGGTCGTGGGGGACACTGGAACCGGGCGACGTGATCGCGACGGGCACGCCCGCCGGCGTCGCGCTCGGGGGGAAATACCCGTACCTGCGGGCGGGGGATCTCATGGAGTGCGTCGTGGAGAAAGTCGGAACACTAAGTAACCGCGTCGTGCCGGAGGCAGTATAGCCCGGCGATGAAGACGGTATCGAACACGGCGGGCAAGGCGGGGGCCGAGGGATGGCGACGCTGATCACGGGAGTGGGCGCCGTCGGGTCCCATGTTGCGCAAAAGCTGCAGGCGATGGGAGAGAAACTCGTCCTGTACGATATCAACCCCCGGCTCGAGTTCTTGCGGACGATTTTCGATGTCGATCGCGCGCGGGTCGTGGTCGGTGATGTCAATGATATGGCGCTCTTGCGGGCGACGATCGAAGCAGAACGGGTCGAACGGATCGTGCATCTGGCAGGATTTCTGACCAAGCAGCTGCGGGACAAGCCGTACGCGGGCGTTCAGTTGAACATCCTCGGAACGGCCTCGGTGCTGGAGACGGCTCGTCTCGCCGGCATCAGGCGGGTGATCTTTGCGAGCACGCGCGGCGTCAACCAGCTGGCGATGCGCCCCGACGCAAACACCCCGCTCGACGAAGATTTCGCCATGCGGGTGCTGAGCAACCGGCCGAAGACGATGTACGAGCTCAGCAAGCTGACCGGTGAACATCTGGGCCTGCTGTATCATGATGCCTACGGACTCGATTTCGTCGCCATCCGCCTGGCGGGTGGCTTCGGGCCCACGCCCGGGCCCCCGAGCGGGCTCACCGGGACGGTGCTGCGCGCGCTTGTGTACGACGCGGCGTTGGGCAAGCCCGTTGTCATTGACGACCCTGCTCTTACCTACGCCGGCCGCCACGAGTTCATTTATTTCAAGGACGATGCGGAGGCGATTGCGCTGGCGTGTTTCCGGGACGGGCTCAAGAAGCGCGTGTATAACATCCGCATGGGGACCACGTACACATATCTTGAGGTCGCTGAGATCGTCAGGCGCATTTTCCCGGATGTTCCGGTTGAGATTCGGACGGTGTCGGACGCGTCGATGAGTCCCGGACACGCACCCCGCGATGATTTTGCCGATACGACGGCGGCCCGAGAGGAGCTCGGGTGGACGCCGAACTATGCGCTTGACGCAGGGATCCGCGAGTGGGGCGAATGGATTCGGCGGACAAACAGCGCCTCGCGGCCGTGAGGCACGTACCGGGAGCCGATAGGATCCCAGACGTGCAGCCACATCGGGAGCGAGCAGGAACCTAGACGGGAGGCACATGCGATGAGCGACACGCGCTATGCGGCAGCGCTTGCGAAGGTGAAAGAATACCGCGGTGCGTCCGCGACCCTGGGCCAAGGGCCGATGGCCGAACTGGCCCCGGAAGTCGACCGCATGAAAGATGAGTTCCTCTGGGGGATGCTCTGGAGCGACCCGTCGGTCGATATCCGTACCCGAAGTCTTTGCACCATCAGTGCTCTCACCGTGCTCGGCAAAGAAGAACAGTTGAAAAATCACATGGGATGGGCGCTCAACGTCGGCGTCACGAAGGAGCAGATCGTCTCCGTCGTCTCGCAGATGCTGATCTACGGCGGCCTGGCCGGAGCCCACAATGCCATGCGGGTCGCGAAGGAAGTGTTTCGCGAAAAGGGCCTGCTCTGATCGCCCCGGCGATTCCCTCGTGTGGCGAGTGGTGCCGGTATCGCGATGCCGAAGCGCTCGTGCGCCTGACGTCTAAGGTGGAACCGGAGACGCGGGATGGAAAAGACTAAAGTCCACTTTTACAGCGCCGGTCATAGGCTGACCGGGTACTGGTACGCGCCAAATGCATCCACCGGCAGGGTTCCGGGCATCGTGTGCTGCCATGGCTTCTCGGGAATGATCGAGGTGCAGATGGCAGGCATTCCCGAAGCGCTCAGTGATGCCGCGTACGGCGTCCTCACATTCTACTGCCGTGGCATCGGGGAAAGCGAGGGGCCACGGGGCCGCGTGATCCCGTGGGAGCAAGTCGAGGACATTCGCAACGCGGTCACTTACCTCGAGACACGAGACGAAGTCGATCCGGAGCGGGTCGGCGTCTTTGGGAGCGCGTGGGGGTGCAGCACCGGTGTGGCGGCGGCCGCCGTCGACACCAGGATTACGTGCCTCGTGGGAACGGTTGGGACCGGTGACTGCGAGCGCTGGCTCAAGAGCGAGAGACCGAGATGGGAGTGGAAGAAGTTCCTGAGGCGGCTCGAGGAGGATCGGAAGACCAGGGTGTTAACGGGCAAGTCGACGGTTGTCCACCCCAACGAGATTCACATTCCCGATCGTGCTGCCTCGGAGGCCCGGGATCGACAGTGGAATGAGTTCATTAGGAAATCGGGTTATGAAGGATATCCGTTGGAGACCGCGGAGGCCGTCATCGAATTCAAGCCGGAAGCGCTTGTCCACCGGATCGCGCCTGGGGCCGTCTTGTTCATCCACATGGGAGAGGATGTGACGGTGCCACCGGAAGAGTCCCGCAGCCTGTACGACAAGGCCGGAGAGCCCAAGAAGCTGGTGATCCTGGAAGGACGCACGCACTACGACGCGTTCAAGTTTACGAATCCCGAGGTTTTCCAAGAGATCATGTCGACCAGCATTGAATGGTATGATGCGAACTTGCGGGACGGGCGCACGCGCAGGTAGCGAAGGAGAAGCTTCTCGGACGCCAGAAGTACCGAACGTGCCCTCCTTTCACCGGGCCTCGCAAGTCACCGCGTCGGACCGCCTCGATCGGGCGCTGCGCGATGCGCTTCGCGTCGTCGACGGCTGGTTGGACTACCAACGGCAATTCCACCGAGTCCCGGGGCTGTCTGCGGCCATGGTTCATGGGGACCGGGTCATCTTCGAGCGAGGGTACGGCCACGCGATCGCGGACGGCCGCCGCAAGCGCAGGGTCGCGGCGGCGACACGCTACCGTATCGCGTCGATCTCAAAAGTCTTCACGGCGACCGCGGTGATGCAGTTGGTCGAGCGCGGGTTGGTGCGCCTCGACGAATATGCGCGGCACTACCTGCCGTGGATCCAGCCCCGCACGAGCGCCGCGCCCGAACCGATCACGATCCGCCAGCTCCTCTCCCACACGGCCGGGGTCGAGCGGGACGGCAGCGACCACTGGGCCTCCGACCGCTTCCCGACCATTGAGGATCTCAAGGTGCGAGCCCGAAACGGGCTCGCCGTGTTCGCCCCTCTCGAGCGTTGGAAGTATTCCAATATCGGATATGCGATCCTCGGCCAGGTGGTCGCGGCCGCGAGCGGTCAACCCTACGAGGACTGCGTGCGCACCGCGATCATAGACCCCCTGCAGCTGCGGCACACGGGTTTCGCGCTCACGCGAGACGTCCTCGGAGCGCTGGCGGTCGGATATGGGAGAGAGTCCCCTGGCCGGGCGAGACCGTCGTTCCGGCATCCGGATACAAATGTGCTGCGCGCGGCCGCCGGGCTGGTCTCGAACGCGGGGGATTTGTGCGCGTTCATGGCGGCGCAATTTCCAGGAAGCGGCAGGCTCCTGACCGACCTGAGCAAGCGTGAGATGCAGCGGGCCCAGTGGTCTCGGAACGACGACGGTCAGTACGGGCTCGGCTATAACCTCTGGCGCGTGGACGGTCGGGAGATTGTCGGGCACGGCGGGGGGTTCCCGGGGTTCGCGACCGCGATCGGCATGGACACCGAGCGCCGCATCGGCGTCGCGGTTCTCACCAACGCGATCGACGGTCCGGCAGTGCCGCTGATGACCGGCGTCTTCAAGACGATCCACGACTGCCTGGCGCGCAACGGCAGTCCGCTGCCCTCGTCCCGTGTGGGTGTCACCTTGCGGCGATTCGAGGGCCGGTACCTCGGGCGATGGGGCGATCTTGAACTCGTGACCGTCGGCGGCCGGCTCGTCGGTTACGATCCGCGCGCTGATCGTCCATTGCAGCTTGCGAGCGAACTCGAGGCGCGAGGGCCCGGCCGGTTCCAGATTGTGCGGGGCCCGGGCGGCGGTCACGTCGGCGAGATGGTTACATTCGATGTGAACACGCGGGGCGTCCCGGCAGGGCTCCGCTGGGGGCCGAACCCCATGCGCCGTGTGAACCGGAGCTCGACGGATTAGCGTCCGTTGAGATCACCGCGAGGCGATCCAGGTTTCGGCTTAAGCTCGGCCAGGCACACCATGGGGGGGCCTCGATGACCAGTGCGCGGAATCTGCGGATGCTCCTGCTCGGTTGCCTTGTGGTGGGGCTCGGGATCACAATACCGCTGCCGCTGGCTCAGTCCGCGTCGATGCCGGCGCAGCGGGGGGGAACGCTGCATCTCGCGCTCGGCGAAGATCCCGACACGCTCGACCCCCACGCGACCGTGTCCTTGACGTCGAGCCAGGTACAGTCGCTCATCTACGCTCCACTCGTCTATATCCAGTCCAACGGACTGCCCGGGCCGCTTGCGGCACAATCGTGGACCATCAGCCCCGACGGCAAGGCCGTCACGTTTCAGCTCAGGCCGGGCCTCAAGTTCTCGGATGGGACCCCCTTCGACGCCCAGGCCGTTGCGTTTACGTTCCATCGCCATATGGACCCCGCGACCGCGTCGCCGAGCACGAACCAGTTGGGGCCGCTCCAGTCGGTCAAGGCGCTCAACGCCCTTACGGTGCGGTTCACGTTCAAGGAACCGTACGCACCGTTCTTCACGAATCTCGCCGGCTCATACCTGAGCATCATGTCCCCCAGCGCCGCACGCAAATTGGGCAAGGGCCTCGGGCACAACCCGGTCGGTGTGGGCGCGGGGCCGTTCGTGTTCAAATCCTGGACTCCCGGGTCGGAGATCGTCCTGGCCCGAAACCCAAATTACCAGCTCGGCCCGTACCGGAACGATACCCAGAACAAGGGACTGCCGTATATCGACGAGCTCGACTTCAAGGTTGTGCCCGAGGTGGGGACGCGCATCGCCGCGCTGGAAACCGGCGCGCTGGACATCAGCGCCCTCACCCTCGAGGCCGTGCCGCGGTTTCTCAACAACCCGCGGTTCCAAGTGATCACGAAAAAGGACGCGAACGACCTCGTGTTCATCGAGTTTGACTACAAGCGCCCGCCGTTCAGCGACCCAAAGTTTCGGACCGCGCTGGGGTGGGCGGTCGACAAGCAGGCGATCGTGCGCAGCGCCTGGGGCGGGTATGCCACGCCGAATCTCACACCCATGCCCGTCGGGGACTCGGGGTACGATCCAAAGATCGGAGAGCAGCACGGGATAGGCTACGATCCGAAAAGAGCCGCCCAGCTGCTCGACGAGCTGGGGTGGAAGCTCAACCCGCAGACGAAAATTCGCGAGAAGGACGGCCACGCGGCCAAGTTTACGTGCTGGACGTATTCGGGTTTCGAAACCGTGAAGCGCGGCTGCGAAGTGATTCAAGCCAACCTGAAGGATGTCGGGATCGACGTGGCGGTCACCTTGACGGATTTCGGCACCATGAGCGGGCAGATGCCGAAGGCACAGTTCGATTTCGACCTCATGCGCTGGACCTACCCGGACCCGACGATCCTGTCGCTGTTGTTCAAGACGCCCGGCTGGGAGAAGCTCTACTCCGACCCGACGCTGGACGTGGCGCTGAACCGGGCGGATGCGACTCTCGAACCCGTGAAGCGGGTGCAATACGTCAAGGCCGCGGAGGTCATGATCCTCCAGAAAGCCGTGATCATTCCCATCCTCACGGACTGGCTCATCAACGGCGCGCGCGCCCAGGTTCAAGGACTGCACCTGGATCACTTCGGAGGCATTCTCTATCAGGACATCTGGCTGAAACCGTAGGGGCGACCGGGCGCGGAGTCAAATCCGCGCGGCCCGGCCGCGGGGATCCGCATCGTGATCGGGTACATTGTTCGTCGGATCTTGTTCCTGATCCCGGTGTTGATCGGGGTCCTGGCGTTTGTGTTTCTCATGCGGGCCCTGGTGCCCGGGGACCCTCTGGAGATCATGTTCCTCGGCCAGATGCCGCCCGATCAGGCGACTTTGACGAAGTTGCGCCACGAGATGGGGCTCGACAAACCGGTTCCCGTGCAGTTCGTGGACTACCTGTGGTCCATTGCCCACGGCGATTTGGGCCAGTCGGTCAGGACACGCCAGCCGGTGGCCGCTGAGCTCTCGTACCGGTATGGGAATACTCTGATCCTGACATTCGCGAGCCTCTTTGTCGCGCTTGCGGTGGGGCTCAGCATGGGGATCGCCGCCGCCGTGTATCGGGACACGCTGATCGACGTGACCACGATGATGTTGGCGATGTTCGGGCTGTCGATGCCGGGGTTTTGGTTCGGCTTGATCATGATCATGCTCTTCGCCGTGGATCTGCGCTGGCTGCCGGTGATGGGGAGCGGCGGCCCGGCGTATTTGGTTCTGCCGGCGCTCACACTCGGCTTGATCGCGTCCACGGTCATCGCCCGCATCACGCGCTCCAGCATGCTCGACGTGTTGAGCGCCCCGTACGTGCGCACGGCTCGGGCGAAAGGGCTGCGGGAACGGATCGTAATCTTGCGCCACGCCCTGCGCAATGCGTTGATCCCGGTCGTGACAATCCTGGGGCTTCAGCTCGGCGGTCTCCTCGGGGGAGCGTTTATCATCGAGGTCGTCTTCGCCTGGCACGGGGTGGGGGAACGCGCCATCCAGGCCATCTCCCAGCGCGACTTCCCGGTCATCCAGGGAATCACCCTTGTCGTCGCGGTGACGTACGTGCTCGTGAACCTATTCGTCGACGTCCTCTACGGTTTGCTCGACCCGCGCATCGTGTATGAATAGGACGGCGCGCTGAGATGCCGGCGCCGCTCTCGCGCTCCACCGCGGTTACCCTCCAGGAAGCCGAGCGCCCTGGGATTCGCGCACGCCGCTCCGGGACCGCCGCAATCCTTGCGGCCCTATTTCGCAAACGGTCGGCGCAGATCGGCGGGGCGATCATCATGCTTCTCCTGGCAACGGCCGCCCTTGCCGGATTCCTCGCCCCGTACGATCCGTATCGCCTCGACCCGCTCAGCCAGCTCGGGCCTCCGTCATCGTTACACTGGCTCGGCACCGACGCCCTGGGGCGCGACGAGCTGAGTCGGATCATCTACGGCACGCGCATCACGCTGGTAATCGGGGCCATCTCGGTAGGCATCGCGATGGTCCTCGGCGTAACCTGCGGAATCGTTGCCGGCTACTACGGCCGTTGGGTGGACCTGCTGCTGATGCGCTTGATCGATATCATGCTGGCGCTGCCCTACATCCTCCTTGCGCTCGCAATCGTCGCGATCCTCGGCCCCGGGCTCGGCAACACGATGATTGCCATCGGCATCAGCAACGTCCCGGGCTGGGTGCGGCTCGTGCGGGGCAACGTCCTGACGATCCGGCGTCACGACTTCGTGCTCGCGGCCAACGCGCTCGGCGCGCGCGACGCGCGCGTGATGTTTGTCCACATTCTTCCGAACACTGTTTCGTCCATTGTCGTGCTTGCGACGCTGCAGTTTGCCACCGCGATCCTTGCGGCGGCCGCCCTCAGCTTCGTGGGTCTGGGCGCGCAGCCGCCCTCTCCGGAGTGGGGAGCGTTGCTGGTGGGCGCACGCGACTTCATGTTCACGGCGCCCTGGCTCGTCAACTTCCCCGGGCTGGCGATCTTTCTCGTGGTATTGGGATTCAATCTCTTTGGGAACGCCCTGCGGGACACGCTGGATCCTACGCTGCGAATGTCCTAGGCGCCACGGAATCGCTTCGCCACACCGGGCGTCAAGAAGTCGTGCAGGCAATGATCACATCACTCACACTTGTCCGGCGGTTCCGCTTTCCGCTCGACGTGCGATCGCAGCCAGGAAAGGACGTCCGGCCAGCCGCGGTGGCTCCTGCGCGAATCTTCCGTTGTGAGCCCCGAGTGCGTGAGGCGGACCGTTGTGGCGCCTTCCTTTTCTTCCAGGTCGACGCGCACGACCGTTTCCGTTGCGTTGCCCTGCCAGTCGGGTAGCCAGGTGAACACCAGCAGGCGAGGACGATCGATTTCGCGGTAGACGCCGCTCACGGTGAACGGCTTCCCGCCCATGCCAATGCCGCGCATCACCCACCTGCCGCCGGGGCGCAGATCCGATTCCATCTGGGTTGTGTGAAATCGCCCTTCCGCGCCCCACCACTGCACGCGTTCAGCGGGGTCGGTCAGCGCCCGGAATATCCGCTCGGCGGGCGCACGGATGATGATTTCCTGAACGATGGTATCGCTCGCATTTGTTCGCGTCATCGCTTCCCCTCGACGTATGTCTTGAGGCTGCGCATTGTCTCACCCCAGAAGATTTCGTAGTCCTGGAGCCACCGGTCGATCACCCGGAGCGGTTTGGCGTTCAGGCGGCAAATCCGAGCGGCGCCATGCCGGCGAGTCCCGACCAGGCCGGCCGAGCGCAGGACCCGGAGGTGCTTTGAAATCGCCGGCCGGCTGGTTCGAAAGTTGGCGGCGATCTGTCCGACGGAGTACGGGCCGCCGCGCAGCAGCGCCAGGATCCGACGCCGGGTCGGGTCGGCCACCGCCCGGAAGATCGCATCACGGTGAGTTTTCTCGATGGTAACCATTTGGTTATTAATATAGTAACCGAGCGGTTACGACATGTCAATAACTGGAGCGAAGCAATTCTCGGACCGGTGACGCCCGGCGCACACCCTGTCTCGAACTGCGTCGGACTGGAGTTCGCGGGCGAGGCTCAGCGGACGAGGATGACGAGCAATGCGCCGAGCAACAGCGCACCCGTCGCCACAAGCGAAGGCACGACGAGGCTGGCCGTGGCATCGTAGATCATGCCGGCGAAGGCCGGCCCGACGATCTGGCCGAGCCCAAATGCGGCCGTCATGACGGCGAGCGTCCCCCTCGCATCTCCCCGAGAAAGCTGCCGGGCTCCGATCAACCCGAGTGCGGTGATCCCCATGAACGTACCGCCGAGGAACACGGCCGCCAGCAGGACGCCGGCGGGCGCAAGCCAGAGCACGCTCGCGGCCACACCGCACGCTTCCACAGCGCATGCCAGCGCGAAAGCTGGGATCACCCCGATCCGATCTCCGATCGAGGTCCACACCGCGACGGAAGGGGCCGCAGCGAGACCGGTCACGAGCCACACATACGGCTCCAGCGCGCGCAACTCGCTCAACTGCCGGACGATCGCGACGAGAAAGGTCGCCGTGATCACATAGCCAAATCCGAACAAGCCGTACGCTGCGACGAACCATGGCAGCGTGCGGCTATTCTGGGCGGGGCGTGGTGTTATGGCGGGAGGCCGCTCGGCGCGGCTTGGGACCAAGCGGGCCACACCGTAGCAGGCGAGGAGGGACAGGCCGCCGCCGGCCAGCCAGAGCACCCTCCAATCCCCGCCGCGCGCGACAATCGCGGTGACAAGCATCGCCGCGCACGCGATGCCGGCGCCGACGCCGGCGAAGTGAACGGCGGCCAGACCGGGTCGGCGCATCTCATGGAGCCGGTCGAGCACGAGCGTGGACGCGAAGACGAGCACAAGCGCGCTGGCGACACCACCGATGAAACGCACGATGAGGAACATTGCGGTGGACGACCCCAGCGCCATGGCGCCCGTCGTGATGGCGCTCGCTGTCAACCCGATGATGAGCCACGAGCGCCGCGTGCCGTGCCGGATCGGTGCGGCAGCGGCAAGCGCGCCCACAAGATAGCCCGCGAAATTTGCCGACGCCAGCAGTCCCGCCGTCGCCTTCGTCATTCGAAGGCCGTCCACCATGAGGGGAAGGATCGGCGTGTAGATGAAGCGGCCGACGCCGATGGCAGCCGCAAGGGCGAGAAGACCCCCCGCCGCGAGGGCGACTGGCCGCTCAGCGGATCCGTGGTCCATCCGCCGCGGCGTACGCTCCGTCCCCGTCATGGCCGCAGCCTACCACGAGTTTGCGCCATGTTGCTCTTTTCGTCGAATAGGTCTTGGCCGCGGCAGGACAGGGTCACGACACCACTGAAGGTTCGGCCGGGTTGATGAAGATGGGAGGCCTGATCTTGGCGCCCGGTTCGTCCGATCTGATGCCGTCCCTCGATGACATTCGGGCCGCGCAGCGGCGCATCGCCGGGGTCGCCATCCGCTCCCCGCTCGTGCCGCTTAATGCCCACGACACTCCGGCAACGATCTATCTGAAGCTGGAGACCCTGCAGCCGGTCGGCTCGTTCAAGGCTCGCGGCGCCGGAAACGCGCTGGCGATCGCGGACGAGCGGCTCGTCCAACGGGGCATTTGGACCGCCAGCGCCGGCAACATGGCGCAGGCGGTCGCGTGGCATGCGCGCCGGCGCGGCGTGCCCTGCACCGTCGTTGTGCCGGAGCACGTTCCGGCGATCAAGGTCGATGCGATCGAGCGGCTCGGTGGGGCCGTGGTGAAGGTCCCCGTTGCCCGATGGCTCGAGGTCTTCCGGACGCGCCGCTTTGAAGGGATGACCGGCGTGTTCATCCACCCGTTCAGCGACGCCGGCGTGATGGCCGGCAACGGCACGATCGGCCTCGAGATTGCCGACGATCTGCCGGAGGTCGACGCCGTCGTGATTCCGTACGGCGGAGGCGGGCTGGCCTGCGGCATCGCCGCCGCGCTGCGCGCCCTGAAACCGGGGGTCAAGATCTACGCCGCGGAGGTCGAGACGGCCGCGCCGCTGGCCGCGTCGTTCGCGGCCGGCGGGCCCGCCACGGTGGACTATGCCCCGAGCTTTGTCGACGGTATTGGGACGCCGTCCGTGTTTCCCGAGATGTGGGAGCTGGCACGCCGTTTGCTCGACGGATCGATCGCCGTTCCCCTCGCCGGCGTCGCGGCGGCCACGCGTTTGCTCGTCGAGCGCAACCATGTGGTGGCTGAGGGCGCGGGTGCCGCGTCGGTCGCGGCCGCGCTGACGGGCCGGGCGGGCTCGGGGACGATCGTTTGTGTCGCGTCGGGCGGCAACATTGACACGAGCAAGCTCATCACGATCCTTCAGGGAGGCATTCCCTGACACATCCGGAACGCGCGCGATGAACGGGTGGCGGGACAAGCTCGCCACGTGGCGGCTGCCCGTGCCCGATGTTCCTGTGCCGCCCGACCATACCGCGCTCCTCATCGTCGACATGCAGTACATGGACGCGCATCCGGACTATGGCTTGGGGCGGGTCTTTTGCGCCGCCGATCCGGCGAGGGCCGCATATTATTTCCAACGCCTACGCGACATCGTGATTCCAAATATCCGGCGTCTGCTCGAGGCCTTTCGTGCTCGCGGCCTTCGGGTCATCTACCTGACGCTAGGGCCGGTGCTCCCGGACGGGAGCGATCTCTCACCCAGCTTTCGCCGGCGCTATCGTCTCGAGGAAGAGACCCTGGGCGTTCGGGTGACGTATCCTCAGGGGACGCGGGAGCACGGCATCCTGGACGAGATCGCGCCGCAAGCGGGCGAGCTCGTGGTCAACAAGACGGCCAACAGCGCCTTCAACGCCTCCGATATCGACCGCCTCCTCAGGAATCTCGCCCTCGAAACCCTCATCATCGCCGGGGTGGGCACCGACGTTTGCGTCGAGACGACCGCGCGGGATGCCGTAGACCGAGGCTACAACTGCATCATCGTCGAGGACGCGTGCGCCACGCTGGATGAGGAATCGCACGACGCCGCGCTGCTCGCCTTCGCGAAGTGGTTTGGCAGGGTGGCCTGTACCCGCGAGGTGCTCGCCCTGCTCACGGCGGGAGCATCCTCGCCGCGGTGAGGCCGCCGGCGGCCGATGCGAACCGGCGCGGCGCGGATGCACTGCGGCGGCCGCGACGCGCCGCGCCTGCGGCAGGGCCGGCTTCCGCGTTCCCCGAATGGCACCCTACGCGCATCATGATCGGTCTGGGGGCGCAACGTGATCGCGTACGTAGCTCGCCGCCTCCTGCAGGTTGTGCCGGTGCTGGTCGGCGTCTCCGTGGTCGTGTTCCTGACCATGAAGTTGGTGCCGGGCGACCAGGCCGAAGCACTTCTCGGACCTCAGGCCACGCCCGAGGGCGTCGCGCAGATCCGCCGCACGCTCGGACTCGACCAGCCGCTGTATGTGCAATACGCGCGCTGGGCCTGGCGGGCGATGCACGGAGACTTTGGCTACTCATGGAATCTGGGCCGGCCCGCGATCGAGGTCCTGCTGCCCAAGATCGTCAATACCGTCATCCTGGGCGTCGCCAGCTTCGTCCTTGCGGTGGCGCTCGGCGTTACGGGCGGCGTGGCCGCGGCCGGCCGGTCCTACTCCTGGGTCGATCGCGCCAGCGTCGGTCTCGGCGTGCTCGTCGGCAATGCACCGCCGTTCTGGCTGGGTCTCGTGCTGGTGTTTGTCTTTGCCGTGGTGCTGGGCATCTTTCCCTCGGAGGGAATCCATGACCTGCGCAATCCGGGCGGGCTGGCCGATCTCCTGCGCCACCTCGCGCTCCCGGCGCTGACCACGGCCGCCGCTCCCGGGGCCATTATTCTCCGGCAGGTTCGCGCGAGCATCATCGATACGCGCCACCAGGACTTCGTCAAAGTCGCGTATGCGAAGGGCCTGCTGGGCCGGGCCGTGTTCTGGCGCCACATCTTCCGGGTGGCGCTGCCGCCCATCATCACCATCGCCGGGCTCCAACTCGGCTATCTCATGGGCGGCGCGATCTTCAGCGAGGTCGTGTTTGCGTGGCCCGGCCTGGGACTGCAGCTCTACCTTGCCGTGACGGCCCGAGACTTGGCCGTGGTGCAGGGCGCAGTGCTGTTCATCGCCATTGCGTTCGTGATGATCAACATGATCGTGGATATTCTCGTGATGCTCGCGAACCCGCGGCTGCGCGCGACCTGAGGGAGCGGCACGCCGGGCCGTGCCGCCGCGCGCCCGAGGTCCCGCGAGCGTCGCGCCAAACGACGCACCGCCTGGAGGGCGTGTCATGTTGCGGACGCCGACAGCCGACGAGCTGCGCCGCATCGCAGCCGAGCACCGGTTGCATCTCAGCGACGCGGAACTGGAATCGTTCCGGCGCCTGATCGGCCGCGCACTCGAGTCGTACCGCCGGGTGGACCGGCTTGCGGCGCCGGCTCCGGCCGTTGCCTACCCGCGCGGACCCGGGTACCGCCCTCGCCCGGAGGACAATCCCTATAACGCCTGGTACTGGCGTTGCTCGATCCGCGGGGCCGCGGACGGAGCCCTGAGCGGGAAGCGCGTGGCGATCAAGGATAACGTGTGCGTGGCCGGGATCCCGATGATGAACGGATCATCGATCCTCGAAGGCTACGTGCCCGAGTTCGATGCGACGATCGTCACCCGGATTCTGGACGCCGGCGGCGAGATCATCGGCAAGTCGACGTGCGAGAACCTGTGCTTCTCCGGCAGCAGTTTTACGTCCGACACGGGCCCGGTACGGAATCCGCACGATCCGGCGCGATCCGTCGGCGGCTCGTCCACGGGGAGCGCGGTCCTGCTGCTGTTGGGCGCATGCGACATGGCCATCGGCGGTGATCAGGGAGGATCGATCGCACATCCCTGCGCGTGGACAGGCGTGTACGGATTGAAGCCGACGTACGGGCTCGTCCCGTACACGGGGATCTTTCCAATTGAGCACACGCTGGACCACATCGGTCCCATGGCGAGGACGGTTGAGGATGTCGCGGTGCTGCTCGAGGTGCTGGCCGGCCCGGACGGCCTCGACCCGCGGCAGCGCGACGTGCAAACGGACCGGTACCACGCGCGGCTCGCAGAAGGGGTCAGGACATTGCGCATCGGCATGTTGGAGGAGGGTTTCAACTGGCCGGACCGCTCGGAGGCCGACGTGGACGCGGCCGTGCGGGCTGCGGCCGAAGCGTTCGCCGATTTGGGCGCCACGGTACGGAGCATGTCCGTCCCGCTGCACCGATGCGGCTACGACATCTGGAACTGCATCGCGGTGGAAGGGGCGGCCGCGCTGATGGTGGACGGCAACTCGATGGGCACGAACTGGAAGGGACAGTACAGCGTGTCGATGCTGGAGGCGTTTGCTCGGGGTCGGCTCTGCGAGGCGGACAGCCTGCCGGACACGGTCAAGTTCGTCATGCTGATGGCGCGCCATATGCGCGAGCAGTATCACGGGCGATACTACGCCAAGGCGCAGAACCTCGGCCGCATGTTGACCCAGGCGTACGAGGAAGCGTTCCGCGAGGTCGATATCCTGGTGTTCCCCACGCTCCCGATGAAGGCGATCCCGCTGCCCACGACCGACGAGCTCACGCCGGAGGAGTGTCTTGAGAGCGGTCTCGGCATCAACCACAACACCTGTCCCTTCAATGTGACAGGGCACCCGGCGTTGACGCTGCCGTGCGCGACATCCGAGGGGTTGCCCGTCGGGATGACCCTCGTCGGGCCCGCGTGGAGCGAGGCGGCCTTGCTCCGGGCCGGCCACGCCTTCGAACGGACCGGCGCGTACACGGTCTCGCGGGTCTCCTAGCGGTGGGGCGCAACTCGGCGCGTCGAGCAGCCCCGGCGCTCGGGGCGGCTTCGCGCCCGGCGGGCCGGGCCCCCGCGCGCTCCGGGTGGGCGCTCATCTGGCGGGCGATCGCCGCCGACCGCCCGGCGCTCGCGGGGCTGGCGTTCATCGGAGCGATCGTGCTCATGAGCGCCGCCGCGCCCGTGTTGTCGCCCTATGACCCCACGGTCCCGGTCGACGGCCTCCGGCTGGCGCCACCGCTGACGCCGGGACATCCTCTCGGCATCGACTCGCAGCAGCGGGACGTGCTCGCGCGCCTCCTGTGGGGCGGGCGGATCTCGCTCGTGGCCGGCGTCGTGCCGACGGCGGCGGCGACGCTGGTGAGCCTGGCGCTCGGTGCGGCCGCCGCGTATGCCGGCGGTTCCACGGAGACCGTGGTGATGCGCGCCATGGACATCCTCTTCGCGTTTCCGAGCGCCTTGCTGGCGATCGCGATTGCGGGCGCCCTCGGCCCGAACGAGCGAAATCAGATGCTGGCGATCGGCATCGTGTTGATCCCGTATATCACGCGCGTGGTCCACGACTCGGTGCGCGGCGTGTCGGTCCTGCCCTACATCGAAGCCAGCCGGTCGCTGGGAGCGTCGACCGCGAGCATCCTCGTGCGGCACGTGCTGCCGAACGCGTTTCCGCCGGTGCTGGCCTACAGCACCACGCTGGTCGGGATGATGATGGTATTATCGTCCGGGCTCAGCTTTCTCGGTCTGGGCGTGCAGCCGCCGACGGCGGATTGGGGCGCGATGGTGCGCGACGCCAAGGACGTGCTGAGCGTCGCCCCGTGGCTGTCGACGTTCCCGGGTCTGCTCATCCTCCTCGCCGCGCTCGCCTTCAACTACCTGGGCGACGGTCTGTCGGACGCCCTGGACCCGCGCCGCCGCCGTCTCAAGGCGGCGGGCACCATCGGGGCCGATCGATGGGGAGTCGTGGAGCAGCCCGGCGCGGCGCACGCCGGCCACGTGTAACGTCGATGGGGCGATCGTTCGGCGCGCCGCGGGCGGGACTTTTCACCAAGCGGCGAGAAGTGACGCGCAACCACTAAGGGTGGGAGGTGGGGGATGAGCGACTCAGGCTCCGACCTGTCGGCGAAACTCAGATCGGTGCACATCAATCGCCGCGCGTTCCTCAAGGCGGCCGCCACGACCGCGGCGGGCGCGGCGATCGCCGCCCGCGGGCGCCCGGCGGATGCTCAATCGTCCTCCGCGGCACCTCTGAATCCGGCCGCGCTGCTCCCGGCCGGACGCTACGGATCGCAGACGGCCGGCGGCAGCCCCCGCAAAGGCGGCACGCTGGTCTATGGGATGGAGGGACCGTCCGACATCCTCGATCCCCAGGCCACCGGATGCTGGCTCACCTATCGTGTCACGTATCAGATGTTCGAAGGCGTGATCACGGAGGACCTGACGAAGATCGACCGCCCGGAGCCGCCCCTCGTCGGGCGGCTGGCCGAGAGCTGGCAGCTGAGCGACGACAAGCTGACCCGCACGTTCAAGCTGCGCCGCGGTGTCCGATTCCACGACGGCACCGACTTCGACGCCAAGGCGGCGCTCTGGAACTGGCAGCGCATGTGGGACAAGAAGGCGCCCCAGTACTACGCGCGGGCGAACAGCTACTGCTCCTACGTGGTCGACGTCATCAAGGACGTCCAGGTCGTGGACGACTACACGCTCCGGATGACGTTCACGACGCCGTTCGCGGAATGGGAGCGCATGACGGTGCAGAGCTTCGGCGAGCCGCTGATGATCAGCCCGGCCCAGGCGCGCAAGCTGGGCAACCAGAACTTCAACCAGCAACCGGCGGGAACGGGGCCCTTCAAGGCCGTGGAGAACGTGCCGAACGACCACATCACCCTGCAGCGCTTCGACGCCTACTGGGGGCCGAAGCCGAACGTCGATCGCATCGTCTTCCGCCAGCTCGACGATCCGAGCACGCGCGTCGCCACGCTGCGCAAGGGCGAGGTCGACTTCATCCTGGCGCCGCCGCCCGACAGCGTCGCCTCGCTGCAGAACGAAGGCTACGTCATCCTCGCCAGCCACGCGCCCCACATCTGGTACTTTGCGTTCAACCTCAAGGACCCGATCGTCGGCAAGGACAAGCGCATCCGGCAGGCGCTCATCATGGGATTGGACCGCGAGCGGATGTGCCGCGAGCTGCTGAAAAATACGGCCGCGCCGGCCTACTCGATGCTCTCGCCGGCGACGCTGGCCTACGACCCGAGCTACAAACCGTATGCGTACAATCCGGCCGCGGCGAAGAAGCTGCTCGCGGAAGCCGGGTATCCCAACGGATTCGAAACGACGCTGGAGACGTCGACGTCGGGTTCCGGCCAGATGATCCCGGTGTCGATGATCGAGTGGATTCAGCGGGACCTCAAGAACATCGGCGTCACGGCGCACATCAAGACCTATGAGTGGGTCACATACATCGGCATGCTGTTCAAGGGGCGCCCGGCCGGCACGGGCGCGGCCCAGCTGTCGTGGGGCATGACCTCGAACTACTGGAACGACATCGTGCTCCGTTCGACGCGGCAGCCCCCCAACGGCGTCAACTACGGATACTACGGGAACCCGGAGGTCGACAAGCTGCTCGACCAGGCGCGGTCGGAGTTCAACGACGCCGCGCGGGCCGCGCTCTACCGCAAGGTCGACCGGATCGTCATGGGGGACGATGCTGCATTTTGGCCGATTTGCAACGACCTGAACATCGTCGTCCTCAACAAGAAGGTCCGGAGCTTCGTCAATCCGCCGGAGGAGTGGTTTCAACTGTCCACGCCCTGGATCGCGGGCTGAACGCGCGGCGTCATCGAGCCGGCCCGGGCATCATCGGGCCGGCACGCGCCTCGCGCCCCCACGGCGTGCACGAGCTACCGGTCATCGCCATCGAATCGCCGTTGGCCTGCGATCTCCGCGCGGCACGCAAGCTCTTTGACGCGCCGGCGGAGCTCTTGAGATTGTGGCCCGGCGTCGAGCGTGTGCAGCCGGCCGGGGCGGCGTTCCACATCCGGCAGCGCCTCGAGCTCCCGTTTTGGGATGCGTGCACGCTGGATTTTTGTGTCCGGATCCAGGCCGCGCCGCGGGACCGCCGGCAGCGCTACGCGATCTGGGCGACCGACGGTTGGTTCTGTGATCGCGCCATTTTATGGAAGCTCCGCGCGGGCCGGCAGGGACTGGCGCTGAATTTCGCCAGCCGGCACGCGCTCGGCGCGGACCGCCTGGAGGAAGCGGTGAACGCGTACCGGTCCAGAGCCATCTGGCCGATGCGCCACGACGCCGACGCGATCCTCAAGCGGCTCGCGACCTCGTTCATCCAGGATCGCCTCATCGCGCTCGATCGGGCGTACGTCGAGCGGGTGCAGGCTTGGCTTGGGGGGCCACCTCCGGGCCCGCCCTTGGAGACCTCAGGAACCGCCTGACGGACCGCTCCTCGGCGCTCCCGCCGGGTCGCGGGACCCGCGCCCGGTCGCACGCAGTGCGGATGTCGCCGCCTGGTCGACCACGAAATCGTCCGGCAGCACGACCATCTCACGGTCGGACGCCGAACGTCGGATCACGACACCGTAGTCTGACCGCGCCGCTTCCAGGCTGACAAGCCCATTCAGCACGTCCCGCCGGACGGCCTCGGGGTCCCGAGTGCGGGGATCTCCAAAGCCGCCGCCGCCCGCGAGCTCCAAGATGACGCGCTGCCCGGGCGGGACCTGCTGGGTCTGCTTGAAGTTGAGCGCCTCGCCGGAGTCCAGGACAGTCCGGGCAGGTGCGCCCGGCTGCCCGCCGTCGACCCCCTCGGCCGGGCTGTGTGTGCGGTCCGCGGTCGCGGCAATACCGTAGCCGCGGCCGGTGCGAACGGAAAGCTCGATCGTCTGGCCCGACCCGCCGCGATGCCGGCCCGGCCCGCCCGAGTCTGCCCGGAGTTCACGCCGGTGGATCACGATGGGCGCGAGCGTTTCCGTGACCTCAGCGGGCGTGCCCGCGACGCCGCTCGGGAACCCGGTCGTGGAAAGACCGTCCTTGCCCGCTCGGGCGCCCATGCCGCCGAGGCAAAAGAAGGTATAGGTGAACGGCCCCGCCGCGGCTCCGCCATGGACGCTGATCAGGCACACGGAATCAGCGCCGGCCGCCATGGCCCGCGGGCCGGCCGCAGCTCCCAGCGCGCGGAAGATCGTGCCCGGCAGGAAATGCCCCACGATCGCGCGGGCGGCCACCGGAGCCGGAGGTTGCGCGTTGAGGATGCAGCCGGCCGGGGCGATCACGCGCACGGGCCGGAAGCTGCCGTCGTTGTTGGGCACTTCCGGGCTGATCGCCGCCTTGATGGCGAACGTGGTGTAGGCCTCCGTGTAGTTGAGCGGCACGTTGATGCCGCGGCGATCCTGATCGGAGCTGCCCGTGTAATCCACCGTCACGGTGTCGCCCGCGATGGCGACCCTGGTGCGAATGCGGATCGGCGCGTCCAGCCCGTCGGCGGTCGTCTCGGCCGCGTACTCGCCGTCGGGGAGCGCCGCGATCGCGCGCCGCAGCGCCTGTTCCGACCGGCGCACGATCGTCGCCGAGAGCGCGTCCAGCGAATCGAGGCCAAACTCGCCCATCAGCGCGAGCAGGCTACGCGCGCCGACCTCGTTGCAGGCCACCTGGGCGTGGATGTCGCCGAGGACCGGCGCCGGCGCGCGCGTGTTGGCCTCGATGATGCGAAACAGCGAGTCGTTGGGCCGCCCGTCCTCGTACAACTTCATGATGGGGATGTAGAGGCCTTCCTCGTGGACGTCGTCGGCGTCCGCGGACATCGGCCGGCCTCCGATGTCGAGGGCGTGGCACGTATTGGCAAAGAAGCCGACCAGGGCGCCGCGCGCGAACACCGGGGTTGCGATGGTCAGATCGAGGAGGTGGCCGGACGTCTGCCAGGGGTCGTTCGTCATGAGCACGTCCCCTGGACGGAGCGTGTCGGGGGGATAGGCCGCGAGGAAGTGCTTCATGCCCGTGGCCATGGAGTTGATGTGCCCGGGCGTGCCCGTCACGGACTGCGCGATCATGCGGCCGCCGCGGTCGAACACCGCCGCGGAGAGATCCTCCGCGTCCCGGACGATGGGAGTGAACGCGGTCCGGATCAGCGCGGCGGCCTGCTCGTTGGTCACCGAGATGAGCCGCTGCCAGAGGACCTGCACGACCACGGGATCACGTAGGTCGGCCATCGTGCTCCCCTCCCGCGGGCGCCTCCGTCAGGCGCGGCGGCAGGTCGACGACCACGTTGAGAGACTCGTCGACCCACGCCCGTCCGCCCGGTCCTACGACGATCGTGGATTCCCGCTCCTCGATGATCGCCGGGCCCTCCACCGCCGTGCCCGCGGCCAGCTGATATCGGTCGAATACCGCGGTGTCGATGAGTCCATGCGCGTCGCCGAAATACGCCGGGCGAGAGCCCTTTTGCGCGGCAGAGGCCGGTCCGCGGCGTGGCGCCGCCGGGGACACCCGGAACGCCGGCTGGGGGCCGCGGACGGTGACCCGCCAGTTCACGACCTCCAGCCCCGACGCCGGAACGGTGCGGCCGTAGAGCTCGCGGTACCGCTGCTCGAATGCGTGCTGGATGTCCGCGACGTGCCCCGCCGACAACATCCCCGGAGGGATCGGGACCGTGACGTCGGATCCCTGCCCCTCGTACCGGATGTCGCAGGCGCGCCGCACGTCGATCGCCGCGCCCGCAACGCCGGCGCCCGCGAGCAGGTCCCGGCCCTGCATCTCCATCTCGCCGAGGAACCCGTTGACGCGCGTCCAGTCGACGGCGTGGAGGCGCGTGTACCACCCATGCACGAACTCGAAGGCCGGCGCCGCCGTCAGAAAGCCGACCGCGGAGGCGACACCGGCGCCCGGCGGCACGACGATCGCCGGAGCCCCGAGGAGCGCCGCGACGCCGTACGCGTGCACCGGACCGGCACCGCCGAACGCGAACACCGCGTACTCCCGAGGATCGGTGCCGCGTTCGACCAGGTGGACGCGCGCCGCGTTCGCCATGTTTTCGTTCACAATGCGGTGGATACCCCAGGCGGCGTGGACCACGTCCATGCCCAAGGGACGTGCAATGTGTTCCGCGACGGCGCGGCGCGCCGGCTCCGTGGCGAGCGGCATGTGCCCGCCGAGAAAGTACGCCGGATCGAGGTATCCGAGGAGCAGGTCCGCGTCGGTGACGGTGGGAGAGGTGCCCCCGCGTCCGTAGCACGCCGGCCCCGGCTGCGCACCCGCGCTCTCCGGGCCCACCCGGATCAGGCCGAGTTGGTCGACGCGGGCGATACTGCCTCCGCCGGCTCCGATCTCGATCATCTCGATCACCGGGATCCGCACCGGCAGGCCGCTGCCGCGGGCAAAGCGATACACGCGCGCGACCTCGAAGCCCGGGGCCACGAGCGGCTCTCCGTCGTTGATGGCCGCCAGTTTCGCCGTCGTGCCGCCCATGTCGAAGGAAAGCAGCCGATTCCGCCCGGTGAGGCGGCCGGCGTTGGCCGCCGCCAATGCGCCGCCCGCGGGGCCCGATTCCAGGATGCGCACGGGGAATTGGCGCGCCGTCGCGGTGGTGACCAACCCGCCGCTCGACTGCATCAGGTAGAAGGCGCCGCGGAAGCCCGAGCGTACCAGCTCGCGTTCCAGCCGGGTCAGGTAGTCGTCGACTTTGGCCTGGACGTAGGCGTTGCACAGCGTGGTGGAAGCGCGTTCGTACTCCTTGATCTCGGGCGCGACGCGCGACGACAGGGAGATCCGGAGGGCCGGAGCGGCATCCCGCGCGATGTCCGCGATGGCCAGCTCGTGCGCCGGGTTGCGATAGCTGTGCAGCAGGCACACCGCGAGCGCCTGAACGCCCCGCTGCTCGAGGCGCCGGAGCAACCCCGCGACCTGCTCCCGATCGAGCGGCACCGCCACCTCGCCGTCCGCCGTCATCCGCTCCTCGATGTCGAAGCGGAGATACCGCGGGGCAAGCGGATCCGGAGCCTCCAGCAGGACATCGTACATGTCGTAGCGCTGTTCGCGGCGGATCTCGATCGCGTCCCGGTGCCCGCGTGTGGCGAACAAGGCGGTGGACGAGCCGGTGCGCTCGATCAAGGTGTTGATCGCGAGCGTGGTGCCGTGTACCAGCACCTCGATGTCCCCGAGCGGCATCTCGGCGCGCTTGGTGGCCTGGAGCACGACCGCCATGACGCCTTCGGTCGGGTCCGGATAGGTGGTGAGGCCCTTCTCGATCACAATGCGCTTGGCGCGGTCGTCGACGAGCAGCAGATCGGTGAAGGTACCGCCGATGTCTACACCCATTCGCACTGCGCTCACCTAGGGACCAGGTAATGGACCGCCGAAGCCACACGGGACCGGCGGCGTCTGAACCCGGGCGCTGGCGTGACGCGCGCGATGCCCGCGTCGCCAACCGGGCGCGCGCGCCGAGCAGACGGCACACATGCGAGGGAGGCGTCGGTATGGCTGACCAAACTCCGTGGCTGCACGAGCGCTCGTGGCCGGAGATCCAGGCGTACCTCGCGCGCGACGACGTGGCACTCCTGCCCGTCGGCTCGACGGAGCAGCATGCCCGCCACCTGCCGGTCATGACGGATGCGGCGGAGGCGATCGCCGTCGCGCTCGGGGCGGGCCTCAGGGCCGGCGTCCTCGTCGCGCCGCCCGTATGGTACGGTTGGACGCCACACCACATGGCCTATCCCGGCACGATCACGCTCCGGGCCGAGACCCTCACCGCCGTCATCGAAGACGTGTGCCAGAGCCTCTTCTATCACGGGTTTCGGCGGATCTTCATCGTCAACGGGCACCGGCTGGCAAACCTGCCGCCGATCGAGATCGCGGCGGTCAAGGTACGCAACCGCACCGGCGGGTACGTCATGCTGTTCGACCTCGCGCTGAGCGCCCGGGTGGAGATCGGCGCGATCACGTCCGGGCAGGAGGGCGCCGTCGGCCACGCCTGCGAGGACGAGACGTCGCAGATGCTGCACAGCTATGGTCATCTTGTGAATATGCGCGAGGCGCAGCGGGCCGTGCACCCGGTGGACGGGCGCTTCAGCCTCGCCGGGTTTGCCACGGTCGACCCGGCGGTCGCCGGCGTCAACTTCGCCTGGGCGCCGGCAACGCCGCAGGAGTTCCTGGCGCGGTCGAGACCGACCGGCGCGAGCGGCGACCCCACGCTGGCGACCCGGGAGAAGGGCCGGCTGATCCTCGAGGCGCAGGTGAACAACCTCTGCGAGCTGATTGCGACCAGCCGTCGCGTTGCGGTGACGATGCGCCCCTTCGAAATTCCCCTCTGAAGCGCGGGGACGCGGCGAAACGCCTCCGTCGGTTTCGCCGCGCCCCGCCCCCGTCCTAGCGCCGGCGCGCCGGGACGCGCTGCCAGACGCGCATGATCGCGGCCCCGGCAAAGGTCACAGCGACCGCCAGGCAAAGGGCCACGAGGAAGCGTTCGAGTGAGCCATTCCCGGCGTCCGGATCGATGCCGAACCGCTGCTCGATCCAATCCTGGGGCAGGATCGCGAACAAAATCGCCGTCGCCGACGCAATCGCCGCGGCCATCTTGTAGCGTTTTGCCGCCCACCACTCCCTCATGCCGTCATCCCTCCCATGTTTGACCGGACCGGGGTCCGCTCGCAAGATTCAGGGCTGGTGTAAGAATTCGCCGGCGGCCGCCGAACCCTTCGTGCGCTGCGGTCACGGCAGCGGCGGCACCGGGGGCTCCGGCGCGTAATGCCGGCCGGCCTTGAAGACATGGCGCACCTTTCGCGTCGCGGAGATGTCCTCGAGCGGATGGCCGTCCACCAGCACGATGTCCGCGTCCTTGCCCGGGCTGAGGGTGCCGAGCCTATCCGCCCAACCCATCAGCTCCGCGCAGTTGACCGTGGCCGCCCGCAGCGCCTGCTCGGGCGCCACGCCAACCCGCACCATGAGCTCGAGCTCGAGCGCGATCTCGTGATGCCAGACCCGCGGGGCCCCGGTGTCCGTACCGGCGGCGTACTTCACGCCGGCGCGCGCGGCCCTCATGAAGTACTCGATCTTCCGGTCCCAAACGCGCGAGGCGATCTTTACCAGCGCGGGATCGAGCCCGATTTCCGCTCCTTCGCGCGACAGCTTCCAGTACGCCGCAAAGGTCGGCACGATGTACACGCCGCGGCTGATCAGGAGGTCGACGACGTCATCCGGCAGTTCCGTCGCGTGCTCGATCGAACGCGCTCCCGCCCGGATTGCCGCGCGCGTGGCGGGTGCCGGGTGAGAGTGGACGGTGACCCACCGCCCCGCGCGCCGGGCTTCATCGACCGCCGCGGAGAGCTCCTCTTCCGTGTATTCCATCGCGAATGGATCCTCGGACGCTTCCATCACGCCGCCGCTGGCGATGAGCTTGATCCCATCCGCCCCGGCGACGATTTGCTCCCGCACGGCGCGACGGAGCGCCCGGGTGCCGTCCGCCGGCTCGCTCAAGCCGCTCCCGTGCCCACCGCTCCGGCCGAGCCAGCGGCCGCACACGAGCATGCGAGGGCCGGGAACGAGTCCGTGGTTGATGGCTCTCTTCAACTGGATGTCGACGTGCGCGTGGCCCCCGATGTCGCGCCACATGGTGATCCCGGCCCCAAGGGCGTTCCGCGCGAACGCGGTGGCCTGAATCGCCTTCAGCGTAGCGGGTTGCGCGTTCACGGGGGCGGTATCCATCGTATGCATGTATGCGGTGATGTGCCCGTGCATCTGCCCCATCCCGGGGATCGCCGTCAGCCCGCTGGCGTCCAGCACCTCGCCCTCTGGATGGGCGGCAGCACGGCCCCGGACGGCGCGGATCCGTGTGCCGTCGACCTCGATGGACCCCTGTTCGATCACCGGGCCGTCCAATGAAATGATGCGGCAGCCGTTGATCGTGAGCACCGTGGTCCTCCTCAAGCTCGTCATGTCCCGGCGGCGCGCGGATCGAGGGCGTCGCGCAGCCAATCGCCGATGAGATTGGTCGCCAGGACCGTCAGCATGATGGCCGCACCGGGGAAGGTTGCGAGCCACCAGGCGACGGCCATGTACTGAGCGCCGTCGGTGAGCATCCCGCCCCAGCTCGGGAGCGACGCGGGCACGCCGAGGCCGAGAAAGGTCAGGGCCGCTTCGGCGGTAATCATCCCGCCCAGGGAAAAGCTCGCGATCGTCAGCATGGACGGCAGCACGCCCGGCAAAATGTGACGTCGCAGGATGCGGGGGTGCGAGGCTCCCAGCGCCCGCGCCGCCTCGACGAATTCGCGCCGGCGCATGCCCAGGACACTGCTTCTGGCTACCCGCGCGTACCCTACCCATCCCGAGAAGGCGAGGACCGCGATCAGGTTCCGCACGCCGGCCCCGAGCACGGCGACAATGGCCAGGCTCAGCAGAATGGAAGGGAAGGCCAACTGAACATCCGTGATGCGCATCAACAGATCGTCCCAGAGGCGACCGCAGTAGCCGCTGAGAACGCCGATCAACGTGCCGACGGCCGCGGACAGCGCCACCGCGGTCAGCCCCACCGTGAGCGACACGCGGGCTCCGTACACGACGCGGCTGAGGATGTCCCGTCCAAGCTGATCCGTCCCGAGCCAATACACGCCCCCGGCGCTCCTGGACAGCGGCGGCGCGAGGCGATTCACGATGTCCTGGATGCCGGGGTCCGCCGGAGCCACATGCGGGGCGAGGAGCGCGGACGCGCAGGCGAGCGCGAGCACCAATGCTCCCGCGGCGGCGCCGGGATCGCGCCGCAGCCACGACACGGCGCGCCTCCCGGACACCACGAGCGTGGGTGACCCACCGGGGCGACGGACCTCTGTCAACCGTAACGGATTCGAGGATCCAGCCATGCGTACAGCAAGTCGGTCAACAGTGTCGCCAGGACAAAAACCGCGGCGGCGAACAGCACGGTCGCCTGCACCACCGGGAAGTCTCGCGCGAAGATCGCCTGCACGGCGAGGCGGCCCATCCCGGGCCACGAGAACACGGTCTCCGCAACCGCCGCCCCGCCCAGGAGCGTTCCGAGTTCCAATCCGATCCAGGTGACCACGGGAAGCGCGGCGTTCCGGAGCATGTGCCGCCCGATGACGGCCGTCTCCCGCAATCCTTTCGATCGGGCGGTGCGCAGGTAGTCTTCCGCGACGACGTCGAGCACGGACGCGCGCGTAAGCCGCGTGATGCCGGCGGCGGAAAACACGCCCAGGACGGTCGCCGGCAGGAGCAGGTGCGCCCATCCGCCCATCCCGCCCGTGGGCAACCACCGCAGGGTCACGCCAAACACCAGAATCGCGAGCAGCCCCAGCCAAAAGGTCGGCATCGACTGCCCGATGATCGTGAATAGCAGCGCCGCCCGGTCGATGAACGTGCGCCGGCGCAGCGCGGCGAGGATCCCGAGCGGGACGGACAGGCCGACCGCCAGGCTGAGCGCGGTCAGAGCCAATTCCGCGGTTGCCGGGACGCGCTCCAGCACCAGGGCGAGCGCGGGCACGTGCTGCCGTACCGAGAGCCCCAGATCTCCGTGGAGCGCTCCCCGCACGAACGCGACATATTGAAACCAGAGGGGCCGGTCTAGGCCCAGCGCGTGCCGGACGGCGGCGAGCTGTTCCTGACTCGCCTGAAACGGGAGCAGCAGCGCGACCGGGTCGCCGATGACGTGAGTCAACACGAACACCAGCACCGAGGTGCCGGCGAGCACCACGGCCGCCTGGACGAGCCGGCGGGCGATGTAGCGCTGCACGTGCCTTCCGGTCCCGCCGTCGCGCCCGCTACTTCACCGCGGCTTTCGCCAGCCACAATGTCTCGTCCGCCCTCGGCGTCCAGTCCAGCCGCTTGTTGACGCCGTAGATGCCCTGTTGCGTATACATGAAGATCGTGGGAGCCTCGTCGAAGATCAGCGGCTGAATCTCACGGTACAACCCGGCGCGGCGGGCGGGGTCCAGCGTCGACCGAGCCTTGAGGTACCGCGCCTGAATCCCCGGGTTGCAATACCACGAGTCCCACACCCCGCACGACACGTTTTCGAGCGCGTCGCCGGCGTCCAAGGCGGCGGACGCCGAACCGATCAGGAAGATCGGGCCGAGCTGGTGCTTGAAGTACATGTTCACGTAGTTGCCCCACTCGAAGTACCGGAGCTCGGCGTTGACGCCAACGGCCTTGAGATAGCCGACGGCGGCCTGCGACACTTCGGCATCGGCAAGGTACCGCCCCCGGGGCGACTGGAAGACGGTCGAGAAGCCGTTGGGATAGCCGGCCTCCGCCAAGAGGCTCTTGGCTTTCGCGGGGTCGTAGGGGTACGGCTTGAGAAGCGGGTTGACCCCAAGATAGGTCGCGGGCACGAGCGTCGCTTCGACCGTGCCGAATCCGCCGAGCAGCTTCTTGACGATCGTCTCCTTGTCGACGGCGTAGTTCAGCGCCTGCCGCACGCGCTTGTCGCGGAGCGGGCCCGCCCCGGTGTCGAGCATGATATTGATGGACCGGGTGCCCTTGGTCGTCTCGACCTGGATCTGCGGGCTGCCTTGCACGCTGCTCGCGAGGTCCGGCGGGAAGTCCGTGATGATGTCGGCTTCACCGGTTCGCAGCGCGGCCACGCGCGCCGAGGCGTCGGGGATGAGGCGAAATACCAGCGTGCGAATGCGGGGCGCGCCTCCCCAGTACGCGGGGTTGGCGGTCAACGTCAACCGATCGTCCTTGACCCACGACTGGAACCGATAGGGCCCGGTTCCGACCGGGTGGGTGGCGACGAAGCTCGCACCCTGGGCCTGATAGTAGCGCGGCGGCATGATCCCGACGAGCGTGAGGTTGAAGAGGAGCAGCGGCATGGGGTCCGCCGTGATGACCTGGACCGTGTACGGATCGATGACGCGGACCTCCTTGACGCCGTTCAGGAGGTAGTTCTGCGCAGACTCTTTGAGCAGATCGTGGTCGAACGTGAACTTGACGGCGTTGGCATCGAACGGCTCACCGTTGTGAAAGCGGACGCCCCGGCGCAGCGAGAACTGCCACGTCGTGGGGCTGACGATCTTGTAGCCCGTGGCCAGCATGGGGACGATCGCGCCGTTCTCGCTCCGCATGAACAGGGGGTCGTACACGTGAAGCGTCACGTTGTACCCTGAGCGCGAGATCTCCTGAAACGCGTCCAGGCTCGCCGGTTCGGTTCCTTGCGCCACGGTCACGGCGGGAGCCGCGGCCGCAAGCGACGGAATCCTCGCCGCAGCCGGCATCGCGATGACGGCAATGAGAACGAACGTGAGCCGACGCACCCACATGGCGCACCTCCATTTGCGGGCGTCTGAAGCTGCCCGCGAGGACGACCCCGCATTTTGTATGATTGCCAATTGTTGACAATCATACAATGCGGTGTTATGAAAAGAAATAATCTCCAAGCGGGCTTCATTTAATGATATGAGCACATCGATCGCCACCCAATCGGGACGCAAACTATCCAGACGCTCCCTGGTCGACGGAGTGCGCGAAGCCATTATCGAAGCGGTCGTGACCGGCCGATTGGCGCCGGGGGACAGGGTGATCGAGGCCAACCTGTCGCGCGAGCTGGGCGTGAGCAGGGGCCCCGTGCGGGAAGCGTTCCGCGAGTTGGCGGAACAAGGCCTCCTCGTGCTGGCCCCCCACCGCGGCGCGACCGTACCGCTCCTCACGGAGCGGGACGCCTACGAGATCTACAGCATTCTCGCCTTCACTGAGCGGCTGGCCCTCCGGCTCGTCAAGGAGCATGTCTCTGACCCCCTCCTGGCCAGGTTCAAGGAAGCCGTGCGCGAGATGCGCGCCGCGGCCGAGCGCGGGGACGCCTCCGGAGTGGCGCACGCGGATCTGGCGTTCAACGATACGCTGTACGCGTTTGCGGGTCACCGGCGCCTCAGCCGGCTCTGGCAGGGGTTGAAGGCACAGTGCTATCTCCTCGTCCGCGAGTATGCGCAACGCACCTACGCGTCCCTGCCCGCCGTCGTCGAACACCACGCGACCATCGTGGACCTGGTCGAGCACGCGGGCTGGGAAGAGCTGCGCCGGTACCTCGAAGCCAACGCCGAACGGGTCGATACGCGGTTGCTGGAGCTCCTCGGCGCGGGCGACGCCGCGCGGCGGGAAGCGTAGCCCGCCGTTTGCGAGAACAGCGGTCACGGTCGCCGTCCCCTCGGGAGCGGCCGACGGGGACGGCGAAAAAGGGGGAAGCGACGCATGCGGCATGGGCTGGCACTCTGGCTGGCGGTGACACTCTGCTTCGGTGTCGCGGGCGCACCGTCGGCGCGGGCTCAGGCGCGGCCGCAGGTTGTCGTCGACCAGGGGACCGACGTGGAGAGCCTGGACCCGATGTTCACGCAGGCGCGGTTCAGCGACAACGTGATGCTCACGATGTTCGAAACGCTGGTCACACGCGACAGCCGGATGCACTACGAGCCGCGGCTGGCCGTGAGCTGGCGCGCCGTGAGCCCCACCGTGTGGCAGTTCAAGCTGCGAAAGGGCGTCCGGTTTCATGACGGGGAGCCGTTCACGGCCGAAGCCGTGCGCTACACCATCAACCGGCTGTATGATCCCGCGCTCAAGGCACCGAGCTTTCTCAAGGGGTTTGTCAAGTACGATCGCGTCGACATCGTCGACGACTATACGGTGAACATCGTGACGAAAGAGCCGTCGCCGCTGATGCTGGAGTGGCTCGTCTACTTCTACATGATGGCGCCGAAGTATTACAGCAGTACGACCGAGGCGCAGGCTGCGCTCCACCCGGTGGGCACCGGGCCGTATGTCTTCAAGGAGTGGGTGCACGACGACCACGTCACGGTGTCGGCGAACCCCAACTACTGGGGACCGAAGCCGGCGATCCGGACCATCGTGTTCCGCCCCGTGCCGGAGGCCGGGACGCGTGTTGCGGATCTCCTGTCCGGGGCAGCCGATATCATCGCAAACGTGCCCCCGGATCAGATCAACCGCATCAACGCGAGCCCCATTGCCGGCGTGAAGACGGTCGAAGGGGGCCGCGACATCTTCATCGGGATGCGCACGGACCGTCCGCCGTTCAACGACGTTCGCGTGCGCCAGGCCATGAACTACGCCGTGGATGTCGACGCCATCTTGAAGTCGATCCTCAGCGGGAAGGGCCGCCGGATGGCGACGCTGGTCAACGCGTATGCCGATCCGGCGGTCAAGGCATACCCCTACGATCCAACCAAGGCCAAGGCGCTCCTGGCTGAGGCGGGGTGGAAGCCTCAGAACGGCGCGCTCGTGAAAGACGGACAGCCGTTCAGCGTGACGCTCGACACGCCGGTGGGGCGGTACATCAGCGACAAGGAGATCGCCGAGGCGACGGCGTCGTACCTCCAGGCGGTCGGTGTCCAGGTCAAGGTGAACCCGCTGGCGTGGCCGGTGTATTCCAAGAAGATGTTCGAGGACGTCAACCCCGCCGACATGTACCTGTTGGGCCTCGGGTCGTCGTTCGACGGTCAGGACGAAATCCGCTACGTGGAGAAGGATTTCGGCTATAATCCGACCTTTTGGAACAACGCGGAGTTTGAGAAGCAGTACGACGCGCTCAATCACACGGTCGACGCGGGCCAGCGGACCCGCATCCTGTATCGACTGCAGGAGATCGTGCACGACGACGCGCCGCTCATCTTTCTCTACAAGCAGACCGACTACTACGGCGTGAACAAGCGGCTCGTTTGGACGCCGCGCGCCGACGAGCTCATCATCCTCGAAAACGCGTCCGTCACGCGGTAGGGCTCCACATCGGAGCGCGCGTCGGTGACCGCCGCCCGGCCGTCCGATGGGGCTCCGGCCGCGCCGTACGTGGGGTGGGAAGCAGGCGCGCCGGCGGGGCCGCGCGATGACGTCCGGGACGGTCCGTGGCGCCGTTTGTCGTCCGTCGATTCCTCGATTCGCTGACGGTGCTCGTCGGCGTCAGCTTTATCGCCTTCGCGATCCTGTTCCTATCGGGTGACCCGACGTACCTCATGATCCCGGAGAACTACACGCGCGCGCAGATCACGGACTTTCGGCATCAGATGGGCTTCGACCGCCCCTGGTACGTCCAGTACGGGGATTTTCTCGGCCATGCCGTGCGGGGCGATTTTGGGGTCTCGCTGCGCAACCGCATCCCGGCGTTGCCGCTTGTGCTGGAGCGGATGCCGGCGACGCTGGAGCTCGCGCTCGCCGCCATGGCCCTGTCGCTGGCGGTGGCGTTGCCGCTCGGCGTGGTCGCCGCAACGCGCCGGGGGACGCTGATCGACGCCGCGAGCATGGTCGGGGGACTGGTCGGACAGTCGACGCCGGGGTTCTGGCTGGGCCTGCTGCTCATCCTGTTCTTCGGCGTCGACCTGCGGTGGCTGCCGGTGTCCGGCCGCGGCGGCATCGCGCACTTGGTGCTGCCGGGCGTTACGCTCGCGACGTACTCGATGGGGCGCACGGCGCGCGTCGTCCGGGCGTCGATGCTCGATGCCCTCGGCCACGATTTCATCCGGACCGCGCACGCAAAGGGCCTCTCGGGCGCCGCGGTCGTCTACCGCCACGCGCTGCGCAACGCCCTGATGCCGATCGTGACGCTCATCGGGCTCGATTTCGGCGTGCTGCTCGGGGGCGCGGTGATCACGGAAACCGTGTTCGGTTGGCCCGGCATCGGCCGGTTGGTCGTCAACGCGATCTACGAGAAGGACTTTCCGATCGTCGAGACCGCGGTGATCCTGATCGCGACCGTATTCGTGTTCCTGAACCTGTGCGTGGATATCGCGTACGGGTATCTCGATCCCCGCGTGCGGTACGACTGATCCCGTGGACGCTCCAGCGCTGCGCAACCTTCGCCGCTCCCCGGGGGCCATCGTGGGCGCGTGCCTGCTCGGCGCCGTCGGGGGCGCATCGGTCGCATCACCGTGGCTCGCGCCGCAGCCGCCGGCCCTCGTCCGTGTGCAGGACCGGTTGCTGGTTCCACTGGCCGTGCAGGATGGGACGCGGCATTGGCTCGGGACGGACGCCCTGGGGCGGGATGTCTTGAGCCGGTTGCTTGTGGGCGCGCGCATCTCGTTGTTTGTCGGGCTCACCGCCGTCGCGATCGGGGGCACCGTGGGAACCGCCATCGGGCTCGTCAGCGGCTACTACGGGGGTGCCGTCGACCGCGTGATGATGCGCTTCGGGGACATGCAGCTTGCGTTCCCGTTTATCCTGTTGGCCTTGGCGGTGATGGCGGTGCTCGGTCCGGGGCTCGGCAACATCATCGGGGTCCTCGGCCTCACGAGCTGGGTCACCTATGCGCGCGTCGTGCGTTCGGAGGTGCTGTCCGTCCGCGAGCGGGAATATGTGCAGTCGGCCCGAGCCGCGGGTGCATCGGTGGCGCGTATCTTGTTCGTCCACGCTCTGCCGAACGTGATCGGCACGGCCATCGTCGTGGCGACGTTCTCGGTGGCCAGCACGATTCTGGCGGAGGCCGGTTTGAGTTTTCTCGGTCTCGGGGTCGGCACGGCGACGCCGACGTGGGGCTCCATGCTGGCCGACGCCCGCGAATATATGACCGATGCGTGGTGGTTGACGACGTTCCCGGGTCTCGGCATTCTCGTCACGGTGCTGGGCGTCAACTTGCTCGGCGACTGGCTCCGCGACTACCTTGACCCGCGGCTCCGGTAGGCCGGACATTGAACAAGCGCCGCGCGGCGTCCGAGCCTGCGGCCCGGCGCGGAACGGCGGAGAGGGGGACGGTTGGCGTGGATGACGGGAACCGCGAAGCCGGCGTGCTCAGTTCGCTCCGGTGGCGATTGGTCGGTCCGTTTCGCGGCGGACGCGTGGTGGCGGTGGCGGGCGATCCGGAACAGTCCCAGCGGTTCTACTTCGGATCGACGGGCGGCGGTGTGTGGACGACCGACGACGCCGGTTGGACCTGGCGGAACATCTCCGACGGGTTCTTCCGGACCTCGTCGGTCGGCGCCCTCGCCGTCGCGGAGGCGGACCCGAACGTGCTCTACGCGGGCATGGGCGAATCGTGCATCCGCGGCAACGTGGCCGACGGCGATGGCGTTTACCGGTCCACCGACCGCGGGCGGACGTGGGCGCACGCCGGCCTGGCCGACACCCGCCACATTGCCCGCGTCCGCGTGCACCCGCGGGACCCCGACGTCCTGTACGTGGCCGCGTTCGGCCATGTCTACGATGCCCACGCCGAGCGGGGCGTGTTCCGGTCCAGGGACGGCGGGCGCACGTGGCTGCGCGTGCTGTTCGGGAACGAACGCACGGGCGCCTGCGACCTCAGCATGGATGCGACCAATCCGCGCATCCTGTACGCGGCGATGTGGGAGGCCCATCGGACGCCGTGGGCGCTGTCCAGCGGCGGACCCGGAAGCGGGCTGTTCAAGACGGCCGACGGCGGGGACACCTGGGTGGAGCTGACGGACCGTCCGGGGCTGCCGGGCGGGATCAAAGGCCGCATCGGGGTCGCCGTGTGCCCCGCGCGGCCCGACCGCGTCTGGGCCATCGTCGAGGCGGAAGCGGGCGGGATCTTCCGCTCGGACGACGGCGGCGCAACCTGGGAACGCCTCAACAGCGACCGGGAGCCCAGGCAGCGACCGTTCTACTACATGCACATCTTCGCCGATCCCGTTGACCCCGACACCCTCTATGTGGCGAACATCGACCTATGGAAGTCCGTCGACGGGGGGCGCACGTTTGCCAAGAAATCGCTGCCGCACCCCGACCATCACGATCTCTGGATCGACCCGCGCAACCCGCAGCGGATGATCAGCGGCAACGACGGCGGCGCGACCGTCTCCTTGAACGGGGGCGAGTCGTGGTCGACCCAGTACAATCAGCCGACGGCCGAGATGTACCACGTGACGACAGACAATCAGGTGCCGTATCGCATCTACGGCGCGCAGCAGGACAATTCGACCCTGTCGCTGCCGAGCTGGTCCCCGCTCGGCGCGATTCTGCCCAATACATACTACGCGGTGGGCGGCAGCGAGTCGGGCTACATCGCCGTCCGCCCCGACGACCCGAACGTGATCTTTGCCGGGATTTTCCAGGGCATGCTGACGCGCTACGACCACCGCACCGGGGAGGTGCGGGACATCACGGTCTGGCCGCAAAATCTGGCCGGCTGGGGCGCCGACCGCCTGAAATACCGCTTCCAGTGGACGTTCCCGATCGTGATCTCGCCGCACGACCCGACCGTGCTGTACGTCACCGGCAACCACGTCTTTCGCTCGATGAACGAGGGAGCGAGCTGGGAGATCGTCAGCCCGGACCTGACCCGCAATGACCGCACCAAGCTCGGACCGTCCGGCGGGCCCATCACGCGCGACAACGTCGGCACCGAGTACCACTGCACGATCTTCGCGTTCTGCGAATCCCCCGTTACCGCGGGTGTCCTCTGGGCCGGGTCCGACGACGGGCTGGTGCACGTGTCGCGGGATCACGGCAAAACGTGGAGCAACGTGACGCCGGCGGACCTGCCGGAGTGGGCGCTCATCAGCATCCTCGAGGCGTCGCCTCACGATCCCGCGGTCGCCTATGTCGCCGCGACCCGGTACAAGCTCGGGGACGTGCGCCCGTACCTGTTCAAGACCAACGACTACGGCCACACGTGGAGCCGCATCGCCGGCGGCCTCCCGGACCGCCTGATCACCCGCGCGATCCGGGAGGACCCGGCGCGGCGCGGCCTGCTCTACGCCGGGACGGAGACCGGCGTCTATTTCAGCCTGGACGACGGCGCCCGGTGGCAGCCGCTCCAGAGCGGTCTGCCCACCGTGGCCGTCCACGACCTGGTGGTCAAGGAAACCGAGCTCGTCGCCGCGACCCACGGACGGTCGTTCTGGGTGCTCGACGACCTGTCACCGGTGCGCCAGCTCACCGAGGACACCGCGCGGGCGAGGGTGCACCTGTTCACGCCGCGCGCCACCGTGCGGCTCAATGCGCACACGCTGTCGTTCCGGGGGCGCGGGGGGCGCACCTATGTCCGGGCCGGGGGGTTCGGCTTCGTCGCGGACGTGACGGCGGACGGGCACGCGGCGCTGCGGGACGCGGGGGAGAACCCGCCGGACGGCGTCGTGGTGCACTACTACTTTCAGGAACGGCCCCGCGAAGAGGTGAAGCTCGTGTTTCTGGACGCCCGCGGGCGCGTCCTCGCGGAATTCTCGAGCGCGGGCGGGGAGCCGGCGGAGCATGCCGGGCGCAGCTACGCGCTCACGTCGAGCGATCAGATGCGGACCGTCCCCGCGGACCGCGGCGCCAACCGATTCGTCTGGAACATGCGGCTCCCCGGCGCGACGGAGGTGCCCGGGGCGGCGATGTGGTTTGGGTTCCTCGGCGGCCCGCGCGTGCTGCCCGGATCCTACAGCGTGCGCCTCACCGTGGGAGCCACGGTGCTGAGCCGGCCGTTCGAGATCCACAAGGACCCGCGCCTGACCGCACCGGATGCGCATCTGAGGGAGCAGTTCGACTTCCTGCTCGACGTCCGCGACAAATTGAGCGAGGTGCACGACGCCGTGCTGGAGGTGCGCGATATTCGAGCGCAGGTCCAGGCCTGGGTGTCGCGCGCCGAGGGGCTCCCGGCCGGCGGAGCGCTCACCGGAGCGGCGAGAGAGCTCTACACGCAGCTCGACAGCATCGAGGAGGAACTCATTCAGTGGCGGGCGGAAGCGTACGAAGACACTTTTCACTTCGCCGTTCGCCTGAACAACGAGCTCGCCACTCTCGCCGACCTGGGCAACATGGCGGACGCGGCGCCCACCCGGCAAGCGCGCGAGCTGTTCGCCGAGTTGGCGGCGAGAGCCGACGCCCAAATCGGACGCCTGGCGGAGGTGAAGCGCCGCGACTGCGCGACGTTCAGCGACGGGCTCCGAGAACTCGGGGTGCCGCCCATCCGCCTCAGGAGCCGGCCTGAGAAGGCGTAGCGCGACCATGGGGCCGGGGTTTCGTCTCGGGGTCGACATCGGCGGCACGTTCACGGACTTTGTCCTGCTCGATGAAGGTTCGGGCGACGTCGAGGTGCTGAAGGTCCCGACAACGCCGCGCGCGCCGGCCTCGGCCGTCACCGAGGGGCTCCGGATACTGGCGGCGCGCCTCGCGATCGACCCGGCCGCGATCCGATCCTTCGTCCACGGGACCACCCTCGCCGTCAACACGCTCATCGAACGCTCCGGGAGCGCTGTCGGCCTGCTCGTGACGAGCGGCATGGAAGACATCCTGGAGATCCGGCGCCTGCGGCTGCCCGAGCCGCAAAACTTCTTCACCGATGCGCCCGTTCCGCTCGTGCCACGCGAGGCCGTCCGCGGCATCGACGAACGGCTCGGACCGACCGGCGCGGTGGAACGGCCGCTCGACGCCGACCAGGTCGAAGCGCGGGCGGCTGAACTGTGCGCCGGGGGCTGCCGCGCGCTCGCCGTCTGTTTTCTCCACGCGTACGCCAACGCGGAGCACGAGGCGGCCGCCAAGCGGCGGCTCGCCGAGCGGTTCCCCGGCGTGTTCGTGTGCACGTCCGGCGAGGTGTGGCCGCAGCGCCGAGAGTACGAGCGCGCGCTGTTGACGGTGATCAACGCCCACGTGGGGGAGCGCATGCGGGAGTACTTTCACGCCCTGGAGCGCGACCTCCGCGGCCTCGGCGTCGCGTCGGCGGTCCTCTCGACCAAGTCGAACGGCGGGATCATGACGGCCCGCACCGCCGGCGAGCGGCCGGTGGAGACCCTGTTTTCCGGGCCGTCGTCCGGGGTCATCGGGGCGCATTGGGTGGCCGCGCAGGCCGGCTATCCCAACGTCATCACCTTCGACATGGGCGGCACCAGCGCCGATGTCTCGGTCATCACGGACCGGCCCGTGTACTCGACCGAGGCGCAGGCGGGAGATTTCCCCATCCTCATGCCCTCGATCGACATCAAGTCGGTGGGCGCAGGGGGCGGCTCGGTGGCGTGGGTCGACCGCGAGGGCGTGGTCAAGGTGGGCCCGCGCAGCGCCGGGTCCGAGCCGGGACCGGCGTGCTATGCGCGCGGGGGCGCCGAGCCGACCGTGACGGACGCGTACGTCGCGCTGGGGTGGCTCAACCCGCAACGGTTCGCGGGCGGCGGCGTGCCGATCGACCCGGAGCTGGCCCGCGGCGCGCTCGCCCGGCTCGGGGACCGGGTCGGCATGGACGTCGAGGAGACGGCGTGGGCCATCACCGAGGTGGCGACGGCGAACATGTACGCGCGATTCACGCCGTTTCTCACGAGCCGCGGCGTCAACGCCGAGGAATACGCGATCGTGGCCTACGGCGGCGCCGGCCCCACGCATGCGTGCCTGCTGGCGCGCGAGCTCGGCCTGGCCCGCGTACTGGTGCCCCGCGTGCCCGGCGCCTTGTGCGCGCTCGGCTGTCTCGTCGCGGATCTCCGCGCCGACTTCGTGCGCGTGTTCGACGCGCGCTGCGACCGGCTGGCGCCGGAGGCTCTCGAGCGCGCGTTTCTCGACCTGGAAGCGGAGGCCGGCGTCTGGCTCCGCCGCGAGGGGCTCGCGGTCGCGGCCCACCGGTTTGAGCGATCCGCGGAGATGCGCTATACGGGCCAGTCGTTCGAGGTAACGACGCCGCTGCCCGATCGCGTCGGCGAAACGCTCGCGCCGGTGCTGGAGGCATTTTACCGCGTGTACGGGGACGTGTACGGTTACGTCGACCGCGACGCCCCCGTGGAGATCGTCGACCTTCGCGTGCAGGTGGTCGGCGTGACGCCAAAGCCGCGGGCCCACCCTGCGGTCCCGGGGCGCGGCCGGCCCGCCGGTCCGGGCACGCCCCGCCGCCTGTACTGGGACGGCGCCATGATCGACGCGGCAGTGTACCAACGGCCCGCGCTGCGGGCCCGGGATCGCCTCTCGGGGCCCGCGGTCATCGAACAGGACGACACCACGACGATCGTTCCCGCGGGGTTCCGGGCGCACGTCGACCCGCAGATGAATGTGATCGTGGAGGTGCAGCGGCAATGAGCGCGTCCCGGGCGACGGGCCCCGTAATGCTCGAAGTCCTTCGCAACCGCTTCCAGGCGATCGCGGACGAGATGGCGTCGCTCGTGCTGCGCGCCGGGCACACGGTGTTTGTCAAGGAGACGTCCGACTTCGGGGCCGTGCTCGTGTCCGTGGATGGCGAGGTCGTGTGCGCGCCGATGAACACCGGGGTGGCGCTCATGGTCGGCGTGCCCTGCGACGTGGCGATCCGGCGGTCGCTCGCGCTCGGCGTGGGTCCCGGCGACGTCTTCATCTCCAACGACGTGTGGGACACGGGCGGGATGGCCACGCACCTGCCCGATATCTACGTGTGGCGGCCCATTTTCCACGGGGGCCGCGTCGTGTGCTACGCATGGGCGTTTGTGCACTCGTCGGACGTTGGGGGGATCGTTCCCGGCAGCATCGCGCCGTCGAGCGCCGAGATCTACCAGGAAGGCCTGCGGATCCCGGTCGCCAAGCTCTTCCGCCGCGGCGTGCTCAACGAGGAGCTGCTCGCGCTCATCCGGGCCAACTGCCGCATCCCCGACCAAAACTGGGGCGACATCAAGGCGATGATCTCGGGCCTGGCCCGCGCCGAGCGGCGGGTCGGCGAGCTCATCGCGCGGTACGGGATCGAGACGGTCCGGTCGGGCATCGCCGACGTGCTGGACTACGCCGAGCGGCAGGCGCGCGAAGAGTTTGCCAGGATTCCCGACGGCACGTACGTGTTTTGGGACTACCTGGAGGGGGACTCAGGCGGCGGCCGCGCGATCCGCCTCAAGGTGCGGATGACCGTCGAGCAAGGCAGCGTGACGCTCGACTTCGCGGACACCGATCCGCAGACGCGCCAGTCCTACAACCTGCCGTCCCATTCACGCCGCGGGCACTGGCAGTTCGTCTTCTCGCTCGTGGGGTTCCTGCGGTCGGTCCGCGGCGGCATCGCCTACAACTCCGGGCTGGCGCGCCCCGTTGCGGTCGAGGTGCCCCGCGGCACCGTACTGAATCCGGAGCCGGGCGTCGCGGTCGGCAACCGGTCGGCAACGCAGATTCGCCTTGTGGATGTCATCATGGGCGCGCTCGCGCAGGCCTGTCCCGGCATCGTACCCGCTGCGGGCGCCGGGCAGGGTTCCATCTTCCTGCTGCGGGTGCCGGATTTTGAGACGGGGCAGAGCAAGGTGAGCGTGATCCAGCCGCTCTGCGGCGGGTCCGGCGGCCGTCCGATGAAGGACGGCATCGACGGCATCGATTTTGCCATCGGGTTTCTCCGCAACATTCCGGTGGAAGCCATCGAAGCCGACATGCCGGTGCGCATCCGGCGGTACCGGCTGCGGGCGGATTCCAGCGGCGCCGGACGGTATCGCGGCGGCGCGGGCCTCGAGATCGAGATGCAGGTCCTCGCGCCGGAGGCGACCGTGACGTCGCGCGCGATGGACCGGTATCGCTTCCGGCCGTGGGGGCGGCTGGGCGGACGGGCCGGGGCCCGCGGGTACACGGTCCTCAACCCCGGCACCCCGGGCGAGCGCGACATCGGCAAGATCGACGTCCTGCATCTCGGCTACGGCGACGTGCTGCGCATCGGCACCCCGGGCGGCGGTGGGTACGGGGATCCACTCGAACGCGCCGCGGCTGCCGTCCTCGCGGACGTCCGGCGCGGCATCCTCAGCCGGGCGCGTGCCGCGCGCGATTACGGCGTCGTGGTCACCGGCGATCTGCACGTCGACGCCGCGGCGACCGAGGCGAGGCGCACGGCGCTCAGGGCAGCGGGGCACCCGGTCGCCGACTTCGACTTCGGACCGGAGCGGGAGGCCTACGAGCGCCTCTGGTCCGACGCGCTGGTCACCGCGCTCAATCGCGCGCTCGAGTCGCACCCTCCGCGGATGCGCACGTTGCTGCGGGAGCGCGTCTGCGAGTTGATCGACGGAGAAGCCGCGTCGGGCCGCGCGGCGGGCGGCGTCGACCTCGCGGGGTTGCTCGATCGTGTCCTGAGCGCGGTCGGGCACGTCCCGCAGACCGCGGCGGCGCCGGGGACGCGGTGAGTCCAAGGACAGGCCGGCGCCGAAGTCCGTCGAGCCGCGGTGCGGCGACGCCGCCGGGCGCAGGAGCGTCCCGGTGCGCCATCGAAGCAGCGGAGGAGTTGTGGCTTAGAGACAGGAGCGGCCAGGGAGCCACCGCCATGCGGGTGGCTCCATTTTGATTCTTCGACGGAACAGCAGGTACCGTCCGTGTATGGCACGGGATCGGCCGGGGTGGATCGTGGCGGCCGCGCAACAACGATGAACGGGGGTGCAGAAGTGAAGAGTATGCGATGGCTTACCGCGGGTCTTGCGGTGTGTCTCGGCGTCCTGCTCCTGGCCGGGGCGACGCTGTCGGGTGCGGCGACGGCGCCGCTCTCCGTGCTGCGGGTCGGCGCGGATCCGGACTACCGGCCGACATCGTGGACCGAGAAGTCCGGAAAGATGGTCGGGTCCGACGTTGACTTTGCGACATCCCTCGCGTCCCATCTTGGTGTGCGGCTGCACTACGAGGGCGTGGCGTGGGACGGCATCATCCCGGCGCTGCTCTCGCACAAGATCGACGCGATCACGGCCATGGTGATCACCGACAAGCGCAAGGACGTGGTCGCCTTTTCGCGCCCGTACGCCTTCCAAACGATCACCACCGTCGTGCGCGCCAACAGCCCGGCCGGGTTCGACCCCGGAAAAGCAGAGCTCTCCAAGCTCAAAGTCGGTGTGATGGTGAGTACCGCGGCCGCGCAGGCGCTCGCGACGATGCCCGGGGTCCGGCCGGTGAGCTACAACACCGTCGCCGACGAGTACAACGACCTCATTTTGGGTCGCCTGGATGTGGTCGCGATCGAGAGCGTCAACGCGGGCTACACGACGAAGACGGTGTTCCCCGGCAAGCTTCGGGTCACGAACCAGGACCTCACCGGGCAGCCGTCATACACGGCGGTGGCCCTGCGCAAGGACGACGCGCAGCTCCGCGGGGCGATCGACGCCGCGATCGGCCGGATGATGAAGGACGGATCGCTCGCGCAGATCAACCACAAGTGGTACGGCAACGTGAAGATGATCCCTGCGCAGTAGCGGGGGCGCACCGTCGGATGCCGTTCACCTACCTGCGCCGGGAGAACGCGCGCGCCGCGGGCGCCGCGCTCCCGGCCGGGGAGCGCCGGCACGCGAGCCCGGGCCCGGAACCGCCCGTGCTGGAGCTTATCGGCGTCGGCAAGACGTTTGGAAAGACCACACCGCTCGCCGCGTTGGCGGATGTGAGCCTCCGGGTGAGCCGGGGCGAGTCGGTGGCGATCGTGGGCCCGAGCGGCTCGGGGAAAACGACGCTGCTGCGCTGCATCAATTTCCTGGTGCCGTACGACACCGGCCGGATCCTGGTCAACGGGCGGCTCATCGGCTATCGCGAGCACCGCGGCCGCCTGGTGCCGGACACCGAGCAACGTGTCAACGACATCCGCAAGCGCATTGGGATGGTCTTTCAGCGGTTCAACCTGTTCCCTCACCGGACCGTCCTGGGCAATCTGCTCGAGGGCCCGCTCTATGTGCTCAAGGTGCCGCGCCCGCAGGCTGTCGAGCGGGCCAAGGCGGCGCTCGAGCGGGTGGGCCTCACGGACAAGATCGACGCGTATCCCGCGCAGCTGTCGGGCGGGCAGCAGCAGCGGGTGGCGATCGCCCGCGCCCTCTGCATGGAACCGGAGCTGATGCTGTTCGATGAAGTCACCTCCGCGCTCGATCCCGAGCTGGTCGGGGAGGTGCTCGCAGTCATCCGCCGGCTGGCGCAACAGGGGATGACCATGGTGATCGTCACGCACGAGATGGCGTTCGCCCGCGACGTGGCCGACCGGGTGGTGTTCATGGAGGCCGGCAGGGTCGTGGTCGACCACCGAACCGCGGAGTTCTTCGCCCGGCCCGCGACGCCCCGCATCGAGGCGTTCCTGAGCCGGTTCGCCGTGCCGGGCGGCGCCGGCTAGCCGGCCGCCGATATGCTGCAATTTGCCAGGGATTATCTCCCGCTGTACTTCCAGGGAACGCTGGTTGCGATCGGCGTGACGCTCCTGTCGATGATGCTCTCCGTCGCGATCGGCCTCCTCGCCGCCCTGGGCCGGCTGTCCGGCAGCCACGCGGCGCGCTCGATTGTCAGCGCGTACGTGGCGCTGTTTCGGGGCATCCCGCCGCTGGTGCTGCTCTACGTCGTGTATTTCGGCCTGCCGAGCTGGGCCGAGCAGATGGGAATCCAGCCGCTGGCCGCGTTCCTGGCGCCGCTCAACAACCGCGTGTTCTCCGCGGTCGTCGCGTTCGGCGTCAACAGCGGCGCCTACTCCACCGAGATCATCCGGTCCGCGATCGCGGCGATCCCGCACGAGCAGATGGAAGCGGCGCAATCGCTCGGCATGTCGTACTGGCTGGCCATGCGGCGCATCATCGTGCCGCAGGCGGCCAGGGTCGCGTTTCCCCCGCTCGGCAACGAATTCATCGCCGTGCTCAAGGGCACGTCGCTCGCCTCCGTGATCGGCGTGACGGAGCTCATGCGGGACGCGCAGCTGGTGGCGGCGGCGACGTTTCAGAACTTGATGGCGTACAGCCTGGCGGGCGTCTATTATGTGGCGCTCGTGATCATGCTGCAGAGCGCGGTCACCTGGATCGAGGGCCGGCTCTCGCCGGCGCACAAGTAGCGAGGTCGGCGCCGGCGACACTACGCGGAGCGAGGTGACACACATGCGATCCCTCACAATCGGAAGCGCGGAGGCATCCCCAGGAACCAAGGCGCGCGGCGTCATCGCCGCCGGCCGCGGCTTCAACGGACCCGTGGAAGTCCCGTTGGTCGTGGTGCGCGGCGCCCAGGAGGGCCCGACGCTCTGGATCGACGGCGCGACGCACGGCGACGAGCCCGAAGGCACGGTGGCCTGTTGGACGCTCGCGAAGGAGGTCGACGCGGAGCGCCTCTCGGGATCGTTGGTGCTGGCGCCGCTCCTGAACGTGGCGGCCGCGGAGCATGCGGCGCGCGGGAACCCGCTGGACCGCGTCAACTACGATTTGAACCGAATTTACCCCGGAAAGCCGAACGGCCGCGGCACGGAGCGGCTGGCCTGGGCCTACCACGAACAGCTCTCGGAGAACGCCGACATCATCGTCAGCCTCCACTCCGGGGGGACCGTGGGGTACATGTCGCGGGTCATCTATCACAATGACATCCCGGCGTCCCTGGAGCTGGCAAAGGCGTTCGGCCCCGGCTGGGACCTGATCGTCGAGCCGGCCTACTCCCCGGACCGGCGCCCCGCAACGGGAACGATCGAGGCGGTCGCGGGCGCGCGCGGCAAGCCGGCGCTGGTCGTCGAGCTCGGGGGCCTGTCCGACAGCGCGCCGCCACGGCTTCGCGAGAACGCCCGCCATCTCGCCGACGGCTGCCTCAACCTGATGCGCCACCTCAAGATGCTCGGGGGTGCGGCCGAGCGACACGGGCGGTGGAAGCTCGGACGCGAGTGGCTCGTGCAGAACGATGCCGGCGGGTTCTGGCTTCCCGATCCCGGCTTTGGCTTCCGCAAGGCGGTGGCGGCCGGCACCGTGCTCGCGCGGATCCATGACGTCTATGGCGACGTGGTCGACGAGATCAAGGCGCCGCGCGACGGCGAGACGATCGGGATGCGCACGAACCCCTACGTCGGCCTGCCCGGGGAGTACTGCGTCTACTTCGCCGAGATTCTCCGTGAGGTCACGGCGTGACGCGGTGTCGGGAGGCCCTAACGGCCGCCGCGATCCCCACCGCGCCGCCGCGGGTTTGCGCGGGAGGACTTGAGCGGCGGGCGGAGGTAGTTTGAGCCGACACTGATCGAGGAGCGTGACGGCGTGGCGACGTACCGTGCGATCGTCCCCTATGGGCCGGAGGACCGGCGTCCCTGGTCGGCTCCGGCCTTTCCCGTCGCGGAATATCGACGCCGGGTGGCCGCGATACAGTCACGGATGGCCGCCGGCGGGCTGGCGGCCGTCGTGACGTGTTCGAACCGCGGCGACCCCGGCCACGCGCGCTACCTCGCGAACTTCGAGGCCGGGCCCGGCGAGACGTGCGTGGTCGTTCCCGCAAGCGGCGAGCCGATGCTCACGACGAACTGGCTCATGCACGGCGAGCCGATGCACACCATGATCTGGACGACGTGGCTGCACGACGTCCGCCCGGCCGACCGGGCCGGCTTTGCACGGACGCCCGACACGACGGTGGCCGAGCACGTGGCGGACCGGCTGCGGGAGGCGGGCGTCCAAGGGGAGCGCGTCGGCGTGGCCGGCGGCGCGACGCTCCCATATTATCTGATGGACGAGCTTCGAGCGCGCCTGCCCGAGGCGACGTTCGTCCCGGCGGACGACACCGTGCTCGCGGTCCGGGCGATCAAATCGCCCGCGGAGATCGAGATGATGCGCGTCGCCGCCCGGATCTCGGGGCGCATGCACGAAGCGGCGCTCAACGCCCTGGCACCCGGCGTCACCGAGCAGGCCGTCATGGCCGCGGCGCACGCCGCCGGATTTGCCGCAGGCGCGGACGCGCTGGCGTTCGACACCGCGGTGGCGAGCGGTCCCCGCGCGGGGCTGAAGCACTGCGCGCCCACGGACCGCGTCATGCGGGAAGGCGACCTCGTATTCCTGGACATGGGAGCGGTGTATCGGGGCTACTGCGCGGACGTCTCCCGCAGCGCCGCCGTCGGCCGCGCCGGTCCCGAAGCGCGCCGGTTTCTGGACGCGGGGCTTGCGATGTTCGAGACGGTCCTCGCCGCCGCCCGGCCGCGTGTGGCGGTCGTCGAGCTGATCGCCGCCGCCCGCGACGTCGCCGAGCGCACGGGATTTGCGGAGGACTACATGCCGAAGGGGTTTGGGCACGGCCTCGGATGCTCGCTGTTCGAGCAGCCGTCGCTCAGGCCCATCAGCGCCGCGGTGCTGGAACCGGGGCACACGTTCGCCCTCGAGCCCATGCTCATCCGCCTGTACTTCGGGACCGCGTGCGTCGAAGAGACCGTGCTGATCACCCCGGACGGCGCGGAGGCCCTGTCGGGCTGCCGCTACCGCGCGTGGTGACGCGCGGCGCGGCCGCGAGGGCCGCAGTCCCGCCGTTCGCCGGTCACGGTGCGCGCGTCCCCACGGCCTGGGGCGGCCGCGCCGTCCGTGGGATCCGCACATCATGAGTGCAAAAGGCCGGCCCGCGATGCCGTACGGCTGGGGCCGCGTGCCCTACGGCGCGGGGGACCGCGCGCCGTGGATGAACCTGCCGTTTCCCGTCGAGGAATACCACGAGCGGCTCCAACGTGTCGCCGGGGTGATGCGCCGCGACGGGTTCGACTGCGTCGTGGTCACGGGCAACCGCGCCGACAGCACGAACATCCGGTACCTCACCAACTTTGAGGACTTCTACGGCGGCGACACGATGCTCGCCGTGTTCCTGGACGGCTCCCCGGGATTCACCACCAACGCGGTGATGCACGGCGAGCCGATGCACTCGGGTATCCAGGACTGCTGGATCGAGGACGTACGGTGCGCCGCGGCTCCGCGCACCGTGACCGGAGCCGCGGATCCCGCCACGGTGTACGATCACGTCGAGGACTTCATTCGCGAACGCGGCTGCGACCGCGGCTCGATCGGCGTCGTCGGCGATGCGGGCGCGGACCGCGTGGCGGCGTTCCTGCGTGAGACGTTCCCCGAATCGCGCGTGACGGCGGCGCCTGCGATGTTGCGCCCGTTGCGTGCGATCAAAAGCCCGCGGGAGATCGAGGCCATGCGAGCCGCCTGCCGGCTCGCCGATGAAGCCGCACGCGCCGCGATGGATGCCGTGCGGCCCGGGGTGACGGAGTTCGAGCTCGCCGCGGAAGCGTACCACGCGATGTTCAGGGCAGGGGCGGAGCATCCGGCGTTTGCGATCTCGCTGTGCGCGGGCGCCCGGGCCGGATTCAAGCATATGGCCCCCACGGCGTACCGGTTGCAGCCGGGCGACATGGTGTACATCGACGTGGGGGGCCGCTACATGGGGTACTACAGCGATGTCTCGCGGGCGCGGGTGTGCGGCGACCCGTCCCCCGAGCAGCGCCGCTTCCTCGAGACGCAGATCCGCATCGTCGAGGACGTCATGGCCGCGGCCCGCCCGGGCGTCGCGATCGCCGCCCTCGCGACCCTCGCGGAGCGTCTCGCGGGCGACGCCGGGTTCGGCGAGTACCTCTACTTTCGCGGCCACGGGGTCGGCTGCGCGGTGCAGGACCTGCCGGCGTTCGCCCCGGGCAATCCTGCGACGCTCCAGGAGAACATGGTGTTCGCCTTCGAGCCGATGCTCGTCCGTCGCGGGTTCGGTACAGCCTGCTGGGAGGACGTGTGGCGCGTCACCGCGGACGGCGTGGAGCGGCTCAACTCGTGTCCCGTGCGTTGGTGGTAGTCCGCGCGGCCGGCCCGTGCCGGCTCGTGCGCGATGGAGGTGGGCCGTGGCGATCTGGGACGACGTGGTGCCGAAGGCCGAGCAGGAGCTGTACGAGCGGGGCGGATGGGGTGGCAGGGTCGGCTTCGGCCGCCGGCCGGCGCTCATCGTGGTGGACATGTACACCGCCTTCGTGGACCCGGCGTACCCGTTCAGCAGTCCTGACGCGCCGGCAAGCGTCCGTACCATCCGGCTGCTGCTCGAGGCCGCGCGCACCGCGGGGTGCCCCGTGTTCTTTTCCAAGGCCCGTCTGCGAACGATCCCGGCGGAACGGGGTCGCTGGAAGGTGTCCGCGGACCGTCCCGTGATGCGCAACCCGGAGGCGTACGAGATTGTGCCCGAGCTCCGGCCGCTGCCGACGGAGTCGGTTCTGGTCAAGGCCGCCCCGAGCGTCTTTCACGGCACCGACCTGGCCGGGTATTTGATCTATCACGCCGTCGACACGCTGATCGTTACCGGCACGGTCACGAGCGGCTGCGTCCGCGACACGGTGCTGGACGCGTTCAGCCTGAACTTCCGTGTTATCGTCCCCCACGACGCGGTGTGCGACCGGGGCCGTACGTCGCATAAGGTGGCGCTCTTTGACATCCACATGAAGTACGGCGACGTCGTGCCGTCGTCGGAGGTGGTCGCGTATCTGGGGGCATGCCGCGACGGGGAATGCGCGAGGGCCGGCGCGGAGCGGGCGTAGACTTCGTTGTTGCGAGTCGAGCAGGAAGCGCGCCACGGCGGTCCGAAGGCGCTGTGATCACGGGAGGGGGGATCGGATGTTTCTGCGCGTAGTGGCAGTGGGAGCGATGCTGCTTGTCGCCGCGGTCGCGGCGGGGCCGGCGCCGGGGCCGGCCAACGGTCAGGCGCCTGCGATGTTCCGGACGCCGCTCAACGGGGAGCCGCCCACGCTCGACCCGTACTTCGCGGTAGACTCGGCGTCCGCCCCGATCGTCTTCCTCATGTACAACACGCTCGTCTCGCTCGACAGCACCGGCCGGCTGCTGCCTCAGGGCGCCAAGAGCTGGGACGTATCGCCCAACGGGCTCATCTACACGTTCCATCTCCGGGACGACATGTACTTCCACAGCGGGCGAAAGGTCACGGCCGCGGATTGGAAGTGGTCGTTCGAGCGGATGGGGAGCCCGGCGCTCCGGTCCACGGTCGGGTCGGTCGTGGTCGCCGGCATTCAGGGGTACGACGCGTACCAGAACGGTGCCTCGGGCATCGCCGGCATCACCGCGCCAAACCCGACCACGCTGCAGATCACGCTCAACCCGGCCCGCCGCGGCGGCTTTCTCAACCGCCTCGCGTACTACGCGGCCGTCGTGGTGGACAAGGACGCCGTGCAGCGGGGCGGCAACGGGTGGTTCGCGACGCAGGACGCCGGCTCGGGACCGTTCGTGTTCAAGGAGTGGGCGCACAACGACCACCTGACGCTCGCGAGCTTCCCCAGGTACTATGCCGGCGCGCCCCGGATCGCCGGTGTGAGCGTGCCGATCGTCACCGAGAGCCAGACGCAGCTTTCCGAATATCTGGCCAACCAGCTCGATTTCATTCAGGTGCCGCTGGGGGACTATCAGCGCATCAGCGCAGACCCCACGCTCGGTAAGCAGCTCTTGACGTATCCGCGGGCGCAAGTGCTGTTTCTGGGGCTGAACCCGCGCGTGTACACGGCGTTCAAGGACGCCCGGGTCCGCCGCGCGTTCGCGATGGCGATCGACAAGGTCAAGATCTCCAAGACCGTGTTCTTCGGCTTTTTCACCCCGGCCAACTCGATCGTGCCGCCCGGAATCCCCGGCTTCTACACGGGGTACAAGGGTCTGCCGTACGATCCCGCCGGGGCCCGGAAGCTGCTCGACGAAGCCGGGGTGTCGGGCAAGCTGCCGACGCTCTCGATCGCGATGAACCCGTTTACGCCGGTGTCGCAGATGATGGCGGAGCCGGTCGCGGCGATGCTGAAGCAGAACCTCGGCGTGGACGTGCAGCTGCAAAAGACGGAATTCTCGAACTTCATCGCCAACGAGAACAAACGGACCGTATACCAGTCGTTCATGACCGGGTGGTCGGCCGACTACCTCGATTACAGCGACTACCTTGACTTTCTGCTCTACAGCACATCGCCGCTCAACCGCCAGAGCTACGAGAGCGCGGACTTCGACAAGCTCGTGGATCAGGCGAACGCCGCGCCGAACGACGCGCAGCGCATCGCGATCTACCACAAGGCCGAGGCGCTCGCGGTGACCGACGCGCCGATGGTCCCCATCCTGTTCAGCCAGTTTGCGTACCTCAAGAAGCCGTATGTCCAGGGCCTGCAGACCACGCCCGCGGTCAACGGGTGGCTGCCGTTCAGCGGGGTGCGCATCGTGAAGTAGCGCCCCGCGCATCCGGCGGATGGCGCGATACGTTGTCTACCGCGTCGGCATGGCGGTCCCGCTGTTTCTCGGGGCCGCCCTGCTCATCTTTGTGGCCGGCCATCTCGCGCCGGGGGATCCGGTGCAGACCGTCCTCGGCGATCACTACACGCCCGCGGCCGGAGCCGTGCTGCGCCACCAGCTCGGTCTGGACCGCCCGTTGCCGGTCCAGTTTGCGCGGTATCTCGGCGATCTCGCGCGCCTCAACCTCGGAACGTCCTACGTCAATCCCGGTCTCCGCGTGGCCGATCTCGTCGGCCACGCGCTGCCGATCAGCCTCCGGCTCGCCGGGCTCGCGGTGGCGCTCGCGGCGGTGGTCGGCGTCCTGCTCGGCGTGGGCGCGGCAACCGCCCGCCGCACGATCCTGGATTCCCTGATCCAGGTCGGGGTCGTGCTCGGGCTGTCGCTGCCGAGCTTCGTCACCGCGGCCGTGCTGGTGTACCTCTTCGCGCTGCGCTGGCCGCTGCTTCCGGTTGCGGGATGGGGCGCGCCCGCCAACTACGTCCTCCCCGTGGCCGTGCTGGCCATCTCGCCGGTGGCGTTCATCGCGCGGATCGCCCGCGCGAGCGTCGGCCAGGCGCTGCTCGAGGACTACGTGCGCACCGCGCGCAGCAAGGGGCTGCGCGCGAGCCGCGTCCTGTTCCGGCACGTCCTTCGGAACGCGGCGCTGCCGGTCGTCACCACGATCGGCCTGGCCTTCGGCAACGCGATCGTGGGAGCGTTCGTCGTCGAGGTGGTGTTCAACATCCCGGGGATCGCGCGCGTGGCGATCAACGCCATCCTCCAGCGGGACTACACGGTGCTGCAGGCCACGGTGCTCGTCTACACGGCGCTGTTTTCGCTCGTCAACCTGATGGTCGACGTCTCCTATGCATATCTCAATCCGCGCATCCGATACTGACCGCGCGCCCGCAGCCGCGTCGCGCCCGAGGAGCCGGCCGGATGCGCTGGCGCGTTGGGCCCGCCGCGACCGGCCCGCCGCCGCCGCGGCGGCGTTTCTCGTCCTCTTAGTCCTGGTCGCGCTCGTGGGCCCCGCCGTCACCCGGTCGACGTACGACCGCGAGGATCTCGACGCGCTGTTTCAGCCGCCGAGCGCGGTGCACTGGCTCGGGACGGATCAGTTCGGTCGCGACCTGCTCACGCGTGTGCTCTACGGGGCGCGCATCTCGCTGTCGGTCGGCGGCGCGGCGGTGGTCGGGGAGTCGCTGGTCGGGCTGGCGTGGGGCACCGTGGCCGGGTTCCACGGCGGCGCCGTCGACCAGGCGCTCATGCGGATCGTGGACCTGCTGATCGGGTTCCCGACGATCCTGCTCGCGATCCTCGTGACGGGCATCTTCGGCCCCAGCCTGGCGAACATCGTGATCGCGCTCGTGCTCACCGCGTGGCCCGCGACGGCGCGGACGATCCGCAGCGAGGTCGTCTCCATCCGCCAGCGCGAATACGTCGACGGCGCGCGCGCCGCCGGCGCGTCTGTCCCGCGCATCCTCTGGCGGCACGTCGTGCCGAACGTGGCGCACCTGTTGATCGTGCGGGCCACGCTCGACGTGAGCTTTCTCGTGCTCGCAGAGGCCACGCTGTCGTTCATCGGGATCGGCGTGCAGCCGCCCCGGCCCAGCTGGGGGCAGATGATCTACGAGAGCTTTCAGTACCTGCGGAGCCACCCGGCGCTCCTCGTCATCCCGGCGTCGGCGCTGTCGCTGACCGTGATCTCCTTCAACGTGGTCGGGGAGGCCCTCGGCGCGCTCTTGGACCCGCGGTGTCGCCGGGGCGGCGCATGAGCCGGGCGGCGCGCACCCCATGATGCCGCCGATCACGCTGGCGCTGGAGCCGTACGATCGCACGTGGCCGCTCCTAGACGGCCGCGTCGCGCTCCGGGACGTGTCGCTGGTGGTCGCCGCGTCCGGCCCGCGGCACGAGCGCATGCTGCTCGAGGGAGCCTACGACGCGGCGGAGCTGTCGATGTCGTCGTACGTGCTCGCGCGGTCGGCGGGCGCACCGCTGGTCGCGATCCCGGTGTTTCCTCGGCGTCTATTTAGCCCGTCCTGCCTCTACGTGAGAGCGGGCCTCGCGGACCCCGCCGAGCTCCGCGGCGCCCGGATCGGCGTGTACAGCCTCCAGTTCACGATGTCGGTCGTGGCCCGCGGCGATCTCGAGCACCACTTCGGCGTGCCCGCGGACGCCGTGACGTGGGTCCGGACAGGCCGGGAGATCGTGCCGCACCACTCACCGCTCAGGGTGGAGGAATGTTCCGGCGCGGACCTGTGGGGGCTCCTCGCGGGCGGGCGGCTCGACGGCGTGATCAGCCCGGACGTCCCCGCCGCGTTCGAGGAAGGGCGCGTCCGGCGGCTGTTTCCGGCATACGAGGACGTGGAGCGCGGGCTGTATCGCCGCACCGGCGTGTTCCCGATCATGCACACGGTGGCGATCACGCAGGCGGCGCTCCGGCGGCGTTCGTCCCTCCCCGGCGAGCTCCACGCCGCGTTCTCGCGGGCCAAGGCGCTGGCGTGGAGGGCCCTGCGTCAACCCCATGCCACGGGCCTCGTCTGGGGCCGCGCCGCGCTCGAAGCCCAGGAGCGGGTCCTCGGGCCGGACGCCTTCCCGTACGACCTCGAGGAGGCGAACCGCCGCTCGCTCGCCCAGCTGATGCGGTACCAGGTCGAGCAGGGGCTACTCGACCGGCCCATGGACGTGGACGGACTGTTCGTCGCGCTCGACTCCCACCCGCACGACGAATCCGCCCGGTAGGACACCGGGCGCGAGAAGGAGCGTGAGCGATGTGCGACCGCAATGAGACCAAGGACGCGTACTATCTGCCGCACCTGACCTGGCCCGAAGTGGACGCGTTGCGCCGGCGGACCGACACGGCGGTGCTGCCGTTCGGCGCGATCGAGCAGCACGGCCCGGCGCTGCCGATGGGCACGGATACGCTCGGCGTGATCGCGGTCGCGCGAGCCGCGGCGCGGGAGGCGCAGGTGCTGTGCGCGCCGATCTTGTTTCCGGCGCTGTCGGCCCATCACATGCACTTTCCGGGCACGATCACGCTGAGCGAGGACACGTTCTGCAGGGTCGTGATGGACGCGGCAGGATCCCTGATCCAGCACGGGTTTCGGCGCATCCTCCTCGCAAACGGGCACGGCGGCAACGAAGCGACGCTCGCGTACCTGGCCCACCGGATCAGCCGCGAGACCCGGGGCAGCGCGCTCGTCTTCGGCATCGCCGAGCTGCGCAAGATCTACCTCACGGCGGAGATCGACAAGCTCGACATCCACGCCGGCATCGGCGAGACGTCGAGCATGCTCTACCAGCAGCCTCACCTGGTTCGCTCGGACCACATCGAGCAGCCGACGATGACGCTCGACCGGTGGCGGGAGGCGCTGCTCGCGCGGGTCCGCGAGGATCCGTCGCTGCTGCGCTACATCACGCTTGGGCTGCCGCCCGTGCACGAGATTTCCTCGAACGGCTGCATCACGTTCGGGGATCCCCACAGGGCGAGCGTCGCGCGGGGCAAAGAGCTCTTCGACGCCTACGTCCGAGCCATGGTGGCGTTTATCCGCGCGTGGCAGGAGGCGACCGAGCCGCGGGCAACCGTGTGAGCGCCGCAGGCCGGGGCGGTGCGCGCCTCCGCCCTCAACGCTGCCCGCGTCCGGTCACGAGATCACGCATGACGCCGTAGTCGTGCTCGAGTTGCTCCCGCATCAGCGCGGCCGCCCGGGCCGCGTTTCCTGAGCGCATCACGCGCATCAACGCCGTGTGCTCCTCGAGCACGCTCGCCATGGTCGCGCTGTAGGCCAGCGTGTGCATCACGCGCTCCAGCTCGTCGATCAGGCCCGTGATCGCACGCTCGAGGCGCCCGTTGCCGGACACGCGCGCGATCTCGCGGTGAAACTCCGCGTTCAAGCGGGAGTAGAGCGTCCCATGCTCCTCGATCGGCGCTCGGGCGACGCGGAGAATGCCGGCGGCGAGATCGTCGAGCGCGGCCACGTCGGCCGCGGTCAGCCGCGGGACCGCGAGCTCGGTCGCCGCAGGTTCGAGCAGCAACCGGACGGTGTACACTTCGTCCAGGTCGGCGACGCTGACATGGGGCACGATATAGCCGACGCGGTGGCGGGCGGTGGCAAAGCCGCTGGCGACGAGGCGCTTCAGGGCCTCCCGCGCGGGGGCCCGGCTCACCGAATGGAGCGCCGCGATCCCGTGCTCCGTCAGGATGGTGCCGGGCTCGATCTTGTTCTCCACGATCTGCCGCTTGAGTGATTCGTAGAGGCCGTCGGCAAGGGTGCGCGTGCTCGTCGCCCGACTCCGTTCGCGCACCGACAGCGCACTGCGGGTCACGATCCCCCTCCTTCCGGCCGCGGCGTCACACGGGCGGCCGCCGCGCACGGATGCTTCCTCACAGTATACGCTGACGGCAGGAAATTGGTCATACCAGTGGTATGTTCAGTATCACCGCGCTCGTGCCGCCCGCCGGCTTGGCCGGGAGGCGGGCGCACGCCGCGAAATAGCATCCATGGCGACATCCATGCAGGCGGCCGTCATTCGCGCGCACGGGGGCCCGGACCAGCTCGTGGTCGAGGAATTTCCACGTCCGTCGCCCGCACCGGGCGAGGTCCTGGTGAAGGTTGGGGCGTGCGCGCTCAATCACCTCGACATCTTCGTGCGCCGCGGCATGCCTGGGCTCCCGGTGGCGTTGCCGCATATCAGCGGGGGCGACATCGCCGGATGGGTGGAAACGTGTGGGCCGGGTGTGAGCGGGATCGATCCTGGGACGGCGGTCTTGGTCAACCCGAACTCCGAGCGCGGGATGCTCGGCGAGACGCTGCAGGGCGGGCTCGCGGAGTACGTGGCGGCGTCCGCCGCCGGGCTCCTGCCGATTGTGGATGGGTCGCGGCTGCTGGAATTCGCGTGTCTGCCCGTGGCGTACGGGACGGCCCACCGGATGCTCTTCACGCGCGCGCGGCTCCGGCAGGGCGAGCTGCTGGTCGTCGTGGGCGCGAGCGGCGGCGTCGGTGTCGCGTGCGTCCAATTGGGGAAGCGCGCCGGCGCGCGTGTGATCGCGTGCACCAGCAGCGACGAGAAGGCGCGGCGGCTCAGGGCATTGGGTGCGGACGAGACGGTCGTCGCGGCGGACGGGCAGTTCGGCCGCGCGGTGTGGGAGCTGACCGGCAAGCGCGGGGCCGACGTGGTCGTGGACTACTCGGGCAAGACGACATGGCCGCAATCGCTGCGGGCGGTGCGGTGCGGCGGACGGTTGGTGTGCTGCGGCGCGACGTCGGGCTACGACGCGGTGACGGACCTCCGCTATCTCTGGGTCCGCGAGATCGACATCCGGGGCTCCGACGGCTGGGCGGACGATGATCTGCGCGCGTTGACCCGCCTGGTCGAGACGAATGAGCTCCATCCGGTGATCCACGCCGTCCTCCCGCTCTCCCGCGCGCGCGAGGCCGTCGCGGAGCTGGAGGAGCGCCGGGCGTTCGGCAAAGTGCTCGTGGTGCCCGACGCACAGCTCGCGCGCCTCCGAGGCGCGGGCGCGCCGGCGGCGCCGCGGACGGGCGGCAACGCGGGGCAGTAACCGGCAGGGCACAGGAGTCGTCACCAAAACGGCACGACACTGCAGCACGGCGCAAAAATTGCACAAGGGGAGGGGAGTCCATGGCGCGAGCGACGCATGCAACGGTGTTGGCCGTATCGATCGCCCTGATCCTCGGGATCGGCGCGGGCGGAGCGATCGTCACGAGCAGTGCCATCGCGGCACCGGGCTTCACGATGACGATCGGCGATCTCGAGCCGTACACCGGCGACCTGGGCCCGCTCGGGGCGCCCGCCGATAAGGCGGTGAAGCTCGCGACGGCGCAGCTCAATCAGGCGGCGAAGCAGGCGGGTCTCGCGGTGACCTTCAAGATGATCACCGCCGACACGCGGTCGGATCCGCAGGCGGCGCTCTCGGCCGCCCGGCAGCTCATCGATCAAGGCGCGACGTGCCTGACCGGTCCCGCGAGCACCCCAGAATCGCTCGCCATCCTGAACTCCGTCACCAAGGCGCGGCGCATCCCCATGCTGCCGTCGGCGTCGAGCGTGAAGCTGCGCACCGTGGACGACGGCCACACGATCTTCCGCACGGTGCCGCCGGACAATCTCCAGGCGCGTGCACTCGTGTTGGCCGTCAGGCAACAGCTCGGCGGCGCGCAGGGCAAGACGGTGGCCATCGGCTACCAGAACTCGCCGTACGGCGAAGGGCTGGCAAACACGTTCAAGCAATCTTGGACGGCGATGGGCGGCCGGATCCAGGGGCCGTTCGGCTACGATCCCAACCAACCGAGCTACGACACGGAAGCGGGCAAGATCGTCGCAGGCGGCCCGGATGCCTTCGTGTTCGCCGACTTTCCGGATACGTTCGGCAAGGTCTCGGCCGCGCTGCTCCGGACCGGGAAGTTCTCCGCGACCAAGCTGTTCGTGTCCGACGCGCTCGCCGTGTCCCCGATCCCGGCGACGATCCCCGCGGCGGCGCTCAACGGCGCGCACGCCGTCAATGCGGGGAGCCCGACCGGCACGCCAGAGGCCAAGGCGTTCAACACGCTGTACCTGAGCGCCCCGGGACCGAAGCGGTCCGCCCTCGACGCGAACAACTTCGACAGCGGCATCCTGTGCGGGCTCGCCGCGATCGCGGCCGGCGCAAACACCCCGTCCCTGATCGCGGCGCAGCTGCCGAAGCTCTCCGGGCCCGCGGGGACGCCGTTCACGTACCTGCAACTCGCGGCGGCGATGCGCGCGCTCCGCGCGGGCACGCAGATCCACTACGTCGGCGTCTCCGGGCCGATCGAGTTCAACGCGCAGGGCGATACGAGCGCCGGGACGTACGATCTGTCGACGTGGAAGAACGGCGCGCTCGTGCTGGTGCGGCAGATCAACGCCAAGGAGTGACCCCGGGCGCCGCGCGGCCGCCCCGACGCACTCGATCGCCGGCGCGGACGGCGGATGGGGCGCGGAGGAGGCCGCCGTGCTGAACGCCGCGCGGCGTGGCACGCCGTCTCCCGCGGATACGCGCGCGGCGGCCGTGCGGGCGGCGCGGCGGTGGATCGCGGCGGCGCTTGCCGTGGCGGTCGCGGCGCTCCTCGCTTCGCGCGGCGTGGAAACGGCCGCGCAGGCGACGATCAACGGGCTCGTGACCGGGACGTACTTTGCGCTCGGCGCGGTCGGGCTCTCGCTCGTCTTCGGCGTCCTACGGCTCGTCAACTTCGCCCACGGCGACATGCTGACGTTCGGTGCGTACGTCGCGCTGCTCCTCAACGCCGCGCTCGGTTGGCCGATCGTCCCCGCGACGCTCGGCGGCGTGCTCGCGACCGCGGCGTTGGCCGCGGCGTCCGAGCTCGCCATTTGGCGACCGATGCGGGCGCGGCGGGCGGGAGGATTTCAACTGCTGTTGATCACGGTGGGCCTCGCGTTCGTCATCCGGAACGGCGTCCAGCTCGTGGCGGGCGCGGACCCGCTGCAGCTCCGGCTCGATGTCACCACCGCGGTCGCCCTGCCCGGGGGCCTCCGCATCGGCACCGTCGAGCTCTGGGTGGTGGTCACGGGGCTCGGCGCGCTCCTGGCGGTGGCCACGCTCCTCCGGTATGGCCGGCTCGGCAAGGAGATGCGCGCGCTCGCCGACAATCTCAGCCTCGCCGAGGTGGCCGGCATCGACACGGGCCGCGTCATCCTGGCGACGTGGCTCTTTGCCGGCGCGCTGGCCGGGCTCGCGGGCGTGCTGTCGAGCGCGGCCGCCGGCATCCTGACCCCAAACTTCGGGTTTCAGCTCCTCCTGAGCCTGTTCGCGGCCACGATCCTCGGCGGTATCGGCAACGCCTACGGGGCGCTCGCCGGGGGGCTGCTCCTCGGGTTCGCCGAAGAGTGGTCGACCATGTTCGTGGACGCGCGGTGGAAGCTCGCCGTCGGGTTCGTGATCCTGATCCTCACGCTGCTCGTTCGGCCGAACGGCCTGCTCGGCAGGCCGGCGCTCAAGTGACGATCGACCTCACGGCGCTCGCGGCGCCGGATTTCTGGATCGGCGTGGGCATCGTGGCCGGCATCTACAGCATCTTCAGCCTCGGGCTGCAGCTCAACGTTGGGTTTACAGGCATTCTCAACTTCGGGCAGGCCGGGTTCATGGCGGTCGGCGCGTACGCGATGGCGATCTTGATCCTCAAGCTTCACTGGCCCGCGCCGGCCGCCATCGCGGCGTCGACGGCGATTGCGATGCTGGCCGGCATCGTCATCGGCGCCGCGTCGCTGCGATTGAGCGGCGACTACCTGGCGATGGCCACGATCGCGGCCGCGCAGCTCGTGGGCGGCGTCGCGCAAAACGCCGCGCCATTGACCGGCGGCAACCAGGGGCTCCTGGGGTACGACGCGGCGTGGGCCGCGCTCGCCCGGTGGATGCTGGCCCGCCTCCGCGCCGTCGGGCTCGGCGACCAGAGCCAGCTCCCGCTCTTCATCGTGACCTGGGCGATCTTCGGGCTCGCCCTGGCATTGCTCACCGGCCTCCGCGGGACCCCGTGGGGGCGGGTGCTGAGAGCGATCCGCGAGGACGAGGCCGCCGCGGCGGCGCTCGGCAAGAACGTCTTTGCCTACAAGCTGCAGTCGCTGGCGATCGCCGCCGCGCTCGCTGCGCTCGCGGGGGACCTGCTTGCCCTCAACATCACGCTCATCTACCCGCAGTCGTTTTCCGCGGATGTCACGTTCATCGGCTTCGCGGTGCTCGTGCTCGGGGGGCTCGGCAGCTTCGCGGGGGTAGCGTTGGGCTCCGTGTTGCTGTGGACCGTGCTGGAGGCGGCGAGCTTCGTTCGGCTGCCGCTCGCCGCCGACAAAGTCGCGGCGGTCCAGATGCTCATCGTGGGGCTGGTCCTCATCGCCGTGATGGTGTGGCGCCCCGAGGGGCTGCGGGGTAAGCGCGAGGAGATGGTCCTCCGTGGCTAGCCGTCCCGCCGCCCCCGGCGGTGCGCCGATCCTCGACGTGCGGGATCTCTGCCGCGCGTTCGGCGGGGTGCGCGCCGTCGATCGGGCGAGCCTCGCGGTGGAGCGAGGCTCCATCACGGCGCTCATCGGACCGAACGGAGCAGGCAAGACCACCCTCTTCAATCTCGTGACCGGGTTCTTGCGCCCGGATGCGGGCGACGTCGTGTTCGACGACCAGCCGGTGACCGGGCGGCCGGCGCACGTGATCGCGCGGCTCGGGATGATGCGGACGTTTCAGCTCACCAAGGCGCTCGCCGCGATGACCGTGCTCGACAACATGCTCCTCGCGGCACAGGACCAGCCCGCCGAGCACCTCGCGCGCCTGCTTGCCGGCCCGGCCGGCTGGCGCCGCCGCGAAGCGGCGAACAGGGCGCGGGCGCTCGGGATCCTGGAGCGGTTTCGCCTCGCCGCCCAGGCGCGCGCGTACGCCGGGACGCTCTCCGGCGGCCAGCGCAAGCTGCTGGAGCTGGCGCGCCTCCTCATGGCCGCCCCGCGCCTCGTCCTGCTGGACGAACCGCTCGCCGGCGTGAACCCCGTGCTGGGCCGGGAGATCCTGGCTCACGTGCACGCGCTGCGGCGCGAGCGCGGGACGACGTTTCTCTTCATCGAGCACGACATGGAAGCGGTGATGAACAACGCCGACACGGTGATCGTGATGGCGCAGGGGCGGGTCATCGCCCGCGGCCGGCCGCGCGACGTCCGGCGCGACCCCGCGGTGATCGACGCGTACCTTGGCGCCCACGCCGAGGACACGGCATGACGGCGTCCGCCACGGGCGCCGGGACCGCGATGCTCGAGGTGGCGGGCGTCGTCGCGGGCTACGTCCCCGACGTCGACGTGCTCGCGGGCGTCGACATAGCCGTCGACCGCGGCGAGCTCGTCACCGTGGTCGGTCCCAACGGCGCGGGGAAGTCGACCTTGCTCAAGGTCATCGTCGGCCTCCTCCGCCCACGCGTCGGCGGCGTCCGGCTGCGGGGCCGGCGGCTGGACCGGCTCGCCCCGCACGAGATCGTGTCGCGCGGGATCGGATATGTCCCGCAGCTCGAGAACGTCTTTCCGTCGCTGACGGTCGAAGAGAACCTCGAGATGTCCGCGGCGCGGACATCGCGGGACGAGGCGCGCCGCCGGATCGCCGAGCTGCTGGAGCTGTTTCCCGCCATCGCCCGTGCGCGGCGGCGGCCCGCGGGCCTGCTGTCGGGGGGTGAGCGCCAGATGGTCGCGATGGCGCGCGCGCTCGTGCCGCAGCCCGAGGTGCTGCTCCTGGACGAGCCCTCCGCCGGGCTCGGCCCGGAGTACGTGGAGCTGGTGTTTCAGAAGATCGTGGAGATCCGCCGGACGGGTGTGAGCGTGCTGGTGGTGGAACAAAACGCCCGCCGCGCGCTGGCGCTCTCCGATCGAGGCTACGTGCTCGAGCTCGGCCGGAAGCGGTTCGAAGGGACCGGGCCGGCGCTCTTGGAGAACGAAACCGTGGTCGAGCTCTATCTCGGCCGGCGGCAGGGAGGCGGGTGAATGGCGAACGTGGAGGGCGCGGCGGCATGGCCGGCGGAGCTGGAGCAGCGCCGGGCGCGCCTGCGCGGGCTGATGGAGCAAGCGAGATGCGACGTCGCGGTGGTCTTTGGCTGCGACGCTCACGCCGAGGCGTTTCGATACCTGACCAACTTCGCGCCGGTGCTGGGCGACAGCTGGCTGCTGCTCGGTGCCGAGACGCGCTGCGTGCTCACGTTTCAGTGGCAAGTCGACGAGGCCCGGGGGCTTTCGGGGATCGAGCGGTGGGACGGAGCCTTTGACCCCGTCCCGCTCGTCCTGGCCGCCCTCCGCGCGGGACGGCCGCGCCGGATCGGGCTCGCGGGCCAGGAGCGCATGCCGGCGCCGGCGCATCGCGCGCTCGTCGAGGGACTGCCGGACGCGGTGTTCGTCGATCTCGGCGCGGCGCTCGCAGAGCTGCGTCGCAAGAAGTCCGCGCTGGAGGTCGCGCGCCTCCGGGAGGCGGCGCGGATCACCGACGCGATGCTCGACGCCGCCCGCCGGCTCGTCGGCAGAGGCTGCACCGAGGCCGAGATGGCCGCCGAGCTCTCCATCATCCCGTGGCGCCAGGGCGCGCGCTGCGCGTTCGAGACCACGGTCGTGTCGGGCGTCGATCATCCCGTGCCGATCAGGCGCCCCACCGGGCGCGCCATCGCCGCGGGCGACAGCGTCATGGTCGACCTGGGGGCGGAGGTGGACGGCTATCAGGCGGATGCGACACGCACGTTTGTCGTAGGCGCCCCGAGCCCCGCGCAGCGGCGGGCGTGGGACGTCGTGCTCCGGGCGTACGACGCCGCCCTCCAGCTGGCCAGGCCGGGGGTGCCGTGCCGGGATCTCCACCACGCCGCGGCCCGCGTCATCCGGGATGCCGGTTTCGAGGTCGCGCACCGGACCGGTCACGGCATCGGGCTCGCGACCTCGTTTGAGTGGCCGAGCCTCGATGTGGAGCCGGCGCCGCTCGTGCCGGGGATGACGCTGTGCATCGAGCCGGGCGTCTACGCGCCGGGCATCGGCAACATGAAGCTGGAAGACGACGTGCTGATCACCGAGACCGGCTGCGAGCTCCTGACTCGCTGCGATCGCGGGCTCGAAGTGGTGCCGTGACCCCGGGGTGCCCCTGGATGCTCGCGCCGAACGCGGGCGACCTCATCGCCGAGACCGTGGCGCTCGATCCCCGGCGTCCCGCGCTCATCGCGGGCGGCCGCACGATGCGCTACGGCGAGCTCGGCGATCGGGCGGCGCGCGTCGCGGGGCTGCTGCGCGCTGCGGGAATCCGCCGCGGCGAGACGGTGGCCCTCGCGCTCGGCAACGATCGCCGCTTCGTGGAGACGATGCTGGGCACGCTGCGGGCCGGGGCCGTAGCCCTCCTCGTCAACGTCAAGCTGGGACGCGAAGCGCTCGCCTACATCGTGCGCCACAGCGAGGCTCGCTTCCTGATCGTGGACGGCCGCCTTGGGGCGAGGCGCGCGGCGATGACCGAGGCGCTCCCTGCGCACAGCGCCGTGCTCGTCACGGCGCCGGACGCGGAGGAGGACGAGTACGAGCGTGCGCTGGCGGCCGCGTCCCCGATCCCCGAGGCCGCGCGCGTGGATCCGGACGACCTCGCGATCCTGATGTACACGTCGGGGTCGACGGGGCGGCCGAAGGGATGCATGCTGAGCCACAGCAACACGTGGTGGCAGGCGCGCTCGTCGGCGCGGACGCAGCTGCTGGACCGGGCGGACCGGGGGCTTGCCATGGGCCCCCTGTACCACGCGAACGCGCTGTGGGGCATCCTGCTCCCCATGCTCTTTACCGGCGGGAGCGTCGTCGTGCTGCCGGACTTCGACCGGCGGGAGGCGCTCCAGGCGATGCACGACCACCGGGTGACGTTCACGTCGGGCACGCCGTCCATGTACGCGCTCCTGCTGGGCGATCCCGAGATCGCCCGCTTCGACCTGTCGTCGGTCGCGCTGCTGGAGTGCGGCTCGGCGCCGGTGCCGGAGGAGTTGATGGCGCGGATCAAGGCGGCGTTCCCCTGCGAGATCGTTGAGACCTACGGGCTGACCGAGGCCGGGGCCAACATCCTCACCCCGCGGTGGGGCGTCAAGAAATTCGGCAGCACGGGCCTGCCGGTGCCGGACGTCGAGATACGGATCGTGTCGCTGGTGGATCCCGCGCGCGACTGCGCGCCGGGCGAGGTGGGCGAGCTGTGGTCGCGATCGCCCGCCAACGCGCTCGGGTACCTCAAGGACCCGGAACTGACGGCGGAGCGCTTCACCCGGGATGGGTGGATGCGCACCGGGGACCTGATGCGGCGCGATGATCAGGGCTATTGCTACTTCTGCGGCCGCGTCGACGACATGATCAGCGTGGGCGGCGAGAACGTGTACCCCAAGGAAGTGGAGACGATCGTGCTGACCCACCCCGCCGTCGCCAACGTCGGCGTCGTGCCGGTCCCGCACACGGTGAAGGGGGAAGCCCCCGTGGCGTTTGTCGTGCTGCGACCGGGCGCCAGCGTGACGGAAGAGGAGCTCAAGGCCTACTTTCTCGGGCGGGGCCCGGCCTACGCGCATCCACGCCGGATCTTCTTCGAAGAGCAGTTGCCCATGTCGAGCACGAACAAGCTGGATCGGGGCGCGCTCAAAGAGCGCGCGCGCGAGCTCCTGCCAGGCGGCGTGGCATCCGGCGGGCGTGAGCCTTAGGCCGCCGAGCGGCTGCGCGGGCCCGCGGCGTCCCGAGGATGCGAGGGGAGGGAAGGCGTGTCGGTTTCCCTGGAGGCGCTACCCGAGTTTCTCCGGCGGTCGCCGTATCACCGGCTCCTCGGCCTGGAGATGGTCAGGGCCGGGACCGACGAGGTCGCCGTGCGGATGCCGTTCCGCGAGGACCTCCTCGCGGGCGACGCCGCCGCCGGGCAATATGTCCACGGCGGGGCGATCGCGTCCTTGATCGACTGCGCGGGCGACTTCGCCGTGATCGCCGCCGTCGGCTACGACGTGCCGACGATCGATCTGCGGGTGGACTATCTGCGTCCGGCAACCGGCGAGCTCACGGCGACGGCGCGGGTGCGCAAGGCCGGCCGCTCGGTCGCGGTGGCGGATGTTGATGTGACGGACGGTGCGGGGCGGCTGGTCGCGATCGGGCGCGGGGTCTTCAAGACGTGACCGTGGTGAACGGGGAGGGAAGAGCGATGCGGTGGTGGGTGATCGCGTTCGTGATCGGGTCCCTGGTCGGGGCGCCGGCGGCGCCGCCGGCGGAGAGTCAGAAGCCGGCGCAGGCCGTCGTGGCCATCTGGGGCCTGCCGGTGCGCGTGCTGGGAAGCGGCGAGGCGGTGACCAGCTACGTCAGCCTGCTCATCAACGACGGGCTGGTCGCGGTGGACGCGCGGGGGAACGTGCAGGGGCGGCTCGCGGAGCGCTATCCGGTTTCGCCGGACGGCAAGACGTACCTGGTCACGCTGCGCGCGGCAAAGTTTCAGGACGGGACGGCGGTGACGGCGGCCGACGTCAAGGCCTCGTACGGGTTGTACCTGCACCCCAAGTACCCGACGACGCCGCCGGCACTGCTCGAAATCGCGGGTGCCAAAGACTACAAGGCGGGGAAGGCGCCGTCCGTGACGGGGATCACGGTCGTCAACCCCCGCACCGTGCGCTTCATCCTCGACCGGCCGTACCCGTTCTTCTACGAGCAGATCGCGACCGAGCCGATCCTCCCGCAGCACGCGCTCGCCGCGATCGATGTCGCCCGCCTGCAGGAAGCCGCGTTCGCGCGCCAGCCGATCGGCGCGGGGCCGTACCGCCTGAGCGACTGGCGGGAAAAGGAGAGCATCACGTTCGACGCGTTCGGCGGCTACTGGGGCGGCGCGCCGGTGCTCGGCCGGGTGGTGCTCAAGCTCATCCCCGAGGACGCCACCGTCATGGCGGAGCTGCGGGCGGGGAACATCGACGCGGGGCGAATCATCCCCGAGGCGTACGACGCCTTCCTCCACGACCCGCGCGTGACCGTGCTGCGTGTGCCGGGCGACACTTACTACTGGTTCGCGCCGAACCTCAAGCTGCCGATCTTCCAGGACGTCCGCGTCCGCCGGGCCATGGCGTACGCGATCAACCGCGACGAGATGCTCAAGGCGTTGTACCGCGGGCTGGGCACGGCCGCGCAGAGTCCCGTGCATCCGAGCCTGTGGCAGTACGACAAGAACGTCGCAGGATACACGTACAATCCGGCCAAGGCGAAGCAGCTCCTGGCGGAGGCCGGGTGGACCCCGGGTCCGGACGGCGTGCTGCGGAAGGGCGGCCAGCCGTTCCGCGTCACGTACGGGTTCTTGGCGGGCAAGGACTATCAGAATCAGGCCCTGCTCATCCAGCAGTATCTGCGCGCCGTGGGGATCGACATCAAGCTGCAGGCGATCGAGCGCGGCGACTTCTTCAGCCGGTATCTCGTGCAGGGCGGCCCGATCGAGCTCGCCGGGGTGGCCTGGTTCAACCTCCTGTTCCCGGTCCAGAGCGAGCTCGAATCCAACTTCAAGAGCACCGGCGCGTTTGCGCAGGTGTTCGGCTACCACAATCCGGACATGGACCGGCTCCTCGACGAGGCGATCTCGACGCGCGACACCGCCCGGCAGCGGGCGATCTACGCCCAGGTCCAGCAGCTCGTCATCCAGGACGTTCCGCGGATCATGACCGTCCGCCCCGACGTGATCTGGGGCGTCCGCAAGACGGTGGCGCTCCCGGCCGGGATCGGCTCGCTCCGCGACTTCTTCGCGTCGCTGCCGAGGTGGCAGGTGCGCTAGGCGCGGGCGGCGTGGCGGCGTACGCGCTCCGGCGCCTGGTGGCACTCGTGCCGCTGGTGTTCGGCGTGACGGCTATCACGTTTGCGCTGCTCGTGCTTGCGCCCGGCGACCCGGTTACGTTCCTGATCCCGCCGGAGCAGCGGGGCGCCGCCGATCTCGCGGCGATGCGCCACGAGCTCGGGCTGGATCGGCCGCTGCCGCTGCAGTACGTCTCGATGATGCGGGACCTCGTGACGGGGCGTCTCCGGAGCTTCGGCGACCGCCGGCCCACCCTGGCGCGCGTTGGGGAGGCGCTGCCGGTGACGCTCATCCTGACGGCGGCCTCGATGGCGCTCACGGTTACGCTCGCGATCCCGATCGCGCTTGTGGCGGCGCTGCGACCGTACAGCGTGCTCGATCATGGCGCCACGCTGTTCTCGCTGCTCGGCATCTCCCTGCCGAGCTTCTGGTTCGGGCTCGGCCTGATCTACGTCTTTACCGCGCAACTCGCATGGCTCCCCGCGAGCGGCATCCGTCCGACGGGCGCCGCCGGCTACAACCCGTCCCTGATCGCGCCGTACCTGATCATGCCCACGATCGTGCAGGCGCTGAGCATCCTGCCCGTCATGGTCCGGTACGCCCGCTCGTCGCTGCTGGACCAGCTGGCCCAGGAGTACGTCCGCGTGGCGCGCAGCAAGGGGCTCCTGGAGCGGACGATCCTCTTCAAGCACATCGCGCGCAACGCGCTCCTGCCGGTGGTCACGATCACGGCGCTCCTGGTGCCGTTCCTCCTCAGCGGGTCCGTCGTGGTGGAGACGACGTTCGCGCTGCCGGGGCTCGGCCAGCTCGCCGTCAACGCCGCCCTGGCGCGCGACTATCCGATCGTGCTCACCACCACGGCGATCGCCGGCGTCCTGGTCGTGGCGGGCAATCTCGCCGCCGACATCGGCTACTTCTACCTCGATCCGCGGATTCGCGATGGATAGCCGCGCGCCGTCCGTGCCGGAGCGGGGGCCCCGGCCCGGCCGACGCGGGCCCGGGCACCGGTTCGCGCGAAACCCCCGTGCGCTCGCGGGCGCCGCGCTCCTGGTCATGTTTTTCGGGATCGCGCTGGCCGCCCCCCGGCTTGCGCCATACCCGGCCGATGCCCCGCACCTGCTTGCGACGCTGCACCCGCCGGACCGCGCCTACCTCCTCGGCACCGACAACCTGGGGCGAGACATCCTGAGCCGCATCCTCGCCGCCTCGCGCGTCACGCTCGCGATCGGGATCCTGTCGATGCTGGTGTCGCTCGTCGCCGGGATCCTGGTCGGCGCGGTGGCGGGCTACGCCGGTGGACAGATCGACGCGGCGTTGATGCGCCTGACCGACGTCGTGCTGGCGGTGCCGGTATTTTTCCTCACGGTGGCGTTTCTGGCGCTCTTCGGGCCCAGCATCCCCGGGCTCATCGGCATCATCGGGCTGACCGCGTGGCCGCCGACGGCGCGGCTGGTGCGGGCCGAGGTCCTCGCGCTTCGCCACCGCGACTTCGTCTCGGCGGCGACCGCCGTCGGGGCGTCCGGCGGCCGGATCGTCGTGCGCCACCTCCTCCCGAACGTGGTCGCGGTGATCGCGATCTCGGCCACGCTGCGCGTCGGGCTCGCGATCCTGACCGAGGCCGGGTTGAGCTTCCTCGGCCTGGGCGTGCAGCCGCCGGCGCCGAGCTGGGGCAACATCATCGCGGACGGGCGGGCGTACCTCGGGATCGCGTGGTGGGTTTCGTGCTTCCCCGGCTTGTGCATCTTCCTCGCGGTGATGGCGTTCAATCTCGTCGGCGACGGCCTGCGCGACGCGTTCGACCCGAGGCTCGTGGTGTGACGGCGCGGCGGCCGCAAACAGGACCGCGCCGTCCGGCGAAGAGAATATTTCACCACCCACAGGAGGTGCCACACTATGGCAGCCAGGTCCGCGTCGCAGCACCGGTCGGCGGGAGCCCCGGCCGGCCGTGGGAGGATCGGCCGGCGGGCGCTGCTGCGGATGGCCCCGGCGGTCGCCGGCGCGCTCGTGGCGACGAGGGCGTTTGCCGAGACGCCGCGGCGGGGCGGCACCCTTCGCATCCAGTTCTCCGCCATCCGGCAGCTGGATCCGTACAAGACCTCCGGGAACAACAGTGAGGACAATGCCTCGTCGCTGATGTTCGACGCGCTCGTGTATATCGGCAAGAATTTCGAGCCGCGGCCGCTGCTCGCGGAACGCTGGGAGACGCCGACCAGCACGACCTGGATCTTTCGCCTGCGCCGGAACGTCATGTTCCAGGACGACAACCCGGTCTTTCCCAAGGGCAGCGCGCGCGAGGTCACGGCCGAGGACGTCGTCTACTCCGTGAACCGGTTCCTCAAGGTGAGCAACGCGTTCACGCTGGGAACGATCGACAGCGTGCGCGCCGTCGACCGGTACACCGTGGAAGTCAAGAAGCCTTCGCCGGATCCGTTTCTGTTGGGCGATCCGAACCGCATGGCGCGCGTCATGATCGTGCCCCACGAGGCCATCGAGAAGCTCGGCGAGGATGGGTTCGCGCGGCAGCCCGTCGGCTCCGGCCCGTTCAAGCTCCGCTCGTTCACCGCGAACCAGACGGTGGTCCTTGACCGCAACCCGTCCTACTGGATGCCGGTGTATCCGGACCAGGTGGAGTTTACGTACGTTCCCGATCCCACCGTGGCCACGATTGCGCTCCAGGGCGGGCGCATCGACGTGCTGCCGTACGTGGCGAACGTGGACGCGGTGCGGCAGTTGTCGGGCGACCCCAATCTCCGGCTCGCGAGCCGCGGCGGATCGTTTCGGGGCCTCGGATTCAACGTCAAGACGCCGCCGTTCAACGAGCTGGCGGTGCGGGACGCGCTGGCCAAGGCCATGGACATCGACAGCGCCGTGCGCTCGGTGATCGCCCCGTACGGGGAGCGCGCGTACGGCCAGGTCCCGCCCTGGGTCCCGTTCGGCTACGATCCCAGCCTGAAGGCGCTGTGGCCGTACGACCCGCACGCGGCGCTGGACGCCCTGGCCAAGGCCGGGTTCACGGAGAAGAGCCGTGACGGCATCCTGCAGCGCAACGGTGCGCCGCTCAGCTTCAAGATCAAGGTTATCGCCGGGGCGCAGGTGCGGGTGCTGACGATCCTGGTGACGCAGCTTCGGCAGATGGGCATCGACGCGCAGATCCAGCAGCAGGACGTCGCCGTGTGGGCGTCGGACCTCATCAAGGGCAACGACACGGGCGTCTTCTTCGACTTCAGCTACGCGGGCACCACCGGACTGTACGAGCTGTTCGGCAGCGCCAACGTCGGGAAGTCCAACACGCACTTCTACGCCAGTCCCAAGGTGGACGCGCTGTTTACCGCGGCGCTCGCCGAGCCGGACGCCGCGCGGCGCAGCAGCCTGTGGAAGCAGGCCCAGCGGCTCATCATGGAAGACCGGGTGGTCATCCCGCTGTACTTCGAACGGCAGTACTCCGCGGTGAACAAGCGCGTCGTCGACTGGGTCGTCCCCTGGGCGCCGCTCCGGCTCGAGTCTCCTGAAAACAATGTGTACCTGACGAGCTAGCGGCCTCCGCCTCGCGCGGCCGCCCGCGCGGGCCCGCGAGGGCTTGCTGTCGTGCTCCGTTACCTCACCCGGCGCCTGCTCTTGATGATCCCGGTGCTGCTCGGGATCACGTTCATCGTGTTCGCGCTGCTCGCGTTTGCGCCCGGCAGCTTCGTCAGCCTGATGTTGAGCTCCGGCGTGGTAAACCCGGACGCGGTCGCGCGGATCCGCGCCGAGCTCGGCCTGAACGACCCCTGGACCGTCCGCTACCTGCACTACCTCGGGGCCCTCGCTCACGGCAACCTGGGGCGATCGATCGTCTTCGACCAGCCGGTGGCACAGCAGCTCGTCCAGGCCTTGCCCAACACCCTCGTCCTGACCGTGGCGGCGACGGCGTTTGCCCTCGCGGTGTCGATGGTGGCGGGGACGGTCTCGGCCGTCAGGCGGAACACCCTGCTCGACTACGCCGCGATGCTGGTGGCCGTCGGCGGCGTCTCGATACCGAGCTTTTGGCTGGGCCTGATGCTGCTATTGGTCTTTGGGCTCGGGCTCCACTGGCTGCCGATCGGCGGGGGCGGCGTCACCGGCGGGGTGAGCGGGGGATGGGCATTTGTGAGCCATCTCATCCTGCCGGCCGTGACGCTGGGGGCGGAGCTCGCCGCGCTCCTGACCCGCCTCGTGCGCAACACCCTCCTCGACGTCCTGACCGAGGACTACATTCGCACGGCGCGGGCGAAGGGGCTCGCCGGGTACCGTGTGGTGTCACGGCACGCGCTCAAGAACGCGCTCCTGCCGGTCATTACGACGGTGGGGGTCCAGTTTGGGGCGCTCTTGGGCGGGGCCGTGATCATCGAGACGATCTACTCGTGGCCGGGGATGGGCCTGCTCACCGTGACGGCGATCCAGCAGCGCGACCTCCCGGTCGTCCAGGGCGCCGTCCTCGTGTTCGCGATGTGCTTCGTGCTCGTCGTCCTGCTCACGGATCTCATGTACGTGGCGGTCGATCCCCGCATCCATTACGAATGATTGAGGGCGCCGTGGCGGGCGGGCTCCAACGGAGCCGCGTGGTGCGGGCGTTTCTGCGGAACCGCCTCGGCGTGGCCGGCGGCACGGTCCTCCTCGTCTGTCTCGGGTCGGCGCTGCTCGCGCCGCATCTCGCGCCGTACGATCCGTACCGCCTCGACTTGGCGCACGCGTTTCAGGCCCCGACCTGGCGGCATCTCCTCGGCACGGACAACTTCGGCCGGGACATCCTGTCCCGCCTGATCTACGGCTCGCGGATTTCCCTGCTCGTGGGCGTCGTGGTCGTCGTGTTCGCAGGGTCGCTGGGCACCGCGCTCGGCCTGCTCGCCGGGTACCTCGGCGGCTGGCTCGACCTCGCGTTGATGCGCGTCGTGGAGATCTGCTTTGCGTTCCCGTTCCTGGTCCTGGTGATCGCCATCATCGCGGTGCTGGGTCCCAACGTCGTCAACGTGATCTGGGTGCTGGGCCTGGTCAACTGGCCGTTCTACGCGCGGCTGGTGAGGAGCCACGTGCTCGCGCTGCGCGGCCGCGAGTACGTCGAGGTGGCGCGCGCGTTGGGGGCGAGCGATGCGCGGATCATGCTCAGGCACATCCTGCCGAACAGCCTCACGCCGGTCGTCGTCGCCTCCACGTTTGGGATCCCCCAAGCCATCCTGGCGCTCGCGGCGCTCGGCTTCCTGGGCCTCGGGGCGCAGCCGCCGACGCCCGAGTGGGGCGCCATGGTGAGCGCGGGGAGGGAGTTCATCTTTCAGGACCCGTGGCTGATCACGTGGCCGGGCGTGTGCATCGCGCTCGTGGTGTTGAGCTTCAACTTTCTCGGGGACGGCATGCGCGACGCGCTGGACCCGCGGGCGCAGCGGGTGTAAGCTTGAGGTGAGCGACCGGATCCTCGCGGAATTGAAGCGTGTGCCGCCGTACGACCGGTTCCTCGGCGTCGACGAGCTCGTCGCGGCGGTGCGAGACGCCGCAACGCGGCATCCCCGGCTCGCATCGTTGCGGGACATCGGGCGGTCGACCGACGGCGAGCCGATTCCAATGCTGACCCTCGGCGACGGCCCGCGCTCGGCGCTGCTCGTGGGCTGTCCCCACCCCAACGAGCCCATCGGCGCGATGCTGGTGCGGTTTCTCGTCGGCGAGCTAGTCGAGCGCCCGGACCTGCGCGGAGGCTGGACGTGGCACCTGATTCCGTGCATCGACCCGGACGGGACGCGTCTCAACGAGGGCTGGTTCGGCGGTCCCTTCACCCTGCGCAACTACGCGCGCCACTTCTACCGGCCGTGGTCCGAAGAGCAGGTCGAGTGGACGTTTCCGTTCCGCTACGAGCAGTTCGCGTGGACCGCGCCGCTTCCGGAAACGCGCGCCCTGATGCGCGCCTTTGAGGAGACCCGCCCGGAATTCGTGTACTCGCTCCACAACAGCGGGTTCGGGGGCGTGTACTACTATCTATCGAAGCCGCTCGCGGCCGGATACGAGGCCCTTCATCGGATTCCGCGGGCGCTCGGCCTGATGCTGTCGCTCGGCAAGCCGGAGATGCCGTGGGCCGTGGAGTGGGCCCCCGCGGTGTACCGGTATCCGAGCGTGCGGGACGCGTACGACTACCATGCGCGGTACGCGCCGGACGCTCCCGCGGCGCGGATCGCCGGCGGAGGCTCGAGCCTGGACTATCTCCTGTCGGTCCGCGGCCCCGATCGCGCCCCCATGATGTTGATCGCGGAGCTCCCGTACTTTCAGAGTCCGGAGATCTCGGACCGCACACCGGTTGCGGAAAGCAGGCGAGAGGTGATTCTCCGCGGCATCCAGCGGACGCGCGCGATGCTCGACGCCCTATCCGGGATCCGCGCGGAGGTCTCGGGAGTCGTGGCGCCCGACACCCGGCTCATGCGCGCCTTCTCGTCGTTCATCGCCCACCAGGTCAAGGCCTTGGACAGCAAGTACAGGTGGGCCCACGAAGCGGACGGCATGGCGCAGCCCGCCACCGCGGCCGAACGCGCCGATGAATGGTACATCGGGACGTTTTATCGGGTGCTGATGGCGAGCATGCTCGGTCGGGCGCTGGCGGCCACGATCGCCCGCCAACCCTCGCCGGCCATCGCGCACGCGCAGGCGAGGCTCGAGGGGTGGCTCGACACGTGGCTCGCCGATGTCGAGGCCCACGTCCGGTACGAGGTAACCTCGATCCGGACGCTCGTTCAGGCGCAATACGGGGCCATGCTCGCCGTGCTCGGTCACATGGCTTGATCCCAGGGCCTCCCGGAGCGGCCGGCGCGGCGGTCCCGGCGGGGGCGGCGGGATGTCCGGCGGCGCATCGCACCGCACGGAAGCCGCGCGGGCTCCGTCCCGTTCGGAGGCGACGTCCGGTTGCGCGGCGGTGCGCCGGATCGGCAGGCGTCCGCATAGGAGCGCGGGCGATTCGCACCGAACAGCGCGAAAGATCATGCGCGTCAGGGGAGGATGCTTGTGAAGCGTATCGCGCTGTTGCTCGTATGTTTCTGGCTCGCCCTGGCGGGCGCGCACGCCGGCCCCGCGTTCACGGCGACCGCGCTCACCATCGACCTGCAGGGCGATCCGGCGACGCTCGATCCCGCCAAACAGTACGATACGAACAGCTACGATGTCTACCGGAACATCTACGACAATCTGCTTCGGCGCAACCCGGCGACGAGCGCCATCGAGGGCGAGGTCGCGACGTCGTGGAAGGCCGTGAGCCCGACGGTCTGGCGTTTCTCGATTCGCCAGGGGCTGATGTTCCAGGACGGGACCCCGCTCACCGCCGCGGACGCGGCCTGGAGCATTACGCGGATTCTCGACCGGCAGTTCAACAGTCCCCAGTATGGGAACTTCAACACGATCACGAGCGCGACCGCGACGGACCCGCAGACGCTGACCATTGAGACGGCGCGTCCGTACCCGGTGCTGCTCGCCCAGCTCGTGAACCTCAGCATCGTCTCCGCAAAGTACGTGCAGGCGCACGACGAGCCGGATGTAGCCGCGCATCCGATGGGGAGCGGCGCCTATCGCCTGGTCACGTGGCTGCGGGGCGATCATGCGGCGCTCGCCGCCAACCCCCGGTTCTGGCGCGGCCGCCCGCGCATCGACGAGGTCACGTTCCGTGCCGTTCCCGAGGACGCAACGCGCGTCGCGGACCTCCAGTCCGGCCGCGCGCAACTCGCGCTCGGCCTGACCTCCGACGACGCGGCGACCATCAAGGCCAACCCGAAGCTGCAGTTGCTGAGCGGCCCCACCGAGCGGGTCGCCTACCTCGCGTTCAACACGCTCGGCCCGAGCCCCCTGCGCGACGCGCGCGTCCGCGAGGCGGTCGCGGACGCGATCGACACGCGCGCGCTTGCGCAGAGCCTCCTCGGGGGCTACGCGCGGCCGGTGCGGGAGTTTCTCACGTCGGCGCACGTCGGCTACGACAAGGCGATCGCCGGGTACAAGTACGATCCGGCGTCATCCAAACGACTGCTCGCAGAGTCCGGCCACGCCGGCGGGCTCACGCTCGTGTTCACCACATCGCCGACGTATGACCAGCGGATCGTACAGGCCCTCCAGGGCCAGCTCGCTCAGGTCGGGATCAACGTGAAGATCCAGTCCTACGATTTCGGGACGTATCTGCAAAAGATCCAGTCGCCGCAGCACGATTGGGGCGATCTCCGGTTCGGCCAATGGTCCTGCGCGTGCCTGGACGCCGACGGCGTGATCTATCCACTGTTCCACACCGGCAGCATCTGGTCGAGCTTCAGCGATCCGGCCTTCGACCGCGCCGTCGACGCCGCGCGGTCCACGCTCGACGCCGCGACCCGCTCCCAGAACTATGCGGCGGCGCTGCAGGTGCTGCAGAAGGACATCCCCGGGTTGCCGCTGTGGCAGGTGATCGCCTTATACGGGGCCGACCGGGGCCTTCGCTGGCGGCCGACCCCAGACGAGCAGTTGTTTGTGTTCGACATGACGCTCGGCGGGTGATCCGGCACACCCCGGCCCGGCGATGCCGGCGGGCTGCCGGCGTGACCGGCCGCCGCGGCCGCGCGGCGGATTGGAGGATCGCAACGCCGGCGTGACGCGGTTCGTCACCGTCCGGCTGCTGCAGGCCGTCATCGTCCTCTGGGGCGTGTCGACACTCGTGTTTGCGATCGCGCGCCTGTCGGGTGATCCCGTCGCGCTGATGGTGCCGCAGGGCACGCCACCTGACGTCATGGCGCGGATGCGGCATACGCTTGGACTCGACCGTCCCGTGTACGAGCAGTATGGCCGGTTTCTCCTGGGCCTCGTGCGGGGCGATCTGGGGACCTCGTACGTGCAGGACGCGCCCGCGCTCCGCCTCGTGCTGCAGCGGCTGCCGTACACGGCGGAGCTCGGCGTCGCGGCGTTCGGGTTGGCGCTGGCCGCCGGCATGCCGCTCGGGGTCGCGGCCGGGATCGACCGCGGCGGCTGGGTGGACCGCATCGCGCTTCCGTTCATGCTGATCGGCCAGGCGATGCCGTCGTTCTGGACGGGTCTCCTCTTGATCCTCGTCGTGAGCGTCGACTGGCACCTCCTGCCGTCGTCCGGCTCCGGCAGCCTCGCGACGTTGATTCTCCCGGCCGTGACGCTCGCCTGGTTATCGCTCGCAACCATCGCCCGGATGAGCCGTTCGGCGGTGCTGGAGGAGTTGGATAGAGACTACGTCCGGACCGCCCGGGCGAAGGGCGTCGCGCCGCGCCGGGTGATTCTGCGCCACGTGCTCCGCAACGCCGCGCTCCCGATCATCACGGTCGCGACGCTCGACATCGCGAACCTGTTGGGAGGTGTCGTGATCACCGAGAGCATCTTTGCCTGGCCCGGCATTGGCCGGCTGGCGTTGGAGGCAATCCAATCGCGCGACTACACGGTCGTGCAGGCCGTCGTGCTCGTCGGCACGACCGTGTTCGTGCTGGCCAGCGTGGTGACGGACGTGCTCTACAGCGTCATCGACCCGCGCATCGAGCTCGGCGACACGTCCGCGTAGCCCCGTGGCCGCGGCCGCCGGTACCCTGCCGTCCGCGCGCCGCGGAGGGCGGCCGCGTATGCCCAGCGGCACCCTCGGGGCGGCGATCCTCGCGTCGGCGCTGATCGCGGCCCTCGGCGCCCCGTACCTGGCGCCCCAGAGCCCCTTCGCGCAGGACCTCATCATGCGTCTCCGGCCTCCCGCCACGCACGCGCCGGGCGGTACGTACTGGCTCGGCACCGACGGCCTCGGCCGCGACGTCCTCAGCCGGCTCGTCTTCGGCGCCCGCGCATCGCTGATCGTGGCCGGGCTGGCCGTTGTGTTCTCCGGCGCATTGGGCACGGCGGTGGGCATGGTGGCCGGCTACTACCGCGGCCGGATCGGCGCCGTGCTGATGCGGTTCGTCGATACGGTCCTCTCGATCCCGTTCCTGCTGCTTGCGATCGCCGTCGTCGCGGTGCTCGGCCCCAGTTTGCTGAACACGGTCCTCGTCCTCGGCCTCACCCGGTGGCCCCGCTACGCGCGCGTGGCGTTCGGCCAGACGCTCGCGACACGTACGCGAGAGTTTGTGGAAGCGGCCCGGGCGCTCGGGAGCCGGGACGGCCGGCTGATGCGGCGGCATGTGCTGCCCGACGTGCTCCCGTCGGCGGTCGTCGTGGCGACGCTCGAGATTGGACTCATGATCGTCTTCGAGGCCGCGCTGTCGTTTCTCGGACTCGGAGTACAGCCCCCGGTCCCGAGCTGGGGCAGCATGCTCGCCGACGGGCGAAACTACCTCGCCACGGCGTGGTGGCTCGCGACGTTCCCGGGCCTCGCCATCATGCTGACCGTGCTCGGCGCGAATCTCGTCGGCGACGCGGTCCGCGATCGGCTGGACCCGCGCGTCCGCTGAGCTTCAATGTCGCACGAAACCGGGGGCGGGCCCCAATCGGAGAACTCGCTCGCGATCAACGAAGGAGGAGCGGCATCGTTCGGCCGAAGAACGCGGATTCGGTCAATACGTCGCGCGGCCGCCCGAGATGTCGAAGACTGCGCCGGTGGAGAACGAGCATTCGGTCGAGGCGAGCCACCCCACGAGCGCCGCGACCTCATCGACGGTGCCGAACCGGCCCATCGGGATCTTGGCCAGCATGAACTCCACGTGCTCCCGCGTCATCTGACGGAAGATGTCCGTTTCCACCGCCGCCGGCGTGACGCAATTGACGATCACACCGGTACCGGCCAGTTCCTTGCCGAGCGACTTGGTGAGGGCGATCACCCCCGCTTTCGCCGCGCTGTACGCGGATGCGCTTGGGTTACCCTCCTTACCGGCGACCGATGCGACGTTGACGATACGCCCGTAGTTCCGCGCGAGCATGTGGGGTAGCAGCGCGCGGCAGCACAGAAAGACGCCGGTAAGGTCCACGTCGAGGACGCGGTGCCACGCCTCCAGGGGGTATTCCCAGGTCTTGGCGTTTGGGCCGGCGATGCCCGCGTTGTTGACGAGGATGTCAACGCGCCGGTGGCGTGCCAGCGTGTCCGCCGCGGCCGCCTCGACCGAGGCGGCGTTGGAGGTATCCACCACGAGGGCGTCGGCCCGCCCCAGGGAAGCGAGCCGCTCGGCGGCGCGAGGGGTTTCGTCCCGGTCGATGTCCCATAGGCTGACGGCCGCTCCGGCGCCGAGGAGGCGCTTTGCGATCGCGAGGCCGATCCCGCGCGCCCCACCGGTCACGACTGCGTGCTGGCCGTCCAATGCCCCCATCGTTGACTCCCCGCCCCGGCACTGGGTGATAGAGGTTCGGCGCGCCGCGTGCATCTTCCGCCTGCGCGACGCGCCCGCGATCGATGCGTCCGAAGGACGTTCGCGCCGGAAACGGAAGACATGGGCAAGCGCCGCACCGGGTGACGGCCGAGGAGCGGGTGGAGGTGATGGGGTGTTGGTGGCGATCAAGGCCCATCGCGTGCTGGACGGCACGGGCCGGCCGCCCATCGAGCATGGGGTCGTGGACGGCGATCGGAGGACAGACGTCGCGTGCCTGCAGCGCGTGGGATTGATCATGCAGGGCGGGCGTCGCCGAGACGCGCTGACGGTCGAGTAGCGCGGCCGCCGCCGCAACGCCGGCGCCGCGCCGGTCAGGCGAACAGCGAATCCCGAACGAACGAAACCGCGACGCGCGCGACGTCCGCCCCGGCGTCACGGTCGTTGCGCTTCACTCCCGCCACGTGGAACGAGTGGTCGGCTCCGTCCACGAAATGCAGATGGGCCCGCGCACCGAGCCGTTGCACCGTGGCTTCCACGAGATCCCGCCTGGCCAGCGCATCTCTGGTCCCTTGAATGAACAGCATGGGTCTGCGGACCTGGGGCAAGTGCGCATCGCGCAGACGATCGATCCTGCCGGGCGGGTGGAGAGGATAGCCAAAGAACACGAGGCCCCTCCCGGGGAACTCGTCGCCCTGCCGAGCGGCGAGGACGGAGGCCATGCGGCCGCCGAAGGACTTGCCCGCCGCGACCACCGGAAGCCCGCGCGCCCGAAGCACGACGTGGCTGAGCGCGGCACCCCATGCTTCGAGGATCACGGCCGTGCCGTCCGGAACCCGCCGCTTCGCTTCCATATAGGGAAAGTTGAACCGGAGCACCGAGATGCCGGAGGCCGCGAGCCCATCGGCCACGCCGTGCAGGAACGGATGCGCCATTCCGGCGCCCGCGCCGTGCGCCAGGGCGCACACCGCAACGGGCGCGGACGCATGCGTCCAGAGCGCCGTCAGCCGGCGCTCTCCGGCCACGATGTTGGTGGGCTCTGTCTCAAGTGGCGGCATTCCTGGCCCCGATCATTCTGCCGAACCGGCGCGTTTCCTACCGCCCGCCCGACCCACGCTTGCATGGGGCGTGGGATCACCGGATGGCGCGCGGCCCCCGCTCGCGCGAGGCGTGGGCTCGTCGGGCCGGCTGATCGGGTGCAGGGTGCTTCGGGCGTTGACGGTCCGTCAGCATCCCTGGTAGTGTGCTATCAAGGCGATGACGGAGAGTAGTAACGTGCGGTCCCGGGGCAGAGAGAGCCGCGGGTGGTGGAACAGCGGCCTCCGGACCACGTGAACGACACTCCACGAGCCGCGGGGCAGAACGGGACGGCAAGCCAGTAGGCCTCGCCGGCGGCCCGCCGTGATCAGGGCATGAGGCTGCGGCCCGTGCTTCGGGTCGCAGCGAAGTGCGGTGGCACCACGGGATCCCCCCGTCCGGATACGCTGGGGATTGCGGAGGTGCCTTTGTCATGCGCGCGTGGTCGACTGAGCTTCGGGAGCATGCGGGTCGTGATGTGGCTCTGGCCGGCTGGCTTCACCACTGGCGGCGCCTCGGGCACATCGGCTTCTTGATCCTGCGTGACGGGCGCGGGCTCGCTCAGGTGGTTGTCGAGGACCCGGTCCTCTGCGCCCGCATCGACGCGCTCCAGCGCGAGTCGGTGCTTCGCGTCCGCGGCGACGTGCACCTGAGCGCGCAGGCTCCGGGAGGCGTCGAGCTTCGTGCCCCCATAATCGACGTCCTTGTTGCGCCCCGGGAGACGCCGCCGGTTGATCTCAGCCGTCCCCGTCTGGCCGCGACGCCCGCGCTGGCACTCGACCACGCCCCGGTCGCGCTACGGCATCCCCGGCAGCGGGCACCCTTCGAGATCGCGTCGGCGTCGATGGCGGGATTTCGCGCCGCGCTCCGGGCCCGGGGTTTCGTCGAGATCCAAACGCCGAAAATCGTCGGCACGGCGACGGAGAGCGGCGCGAGCGTCTTTGCCGTAGACTACTTCGGGCGGCCGGCATATCTTGCGCAGAGCCCGCAGCTCTACAAACAGATCTTGGTCGGGGTGTTCGAGCGCGTGTTCGAGGTTGGGCCCGTCTTCCGCGCCGAACCGCACGATACACCGCGCCATCTCAACGAGTACGTCTCCCTGGATGCGGAGATCGGTTTCATCGAAGACCACACCACGGTGATGGCGGTCCTGACCGAGGTGCTACACGGCATGGTCGCCGCGGTGGCTGCGGAAGCACCAGATGCGATGGCGCGCTTCGGGCGGCGCCTGCCGGAGGTGCCGGTTTCGATTCCTGTGATTCACTTCACACGCGCCCTGGAGCTCGTAGCAGCGGATGGGGCCGAGGATTGCTCCGAGGCGCTGGACTTAACGCCGCGGCACGAGCGGCGACTCGGTGAGTGGGCGCAAGAGGTCTGTGGCTCGGACTTTCTCTTTATCACCGGGTTCCCAATGGCCAAGCGGCCGTTTTATACACATCCCGACCCGGAGCGGCCCGCGTACTCCAATAGTTTCGATCTGCTCTTTCGCGGCACGGAGCTCGTCACCGGGGGACAGCGGTTGCACCTGTACGATGACTACCTGTCCGCGCTTGACCGCCGCAACCTCTCACCCGCGCCGCTGGCCGGATATCTCGAGGCGTTTCGGCACGGCATGCCTCCGCACGGCGGGTTTGCGATCGGCCTCGAGCGATGGGTTGCGGGGCTCGTCGGCGCGGGCAACCTGCGCGAGGTCACGTTATTCCCGCGCGATCAGCAGCGGGTGATGCCTTGATACTCCCGTCCGGATGTTGCGAGCGGCGTTCAGGTCGCGATCGTGGACGGCGCCGCACGCACAGCGCCATTTCCGATCCCCGAACCCCCAATGGCTGAAGCCGGGGCTTTCGCGCTGAGGTTCTGATCAGCGCATCGGGCATCAGCGTTCCGTTGATTCCGGGCCGCCGCGTCGCGCGACGGCCCGAGGCGCTCGGGACTCAGCGCTCGACGTCGGCCGGCGTCGCCCAGGGCCGCTCGACGAACACGGTGCCCGCATCATCTTTGCTGGGACAGTTGCCGTACGTGAAGATCAGCTCGGCCTCCTCGGTCTCACTCATGTTCTGCAGGCCGTGGATGGCGCCGGGCGGGATGAACACGAACTGATTCTCGTGGACGATGTGCTCGGTCCGCGCTTCGCCGATGAACAACTTCAGGGTGCCCTTGCGGATGAAGAACGACGCCTCGCAGGAATGGTAATGCGCCTGATTTCGCCCGGCGGGCGGGATCCGCGTGCGTCCCATCGTGACGGTCCGCGCCCCCACGCTGCGCCTGTCCACGCCGAACGCGATGACGAGCGGCGGCTCGTACGTGACATCCCGGCCGATCTTGTCCGAATCCACGATCGCAAACTGCGACATGCCGGCACCTCCACAGAACCAACCGCACCGCACGTGGCTTCGACGGCCGGCACAGAGCTCCCGCCGCGGAGGGGAGTCAACCCCGGGGACGGCAGCGAGCCTCGGAGCGATAGAAGTCACCGGGGGCCGGCACGGCGAGATCGGCGGCGGCCGGCCGCCGCGCACGTTCGCGTGCCGAGGCCCCTACCCGCGGGACCTCGGCACGCCATGCTTTACGCGATATACGCTTCGCTGCCGCTAGAGGTTGTTGTTTCCGCCCCTGCCGCCGGCGCCACCCGCGCCACCGTTGCCGGAATTGTTCGAGTTGTGGTTGCCGCCGCTGCCACCGGCGCCACCCGCGCCGCCGTTGCCCGACCCTCCGGTGTTGCCGCTGCCGCCGCTGCCACCCGCGCCGCCGGCACCGCCGTTTCCAGAACTGCCGGTGTTGAAGTTGCCCCCGTTGCCGCCGCTGCCGCCCGCGCCGCCGTTGCCGGAGCCCGTGGAGTTGTTGTTACCGCCGGCTCCGCCGGCGCCACCCGCACCGCCGTTGCCGGAGCCTGTGGAGTTGTTGCTGCCGCCGTTGCCACCGGCGCCACCGGCGCCACCGTTACCGCCGCCCGTGTTGCCGCTACCGCCGCTGCCGCCGGCACCACCGGCGCCACCGTTGCCGGAATTGCCGGTGTTGACGTTGCCACCCGCTCCGCCGGCGCCACCGGCGCCACCATTGCCGCCGCCGGTGTTGTTGCTGCCGCCGTTGCCGCCGGCACCACCTGCGCCGCCGTTGCCGGAGCCTGTGGAGTTGTTGCTGCCGCCGTTGCCACCGGTGCCGCCACCCCCGCCGTTGCCGGAAGCGCCGGAGTTGTTGCCGCCGCCGTTGCCGCCGGCGCCGCCACCCCCGCCGTTGCCGGAGCCGTTGGAGTTGTTGCTGCCGCCGTTGCCGCCGGCGCCGCCACCCCCGCCGTTGCCGGAGTTGTTGGAGTTGTTGCTGCCGCCGTTGCCGCCGGCGCCACCGCCACCGCCGTTGCCCGAGTCACCGGTGTTGAAGCTGCCGCCGTTGCCGCCGGCGCCGCCGCCACCGCCGTTGCCCGAGTCACCGGTGTTGAAGCTGCCGCCGTTGCCGCCGGCGCCGCCACCCCCGCCGTTGCCCGACGATCCGGTATTGAAGTTGCCGCCCGCGCCTCCGGCGCCACCCGCGCTACCATTGCCGGACGCGGTGGCGTTGGAGGTGTTGCTGAGCGCGTTATTCGTCGTGTTCTGCGCTCCGACGCCTGAGGTGCTGGTGCCCGAGGCGCCGCTATTGGAGACATTGCTGAGAGCGTTGTTCGTCGTGTTCTGCGCTCCAACGCCCGTGGCGCTGGTGCTCGAAGCCGTGCTGGTCGACGTGGTCGCGCCCGAGACGGTCACCGTCCCGCCGTTCCCGCCGGCGCCACCGGCGCCGCCGTTCCCGGAGTTGTGGATGTTTTCGTGGATATTGACGTGACCGCTGCCGGTGTTCGTGGTGCTGAAGTTGCCGCCGTTGCCGCCGGCGCCACCTGTGCCGCCGTTGGCGTTGACGGTCGTGCTGCCGCTGCCGGACGTGCTCACCGTGCCGCCGTTGCCACCGGCGCCACCCGCGCCGCCATTCCCGGAGTTGTGGATGTTTTCGTGGATGTTGACGTGATCGCTGCCGGTGTTCGTCACGTTGAAGTTCCCGCCGCTGCCGCCGGCTCCGCCATTGCCGCCGTTCGCGTTGACCACAGTCTGAGCATGGGCCGCCGGAGCGCTGGTTCCGACGAACCACACGGGAATTGCAACCGCGAGGACGATCGTCGTAAGCACATGCAAGCCCGTGCGCACTCTATGACGACTCAAGAGGCTTCACCTCCAGTGGATCATTGCGATTGCACTCGAATCGCGGCCTGTTGCGCCGCGTCGCTGCAATGACTCGCGTTGTCCGCCGTTTCCCACCTCCGTGTCATGAAGCGTTTGCTGGCGATCGCGCGCCTCGGCGTGGTGCTTGGCGAACCGGCGAAGAGACATCGCGCACGCATCGCCACGCTGTCTATTGCCCGGCCGCCGAATGGGCAAACGCCGCGGCACCCAAATAGGCCGAAGGGACTAAGCTTCAGGAGGTGTTTTTTCACAAACGCGATACGAGAGGTATTGCAATCGCTAACTCACAAACTTACAGCCGGACACGGCCTGGTGAGCCAGTCTGAGGGGGTGGCTTGGCCATGCCCGAACTGCCCGACGTCGAAGCGGTTGCCGGCCTACTGCGGCGTCGGCTAATGGGCCGGCGGATCGACCGCGTTCGAATCCTCGATCACGCGGTCGTGCGATCTCCGTCCGCGGCGGCCTTTGCGCGGCGCCTGCGCGGGCGTACCGTCCGGCACGTCTCCCGGCGAGGTAAGTATCTGATGCTGTCGATGGACGGCAATCTCACGGTTGTCGGTCATCTCCGGATGACGGGCGACTTCGTCGTGGTGCCGAAGATCGCGCCCGTTCATCCGCACACCCGCCTCGTCATTGGGGTTGACGCCACTGATGTCCGGTTCATCGACCAGCGCCGCTTCGGACACCTCGATCTTGTGGCCACGGATCGGGCAGCGGAACTGGACGGCGTGCGCAGGCTGGGCATTGAGCCTCTCAGTCCGGAGTTCACGCAGGCGCGGCTGCGCGGGCTCCTACAGGAGCGCCGCGGCGCGGTGAAGGCGCTGCTGCTCCGTCAAGATCTCATCGCCGGGATCGGCAATATCTATGCGGACGAGATCTTATTCCAAGCACGGCTGAGCCCGGATCGGACGGGCGCTTCGTTGCGGCCGGCGGAACTCCGGCGACTCCATCGCGCCATCGTCACGTCGCTTCGGCGCGGGATCGCCGCGCTGTCGGGACGCGGCCGGACCATCGGCGACCTGATAGACGTCCGGGAGCGCGGCGGTGTGTGTCCGCGATGCCGCCGCCCGCTCCACACAGCCACGATCGGCGGACGGACGGCCTATTTCTGCCCTCATTGCCAGCGGTAGCCGTCCGCAGCGCCTGCGGCCGGCACGGTGCGGGCGCGCCCCGGCTACGTCGCCGCTGTCTTGTCGTCCCGAAGGCCCTTGAGGACGGCGCCGGCGAGGCCGGTGGCGTCGCGGCGGCCGGTTTCGATCTCCACCACGACTTCCGGCTTGACCCAATGAGGATCCCGGTCCGCTGCGTGGTTCCCCGGCGCCTCGTCGATTGCCGGCACCCGGCCGAACGGAGGGCGCTTGCGCTCGAGCCCGCGCAGGCGCCTCAGCAACTCGCTCCGGAGTTCGTCCGGAAGGCTGCACTCCACGGTTCCCGCGTACACCGGGTTCCCGTCGGCGCCCTGCTCGGCGACGATGAGGCGCGCGAGCCTTCTCTGGCGCAGGAAGAATCCGGCGACGAGAAACTCGTCGCGCGGCCGGGCCGGCAACTTTACCCAGTCGTTCGAGCGGGCGCCGGGACGGTACGGGCTGGACCGCCGTTTGGCGATCAGCCCTTCGAGGCCGAGCTTGATGGCGGTTTGAAACGCGACCCTGCCGTCGGCCCCTTCGAGGACCGGGGTCACCTGCACCGTCGCGCTGTTGAGAGCTTGTTGCACGGCTTCGAGGACGCGCCGGCGCTCGTCCAGCGGCCGCGCCAGCAGGGCGTGCCCGTGGAGGTGAAGACAGTCGAACACCTTGTAGCTCAGGACCCCGCGCCGGCCCTTCCACGCGCTGACGGCCTCCAGGCTGGGGTGTCCTTGCTCGTCCAGGACGACCATCTCGCCGTCGACCACGAGCGAGGTCGGAAAGACGCTCAGGCGGTTGGCAACGGGGTAGAAACGGTGTGTGAGATCGCGTCCGTCGCGCCCGCGCAGGGTGGCCACGCCGTCGTGGACGAACGCGAGCACGCGGATCCCGTCCCACTTGGCTTCCATGAGCCAATTGGGATCCGTGAACGCCTCGCGCCCCAACACGGGAAGCATCGGCTCGAGGCGCCTCGGGAACGCCGCTTTGCCGGGGTTGTCGAGCCCCAGTTCCACGAGCTTGAGATAGACGGGCTTCTCAAACATCGCCGGTACCCCTTCGCGGCCGAGCCGGCGGAATCTTCCCGACCCTCGCCGCGGCATCGCACCCAGGGCGCGCACATCGCGGGGTCTCCGGCATGAACGGCTCCCACCGTCGCGAATGGGTGCATGGCGCGCCGTTTGACGGCGACCACGACCAACCCGCCCCACCAAGACACCAAGGAGGAGATGGCATGACGCCTGCTTCCGTAGCGGTGACGATCGCGACCCGCGACTACGACTATGTAGCGCCGCTGGCTCTCGGCGACGTCAAGGTCGACGGGGCCGAGCTCACCTTGATTCGCGCGTTCGACGCCCTGGACCAGTTTCGCCGGAACGCGGCCATCGACGGCGCGGAGGCATCGTTCAGCCAATACCTGCGCCGCGTCGCCTCCGGCGATCGGTCGCTGGTCGGGCTCCCCGTATTCATCATGCGGGAGTTTCGCCATCGCTGCTTCTTCGTGCGCCGCGACAGCGATCTTGTGGACGTGGGCCAGCTCCGCGGCCGGCGCGTGGCGACGGACTCATGGGGCGCGAGCGGCAATACGTGGAGCCGCGCGCTCGTGCGCGAGCAGGGCATCTCCCCGGACAGCATCGAGTGGTACGTGGGCCCAGTGGATTCCATCGACCCGGGCGGACCCTCGGCCCGGGTCGCGCTGCCACAGGGGGTTCACGCGACGCCGCCCGGCCGGTCGCTTGGGGATCTGCTCGTCGCGGGCGAGATCGACGCCGTGATGTCGCCCTGGCCGCCGCGTGCCTTCCACGAACAACGGTCACCGATCCGGCGGCTCTACGTTGACTACCGGGCGGCCGAGCGGGACTACTACCGGCGCACAGGCATCTTCCCAGGGCATCATGTGATCGTCGTGCGCCGACCGGTGGCCGAGCGGCATCCTCAGCTGCTCGCCGCGTTGTTCGACGCGTTCGTGCGGGCCAGGCAACTGTCCGAAGAGAACCACCGCGTGTTGCATGAATCGAGCCCGTGGGTGCTCGCCGACCTTGAGGACCAGGATACGTTGATGGGGCCGGCGTTCAGGCCCTACGGATACCGGGAGAACCGCACGATGGTGGCGGCTTTTTGCGAGGAGCAATTTGCCCAGGGACTGATCCGGGAACGCCTTGACCCCGATGCGCTCTTCGAAGACTTCGAGCGCATCGCAGGGCAACGGGCCCCCTAGGCCCGACGGGAGCGGTGGACGTGGTGCAGCCGCACGATCTGGGTGTATTCACGTCGCGCCGTAGCGGCCACCGAGCCTCCGGGGTCGTCGGATGGCGCCCGGTAAGATGGAGGAGTTGGCGATAGCCTTACGGGGAAGATTTGAAGCGGGCGCGATTCGGCGATTTGACGCCCGGGGCGACGCTTGCTATAGTTCAATTGTCGTCATACATGCGTTCGGTGGGGGATGCCGGCGGCATCCCCCACGGTGTGTCGCAGGCCTTGCTCGTGACGAGTTGGTCCCGGCGAGACACGCGCTGATGCCGGCACCAGCTTGAGCGGCGGCAGCCGCGGCCCGGCACCCGCCGGGTTACACGAGGAGGCGGTTTGTATCAGTATCACGCTCCCTGAAAGTCCACGGGTCCACTCCGACCCCACCAGTTCCGCAACTTCGTTCGACGAATTCTCCCTTCACCGCGATACGACCAAGGCAATCGGCGCGCTCGGGTGGGCGCGCCCAACACCGATCCAGTCCAAGGTCATCCCGGTCATGATTGCGGGCAGCGACATCGTTGGGCAGGCGCAGACAGGTTCCGGCAAGACCGGCGCCTACGGGATCCCCCTTGTCGAGCGGCTCGATCCGCAAGCGGCCACCCTCCAGGGCCTCGTGCTCACACCGACACGGGAACTGGCGCTGCAGGTGGCGGACGACCTGCGGGCGCTCGGGCGCGAACGGGGCCACAAGATCGTAGCGCTCTACGGCGGCCAGCCGATCGAACGCCAGCTCGCCGAGCTCGCGCGGCGCCCGAATATCGCCGTTGCCACCCCCGGCCGGCTGCTCGACCACCTGCAGCGCGGGACCGCGTCGATCGGGCGCGTGGACACGGTCGTGCTCGATGAGGCCGATCGCATGCTCGACATGGGCTTTCTCCCCGATGTCTCGCGCATCCTGGGGCGCACGCCCCGGGCGCGGCAAACCGCGTTGTTTTCGGCCACCATGCCGGCCGAGATTCGCGCCATTGCCGCGCAGCATATGCGTGCGCCGCTGTGGGTCGCTATCCAAACGGCGGCGCCGACCGTGGAGACCGTCGATCAGTTCTACGTCGAGGTGGCCGAAGAAGACAAGGTCGCGGCGCTGCGGCGGCTGCTTCAGGACGAGCCGATCCACTCGGGCTTGGTGTTCCGTCGCACCCGGCACCGCGCTGACCGCCTCGCACGAGCCTTTGCGAAGAGCCGCCAGGCGGCCGTCATCCACGGCGGAATGAGGGAGGGCGCCCGACTGCGCGCGCTCCGCGACTTTGAAAGCAGGCGCGTCCGTCTGCTGATCGCGACGAACGTGGCGTCGCGCGGACTCGACCTCGCCGATGTTTCCCATGTGGTCAACTACGACATCCCCGAGGACATCGACACGTATATCCACCGGATTGGGCGGACCGCGCGCGCGGGCCGTCCCGGGACGGCGATCACCTTCGTGAGCCAGTACGATCTGGAGGCGTTCGACCAGCTGCGGCGCGCCATCGGCCAGGCGTTGCGGCGGCACCCGCTGAATCTATACGACTCACCGCGTCCGCGGCGGTAGCGGCTTTAGTTTGACTGTCGAGGCCCGGGCGCGCCGTCGCGCGCCCGGGCCTCCCTACACGCGCTCGGGTTCCCGCGCCTCCTCGCGCGTCCTCCCCGTCGCGCGGTTGATGCTCGCGCCTCCCTACACGCGCTCGGGTTCCCGCGGCTCCTCGCTCGCCCTCCGCGTCGCGCGGTCGCGTCGTGCCGTCACGTGCTTGGGCTCGCCACGCGCATGTGAGCACCAGTGCCTCCTCGCTCGTCTTCGCGCCGGCGTCGGCGTCCCGACGATGGCGACCGTGCCTTGAGCGCGGCGGCATGTCTCAGCGTGGCCGTCGCGAGCGCGGGCCGTTGCTTCGGGTGCCCTTGATTCCGGCGCGGCATTCGCGATCGTCGGCATCGCGCCAACCCCGGTGATGGTGGGCGAATGTCTATGAGAATGCCTCTCAACGATCGCACGCCCCCGAGCGTGATCGGGTGAGATTTGGTTATCGATGGCGATGGTGGATCGAACGGGAACGCGTATTCTGTAAGGGTTTGCGAGCGCATCTTGCAACCGAGCGTTGCCCGGCGCCTTCCGGGGATTCCCGGCTAATTCCGGATCTTAGGTCCCGACCCTTGCGTTCTCTCAGAATCTTTTCTGATTTCTCGGTATTCCAGGAGGAAAAAATTGGATAGTGTCGTATGAGGGGTTATTGAGGGGCAAGAACAGGTCCCCCCTGGACACCACAAATCGAAAGGAGGGCCCAGTCCATGGCGACCAAGAAGAAGGCAGCCAAGAAGGGCAAGAAGCGCTAAGTCGAGCTTCTGCCTTGTTGCTCGCGCAGGGGCGCCGCTCAGTGAGCGGCGCCCTTCGTCTTCCAAAGAAAGATCGCCCTTCGCGGTGTTATACGCATGCGGCGACGCGGCGTGTCTACGCAGCGCTCGCTTCAAGCCGGCCGCCGCGCGGGGGCCGAAGGAAGCCGGCGTTTCCGGGCGAACCCGCTGGCATGACGGACCCGCGTGTCGAGAAGCTCGCCAGCGTCTTGGTGCACTACTCCCTCGATCTGCAGCGCGGTCAGCTGGTGCGCATTAGGGGATCGGCGCTGGCCGCGCCGCATATCCTCGCCCTGTACCGGACGGTGCTGGAGGCCGGCGCCCACCCGGTCGTTCGCGTCGGCATCGACGGGACCGAAGAGCTGTACTATCGCACGGCGACCGACGATCAGCTACGCTACGTCTCCCCGTTGGACCGTCACGAGGTCGAGACGGTCGACGCGGAAGTGTCGTTTCTCGGCGCGTACAACACCCGAGCGCTTACTCGCGTCGATCCCAAGCGGATGCGCCTGCGGCGGGAGGCCACGAGCGATCTGAGCCGGCGATTCATGGAGCGCGCGGCCGGCGGCGCGCTTCGGTGGTGCCTGACGCAGGCGCCGACGCAGGCGGACGCTCAGGAGGCCGAGATGTCCCTCGGAGAGTACGAGGACTTCGTCTACCGCGCCGGGCGCGTCGACGAGGACGATCCCGTGGCGGCCTGGCGGCGGGTGGCGCGCGAACAGGACGTGATCTGCGACCGGCTTGGGCGGGTGCGGACCCTCCGCATCGTGGCCCCCGATACGGACCTCACGGTGTCGGTGGAAGGCCGGCGCTGGATCAGCGCGGCGGGTACCCACAACTTCCCCGACGGGGAAGTCTTCACCGGCCCAGTCGAGGATGCGACCCGGGGCACCGTGCGGTTCACGTTCCCGGCGATCTACGGCGGCCGTGAGGTGAGCGACGTCCGCATCTCGTTCGAGGGCGGGCGTGTCGTCTCGGCGACGGCCGCCAAGGGAGAGGAGTTTCTCCGGGCGATGCTCGATGTCGACGCGGGGGCGCGGGTCCTCGGCGAGTTCGCGTTCGGCCTGAACTACAACATCCAGCAGTTCACGCGCAACATCCTCTTCGATGAAAAGATCGGGGGCACGCTGCATATGGCGTTTGGCGCCGCGTACCCCGAGACCGGGGGCAAAAACACCTCGGGGCTCCACTGGGACATGATCCTCGACCTGCGCAACAACGGGGCGGAGATCCACGCCGACGGCGAGGTTGTCTATCGAAACGGCCGCTTCCTGACCTAGGACCGACCGCGCCGCGCGGCGAGGACGCCGCCGAGGATCAGCCGTCGGACGCGCGTTCGACCCGCGCCGCCAGCTCCGCAAACTCCTCGTGCGTGCGCTCTGCTACGGTTTCGGCCATCTGCGCGTACCAGGGGCCCTCAGCAGTTTTGATCTGAATGTTGGAGAGGGTTCGGGACTCGAGCTCCCGGAGGAGCTCGAGCATGTCGTCCTTAGGGAACCGTCCCCACTCACCGCCGAGGAGGCGGTCGATGAACTCGCCAAGAGGACGACCATCGTCCTGGCACACGGCGGCGTACAGGTCCCACAGGCGCGCGCTCACGTGGCCTCCCCCGTCAGCTGCCACACGTCCAGCAGGGCGGCGACGCTCCATGCTTGGGCAATGCATCCACGGGCGTCGTGGGGCGAGTCCCCATCGAAGAGCTCGGAGACCGTACCCAGGCCGACTTCCAGCAGGTGCGCGCGAAACGGCTCGAGCAGCCGGCGCGCCGCCCGACGGTTGCCGGTGAGACGCACGAGCGCCGCGGCGTAGGGCGCGAGCCACCACGCCCAGACGGTGCCTTGATGGTACGCGCCGTCGCGGGCTGGGACATCCCCCTCGTACCGGCCGCGGTACTCCGGTGCGTCGGCCGCGAGCGTGCGCAGGCCGAGGGGGGTCAGCAGGCGGGCCGTTACGGTGTCGAACACCCTGCGCGCCGTGGGGCCATCGACGAGCGGGCGCGGCAGGGACAGCGCGAGCAATTGATTCGGCCTCAGCGACGCGTCCGGGCTGCCATCCGGCCGGATCCCGTCGTACAGATATCCGCCCGCGTCATAGAGGAAGCGTGGGGTGAAGGCCCGGCGCAGGGCGGCGGCATCCGCGGCGTCCGCGGATCCGTCCCACCCCAGCGCCTCCGACCATGCGGCCCCAAGACACAATGCCTCGTGCCACAGGGCGTTGAGGTCCACGGGTTTGCCCGTGCGGGGCGTGACCGGGCGCCCGTCGAGGCGGGCGTCCATCCACGTGAGCGCGAGGTCCGGGGCGCCCGTTTCCAACAGACCGTCTGCGGGATCGACGCGAATGCCGTGCCGGGTTCCGGCCCGGTACCGGTCGATGATCTCGCGCATCGCGGGGAACAGGCGCGCGAGCAGATCCCGGTCCCCGGCGCGCGACAGATACCGTCCCACCGCGTGGACGTACCACAGGGCCGCGTCCGCGCTCGTGTACTCCGGTGCGCCGCCGTCGTCGGGGAATCGGTTCGGCAGCATGCCCTCACTGACGTGCTCCGCGTACGAGAGGAGAATGTCGCGCGCTTCATCCAGCCGGCCCGTGGCGAGCGTCAACCCAGGCAGCGCGATCATCGTGTCCCGGCCCCAGTCGCTGAACCAGTGGTAACCGGCGATGACCGACCGCCGCGTGGCGCACCGGACCAGAAATTGATCGGCCGCGAGCAGAAGCCGCGGCGGGAGGCCCCCGGATCCGGGAAGCGAGACGCTGTCCGGAGCCAGCCCGCCGCCGAGCTCCAGCAAACGCCGCTGCCGCCGCGCTTCGGCGGCCAGAGAGTCGGGCTCGGCCGGCGGCGGGCTGTCACCGGCCGCCGCGACGAAGGTGAGCGCCTGTCCCGGGACGAGCACCGCCTCGAACGTGCCCGGGACGTACAGGTCCTCCTCGTCGTCGAGCCCGCGCTCGCGCTCGACGCGGTGAAGGAACCGCCAGTACCAGTCCGGCGCAGCGACAAACGCCGCGCGGTCGGCCGTGAGCGTGTAGGGCGTGGCGCCGCGCCATGGGACGACGCGCACGCCTCCCGGGATCTCCCCCACGTCAAAGCGCCAGCCCGGATCGCCTCGGGTGTGCGCATGGTAGTCGCGTTCCGTGAGAAACGGGCGAAGCCGCAGCCGCAACGGGCCGGCCGCGCCGAGCACGCGGTACCGGACAAACACCGCGTCGCAACCCGACGGCATCCACACCTGCTTCTCCACCTGCGCGCCGCAAAGCGCGTAGGTCCAGACCGGAAGCGTGCCTTCCAGCCGGAAGCCGGCAAGGTGCCGGTACCCCTCCGGGGCGATCGTGCCGTCGTGGTATTCGTTCGTTCCCAGCTCGAACGCGCGCCCGCCGAGCTCCACGGTCTCGTCGATCTTCGCGAGCAGGACCGTGCGGCCGACAGGCGGCTTGAGCGCCGCGACCAGCAGCCCGTGGTAGCGGCGCGTGTTCGCTCCGGCCACGGTGCCCGATGCGTACCCGCCCCGGCCGTTCGTGACAAGCCACTCGCGGCGAAGCAGCCCGTCGAGAAACGCGAGCAGGGGACGCGCCAGATCCAGGCGCGCTACGGGCTCGGCCGCGTCCTCCGCCACGCGGGGCGACGCCTGCCCCGCTGAACCCCACCCCTCGCTAATGGCCTTCGAGATAGCGCTCCACGTCCATGGCCGCCATGCACCCCCACCCGGCGGCGGTCACGGCCTGTCGGTAACGATGATCGTGGACGTCGCCGGCGGCAAAGACGCCCGCGACGCTGGTCATCGTGTGCTTGTGCAGCCGGACGTATCCCTGCTCGTCGAGGTCGACCTGACCACGGAACAGCTCCGTGTTCGGATGATGGCCGATCGCCACGAACAGGCCATCGACCCGAAACTCTTCGCGGGCCCGGTGCTCACGATCGTAGAGCCGCAGCCCGGTCACCTTGTCGTCGCCGAGCACGTCCTCCACCACGCTATTCCATCGCACCCCAACCTTGTCGTGGTGAAGCGCGCGGTCGGCCATGATCTTGCTGGCCCGGAACTTGTCGCGGCGGTGAATGATCGTCACGCGCGTGGCAAACTTGGTGAGCACCAGGGCTTCCTCCATCGCGGAGTCGCCCCCGCCGACAACGGCGACCTCCTTGCCGCGGAAGAAGAACGCGTCGCACGGCGCGCATGACGATACGCCGTGGCCGATCAGTCGCTGCTCGTTCGGGAGGTTCAGCCAATTGGTCCCGGCGCCCGTCGCGATGATCACGGCCTCGGCCTCGAGCGTCCGGTCCGGGACCGTCACCCGGAACGGCCGCCGGCTGAAGTCGACCGCCGTCGCGTCGTCGTCCACGAACGCGACCTCGAACCGCTCGGCCTGCTGCCGCAGGAGATCCATCAGTTCCGGCCCCTGGATCCCGTTGGGGAACCCGGGGAAGTTTTCGACGTCCGTGGTCAGTGTGAGCTGGCCGCCACGCTGGCTGCCGGCCACGACCAGCGGACGCAGCTGCGCTCGTGCCGCATAGATGGCGGCCGTGAGGCCCGCCGAGCCCGATCCCAGGATGATGACCTTGCGTGTCTCGGTCATGCCGTCACCTCCCGGCGGCGCACGCAGGATCCGCCGTCCTCTGCAACGCCGGAGCCGCCGCCATTCTTCCCGGTGTCCCGGTGGGCGCTTCACCGGTTCTCGGGACGAGCCGTGCCGCGTTGCGGGCCGCGGGCACCCAGGCTACTCCATCATGGTCCCGCCGCGGGGACCCTGGACCCGGTGGTATTGCACGAAGTTCGTCCGCCCCCGCGCGACAACGGGTACGGAGCCGACGATGACCACCGGGTCGGTCGGGCGGGCCAGGTGCCGGCGCAACAACTCCCGATCCAGCGCGGGGACCATCGCGTCGGCCGTGCGCTCAAATGGGAGCACGATGGGCCAGACCCCTCGGTACAGGGCGAGCCGCCTCGCCACGCGCTCGTCCTCGGTGCAGGCCAGCACCGGAGCCGCGGGCCGCAGCTGGGAGAGGGCGCATGCCGTCCGTCCGCTGGACGTCACCGCGACGATCAGGCGGACGCCGAGCTGGTCCGCCAGGCGTTGGCTCGCGCTCCCGATCGCGTGCAGGACGGTGCGAGAGGGCGCGCCGTCCCGGCCGGCATGTCCCGCCGCCTCCGTCGCGCGCGCGATCCGGTCCATCACCTGCACGGCTTCAACCGGAAAGCGACCCACCGCCGTCTCGGCCGACAGCATGACCGCGTCCGTGCCGTCCAAGATCGCGTTCGCCACGTCGGAGGTCTCCGCGCGCGTCGGCCGTTCTTCCCGGACCATGGATTCGAGCATCTGGGTCGCCGTGATCACCGGCACGCCGCGCTCGTTTGCGGCGCGGATAATGCGCTTTTGGAGCAGCGGGATCTCCTCGGGCGGCAGCTCCACGCCGAGATCGCCGCGCGCCACCATCACGGCGTCCGACGCCGCCACGATCTCCTCGAGGTGCTGGACTGCTTCGGGACGCTCCAGTTTGGCGATGATCGGTACCGACCGGCCCCACCGGCGCAGAAGGCGCCGCACCTGCCGGAGGTCCGCGGCGCTGCGCACAAAGCTGAGCGCCACATAATCCACGCCGTAGCGCAGTCCGGCCCGCAGGTCGGCGATGTCCTTCGACGTGAGCGCGGCGCCGCGCAGGCGCACTCCGGGGAGGTTCACCCCTTGGTGCTCGCCGAGCGTGCCGCCGCGCACAACGCGGCAGCGCACTTCGTTACCGCGCCGGCGCACCACCACGAGTTCGATCGTCCCGTCGCGCAGCAGGATCCGCTGACCGCGCCGCGCGACGCGGGCAAGGCTCGGCAGCGCGACCGGGATCCGCTGCGCACTGCCGGGGCTCCCGGTCGCAGTCAGCGTTACCTCCGCGCCCTGAGCCAGGTGCACCGGATGCGGAAGCCGCCCGACGCGGATCTTCGGGCCCTGAAGGTCCTGCAGGATCGCCAGCGGCGCGCCGGCCTCGCGCGCCAGGCGCCGCAGCCGCGCGATGACGCCGTGGTGTTCGGCGCGGGTGCCGTGCGAAAAGTTGATCCGGGCGACGTCCATGCCGGCCGCAATCATCCGCGCCAGCATCTCGGCGCTGTCCGTGGCCGGGCCGATCGTGGCGACGATTTTGGTGCGGCGGCCGTGGAGTGGACGCGCGGCGAGCGACCGCGGCATCGCTACCGGTTCTCAGGCGCCGGGGCGGGCGGCCGCGGGCCTCCCGCAGTGTGCGGTCTGGAGCGACCCGAAGGGGTGCGGCCGTTTGGCCTCACGCCGTGGCGCCGGCCTGGACCGGCTGGAGCGGTGCGGCTGGCCGGGCGCCCGGGTAGCCGATGCGGAGCACGAGCCCGGCGGCGCACAAGCACAGCGCGCCCGACATGACGAAGGCCACGGGGTAGCCTCCCAGCCACATGTGCACCAGACCGGCGCCGAGCGCGGCGGTCGCCGCCCCGAGCTGGTGGGCCGCGAAGATCCATCCGAACATCAAGGCGGCGTTCTCTTTGCCGAACAGATCAGCGGTGAGCCGCACCGTCGGCGGCACCGTGGCCACCCAGTCGAGGCCGTAGAACACGGCGAACACCACCAGCCCGACGAACTTCGGCCCGAACGACGGCGCGGCGGCGGGGAGGAACAGGATCTGCGCGCCGAACGCGATCGGCAAGAAGATCAGCGAGAGCCCGCGGAGGCCGTAGTACCAGCACAGCAGATAGCGGTTGTTCCACCGGTCAGACAGCCAGCCGGACACCGTCGTCCCGAAGAGGTCGAAGATGCCCATGGAGGCCAGCAGGCCCGCCGCGGTAACCTCGGGAATCCCAAACTCCGTGCACGCCGGGATGAAATGCGTGCCGATCAACCCGTTCGTACTGGCCCCGCAGATGTAAAAGGTGCCGGCAAGCAGCCAGAAATTCCGGGAGCGCAGGCCGGCCGCAAGCCCCTGAACCGCCGCGCCCGCGGCGCGGGCCGGCGGCCGCGGCGGTTCCGGCCCGCCGCTTGGCGCGCCGAACGGCCGGAGAGCGACGTCGCGCGGATCGTTCCGCATGAACACGGCCACGAGCGGCAGGGCGCAGACGGCTGCGGCGGCGATCACGAGCGCGGCCACCCTCCACCCAGACGTGACCACGACGTGCGCCAGGATCGGGAGAAACACGAGCTGACCCGTCGCCGTGCTCGCCGTGAGGACGCCCATCACCAGGCCGCGCTGCCGGTCGAACCAGCGATTGCTGATCCACGCGCCCAGCACCGTGGCCGTCGACCCCGAGCCCACGCCGACGACGACGCCCCACAGCAGGTCGAGCTGCCACGACGCGCGCATGAACGTTGTCAGCCCCACCCCGACCGCGAGCAGGCTGAGCGCGCCGAGCGTGATGCGGCGGGCCCCGAACCGGTCCATGAGCGCGGCCGCAAACGGTCCGAGGAGCCCGTACAGCAGCAGGTTGATCGAGACGGCCAGGGAGACCGCCGCCCGGCTCCACCCGAACTCGCGCTCCAGCGGAACGATGAGCACGCCCGGCGTGGCCCGGATCCCCGCGGCCACGAGGAGCACGAGAAACGTGACGGCCACCACGATCCAGCCGTAGTGGATCCGGCCGCGGGCGAGTGTGGCCGCGCTGATCATGCCGAAGGTCCTCCTGCGCGCCCGCGGGCGCGGCGAGCTGTCGAAGCTACTACCCGGGAACGCGCGCGGCCGGTTGCCGATTCCGGCGCGGCCGCGCACACGGCACTACGGGCAGCCGCGGAACCGGCAACTATCCCGCGGCCGTCGTCCGTACGCGTCTCGTGTCGGCGGCTTGTCCCGGCAGGCCCCGCCGCGATGCCCGTTCCCTCCGTGGAGCGAGCGGCTGCGGTCAGCCCTCCACGAGGTCGGAGCGCCACCGTGCGGATGTGCCGGCGGCGATGAGCAGAAGCCCGCCGCTTAGGTAGAACGGCGAGGAGGGGTTTGTCCATTGCCACAGGGCGCCGCCGACGAGCGGCCCGATCACCCCGCCCATGCCCTCGATCGTCATCGCTACGCCGAGCCCGGCGCCGCGCACCTCGTCGGGAAGCAGACGGAGCATGATGCTGTTCCAGGCCGGGAGGACGAACGCGTAGGCGACGCCGATGCCGATGAAGTCCAGGATCAACTGCCACAGCTGGTGGCAAAAGGGCAGCAGCAGCAGCAGCAGCGCGACGCTGCCGAGCCCGAGGCTGTACGTCCGCTGCCGGCCGAAGCGGTCACCGATGTGGCCGGCCCGCTCCATCAGCAGCAGCGCGCTGCCGGGGCCGAGGATCAGCAGCAAAAACAGCTCACGCTCGTCGAGCCCGCGCACGAACTCGAGATAGGGCACGATGATGGGGATGAGCACGCCGGCGGCGATGATCTGCGGCACGAGGCTGGTGGCGAGCCCGGCAAGCGCCCGCACGACCGAGGGAACGAGCTGGCCCGGCGACACCCGCGCCAACGGCGTCTCGGTCTCCACCTTGGGGAGGCGCAGACCGAGCAGCGCGGCGGCGAGCAGTGGAATGACGAACACGCCGAGGGAGATCGGATGCGCCGCGCGGCTGATGAGCGTGGCGAGGCCGATCCCGGCGCCACCGCCCAGAAACCACATGGAGAAGACGCGGCCGAGAATCCCGCCCACCGCGGGGCCGGCGCCCTTGGTCACCCGCGTCAGCGCCGCCGGCCACAACGGCGAGGCCGCGGCCCCCATTACGGCCAGCGTGATGAACACCTGCAACGTGCCGCGCGAGGTAAGCAGCGCCACGAACGCCGCGAAGTACAGCCAAAACCCGTAGAGCAGCATCTTCCGGGTCCCGATGCGGTCGACCATCCACCCGGCCACGAGCTTCAGCGCCACTTCGGCAAAGAAGTAGGTGGACACGGCCGCTCCCGTCGTGCCCATCGGCCAGCCGAACCGCTGGGTCAGGATCGTCGGGAGGAGCACGAACAGCAGCGCCCCGTGGACGAACTCCACGAGCGCGATGGAGACCGCGAGGAGCCCGGTCTCGCTGCGCAGCATCAGGGCGTGATGGAGGGGACCACGGAGGCGGGTTCGCCGGGCCCTTCCGCCCGGCGGCCGGTGAGCGCGACGAGGTGTTGCACGACCGTCGACGTGGCGTCCGGGCGGGCCAGGTGCTGGGCCGCGCGCTTCATCGCGGCGAAGCGCTCCGGGGCGTGCAGGAGGTCCTCGAGCGCGGCGTGGAGGTCGGCCGGTTCCTTCGCCGCGAGCGCGGCGCCGCGGTCGAGCAAGAACCGTGTGTTGCCTTCTTCCTGGCCCGGGATGGGCCGGTAGATCAGCATCGGCAGTCGCTTCACGAGCGCCTCGCTGACCGTGACGCCGCCGGCCTTGGTGATGAGCAGGTCGCTGACCGCCATCAGCTCTTCCACGTTGTCCACGTAGCCGAAGACCTGAAACGGGTGCGGAGAGCCCGCCGTTCGCGCCCGCACCTGCTCCTCGAGCCGGCGATCGTACCCGCACACGACGAGGCCCTGCAGCGGGCGAGGGAAGCGCGCCAGGACCCGGACCACGTCGCCGACCCCGCCGAGCATGGCGTAGGCGCCGGCCATCACGAGAACCACGGGCGCGTCCGGGACGAGCCCGAACTTCGCCATGAGCGCCCGGCGGTCCAGCGGCCGCGTGAACTTTCGTTCGATGGGCAATCCCGTGACAGCGGTCGAGGCCGGGGCGATGCCGCGCCCGATCAATCCATCCCGTACGAGCGCGTTCGGGACGCAGTACTGTTCGACGCGCGGGTGGATCCACTGGCTGTGCGTGACGTAGTCCGTGATCACCGTGAGACAGGGGACAGCGGTGCGGCCCGCGATCTTGAGGTCCGACATCGTCCCCGCGGGCGTGCAGTGCACGCAACACACGACGTCGGGGCGCTCGTCCCCGAGGTATCGGTCCAGGCGTTCCATCCCCATGCGGTTGATGGCGCGCTGCACGAGGGAGTCGGGGCGGATGTCGCCGGTTACCTTGTAGAACATGCCGTACATCATCGGCGCCCGGCGGACGCTCTGGATGTACGAGAATTTCGTCACGGCGTCGAACACCGGGTGCACGAAGCGCGCGAAGTAATCCACGATCTCGGCCCGGCCGCCGGTTTGGGCCTCCCACTCCGCGGCGACCGCCTCGCCGACGCGCTTGTGCCCCCCGCCGTAGTTGCAGGACAGGATCGAGAGACGCATCCGGTTCACCAGCCCGGGCTGCTCTCTCCGGCTCGGACGGGTTCCCCCCGGTGGCGCGCCGTGCCCGCGAGCGCCGGCGGCGCGGGATGGATGACCCGGATGCGCCGCGGCAGCAGCGACAGGTGAAACGTGAGGGTGGGGCCGAGCAGGCTCCCGTCGACCTGCGCCTCGCGCCGTTGATCCAGGCGAATCGTCACCTCGGGGCAGCGCTGCACGCTGAGCTCCGGGACAGGCAGGCGGCGCAGCAGCCGCGCGGTCTTGCGCAGCCGCCGGCCGCCGAGATCTTGCAGCAGGTAGAGGTCCAGCAACCCGTCGGACAGGCTCGGCGCCGGCAGCGCCTGCAGCCGTTCTCCGTACATGCGCCCGTTGGCCGCGGCGATCATGAGCGCCTTGCCGCGGAAGACCTCGCCGCCGACTTCGATCTCCACCGCGAACGGGTCAAAACCCGAGGAGAGCAGGAGCAGCGCCGCCAGATAGTACACCGATCGATTCCTGGCCAGCCGGTACCGGGCGCGGAGCGTGTTCACCATCTTGACGACCTGCACGTCGGCCCCGAGCCCGAAGATGTGGAGAAAGTGCCGGCCGTTGACCACGCCGACGTCGATCGCGCATTCGCGGCCCTGCGACAAAATGCGGACGGCCCTTTCCGGGTCCTTGGGGATGCCGAGCGAGCGGACCACCTCGTTGCCGGTGCCGCAGGGGACAATGCCAAGCGGTAGGGTCGAGCCGGTGTTCAAGATGCCGTTGACCGCCCCGTTGATCGTGCCGTCGCCGCCGAGCACGACGACCCGGTCGAATTTCGCCCCGTCCCGCCTGAGCGAGGCGGACAGCAGTTGTGCGGTGGCCTCCGCGGTGGGGGCCACCACAAGATCATAGACGCGGCCGGCGCGCCGGAGCGCGCTCGTGACAAGCGGGAGCGCGTCCCTCGCGCGTCCGCCGCCGGACCGGAGGTTCGCGACGATCAAGGTCGCCGGCATCCCATCACTCCTTCATGGGATCCGATGTGCGGTTGCGTCGGGAATGTTTGTGCGTAACCGCTTCATTATCTCCGGAATGTCACAGAGTGTCAAACTGTCGCCGACGTATCTTCCGCACGGCTGCACGCAACTCCCCCCCGGCGTCGTGTCGAGGGAAACCTCCGCGCAACGTAGAACCTCGCACAGAGCCGGGCGCAGCGTTCGCGGCGCCCGGCGCAGAACTTGATGGGGGTGCAGCGTGACGTACGCCGGCGGCGCATCTGAGTTTGGGCCTCGACCTGTGGCGATGGGGCGCCGCGGCATGGTCGCTTCGGCCAATCCCCTCGCCACGCAGGCCGGCCTCCGGATGTTCGCCGCAGGCGGCAACGCGGTGGACGCGGCGATCGCGACGGCTGCGGCGGTCACCGTGGTCGAGCCGTATTTTTCTTCCACCGGCGGGATCGGCATCGCGGTGCTGTCGCTCCCGAGCGGGGAGACGCGGACGCTCAACTTCATGGGGCGGAGCCCGCGCGGGGCGCGCCCCGATCTGTTCAACGAGCGGACGCAAGACCTCGGGATCCTCGCGCCGATGGTGCCCGGGAATGTCGCGGGCTGGGGGCGCCTCCACGGGGAGTACGGACGGCTCCCGCTGGCGCAGGTGCTCGAGCCGGCGATCGAGCTTGCCGAGCGGGGGACGCCTGTGACCTACTTCGACCACGTGCGCACGTCGCAAACCGTGGACCGGCTCACCCCGCGGCCGGACGCGGCGCGCACCTTTCTCAAGGACGGGCGGCCCTACGAGCCGGGCGAGGTGCTCCGACAGCCCGGGCTGGCCGCGACCCTGCGCACCCTCGCGTCGGACGGCTGGCTGAGTTTCTACCACGGGCGCGTCGGGGAGACGATCGCGGGGTACTTTGGCGAGCACGGCGGCCTCATCACGGCCGAGGATTTGCGGTCCTACCCCGACAGCATTCGCTGGGAGGATCCGATCGTCGCCTCGTATCGCGGCTATCAGATTCGCACCACACCTCCGCCGAGCAGCGCCGTGCAGGTGCTGCAGACGCTGCGTATCCTCGAGGCGTTCGCGCTCACCGACGGGGATGCGCTCGGGGCGGACAACCTGGCGGCTACGGCCGAGGCCATCCGGCTGGCGCGCATGGACGCCGCCGCTCACGTCGCGGATCCCGCGTTTGTCGACGTGCCGATCGGGTGGATGCTGTCGGACGAGCGGATCGAGGAATTGCGCGCAGAGGTGCACCGGCGGCTCGACGCCGCCCGCAGCCGCGCCTCGCAACGGCGGACACCGGTGCGGCGCGCGCGGAAGGCTCCGGAGCGCTCCACCACGCATCTCGCGGCGGCGGATGCGAGCGGTCTTGCCGTCAACATCACCCAGACGATCGGCAGCGGCTACGGTTCCGGGGTCGTGATCGGCGACACCGGGATCACGATGAACAACGGCCACCACTGGTGTACGCTCATTCCGGGCGACGCGAAGGTCATCGCGCCCGACAAGCGCCGCGAGTCGCCGTCGTCGCCCGTCCACGGGTTCTCGTTGGACGGCGCGCCGGTTGCACCCACGCACTCCTTCGGCATCGATCCCCTCGGGCCGGCCCACGCCGCGCGCGGCGGCCGCATCGCGTTCCTGATCGGGACGCCGGGGTCCTACAGTATCCCGCAGACGACCGCGCAGGTGATCGTGGGCCTCATCGACTACGGCCGCAATATTCAGGACGCGATCGCCGCGCCGCGCTTCCGGTGGAAGGACGACGTCGGCGATCCGCTGCCGCCCGAGACGTTGCTGCTCGAAGGCCGGTTTGCGTCCGACGTGCGCCGGACGCTCGCGTCCCGGGGATACCAGCTCGAGGTGCTCGAGGACTGGTCGGTCCGCGTCGGCGGCGCCCAAGGCATCGTCGTCGGCGAGGACGGCTGGTTGCGGGGCGGCGCCGATCCGCGGCGCAACGGGTACGCGATGGGCTGGTAGACGCCCGGACCGACTGGGGGGAACTGCGCGATGCGCGTGACCGACTGGGGACTGTTTGTGCTCGGGATCTACCTGATCATCGTCGGTCTCGACCGATTCGGATACTTCTTCGGGCTGTCCCAGTTGGCGCCGCTGCTGGCGCTGATCGCGGGGGTGCTGCTCATCGTGCAGACCTGGCGGCGCTGACGACGCACAGCCTGCACGGACGCTTCGCGCGGAAGACCGCTGCCGGCGCCAGCGTATGGCCACGCCCAGGACCGGTGGTGGATCACGATTTTGACGGTGCCCTACGATCTGCCGCTTCACGGTTCCACAGCTCGAGAAGGTCGGTTGTCGCCGCTATTGGGCTTGTGTATACTTGCGATGCGAGGCGGGCCGGCGTAGCTCAGCGGCAGAGCAGCGCACTCGTAATGCGCAGGTCAGCGGTTCAAATCCGCTCGCCGGCTCCAGAGCGTTGCAAGCCCGCTGCCCGAGCTTAACTACCTTAGCCGCGGGTCGAGAATATCGCGTAAGGCGTCGCCAAGAACGTTGAGAGTAAGCACGACGACACCAATCGTTGCGCCGGGGAATGCGGAAATCCACCACTCTGTTCGCAGATAATTGCGCCCGTCGCTAACCATCGTGCCCCACTCGGCGGCCGGTGGCTGTGCCCCGAGACCTAGAAAACCAAGCGACGACCCGATTACGATCGCGACTGCAAACCCGACGGTAGAGATCACAATCAACGGCTGAATCACATTCGGGAATACGTGATCTCTCATGATGCGGAAATCGCCCGTTCCGGCCGCGCGCGCCGCTTCGATGTACGAGTGCTCGCGGACCACGAGAGTCGATCCGCGAACCACACGTGTGTAAGCTGGAGCTTCCCCGATGCCCACTGCGATCATGGCGTTTGTCAAGCCGGGTCCAAGGATCGCGATGATCACCAGCGCGAGCAGAATGCCAGGAAACGCCATCACGATGTCCACGGCACGCATCGTAACGGCATCGAGTGGGCCACGATAGTACCCCGCGGCGAGTCCCACGGGGACGCTGATCAGCACCGATATGGAGACGGACACGATGCCGAGAGTCAGCGAATTGCGGGCGCCATAGATGAGTCGACTCAGGATGTCTCGCCCGAACTGATCGGTACCTAACCAATGGTGGGCGGATGGCGGTTGAAAGATTTCGGTCGGCATCACCGCCGTGGGATCGTACGGCGCGATCCAATTTGGCGCGATCAACGGGATGAGGAAGAGCACCATGACCACTAGCCCCAACTTGGCAGCCGGACTGAGACGGCGAAGGAAAGGCAATACGCGCGACCACCGTCTGCGTTGCAGTTGCATTCCTGAAAGGACGACCGCCATGTGCGCTACCCGTAGCGGACGCGAGGGTCGATGCTACCGTAGCACAGATCAGCCAGCAAATTGCTAAAAGTGTATGCAAGCGCGAGGACCAGGACCGCGCCTTGGACTTCCGGGAAGTCCTTTTGCAAGATGGCGAGGACAAGCATCCGACCTACGCCGTCCCTCGCGAAGACTGTTTCCACTACGACGGCGCCGCCGAGCAGTGTTCCAAATTGGACGCTCGCCACGGTGATGACCGGGATCAACGCGTTGCGCAGGGCATGCCACGCGAGTATTCGACGCCTTGTGACACCCTTGGCCCACGCAGTTCGAATGTACTCCTGGCGGAGGACTTCCAGCATCCCGCTGCGGACCAGTCGCGCAAGGATCGCACCCGCATACCAGCCGAGGGTGATCGCCGGCAGCACTAAGTTACGAAGCGAATACTGGCCGGTAATCGGGAACCAGTCGAGTTTGACGCTAAAGAGCCAGATTAGCAGCAAGCCCGTCCAAAACGTTGGAAATGAAATACCCAACAGCGCGACCGTCGAAACGCCGCTGTCCAACCAGGTGTTGTGTGACGACGCTGACACAATGCCAAAGAAGACACCGCCCGCTGCCGCCAGGGCCATAGCGGCAACGGCGAGTTCTGTGGTGGAGGGAATCGCCCGCGCGAGGTCGGTCGCTACCGGTCGGTCCGTCTTAAGCGATCTCCCCAAATCGCCAGTCAGCACGCGGCGGAGATACCGAGCGAGCTGCACCGCCAGTGGTTGATCGAGGCCGAGCGCATGCCGTACTTCTTCCACCTGCGCTTTCGGGACCGGGGCGTCGCCGAACAATACCTGGGCGGGATCGCCCGGGACAAGGTGCACCATGAGGAACACGATGACCAAGACTCCGAATACAACAAGGACCGACTGTAAGACCCGGTGTAGCGCGAACCGAAGCATCGGTCACTGCGTCATCGGCCCGTGTCCAAGCCAAGTTCCCGGATCGTCGCGTCTGTGGCGGCCACCCGGCCGAACATCGCGGCGAAAGTAACGAGACTACTCTCCTGGAGGTAGGGCGTCACGGCCGTGCACGCGTCTTCTACGAGGAGCACATGATAGCCGCGATCGGCAGCGTCTCGCGCTGTCGTCGCCACGCAGCATTCGGTCGACACCCCCGTTGTTATCACGGTCGTGATATCCATATTCCGCAGCATTTGGTCGATTGCCGTTGAATTGAATGCCCCCATCGAGGTCTTGTTGATCACTGTCTCGCCGTCGATGGGGGCTATGGGCTCAATGACAGTGTTCGCCCGGCTTCCGTGTCTAACCAGTGGGCCGCCGGCGGTCAGCGCTGCCAGATCGTCGTCAATTTGGCGAAGTAACGGTAGGCCATCGCCTCGATCCGCCCTTGTGAACCCTATCGTGAGGTAAATCACGGGCCGCGCTGAACGTCTGAACAATGCTTGTAACCGCTGAATGTTCGGAACCACACTATTCCGTACACGACCATAATAATATTCGGCGATTGCGGGCCGGTGCGTCCGCAGATACGGCCCCACGCCATGCTCAGGATCGGCAGAGCCATACTGCATATCGATGATGAGCAGGGCCGATTTCCGTAGATCCAGCGGAAACCGCGGGAGCGGAAGCGGCCATTCCTGGAGGCGCTGCCGCCAATCCGCGGCTAAGCCTTTGTGGAGTGTTTCTGGCGCGGACGCCATCGACGGGCCCTCCTAATGCGCGAGCCAGGCATCGTGAAGCCATGGGAAGAACCCGATGTTATCGAACTCTAGGTCATTCACCGTCGCGGACTTGAGCGAAATATTGTCCCAATCGTAGACGGCGAGCATGTAGGCCTTTTCCATCACCATGTGCTGAACCCTGGAAAGAATCTGCACACGTTTGGCGCTATCGACTTCGACTGCCTCGGCGTCCAGGAGCCGGTCCAGCGCCGGATCTTTCACAAAGGAGAAGTTGAACCCCCCTCCGCCGACGTTCCGGGAATGGAGAAAGGCACTGATGATATCCGGATCGCTCCGAGGAGCCGGCAGCGGCGACAACAGTGTGACGCCCTTTCGCTGGTTCTCATTTACCGTTTGAATGGCGGTGCCCGTGGCGATAAAGAGCTTGAGATCGATGCCGATCTGCTTGAGTTGCGCCTGCATGACTTCAGGCACCCCGTGTTCCCAGGACCCCAGTGGAATAGTGAGACGTCGTCCGTTCTTCTGTCTAATGCCGTCGGGTCCGACTTTCCAGCCGGCGTGGTCGAGCAGCGCGCGTGCTTTGGCCGGATCGTAGTGATACAGGCCTGCGGTTTTGTCGTAGCCGTAGGTATAGGGCGTAAGCAGGCCATAAGCAGGCAGAAACGCGCCGACCTTCTCGAACGGCCCAAACACCGTCTTGACGATAGTCGGCCGATCGAGCCCGTAGCTCATTGCCTGTCGCACCGCGAGCTCGTTCGTCGGGGGCATGGTGACATTGATGGCGAAATCGAACGGAATCCCAGGGACGAACCCGATCAGTGCCTTGTAGCGAGGGTCCTTAGTGAGGCGGTCGAAATCCTGCGCGGGCGCGTTGTCAATGACCTGCGCCTCGCCATTCTCCAATGCGGCTACCCGGGTGCCGTCTTCGGGCAGCATGCGGAAGATCACGCGATCCAAGTATGCCGGCCCCGTGTGATGCAAGATCGGCGCTGCCCAGCTGTACGCGGGATAGCGCTCGAGCGTTATGTGGTCGTTGGGAATCCACTCGACGAACCGAAGCGGGCCCGTGCCGACCGGATGGCGGCCGAAGTCCTGATCGCCGTACCGCTGCACGGCCGCTGGAGACACCATTCGGTAGTAGAGGCTGACCGCGTCGAGGAAGGGCGCCCATGGTCGTTTGAGGTAGATTTTCACGGTGTGGGGATTGACGACGACGGCATGATCGTAAAAGCCCACGGCGCATCCTCCGCACCGACTTGCAAGCTTCGGGTTATGGGTGCGGTCGAAGTTGAACCTGACGGCGGCGGCATCGAAGGGAGTACCGTCTTGGAACGTCACGCCGGACCGCAGCATAAACGTATAGACCTTGCCGTCAGCTGACACACTCCACGAGGTAGCAAGCCAAGGTTTGAAGCTCTGGTCTCGCTTGTCTCGAACGATGAGCGGGTCGAAGATCTGGAAGAAGACGATCTGGGAAGGCCGAAGTCCCGACAGGTTCGGATCCAGGCGATCGGGCTCATCGCGGAGCGCATAAACGAGGGTACCTCCCTCGTGTGAAGCTGCGGTAGCAGCGGTAAAGGATACCGACAGCGCCAACAATAGCATCCCACACAGCACCCATGCCCTGCACATCGCTGTTCCCTCCTCCCATCGACGGCCGCACGCGACGGACGTCGATTCCGCCGATCGTCCGGGCGACACAGATCGGCTTCACGCGCTCGGGGTGTTTCGTTCGTCAAGCACAACCTTGAGGATTCTGAATGCGTCGTTGATTGTGGCGAAACCGGCGTACAATCCCATCTGTTTCAACATCGCGATTAACTCTTGTGCCGTGATGCCGATGTTCAGGGCGCCGCGGAGGTGCGACTCGAGGCCGTGCGTTCTTCCTAAGACAGCGAGGGCTGCGCACGTCAGCAGACTACGAGTGCGGAGATCGAGCGTAGGATCTCCGTAGATCGCGCCGTACCCGTGCTCCAGGATGAAGTCGGCGAAAGCGGGATCGAGTGCGCGAAAATGAGCAATGCCGCCCTCTCGGTCCGGCCAGAGTTGCTTGCGGATCGCCAGCCCGCGCTCCCGCAAGACGGAATCAGCCATCACCCACCTCCGGAGCAGTCAGATGGGCAGTCCAGCGTGGTCCACCCTAATCAATTGCGAACCCTTGCTTGCCGAGTGAGTCGACGATGGCATCAATCCCCGTCACGTCGCCGCGTTCCAGCACGGGTTGGAGCTTCGCGTGGCGCTGTTTCAGGTCCGCCACCTGACGCAAAACCCACGCCGCCGCCGCTGGGGGGATGGCCACAATGCCGTTGGCATCGGCCACCACGATGTCGCCCGGATTTACCACGACGCCGCCGCAAGCGATTGGGACATTGACCTCGCCGGGGCCATCGAGGGGTGGAGTTGCCGTGGCTTGCGCGCGGGCGAACACAGGGAAGTCGACTGCTTCTGCTTCTTCGGGATCGCGCGCCGCCCCATCGATGACAACGGCGGCCACGCCGCGGCGCTGCATCCCCTTGCTTACGTTGCCGCCCCAAGCCGCGAAGGTCGAGATCCCCCAGGCGTTGATGACCATGACATCGCCGCGCCGCGTCTGCTGCATGCCGAACTTGATGATGTTGAAGGCAGCGCGCGGAACGGCAACCGTGACGGCCGGGCCGGCGATGCGTCGCCGCAGAGAGTAGAGCGGCCGGATGCGTGGATCCAGCGTGTGGGCACCGTTCATCGCGTCGGAGAGATCGGGGGGAGCATACTCCGCGAGCTGGCGAACGAGGTCTGGCGACGGGCGTGGAATCGCCCGAATGCCTCGAAACCCGAGGTACTCAATGACCGATCTTTGGCTTGCGGCTTCCAACGTGGTCTACCCTCCTTTAAGAGGAGTCACGGCGTCAGGTTCCACCCAGGGGTCCACAGTACGGAACCAGCGCATGAACTCCGCGCAGAATTCGACCGCGTATTTGATCAATGTCTCGCCGCGTTCCGCGCTGGCCAGCGATGGATCGCTCAAGCTTCCTGTCTCGGGCGTGACATCCCGCATATCTAGAGGCAGGGCCACGCGTACGTTGCGGAACAGAATTGCGCCGAGACCATCGCTGGGCATTCCGAGAATCTGTTTGCGCCCAAATGCCCCGGCCCGGTCAAGATGGACCAATTCGGATCGCAGCGCCATCATGAGCGACCCCACCGGCTCGCCGCCGTGGCCGAGTTGAACGTTGTCTCCGTACACTTGCTTGATCAGCGCAGGATTTTGGATCACCTGAAGCGGCGACACGGTTGGAATAAGCAGACCAATCTGCCGACGGACGCGCCGCGTCAACGGCTCCAATATCGGGCCATTTCCGGCATGCCCGTTGAAGATGACGATACGGCGCAATCGGTGGCGCACGAGACAGTCGATCGTGTCGCTTACCACCGCATCGAGTGTTTCGGGGCGAAGCGTAATCGTGCCGGCGTAGTGACGAAAGTATTCGGAGTAACCGAACGGTATTGTGGGGACGACGATGTCACCCGTGGCTTCCGCGGTACGCCGCGCGATGGCATCGATGATCATATAGTCTCCCATCGGTGCATGCGGGCCGTGTTCCTCGATCGAACCAAGCGGCAGAATCGCGGATCTTTGGTCGGCGATGGCAGTTTGCGCGGCCGTCCAGCTGACCTCACCGAGATGCATTGAACCCTCCCAGGGCTTGTGAGCGTACGGAGTTTATGATATTAGAAATATAAGATGAATAATATTATTTATCAAGATATATTATTCTTTTCGCCGTGAAGCATATTTCTGCGGACTAACCGATGCGAATTTGCTATCAAGCGAATCTCCCGGGAGACTGACGCGCATGAATGATCCGCGGACGTTGCTTGAACCGGTATCACCTCGTCGCCTCGGAGACCAAGTGTACGCTCGTCTCATCGAAGCAATTGCCACGAACCAAATCGCAGAGGGAGCGAAAATCCAGGAAGACACCCTGGTGGAGCAGCTCGGCGTCAGTAAGACCCCGATTCGCGAGGCATTGCGACGATTGCAAGCGGAAGGATTCCTGGTCGCCGACGCCCACCGCACCCCGGAAGTGCGGAGACTGCAGCGAGCCGACGTTGTGGAATTCTATGACTTACGCGAGTATCTCGAGCGCCTGGCAGCCCGGCGCGCCGCGGAACGGCATGATGAGGTGTCGATTGACGCGCTGGCAAGTATCCAAACGAGCGCCGAACAGCGATTCGCCGCCGGGGGGGTCCCGATCGAATACTCTGTGGACTACAACCGGCAATTCCACGGGCTGGTGCTTCAGGGTGCCGGTAACGGGCGCCTGCGGAGGATGTACGAATTGATCAGTGTAGACATCCGGCGGCTTGCATACCGAAGTATCCGTGGGGAAGGCCGGCAACGCGTGGCGATCGAACAGCACCGCGCGATCCTCGATGCCATCGATGCCAAAGACGCGGATCTGGCCGAGGATTTGATGACACGCCATATCCGGCGCGGACGCGCGGATGTCCTTGCTCAATTCCAGGAGCGCGGCGACGACTCGAATGCGACGGCGAGCATGTCTGGCACTGTTTGAAAGCGCCGCACCATCGTGACCGGTGCGAGAAGGGGGCGACGATGAGGCGAATGCCGTTTGTTCTTCTGTTAGCGGCGATTGTAAGTCTTCCGCAGACCGGGTTCACTGCGGTGGCGCCGCATCGCGGCGGGACGTTAGTCTACTCACTCGACGGTAGTCCGGATCGGCTCGACCCTAATTTGTCCGGCCTACGGCCCGCACAGATCGTTTTCTTCCAGATTTTCGACCCGTTGGTGGTACGGGACCCGAAGGATAACACGATCAAGCCTTGGCTGGCGGCGTCCTGGTCGGTCTCGCCGGACGGGAAAGTATACACCTTCCACCTGCACCCGGGCGTCAGGTTTCAGGACGGAACACCGCTCGACGCCGCCGCTGTGAAGTTCAACTTCGACCGGACGCACAATCCCGCGCTCGGCACGCGCTGTGGTGGCTGCGCGATGGGTTTCTATGAATCAGCGGATGCCGTAAACGCCTCAACGGTCACCATCCGCCTCAAGGCTCCGTGGGCCCCGTTTCTTGATGCGGCAAGCCTCTTCTATCGGATGGTCTCCCCGGCCGGCGTGCGCAAGGCCGGTGACCAGGACTTTGGCCAACATCCCGTCGGCTCCGGGCCGTTCCGCTTCGTGCAATGGACCCCCAATGATCGCGTCGTCCTCGAGCGAAACCCGGACTACGCGTGGGCCTCACCGCTTTTCAAGCACCAGGGCCCCGCCTACCTCGACCGCGTCGTGTTCCGGATCATTCCCGATCCATCGACCCGGGTCAACGCTCTGGAGACCGGGGAAGTGCAGGTAACGACAGCGGTATCCGCGCAGGACCTTCAGCGACTCGCGCACGACGCGCGGTTCAAGCCTATCATCGGTCTCTCCCCGGGTTCTCCGTATTCGTGGGCAATCAACGTGACGAAGGCTCCGACCGACCAGCTCGCCGTGCGCCAGGCAACGGAATACGGAATCAATCGGGATCTCATTGCACGCGTCGTCTACGGCCCGTTCCAGGCGTACGGAGCGTACCGGCCCGCTTTCACCCTGCTGAGCCCGGTGACCTGGGGCTACGATAAGGAGTCTGGGATCTATCACTACGACCCAGCGAAGGCTCGGGCACTGCTCGACGCGGCAGGATGGAAGCCCGGTCCCGATGGTATCCGACGGAAGGACGGCCAGCCGCTCGTCGTTGTGTTCAACGCCTGGGAGCACGGCATTCCAGAGCTCGTCCAGGCGGAGCTGCGGAGTGTCGGGATGGACGTGAAAGTCGGGATTTACGACGGCCTGACGGTGAACGAAGACCAGCGCAAGGGGGAGTCCAATCTGTCCCCGCTGCCCGGCGCGCGGACCGACCCGGACGTTCTATCGGCGTTCCTTCACTCTCGGAACGTCGGAAATGGGGGGTTCAACTTCTCATTTGTCAAGGACCCGGAGCTCGACAAGCTCTTTGATGCCGGCGCCACTGCAGTGAACCTCGAGAAGCGCAAGCAGATCTACGCGCAGGCGCAGCGGTACGCGATGGAAAAGGCCTACATGCTCCCCATTACGACGCGCGATAATGTTTCGCTGGAGTCAGCCAAGGTCCAGGGACTCGGCTTCGACGCCACCGGATTCTTCCCATGGCTGTACGATACGTCGCTCGAGCCGTAGCGGCCCGGGGGCGCTAGAGGGAGCCTGCCGGTCGTGGGGTCGTTCATCGTATACCGACTTGGGCACAGTGCCGTGGTGGCGTGTGGGGTGCTCGTGCTCGTGTCACTGATGATCCACATGGTCCCTGGCGACCCCGCCCAGCTCATGGTTGGAGACGCCCCGGTTTCCGCGGCGCAATTGCAGGCGATTCGCCACAGCCTTGGGCTCGACCGCCCGTTGGTCGTGCAACTCGCCGGGGACGCTGGGCGGTTCGTCCGCGGCAACTTGGGTCGATCGTTACGATCCGGCCGTCCGGTCAGCGACTATTTGCGCCGAGCGTTACCATCGACCATCTCGCTCGCGATTGCCGCCATGCTGTTTGGCGTGCTCGTAGGCGCGCCGGCGGGAGTTATTGCCGCCGTTTATCGCGGCGGGTGGGCAGACGCGTTCGCAACCGCATTCGCCGTCTTCGGCATCTCACTGCCGTCGTTTTGGACGGGGATTCTCTTCATCGTATTGTTCGCCGTGCACCTTGGATGGTTTCCCGCAACTGGCCAGGGGAGTCTGCGCGCATTGGTGCTGCCGGCCCTCACGCTCGGCTGGTTCCCGGCTGGAGCCATCGCGCGTCTTTTGCGAAGCGCCATGCTTGAGGTCCTGCACAAGGAGTACGTGGGTGTGGCGCGTGCGAAGGGCCTGCGTGAGAGCGTCGTGGTACTGCGCCATGCGTTGCGCAATGCCCTCCTACCGGCCGTGACGCTCGCGACCGTTCAGTTTGGCGCTCTGCTGAGCGGCGCCATCATCACCGAAACAGTGTTTGCGCGCGATGGGTTGGGGCGGTTGATCGTCGATGGGATCTTGCAGCGCGACTTCCCCGTCGTGCAGGGTGTGGTGCTCGTGATCGCTCTCATCTACACGCTGGTGAACCTATCAACAGACCTGCTGTACGCGTGGCTGGATCCACGGATTCACTACGGATGACTTTCATGCCCCCTTTGTCCGCGACGGTGGCGATGCATCCGACACGGGGGGAACGGTGGCCACCCGCGCGGTGGATCCGACGTGCGTATCGCCGTGCCAGTCCGGCCAGCATCGGCGCCGCGGGGTTCCTCGTCGTTGTGGTCCTGGTCGCCATCGCACCGAGCGCACTAACTCGGTCCGATCCCAATCAGATGGATCCGGTGGCGGTGTTGGGCGCCCCAAGCATTGCCCACCCCTTTGGGACCGACGAGTTTGGGCGCGATATTCTGACGAGAGTTGTGTTCGGCGCGCGCACGTCACTCAGCTACGCCCTCCTGGCGACGGCGATCGGTAGCATCCTGGGGACCAGTATCGGCGTCACGGCGGGGTTCTATGGCGGTCGGGTCGATAACGTCGTCATGCGCGGCGTGGACATCCTCTTGGCGTTTCCCGGCATATTGCTGGCGCTGATTGTGGTGACGTTGCTCGGGCCCGGGCTGACGAATGCGATGATCGCGGTCGGCATCGGCCAGGCGCCGGCCTTCAGCCGCGTGGTCCGCGGCGCGACACTCGGAGTGAAGACCAGTCAGTATGTCGAGGCGGCGCAGGGATTGGGCGCTACAGGGGCCCGCGTGATATGGCGGCACGTTGTGCCCAACGTTCGCCATGTCGTGTTTGTCCTGGGATCTCTCGGTTATGGTACCGCGATTCTCATTGGCGCCTCCCTGAGCTTCCTCGGCCTCGGCGCGCAACCCCCGACCCCGGAGTGGGGCAGTATGCTGGAAACTGCCCGCGGCTACTTACAAACCGACTGGTGGATTGGGATCTGGCCAGGGGCCGTGCTAGGAGCGACCCTGCTCAGCATCAACATCGTGGGCGATCTGCTGCGCGACATTCTAGATCCGAGCCTCAGGCTCGAGTAGGAGCGAAACCGTGAACGCGGGAGCCATTGCTTGTCCGGAACCGCTCGCCGCGGAGACCGGGGAGCGAATGTTTGCTCGAGGCGGGACGGCCGCGGACGCCGCCGTTGCCGCGGCGCTTGTGCAGGGCGTGACCAACCCGCTGGGCTGCGGCCTGGCCGGAATGGCGCACATAATGATGACCAAGCGTGGATGGCCGGCGCCGCGCTTTTTCAACGCGTCGGTCGCTGTCGGTTCGCGCGCAGCGCCCGGCTGTTTCGAGGAGGCCTTCATGGGCCGCAGCGAGCGTGCGGGGCGCTACCTGGTCGAGGGCGACCGCAACCAGCTAGGCTACATGTCGATCATGACGCCCGGGTTCGTGCGCGGCATGGAGACGGCCTTGCACCATGGGGATGCGCGACTTGGCTGGTCGACGTTAGTGGAGCCTGCTGCAAGAATCGCTTCGGATGGATTTCCCGTCTACCCATACCTTGAGACGTACTACACATTCGAGGGTTTGGACCGACCGGGCTACCCCGACGTGTTTCGAAAGTTGAGCACGGATGCGGCCGCACGAGAGCGATACCTCCCCGGCGGGCGCGTCATGCGTGTGGGGGAGCGCCTGCGTCAACCCGAGTACGGCCGAACGCTCGAGCGGCTGGCGCGGGGCGGGCCGGACGAATTTTACCAAGGCGAAGTGGCAGCCAGCATGGCCGCGGACTTCGCGGCGCACGAAGCGTTTGTGACGCGGGAGGATCTCGCGACCTACGACGTGCAGACCGTTGACCCGGTGCAAGGGAACTTCCGCGATCTCACGCTGTACTCCAGCCCTCCGCCCGGCCATGGCGTCGTTCTCCTAACGATGATGAACTTGATTGAGGCGGTCGACCTTGCCGGATTGGCCTGGAACGGACCGGACTACGTTGAGGCGGTGGCCTGGGCGACACGGACCGCGTTTGGCGATTGCATGCCGTACCTTTCAGATCCCGCGTTTGTGACCGTTCCGGTGCAGTGGCTCGCTTCAAAGCATCGAGTCAGGGCCGCCCGACAGGAGTTCGCGTTTGAAACCGGGCACGCCGGTCCTACTCCAACGGACGGGCATACCACACATGTTTCGGTCTGCGACGACAGTGGCGATATCGTGAGCATCACGCACTCCATCGGCTCGATCGCGGGGGCCGGGGTAATGACCCCTGGGCTCGGCTTCCTCTACAACAATTTTCTTGGCCACTTCAACCCGCTCCGTGGTTATCACAATTCGATCGCGCCTCGGAAACGCATGGGTGGCGGCAGCCCAACCATCGTCTACAGGGGCGGCGCGCCGTGGATGGCGATAGGGTCGTCGGGCGGGAGCCGCCTTATTAGCTCGGTCTTCCAGACGCTGCTGAACATCGTCGTGTTCGGCATGTCGCCGCAGGACGCCGTGGCGGCCCCCCGGATTCACAGCGAGTCTGGGCGCAAGATTTACGTCGAGCCGGCGCTTTCCGGGGCGGTCGCGGACGCCCTTCGCCGTCGCGGCTACGAGATCGAAGTGACCGGCTACATGGGATGTAACCAAGCAGTCACCGTGACCTCCGCAGGAGTGGCGGCGGCATCAGATCCGCGGGGAGGCAAGGGCATCGGCTTATGGCGTCGAGAACACAAGCAGCACGAGGAGGCGTGATGGACGCCAATCGGTTGCGAGACCGCTTGGAGCGAGACCAGGTCGCGTACGGCATCGTCATGGGGTGGGATGATCCCGATCTTGTGGAGGCGGCGGGCGCTTGCGGATTCGATTTCGTTTTTGTCGATGCTGAGCATGGCGCCCTCGGGATTCGGGAGTGCGTTGGCTTGGTGCGCGCGGCGGCGTGCGAGGGAATGGCCACGTGGATCCGTGTGCCGTACGCTGATACGCGCGGCGTCTACCGGTATCTCGATACCGGCGCGACGGGCCTGATCTTCCCGCACATTCGGACGTCCGCTGATGCGCGCAACGCCATCGCGGCGTGCTTGTTCCCACCCGAGGGGGCACGAGGGGCGTTGAGTTCAAGTCGGGCGGCACGATATGGAACCGCGGGAACCCCTCTCGACTACTATCGGACCGCCAACACGAGAGTCTGGGCGCTTCCGATGATCGAGGATACCGAAGCAGTGGAGAACCTGACGGACATCCTCGCGGTGCCCGGCGTCCGCGCGGTCTTCATCGGCCCGGGGGATCTGGCTCTGTCGCAATTGGGCAAGGATGATGCGTCACTCCCTTCGGTCGATCACCTCGTGCGCCGGGCGATTGCAGAAAGCGCGGGGGCGGGCAAGGTCGTCGCGACGGTGGCTGGGACGCCCGCGGCGGCGACGGCTCTTGTGGCACAGGGCGTTCGCGCCATCGCCGTCGGAGCGACGGGATTGTTCACGGGGGCCGGTCGCGCGTTTCTCCAAGCCGCGCCTAGAGCAGGCGCACGTGTCGAATAAGGGAATCGGTTGCTCGAAGCCGCGACTGCACGCGAGGAGATGTCCCCGGGATGCCGCCCGATAGCGCCATTTGCCTTTCCGCGATGGCGCAAGATCGTGTCCTCAAGGGAGTGACCATGCTGGGGAAACGGTATTGACATTCCAGTAAATTCTGTTTACCCTGGACGTGGTAAACTAAATTTACTAGAAGGAGGTACCTCATGGCGCAGCAGAATGTCGATCTCCACGTCAATCCTTCCGACGAGACCGTCCGTCTCGGGCCGCTCACCGTGCGTTTCCTCATCATCGGTGAGAACTCGAACGGCAGCGTGACGGCGTTTGAGCTCACCGTCCCGCTTGGGGAGCGTCTGACGGCTCCGGCGCATAGCCACGATCATTATGAAGAGACGATCTATGGCATCAACGGCGTGCTAACTTGGACTGTCGACGGGGTACCCATCGAGGTCGGGCCCGGGCAGACGCTATGCATTCCACGCGGTGCCGTCCACCGGTTCGATAACCACGGGAACCGGGACGTGAAAGCGCTCTGTATCGTCTCGCCGGCGGCGATCGGTCCGCAGTATTTCCGCGAGACTGCCGATGTGCTGAAAACGGCGGGCGGAGGCGCGCCAGACCGCGCCAAAATGGTGGAAATCATGCACCGCCACGGCCTCACGCCGGCTGTTCCTCGGCCGTAACATCGGGGCGCAGATGCGCGCCGATGGACGCTCGCCCGTCTCGAATCGCCTGCCTCGCGGCCGCGCGCTCGAGGTTCGGCGGCCGGCCCGACTGCCGGGATCGCCGGTTCGGACCCGGGATATGCTCATCGGTGCATTGCTGCGCGTCCCGGCTCAGGCGGTCCAGCGGCGCATTATCAAGGGACTGAACGCGGCCGGTTTTGAGGACCTGCGCGTGCCGCATATGGCGGTGCTGCAATATCCGGGCCCGGACCGCGTTCGCCCGGGGGCTCTCGCGGAGCGCGCGGGCGTGAGCAAGCAGGCCATGAACCAGCTGCTGCGGAGTCTTGAAAGCCTGGGCTATATTGTCCGGTCCGACGTGCCCGACGAGGGCCGCGGGCGCGTGATCCGTTTGACCAAGCGTGGGCGCGCCGCATACGCAAAAATCTACGACATGTTGAGCGTCATTGAGCGCGAATGGAGTGCGGAACTCGGGAGCCGGCGTTTCGCCCAACTGAAGGAAATACTATTCCGCGTCTGGGAGAGCCCGTTGGCCCGTTAGCGAGCCGACGGGCTCCCGGGACGTTCAGCGGAGGGCCGCTAACCGCCTTCCAAACTCATCGTCGTCGATCTCGCCACGGGCATACCGCTCGCGCAGGAGACCCATGGCATTGTCTGGACGACGCCATCTGGGGATGACGCGTATGAGCTTCCAGGCGAGCGCGATCAAGCTGACCAGCAGGCCGAGGTAGAGCAAAAACCCGAGGCCCGCAATCCAGACACCTGCACCCGGAGGGGGCGCGAGCACCGGTCCAGGACCGAAGGCCTCGGGTCCACGGATGATGAAACGCCCGCCGCACATCGGCGCCGCGCACGGTGGAGGTGCGAACGGACCGGGGGTGTCGGTCCGCGGGGACGGCGGTGCGGCCGGACTTGCGGCGATGACGCCGTTTGGTACCGGTGTGGCAGTGACGAACGTCTGCGAGTACCCTGCGGCTCGGAGGGGTTCGGACCCGCTCATTAGGGCCGCCGTGACGCCAATCAGCGTAACGACGATCACGAGACCAAGGGTCGCGTATCCTCTCACTATCGACATGACGGCCTCCCGAGATGTCCTGACTCTCGCAACCGATCGATCCGCGGCGAACATGATATCGGCCGGCACCCCGGCCAGGAAGCGAGTAAAGACCCGGAGCGCGGTCCGCACCTGGGTGCGCCCGTTGATCTGATCGTCGTAGACGTGGTCAATGAGATGCGCGGCGCGTTCGGTTCGATGGCGATCGCGGATCGTCTCCGGGGCCGGCGCGGTAACGACCCAGACCCAGAACTCTTCCAGCCGCACGGCCAGCAAGAGCGCGACGGCCCCGGCGCGTGCCACCGTCGGCGTAAGGAATCGCATGATCACGATGGCGCCGGCCGGTGAACGAGACGGATCACGCTTCCACGTGCCGATGCCGACGCGAGCGCCCGCTCTCCCGCCGCCGTGATCTCGTAGAGGCGGCGCCGAGGCCCTCGATCACGATCCGTTGCTCTTGACCCCTCCCACCGGCTTTTGACGTATCCGCGCTCTTCGAGGCGTCCCAGCGCCTTGTAGAGCGTGCCGTGACCAATCAACGAACGAGGTTTGCCCGCTTCCTCCATGGTCTTGCCGATCAGAAACCCGTGGAACTCGCGGACGCCACGCCGGCGCAGGAGTAGGGCGGCCGTCAACAAGTCGATCTCCGTCTGAATGAGCTCGTCTTTGCGGCGGTTCACGCCAGGATAATAGGCATATATGGTTCGATTGTCAAGATGTGTCGGACGGCTTATGGCCGTGGCGCCGGGACGTGAGTCCCCGCGGTGGCCGCACGTCACGCAGCTACGCCGCCCACACCCGCGGTCGCCACTTGACACGGGCCAGGTCGTTCTCTATCGTGGCGTGAGAATATTGAGAATCTCAATATTGATTCTGGCCGATTATGGAACGACATCCCGGCACATCCGGGTGGAGGCGCGCTGCATGCGAAATGGGACGGCGGTGCTGCTGTTCGTGCTCATGCTCAGCCTGTTTGCTGCCGACGTGTCGGTCGGATGCGGGCAACATGCCTACGTCTATGGCCGGGTGACTGGGAAATACGTCCGTGGGGCCGATGCCGGTGATTACTTGATCGACGTCGACGGCACGCCCTACGAGGTTCCGTTGACGTTTTACAATGAAGTGAGCGTGGGCCAAACCGTGCGCTTCAACGGACAGGTGTGGTCGACCGTCCCCCAATCCTCGACGCCGCCCGCCCCGGCGAGCCATCAGTGAGGCCGCGATACGCGCGGGGGGCGACGCCGAATTCTCTCCCAAATGCATGGTTGAAATTGGAGACGTCCGAAGATCCGTAATCGTCGGCCCGTCGAGCAATTCCTGCGCGCCTCGCGGACCGGCGACCTGGAGGGGTTGACGGTGTTGCTCGCCGATGATGTCACGATGTGGGCCGACGGCGGCGGGAAGGTGCCCGGAGCGGCGCTCCGGCCGGTGCAGGGACGCCTCAACGTGGCGCGGTTCCTGATCGGCAATCCGGACAAACTGCGGGCTGTTTAGGTATCATGGACGTGTCGCGGAGGGATGGACTTCATGGTGACGCTGAGCGCCGAACAAGAACGGCGGGCGAAGCGCCTGCACGAGGAAAGCATCGTCATCGATACGCTATCCGGCGGCCCGACGATCTTCCCGCAGCGGATACGCGAGCAGGTCCGTGCGATGCTGGCGGCCGGGAGGACGGCGATCGACGTGCTGGCCGAGATCGATGGCTCGCTCGTCCGCGAGATCGCGACGGACGGCGCCGCCCGGGAGCAGTATCTCGACGCCTGGATTGCCGCCGGGGTCACCTGCGTGTCGGCGACGCAGGGCGGCTTCGGCTCGCCGCCGTTCGGCTACGAGGCCGAACTGCACGCGATCGCCCACACGACGCGCCTGATCGACGCCCTGCCGGAGCACCTGGTGAAGGCGACCCACGCCGATGACGTCCGGCGCGCCAAACGCGAGGGCCGGCGTGCCGTTGTGCTCAACTTTCAGAACACCACGCACTTCGGGCTCGACGGGCGTCAACTGGACTTCTTTTACGACCTGGGGATCCGTATCATTCAGCTCACCTACAACAACAGGAACTACGTGGGGGATGGATGCACGGAGCGCACAGACGCCGGTTTGAGCCATTTCGGCGTCCAATTGGTGCGTACGCTCAACGAGTTGGGGGTGCTGATCGATTTATCGCACTGCGGCGCTCAGACGGCCTGGGACGCCGTCCGCGCGTCCAAGAAGCCGGTTGCCTGCACCCATACGTTTTGCGCCGCGCTGTCGAAGCACGACCGGGCCAAGGCCGACGACTTGCTGCGGGCCGTGGCCGGCGCCGGGGGCTACGTCGGCATCCTGGTCGTCCCGTTCTTTATCTCCGACCGGCCCGAGGTGAGCCTCGAGGTCGCGATGACCCACCTCGAGCGTGCCGCGGAAATCTGCGGGATCGATCACGTTGGGATCGGCACCGACTGGGGCGCGGTCTTTCCCCGCGAGCTGGCGGACCGGATGAACGAGGAGATGAACGCCATCGGCTTCCGCCCGGAACACCGCGTCGACTGGAACCAGCACCTGACGGACTTCCGCAGCTGGGAGGACTGGCCGAACATCACACGCCGGTTGGTGCAGCGCGGATTCTCGGACGGCGACGTGGCGAAGATCCTGGGCCTGAATTTCCTGCGCGTGTTCGAAGCCGCAGTAGGCTAACCGGGAAGCGCTGCGGCGCTGGCTCGAGGCGCCGGTCAAACCCCGACCGGCTGCACGTTAGGCTTGCCGGTCGCCGGGGAAACATGCTTCGCCGGGGGCCAGGCGGTGGCGCCATGATGATCGCGGGGTTTGTGCAGCTCATCACGCTTGTGGCGGTCGCGGTGGCGAAAGCCGTACTCGCGATCGTGGGCCTGTTGGCGGCCGCGGCCGCCGCGATCGGCGTGGCGGCCGCGTTGGTCGCGTCGCGCCTCGCCGGCTCGGCCCTGCGGCACGCGGCGCGCCCGCATCCTGCGCCGGGCGCCGGGCGATCCGGACACTCCGGCCGCTATGACGCCTCCGGCCCTAGCGGATTTCCCTCGGGCTCGTCGGGAGCGGAGTGTGTCCCTTGACGGTCTGCCAGAGGATCCGGCTCAGCACTCCGGGACCCACCTCGTCCGCCTCGTCGAAATCGAGGCGCGCCGACTCCGCCGCGCCCGGCGACGCGGGGGTATTCATGACGGTCAGGGACTGCCGGGGCACGATCGCCGTGTACGGATCCAATCGCGCGTCGCTCGTGAAGGCGCCGAGGAGCGGCTGCGCGGCGGCATCATACTGCGTGAGCGGCGGGATGCCGAGGATGAGCTCGATCGTGCGCAAGGCGGAGACGGTGCTGTAGAACGTGTGGTCCACCGCGCCCCGCCGGACGTAGGCGCCGGCGAGGAGGGCGACGGTGCGATGGGCATCGACATGGTCCGGGCCGTCCTGGGCGTCGTCTTCCAGCGCCACGATCAGCGTGTCCTGCCAGAAGCGGGAATGGCTGACGGCGTCCACGAGACGCCCGAGCGCGAGGTCGTTGTCCGCCATCATGGCCTGCGGCGTCGGATAGCCGGGGCGGGTGCCCGCGGTGTGGTCCTGAGGCAGCCGGAGGATCATGAGCTGCGGCATCTCCCCGGACTGCTCAAATGTCCTGAACTCGCGCAGCCACTCGTCGACCCGGGTCTGGTCCGTTACCTTGAGGTCCCAGCCGTGATAGGCGGGGTCGACGTGCCGCTCCATCGAGGCCATTGTGCCCCGCGAGGGAGTCATGCCCAACTCGGTGAACTCGCCGTAGATCCGGTACGATACCTTGGCCCGCGCCGCCGCATCCCAGAGAAACCCGCTGCGCGGGTACGCGGCCGGCTGTCCGCCCTCGAAGTCGTAGGCGCGGCCCCGGTCGGAGTAGTTGGCCGGCCAGTTCTTCTGCACGTAGTCGTTGGCCATCGCCGCCATCGACCAGTTGTGGCCGTCCGCGCTGACCTCGGCATTCGCGTAGAAGTTGTCGAGCAGGACGAACTGCTGCGCCAGCGTGTGATGATTGGGCGCGACGGCCGGCCCGAACAAGACGAGCGACGGGTCGCCGTTTCCCTGCCGCAGGTCGCCCAGCACCTGGTCGTACGTGCGATTCTCCTTGACGATGTAAATGATGTGCTTGATCAGCGACGGGCCCCCGACCCGCCGGGGCACGACGCGGGGCGGTATCGCGGCGGCGGAGCGTATCAGCCTACCGGCGCCCTCGTCGAAGCCGTTGTTCTGGACGACACGGGCCGACAACGCCGCGAGTTGCCGGGCGTCCGGGACATCCACGATCGACACGGTGCCGACGATCATGCTGCCGATATATTGCTCGTTGTCCGTCTCGGCTCGCGTGGGGTTCGGGCCATGAGGGTTCGCCCCGGCGCCGAGCCCCTTGGCGTTCGTGATGAACAGTACGCGTCCGTCGCGCGACATGGTCACGGTCGTCGGGTACCAGGCGGTCGGGATCAACCCCGCGACCACGGGCCGGGGACCGGAGAGGTCCACCACCGCAACGTCGTTGTTGCCGGCGTTCGCGACATACAGCGTCCGCCCATCGCTGCTCACGGCGAGGCCGTCCGGGATGCTGCCCTCCGGCGCACCACGATACGGCGCGAGCGATACCGTCGCCACCACGCGATCCGTCCCGGTATCCACCACCGACACGCTGTCGCCGTCGGTATTGGCGACGTAGAGTCTCCCGCCAGATGGGTCCAGCGCGAGCGCCGCGGGGTGAAGCCCCACGGTCACCGTGCCGAGCGGTGCGAGTCCATCGGCCCGCAGGACCGTCACGGTGTCGGCGCCCCAGTTGCTCACGTAGATCTTGCCGCGGTGCGTGGCGGCGGCCACGGCGTACGGGAGGGGTCCGGTATCAGCCACACCTGAGGGTTGCCCCGTCGCCGCGTCGACGGCGACGAGCCGGTTGGCCAGATTTTCCGCGACGTAGAGGCTCCGGCCGTCCGCCGACACTGCCAGGCCGGCCGGGTAGACGTGTGCCGCGCGCTCTCCCAAGGTGATCGGCGATCCTTCCCGCAGGCGCCCGTCCTGGAAGTCGTACGTGCGCACCAGATTGTTGCCGCCGGCCGAGGCATACAAGCGGCGCCCGTCCGGCGCCCACGCCACGCCGACGTACAGCGCGTCCGGCTTGTGATACGGGATCGACTGGACGACGAGCCTCGCCGAGGTGTCGAGCAGCGCCAGCGACTGCACGCCGTCCCCGTCGTCGCTCACGGCAAGATAGCGTCCGTCGGGACTCAACGCCGCGCCGAACGGCCGGTCCCCGACGGCGACCTGCACGCCGGCCGGCGTCAACGTCCAGTTGTTCGCCGTCACGCCATCGGAGCCGTCCGGTCCGGCCACGCGTTCTCCTCCGAGGCCGAGGCCGACGCAGGCCGCGACGACCATGCCCACCGCCGCATACGCGATCCGCCGCACAGCAGGTCTCCTTAACCCCGTAGCTCGCGCAGGCGCCGCTCCAGAAACCGCCGTTCGGGTTCCTGCTCCGTCAGGGCGAGGGCGCGCTCGTAGGAGGCGCGGGCGGCGTCGACCTGCCCCAACCGGCGATGCAGGTCGGCCCGTGCGGCGTGCGCCAGGTGGTATTCGGCGAGATCCCCCCGCTCGAGGAGGGCATCGATGAGACCGAGGCCGGCCCTCGGGCCGTCGCGCATCGCGACCGCCACCGCGCGGTTCAACTCGACGACGGGCGACGGATCCGTGCGCAGCAGCGCGTCGTACAGCGCGACGATGCGGTTCCAGTCCGTGGCGCCGGCTGTGGGTGCCGTGGCGTGAACGGCCGCAATCGCCGCTTGGATCGTGTAGGGGCCGGCCCGCGGCGAGGAGACCGCCCGGGTCACGAGTTCCAGCCCTTCCCGGATCTGCTCGCGGTTCCATCGCGAACGATTCTGCTCTTCGAGCAGGATCAATTCCCCCGCGGCCGACGCTCTCGCGGCCCGGCGTGACTCGTGCAGCAGCATCAACGCGAGCAATCCTGCGACCTCCGGCTCCGGCAGCAAATCGAGGAGGAACCGGCCAAGCCTGATGGCCTCGCCGGAGAGATCGGGCCTCGTGAGCGCGGCGCCGGAGGACGCCGAGTAGCCCTCATTGAACACGAGGTAGACTACGCGGAGCACGCTATCCAGCCGATCGGGCAGGTCCGCTCGAGACGGCACGCGATACGGAATGCGGGCGTCGCGGATCTTTCGCTTGGCACGGACGATGCGTTGGGCGAGCGTGGGCGCGGCCGTGAGGAAGGCGTGCGCGATCTGCTCCGTGGTGAGGCCGCACACTTCCCGCAGGGTCAGCGCCACCTGCGCGTCCTGCGGTAGGGCCGGATGGCAGCAGGTGAAGATGAGCCTGAGCCGGTCGTCCTCGAGCTCCTCGTCCCGCCATTCGGCCGTGCCGGTGTCCAGTTCCTTCGCAAGCTCGGCAAGCGACGCGTCGAATCGCGCACGGCGCCGCATGGCGTCGATGGCCTTGAAGCGGCCGGTGGAGACGAGCCACGCCTTCGGGTTGGCGGGCACACCGTCCCTCGGCCACTGTGCCACGGCCGCCGCAAAGGCATCGTGCAGCGCCTCCTCGGCGAGGTCGAAGTCCCCGAGAACGCGGATGAGCGTGGCGAGGACCCGGCGCGACTCCGACCGGTAGATCGCCTCCACCGCCTGAGCTACATGGGCTGCATCCTGGCTCATATCGCGGGCTCCCGGCGTACGTGTCGCGTGCCTTCCCTGCCGGCCGGCTCCCAGCATATCGAAAAAGAGGTGCGGGCCGCCAGCGGGCTGTCGATTGCGAACCGACCCGTTCGACTACGTTGCGGAACGCACACTCAGCATGGGCAGGGGCGCCGGCGTGCCCGAGCCGGCCCCGCACCACGCGTGGGAGGTATGTGATCGTGCGCCCCGCGGGAATCCGCGGCCGACTGGATGCCGGCGGGGAGTCCATACGCCGAGATGGAGGGGTACGATGCGGTTCATGATGTTGATGATTCCGAAGGGGTATGAGAAGGCGGCGGCGGGCGCCATGCCGGACGCCAAGGCCGTCGAGGCGATGATGGAATACAATAGAGCCCTACAGCAAGCCGGCGTCCTGCTCGCCCTCGATGGCCTTCACCCGCCGTCGATGGGCGTGCGCGTCTCGGTGTCGAAGGGCAAGCGTACCGTGACCGACGGGCCGTTTGTGGAAACCAAGGAGACGCTCGGCGGGTACTGGATGATCCAGGTGGGGTCGAAACAGGAGGCGGTCGACTGGGCGCTCAGGTGCCCGGCATCGGATCGCGACGAATACGTGATCGAGCTACGCCAGGTGCAGGAACTGTCCGACTTCCCGCCGGACGTTCAGCGTGCGGCGGCGACGCTGCCCGGCCTGCAGCGGCCGTCCGCGGCGCACGGGAAGGAGGGCGGGCGATGAAATACATGCTGCTCGTGTACGGCGCCGAGGATGCCTCGGACGAAGCCGAAAAGGAGCAATGCTACCGGGAATCCGCGCAGATCGCGCACCAGATCAAGGCGACCGGGCAGTATCTCGACGCCTCTCCCCTGCAGCCCGTGTCCACGGCGACGAGCGTGCGGGTGCGGCAGGGCAAGCGCCTCGTCACCGACGGCCCGTTCGCGGAGACGCGCGAGCAACTTGGAGGATACTTCCTGGTCGATGTCCCAGACCTCGACGAGGCGATCGAGATCGCGGGCCGGCTCCCTGGGGCGCGGCTTGGAACCGTCGAGATCCGGCCGATCCTGGAGATCCCGGGCCTGCCCGCCCAGTGACGCGGGTGCGCGGCCAGGCGGCGGCACACCACCGGCCGCGCACCTATCCCCTGCCGAGATCGAGTTGACGAGGCGTCCGTACGGCCGGGGCCGCGTCGGCGTCGTTCGCGATGTGCCGGGGCGGCGCGCCCACGCGATCGCCGACCATCCGGCGGCGGGTTTCCACGATGCGGCGTGCGACGCGGTCGACTGCGTCGAGAATGAGCATCGCGGTGTGTGATCGTTCCCGGTAGTCCGCCGGGCCAAAGGCGTCGATGCGTTGCTGGGCCTGCAGGGTCCGAACCTGTTCGAACTCTTTGCCCGCGCCTTGGCCGTACACCGCGTATGCCTGGCCACCGTACTGCTTGACGATGGAAAACACGGGGATGTCGCTCGGTCCATCGGCCACGTAGATCATGCTCTCGATGGGGACCCGGCGGTCCTGCGGCTCGATCTTCGCGTTCACGTCGATCGTCGGTTCTTTGTTCGTTCCCTTGTTGATCTCAAAGATCGCCCGGGTCTTCGTTGTGTTGTCGATGACGTACCCCAGCTCGACGATCTCGGAGGCGGTCGGGTGGGTCTGCAGCAGAAGCTGTTGCCGTCCGGCGTCCAGATAGTCCGGGGGTGCCACCGTCTCTACGAACTCGCATCCCCACACCCCGTCGGCGTACGGCGCGATCTTGCTGCCGAGGATCATCTGCCGGAGCCCGACGCTGACGATGTAGTGCTCCACGCGGATCTCGGCCTGCCGGTATTCCGGCTGCTGAGCCACGTGCTCCTTGACCGCGGCGAAGAACTCGGGCAGTCCTGGGTAGAATTCGAGCGCCGCGCCGAGGTCCCGCAGCAACGTGTTGTTGAGCCCCTTGAAGCGGCCGCTTCGCACATACGTGAGGATGTGATTGAGGTAGAGCGTATCGCGGGAGACAAGCTCCAGGCCGCGCTTCTTGTAGAACTCCGGTAGCCCCGCGACCTCCCTCCAGAATTTCTCCTCATTGACACCGTAGTGGCGGAACAGCGGGGTCTGCATGTACCCCGGGATCAAGGTCTTGTCGAAATCCCAGATGACGGCGACGATCGTCTGTCTGAACAGATTTTGGGACATGGGCAGCGCCTCCACCGCGCGGGCACCGCGCACGACTTCGAATGCCCAAATCTCCGCCGGTTTCGGACATTCGTCGCGCCAGACCAAAGTACGGGCGATCCGCTCCATTTTCATTGTAAGCCGCCGCGGGGCCGCGGAGCCGCCCAGGGTCACCGGGCCCGGCGAGTGGACGGCGCGGCGCCTCGCGGAATGCCCCGGCGGTGAGGGTGATATTGGTGGCGGTGATATTATTTAAGGAAGATCGGGTGATGCCGGGCGATAGGCGGGTGTATTGACCGTGCGGGTCCCGAGGTTGTCTACGCAGCGCGCCCGGACTGTGGCGCTTCTTGCTATCGCGGGCCTAGTGCTCGCGGCGCTGCCCGCCCATGCCCAAAGCCACCCCGTCGTGCCCGGCCGGTCCATCGGCCTCTTTCACCTCGGAGATTCGGTGGACACGGTGTCGGAGATGCTTGGGCCGCCGCTCCCCCCCGCGCTGCTCCCGCAAGCGATGCTGAGCTATCACTGGCCCCTCCGTCATTTGGGCGCGCTGGTCGATGTCGTGACCCGGAAGATCGTGGCGCTCTCCGGCTCCGATGACGCCGGATACCGTACGGCCGCCGGGCTAGGAGTGGGGAGCAGCCCGAATGCGATTCGCGCGGCGTACGGCTACGCGGAAACCGTCGACTATGGTGACGGCGCCATCGTGCTCGTCTACGACCGGACAGGCGTCGCGTTCTTGATTGACCGCTCAGCGGGTAAGGGAGACCGTGTATCGACAGTGTTCGTTTTTGCCGGGGGCAAGTATCGGGACGTCTTCCCGGTGACGGCGCTCGCCGGGCACCGCTGACGCGCCGGCCCCGCGGCATCAACGTACCTCCCCTTGCCGAAGTAATGCGATGATGAACTAGGTTTCCGCTCGCAGGACACGCGGGCGGTACCGGCGAGGCGCCGTGTTCACAGCCCGGCTATTGCAGCGGTGGCCGGCGATTTGACCAGGGATGTTGGGCCTCGAAACAGGCCGCCGCCACAAGCGCACGTGCGTCCTGTCGCCACCCCGCGACGATCTGCAGCCCCACCGGTAGGCCGCTCGCCGTCCAGCCGCACGGCACGGAGATCGCCGGAAACGCGCTCAGGTTGAAGGCAAACGTCGGAATGAGCATGTCGAGGTGTTGCCGGATCGAGCGGCCGGCGATCTCCGCCGGGATCGGAGCCTGGAGTGGCGTGGCAGCGGTCGCCGTTGTCGGGAGCAGCAAGAGGTCGTACCGCTCGAAGAAGCGCAGCAGGCGATGATGGTACGCCGTGCGTGCGACCTCTGCCTGACCGATCTGCTCGGGCGTGAGATTCCGGCTCAGGTCGAGGCGCTGGACGAGGATCGGATCCATCTGGTCACGCCACTGCGCGAGGTGACGGCCAACCGTGGCCACGCGCACCGCGACGTTGAGCGCCAGAAACGGCTCCATGATGTTCCCCACGTCCGGTGCGGCTGTTTCGACCGTGCAGCCGAGCTCGGTGAACGCCTGGGCCGCGGCGGCGGACGCGGACGCGATCTCGCTGTCGACCGCCGCCGCACCGCCGAGATCCGGCGTCCACGCGACGCGCCACCCGCGAACACTCGGTGCGTCGGCGAGGGCGGTCCAGCGCTCGCCCGTGTGCGGCAGGCTCAGCGGGTCGCGATCGTCCGGCCCAGCCATGACCGAAAACATGAGCGCCGCGTCCCCGACCGTGCGCGTGATCGGGCCGTTCGACGACATCGCGTTCCACCCGGCCACGTTGGGGTATCGTGGAATCCGGCCCTGCGTCGGCTTGAAGCCCACGGCGCCGCACCACGCTGCCGGATGGCGAATCGACCCGGCGAGATCGCTGCCCTCGGCGAGCGGGGCCAACCCGCATGCCACCGCTGCCGCGGCACCCCCGCTGGACCCTCCGGCCGACCGATCCAGCGCCCACGGGTTCCGGGTCGCGCCGAACACGCGGTTGTCCGTAAACGGCTTGCACCCGAACTCGGGCGTGTTGGTCTTGCCGACGAGGATCGCGCCCGCGGCATATAGGCGCCGGACAAGGAGCGCGTCCTCGTCCGGTACGTTGTGCTCGAAGATCTTGGAGCCCATGGTCGTCCGGATGCCGCGGGTTGCGGTGAGATCCTTGAGCGAGTACGGCACGCCGTGAAGCGGACCGACCGTGTCCCCGCGGATGACCGCGGCCTCGGCCGCCGCAGCCGCCGCGCGCGCCTGATCCGCGGTGACGGTGACGTAGGCGTTGACGGTCGGATTGACCCGGTCGATCCGCTCCAGCACCGCGTCGACCACCTCGACCGGCGACACGGCCTTGGTCCGAATCATCCGCGCGAGCTCCTGCGCGGACGTCCAGCACAGATCACCCTTGTTCATCGTATCCCTCCCACGCGTGCAACGTTTGCCGGACAGACGATCGAGTCAGCGGGATGCGGCGGCCACCGCCGGATCAGTGGCGGGCGCCGTCATCCCGCGGCGTTCCCGCTCAACGGACTCGCGAGCGCCTCGTCGAGCGTGTGAAATATGTCCAACACCGCGCCCAGCTTGGTGACGGCGAGGATCGCGCGCAGCGGAGACGTTTTGGGGATCACCAGGAGGAGGTCCCGCCGGCGCGTTTTGAGCCGCTGCCCGGCTTGGAACAAGGCGTGCACGCCCCGGCTGTCGATGTACGTGGTTCCCTCGAGGTTGACGATGACGACGTGCTCACTCTGGGCGGCGGCCTGTTCCAGCGCCGCCAGAAAGCGCCCGAGGTTGTCCAGGTCGATGTCGCCGGCCGCGTCGACCACGGGAACGCCGTCTACCGGCCGGACCTCGAACCGGCCGTCTCGCGTCCCCGCGTCGGTCGGGTGCGCCGGCAGTGCGCCGGCGGACACCTGGTGCGGCTGCGGCGGCCGCGGCGAGACCGCCCGAGGCGCACCGATGGCCTCGGCCTGCGGGTGCTCGAGCGGAACGGTGAACCGGATGATGGTGCCCGTAGAGCCCGCGATCAATTCCAGGTGTTCCGCGAGCCCGCCGATCAGCGCGAGGCCGCGCCCGCCTGTTCCCTGCGGGCGGGCGGGCCGCCACTGCCCGCGGTCCTCCACCTCGACCCGAAGCGACGCGCCGTCACGGCGCGCCCGCACGTAAACCTTTCCAGGCGCGACCCCGTACGCGTGCTCGATGACGTTGTTGACCGCTTCGCCCACGGCGACGCTGAGCGTGAAAGACCGGTCCTCGCTCAGGGCGAGCCCGGCTGCCAGCTTTCGGATCGCTTGGCGGACGAGCCGCAGGCTGGAGGGCTGCGCGGGCAGGGCGAGGTCGAGCTCGGCCACCGCAGCGGCGTCGACCGCCGCCGAGACGATGGCGATGTCATCCGGCGCGGAGCCGTCGCCGAGGATTTGGGCCAGGATGCTGTGGGCGGGATCCTCGGCCCCGGCCTCGTGCGCGTGCGCGACGGCGGCGAGCAGCCGCTCGCGGCCGGCCGTGGGATTGCGCGTCAATTCGGTGATGCCGTCCGTATACAGCACGAGGAGCGTGCTCGGGGCGAGCTGCACGGTTCGCGACGGAAAGACGCGGTCGCCCGCGTAGCCGAGCGGGAGGCCGCCGCCCTCGAGCATCCGCACCGATCCGTCCGCGTCCGCGACGACGGGCGACGGATGGCCCGCCGTGGCGTACTCCAGCGTGAGCGCGATGGGGTCGAACCGTGCGAAGATCGCAGTTGCCATCGCCTCGAATTCGTAGGTGAGGTTGAGCACGCGATCCGCCCGCGCGAGCACCCGTGCGGGCTCCGCGTCGTCCAATGCCGCGGCGCGAATCGACTGTCGCACCTGCCCCATCACCGCGGCGGCCTGGACGCCGTGCCCAACGACGTCCCCGACGGACAGTGCGACTTGTCCATCGGACAGGCGAAACACATCGTACCAGTCACCGCCCACGGACGGCGTCGCGGTCGCGGGGACATACGCGGCGTGCACGCGGATGCCGGGCACCTGGGGGAGCCCGGCCGGAAGGAACGCGCCCTGCAGCATCTCGGCGACCCTGCGTTCGCGCTCGTAGAGCCGGGAGCGTTCCAGCGCCTGCGCGCACTGGTGCGCGAGCGCGACGATGAGGCCGCGCTCCTCCTCGTTGAACTCCTTCGGCCCGTCGAACACGAAGACCAGGGCGCCCGTGGTCCTGGGCCCGACGAGAAGCGGCGCGACGGCCCGGGCTCCGGCCTGGGGCAGAGCTGTGTCGCGGAACCCAGGATACTGCGAGAGCATCGCATCGCGCGACGGCAGGTACCGCGGCTGTCCTGTTCTCGCCGCCTCGGCGGCCAGCGAGGTCCCGGACGTAGGTAGGCGCCGCCAGTGCTCCACGACGTCGGCGGGATAACCGTGGTGCCGCAGCGACTCCAGGGCGGCGCCGTCCTCGGACAGGCGGTACACGGAGGCCGCCGATGCGCCGAGGATCCGGGTGCCCTCGGCGATGATGACGTCCGCCACCTCCCCGGACGTCATCGCCTCCGACAGCGCCTCGCTCACGGCGTACAGCCGCGCCAGGCGGTGCGCGGCTCGTTCCGCCGCCGCGTGCGCGGCCTGCTCCGCCTGCATGCGGTCCGCGAGCGCCTCCGAGACTCTCGCGCGTTCCGATACGATGCTTGCGACCGGAAGCGCCGCGAGCGCGAGAATGCCCATAAAAGCGACGAGGTACAGAAGCGACGCGTTGGGGCCGACGGTGTGAAACGGACCCGTCCCGTGAACCGTGGCCACCGTCGCAATGCCGGCGAGCAGCACGACCACCGTGGACGTTTCCCGGAGGCTGAGACGAAACGCGGCCCAGACCGTGAGCGGCACCGTGAGGTACGAGAACGGGAAGATGCCGCCGAAGACGATCCACGCGACCGCCGCGAGCATCGCGAGGAACAGCGCGCGCTCGCCGATCTCGCGTCCGCTCAACTCCAAGCGCGCCGGCCGGCTCCACAGGATCAGAAGTGGAGCAACGATCATGGCTCCGGCCATGTCGCCGAGCCACCACGTGGCCCAGATCGCCGGGTAGGCGTGCCACGAGGCGTACCCGCCGAGCGCGAGGCTCGTGACGCCGGCGGTCGCGCTCACCGCCGGCGCCACCCCGGCGCCGAACAGCATGAAGGCGAGCGTGGTGCGCGGACTGTCGAACGCGTCGCGTCCGTGGGCGTAGCGGTTGATCAGGTACGCGCCCATGAGCGCCTCGCTCGTGTTCCCCGCGGCGATCCCGAGCGTGGTCCAGAGGTCGCCGGCCGTGGTGATGTTGACGTAGAAGGCGCCGGCAAACGTGATAGGCCATGCCCGGTATCCGAGCAGGAGCACCGACGCCAGCGCGATGCCCGTCGGCGCCCAGACCGGCGTCGCGCTCGGATGCACGGCGGCCAGCCGGAGGCCGAGCTTGCCGGTGACGACGTACGCAGCCGCCACGAGCGCGATCGTGACGCCCTGACGAAGGATGAGGCCGCGCCTGCGGGGGTATGGCACGGTCCGGTACGTCTCCTCGCTGGTGGACTGCGTCGGGATCGCCCGCCTCATTAGACCCGCGCCCCGCTGCTTCCTCCCGCGCGGCCGCAGCGCGAGGGGACGCGTGAAGGGAGTTCGCAAGCGGGACGTGGAACCTGAGGGGCAAAAGGGAGGGACGAGCTGTGACAACGCAACATACGCCACGCCCGGCAACGAGCGCGGCCGGCGCTCGAGTGACGCGGCGAACTCTGCTTGCCGGCGCGCTCGGCACGGGGGGCGCGGCGCTCCTCGGCGCGACGAGGACCCGCACCGCTACCTCGGCGCCGGCGCCTCAGGGCCGGCTCGTGTTCGGGATGTGGCAGAGCCCGGAGTCGCTCGACCCCGGGACGTCGGGCCTCATCTCCAGCGGGTACATCAGCCTCAACCTCTTCGACCCGCTGATCTGGCATCTCCCGGGGATGCGCCAGGGGCAGGAATACTTCCCCGGGCTCGCGCTGCGCTGGGAGGTGTCGGGGGACGCGAAGCGGTACACGTTCCACCTGCGGCGCGACGTCAAGTTCCACGACGGCACGCCGTTTACTGCCGAGGCCGTCAAGGCCACGCTGGAGCACATCGTGAATCCTGAGACCAAGTCGCGATCTGCGATCACGGCGCTGGGCCCATACTCGCACACCGAGGTGACCGGCGACGATGTCGTGACGATCGTCTTCAAGGAGCCGAACGGCGCGTTTCTCAACAACGTGGCGACGTCCGGCCTCTCCCCGATCTCGCCGACGGCGCTCAAGCGATACGGCCACCAAGGCGTGAGCCAGCATCCCGTCGGCACGGGGCCGTTCAAGTTCCAGGAGTGGGTCCTCGGCAATCACGTGACGATCGTCGCCAACCCCGACTACAACTGGGCGCCACCGGTGGCCCACCACCAGGGATCGCCCCATCTCGCCGAGATCACGTTCCGCATCATCCCCGACGCGTCGACGCGATTCAACGCGCTCCGCACCGGCGAGGTGCTCATCGCGGAAAACCTGGCGCCGACCGACGTCCAGGCGTTGCAGCACGCCTCGGGCTACACGGTGTTCGCGGCGCCGGTGACCGGCATGCCGTACTCCATCATGGTGAACGCCAAGCGCCCGCCGACCGATGACCTGCGGGTCCGGCAGGCGCTGCAGTTCGCCACAAACCAAGAGGCGATTATCGAAGCCCTGTACAAGGGCATCTACGAGCCGGCGCACAACATCTTCCTCCCCGGGACGCTGTCCTACGATCCCACCCTCGACAAGATGTACCGATATGATGCCGGCCGGGCCAAGAGCCTCCTGGAGGAAGCCGGATGGAAGATCGGGGCCGGCGGCGTCCGCCAGAAGGACGGCCGGCCGCTCCGCCTCGTGTTCATCAACATCGCCAACTTCGGCTTCGATCAGATCTCGCAGTTGCTCCAGGCGCAGTGGCAGGACGTCGGGATCCAGACGGACATCTCCGCACAGTCCTTCCCGACCGTGGCCGAGACGTACAACCGCGGCGATCACAACCTCGCCGACTTTTTCTATTATTCCGTCGATCCGTTCCTGATGCGGGCGCTCTACGCGTGCGACCAGGTCACCCACGGCTTCAACTGGATGCACTACTGCGACCCGCAGGTAGACGCGCTGGTCACCAAAGGCAACGCCACGGCCGATCCCTCGAAGCGGATCGCGCCGTTCCGCCAGGCCGTCCGGCGCGTCATGGAGGCGGCGGTCGTCATCCCGATCTACCAGCAGCGGGCGGTGTTCGACGCCAGCGACCGCGTGCAGGCGCTCCGCTTCACCGTCAACGGGTTCCCCATCTACTACGACGCCACGCTGCGCGCGTAGGCCGGCGGAGGATCGCGCGGGGGCGGATCGGTGGGCGCATTCATCGGCCGGCGACTCCTCGCGAGCCTGCCGATTGTGTTTGGCGTCACCGCGCTCGTGTTCCTGATCCTGCACCTCATCCCGGGCGATCCGGCGCAGATCATGTTGTTCGGCACCAACGCCACCCCGGATCAGATCGTCAGCCTGCGGCGGTCTCTCGGCCTCGATCGGCCGCTGCTGGTGCAATACGGGGACTTTGTCTGGCGGCTCGTGCACGGCGATCTGGGCGTCTCCTTTATCTCGCAGCGGCGGGTGGCGGAGGAGATCGGGCTCGTCTTTCCCGCCACGGCCACCCTGGCGCTGGCTACGATGGTCGTCGCCGCGACCGTGGGGCTCGGTGCCGGCATCATCGGCGCGATGTACCGCGGGAGCTGGATAGATCTCGCCGGGACCGGCTTCTCCGTGCTCGGCGTGGCGGTGCCCAACTTCTGGCTCTCCGTGCTGCTCATTCTCGTGTTCGCGGTGCGCCTGGGGTGGCTTCCCGCGCTCAGCGAGGGCGGCGCCCGCGGGCTCATCCTGCCGTCGGTGAGCCTCGGCTGGGGCTTTTCCGCGATCATCACGCGCCTGTGCCGCGCGAACCTGCTCGAGGCCCTGGGGCAGCCCTACGTCTCGACGGCGTACGCGAAGGGCCTGCGCGCCGGCGCGGTCGTGGTGCGGCACGCGCTCAAGAACGCCTTGATCCCCGTGGTCACGCTGCTCGGGCTCCAGGTGGGCAACCTGTTGAGCGGGGCTGTGGTCGTGGAGACCATCTTCGGGCGCCAGGGGCTCGGGTCGCTCGCGGTGCGGGCGATTCAGGCCAAGGACTTCCCCATGATCCAGGGGGTCGTGCTCGTCGTGGCGCTCGTGTACCTACTGGTCAACCTCGCCGTGGACGTCGCGTACGCGGCGCTGGATCCGCGCGTGCGGTACGGCTGAGTGAACGTTCAGGCCACCTCCGCGGCGCCGCCGGCGCCGGCGCCGCCGGCCACGGGACGGCCGTCCTGGGCCTGGCGACGGTTCGCCCGCCACCGCCTCGCGGCCGCCGGCGCCGTGCTGTTGCTCGTGGTGTTTGCGCTTGCGGCGGCGGGGCCTATGGTAGCGCCGTACAGTCCGGAGCGCGTCAGCATCATGGACCGGTTGCGCCCGCCTGACGCGGTGCACTGGCTTGGCACGGACCAATTCGGCCGCGACGTGCTCAGCCGGGTCGTGGCCGGCGCCCGGCCGACGTGCCTCGCGGCGGTGATCGCCATCGGTATCGCCGCCGGGGCGGGGGTGGTACTCGGCGCCGCCGCGGGGTATGCGGGCGGCGCGGTGGACGGCGCGGTGATGCGGGCGATGGATATCATGCTGGCGTTTCCGGGCATCCTGCTCGCGCTCGTCGTGGTGACGATCCTGGGCACCGGCCTCCTCAACGTGATGATCGCCGTGGGCGTGTCGCTGATCCCCGCCTTTACGCGGCTCGTGCGCGGGGCCATGCTGTCGATCCGGCAGCGCGAGTTCGTGGTATCGGCCCGGGCGATCGGTTGCGGATCCGTGCGGATTCTCGGCCGGCACATTCTGCCGAACGTCTGGGCCCAGGTCGCGGTTCTCTCCACGACCGCCTTGGGCTGGGCGATCATCGCGGGCTCGACGTTGAACTTTCTCGGCTTCGGCGTCCATCCGCCCACCCCGGAGTGGGGCGCGGATCTCAACACCGGCCGGGAGTACCTGAACGCCGCCTGGTGGATGAGCACGGCGCCGGGCACTGCGATCGTGCTCGTCATCCTCGCCATCAATTTCGTGGGCGACGGCGTCACGGAGGCGCTGGACCCCGCGCTGCGCCGTCCATAGTGCAGTGTCGATGCACCGCCAGGGGCGGCCGGTGTCTGGCTCCACCCTTGCCGAGGTCTGACCGCGATGCGCGAAGGAGGCGGGCCGTGCGACTGTATATCTTGGACCTGGGACGGTGCGATGTGGACAAGGGTGCCGTGCTGACCCCCGGGTCGGGCGATGGCACCCGGATCGACATTCCCATCGTCGGGTACGTGATTCAGGCGGACGACGGCCGCAATCTGCTGGTAGACACCGGCATCCACCGCAAGCACATCGCGGACCCGCTCGCGACCCACCGCGGTAAGCCGTTCGCGAAGGTGCTCACCGTCAAGATGCGGCCGGAAGACGACATCGCGCACCGGCTCGGCGAGATCGACCTCGGGGTCGACGACATCGACGTGCTGGTGAGCACGCACTTTCACTTCGACCACTGCGGGAATCACGCCGACTTCGGCCGCGCCCGGATCTTCGTCCAGCGCGAGTGCTACGAAGCCGCGCGCGGTTCCGACCGCTTCCAGCAAGACCTGTTCGACCTGCCGCACCTCCGCTACGAGGTGGTGGAGGGCGATACGGAGATCGCCCCGGGCGTGCGGCTCCTCGAGACCTCGGGGCACGTGCCCGGCCACCAGTCGGTCCTGGTGCGCCTGCCGCGGACGGGCCCGGTCATCTTGGCCATCGACGCCATCTACACCCCGGAGAACGTGGAGACCGACAACTGGGGCGTGTACATGGACCGGGACCGGGCCCGTGCGAGCGCGCGGCGTCTCATGGAGCTCGCCCGCGCGGAGCGGGCGATGCTCGTGTACGGGCACGATCCGGCGCAGTGGGCGACGCTGCGCAAGGCGCCGCAATACTACGACTAGCGCCACCCTGTCGCGGCGGCGCGCGACGCGCACGGAAGGCAGCGGGCCGCTGCGCGGGTGCCGGGCCTACGACGAAGCGCCGAGCAACTGCGCGGCGCGGCGGACGTTGCGCGGGTCGACCCAGATGATGGCCCCGAAGCGGCCGGCGCCCGCCGCGATCGCGGTCACCGCGGTCACGTTGACCCCCGCCTCGCCGAGCGTCTCGAAGTAGCCGGTTAAGGCGCCGACCCGGTCGTCGCCGTTGACGAGGAGCGCCTTTTTCGGCCCGACGAGCTTCCACTTCGCCGGTCTCGCGGCGCGCTTGAGCGCCGCGGCGTCCGTCGACACGAAGTCCACCTGCGTGCGACGGCCGCTCGGGAACGCGTGCAGCACCGCAAGATTCACGCCGGCATCCTCGAGGTGGCGCAGCATCTGCGCGCCCTCCCCCGGCTTGTTCGGCGCCTCGATGTAATAGTAGTCCACGATCCGGATGGTATCGGCCACCGATCTCCCCTCCTTCACGCCCGCTACGGTTTCGGGGCGTCGGGCTTCATGAACGTGATATTGGAGGCGGCGCGGGAATCCTGCTGAGCCGGGCGACAGGGCCGCGCGCGGTCCGCGCATAAGTGGCTCCGGGCGTGAATGCCAGGCTGGCGGAGGAGGGAGGCATGGCGCGACATCTCGTGTGCTTGACATTCGACTTCGACGCGGTCTCCAATTGGATCGCGCGCGGTGCCGTGACGCCCACGGCGATTTCCCGTGGCGAGTTCGGCGTGGTCGGCGCGGGACGCATCCTCGATCTGCTCGCTCGGCGCGGTATCGCGTCCACATGGTTCATTCCGGGCCACACCGTCGACACGTACCCCGAGATGTGCCGAAGGGTGCACGCGGAGGGACACGAGATCGGGCATCATGGGTACCTGCACGAACCGCCGGCGACACTCTCCGCCGAGGACGAGGCCGCGGTGCTCCGCCGGGGCAGAGAGGCTATTTGCCGGATCTCGGGCAGCGCCCCGCGGGGTTACCGGTCGCCCGCGTGGGACCTCAGTCCCCACACGGTGCGTCTCTTGCTCGAGCAGGGGTTTGTCTACGACAGCAGCATGATGGCGCACGACTGCCTGCCGTACCGGGCGCGGCAGGGCGACGACATCGCACCGGACCGCCCCGTGCGCTGGGGCGCCGCGACCCGCCTCATCGAGATGCCGGTGAGCTGGTCCCTGGACGACTACCCCCACTTCGAGTACGCGCGGTCCCCCGCCGGGATTCAACCCGGGCTCCGCCGTGGCGGGGACGTGCTCGACAACTGGGTGGACGATTTTCGCTACATGGCCGCGACGGTGGACTGGGGGGTGCTGACGTACACCTTCCACCCCCAGGTGATGGGCCGCGGACACCGCATGCTCGTCCTGGAACGATTGATCGACGCGCTCGCGGCGCAGCGCGCGGTGTTCGTGCGCATGGATGCCGCGGCCGAGGAATTCGCCGCGCGCGACGGCTAACGCGCCCGCGTGATCTTGTGCAGCCCGCGCGGGTGGTCGGGATCGTGTCCCCGGATCCGCGACAAGTGGTACGCGAGGAGCTGCAGCGGTATCACGTAGACGTGCGGACTGAGGCGTTCGTCCGGGACGGCCGGCATCGCGAGCGGGATGGCGGCCTGCCGGAGGATGGCCGCGTCGGAGGACACGATCAGCGTGCCTGCGCCCCGGCGCCGCAGCCGCGATGCGAGCGCCGTGAGATGCGGCAGCACGGCTCCCGGGGGCGCGATGAGCAGGACCGGAAAGCCCTCGTCCACCACGGCGATCGGCCCGTGCAGCAGGTCGGCCGCGGAGACCGGCTCCGCCACGAGGTAACACGTCTCCTTGAGCTTGAGCGCGGCCTCGCGCGCGGTCGCGTAGTCGTAGCCCCGCGACGTCACGAGGCACTCCTCGATCCGGCGCCAGTGGTGTGCGATGTCGCGGATGCGGCCGTCCGCCTCGAAGGTACGCGCCATGCAGTCCGGCAGGCCGGCGTGCGCGTCCATGAGTCGGCCGCGGCCGGACGCCGCCGCCACGAACAGGCTGAGCGCCGTCAGCTGTGCCGTGTAGGTCTTGGTCGCGGCGACGCTCCGCTCGCGGCCCGTGAGCAGCAGCACGGTGTCGTGCGCCGCGTGGGACAGCGGCGACCCCGCCTCGTTGGTCACGGCGACGGTCCGGGCACCGTACCGTCGCGCGGTCTCGACGAACTCGACGATGTCCGGTGATGCGCCGGACTGCGAGAGCCCGATGACCAGCGACCGGCGGAGGCGAAGCCGGGCGTGGTAGACGGTGAGCACCGACGGGGCCGCAAGCGAGACCGGGATCCCGAGCAACGTCTCGATGAGGTAGCGGCCGTAGAGCGCGGCGTTGTCGGACGTCCCGCGCGCCGCCAGCACGATCGTCTCGGGCGCCCGGCGCCGGAGCCACCGGCCCAGGCGGGCAATCGCCGGACGCTCGCGATCGTACAGCCGCGCGACGACCTCGGGCTGCTCCTCGATCTCGCGGCGCATCAACCGCCCGGCCGCGGTCTCCGCCGTGATCGCGGCCATCAGAGGAGCCGCGCCGTGACGCCGTCGGCGGCGAGCTCGATCAGGGCGCCGCCGGTCTTTCCGTCGCCCATGGTGCAGTTCACGACAAGCGTGCCGTCGAGGCACGCCACGCCGCCCGCCTCGTGGACGTGCCCGCACGCGAGCACCCGCGGGCGGACCTGCCGGATCAGGTCCAGCACGGCGCGGGTACCGATGTGGTGGCCGGAGTACGCGAGATCAAGGGTGCCGGCCGGCGGCTCATGGGTGACCAGCACGTCGCACGGCGACGCCACGTGTGGACCTCCGAACGACACGCCGCCGATCTCCACCGGCGTCGCTCCCGCCAGCCCGCCGCGGTGAACGATCTCCGCGAGCGCCCGCGGCCCGTCCATGTTGCCGGCGACCGCAAAGACCGGGACCGCAAACGCGCCGAGAAGATCGAGCGCTTCCTCCCCGTGGCCGGCGTGGGTGAGGTCGCCTGGGAGCAGGACCACGGCCGGCGAGTGCTCGGCGACGAGGGTGCGCACGCGCGCGATGCGTTCCGCGTGGCCGTGCAGGTCGGCGCAGGCGAGGATCTTCATGGCCGCGTGCTTCGACGCGGATCCGCGCCGATCTTTCGTTGCAGGGGGCCGCGGACGGGACCGGGAACCGACTATGGACGGGCAAGTCGGCGTGCCGCGAGGTGGGGTGGGGCACAGCATGCCGCAAGGACAAGGCCGCGCACGGCGCGCGTCGCGACGTGGCACCGCGCCGGCGCCTCGCCAGCGCGGCGGACGCTCGTGGGCGTGGATCGTGGGGCTCGCGGTGCTGGTCATGGCCGGTGCCGGCGGGTGGTGGCTGCTCAGGCCGCACGCGCTCCCCGCGGGCCCGATGATCGGCGAGCACGTGCCCGACGAGGGGTACGACCACGTGCCCGTCGGGAGCGCGATCCCGTACCGCGCACATCCGCCGGCCTCGGGTCCGCACTACCCGATGCCCGCGCCGGCGGGTGTCTACATGCAGGGGCTCGCCCCGGGGTTTTGGGTTCACAATCTCGAGCACGGCTACATCGTCGTGCTCTTCAGGCCGCCGGCGGCGCCCGGGGTCGAGCTCCGGCTGCAGGAGATGCTCCGCGACTTTCCGCCGAGCAAGTTCGGCAACGTCAAGTTCGTGGCCGCGCCGTACGAGGACATGCCGCATCAGTACGCCGTGCTCTCCTGGGACTGGCGGCTGTGGCTGCACGAACTGGACCGGGCCAAGGTGCTGGAGTTCTACCGGGCACACGTGGATCAGGGTCGGGAAGATCTTCCGTGAGGGCGCCTGAGCGGTCCGCGCCGAGGCCGCCGGCCCGCGAGGAGGGAGAGGGATCATGAAGACGTACGTGGGGAACGAGTGGGTGGACAAGCGACAGACGATCCCGGTGCTGAACCCGTACGACGGCTCGGAGATCGACACGATCCCCAGGGCCGATCCCGACGACGTGGAGCGGGCGCTCGCGACCGCGGTACGCGGCGCCGCCGCGATGCGCCGCCTGACCGGGTACGAGCGGTTCCAGATCCTGCGCAAAGCCTCGGACCTGCTTCTGGCCCGCGCCGACGACTTCGCGCGCACGATCACGCTCGAGGAAGGCAAGATCATCGGCGAGGCCCGGTTCGAGGTCACGCGCGCCGCGGAGATCCTGGCCCTTTCGGCGGAAGAGGCGAAGCGCCTGTACGGCGAGGTCATCCCGCTCGATGGCGCCCCGGGTGTCAGGACGCAGATGGGGTTTACGTTGCGCGTGCCGTGCGGCGTCGTCGTGGGCATCAGCCCGTTCAACTTCCCCCTGCACCTCGTCGCGCACAAGGTCGGCCCCGCGCTCGCGGCGGGCAACAGCGTCATCCTGAAGCCCGCGACGGACACGCCGCTCAGCGCGCTGAAACTGACCGCGCTCCTGCTCGAGTGCGGCGTGCCCGCGGATGGCATCCAGTGCATCACCGGCAGCGGCAAGGACGTGGGGGAGGCGCTGTGCGCCGACGCCCGCGTGCGCAAGATCACGTTCACCGGCAGCCGGGACGTGGGCGAGCAGATCTGCAGGGTTGCCGGGCTCAAGAAGGTCACGATGGAGCTCGGCAGCAACTCGCCCCTCATCATCATGCCGGACGCGGACCTGGACAAGGTCGCCACGGCGGTCGCGGCGACCGGCTACAGCAACGCGGGTCAGGTGTGCATCAGCGCGCAGCGCGTCATTCCCCTGCAGCCGATCTACCAGGACTTTCTCGCGGCGCTCCAGCCGAAGGTGGCCGCGCTGACCACCGGCGACCCGCTCGACGAGCGCACCAAGGTGGGGCCGATGGTCCGGGAGACGGACGCGAAGCGCGTGGAGGCGTGGATCAAAGAGGCCGTCGGCGCCGGGGCGAGGCTGGTGGTGGGGGGCGATCGGCGCGGCGCCATCCACACTCCGACGGTCCTGGCCGACGTGACGCCACAGATGCGCGTGGCGAAGAGCGAGTTGTTCGGCCCCGCGGTGGCGGTCACGCCGGCGCCGACGGTGGACGACGCGATCGCGCTGGCGAACGACACCAACTACGGGTTGTCCGCCGGGGTGTTCACGGAAAACATTAACACGGCGATGCGCTTCGCGCGGGAGGTCGAGGCCGGGAACATCCACATCAACTGGGGCCCGCAGTGGCGTGCGGACCTGATGCCGTACGGCGGCCTGAAGGAGAGCGGGTTCGGGAAAGAAGGCCCCAAGTACGCGGTCCAGGAGATGTCCGAGCTCAAGATGATCGTCCTGCACGTCTCGTAGCGGCCATGAAGGCGATCCGGGTGCCCGCGTACGGCGGGCCGGAGGTGCTGCGCTACGAGGAGGTGCCGACGCCGGCCCCGGGGCCCGGCGAGGCGCTCGTGCGCCTCGAGGCAATCGGCATCAACTTCGTCGACATCTACCAGCGGCTCGGCCAGTACAAGGTGCCGTTGCCGTTTGTGCCGGGATCCGAGGGCGCGGGCGTGGTCGAGGCGGTCGGTGCCGGGTCGGGCGGCGTGCGGCAGGGCGACCGCGTGGCATACGCCGGCCGGCTCGGCGCATACGCCACGCATGCGGTCGTTCCGGTCCCGCGGCTCGTGCCCGTGCCGGCCGGCATGGACTCCCGGCAGGCCGCGGCCGTCATGCTCCAGGGGATGACGGCGCACTACCTCTCGCACGCCACGTACCCGCTCCAGGCGGGTGATACGGCGCTGATCCACGCGGCGGCCGGAGGGGTGGGACTCCTGCTCGTGCAGATGGCGAAGATGCGAGGTGCGCGCGTGATCGGCACCGTCTCCACCGCGGCCAAGGCGACGCTCGCGCGCGAGGCGGGGGCCGCCGAGGTCGTGCTGTACGAAACGCAGGACTTCGAGGCCGAGACGAAGCGGTTGACCGGCGGGCAGGGTGTGCAGGTGGTGTACGACTCGGTCGGCCGCGTCACGTTCGAACGCAGCCTCAACTGTCTCGCGCCCCGCGGGTATCTCGTGCTGTATGGGCAGGCCAGCGGACCGGTGCCGCCGTTGGACCTGCAGGTCCTGGCCCAGAAGGGATCGCTCTTCATCACGCGGCCCACGATGGGACACTACGTGATGACGCGCGAGGCGCTGCTGGAGCGCGCCGACGCGGTGCTGGGGTGGGTGGCCTCCGGGCGGCTCAGGGTGCGCATCGACCGCACGTTCCCGCTGGCGCAGGCGGCGGAGGCGCATCGCGCGCTCGCAAGCCGCGCCACGACGGGCAAGCTGCTCTTGCTCCCCGGCTAGCGCCGCGCCGATCTCCGCGTACGAGCTCAGCGCGCGGAGGTGCGCCGCGGGGCGGTGTGTGCCGAGAGCGCCGGGTCGGGTCGCGCCGCCCCGCTCGTCAGGAGACGGGCGGGTCAGACCAAAATGCGCGGGTACAACCGCGTCACGATCGCCACCAGCGCCGCCACGAACGCGAGCAGCACGGCGACGTCCACCCCAAGACCGATCGTGCTCGTGCCGCCCTGCACCATGAGCGCGCGCAGGCCGTCGACCTCGTACGTCAGCGGGTTGAGCGCGGCGATCGCACGCAGCCACGCCGGCATCAGCACCACGGGGTAGATGGCGTTGCTCGCAAAGAAGAGCGGCATCGTCATGATCTGCCCCATGCCCATCACGCGCTCGTGCGTTTTGACGAGACAGGCGATCGCGAGCGACAAGGTCGAGAAGACCCCGGATCCCATCAAGATCAGGAGCAGCACGCCCGCCACGTTCCACGGCGCCCACGCGGCGTGGATGCCGAGCAGCAGTGCGAGCCCGTAGACGACGACCGCCTGCGACAGGGCCCGCACGCCGGCAGAGAGCGCCTTGCCGAGCACCAGCGCCGTGCGGGAGATCGGACTGACCATGTATTTGTTGAGCACGCCGAGATCGCGCTCGCGGATCGCCGCGACGCCGTAGAAGATGGCGATGAAGAGCACACTCTGGGCGAGAATGCCGGGCGCCATGAAGTCGAGGTAGCGGAGGTTGCCGGTGGGCACGCCGCGCAGCCGCGACATCACCTGTCCGAAGACGACGAGCCACAGGGTGGGCTGCACCGCCCGCATCGCGAGCTCCAGCGGGTCGTGCCGGAGCTTGCGAATCTCCGCGTCGGCCACGGTGGCCACCTGGCCGAGGAACGCGGCCGCGCCCCGCGGGCTAAGAGAGACGCCGCGCGGTGCGGCGGCTGCGTAGGACGTCACGATAGGTCCCTCCGGTTTCGATACTGGCGCCGGTGAAGTGCACGAAGACGTCGTCCAGCGTGGCGCCGTCGCCGGTCGCGGCCTTGAGCTCGGCCGGCGTCCCCACGGCCGCGACGTGCCCCCGGTGCATCATCGCGACGCGATCGGCCAGATCGTCGGCCTCGTCCATGTAGTGCGTCGTGAGCAAGATCGTTGTGCCCCACATTGTCCGCAGGCGCCGGACATGGTCCCATACCGCGCGGCGCGCGACCGGGTCGAGGCCCACGGTCGGCTCGTCCATGAACAGCACAGCCGGCCGGTGCAGCATGGCCTGCGCGACCTCCAGCCGCCGGATCATGCCCCCGGAGTACTGGCGGACCAGCTGATGCGCGGCGTCGGCGAGGCCCACGAGGTCCAGCGCGTCGATGATGCGCCGCCGGCGCTCCGCGCGCGGAACCCCGTAGAGCTTGGAGGAGACGAGCAGGTTTTCGTAGCCGGAGAGCGCCCCGTCGGCGGACAGCGCCTGCGGGACGTACCCGATGCGGCGGCGCACCTGCGTGGGCTCGCGCGCGACGTCGAATCCCGCCACCTGCGCGCGGCCGCCCGTCGGCGGCAGCAGCGTGGTCAGCATCTTGATCATCGTGCTCTTGCCGGCGCCGTTCGGCCCGAGGAGCCCGAAGATCTCCCCCGCCCGGACCTCGATGGAGACGCGGTCCACCGCCACCATGTCGCGGAAGCACCGCGTCAGCGCCTCGGTGTGAATGGCCTCCGGCCCCGCGGGGCCGGCCGCCGCCTCCCCGCCGCGTGCCGGCAGCGGCCCGGGCGGCGCCTGCTCGCAGCGCATGCTCGTCATCGCTCGGAGTCTCCTTCCGCGGCCGCAAAGGCCGCCCACAGCTCGTGGAGGTCCTGCGTGAGCCGGCGGACGGTCGTGCTGGGCAACTCCGCCAGCACGCGCGCCGTCCTGCGGCGCGCCGCCTCCGTCGCGGCCTCGAACTGCGCCCGCCCGCCGGGCGTCAGGTGAAGCGCCACCTCCCGGCGGCTGGCCGGGTTGGGCGCGCGGGTCACGACACCGCGCACCACGAGGCGCGCCACCAGCGCGGAGCAGGTCGGCGGGGTGACGCCGAGATGCGCTGCCAGCGCGCGCAGCGAGCACCCCGGGCGGCGGTACAGGTACGACATGGCGCGGAACTGCGCCATCGTGAGCCCCGGCATCTGCCGCCGCATCTGCCCGCGGATGAAGCGGACGACGAGCGGCGCCACCTCGACGAGACGGGCGGCGCACGTCCGCGCGTCCGGGGATGCCTGCTTCGGGCGGCCCCAGGCTCTCACGCGGGAGCGCCCGTCGCCGTTCGATTTGCCGTGCGAATGATTCGTCATACTAACCATACGCTACGCTAATGATACGCCGTAGATGCGCGCCGGTCAACCGACGGCGGCGTCCGGGCCGGACGAATATGTGGGGTGGTGCGCGGGCGCCGGCGCCGCGGCGTTCTACGCCGGCACCGAGAGCGTGGCGGGCAGCAGGCCCGTGACGGCGACGTCGAGCCGGTCCCAGCCGGTGGTGACGAGCGCGTACGCGTTCGCGGGCTCGCCGCCGGTGTAGGCGCAGTCGACGAGCGAGGCGAGCGTCACGTGGGGCGTTCCGCCGACGGCCGCCGTGCGCGTCCAATGCAGGTGCCCGGCGAACACCGCGCGCACCCCCGGGCGTTCGAGGAGCGGGCGAAGATGCTCCCCGCCGCGCACGGCGGCGAGGTGCGGCCGCTCGGCGAAGTAGCGGTGCCCCTCGAGCGGCTGGCCTGCCAGGGGATGATGCGAGAACACGACGCAGGGGTCCGCGCCGCGGGTCGCGTCCTCGAGCCACGCTCGCTGCGCCTCGCCGATCGCTCCGCCCACCCGCTCCACGAGGGGATCGACGCTGTCGAGCAGCACGAGGCGTGTCCCGTTGAGCTCGGCGACCTCATAGGGTCCGGTCTTGCCGAGCAGCGCGCACACTTCATCCTTCTCGAGGTTGGCGACGTCGGTGTTGCCGAGCGCGTGGTAGACCGGGACGCCGGCTTCCAGGAGGCGCCGGCGCACATATGCCGTGCGCGTGCGGTCCTGGGCGTGCGCCACCGGGTTGATGCGGTCCCCGAGGTCGACGATGCCGTGCGCCCGGAACGCGCGCGCCGCGGCCACGACGCCGTCGAGCAGCTCCGGCGCGCGGCTCCCGAGCTGGGTGTCCCGGTCGGGGCCGCAGTGGATGTCGCCGACCACGGCGAGACGCGTCGGCGGCATCATGCCGGTGGCGGCGGAAGAGGCGGTGCTAGGCCCGTGCGGCGCTCAGCTCTTTGAGGCAGGCTTCGAGCGCGTCCACGACCCGCTGCATCTTCTCGGGGTACGCCTGCGTGCCGAGGTGGCCGACCCTGATCACTTTTCCGGCGAGCTGCGTGAGGCCGCCGGCGATCGCGATGCCGTGGCGCGACCGGAGCCCCTGCACGATCTGATCGGGGCTGGTACCCGACGGCGGGTACGCCACCGTGATGGTCGGGGACGCCCAACGGGCATCGGCCAGCACCGTGAACCCCAGGCGCTGCAGCCCGCGGCGCAACGCCTGTTGCGCCGCGCGGTGCCGTGCAAACCGCGCCTCCAAGCCCTCCGCCAGGATTCGCTCCAGCGCCCGGTCGAGCGCGAAGATGTTGTTGGTCGCGAGGGTCACCGGATACGGATGGTGCGGCCAGGAATGCTCGTACTCTCGCCACGTGCGGAGATTGAGATACCAGCCCCGCGCCGGCTCGGGCTGCCGGTCGATCAGCTCCCACCCGGCCTTCGTCACGGCGACCGGCGCCAGGCCCGGCGGCGCTTCGAGGCACTTTTGCGACGCGGTCGAGACCGCCGCCAATCCCCATGCGTCGGTCTCGACGGGCATGCCGGCCAGCGACGAGACCGCGTCCACCGCCACCGCGACGCCCTCCTCGCGCGCGGCCGCGGCGATCTCCGCCACGGGGTTGATCACCCCCGTCGAGGTATCGCTGTGCACGACCCCAAGCACCGACACGGGGGTGCGGCGCAACCAGGTCCGGACCTCGCCCGGATCGGCCGGACGGTTCCAGGGCAGCTCGAGCGTCTCGACCTGCGCGGAGTGGGCGCGGGCGATCTGGAGCACCCGCTCGCCGAAGAATCCGTTGACGATGACCCCCACGCGCCCGCCGTTGCCGATGAGGGTGCTCATCATGGCTTCCACACCGCCGCTGCCCGAGGCGGGGAGCGGATACACGGTGCCGCCGGCGGCAAAAACACGACGGAGCCGCTCGGTGAACGCCTGGTAGTACGCCACCCAGTCGCCGCCGTAGTGTTGCCGGACCGGTTGTGCCATGGCCGCGAGCACGTCCGGCTCCACGGGAATCGGCCCGGGAATGTGCAGCGTGATGTCGTCCGTCATGCGACGCCTCCCGCGATTCGATACTGCGGTACCTCGCGGCTTCGGTGAGGGGCAGACCGCCTCCTTCGACCGTTTGAGCCGGGCCCGGGCGAGGCGTCAGGCCCGGGCCCGGCTCGACGATACGCGCGGGTTACAGGAGCCCCACGCTTTTCAACCAATCCGTCGCAGCCTGCGTGACGGACGTGCCGTTGACGACCTCCAGCTGGAGCTGCTGGCTCACGGTGGTTGTCAGCTTCGGAGCGAGGCCGTTCAGCGCGGCGGCGATCCCCGGCGCTTTTTGCAGCGAGGCGTCGCGGACGATCGGCGCCGGGTGGTAGATGGGGAACAGGTGGTGGTCATCGTCGAGCAGGACGAAGTGGTTCTTGGGGATCAAGGCGTTCGTGGTGTAGCACACGTTGACGTCGGCCCGGCCCTGCTGAACCGCCGCGAAGGTCAGCGCTTCGTCGAGGACGGTCACCTTGCCGAACGTGAAACCGTACGTGCCCTTGAGCCCGGGCAGCACGTTGGGATCCGTCTTGCCGTCCGGCGGGGTTGCAACCGTGAGCGATGAGGCCGCCGACGCCAGCTCGGACACCTTCGTGGCGTGGAGCTGGCCCGCCCGCGCCTGCGTGGAGCAGATGCCGTAGGTATCGTTGAGCGGCGCCATGTCGAGCCAGGTGATGTGGTACCGTTTTTCGTAGCCGGATTTGACGGCGGCGTAGTCGTGGCGATCGTCGTGCGTGGTCTTGAGCCCGAGGCGGGCGAGCCCGGTCGCCGTAAACTCGGGATAGAGGTCGATCTGGCCGCTCGTAATCGCGCTGAACACGATGTCGTTCGTGCCGAGCTTCGCCTTCTCGGTGACATCGAAGCCGGCGTGACGCAACAGGAGCACGTACATCTTGGTGAGCAACTGCGCCTCCGTGTCGAGCTTGCCGCCGACCACGAGATGCGCCATGGCCGCGGCGTCCGCGGCGGTGCGCGGCCCGGCGGCGGCCGGGACCAGGACGAGCCCGACGACGACGGCCGCCGCGAGGCAGCGACGCCGCCAACCGTGTCGTTGCATCCGTCTCCCCTCCTTTATAAGGAAGCGTCCGTTCGAGTCCGGCGATGGATCGCGGGTGACGAGGCGTTATGGGCGCATTTCACCTCCCGGCGTCCGTAGCCCCGCGGGCGTCAGGACGTGCTGCAGGCGTCCGAGCGTGATCTCCGCGACGATGGCCAACAGCGTGACGGGAATCGCCCCCGCCAGAATCTGCGTGGTGTCGACCTGGTACAGCCCCGAGAGGATGTAATCGCCGTAGCCGCCCGCGCCGATGAATGCGGCGAGCGTTGCCGTCGCCACGATCTGCACCACCGCCGTGCGGGCGCCCGCCGCGATGACCGGTACGACGAGCGGGAGCTGCACGCGGCGGGCGATCTGCCACCGCGTCATGCCGCAGCCGCGCGCCGCGTCGATCGTCGCGGGATCGATGCCGCGGATGCCGGTGCACGTGTTCAAGAGAACGGGCGGCACGCCGAGCACGGCGAGCGCGATCAACGACGGCAGGAAGCCCAGGCCGAGGTAGGGGATGGCGAAGGCCAAAAACGCGATGACGGGGATCGCCCGCATGAGCCCGCTGCCATTGATGGCGACGAACGCCAGCACCGGCCGACGCGCCACCGCCACGCCCAGCGCGGTCCCGGTGAGCACGGCGAGCGTCCCCGCGGCCGCGCAGAGGGTCACGTACTCCGCCGTGTGCGCCGGAAACGTGTTTGCGGGATCGGCGACGAACGCCGCCAAGCGGGTGAGCATCAGCCCCTCCCGGCGCCCGCGGCGGGCGCCGCGCCCGTGCGCTCCCTCATGACAGGGCCACGGGCAGACGGCCCCGGTTGAGCACCCGCTGCACGGCAAGGAGCAGCAGATCGACGGTGACGGCCAGCGCCGCGATCGTGATGGCCCCGCCGAGGACTTCGTCGTAGTTGGTGTTCTGCAGGCTGGAAAAGATGAGATCCCCGAGGCCGCCGGCGCCGACGAGCGAAGCGAGGGAGGCGATGCCGATCGTGGTGACCGTCGCCACCCGCAGCCCCGCCACCACCAGCGGGAGTGCCAGCGGCGCCACGACCCGGCGGAGCACCTGCGCGCGCGTCATCCCCATCGCGTATCCCGTCTCGACGAGGAGTGGATCCACGGCGTCGATCGCGGCGGCGGTGTTGCGGATCAGCACCAGCTGCGCGTAGATGACGAGCGGGATGATCGCCGTCGTCGCATTCAGCCCGGTCACCGGTACCAGCAGCGCGAGCAGCGCCAGGCCGGGAATCGTGTACAGGAGCCCCGCCGCCGTAATCACGGGCAGGTAGAATCGCCGGTAGCGCGCGATCGCGACGCCGACGGGCACGGCGACCGGGATCGCGATCAGCATGCTCGTGCCGACGATGACGAGGTGTTGCAGCAGGAGGTTCGGCACGCTCGACGCATCGGTGAGATCGTAGCTGGCGGGATTGAGAAGAAAGTGCACGCCGGCTCACCCGTGTCCCGCGCGTGCCGCGGGTCCGCCGCGCCCGGGCGCGATCAGGCGGATGATGCTCGCCGGCGTCACGTAGCCCACCGGCGCGGAAGACGACGGCGGTTGGACGGCGAGGGCGGGCGCGCCGGTGTCGAGCAGCCGCAGCATGGCATCGAGCAGGGTGCTGTCCGGCAGCACGCGCAGGCCGTCCCCCGGCGCGATCGCCCACGTCGCGTGCGGATCGAGCGCGGCCGAGACCGGCAGGTGCTCCAGTTGGCGCACGGCGCTGTCGGCGCCGACGAGCTGGCGGACGAAGTCGTCGGCGGGATGGGCGAGCAATTCGACCGGGCTGCCGGTTTGGACGAGCCGGCCGCCCGAAAGCACGACGATCTGGTCGCCGAGCCGCAGCGCCTCTTCCACGTCATGGGTCACGAATAGGATCGTCTTGCGCAGGCTCCGCTGGATCCGGAGGAGTTCGTGCTGCATGCGGTCGCGCGTGATGGCGTCGAGGGCGCCGAACGGCTCGTCCATCAGCAAGATCCCGGGGTCCGCCGCGAGCGCCCGCGCGATGCCGACACGTTGCTGCTCTCCGCCCGACAGCTGCCGGGGATACCGGTGCCGGTACTCGGCGGGGGCGAGCCCAACGAGCGTCAACAGCTCGTCCGCACGGCCCTCGAGCCGGCGGCGCGTCCATCCCGCGATCTCCGCGGTCACACGCACGTTCTCCGCCACCGTCATGTGCGGAAATAGTCCGACCTGCTGGATCACGTAGCCGACGCGGCGGCGGAGGGCGATCGGGTCTTCGTGCAGGACGTTGCGTCCGTTGATGAGCAGCTCGCCGCCGGTAGGCTCGATCAGGCGGTTGACGATGCGGAGCAGCGTCGTCTTGCCCGATCCGGACGTGCCGACGATCATGCACAGGCTGCCAGACTGCACGTCGAACGACACGTCGTCGACGGCAGCCCGCGCCCCGTGCGCGTAGCGCTTGGAGACGTTGCGAAACGCGATCATGGCCACGCCGTCCAGGCCGATCATGGGCGGGGCGCTCCAGTCTACGCCTTGGTAAGCTGCTGGCCGTACCGGCGCTGGCTGCCCGGCGCCGGCAATGTGCATAACGTCGCCCCTGTCGTACGATTTCCCATTATACGGACAAATGCGGGCGCGCGGAAGGCCGGCGTCGACGACCCACCGGCCGCGGGCGGTCCGTGGTGGCGGTGTATAATGCTGCCGTGACCCTGCCGGTCGACCCCGCGATCCTCGTGCAGCACCTGACGAAGCACTACGGCGCGCTGGCCGTCGTGGAGGATCTGTCGTTTGTCGTCGAGCGCGGGGAGATCGTGGGTTTCCTCGGGCCCAACGGAGCGGGCAAGACCACCACGCTCGGCATGCTGCTCGGGCTGCTGCGGCCGACGCGAGGACGCGTGGAGATCCTGGGCCTGCCGATGCCGGAGGCGCGCCGGGGCATCCTGGCGCGTGTCAATTTCACCTCGCCGTACGTCTCGCTGCCGGGCAACCTGACGGTCGGCGAGAATCTCGCGGTGTTCGCCCGCCTCTACGGCCTTGCGCGTCCACGGGACCGCATCGACGCGCTGCTCCAGCGGTTCGGCCTCACGCGGCTGCGCGACCGCGCGGCGGGACGCCTGTCGTCGGGGGAAGGGACGCGGCTCGGGTTGGTCAAGGCGCTCCTCAACGATCCCGAGGTGCTCTTCCTGGACGAGCCGACGGCGAGTCTGGACCCCGACGGCGCGGAGCGGGTCAGGCAGGCGCTGAAGGAGATTCGGGACGAGCGCGGGATGACGCTGTTCTACACCTCGCACAACATGCAGGAAGTCGAGCGGCTCAGCGACCGGATCCTGTTTCTGCACCGTGGTCGTCTGCTCGCCGACGGCGCGCCCGGGGACGTATTGCGCCGGTTCGAGCGCGACACGCTCGAGCACATGTTTCTCGACGTCGCGCGGGAGGAGGCGCCGGCCGCATGGGGCGGGTAGGGGCGAGCCGGCGCGCCGCGAGGACGGCGGAGATCCGGGGCCTGAGCGCCGGACGGGTGCTCGCGCTGCTCCAGCGTCAGCTCTACTTGTATCGCCGGAGCCTCATCCGGTCGCTGGAGATCGTGTACTGGCCGGTGATGGATCTCCTCGTCTGGGGCTTTCTCAGCGTCTACGTACGCCAACTCCGAGGCGGTGCCGGCGCCGCCGTGGCGTTCCTGCTCGGCGGCATGATCCTGTGGGACATCTTCTTCCGGGTTCAGCAGGCAATCTCGGTGTCGTTTCTCGAGGACGTGTGGTCGCGCAATCTCGTCAACGTCTTCGTCAGCCCGATCAGCACGGCCGAGTTTCTCTCCGCCACGATGCTGCTCGGCGTGATGAAAATTGTGATCATCGGCACCCTGCTGGCCGTCCTCGCGCTCGCGCTGTACGCGTTCAACATCTTCCACTACGGTCTCGCGCTCGTGCCGCTCGTGCTCAACCTCATCGTTGCCGCCTGGAGCATGGGCATCATCACGACGGCGCTGATCCTGCGCTACGGCCACGGCGCCGAAGCGCTGGCCTGGGCCATCCCGTTTCTGTTTCAACCGCTCTCCGCGGTCTTCTATCCGGTGGCCGTGCTGCCCCGGGCGATCCAGCGCATCGCCTGGTTGCTGCCCACCACGCACGCTTTCGAAGGGATGCGCACGGTCCTCACCGGCGGTCCGCTTCCGTGGGCCCACGTCGGATGGGCGGCGGCGACGAACGTCGTGCTGCTCGCGATCGCCGCGGCGGTGTTTGCGCGTGTGATGACCACCGCCCGCGAGCTGGGTCTGCTGCTGCGGACGGAGGGGTAGGCGCGAGCGTGCCGCGCGGGTGGACGGTCGGAGGCGCATGATGCCGGACGAGGTGCTGACGGACATGAGCGACGGCCGGGCGGCCGGCGGGGAGGCGGCCCGCGGTCGCGTCCTCGCCGGGACCTCGGGGTTTGCGTTCGCAGAGTGGAAGGGCGGCTTCTACCCGCCGGATCTGCCCAACGACCGCCTGCTGTCCCACTACGCGGCGGCGCTGCCCACCGTGGAGATCAACGTATCGTTTTACCGCATGCCGACCTCCGCCATGCTCGCGGCGTGGCACGCCCAGACGCCGCCGGAGTTCCGCTTCGCGATCAAGGCGCACCGGCGCATCACGCACCAGAAACGCCTGCGCGACGTGGACGACGACCTGCGGTGGCTGGCCGAGCGCACCGGCGAACTCGGCGACCGGCTCGGGCCGGTGCTGTTCCAGCTACCGCCTTCTTTCCGCCGGGATCTCGAGCTGCTGGAACGGTTCCTCGTCGCCATGCCTCCACTGCCGTACACGGCGATCGAGTTTCGCCACGCGAGCTGGCACGACGAGGCGACGTACGCGTTGCTGCGCACGCATCGCGTCGCGGTCTGCATCGCCGAGGACGAAGACGGATGCGAGCCGCTCGTGCACACGGCAGGGTGGGGCTACTATCGGCTGCACCGGCTTCACTACGACGATGAGCGGCTGCAGACATGGGCGCGGCACCTGCGCGAGCAGGCCGGCCTTCGCCCCGTGTTCTGCTACTTCACGCACGAGACCGGGCCGGAAGCCGTCGGCTACGCGCGCCGGTTGATGGAGCTCGTTGATGGGGCTTAAGGAGTACGAACGCAAGCGCCGGTTCGACCGCACGCCCGAGCCCCACGGCGCGGCACCGCGCGCCGGCCGGACCGCCCGCGGCGCCGGCCACCGCTTCGTCGTGCAGGAGCACGATGCCACGCGACGCCACTGGGATCTGCGGCTCGAGATGGAAGGCGTGCTTCGCTCCTGGGCCGTGCCCAAGGGGCCGTCGCTCGATCCGGCGGACAAACGGCTGGCGGTGCTGGTCGAGGACCATCCGCTGGAGTACGGAGACTTCGAGGGCGTGATCCCGCCCGGGAACTACGGCGCGGGGACCGTGCTCCTGTGGGACCGCGGCACCTACACGTGCCGCGAGGGAGACCCGGTCGAGGCGTTCCAGGCCGGCAAGCTCACGCTCGATTGCCGCGGGGAGAAGCTGCGCGGCGAGTTCCACTTCGTGCGGACGAAGCGCAACGAAGGTCGTGACTGGCTGCTCTTCAAGGGCAAAGACGAGTTCGTTGTCGCCGGGTATTCGCCGATGGGTACCCGATCCGTGAAGAGCGGGCGGACCATGGAGGAGATCGCATCCGACGCGGGCGAGCGGTGGCAGCCCGCGGTGCAGCCCGAGGCGGCCGGTCCCGCGACGTCGCGGCGGGGACGTGCCTCCAAGACGGGTCGCAGCCGCGGCCGGCGGAAGGCCGCGGACGGAGAGGAGGGCACGGATCCCTTTCCGGAACCGTTCACACCGATGCTCGCTCAGAGCGTCGACGCCCCGTTCGACCGGGCCGGCTGGCTCTTCGAGGTGAAGTGGGACGGCGTGCGGGCCCTCGCGTTCGTCCGCCGGCAGGGGTCGCTCCAGGAGGTCAGCCTGCTCAGCCGCACCCGGCGCCGCCTCAACGCGCAGTTCCCCGAGATCGTCAACGCCGTGTCCCAGATGGAGGTCCGGAGCACCGTGCTCGACGGCGAGATCATCGCGCCGGACGCAGACGGCCGAGCCAGCTTTGCGCGGCTTCAACGCCGGTTGCACGTGGATCCCTCGACGCCGGACGGCGGCGCGGCGCGCCGAATCGGCGTCGTCTACGCGGTCTTCGACTGCTTGTACCTCGACGGGCGGGATCTCCGGGAAAGCCCGCTGGCGGAGCGCCGCCGGATCTTGGACGCGCTCCAGTTGCCGGCGGGCCTCCTCAGAACCGACACCGTCACGGAACGGGGTTTGGCGCTGTTCGCGGCGGCGCGCGAGCACGGATTGGAGGGCATCGTCGCCAAGCGGGCCGCGAGCCTGTACCGGCCGGGCGTGCGCAGCCCGGACTGGCAAAAGGTGAAGGTGCGCGGTACCGTCGAGGCGGTCGTCGGCGGCTTCACGCGTGGGAAAGGGCAGCGCGCCCGCTCGTTCGGCGCGCTCGTGCTCGGCCAGTATGACCCCGAGACCGGCCATCTGGTCCCGGTGGGCCAGGTCGGCGGGGGGTTGAGCGATGCGGACGTGCGCGCGCTGCGCCGCCGGCTGGACCCGCTCGTCGTGGCAACCGCGCCCTTCACGCCGCGCCCACGTCCTCTTGCCCCGCCGACATGGGTGCGTCCCGAGGTCGTCGTGGAGGTGGCGTACGGCGGGTGGACTCCCGACGGCGTGCTGCGCTTCCCGGTGTTCGTGCGCGTACGGGACGACGTGCCCGCGCGGGACGTGCTCGTCTCCCGGGCCGCAGCGGTGGCGGCGTCCGGGGACGAGCTTGGAAGGGGCCCGGAGGCTGTGTTCCGGGACAACGAATCCCAGGCCGCACCCGCGGCGTCGGCGCGCCAAGCGGTCCGGCCGCGAGCGTCGCGCCGCACGGGCGCCGGCCGCAAGGCGGCTCGTGCGCCGGAAGCGCCGGCCGGCTTGGCTTTCACCAACCTCGACAAGGTGTTCTTTCCGGGGGCCGGCATCACGAAGGGCGACGTCATCGAGTACTACCGGCGCGCCGCCCCATTTGTGCTGCCGCACCTGCGCGATCGCCCGCTATCGCTTCGGCGGTTTCCGGATGGGATCGATGGCGAGGCGTTCTTTCAAAAGGACGTCCCGGACGCGCCGCCGTTTGCCCGGCGGATGCGCATCTGGTCGGACCAGGGCCGGCGGGATATCGAGACCGTTGTTGGGGGGGACGAGGCCACGCTGCTGTGGCTGGCCCAGCTCGCGTGCATCGAGATGCACGCATGGTTCTCGCGCACGACGCCCCTCGGCGGCCGGGACGGCGAGCGCGGGGCCACCGTGTTCGCCGGATCCGAAGAGGCGCTGGAGCGGAGCGTGCTCAACTACCCGGATTACATCGTGTTCGACATCGACCCGTTTATCTATCCGGAGGGCGCGCAGCCCGTGCGCCGTCACGGCGAGCTCGATCCCGACTACACGCGGCGAGGTTTCGATGCCGCGCGTCAAGCGGCGCTGTGGGTCGAGGAGGCGCTCTCGTCACTCGGCCTGCGATCGTTCGTCAAGACGTCGGGCAAGACCGGTATTCACGTCTTCGTGCCGCTCGCGCGCGAGTACACGTACGCCCAGACGCACGCGTTCGCGAAGACGCTCGCCGAATGGCTGGTCCGCGGGCATCCGGAGGAGCTGACCACCGCGTGGGCGGTCGAGGAACGTCGCGGCAAGGTGTTTGTCGACTACAATCAAAATGTGCGCGGCAAGACGCTCGCGAGCGTGTACAGCCTGCGGCCCGTGCCGGAGGCGACGGTCAGCGTTCCGGTGACGTGGGACGAGCTGCGGGCCGGCGTGGACCCGCTGTCGTGGACGCCGGCCACGGTGTTCGATCGTCTGGAGCGCGTCGGCGACCTCTGGACCGGCATTCTCGACACGCCGCAGCATCTTAACGGCGCCGCGCCGGGGACCGTGCAGTCCAAACGCCCCTGATCCTGTGGCGACGTCGCGCGGTCGCCATCACGGCGCGCACGGACGCGAGCGGACGAGGAATCGTGTGGGGCAGGGCGAAGGAACCGGTACCGGCGGCCCTGGGGGCCGTTATTTCCCGCGGAGGAGCGTGCTAGCGATGTCCGGACATCCGGAGTGGGTTTGGTTCGACGGTGAAGTCGTGCCCTGGGAGCGGGCGACGGTGCACGTGTCCACGGCGACCGTGCTCCGCGGCGCAAACGTGTTCGAGGGCGTCCGCGCCTACTGGAACAGCGACGAGCGCGAGCTCTACATCTTTAGAAACGACGAGCACCTCAGGCGCCTTCGCAACTCCGCGAAGATCATGCGCATGCCCATTCCCTGGTCGCCGGAGGAGCTGACCCGCGCCCAGGTCGAGGTCCTGCGCGCCAACCGTTTCGAGGGGACAGTCTGGTTTCGCCTGAGCCTGTACGTCGGCGAGGGCGAAGGGCGTACGTTTCCGCCCGCCGAGGCCCGGATCGGCGGCTTCATCCTGCCTCGACTCTCGCCGCACGGCGAGGAGGTCACGGCCGGCGTCGACACCTGCATCAGCACGTGGACGCGCATCGCGGATACCAACGTTCCGCCGCGCGTGAAAGCCGGTGCGAACTATCACCAGGCCCGGCTGGCCTCCGTGGAGGCGCGCCTCAACGGGTACACGGGACAGCCGATCCTGATGAACGAGCGGGGCAAGGTCTCGGAGGGACCGGGGGCGTGCTTCGCCATGATCCGCGACGGTGTCCTCGTCACCCCTCCGATCACGTCCAACATCCTGGAGTCGATTACGCGCGAGACGATCCTGGAGTTGGCCCGCGACGTCCTGAAGATGCCGGTGCAGGAGCGCGACATCGATCGCACGGAGCTATACATCGCCGACGAGGCGTTCTTCTGCGGCAGTGGGGCGGAGATCACCCCGATCAACTCGGTCGACCACTACCCCGTGGGAACGGGGCAACCGGGGCCGGTGACCCGCCGGCTGCAGGAGACCTACTTCGCCGTGGCCGAGGGGCGCGTCGCGCAGTACCGGCGGTGGCTGACGCCCGTCTACGGTCGGGTCAAGGCCGCGGCGCGAGGATAGGACGCCGGTTTGCGGTCGTGTCGGAGGGGCGCCGCGCGGCGCCCCTCCGACGTCTCATCGCCGCGCCGGCTCACGCCGCGCGTAGAGCTCCTCCCGGCGGTGACGCAGTGAGGGCAGCTTTTCGCGCACGCGTGCGACCCGCGCGAGATCCACCTCCGCCGTCACCACGCAGGCCTCCTCGCCGGCGTCGGCGAGCGTGACGCCCATCGGGTCGAGGAGCCGGCTGCGGCCGGCGCAGATGGTCCCGACCTGGTCCGCCGCGGCGACGAAGATCGTGTTTTCGATCGCCCGCGCCGCGAGCAGCGTTGTCCAGTGGTGCTCCTTGAGCGGTCCGGCCACCCACGCGGCCGGCAGCAACAGCACGTCGCCCCCTGCGACCGCCACCGCGCGCGCGAGCTCCGGGAAGCGCAACTCGTAGCACACGAGCAGCCCGAGCGTCCCGAGCGGGGTGCGGGCCACCCCGGGGGGTTCGGTCCCTGGGACGATCCGGTCCGACTCGCGATATCCGAAGGCGTCGTAGAGATGGGTCTTGCGGTACGCCAGCGCGAGATCGCCGTCCGGCGCGAGGAGCACGACGGTATTGTACGCGCGCCTGCGCTCGTCCGGCGCGGTCTCGTACACGCCGCAACCGACGTACAGATGATGCCGCCGCGCTTCCGCGGCAAGCGCGGAGACAAACGGCCCGTCGATCGGCTCGGCGACCTGCGCGGCCGCCACCGGGCTGTCGGGCGCGAGGAACGCCATGAACACCTCGGGCAATAGCGCCAGGTCGGCCCCCTGGCGTTTCGCCTCTCGAATCGCAAGCCGGGCTGTCTCCAGGTTCTCGTCCTTCCGGGGCGATGAAACCTGCTGGCACAGCGCAATACGCATAGGAGCCTCCCCGCGGGGCCCAAGCCCGCCACCGCGGTGACGTAGTTCACCGAGAACGAGGGCCCCCCTGCCCGGGCAGAGGGATCCCGGCGTTCCGCAGGCGCGCGGGGACGGGCCGTCTCGGCGCGTACGCCGCGACAAACTCCGCGCCGAACAAAAATGTGCAGGCGAGCGCGTAGATCCATGCCAACAGCGCCACGACCACGCCGAGCGACTGGTAGAGGGCCGTGTAGTCCGCCACGCGGCCGATGTACAGGCCGAGCAAATAGCTCGTGGCCTGCCAGAGCACCGTCGCGATCACGGCGCCCGGCCACGCCTCGCTCCACCGCACGGGGACGTTGGGTAAAAGCCGGTAGCCGACCCAAAAGATGCTGAACTGCGCCACAACGGGGAACAGCGCGATGATGCGTCCGCCGCCGCGCCGGGGGTCGAGCGGAATCCCGAGGAGCGGCGCCAGCCCCGCTTCACGCAACAAGCGCAGTGTCAGCACGGTGGAAAACATCACGCTGATGAAGATCAGCAGCGAGCCGACCATCATCAGGACGCCCACGGCGAACCGGACTGCCAGGAGACGGCCGTGGCATTCGAAGACGCGATCCAGGGCCACCTGGATGGCCCCGAACACGCCGGTGGCCGCGACGATCAGGGTCAGGCTGCCGAACCATCCCAGCGACGCCCGATGGCCGTAGGCATCCTGCACCGTGCGCAGCAGGATGTCGGGATGCCGGGCGCCGCCCACCAGCCGGGAGATGATCCGGTCGGGGTGCGCGTGCGGAAACGCGACGTTGATGAAGACCGCAAACAGGATCAGGAGCGGCAGGAGCGAGAACAGCGCGTAGAAGCTGATGGCCGCGCCCGAGAACAGGTCGCCGTGGTACCACAACGCGGCGATCGCGCGGACGAATGCCCTGGCGGGGCGCCGAAGACGGAGCGGCGTCCTTTCCACGAGTTGGTAAGGGTTAGACATCGCCCGACGGCGCAGCATCGTTGGTTCGAATATTCCCCGCGGCCGGTCCCATGCCGCCCCGCATTCGGAGGTGCTCAATGACTACGCGGTCGGCGATCCGAGCGCGCAGCTTCGGATCGCTGTGGCATACCATGTGCGCGGGCGTGTTCCTGCTGGCCGCGATCGGCGCGGGCGCCCCCGCCGCGGCGCCGGCGCCCGCACCCGCGGGCGCGGACGTCCTGACGTTCCACGGCGATTTCGCGCGCACCGGGTGGGACGCCAACGAGTCGACCCTCACGCCGGACTCCATCCGCGCGGGGAGGTTTGGGAAGCTGTGGACGGCTCCGGTCCAGGGCGAGATCTACGCCGAGCCGCTCGTCGTCTCCGGCGTGGCCGCGGGCGGCGGAGCGCCGCGCACGGTGATCTACACGGTGACGGAGCGGGATCTCGTCTACGCGCTCGACGCCGCGACCGGCAGGGTCGTGTGGGGCCCGGTCTCCGTGGGCCAACCGGTGCCGCGCGCGTCGTTGCCATGCGGCAACATCGATCCGGTCGGCATCACGAGCACGCCGGTCGTCGACCGCGCAGCGTCCACGCTGTACCTCGTTGGGCTCACGACCCCGGACGGCGGGCGGACGAAGGTGTACAAGGCCGCGGCGCTCGATCTGGCGAGCGGCCGGATGCGCCCGGGCTGGCCCGTGACGATCGCGCCCCCGGCGTCCGACGGCCGGCAGTTCGTGGCGACCGCGCAGCACCAGCGCGCCGCGCTCGGGCTGGCGCACGGCGTGCTCTACGTCCCTTTCGGCGGCTACTTCGGTGACTGCGGGCAGTATTACGGCTGGGTCATCGGCGTCCCGGCAGGCGATCCCGGGCATCAGCAGTCGTTCGCCGTCCCCACGCAGCGCATGGGCGCGATCTGGGCGGCCGGGGGCGTCGCCCTCGATGCCGCGGGCAACCTCTACGCCTCGACCGGCAACAGCGAGTCCGGCAGCGCCGTGGACTTCGGCGACGCGGTGATCCGGCTCCAGACCGAGCCGACACTACGCTTCTCGCGCGCGACGCGGGACTACTTCGTGCCGAGCAACTTCGTCGCGCTGAACGCGGGCGATGTCGACCTGGGATCGGCGGCCCCGCTCCTGCTCCCGCCGCAGCCCGGTCTCGTGCCGCACCTCATCTTCATCGCGGGCAAGCAGGGCGTCGGTTACCTGATCAACGCCGACGACATGGGCGGCCTCTCCAAGGGCAACGGCGTGACGGGCGAGGGGGTGTACAGCCGCTGCGTCTTTGGCTCCTGCCGCGGCGGGCGGCCTGAGGTATTTTCCGCCGCGGCGTACTGGGACGGCGGATCCGCGGGCCGGTTCATCGTGGTCCCGGGCCACGGCTCCCAGCCCGCGCCGTGCCGCGGCACCGGCGGTGTCGCCGCGCTCAAGCTCGGGGCCGCGGGGGGCGCGGGGTTTGACGTGGCCTGGTGCAGCGGATCGATGAGCAACGCGGGCGCGCCCGCCGTGTCGAGCGCCGGTGCGTCCGGCGGGCTCGTGTGGGTGGTCGACAGCGCGGAGGGCGTGCTCTACGCACTCAACGCCGCCACCGGCGCCGCAGTGTACGCCTCGTCCGGCCCGGACCTGCTGGGGAGCGCGCACCAGTTCATCACACCGGCGATCGCCGCGGGGCGCGTTTACGTGGGCGCCGGGCATACCGTGGCGGCGTACGGGTTGAAGTAGCTGGAGATGAAGTAGGCGCTGCTGCTCCCTAGGCGGAGCGCGCGTCCCGCGCGAGGTTCGCGGGGATCAGGCACTCCACGATCACGACGTCCTTCCACACGCCGTCGAGCCGGGCGTGCTTTTCGTACCTTCCCACCTCGCGAAAGCCGACGCTGCGCAACAGCGCGAGGCTGGCGGTATTCTCCGGGAACACACGCGACACGAGCTTCCACAGCCCCGCGCGCTCGGCCGCGTCGATCAGCGCCAGCATCGCGGCGCGACCGGCGCCGCGGCCACGCGCCCCCCGCGCAACGTACACGGAGAACTCGGCGATCCCAGCGTAGCATTCCCGGGGCCGGTACGTCGACGTGGACGCAAACGCGATTGCGGTGCCCCCATCCTCGACGACGACGATGGGATGCCGGCCGTCGAACCAGGCCGCCACGTCCTGCGGCGTGCGCGCCCGCGTCTCGAACGTCGCGACGCGGTCCTCGATGCCCTGATTGTAGATCGCGGCGATGGCGGCCGCGTCGTCCGGCGTGGCGGAGCGGGCGTGCATCGAACTCACCTCCCACACGACGGTTCACCTTGCACAAACAGCAGGACGCCCCCGGATTTGTCTCCGAGGGCGTCCCGGCCCGGGTGTTATTGTAGCATGCGAAGCGCCGCCGCGCACCGATGCTGCCGACTCTCAGTTGGGCCGGCTCGCGGGCAGATCAGAAGTAATTTGACGTGATGCCGCCGTCCGCGACGATGACGCTCCCGTTCACCCACGTGGATTCGTCCGATGCCAGGTAGAGCGCCAGGTTGACGATGTCGTCCGGCCGGCCGAAGCGCCCCATCGGGATGCGGTTGAGGCGCAGTTGCTTGGCCTCGGGGTTGTTGAGCAGCCACGACGTCAACAGCGGCGTTTCGATGGGGCCCGGCGCAATGGCGTTCGTCCGGATCTGCTTGGGGCCGAACTGTACGGCGAGCGACTTGGTCAGCGCGATCACGGCGCCCTTGCTCGCCGTGTACGCGTCCTGCGGCACCGTGCACCCGACGAGCGCGACAAAGGACGCGACGTTGATGATCGATCCCCCGCCCCCGCGCAGCAACTCCGGGATGCCGTGCTTGCAGCAAAAATAGATGCCTTTAACGTTGACCGCCATGACCTGATCCCACACCGGCTCGTCGATGTCGACCACGGACCCGTCGCGTTCGGGGAAGATGCCGGCGTTGTTGTAGAGCACATCGAGGCGGCCGAACTCGCCCACCCCGCGGCGCACGGCCTCCTTGACCTGCGCCTCGATGGCGACGTCCGCCCGCACCGCGATCGCCCGTCCTCCGTCACGCGTGATCGCGGCTGCAGTGGCTTCCGCCGCGCCGGCCTCGACATCGACGGCGACGATCCGCGCGCCCTCGCGGGCGAACGCACTCGCCCCCAGCCGGCCCATGCTGCCGCCCGCGCCGGTGATCAGGGCGACTTTGTCACGCAGCCTCATGCAAGACCTCCCACGCAAATGTCAAAGGCGTCGGACGTCTACCCTTGTCGCACATAGCAGATGAGGCACTAAATGCGCTCGAAATTGCGCGCAAGCTCCCAGCACGTGACCGCGCGGTCATAGGCCCGCTGCTCCAGAAGCCCGGTGTGAAGGTAGTGCTCCACCACGCGGTCGCCGAACGCCGCGCGCGCGATCTCGCTACGCGCGAGCTCGTCCAGCGCCTCGCGCAGCGTCCCGGGGACGCGCAGGAGTCCGTGTGCGTGGTAGGCGTCGCCCTCGAAGCTCGGCGGCGGCTCCACGCGGTGCTCGATGCCCCACAGCCCCGCGGCGATCGTTGCGGCGAACGCGAGATAGGGATTGACGTCGGCGCCGGGGATGCGATTCTCGACGCGGAGAGCGCCGCCGTCGCCGACGACCCGAAAGCCGCAGGTGCGGTTGTCGCGGCTCCACACCGCGAACACCGGCGCAAAGGTGCCGGCGAGGTACCGCTTGTACGAGTTGACGTACGGTGCAAAGAAATACGCGAGCTGGCGGGCCGCCTCGATCTGACCGCCCAAGTAGTGGCGGAACAACCGCGACATGCCGCCGTCCGCACCCTCCTCGTGGAACAGGTTTCGCGTCCCCTCGCGGTCCCACAGGCTGCTGTGCACGTGGCAGGACGAACCGGCGAGATCCGCGCGCCACTTCGCCATGAACGTGATGGCCACGCTATTGGCCGCCGCGATCTCCTTGGCCGCCTGCTTTAGCAGCGTGTGGCGGTCCGCCATTTCGACGGCGTGCGTATAACGCAGATTGATCTCGTGCTGGCCCGGGCCCCATTCCCCCTTGCTGAACTCGACCGGCACGCCGGCACCCGTGGCGTGGTTGCGGATCTGACGGATCAGCCACTCCTCCTTGGTCCCCTGGAGAATGTGGTAGTCCTCGATGTACTGTCCGTAGGGCACCAGGTCGTGGTAGTGCTTCTCCCGCGCGCGCTCGTAGGTCTCCCGGAAGACGTAGAACTCGAGCTCCGACGCCATCATGGGACGCAGGCCGGCCTGCGCGGCGCGCGCGACCTGCGCCTGCAGGAGCTGGCGGGGCGATTCGGGGATGGGCGCGCCCGCATCGTCGCAGACATCGCACAGCACGAGCGCCGTCCGCTCGAGCCACGGGATCCGGCGGAGCGTGGAGAGATCGGGCCGGAGCCGGACGTCGTGATAGCCCGTGCTCCAGCTCGTAAGGCGGTACCCGGGGAGCGGTTCCATCTCGACGTCGCAGGCGAGGAGGTAGCTGCAGGCGTGCGCGCCGTCCCCGGCGACCTCATCGAGGAAAAACTCGCCGGTGACGCGCTTCCCCATGAGCCGTCCCTGCATGTCTACCATTGCGGCGATCACGGTATCGATGCCGCCCTGGGCCACCTCCCGTGCGAGATCGTCGAGCGAGAACCGGCCGGACGCGGAGTGCGTCATGTGCCACCGTCCTCCATTGCGGCGCTGGGGACCATCACGATGGCGGCCCCCGGATCGAACGACAGCCAGACGCGCCCGCCCTGCGGATAGGCGCGGCGTTGTGCTCCCGGCACGTCCACGCTGAGGTACTCGCCGTCCACGTCGACGATGAGGCGGACGACGGGGCCGAGAAACGTCCGTGTCACGAGCGTGCCCGCGAGCACGTTCGCGCGTCCGGAAGGCGGTGGGCCGCCGTCCACCGTCAGCGTGATCGCTTCGGGCCGCACGACGAGCGTGGCGGCCCGGCCGGCGGGAACCGCCGCGTCCGGCGGCAGCCGTAGGATCTGCCCGCGATAGGCGAGCGTCCCGTCCGCTCCGGCGACGCCGGCGAGCCTGTTCATCGAGCCGATGAAGCTCGCGGTAAATTCGGTCCTAGGCTCGCCGTACACCTCTTCGGGAGGCCCGACCTGCTCGATGCAGCCGCGCGACATGACGACCACGCGGTCGGAGAGCGAAAGGGCTTCCTCCTGATCGTGCGTCACGTACAGCGCGGTGATCCCGAGGCGCGTTTGGATCCGGCGGATCTCGTTCCGCAGCGTCACGCGCACCTTGGCGTCCAGCGCGGAGAGCGGTTCGTCCAGCAGCAGGATCCGCGGCTCGATCGCGAGCGCGCGGGCGAGGGCGACCCGCTGCTGCATGCCGCCCGAGAGCTGGTGCGGATACCGCTCGCCCGCGTCGAGAAGCCCGATGAGTTCCAGCAACTCGCCGACGCGGCGCCGGATTTCCCGCGCCGGCCGGCGGGCGACCCTAAGACCGTAGCCGATGTTCTGGGCCGCCGTCATGTTCGGGAAGAGACTGTAGTGCTGAAACACCATGCCGAAGCCGCGCCGTTCCGGGGGAACGCCGGTAAGATCCCGGCCGTCGAGGAGCACGCGTCCGCGGTCGGGCGTTTCGAAGCCGGCGACGATGCGGAGCGTGGTCGTCTTGCCGCACCCGCTTGGGCCGAGGAGCGACACGAGCTCGCCGCGCTCCACGGAGAGCGTGACGTCCGACAGCGCCGCGGTGTGCCCAAACGTCTTGCTGAGACCTTCCAGCACGAGGAAGGCCATGGCTATCGCAGCGCCGCGCCCTGCATCTGGCCGGGCGCGCGGCGGCTGGTCCACAGGATGGCGACCGACGACGCCCAGGTGATGAGGAACGACAGCACGGCCAGGGCCGCGCCGTACTTGGGGTCGGTGCGCCAAACCTGATTGAGGTACAGCGGGTAGGTCTCATACGCCGAGCCCACGAGGAACAGGGCGAGCGTAAACTCCCCCATGACGAGCGCGAACCCGAGGAGCGCAGCGCTCGTGATGCCCGGCCACAGATTGGGCACGATCACCGTGAGGAACCGCCGCCACCACCCCGCGCCCAGGCTCTGCGCCGCCTCGCTCAGCGTCCGGCTGTCGATGGCCGCGAGCCCGTTTTCAACCGCCCGGTACGCGAACGGCAGCGTGAGCACCGTGTACGCCAGCACGAGCAGCGTGGCCGTCCCGGTGAGCGGCAGCGGCGGACGCGAGTAGAGCTGGATCAGCCCGAGCGCCAGCGTCACGGCGGGCACGACGAACGGGAGGAACGCCGTCAGCTCGAGCAGCGGCTTGAGCGAGCGCGCCCGCATGTGCACCCAAAATGTCGTGAACGTCATCAGCGACACGCCGAGCACGACCGTCCCCGCCGCGAGGACGAGCGAGTGTGCCATGTAAGCGGCAAACTCGGCATCCCCGAGCGACTGGCGGTAGTGCGCGAGCGTGAGGCGGCCGCCGTCGAGCAGCGTGAACCCGAGGATGCCGCTGAGCGGTAGGAGGAGGTACAGGAGGAACAGCGCGACGACGGACCGCTGGATCACCGCATCCACCGCCGCGCGCGCCGGTTTGCGGCCTGGTAGACGAGGATGGCGGCGGCGATGACCACGGTCATCCCTAGGCCGAGGGCGTTGGCGAGCCCGGCGTCGAACGAGACGTCCCCATTGATCAGCGTGCCGATGCGGAGCGGCACCAGGTTGATCGCGCCGCTGCTCAGGCTGTACGCGGTCGCGTACGCGCCGAACGCGTTGGCGAACAGCAAGGCGGCGGCGCCGACCAGCGGCGGCGCGAGCACCGGGATGCCCACGTCCCGCCAGAACCGCCAGGCGCCGGCGCCGAGGTTCCGGGCGGCTTCCTGCCACTCGCGTCGCAGCGCGGCGCAGGCCGGCACCGCGAGCAACACCATGAGCGGCAGCTGAAAGTACGTGTACACTACGACGAGCCCGAGATACGAGTAGATGGTGAAGCCGAGGTCATTGTACAGGCTCACGTGAAAGACCGCTTGGAACGCGACGGTCACCCATCCCACGACCCCAAGTGTCGTGATGAACGCGAAGGCGAGCGGAACGCCAGCGAAGTTGCTCGTCACCGTGCAGAACGTGATGACCAGGGTCTGCCGGTGGCGCAGTTCGCCCTGCACGATGGCGTACGCGACCGCCGTGCCGGCGACCGCGCCCACGAGCGCGGTCTCGACGGACAGGGCCACGCTCGTCCGAAAGGCCTCGAGATACTGCGGGGCGAGCGCGCGCCGGAAGTTGTCCAGCCCCGCGCCGCCGCCCGGCAACGCAAAGGCGCCGGCGAGCATCTGGGCGACGGGGAGGATCAGGAACAGCGTGACGAACACGGCAAACGGCGCGAGTCCCGCCGCCGTGCCCAATAGGTGCGCGGCCCGCCCCCGGCGCATGGCGTGCGTCTCCTGACGGCGGATTGCAACGGTGTTCATCGGCGCCCCGGGGAGAAGCCCCGCCGAGGTCGGGGAGCGGCGCTCACCTCGAGATCGACCGCGGGCACGGGCCCGAGGTCAGGCCCGCCCCACGGCCCGGGCCTATCCCATGACCTTTGGTCCCCACTGATCCTTGACGACCGCTTGCGCCGCGGCGAGCGCCTTGAGGTCGGTGAGGTAGACGACCTTGGAGAACGCCGAGCTCGGCGGCAGTTTCGCTGCAAGATCGGCCGGCACCGTGAGCTGCTTCATCCGCGCCGGCACCGCGTACCCCTGGAGCAGGCCGAGCTGGCCCTCGTCGCTGAACAAGTACTCCTGGAAGAGTTTAGCGGTGTTCGGGTGCGGCGCCCATTTGTTGATCACGGAGACGTACGGCGAAGCGACGGACCCGTCTGACGGAATCACCACTTCGTATGCGGGGCCGCCCTTCTGCTTGACGGTGTCGCGGTCGGCGAGGTTGAGAAACGTCCAGCGGATCGCGACGCCCGCTTCTCCCGTCTGCATGGAGGCCAGCTCCGCCTTGACGGGAATGAAGTTGCCGGCCTTTTTGAGCTTGGCGAAGTACTCGATGCCGGGCTCGACGTTCGTGATGCTGCCGCCGTTCGCGTACGCGGCCGACACCACGGCGGCAAACGCGTCGAACGCCTGACGCGGATCCTGATCGATGGTCACCATGTTCTTGAAGGCGGGGTCGAGCAGGTCATGCCAGGTCTGCGGTGACTTCTTCACGCGGGCCGTATTTACCGCAAACGACATCACGCCGGAGTACTCGGCGACCCAGTACCCGTTGGGGTCTTTGAGATTGTCCGCGATCGCGCTCCAGTGCGCGGTCTTGTACGCCTGTACGATGCCGCGCTGGACCGCGACCGGACCCCACTGAAATCCGACGTCGCCGATGTCACCGATCGGGTGCGCCTTTTCCGCCTCGAACTTCTGCAGTTCCTGAGCGGAGCTGAGGTCCCCCTCGGGCTTGTAGATCGAGGTCACGCTATACTTCGTCTTGAAGCCCGCGAAGATGCCCTCCCAGTTCGCCCAGTCGGGCGGCATCCCGTAGGCGTGTAGCTGCAGGCCCTCTTTCTTGGCGCCCGCCGTGAGGTCCGCGATGGACATCGGTCCGCCTGCCGGCATCGCGGCGTCGGCACGCCCGGCGAGCCGCGATCCGGCCGCGAACCCGAGTCCGGCGGCGCCGGCCCAGCCGAGAAATCGCCGGCGCGTCACCCGCGCGAGCGCGCGCGCGTGCCGAGCTTCCGCGAGACTCTCTCGCATGATCGGTTCCCCTCCTCATTTGCGTGGTCGCGCCAAAAGCCCGGCGCGAAAGTCGCTCCCCGGTTCCATGGCCGCGCAGGAGAACCCTCTTCCCCCGGTAATCCCGGTGTAACGAATGGCGCAGATCTCAACGGGGAACCACAGGAGCGGTTCCCGCCCCGGAGAACCGAAGATGTGGAGTGTGAACGCCATGGCAGGATCGCGCCAGACACCGTTAGTGATCACGGCGCGGCGGGCCTACGATCCGCCGGCCGCCGACGACGGGCCGCGGGTCCTCGTTGATCGGCTGTGGCCGCGCGGCGTCAGCAGAGACCGCCTCCGCATCGTGGCGTGGCTGCCCGACCTCGGCCCCAGTCCGGGGCTGCGGAAGTGGTTCGGGCATGATCCGGCGCGATGGGATGAGTTCCGGCGGCGCTATCACCTGGAGCTCGCGTCGAAAACGGGGTTGCTTCGAGAGCTGCGCGCGTACGCCCGCGGCGGGCGGCTCACGCTCGTCTACGGCGCACGCGATCCCGAGCACAACCAGGCGGTCCTGGTCCGGGAGGCGCTCCTGGAACTGACCTCGGTTACGGACGCGCCCGCGGCGGGCGGCGCTCCGCCGAAGAGACGTTCGCGCGCTTCGCGCGGCTCAGCCCGGCCCGCGCGCGCACGGACCCCCGGCCGGCGGTCCCCTTCGAGACGGCCGCCGAGACGGTCGAGGTAGCGTGCGGCCGGCGCCGTCGCCCGCGTCGCGCACGGAGCGGCTCGCGGCGCTCGGCGACCGCACCTTCGACGTGCTCGTGGTCGGCGGCGGCATCACCGGCGCCGGGGTGGCGCTGGATGCCGCCGCGCGGGGGCTGTCGGTGGCCCTGGTCGAACGGTCCGACTTCGCCGAGGGCACCAGCAGCCGGTCGACCAAGCTCGTGCACGGCGGCCTCCGGTATCTTCCCATGCTCGATATCGGCCTGGTCCGCGAAGACCTTGTTGAGCGGGGGCGTCTCCTGCGCAATGCGCCGCACCTCGTCCGTCCCTTGCCGTTCGTGCTGCCGCTGTACGAGGGAGCCAGGCGGCCGCTCGGGCTTCGGCTCCCGAGCCTGCTCCGGCCGTGGTTGCCGCTTGGGCTCCGATGCGGTTTGTGGGTGTACGATCGCCTTGCCGCCGCCGGTCCTGCCTGCGGGCTGCCGCGGCATCGCCGGCTCAGCGAGGATGCGGCGGTCCTGCTCGTCCCGCCGATGCGCCGCCGGGGGCTACGGTCGGCTTACCTCTATTATGACGCGGCCGCGGACGACGCGCGGCTGACCATCACGGTACTCCGTACGGCCGTCTCGCGCGGGGCCGTAGCATGCAACTACGCCCCGGTCGAAGAGTTCGTCGTCGAGCGGGGGCGGGTGACGGCGGCGAAGGTGACCGACCGCGTGACGGGCGCCCGCCTCATCGTCAGGGCCGGCGTCATCGTCAACGCGACGGGCGTTTGGGCCGACGCCGTCGCCGGGCTGGTCGCGCGCCCCGGCTTTCGCCTGCGCCGGGCCAAAGGCGTTCACCTCGTCGTTCGCGCGGAGCGCCTGCCGATGGGACGCGCGGCGTTCGTGCTGCCGGAGACGGACGACGGCCGCCTGGCGTTTGTCGTGCCCTGGCAGGGCGCGGTGTTGATCGGAACGACAGACACGCCATGGGAGGGTCCGCCGGACGTCCCCGCGGTCGACGGCGGCGAGGTGGACTACCTGCTCGACCACGCGTCCAGGTTTCTGGGCGCACCGCTCCGCCGTGACGACGTGCTCGGTGTATACGCCGGGCTGCGGCCGCTGGTCAGCGCATCGAACGACCGATCCAGCGCGCGCATATCGCGCCGTCACGAGGTCGTCCGGGCCGGGCCGGGCCTCGTGACCATCGTCGGCGGCAAGTTGACGAGCTACCGCAAGATGGCCGAAGACGCCGTGAACGAGGCGTTGGGGCAACGCGCCGGTACCGCCTCTCCGACCCGAGACATCCCTTTGGACGGCGCTCCGCCACCCGCCGAGGGCGGGGAGGTTTGGCACGAGGGGCGGCGGGCGGGCCTGCCGCGGCGTACGATGGTGCATCTCATCCGGGCCTACGGGGCGCGGTGCCGCGGTCTCTTCGAGATGATCGCCGACCGTCGTGCGCTCGCCGAGCCGCTCGTGCCGGGTCAGCCGCACGTTGCCGTGGAGGTCGTCGCCGCGGTCCGGGACGAGATGGCGTTGACCGTAGCGGATGTGCTGCTCCGGCGCACGCGCCTCGCGCACGTGTTGCCGCGGCATGGCGTGGAGGTCGCACCCCGCGTGGCCAGGCTGATGGCCGAGGAGTTGGGCTGGTCCGCCGAGGCAGAACGTCGGGCGGTCTTGGAGTACGAGGCCGTCGCGGCGTCGCTCGCCGTGCCCGGTTTCCCGCGCGTCGGCGGCCCGCGCGAAACGCCGTGTGCGACGCCGCGGTCTCCACAGGAGCACCGCACCGGGCGCGCCGAATGACGCGCCGGGTCGCTGCGCGTCGGCCGACGGGCGGAATCGGCGCGGTGGGGGGCGGGGAGGAGCAACGATGTTCACGGCCTTTGTCATGATCCAGACTGAGCGCCGCCGCACGCAGGAGGTTGCGCGCCGCCTTGCTGAGGTGCCCGGCGTGGCCGAGGTCTACTCCGTGACCGGCGAGTGGGACATCATCGCCGTGCTGCGCCTCAAGGATTATCAGGATCTCGCGGACACGGTGACCGGCGCCATGGTCGAGATCCCGGGGATCGTCCGCACCAACACGCATCTGGCGTTCCGGGCGTACCCGCAATCGTTGCTCGAGCGGTCGTTTTCCGTCGGGCTGGAGGACGATCCCGAGGCGGGCGGGCAGGGGCCGAGAGAGTAGGGCGGGTCGCGACGCGGCGCGTGCTACAATCGTGGCGCGGCGATGCGATTTCGACCGGAGATCGACTACTATGAGGTTCTGCAGGTGCACCCGCGCGCCTCGCAGGACATGGTCAAAAAGGCATACCGCACGCTCATGGGCGAGATGGGTGCGCATCCCGATCTCGGCGGCGACGAGGAGCGGGCGAAGCTCATCAACGAGGCGTACACCGTCCTGGGCGATGCGGATCTCCGCGGCGCCTACGATCGCGCACGTGCGCGGCGGTCACCGCAGGGAGCGCCGCCGGCCGGCGGCGCCGGGGTCGACCACGTGGCCGCGTTTCTCCAAAAGATCGTGCTGTCCGCGGCGGTCGTCACGGCGGGCATGATGCTCGCGAGACTGCTTGAGAACCCCGTCTTGAGCCTGGCCGACCTCGTCGTCATGGTCGGCGTGCTCCTCAGGATCTGGAGCCAGGTGGCCGCGCTCGGGAGACGATGAGCGCCGGGAGCGACTATACTGGTGGCGGGAACCTCTCGCCCGCGCTGCTTACCACGACCTCGGTGACGCCTGACCGACGCGATGAGGGGGTTGCATTGAGCCGACACGACTTCCTTGCGGGTGCAGCCTCTTGGAATGCGCGGCCGCCGGCCGGCGCCGGCGGAATGGGCGGCGCGGGGAGCCGCCCGCCCGGCACCTCGTTCCACCGCGCAGAGGCGCTGGGTCCGGAGCCGGCCCGCATCACTCTTACCGTCAACGGGCGCCGGCACGACGTGATCGCCGACCCGAGGGCCACGCTGCTGGACACGTTGCGGGAGCGAATCGGGCTCACCGGTACGAAGAAAGGCTGCGACCGCGGTGAGTGCGGCGCCTGCACCGTGCACGTCAACGGAAGACGCATTCTCGCCTGCATGACGCTGGCCGTCATGCACACCGCCGACGAGATCACCACGATCGAGGGCATCGCACCGGACGGGCAGTTGCATCCTGTGCAGGCCGCGTTTATCGAGCATGATGCGTTCCAGTGCGGATACTGCACGTCCGGCCAAATCATGTCGGCGCTCGCGCTGCTGGATGAGATCCGCCGGGGCGAGCCGAGCGCGGCGACCGACGACGTCACGGCGCCTGCGGTAATGTTGAGCGAGCCCGAGATCCGCGAGCGGATGAGCGGCAACCTCTGCCGGTGCAGCTGTTACCCACAGATCGTGGCGGCGGTACGGCAGGCCGGTGACGCTGTCGCCGAGCCGTCGGGAGCGGGCTAATGGAGCCGTTCATCTACCGCCGCGCGACCGACGCATCGCAGGCCCTCGCCTTGGCCGCCGCCCCCGGGGCGATCTTCATCGCCGGCGGCACAGAGCTTCTGAACTGGCTCAAAGAGGGGATCGTCCGCCCTGGGACCCTCGTGGACATCAACGGGCTTCAGGATCTGGAGACCATCGACACGGCTCCGGGACGCCTGCGCATCGGAGCGCTGGCGCGGATGAGCGAGGTGGCGGCGCACCCGGCCGTCCGGCGCGACTACCCCGCCGTGGCCGAGGCGCTGGTCCGCAGCGCGTCGCAACAGCTGCGGAACATGGCGTCGATGGGCGGCAACCTCCTGCAACGCACGCGCTGTCCCTACTTCCGGGCCGACGCGCCGGTGCCGTGCAACAAGCGCGCGCCCGGCTCCGGCTGCGCCGCGCTGCGCGGCGCGGACCGCCACGCCGCGATCTTCGGCTGGAGCGACGCGTGTGTTGCGACCCATCCGTCGGATGTGGCCGTCGCGTTTGCCGCGTTGGACGCCGTCGTTCATGTCCAAGGTCCCCAGGGTGCGCGGGAGGTCCCGTTCGGGGACTTCTATCGCTTGCCCGGCGACCGGCCGCAGGACGACACCACGCTCCGCCCCGGCGAGCTCATCGTCGCGATCGAGGTGCCGGCTTCCGCGGTTGCGGCGCGCTCCCGCTACATCAAGGTGCGGGAGCGGGCGTCGTACGAGTTCGCGCTCGTGTCGGCCGCGGTCGGGATCGATCTCGACGGGGCAACCATCCGCAACGCGCGGATCGCGCTCGGTGGCGTCGCTCCAAAGCCCTGGCGCCTTCGGGTGGCGGAGCGGGCGCTCGCCGGCCGGCCGTTTACAGTTGCCGCCGTGCGGGCCGCGCTCGAGAGCGGCGCCTTCAGCGAGGCGCGCCCGAGGCGCGCGAACGGCTTCAAGGTCGATCTGGCCAAACGGGCCGTCGTGCGGGCGGCGGTCGGTCTCGGGGCGGGCGCATGAGGATCGGGAGCGAACTCAGCCGCAAAGACGGCCGGCTCAAGGTGACCGGGAGCGCCACCTACACCGCGGACACTCAGGTCCCGGGGTTGCACTACGCGGTGTTCGCCACGAGCGCGGTGGCAAGCGCAACCATCGAGGCGCTCGATACGTCCGGCGCGGAGCGCGCGCCGGGCGTGGTGTATGTGATGACGCATCACAACGCGCCCCGGCTCCGGCCGCCGGCGCCCGGGTTTGGCAGCATGACGTTCCTGCCCCTGCAGTCCGACCAGATCCGCTACGAGGGCCAGCCGATCGCCCTGATCGTGGCCGACTCGCTGGAGCGAGCGATGCACGCGGCGTCGCTTGTCCGCCCATCGTACGCCGTGCGGCCGGCGCAGATGAGCATGCTGGAGCGGTTCGGTCCCGACGCGGATGCGGCCGTCTTCGACACGCTCGAGACGGTGACGCAAGGGTACGACGAACCCGATACCCGCACCGGTGACCCCGATGCGGCGCTGGGGTCTGCGCCCGTGAGCCTCAGCCGCCGCTATACGATGGGATTTCGCCATCACAATCCCATGGAACCCTCGGCGACGATCGCCAGCTGGGACGGCGACCGCCTCACGCTCTACGATACCACCCAACACGTGTGGGGCGTCCGCAGCGTCGTGGCGGAGGCGCTCGGCCTCGCGGCCGATGACGTCCGGGTGGTGTCCCTGTTTCTCGGCGGCGGCTTCGGTTGCAAGGGCTTCGTCTGGCCGCACGAAATCCTCACCGCGCTCGCCGCTCGCGAGGCGCGCCGCCCGGTGAAGCTCGTCCTGACCCGGTCGCAGATGTACGCCGCGTGCGGCTACCAGAGCGCGACCGTGCACGATGTCGCGCTGGGGGCCTCGCGTGATGGGCGGCTCGTCGCCGTCGCGCACGACGTCGTCTACGCCAACGCCGTCCCCGAGGCGTTCCCGGAGTACGCCGCCGCGGGTACGCGTACCGTGTACGCCTGTCCGGCGATCGCCACCCGCCATCGGGTGGTCAAACTCAACACCATCCAGCCCACCGCGATGCGGGCGCCGAACGAGGGCATGGGCAACTTTGCGCTCGAGTCGGCGATGGACGAGCTGGCGTACGAACTCGGGATGGACCCGCTGGAGCTGCGGTTACGCAACTACGCCGAGCGCGATCCGACCACCGGCAAGCCGTACTCCTCGAAGAAGCTTCGCGAGGCCTACCATCTCGGTGCCGAACGGTTCGGGTGGTCGCGGCGGGCGCCGCACCCGCGCGCGGTGCGCGACGGGAACGATCTCGTCGGTTACGGCATGGCGACCGCGCTGATGACGACGTACCGGTTCCCGTCCGCGGCGCGGGTGCGGATGCGGGCCGACGGGTCCGTCGTGGTCGAGTCGGGGACCCAGGAGATCGGCACCGGCGTGCGCACCATCATGCCGCAGATCGCGGCGGACCGCCTCGGCATCGACCCCCAGCACGTCGAAATCGTCCTCGGCGACACGACCCTGCCCGAGGCCGGGGGCACGTTCGGGTCGTCCAGCACGATGGGGGTGGGGTCCGCCGTCGCGGACGCGGCCACCAAACTCCGCCTTGCGATCCTGCGCACGGCGATCGCCGACAAGGCCTCGCCGCTGTACGAGGCCCGGCTCGAGGACCTGGAGGTGCATCCTGACGGTGCCGTCACGCCAAGAGGCAGCCCAACCCGCAGGGATGCCTACGCGGCCGTCGTCGCCCGCTCGGGACGGGAGGCCATCGAGGCCGAGGGCAGCTGGGCGCCGGGCGGCGACGTGCTCGGCACCGGGGACTACGCGATGTACACGTTTGGGGCCGTGTTCGTCGACGTGCGGGTCGAAGCCGATTTCGGCATCACCCGTGTTGCGCGCTGCGTGGGCGCCTACAGCGCGGGACGCATCATCAATCCCAAGACCGCCCGCAGCCAGATGACGGGCGGCATGATCTGGGGCATCGGACAGGCATTGCTCGAGCAGTCGGAGACCGACGCCGAGCTCGGGCGCTTCGTCTCGAAGAACCTTGCCGGGTATCTCGTCCCGGCCAACGCCGATGTCGGCGCCCTCGAAGCGTACTTCGTCGATGAGGTCGATCCCCACGCGAGCCCGCTCGGCGCCAAGGGGATCGGGGAATTGGGAGCCACCGGGGTGGCGGCGGCGATCGCAAACGCGGTCTATCACGCCACCGGCGTGCGCGTCCGCGACCTGCCGATCCGGCCGGAGCTGCTCCTCGGTTGAGGTGGACCGGCATGCTCACTCAGCGCGCGGCGGGACCGTCCGCGTAGAGCAGCAGCACGTCGCATGGGGCGTGGTCGACCACGAACCGCACGGTCGGGCTGAGGTGACGCCGCGGAAACTTGGGCGGCCCCCCGGGCTTGGGCGGCGGGGGGCCGTGCCTGGACGGCGGGGTTGCGCTTCCCTCGGCGGCACCGAGCGCCACCAAGCCGGCTTCGACTTCGTACGCCGCGGCAATGATCTCGTGTTCCGGAATGCCGGTGCGCTGTAGACGGCGGACCGTGATCCCGGCCGGGAGGCGCGGCGCGGCCAGCGCCTCGGCGTCGGCGAGCATGCGTTCACCGGCCTCGGCGCCGAGCGCGCCCATGTGCCGGAGGCGGTGCTCGGCCCCGGCGGCGCGCCCGGCCAGGCCGCCGGCCGCGAGCCCGTACTCCTTGAGGGGCCGCGTGTCCACAACATGCAGGAGGCACAATTCCGTGTCGGCCCAGGCCAGCCGGGCCAGCACACGATCGAGGAACCGCTCCACCATCGCCCCGCTGACCGCGACCAGCACCCGCTTCATCTCAGGCCTCCTTCCAGGATGAGCGCCGCGAGCGCCGCCGCCAGCACGAGCGGAACCGTGACGGCGCCGATCCGGAGATACTCGAGCGCCGGTACCTCGACCCCCCGCCGGCGCACGGCCGCGAGCCAGAGTATCGTGGCGAGCGACCCTGCGGTCGTGAGCGCCGGGCCGATGTTGACGCCGATCAGCGTGGCGGCGGCGAGCGCCATCACGTCGCCGCGGGGCGCGAGAGGCAGGATGCCGAGCATGAGGAGCGTCATCGGAATGTTGTTGAAGACATTCGCGCCGGCGGCGGCGATCCCGCCGGCCGCGACGAGGCGCGCCGCCGGCGAGGCGTGACCGCCCAGGACGATCCGCGCGAACCCCGTCATGAGGCCGGCATGCTCCACGCCCCGCACGATCGCATCCATGCCCCACACGAACGGGAACAGGGACCACGAGATGCCCCGGGCGATCGCGGGGAGCGAGGCGCCTCCGGTCGCGACGGCGACGCCGGCCATCGCCGCGGCGGCCGCGAGCGCGACGGGCCAGAGCGGGCGCTCGGCAAGGCCTGCCGCGAACAGGCCCAGCAGCGACAGGGCCAGCACCGCGGCGGCCCCGCGGAAGAACGGCGTACGGGTGGCCACAGCCTTGGCGGGCGCCGTCGGGAGATTGCCCGCGAGGCGGTCGCGGAAGACCCACGCGAAGACGGCGACGTTCATCGCGACCGCCGCCGCGTCAGGCAACGCCATCGCCGCCGTGAACCGCCAGAAGGGCAGCCGGAGGCCGTCGGTCACGAGCAGATTCGTGAGGTTGCTCATCGGAAACACCAGCGAGCCGGTGTTGGCCACGAACGTGCAGGCGTACAAGTAGGGCAGCGGGTCCACCCCGAGTGCCGTCACCGTCGCGTAGACGAGCGGCGTGACGATGATGACGGTCACGTCGAGCGACAGCGCAGCGGTGACCGCCGCGCCGAGCACAAAGACGTTGACGAGGAGACGCCGTCCGCTGCCGCCGCTGGCGCGCGCCGCGTACGATGCCGCCCACGCGAACACGCCGGCGAGCTCCAGCGCGGCGGAAACGATCATCATGCCGAGGAGGAACAGGAGGATGCCGCCCGTCTCCCGCGCGACGGCGAGCAGGTCGGCCGGCGTGAGCAGACCGAGCACGGCGAGCCCGCCCGCGCCCCCGACCGCCGGCCAGGCCTCGTTGAGCCCCCGGGGCCGTCCGATCACGAGGGCCATCGCGGCGAGAAAGACGGCGAGGCCGAGGAGCGCCCTGACCGGGTGCTCCACTACAGCGGTGGTGCGTCGGGCGTGCGGGCCGTTGCGCCCTCGTAGGCGTGCGCGACGGACAGCAGGGTCAGCTCGTCAAACGGGCGCGCGGCGAGCTGCAGGCCCAGAGGGAGCCCCGCCCGCGTGCGCCCGCAGGGCACGGTGAGGCTCGGAAAGCCGACGAAGCTGAACGGCTTGTTCATCACGGGCGAGCCGGTCGAGGCCAACCCTTCGGGTGCCGGGCCCTTCGCCGCCGGGGTCGCGAGCACGTCGATGTTCCCAAACATCTCGTCCATGGCCGCGGTGAGCGCCGTGCGGACCTGTTGCGCGCGCACGTACGTCGGCGCGGGCACCATGAGGCCCGTCTCGATGCACGCCCGCAGCTTCTCCCCGTACTCCGCGGTGTGGTCCCGGTACCGGTCGAGGTGGACCGCGGCGGCTTCGACGTTGTGGATGATCTCGTGGGCGTCCATGCCCGCCTCGAACAGGTCGGGAAGGCGCACCTCCCGCACGTCGGCGCCGAGATTCGACAGCCCGTCGAGCGCGGCGCGGTACGCGGCGCGCGCCTCCGGGTCGACGCCATCGAGGAAATACCGGTCGGGCACGCCGACGCGCGGCCGCGCGCGTGGCCCGGCGTTCCCGGCGTCCAGGGCTGCGGCGTAGCGGGGCACCGGCGGCGCCCCGAGCGTAGTCGGGTCATGGGGATCCGGTCCCGCGATGACTTCAAGGAGGACCGCGACGTCGCGAACGGTGCGGGCCATCGGGCCGGGATGATCGAGCGTCCACGCGAGCGGGTGCACGCCGTACCGGCTCACCCGGCCGAACGTCGGCTTGAGGCCGACGATCCCGCAGAACGCGGCAGGCCGCACGATCGATCCTGAGGTCTGCGTGCCGAGCGCGCCGTGGCACATCCGCGCGGCGAGCGCGGCGGCCGAGCCGCTGCTCGAGCCGCCCGGCGTGTGCCCAAGGGCCCACGGATTTCGCGCGGGCGAGGGGTCAAACGACGCGAACTCCGTCGTGTGCGTCTTGCCGAGCAGGACCGCGCCGGCGCGACGCAGGCGGGCGACCGCCGTGGCGTCGTGCGCGGGGACGAAGCCGGCCATGAGCGGAGATCCGCACGACGTCTCGAGCCCGGCAGTGTAGAAGATGTCCTTCGCCCCAACCGGCACGCCGTGGAGCGGCCCCGTCACCGCGCCGGCCCGGAGCGCGGCCGCCAGGCGCTCCGCGTCCCGCCGCGCATCCTCGGCCACGACGCGCGCCCACGCCCGTACCCGGGGCTCGACCTGCTCAATCCGGCCGAGCGTGGACTCCGCCAGGTCGACCGGTGACAGGCGCCGTTCGCTCACCGCCGCCGCGGCGTCGCTGAGCGACAGCGCGTACGGCTCAGTCATCGGACCGCCGGAGCCGAGGGGCTCCGGCGGGCTCGACGTCGTGGGTTACCGGGGCGCGGTGCACGGCTTCGATGCGGCGGCGCGTGGCCTCCATCTCGGCCTCGAAGTACCGGCCCGCATCCGCGCGCACGCGGAGCAGGATCTCCAGCCACGCACGCGCGGCGGCGTCGCGCTCCATACAGGGGGGTTGGCGCCCGGAACGGAAGCTTCCTCCGCCATGCCCACCGTCGCGCCGCGTTCCGCGGAATTGCCGCTCGTGCTCGCGCTGGATCTCGGAAGCTCGTCCGTGCGCGCCATCGCCTACGACCGGCTGGGCCGCGAGATCGACGGGTCCGAAGGACGCGTCGCGTACGATTGGCGGTACACGTCGGACGGCGGCGTCGAGGCCGACCCCGAGCTGATCCTCGGCGCCGCGTTCACCGCGATCGACGGTGCGCTTGTGGGCCTCGGCCCGCTGGCCGCGCGGGTCGGCGCCGTCGGGGTCTCCACGTTCTGGCACAACATTCTCGGGATCGGGGACGGCGGGCGGCCGCTGACGCCGGTCTACTCGTGGGCGGACGAGCGAAGCGCCGGGGCGGCGGCGGCCCTGCGGCGCCGCCTGGATGCGGACGCCGTCTGGCGGCGGACGGGATGTGCAATCCACCCGAGCTATCCGGCCGCGCGTCTCGCCTGGCTTCGGGACGCGGATCCCGCACGCTTCCGCGCCGTTGCGCGCTGGGTCAGCATCGGCGAGTTCCTGGCACAACGATGTTTCGACCGCGCGGCGTGCAGCATCTCGATGGCGTCCGGCACCGGCCTCTTGGACCAACGGCAATGCACGTGGGACGAGGAGCTGCTCCAAGCGCTTGGGCTCCATGCGGGCAGGCTGTCGCCGCTCGTCGACCTCGATGCCCCGTTCGCCGGGCTGGCCGCGCCGTTCGCCCGGCGCTGGCCCGCGCTCGCGGGGGTGCCCTGGCTTCCCGCGGCCGGCGACGGGGCGCTCGCCAACATCGGCACCGGCTGCGTCGGGCCCGGTCGCGCCGCGCTTTCGCTCGGGACGACCGGCGCGATTCGCGTGCTCATCGACGCCCCCGTTCCCGACGTCCCGCGCGGGCTGTGGGTCTACCGCGCCGACCGCGCCCGTGTGCTCGTGGGCGGCGCGATCAGCAACGGCGGGAGCGTCCACCGCTGGATTCAGGACCGCACGGCCCTCGGTCCGCCCGAGGATGTGGAGCGCGAGCTCCGGACCCGCCCGGCGGACGGGCACGGGCTCGTGGTCCTGCCGTTCTTTGCGGGGGAGCGGGCCCCGGATTGGCCGCTCGTGGCGCGCGGGGCGATCGTCGGCATGACGCTCCGCACCGATCCCGTGGATCTGCTGCAGGCGATGATCGAAGCCGTTGCCTACCGCTTTGCACTGGTGTGGGAGCTGGTCCGGGATGCCGTCCCCGCGGTGCGGCAGCTCGTGGCCAGCGGCGGTGGAACGCGGTCCGCGGCCTGGATGCAGATCATCGCCGACGCGCTCGGACACGAGATCCTCGTCTCGGACGAGCTGGAGGGGAGCAGTCGGGGCGCGGCCGTGCTGGCGCTTCGGGCCCTGGGCGTGGAGCCCCCGGTCGCGGCCGGCGGGCGACCGTGCGCGCCGGACCCGAGCCGACACGGCCGCTACCGCGACGCACGGGCGCGGCAGCGACGCATGGAGGCCGCGCTCGCCTCGCTCGTGCCGATCGTCGCCGGCATGGGCCCGCCTGCGGATCGTGGGTCGTGACAGCGGATAGCTCGGAGCTTACAATAGGGGCGGCGGCGCGAGATCGCCGCCGGCGTCATCACCGCACCGTTCGAGCGTGTCTTGCATGATCCGCGGATTCCCCCGGTAGGTCTGGAGGCGAAGCATGGCGATCGAGACGGAGACCCTGGACACGCTGTGTATCAACACGATCCGCACGTTGTCCATCGATGCTGTGCAGAAGGCGAAGTCGGGGCATCCGGGCATGCCGCTTGGGGCCGCGCCGATGGCGTACGTCCTGTGGACCCGGCATCTCCGATTCAATCCGAAGAACCCCGACTGGCCGGACCGCGACCGGTTCGTGCTCTCGGCCGGACACGGCAGCATGCTCCTGTACAGCCTGCTGTACCTCGCCGGGTACGACGTGACGATGGAGGACCTCCGCCAGTTCCGGCAGTGGCGGAGCCGAACGCCCGGGCATCCGGAGCGGCACTGCGCGCCCGGCGTGGAGGTGAGTACCGGGCCGCTCGGGCAGGGCGTCGGCAACAGCGTGGGGATGGCGATCGCGGAACGGTGGCTGGCGGCCCGGTTCAACCGCCCGGGGCACACGATCGTCGACCACTATACGTACGTGATCGCAAGCGACGGCGATATCATGGAAGGCGTCGGCGCCGAGGCCGCTTCGTTGGCCGGGCACCTCCGGCTCGGCCGTCTGATCTGGCTGTACGACGCCAATCTCGTGACGTTGTCGGGGACCTCGTCCGTAACCTATACCGAGGACGTCGGGAAGCGGTTCGAGGGCTACCGCTGGCATGTGCAGCATGTCGCCGACGGGAACGATCTCGCGGCGCTGGACCGGGCGATCGCGGCGGCGCGCGCGGCCGAGGACCGCCCGTCCATGATCATCGTGCGCACGCACCTCGGATACGGCAGCCCCAACCGTCAAGACACGTTCCAGGCGCACGGCGAGCCGCTTGGGGAAGACGAGGTGCGGCTGACGAAGCGCGCGCTGGGGTGGCCCGAGGACAAGACGTTCTACGTGCCGGACGAGGCGCTCCGGCGGTTCCGCGAGGCGGTGCCTCGCGGCGCGGATCTCGAGGCGGCGTGGCAAAAGCGGCTGGACGCGTACCGTGCCGCGTTTCCCGGCGAGGCCGGGGCGTTCGCCCGGGCGTTCGCGGGAGCGATGGAGGACGGGTGGGAGGCGCGCCTGCCGGTGTTCGCGCCGGGAGACGGCCCGCTCGCCACGCGCGAGGCGTCCGGGAAGGTCATGAACGCGGTCGCCGGATCGGTGCCCGAGCTCATCGGCGGCTCGGCCGACCTGGACCCGTCGACCCACACCATGCTCAAGGGTGCGGGAGACTTCGAGAGCCCGTCGGCGGACGGCGCGCACGCCCAGGGGCGCGCCGGAGGGCCGTGGGGATACGACGGCCGCAACGTCCACTTCGGGGTGCGGGAGCACGCGATGGGGGCCGCGATCAACGGCATGGCGGCGCACGGCGGGGTCAGGCCGTTTGGGGCGACCTTCCTCATCTTTTCCGATTACATGCGGCCGAGCGTCCGCCTCGCAGCGCTGTCGGAGCTGCCGGTGATCTACGTGTGGACGCACGACAGCATCGGGCTCGGCGAGGACGGCCCCACGCATCAACCCATCGAGCACCTGGCCAGCCTCCGCGCGATCCCAAATCTGCTCGTGCTGCGGCCCGCCGACGCCAACGAGACCGTCGAGGCCTGGCGTGTGGCGCTCCAGCGCCGGGAAGGCCCGGTGGCGCTCGTGCTGAGCCGGCAGAAGCTGCCGGTGTTCGACCGGGCGAACCTCGGCGCCGCATCGGCGACCGCGCGTGGCGGGTACGTGCTCGCCGATGCCGAGGGCGGCAGGCCGGACGCGGTGCTGATCGCAACCGGGTCCGAGGTGGCGCTCGCGCTCGAGGCACGCGCGCGGCTCGCCGGCGACGGCATCCGGTGCCGGGTCGTGTCGTTGCCCTGTTGGGAGCTGTTCGAGGCGCAGCCCGCGGCGTATCGCGAGAGCGTGCTGCCGCCCGGGATGCGTGCCCGCGTCACGGTCGAGGCGGCGTCGACGTTTGGTTGGGAGCGGTACGCGGGGGACCGCGGTGTGATCATCGGGCTCGATCGCTTCGGGGCCTCCGCGCCGGGCGCGCTCGTGCTGAAGGAACTCGGATTCACGGTGGACCGCCTGGTGGCCGCGGTCAAAACCGCGCGGGAACGCAGTCGGGCCGCCGAGGAGGGGGCGTAGATGGCTCGGAGCGGACAGGGACCGGCAAAGAATCCGCTGCGGACGCTGCGGGAGGTCGGCCAGAGCGTGTGGCTGGACTTCATCGAGCGCGGCCTGCTGCGGTCGGGGGGCCTGGCGCGCCTCGTCGCGGACGACGGGATATCGGGCGTGACCAGCAACCCCACGATCTTCGACAAGGCGATTACCGGCGGGTCGGAGTACGACGCGCAGATCACGGAGCTCGTGGCCGCAGGGAAGGCGACGCCGGAGATCTACGAGGCGGTCGTGGTCGAGGACATCCGCGAGGCCGCGGACGTCCTGCGTCCGGTGTTCGACGAGACGCGCGGATCGGACGGGTACGTGTCGATCGAAGTGTCACCGCTTCTCGCACACGACACCGAGGGCACGATGCAGGAGGTCCGGCGTTGGGCGTCGCTCATTAACCGACCCAACGTCTTGGTGAAGATTCCTGCGACGGCCGAGGGCATCCCGGCGATCGAGGAGATGATCGCCGAGGGGCGCAACATCAACATCACGCTGATCTTCTCGCTCGACATGTATCGGCGCGTCATTGACGCCTACCTGCGCGGGCTGGAGCGCCGGGCGGCGTCGGCTGCCCCGCTCCACCAGGTCGCGTCGGTGGCGAGCTTCTTCGTGAGCCGGATCGACACGGAGGTGGATAAGCGCCTCGAATCCCGCATCAAGGCGGCGCCCGCGGACGCGGTCCGGCTGCGCGGGCTGCTCGGCAAGGCGGCGATCGCGAACGCGAAGCTCGCGTATCAGCTCTTCCGCGACACCTTCACCGGCGAGCGGTTCCAAGGGCTGGCCCGCCACGGGGCCCGCGTGCAGCGCCCGCTGTGGGCAAGTACGAGCACGAAGAATCCCGCGTACCCGGACCTGCTGTACGTGGAGGCGCTGGTTGGGCCGGACACCGTGGACACCATGCCGCCGCAGACGGTCGATGCGTTCCGGGACCACGGGCGGGTGTCGCCCGGCGCCGTCATGGAAGGCGTCGATGAAGCCGCGGCGACGTTGCGGGCGCTGGATGCCGCCGGCATCCCGTTCGACGACGTGACGCGGACCGTGCTCGACGCGGGGGTGCGCCTGTTCGCGGACTCTTTCAAGGAGCTGTTCGCCGGCCTCGAAGCAAAGCGGCAGGGCGTCGCCGCGGCGCGCTCGTGACACCGGCGGCCCCGGGCGCGTCACGGCACGGGCGGAGGGAGCGCAGGCGATGAGAGTGGGCTTCGTCGGATTTGGCCGCATGGGCGGCAACATGGTGACGCGCCTCATCCAGCACGGCCACGAGGCGGTGGTCTACGCGCGGCGGCCCGAAGTGCGTGAAGAGGCCGCGACGAAGGGCGCGGCGCCCGTCGCGTCGCTGGCCGAGCTCGTCGGGCAACTCCGGCCGCCGCGCGTGGTGTGGATGATGGTCCCGGCCGGCGACGCGGTGGAGCAGACCATCGCGGATCTTGCGCCGCGCCTCGCCGCGGGCGACGTGCTCGTGGACGGGGGCAACTCGTTCTACAAGGATTCGATCCGGCGTGCCGAGGCGGCGAAGCGCCGCGGGCTGCACTACGTCGACGCGGGGACCAGCGGCGGGATATGGGGCCTCACGGTCGGCTACTGCATGATGGTCGGCGGCGAGCCGGATGCGGTGCGCATCGTGGAGCCGCTGTGCCGGGCGCTCGCCCCCGAGGGCGGGTACATGCACGTGGGCCCGAGCGGCGCCGGCCACTACGTGAAGATGATCCACAACGGCATCGAGTACGGCATGCTGCAGGCGTACGCGGAAGGGTTCGGGATGCTGCATGCCGCGCCGTTCAAGCTCGACCTGCGCGCGATCGCCGCCCTGTGGAACCGCGGCAGCGTGGTGCGCTCGTGGCTGCTCGAGCTTGCGGAGCGCGCCTTCGCCGCGGATCCCGAGATTCGCGGCATCCGAGGCTACGTCCAGGACTCCGGCGAGGGCCGGTGGACGGTGCAGGAGGCGATCGAGCGCGACGTGCCCGCCCCCGTGATCACGCTGTCGCTCCTGCAGCGCCTCAGGTCCCGAGAGGAAGAGGACTTTGGCGACAAGGTGATCGCGGCATTGCGCCAGCAATTTGGGGGCCACGCCGTCCGGGCCAGCGGGACGTGACGAGCGGTCCGGGCCTGTGAGCCTCGCGTCCGCCACGTCGCCGCGCGACGTCGTCCGATCGCGCCGCACACCGGACCCGTGCGCCGTCGTCATCTTCGGGGCCACGGGGGACCTGACGCACCGCAAGTTGATGCCGGCGCTGTACCGGCTTGCGCGCCTCGGCCGCATCGCGCCCTCCTGCGCCGTCGTCGGCGTGGCGCGCAGGCCCAAGACCGACGAGGCGTTTCGTGCGGAGATGGCCGAGGCAGTGCTCGGACCGTCCCCATCGGCGTCGGCCAAGTCGGCATGGACGGCCTTTGCCCAGGGCGTGTCCTACGTGCAGGCGGAGTTCGGAGACGCGCCGGCGTACGATCGGCTCCGCGATGCGCTCGATCGGCTGGACCGGGAGCGGGGGACCGCGGGCAACCGCCTCTACTACCTGGCGACCGCGCCGGCGTTTTACCCCGACATCGTGCGGCGTCTCGGCGAGCACGGCCTCGTCACCCGGTCCGCGAGCGGTAGTGCGGGCGGGTGGGCACGCGTCGTCGTGGAGAAGCCGTTCGGCCGAGACTTCGCGAGCGCACAGGAGCTGAATCGTACGCTGCGCGATGTGTTTCGCGAGGGTCAGATCTACCGGATCGATCATTACCTCGGCAAGGAGACCGTCCAGAACATCCTCGTGTTTCGCTTTGCGAACGGCATCTTCGAGCCGCTCTGGAATCAGCACTTCATCGACCACGTCCAGATCACCGTCGCGGAGACGGTCGGCGTGGAGGGCCGCGCGGGGTATTACGAGCCGGCGGGCGTCGTGCGGGACATCGTGCAGAATCACATGATGCAGCTCTTGACGCTGGTGGCGATGGAGGCGCCCGTCGCCTTCGAAGCCGACGAGGTGCGCGAGGAGAAGGTCAAGGTGCTCCGGGCCGCGCGGCGGCTCTCCTCCGACGACGTCGCGCGCCACGTGGTCCTCGGGCAGTACAGCCGGGGAACGATTGGCGACGAGCAGATCCCGGGGTACCTGCAGGAACCGGGCGTGGTGCCGGATTCCCGCACGCCTACGTACGTGGCGATGCGCGTGCTCGTCGACAACTGGCGGTGGGCCGGCGTGCCGTTCTTTCTGCGATCCGGCAAGCGCCTGCCGAAGCGCGTGACGGAAATCGCCGTGCAGTTCAAGCGGCCGCCGCTGCCGATGTTCCGGGGCGCCGGCGGCCGGGAGCCGAACCTGTTGGCGCTCCGCATCCAGCCGGACGAGGGCATCTCGCTCCGGTTCGCGGCGAAGGCGCCCGGCACCGCGATGACGCTGCGCCCCGTGGACATGGACTTCGCGTACGCCGCGGCGTTCGGCGAAGGCGAGGAGCTGTCCGAGTACGACCGGTTGCTGCTGGATTGTATGCTCGGGGACGCGACGCTGTTTACGCGGCGCGACGAGGTCGAGGAAGCATGGAGCCTGCTCGCCCCCGTGCTCACATGGTGGGACGTGACCGCAGCGCCGTCCGTGCCGTTTCCGTACGCGGCCGGTATGTGGGGTCCCGACGCCGCCCGGACGTTGATCGAGCGGGAGGGGCGCCGGTGGCGCATCCCGTGACGCGGATCGCGGTGCACCCGGACCTCGACACCGCGTCCGCCGCCGCGGCGGACCAGTTGGTCGGGGTCGTGCAGGCCGCGGCGGCCGCTCGGGGCGAGTGCGCGCTCGCGCTTTCCGGCGGAACCACGCCCCGCACGCTCTACGAGATGCTGGCGGGCGAGCCGTATCGCTCGCGGATCCCGTGGCATCAACTGCTGGTGTTTTTCGGGGACGAGCGCTGCGTGCCCCCGGATGATCCACGCAGCAACTACCACCTCGCGCGGGAGGCACTCCTGGCTCGGGTCCCCGTTCCGCCCGACCGCGTTCACCGCATGCCCGCGGATGAGGCCGATCTCGACGCGGCGGCGGACGCCTACGAGCGCACGCTCCGGCGGCTGCTCCCGCGCGGCCGCGGGGGCTGGCCGCGGTTCGACTGGATCCTGCTGGGGCTCGGTGACAATGCCCACACGGCGTCGCTGTTTCCCGGGACGCCGGCCGTCCACGAGCGGCGGCGGGCGGTCGTGTCGGCCTACGTCCCGGAACTGCGGGCCAACCGGATGACGCTGACCCCGCCGGTCCTCAACGGCGCTGCGATGGTCGTGTTTCTCGTGGCCGGCGCCGGCAAGGCGGACGCGGTGCGGCGCGTTCTCGACGGCCCATGGGATCCCGACGCGGCGCCGGCGCAGGTGGTGCGCCCCGAGGATGGCGATCTCGTGTGGTTGCTGGATGTCCCCGCGGCATCGCGGCGCGTCGCCGCCGCGGACTCGTAGACGACCGGCCTTACGAGCGCGACGCGTGCTCCGCGGCGCGGGCAGGGAGGCGCCGTTTCAGCGAGAGCGTCGCGCCCTCACGATCGTGTCGAACCTCCCACGCGTCCGTAAACTGGTCGATGATGTACAGGCCCCGCCCGCGCTCAGCTGTCGGCGCGGGGAGCACGGGCGGCTCGAGCGCCCAACCGGCGCTCCGGCTCGTGACGTCGATCGTACACGCCGCGTCATCGGTGCGGAGCGTCACCGTGATGCGATCCCCGTCCGCGCCGCCCCCGCCGCCATACAGCACCGCGTTGGTGACCGCCTCGCCGACCGCGACCAGCAGCTCGTCGACGACGTCCTCCACGTAGCCCAGATGCTCTAGTTCGGGGCGGATGCGGCGCCGGGCTTCCCTCGGCGCGGTTGGCTGCCTTGCGAGTCGAAAGCGCATGTTGCTCCCCGGCGCGGTGCTCGTTGCCCCTTCCCGACGGAACACGCCACGAGGCGCCATCCCCGCGCGTGGTCCGCCGGAACCAGGGTTACTTCGTATTTACCCACCGCCTCGGGGGCGCCTTACAGCGCGCGCCGGGCGGGAATCTCGACCGCGCCCGCCCCTCCCGTCATGTTCCGGGCCCGGAGGGGCAGCAGGGGATTGCGGCCGGCGCGGAGGATTAGGTAGATCCTGGCAAACGGCTCTGACGTCCAAGATCCGGGACCGGTCGGGGAGGTGGGTGCGTGATGTGTCGCGCAGGCAGGCTTATTGTGATTCTATTTGTTGTGCTGACGGCCGCGCTGGTGCCGGCCGGCGTGCAACCTGGCCCGGCCGGCGCCGCCGCGACGACGCTCCGGATCGGATACTCGACGTGGGTCGGATACGGCCCGCTGTTCCTGGCCCGCGACGACCGGTTCTTCGACGAGGCCGGCGTCAACGTGGATCTCGTAAATATCGAGGACCCCAAGTTGCGGTTCGCCGCGCTCGCGGCGGGCAGGCTGGACGGCCTCGTGACGACGCTCGACACCATGAGCCTCTACTGGCGTCCGGACTTTCAGTTTCAGGCCGTGCTCGGCCTCGACGACAGCAAGGGCGGTGACGGCATCGTCTCCAAAGATGCGATCCGGAGCGTGCGAGATCTGCGCGGGCGCCGCGTGGCCGTGAATCGCGGCTCCGTCTCGGACTTCTTCCTGAACGTGCTGCTGCGCAAGAACGGCATGACGGAGAGCCAGCTGAACATCATCAACATGCGGCAGGATGATGCGGGGGCCGCGTTTCTGAGCGGGAAGGTGGACGCGGCGGTGACCTGGGAGCCGTGGCTGACGCGCGCCAAGCAGGCTCCGGGCGGGCACGTGCTCGTCGACAGCAGTCAGACACCGGGCCTCATCGTGGACGTGCTCGTCCTGCGGCGGGACGTCCTCGGGGCTCAACCCGCGGCCGTGCGAGGCATGGTTACCGGTTGGTACCGCGCGGTTGGGTACTGGAAGGCACACCCGGACGACGCGGACGCGATCATGGCGAAAGCCGTCGGCGGCTGGCTCAAGGACGTGAAGACGTTCAAGGAGACGCTGGCCGGCGTCCGCTACTACGATCAGGCGATCAACCGGCGGTACATGGCCTCCGGCGGCCAGATCTACACCACGGCGCAAAATGCGATCGACATTTGGAGATCGTTCGGCAAGATCACCGTGAAGGAGAGCGCGTCCGACCTGGTCAACCCGTCGTTCGTCAACGCGAGCATCTGACGGAGTCGTTGGTCCACCGGGCCGCGGGGTGGCCACGTACGCGTTTGACAACGAGTGGCGCGATGCCAGGGAGCGACTCCGCGGCCTGGAGCACCTCCTCGATCCCGGCTCGATCAGACATCTGGAAGCGCTCGCCGTCGGCTCAGGCTGGCACTGTCTCGAAGTGGGCGCCGGGGGCGGCACGATCGCCGGGTGGCTTTGCCGTCGCGTGGGGCCGGGCGGGCGCGTCGTGGCGACCGACCTTGAGACGCGCTTTCTGCAGGTGATGGATGAGCCCAATCTGGAGGTCCGTCACCACAACATCGCCTCGGACGACCTGCCCGAAGGCCAGTTCGATCTCGTGTTTGCGAGATTGGTACTCAAGCACATCCAAGAGCGTGAGCGCGTGCTGGGGCGGATGTTTGCCGCGCTCAGGCGCGGCGGCTGGCTGATGTGCGAGGATACGGACAACTCCTCGGTTGCACTCCTATCTCCGGGAGATGCCGCAAGCAATGAACTCTTCATGAGGGTTGAACGAGCGAAAGATGCGGCGATGGCCGCTCGAGGTCACGCGTACTGTGGGCGTCAACTGTGGGGGTTGTTCCACACGCTCGAGCTGACCGACATCCAGGCCGAAGGGCGTGTCCCCCTGCTCCGGGCCGGCACTGGTCCCGCGCGTTGGAAACGGCTCTCCGTGGAGCAACTCCGCGAGAACATCATCGGGGCCGGCCTGGCGACAGCAGGCGAGATCGAGGCCTATCTCACGCTGGTCGATTCTCCAGGGTTTGCGGCGCAGGGCTTCACGGTGATGACCGTCTGGGGACGGCGCCCCGCGTAGGCGGCGCTACGTGAGCCTCGCACGCACCGGCGGCGCGATCGCCCGGCGTCGCCGCGGCCCGCTCTCGGAGGTCCTTCGTCCCCAGGAAGCCATTCCACGGCGGACCTATCTGCGCATCCTCACGACGAGCGCGGCGGCGCTGATCGCCGCGTGGTGTGTGCTGACGTACGGCCGGCTCGTCGCGCCGCTGTTCCTCCCGAGCCCCACCGCGGTCCTGGCCACGGGCGTGGCGATGGCGCAGGATGGCACGCTGCTCCAGAACGCGCAGGCCAGCCTGCTCGTCATCGTGACCGGGTGGGCGCTGGCCGTGCTCGCCGGCGTCCCTGTGGGCGTGCTGATGGGCTCGTTCAAAGCGGTCGAAGCGCTGATCGAGCCCGTGATCGATTTCGTCCGTTACCTGCCGGTGAGCGCGCTGATCCCGCTGCTCATCCTGTATATTGGCATCGGCCCCGCGGAGAAGATCGCAGTGATCTTCATCGGGACGTTTTTCCAGCTCGTGCTCCTCGTGGCCGACGTCGCGGCGCACGTGCCGCACGAGCAGCTCGACGTGGCCTACACCCTCGGCGCGTCGCGGAGCCAGGTGATCCGGCGCGTCCTGCTGCCGGCGACGCTGCCCGGCGTGATGGACACGCTGAGGATCACGATGGGGTGGGCGTGGACGTATCTCGTGGTCGCCGAGCTTGTGTCCGCGGACCGCGGCCTTGGCTTCATGATCCTGGATTCGATGCGCGGGCTCTTCACCGACCGGATCTTCGTCGGGCTCGCCGTCATCGGCGGTCTTGGGCTGTGCTTTGACCTAGTGTTCAAATGGCTGCACCGCGTGCTGCTCCCCTGGTCGCCGAAGGCGTGATCCCGCCGCCGAAGCTCAGGCTACTCGACGTCACCGTGACCTTCCGGGCACGGCACGGCGCGCTGGTGCCGGCGATCGACCGCCTGTCGCTGGACGTCGCGGACCGTGAGATCGTCAGCATCGTCGGGCCATCCGGCTGCGGCAAGAGCACGCTGTTGCGGCTCGTGGCCGGGCTGGTGCGGCCGTCGTCGGGCGAGATCCGCCTCGACGGCCACGTGGTCGCGGAGCCCGGGGCCGACCGCGGCATGGTCTTCCAGTCCTACACGCTGTTCCCGTGGCTCACGGTGCAGGGCAACGTCGAGTTCGGCCCGCGCCTTCGAGGCATGCCCGACCGGCACTGCCGCGACGTCGCGTCCCGGTTCATCGAGATCGTCGGGCTCGCCGGGTTCGAGCGCGCGTACCCGAAGGAGCTGTCCGGGGGAATGATGCAGCGGGTCGCCATCGCGCGCGCCTTGGCCAACGACCCCGAGGTGCTGCTCATGGACGAGCCGTTTGGCGCGCTGGACGCGCAGACGCGCGTGTTCATGCAGGAGCTGCTCCTCGACATTTGGGAGAAGACCCCGAAGACGATCCTCTTCGTCACGCACGACATCGACGAAGCGCTGTTCCTCGGGGACCGCGTGTATGTGATGACCGCCCGTCCCGGGCGCCTGCGGGACGAGGTCGTGCTCGCGCTCCCGCGCCCGCGCACGCTGGAAATCGAGACCTCGGAGGCGTTCCTCGCGGCGAAGCGCCGCGTGCTGGCGATGGTCCGGGAGGAGGCGCAGCGCACCACGCCGGAGCCGTCGCGGCTCCGCGCCTAGCCGTCCGCGCCGTCGGCAGCCCGCATGGGCAGCACGAGGCCGTGGCGGCGCGCCGCCGCCTCGGCGTCCGGGTACCCCGCGTCCGCGTGGCGGACGATCCCGATGCCCGGGTCCGTCGCCAGCACGCGTTCCAGGCGGCGGGCCGCGTCCGCGGTGCCGTCCGCGACGATCACCATGCCGGCATGGAGCGAGTATCCGATGCCGACGCCGCCGCCGTGGTGCACCGACACCCACGTCGCGCCCCCCACCGCGTTGAGCAGCGCGTTGAGAATCGGCCAGTCGGCGATCGCGTCGCTCCCGTCGGCCATGGCCTCGGTCTCCCGGTACGGCGACGCCACGGAGCCCGTGTCGAGGTGGTCTCGCCCTATCACGATCGGCGCGCGTAGCTCACCGCGCGCGACCAGGTCGTTGATCGCGAGGCCGAACCGCTCGCGCTCGCCGTACCCGAGCCAGCACACCCGCGCCGGGAGTCCCTGAAACGGGACGCGCGCGCCGGCCAGCCGGATCCAACGCACGAGCCCCTCGTTCTCCGGGAACAGCTCGAGGACGAGCTCGTCCGTCCTGCGAATGTCGGCGGGCTCGCCGGACAGGGCCACCCAGCGGAACGGGCCCCGTCCCTCGCAGAACAGCGGGCGCACGTACGCCGGCACGAATCCCGGAAACGCGAATGCGTCCGCGACGCCGCCCTGAGCGGCCTGGGCCCGGATGTTGTTCCCGTAGTCGAAGGCGACGGCGCCCTGCCGGTGGAGCGCGAGCATCGCTTCCACGTGGCGCACCACCGAGGCCCGCGCGCGCTCCGTGTACTCCTGCGGTGCCCGGCGGCGGTACGCCGCCGCCTCGGAGACGGAGAGCCCCTCCGGGATGTAGCCGTCCAGCAAGTCGTGCGCCGACGTTTGATCGGTCACCACATCGACCCGGACACCGCGCCGCGCGATCTCTGTGAAAACTTGGGACGCGTGGCCGAGCAGCGCGATCGAGCGCGCCCGCCCGTCCCTGGCCGCCTGCGCGGCAACGCGCAGCGCGGCATCGAGGCTCTGTGTGGTCTCGTCGACCCATCCGGCGCGGGCCCGCCGGTCGATACGGGCCGGGTCGGCTTCGACCACGAGCGCCACGCCCCCGTTCATGGTGACGGCCAGCGGCTGCGCGCCCCCCATGCCGCCGAGCCCGGCGGTCAGCACGAGCCGCCCCCGCAGCGTACCCCCGAAGTGCCGCCGCGCCACCGCGGCGAACGTCTCGTAGGTGCCCTGGATGATGCCCTGCGTGCCGATGTAGATCCACGACCCCGCGGTCATCTGACCGTACATGGTAAGGCCGAGCGCTTCCAGCCGGCGAAACTCCGGCCACGTCGCCCACGCCGGGACGAGCATGGCGTTGCTGATGAGGACGCGCGGCGCGTCGGGGTGCGAACGAAATACGCCCACCGGCTTGCCGGACTGCACGAGTAGGGTCTCGTCGTCCCCGAGCGTCCGGAGGCACCGCACGATCGCGTCGAAGCACGCCCAGTTGCGCGCCGCGCGGCCGGTGCCGCCGTAGACGATCAGCTCCTCGGGACGCTCGGCGACCTCCGGGTCCAGGTTGTTCATGAGCATGCGGAGCGCGGCCTCCTGCTGCCACCCCCGGCACGAGCGCGCGGTGCCCCGCGGCGCCCGGACGATGCGGGCCCCGGGGCCGCCGGACGCCGTCATCGGATCCGCTCCCTGGTGCACCGTTGCGGTATTTCGGCAAGGGTTGGCGCCGGGTGGACCTGACCTCCGCTCCACGCACGACGCTTGACAAATCCGTCCATTCGGTTCGTCAGCAGCGCATGGAGGCTGAGGCCACGCACATGCGCCCATCGCGGGCGTCGACCGGAGGCGGCGCAAAGCCGCCGCAGGGGTCGAGGCCCTCGTTGGATTGGATTCATGAGGGCCGAGACCAACACCGCTCCGGCCAGGTCCGCTCGGCCCCTTCTACGCTTGTCGCACATTAGCGACGAAGCACTAGCCGCCGGGCGCGGGCCGCGGCCGCCCGAGTACGTCGGCGAGCGCGCTCACGAGCCGGATGTTGTCGCCGGCTGTGCCCACCGTCACCCGCGCCCACGTGGGGAGCTTCCATAGCGCCCCGGGGCGAATGATGACCCCGCGGGGGAGGAGCTGCTCGGCGACGTCTGCCGCAGGTCGGCCGAGGTTCACCAGGACAAAGTTGGCCTGGCTCGGCAGAGACTCGAGGTTCATCTCCGCGAACGCGCGACCGAGAAACGCCCGCCCCGCGCGATTGTTCTCGAACGCGCTGCGCAGGTAATCATCGTCCCCCAGCACCGCCTCGGCCGCCGCTTGGGCGAGCCGGTCCACCGCGAATGGCTCTCGCACCCGCTCCATGCACGCGACGAGGCCGGGTGAGGCGACGGCGTAGCCTACCCGCAGCCCGGCCAGCCCATAGATCTTGGAGAAGGTCCGGAGCACCACGAGATTGTCATGCCGCCGCGCGAGCGTGGGGCCGTCGGGAAATGCCGGGTCGTCCACCCATTCCGCGTACGCTTCGTCGAGCACGACGAGCGTGCTCTGGGATACGCGCGCCAGCAGCCGATCGATGTCGGGTTGCCCGACGATTGTTCCCGTCGGGTTGTTGGGGTTGCAGACGATGAGCGCCTTCGCCCCGTCCGCCGCTGCCGCCATGGCGTCGACGTCCACGCGCCACGCGGTAAGCGGCACCTCCACCGGCATCGCGCCGAGGAGCAGCGCCCGCGACGCGTACGCCGTGTACGTGGGCGCCGCGACGACGCAGCGGTCGCCGGGGTCGAGAAAGGCGAGGCCGAGGCACGTGAGGACGTTGTCCACGCCATTCGCGAGGCAGAGGTTCGCGGGCGTGACCCCGAGGCGGCCGGCGATCAGCCGTTTGAGCTCGGAGCAGTCCGGATCGGGGTAGTGATGGATGCGGTCGAGCGCCGCGATCAGGGCGCCGCGAGCCCGAGGCGACAGCCCCAGCGGATTCTCGTTGCTGCCGAGCTTGCTCGGCTCGCGGATCCCGTACCGGGCCGTGACCTCCTCCGCGGACCTGCCCGGGATGTACGGCTCAAGCCCCGCGAGCGCGCGGCGCGCGAGCGGGTGCAGCGTGTCCACGGTCGGCTCCCTTCCGACGGTCATGTAACTGGCCGTCCCACTGTTGCAGCGTCTCGGCCTCGCACCGATCCAGGTGGTTGGGTCGATGCCCGGTCACCACTATCCGGGCTGCCTCCGGAGCAGGCCGGACCGCCGTGCGGCAACGGTTTGCCCCGGGGGCCGGGTCACGCGCGGTCGGGCCACTACGGCGAGTGTACCATAGGCCCGGCTGGGCTCGGCGCGGTCGCGTTCGCACGCGGAGGCGCTCGACGGGCCCGGCCGCGCGGTTAGCGGCGTAACCTGCGGGGACGTGACGTGTGTCGCAGCACGAACGCCGCGTACCGGCGGAGCACCGTGACATCGACGGTCGTCGGCACGCCGGCCTGAGCGGCCCAACTCCGGAGCCGGTCGTCCGGTATCGACCCTACGATTTCCCCCGTCGCGATCGTCGTTCCGGCGGGATCACGGCGGTAGCGGCCGGATTCCTCCTCGACGCCTGCGTGGTGCGCTGTGTCGGCGGGCGAAAGCCGCCGGTCCAGCGCAGCCAGCAGTCGCATGTGCTCCCTGCGGAGATCGGCCGACGGCGGCAGCGACGGGCGCGCTGAGCCGCGGCGTCCAACCGGGGCGGCGGCGAGGAGCGCGTCGAGCGAAACGCCCAGGATCGCCGCCAGCCGCACCAGGTCCGCCAGGGCGAGACGTCGCTGGCCCATCTCGTACCGGTCGATCGCGCTCCCAGAGCGGCCAAGGAGCTCGCCGAGGGCCGCCTGCGACAACCCCGCGCGCACGCGCAACGCGCGGATCCGCTCCCCCAGCTTGGCGTAGAAGCGGGTCGCGCTGGACTCCGGCAGCTTGGCCCCTGACATTTTGTCGGACCGACGATACCACAGCGTACCCACATCTACAAGACAGTCTCTCGACATTCATTAGTCAATGTATTGACGGTTCGACAAGTCTGAGTTGACAAAATGGCAAGCTATGGTTAGCCTGGGCACGACCGGTTGGTTTCACCACGGCCGGAGGAGTCGCCCTAACCATGCGGGTGCGCCTCAAGCGCGCGTCGGTCGAGATGGCCATCCTTCGCCGGAACCTGACAAAGACGGCCCTGGCCCGATTGACAGGCCTCCACCGCACGCACCTGTCTGATTTGCTCGCCGGGCGTACGGCGCCCGGCCCTCAAACGCGCCAGCGCCTCCTCGATGTGCTCGGCGGGGAGTTCGACGATTACTTCGAGATCACACGGGACCGGGAGCGCAGCCCCGACGAGGAGCGGATCGAGCGGCTTCTCGAGACCCGGTATCTTGGCGCATCGGACGACCCCGCCGGACCGCGGAGCCGGTTACTGCGGTTACGCGATACGCTCCGTACCGGCGGTGCGCTCGCGGCAGAAGATCACATTTGGCTCGGTGTCGAGTGGAAGGCGGCGAGAAGCGGACGCCGGACCGGGTTCGCGCCGCGCGGTCCCCGCCGAGGGCGCTCGTAAGCGCGATGGGACGTCCCTCCCGGAACCGGGACACGTCCCCACCGAAGACGGGTGATCGGTTCCGTTCTGATCGGCTCCACGCAGATCCGGCTCCGGAGTACCCGCGTGTTGATCCACCACGACGCGGCCGCGCTGAGCGTGGCGCGTCCGCCCTCGCATGATGGCGTCTTGCGACTCCATGACCAAGACGCGGAGTCCCCCCTCCGGCCCGGCTCAGTGCGCTGCCCTGCGACGGACGACCGACACTGAGCATTAGCCAAGAGGGGGGAATGGACGTGAGCCGGAAGCTGCTCGGACTCGTCAGTATGATGACGCTATTGCTGTTTACCGTAGCGAGCTTACAAGTTCCTGCGTTCGCGGATACGACCCTGGTGGTGGTGACGCGATCAACCGTCCAGCCCGTGACCGTTCACGCGGATGGCGTGGCGTGTTTGACGGCCGACGACCAAACGGCGATCCGGGCGAACGTGGCCGCACGAGCGATGGCTGACGCGCAGGCGGCGTATTGGCAACAGCTCGGACACGCGCCGGATCCGAACATTTCGCTGCGGCCTGAGCTGTATGCGGATAGCGCGCGACATGCGTGGTATCCGCAGGCCGTGCAGATGTACCGTACTTACCTGATCGACGTGGGACGTCGGTACGTGCTGGCACGCGGCCCGCAATGTACGCAGGCCGTGATGGCGTTTCTGCGTGGTTCCGGCGTGGTGCTCTTGGATGAGCGGCAGTTGTTGGCGGAGCTTGAGCTGGGTGGCGACGGCGACGTTAACAGCAGCGGCAATGAATCTGTCGGGTTCGAAAACTCGCCGGACGGCAATAACGGTTCCCCCGCTTGTTGTTTCAGCGCCAGCGATTGGAATGCGATTGGGCTCGCAGCGTACAGCGGCGCAGCGTTCACGGCCGCGTTGGCGACGTTGGGGATCAACACGAACAACTTGTCGAACAACCCGACGTACGAGGCGGTGCTGGCGGCACTTGGTTACGCAGCCGTCGGTGTCCAGCAGTTTATTGCGACCGTTGAAGAGATGGCGATGAACGGCGGCAATGGCAGTAGCGGCGGTAGCGGCGATGGAGGATCGAATTCAAATCACTAGGAGGCGGCCATGAGGCTGTATCGGCCGTGGAAAGAAGGCGGGTATCGTGACCACGCCGCCGTGGTGCTCCTGGGCCTGTGGGTATGGTGGGCTATACTGCCGCACCTGTGGTATGAGCGCTTGATCGTCACGGCGATCATGCTGCCGCTCGGGCTGTGGTTGCTTGAATGGCACCGTTGGGGTTTGCGACGGTAACCAAACGGTGCGCGTGACAGGGCGGCGATGGTGATTGCGATGGGGTCCATGCGATGGGATACAGGTGGGTTGCCTTGGATGTTCACGGGGTTCCCTGGGTCGTGCGTGGCATCGTTGCCGCGATCATCCTGCCGTTCGGTTTGTGGCTGACCGAGTACCATCGGTGGTGGCGGCACTAAGGCGTAACTAGAGCGTAATTGAAATCAGCGGGGACGGGCGGGCGGACAGATCACCCGCGCGTCCCTGTTTCGCGAGGAGGTATCGCATGGTGGTGTTGGCAGAGAGTATGGCCGAAAGCGTGCGGCGTCCCGACGTGTGGGCAACGAGCGGGTCGTGGTACACGCTGGCCCGGCTACTGGCGCTTGCGTTATGGCTGACCGTAACTATCGTGCGGCCCATCGGATCGGCGTCGCAGATGCAGCAAGAGCAGCTGGACAAGCGAAAGTGACCGCCGAGTCCTTTCAACTTCGCGTGAGGTGGGGTACATGCGGTGTATCGACCGTGGCGTGACGGCGGGTGGCGGGACCATTGCGTCCATCCTGACCATCGGCATGATTGCATATGTGGGCCCCCCGCTAGTCACGCACGAATACCGGCCTGGAGCGCTTCTCGTGGTGCCGGTACTCTTACCGGTTATTCTCTGGCTGTCAACTGCCGTCGTTCACTCACGACTTTCGGCCACAGGTCCTGGTCGCGATTCTCCTGGCAGGACCTGTCGTGCTGTGGCTGAGCTTCGGCCCGGACGCGCAACGCCCGTGATGGCATAGTCTTGCAACTCACGGTGGGCCCGTGCCCCACGGCGGGCCCACCGGCCGAAGGCCTGCTCATCCCACGGAGGCTGAAATCACGTCGACTCTTCGCCGCCTCTTAGCGTCCCTCCACCCGTTCCTGTCGGCACCGCCCTCATAATAAACTCGACGAGGTGCGGGTGCCTGTACGCTGTCCCGGCGGCAGATGCGCGCGAGCCGCGGTCCTCGTGGAGGCGCCCCCCGGCTCTCCGTCGCGACGATAGGCTTCGTAGAGCGCAATGGAGAAGCCTGAATGCCGAGGAGGGTAGACGCGTGCGGGTTTTGATCACCAATGACGATGGGATCGAGAGTGAAGGCCTCCATGCCCTCGTCCGCGCCTTTGCGCCGACGTATGAGGTGTCCGTGCTCGCGCCGAGCGACGACCGAAGCGCCTCGAGCGCGGCGTTGACCGTTCGCCGAGATCTCGAACCGCACTCCGCGGTGGCCCTGGTACGCCTCGGGGCAGTGGCCGCGTACCACCTCGACGCCACGCCGGCAACCTGCGTCGTGCTTGCGGCCGGCGGCGTTCTCGTGGCCCGTCCCGACCTTGTGGTATCGGGGGTCAACCCCGGCCCGAATCTCGGCTCCGACATCTACCTGTCCGGTACGGTGGGGGCGGCACGTGTCGCCTCGACGCTGGGCATCCCGGGTATCGCGGTGTCGTGCCGTCGCGATCCGGCCGGGCCGCCATGGGACACTGCGGCGCGCCTGGCTCTTCGCGCCGCCGACCTCCTCCGTGACGAATCCGGCGGACCCGGGCCAATGGCCCCCCGGGCACTCGTGAACATCAACGTGCCGTCGGCCGACCCCGGAGCCGTCAGAGCCACCATCGTGGCGGGGAGTCATGTCATCGAGCCCGCCGTGGTCAAGCATGTGCACGAGCAAGGCGAGCCCCGGCGCCTCCTGCGGCTCGAGTTGCGGATCCAGACGCCGCCGGCGCTGGAGCCCGGGACGGACACGTTTGCGTTTTTCTCGGGAGATGTCTCGGTGTCGGTGTTGAGCCACGCCGGCAGCCGGACGGCGACGCTGGCTGGTCGCGACGGGCTCGATCTGGCGAAGGCGCTGGCCCGTCATCTCGGAGGCGAGGCGCTCCAGCCCCACGGGTTGCGGTAGCTGTTTTGCCGGTGCCGCGCGTGCACCGGCGCCCCCGATGGGCGTCCGGTGAGCCGCGCGGCCTGAGGCGCACCTACCTAACTATCCCGATCTATCCTGCGAACTATCCTCCTAGCCGACGGATCTATCCCGCTCCAGCCTACGGAATCCGTCACCCCGCTATGATGCCCGCGCAACGGTCATTTGACACCGTCTACCGGCGGGACTATACTCGGCTCTAAGTTCATATCGGTGTTGTCGTCGCGGCAGGACCGTTCGTCGATCGCATCGGCGCAGGAGCACACGGCAGCAAACGACGAGGCGGCCGTCCAACCAAACATCGTGGTAGTGCGCGGCGGTGGTCCACGAAGCCCGGCCGGGGAGCGCGCATGGCTCCCGTGCGGGGCTTCTGTGTTTTCTGTAACGTCGCGCAGCGCACGGAACAAAACAGACGGGCGAGCCGTTCGATGCGAACAAAGCGAGTCGACAGGACTGTTCGATGCGAACGCGGCGCACACGAACACGCTGGATGCGTGGGACGTCGTGATGCGCGACGGGTAGGAATGTAGTGCAGACGGGAATTTAGTGAATGGCGATCGAGTGGTGGGGAAGTCAAGTAGTGAAGTGGCACAGGCGGGCGATCGAATGAGGTCCTCGAGGAGTCCGGCGGCCCCGCGGACGGCGACCCTCGAAGAATCGGGTGAGCAAATGGGAGATATCACCACCGTAGAGACGTACCTGACCGCAAGCCGACGCGATCGACGCCTGACGCGCACGACGCTGCACTACATCGCGGACATGATCGATTATTTCGGCAAGGCCCGCGTGTTCGAAGGCGTCTACGGCATGGACAGCCAGCTGGACCAGATCGTCAGCTTCTTCCGCGGTTACGCGATGAGCATGGAGCGGCGGTTGCTCCTGCTCGTCGGACCGCAGGGGTCCGGCAAATCCATGACGGTGGACCGGCTGAAGCGCCGTCTCGAAGAGTATTCGTACAAGCCCGACGGCCAGCTGTACGCGATCGAGGGCTGCCCGTTTCATCAGCACCCGTTCGACTTGATCCCGCCGGAGGCGCGGGAGGCGGAAGGCCTGTGGTGGCACGAGGAAGCGGTGCCGTGCCCGGTGTGCGAGCGTCAGGTCGTCGCCCACGGCGGCTGGCAGAAAGTCCCGGTGCGCCAGATTTTCATCTCCGCCCGGGACAAGATCGGCGTGGCGAAGCATACGCCCACGGACCTCCGCCGCGAAGACATCACGAACTTCGTCGGCAACATCAACTTCGCCATGCTCAAGGAGCGCGGTTCCACGTACGATCCGGACGCCTACGACTTCGAAGGCAAGGTGATCTGGGCGAACCGGGGCGTGCTGGACTGGACCGAGGTGTTCAAGAGCCGGCGGCAGCTGCTCTCGCTCCTGCTCGAGCTGATCCAATCGAAGCGCATCGATCTCGCCAACTTTCCGACCGTCCACGTTGACACGGTCGTAATCGGCCACACCAACTACCCGGAGTACAACGTGTTCCTCTCCGAGGACATCATGGAGCCGCTGCGCGGCCGCATACACAAGGTCGACTTTCCGTACAACGTGGATGTGGGCGGTGAGACGCGCATCTACGGCGCCCTGGTGGAGCGCGCCAATCGCGTGCGCGGCGAGGAGAAGCACGTGCCCGCGGATGTCTACGCGCTCGCCGCCACGTATGCGGTCAAGACCCGCCAGGAATCGGCCGGGCTCAAGGGCTTGTCGCCGCGGTTCTTCGAGGACGCATTCTCCCTCGCGTACACGCGCGCCGGGCGGTGCATCGACCTCGAGGTCATCACGGACGCGGTGGAGCGGACCTTCGAGCACCAGTCGATCAAGGATCTCAATCAGAAGGACCTGCTCAAGCTCTTTGAAGAGACGAAGGTGGAGTTCATCAACAAGAAGGTGGACGTGATCGTCGAGGAGATCGTCCCGAACCACTTCTACGACTACGCGCAAAACCTGTATCTCAACTACCTCGACGTCGCGGCGCGGAGCGTGCTGGGCGAGGCGCTGTCGGACAGCGAGAAGGAGATGCTGGACGAGGTCGAGGGCGTGCTCGTACAAAAGCGCCAGATCAGCCGCCAGGGGCGCGTCGCGTTCGAGAACGTGCTGCTGGAGCGGCGGGACGAGCTGCGCCGCATGAGCTACCGCGACAACGAGCACCTCGCGGGGGCGATCAACGAGGTCGTGTTCAACAAGATCAAGAACTGCCTGCGCCTCTACGAGAAGACGGAAGAAATGGACCAGAAGAGCCGCGACCTGCTCGACGTGCTGCAACGGAGCGCGATCGAGGAGCATGGGTACTGCCCGTCGTGCGCTCCATCGCTGTTCAAGATCATCGGGCGGAGCTTCTAGGGCGCGGCGCGGAGGCGTGCCATGAAGATCCATCGCGGGCGTATCGCCCAATACAAGCACGACGCGCTGCTGCGCGACTACCTGAAGCAGAACCTGAACGACCTGATACAGCAGAAAGAGCTGATCACGAACGGCAAGGTGAAAACGCAGATCGCCACGCTCGACCTGCCGACCCTCAAGTTCGGGGAGGAAGCTCAGTACGTCGCACAGGGCGGCGGCGGGAGCGGCGGGGCGGGCGGCGCGGCCGGGTCGGGCGGCGATGAGGTGCAGGCACTCGGCGGCCTGCTCGGCGGCGACCACCACGGCAAAGAGCTGACCGTGGAGCTGGACTTCGACGAGTTCGTTCGGCTGGCACAGGAGGTGCTGCTCGACGAGCTGCGCCTCCCCGCGTTCCACGAGCCGACCCGGTCCGGCGAGGTGGAATCCCAGGATACGCCGGAGTTGGACGACCTGGACCGGATCGGTCTCCGGTCGGATCTGAACCTCGAGGAAACCATGGTGCAGAGCCTGCTGCGCAACGCGCGCGAGCAGGGCCGCTTGGAGTACGACGTGGACGTGCAGCAGGACGGGTGGTATTTCATCGAGGACCCCACCACGTTCCGGAACCACCGCTCCGTGGAGATCTACGTGCTCGACATCTCGGGGTCGATGCGGGGCGAGTACCTCGCGCTCGTGCGCAAGACGATCTTCGTCCTCTGGCACTACCTGGAGCGGCGCTATCCCACGAACCTGCGGCGATACGTCGTGTTCCAGGACGTGGCGGAGGAAAAGGGCCGGGACGAGTTTTTCTGCGTGGAGTCGAGCGGCGGCACGCACATCAGCACGGGGTTTCAAAAGGCGGTGGAGTTGCTGGCGGGCGTCACCGAGTACGATAAGTTTTTGTTCATCTTCACGGACGGCGAGACGAGCTCCGGCGACTTCGATGTCGCGAAGCGCGCCTATGAGGAGGCGCTGGGGGCGTTCGACCTCGTGACCTACGGCCATGTCAACCCCGGCGGCCGGGGCGTGGGCGGGTTCAGCGAGTACGTGCAGGAGGCGGCGCGGTCGAGGCCGGGGGCGGTGTTTGCCAATCTCGTCGATCTCGACACGATCCGCGCGGCGATGCGCGACTTCCTCGGGCGCTTCCAGGCGCCGGCGGCATCGCCGCGGTGAGCGGATGATGCTGAGCGAGTACGAGCCGGTCATCCAGCGGCTGGAGGGCCTGGCCTCCGATCGCGGCCTCGTGTTCGACCCCGTGATCTTTCAGATCACGGACAGCGACGAGATCGCGGAAGTGGCGAGCATGGGGCTGCCCAACCGGTTTATCCACTGGTACTGGGGCGGCGCGTACAAGGAGCTCGTCACCCAGCAGAACAAGGAAGTGTTTACGATCCTCGAGCTGGTGCTCAACACGTCGCCGTCGCACGCGTTCCTGCGGAGCACGAACACCTATCTCCAGAACGTCCTCGTCATCGCCCATGTGCTCGGGCACGCGGACTTCTTCACGAACAACCACTGGTATCGCAAGTCCGACAAGAACATGCTGAACCACACAGAGCAGCATGCGCGGCTGATCCGGGCCTACGAGCGGCGGTACGGCGCGGAGCGCATCGAAAAGCTGCTGGACGCGCTGCTGACGGTGGCCGCATCCGTCAACGCGTTCGAGCGCAGCCCCAACGAGCGCCGCAAGCGCCTGATCTACTTCCTGGAGGAGCGCGCGCCTCTCGAGGAGTTCGAGCGCGTCCTGGTGGACGCGCTCCGCGAGGAGGCGGAGTACTTCGATCTCATCCAGCGGACGCACATCATCAACGAGGGGTGGGCGACGTTTGTCGAAGCGGAGCTCCTCACCCGGCTCCTCACCGCGCGGGAGTGGGCGAGCCTCTCCGTGCAGCTGTGCAACCGGCCGGCGCCGTACACGATCGGGTATACGCTGTTCAAGCACGTGCGCGACCACGGCGGGTTTGAGCGCGTGCTCGAGATCCGTCGCTTCTACGAGGACATCACCTTGATCGACGAGGCGCTGACGGAGGAGCTGGTGCGGCGGCTGGACCTGTTCGTCTACGACCCCAAGGAGAAGCAGAAGAGTTACGACCTGCAGAAGGTCAAGGACATGCTGATCGCCCAGAAGCTCTACAAGGGAGAGCCGCGGGTGGAGGTCGATCCGGCTTCGCAGGGGCGGGATCTCATGCTCGCCCACATGGACGAAGACCGCAAGCTCGAGCCGAAGCGCGTGGGGTTGTTCCTGAAAGCGGTTCACACACTGTGGCGCAACCCGGTGAAGCTGCGCGCGAACGGCAAAGTGTATACATACGATCGGCGGGGACTCTCCTCGACGTAGCGGCTCTGTTATAATGGGCACAAGCCGCGCGGATCGGGCACTACGGAGGCGGTGCATGATCTGGATGAAAGTACGCACTGTGGCGATGGACCAGCAGATGAACCCCGTGGTGTTGCTCGTCGATCAGGCCGAATCCCTGGCGCTCCCCATCTGGATCGGTACGCCCGAGGCCCAGTCGATCGCGCTCGAGCTGCAGGGCGTCCGGATGCCCCGGCCCATGACGCACGACCTGATGCGGGCCATGCTGAAGCACCTCACGGTCAGCGTGAACCGCATCGTCGTGACCGATCTGCAAAACGGCACGTACTTCGCCGAGATTCACCTGAACAGTCACGGCGCGGAGGTCGTGGTGGACTCGCGGCCGAGCGATGCGATCGCGCTCGCGCTCCGCGCCGAAGCGCCGATCTACGTCGAGGAAAAGGTCGCCGCGACGGCGATCCCGCTCAAGAAGATCAAGGCGTTCGACGAGCACGAAGTCGAAGAGTTCAAGCGGTTCCTCTCCACCGTCAAGCCCACGGATTTCCTCAAACCGCAGAAAGACCGCAAGCTGGAAGAGTCGTAGGCGGCCGCGTCTAGGCCAGCACGGCGCCGCCCGAGAGGACGAGCGTGTGGCCGGTCATGTACGCGGCGGTGTCCGACGCGAGGAAGACGGCGGCGCGGGCGATCTCTTCGGGGCGCGCGAACCGCCGGAGCGGGATGCGCGCGGTGATCTGTTCGCGCTCGGCGATCGTCCGGTCCGCGTGGAACGCGGTGTCGGTATAGCCGGGCGCAATGGCGTTGACGCGCACGTGCGGCGCGAGATCGCGCGCGAGGCACTTGGTGAGCATCAGTACGGCGGCCTTGCTGACATTGTAGTGCAGCGCGCCGGAGCCGGGCTCGATGGCGCGCATCGATGCGATGTTGATGATCGCGCCGCCTCCCTGCTTGAGCATGGCCTGCCCCGCGGCGCGCCCGGCGAAAAACGGGCCGGTCACGTGTACCGCCATCATCCGGGACCATCGCGCCGGGTCGATCTGCCAGAGGCCCGCGCGGTCCACGACGCCGGCGTTGTTGACGAGGACATCCACCCGGCCGAATAGCTTCAGCGCCTTGGCGATCAACGCCTCGGCCTCCGCCGGCTCGCCGACGTCGGCCTGAACCGCCACGGCTCGGCCCCCGCTCGAAATGATCGCGTCCGCCACGCCGCGCGCTTCGGCAATCGAGCGGGCCGCGTTGACCACGACCGCGGCGCCGTCGCGCGCAAACGCCTGCGCGATCGCGCGGCCGATGCCGCGGCTCGAACCGGTGACCACGATCACGCGATCGCGCGGCCGCATCACGACCGGGGAGGCGGGGGCGCGGCGCTATCTGCGAACCGGGCGCGCGACGCTGCTTCCACGCCGCGGATGACGTCCTCGTAGTCCCTGAGCACGCGGGCGCGCGCCGCGGCGATCTCGGGGAGCCGGCCGGCGGCGGCCGCCGGCACGCGGTCCTCATCGAGCACCTGCGCGCGGGCGTCCGGCGTGACCAGCACGTCGACCTCGAGATCGTCCCACTCCACGCGCTCGCGGTCGATACGAGTCGCCCCGCTCAGGTTGAAGTAGTACGCGAGCGTCCGGCCGTCGGGATCGATCCAGTGGTAGACGTTGTACGGCCGGTCGATCCAGTAGTACGCGACGGTGAGCGTGCCGCGGGGCAGCGCGACGCCGCCCACGGCGCCGGGGCGCTCCAGCGTATAGAGGAGGACCGCGTGGTCCGCCGCCACCTCCGCGGCGCGGCACGCGTACGTCTTGGTCGCGCCCCCCAGCGTGCGCTTGATTTCGAGGACCTGCATGCCACAGGATTTTCCCCGGGGATGCCGGTCCCCTCCGTCGAGCAGCCCTGCGCACGCCATCGCGCGCGCGAGTCTGAGACGCGGCGATGCGGGGCATGCTGGGTACGAACCTGCGCGGATTGTGTCCGTTGCCGGAAGGAGCGCGGCGCATCGGCACGAATACGCAGCGGGGCACTGCAAGGGGGCGGATACGGTCCCGGTTGGTGTGGACCGGCCGGATCGGGCGCGAGGGCGGGCCGATCCGCTACAGAACATGAGCGGGAGGCACGCGTTGACGACGCGGCACCTGGGTCTAGCACTGATCGCGTGCGGATGCGCGGTGCTCGTACCGCTGGCCGCACGCGCCGATGCAGCGTCGGAATATGTGGTGCAGGCCGGCGACACGCCGTGGTCGATCGCGGGCCACCTGCACATCGGGGTTCGCGACCTCCTCTCCGCAAACCACCTCGGTGGGCACTCGACGATCCGCCCGGGACAGCGGTTGATCGTGCCGGGCCCTCAGGGCGCGGCGGCGCCGTCGCATTCCGCATCCACCGCGTATGTCGTCCGGCCGGGTGACACGCTCTCCGGTATCGCGGCTCATCTCGGTCTCGGCGTGAACGCGCTGGCGTCGGCCAATCACCTCGCGCTCACGACGCCGATCCGGTCCGGCGAGGCCCTCGCGGTTCCCGCTTCCGCGGCGCCCGCGCACGCGGCAGCCGCCTCGTCGGAGGCCTCGTCGCCCGAGCATCACGCTCAGGCGGCGGCGATCATCAAGCCCGCCCCCGCGGGCCCGACGCCGCCGGCGCCGATCGTCGAGACGCGGATCCTCTCCACGCCCGTCCGTACCGCGCTGCCGTCGCGCGGTGCCGCGTTTACGTCCGCGGTGGTGCGCACGGCGCTGCGGTACCTGGGGCGGCCGTACCGCTGGGCCGGCGTCGGAAACACGGGCTTCGATTGCTCCGGTCTGGTGGAGTCTGTGTTCGCCGCGGTCGGGCTCAGGTTGCCGCACTCTTCGTACGGCCAGTTCCAAGCCGGCATCGCCGTGCCGCGTTGGGCGCTCGCGGCCGGGGATCTCGTCTTCTTTCACACCTACGGATCCGGTGCGTCCCACGTGGGGATCTACCTCGGCGCCAACCGGTTCATCCACGCCGAGAGCCGGCGCGGTGTGACCGTGTCCTCCATGCTCGAGCCGTACTACTCTGTGCGCTACCTCGGAGCCCGCCGCATCTAGCCCACTCCATTCATGAGCGCCGGCAGGGGCCGCTCGCATCCAGCGTGTGCGCGTCGTCGTGTGAGGATCGCCGATGCCGAGCACGCGGCGGCGCCCCGGGGCGCAGGGCCCCGGGGTGAAGAGCGCGTGCGCCCGCGCCTCACGGCGGCGATCGCGCTCGGGAAGGCCACCGCGACGTTGAGCCGGGCGCTGGGGTGGGGCGGCGGGACCACCGTCCCAGGCCGGGTCGCCCGCGTGGTCGAGCCCAACGTGGTCGCGCTGCTCTCCGCGCGCCTCCGCCTGGGCAGCGTGGTGGTGGCGGGGACGAACGGGAAGACCACAACCGCGCACCTGCTCGCGCATATCATGCGGGCACGGGGGCGTTCCCCGGTCCACAACCGCGCCGGCGCGAACCTGGCGGCCGGCATCGCCTCTGCGCTCGTGGCGCATGCGGACGTGCTCGGCCGTCCACGCGGTGATCTCGGCATTTTCGAGGTCGACGAAGCGACGGTGCCGCGCGTCGTGCCGGCGATCGCGCCGCGCACCGCGGTGTTCCTCAACCTGTTCCGGGATCAGCTCGACCGCTATGGGGAGATCGACGCGATCGCCGGGCTGTGGCGGTCCGGGGGCGCGGGGTGGGCGCGCGATCTCGGGGTCGTGGCCAATGCCGATGATCCGCTCGTGGCCGACGCCGTGCGCGACCTGCCGGGCCGGCTCGTGCCGTTTGGCATCGAGGACGAGCGCCACGGGCGTCCCGCGCTGGAACACACGGCCGAGGCCCGATACTGCTACCGCTGCGGGACCGCGTACGTCTACACCGTCACGTATTTCGGCCACATGGGCCGCTGGCGGTGCCCGGGGTGCGGCGCCGCCCGCCCCGAGCCCGAGTTCACGGCCTGCGACCTCGCCCCGCTCGCGCCGGACGGCAGCGAATTTGCGATCCGCGAGCGGGAGACCGGCGGCGTCGCGCGGGTCCGCACGGTTCTGCCCGGCCTCTACAACGTGTACAATGTGCTCGCCGCGGTCGCCGCGGCGCGCTCGCTGGGCGTGCCGCTTGATGCGGCGGCGGCGGCGGTCGCGTCGTTTGCGCCCGCCTTCGGCCGCGCAGAGCGCGTCCTGGTGGACGGTCGCGAGGTGCGCCTCCTGCTCGTCAAGAATCCGGCAGGGTTCAACGAGGTGCTGCGCGTCGTGCTGTCGGAGGGGCCGCTGCCGGTCGTGCTGATCGCGATCAACGACCGGACCGCGGACGGGCGTGACGTCTCGTGGCTCTGGGACGTGGACGCGGAGATGCTGGTCGGCCGCGCCACGCGCGCGGTGGTGACCGGGCTCCGCGCCGGCGACATGGCGCTCCGCCTGCACTACGCCGGCCTGCCGCGCGACGCGATCGAGGTCGAGCCGGCCTACGACCACGCCCTGAGGCGCGCGCTGGATCTCGCGGCGGGCGGCCGGCTGTACGTGCTGCCGACGTACACGGCGATGCTGGCGCTTCGCGCCGTGCTGCAACGGTGGGGCGTGGTGAGGGGGTTTTGGGAGACGTGACGCCGGTGCTGCGTATCTGCCATCTGTACCCCGATCTCCTGAACCTGTACGGGGACCGCGGCAACATCATGGTCCTCGCGCAGCGCGCGCGGTGGCGCGGGGTCGACGTGGCGATCGTGGAGGTCACGCTCGGGGGCACGGCGCCGAGCGACGCGGACCTCTATTTCCTCGGCGGCGGTGAAGACCGCCAGCAGCGCATCGCGGCGGACGACCTCGCGGCGCGGCAGGGCGGCCCGCTCACCGATGCCGCGGCCGCAGGCGCGGTCGTGCTCGGCGTCTGCGGCGGCTACCAGCTCTTGGGACGCTTCTACCGCCCCGCCGGCGGCGGCGATCTTCCGGGGGTCGGGCTGCTCGACCTGTGGACGGAGCACCCCGGCGCCGGATCGCCGAGGCTCATCGGCAACCTGGTCGTGCAGCCGGCCGGCGACGGCCCCGCGCTGATCGGCTTCGAGAACCACGGGGGCCGTACGTATCTCGGGCCCGGCGCCAGGCCGCTCGGCCGCGTCGTCTCCGGATTCGGCAACAACGGCCGGGACGGCGGCGAAGGCGCGGTGGCGGCGCGCGTGTACGGGACGTACCTTCACGGCCCGCTGCTTCCGAAGAATCCGGTGTTTGCGGACCGGCTGATCCGGGAGGCGATGGAACGTCGCTACCCGGGCTGTGAGCTCGCCCCGTTGCCGGAGGTGCTGGAGGAGCAAGCGCGGGCCTCCGTGCTCACCCGGACTGGACGGCCCGCGGGCGCGTGAGCGCGCCCGGCGGCGGCGGGGACGGCCCGCCGCACGAGGCCGCCGCGCCGGCCCCGGCGGAGGTGCGCGCCGCCGGCGCGCTGTACGGGCTTGCGGCCGTGATGGGCATCGCCGAGCTGGGCTTCGCGACGAACATCCCGCTCCTGCCGCTGTATCTCAAGGAGCAGCTCGGCGCCAGCGCCGCGCTCGTCGGGATCGTCGTGGCCACGTTTGCCGGTATCGAGACGGTCTGCAAGACGTTGTGGGGCGGTGTGGCCGACCGGATCGGGCGCCGGCCCGTCGTCGTCGGCGGGCTGCTCGTGAGCAGTCTTGCGCCGCTCCTCATGTCGGTCCTCCGCGTGCCGCTGCTGTTTGTTCCGCTGCGTCTCGTCGACGGCACGGGCAGCGCGGCGGTGTGGCCGTCGATCGCGGCATCGATTGCGGACCGCACGCGGAGGGTCCGCCGCGCCGCGGCCATGGGCACCCTCAACATGTTCTTTCTGTCGGGCCTCGCGCTCGGCCCGAGCCTGGGCCTGTACGTCGCCGGCGCGCTGCGCGATTACCGGGCGGGATTCTATGTGGCGAGCGCGCTGCTGCTCTCGGCGGCGGCGCTCGCGTCGCGGGTGCTCGGCGTGCGTGCGGCCGGGAGCGAGTCGCGGGGTGATGCGGGCTTACGCGGCGGCGCCGAGCGGTACGGCGCGCTGGTGCGCAGCGTCGCCGCCTCGCCGCGGTTCGGCGCGATGCTCGCGGTGGCGTTTCTGCAGACGTTTGGCATCGGGCTGCTGGCCCCGATCCTCCCCATCTACGCGCACGAGGTCGTGGGGTTGAGCGACCAGGCGCTCGGCCTCGTGTTCCTGGGCATCGTGCTGGCCGTGGCCGCGGCGTCGATCCCCGGCGGCCGCCTCGCGGACCGCATGGGCAAGCCGCGGATCGTGGCCTGGGGCATGGGGATGGCGAGCGCGGGCATGTGGCTGTTGCCGCTGGCCGGGCGCGGGAACTTCGTCGTGCTCGGCGCCGCCGCGGCGATGCTTGGCGCCAGCTATGCGCTCTCGGCGCCGGCATGGCTTGCGCTCGTGAGCGAGGCCGCGCCCGCCGCGGCCACGGCCACGGTCATGGGCGTGTCGGAAACCGCGCAGGGCGCGGGGTTCGTCGTCGGACCGGCCCTCGGGGGGCTCCTCTACGATCGCTTCGGCCCGCACGCGCCGTTTGTGGGCAGCGCCGTGCTCCTGACCGTGGGCGCGGCGCTGGCCGTGAGCGTCGTGCGATGGCGGCCCGGACGGCCGCAGACGGTGCGCTGAGCCCGGTGCACCGCGCAGCGCCCGCCTGGCCGACGTGATGCCGGGGGGACCGGCCGCCGCGCCGGCGAATGCGTTCGGGGAAACCGGGGGGAGGCGAGCGTGAGCGCAACCTCGCGGGTGAGACGCGGCAGTATCATGGGCGCGATCGGCTGGATGTTCCTCATTTCGGTCCTGCTGTTCTGGCTTCCGGGGGTGGGGCCGTTTATTGCCGGCGTCGTCGGCGGCCGCAAGGCCGGCGGCGTCGGCGGCGCGATTGTCGCGGTGATCTTGCCGGCGCTGTGCCTCGGCGGCGCGCTCCTCGTGCTGGGGACGATGCTGACGGGGATCCCGTTGCTCGGGATGGTCGCCGGCGCCGGCACAGCCGTGCTCCTGCTGCTCCACGCAGGCCCCCTCCTGCTCGGGGCGATCGTCGGCGGCCTGACGGCGTAGCGGGGATCCTAGGGCCAGAGCGGCAGGAGCGCCAGCGCGATGAGGAGGCCGACCCGCTGGTGCAGCAGCGCGGTGCCGCGCAGCGCCCGGCGCGTGAGGGTCCGCGGATCGGCGTCGTCACGCACCGCGCGCCAGGTGCGTACGGCCAGCGGCAGCGTGAGAAACGCGAGGAGTGAGAGCGGGGGGAGCGCGCGCGCGGCGATGCCCGCTCCCACGGCCGCGTAGGCCGCGACGACAAGCGCCGCGTACTCGATCCGGGTGGCGGCGGGGCCGATCGCGGTGGCGAGCGTCCGCTTGCCGCGGGCGCGGTCGTCCGCCAGATCCCGCAGGTTGTTCACGACCAGGATCGCGGTCACCAGCGCGGCAACGGGCACGGACGCCCAGACGCCGGCGGCCGGCACCGCCCGCGCCTGCACGTAGTACGTCGCCAGCACCATCACGGGACCCATGAAGACAAAGACCACGGCGTCCCCGAGGCCAACGTAGCCGAGCGGCAGCGGACCGCCCGTGTACGCGTACCCGGCGAGCACGCTGAGCGCGCCCACCGCGAGGATCGGCCACCCGGCGACCGCGACGAGGCCGAGGCCGAGGAGGCTCCCGGCGCCGAGCAAGGCAAGCCCGCCCGCGAGCACAGCGCGCGGCGCAAGCAGCCCGCGCTGGATCACGCCGCTCGGCCCGATCGACTCCGCGGTGTCAACGCCGCGCACGTGGTCGTAATAGTCGTTGAGCAGGTTGGTGCCGGCGTGAATGGCGACGGAGGCGATGAGCGTCACGGCAAACAGCCATGGGGAGAACCGGCCGGCGCGGAGCGCCAGGGCCGATCCGACGAGGACCGGCGTGGCCGATGCCGTGAACGAGTACGGCCGCACGGCCAGCCACCACGTGCCGAGCGCCGTTGCCGCGGCGTTGTGCGGACGGCCCGCGTCCCCGGCCGTCACGCCCGCGCGGTAGGGAACCGCGGAAGCATCGGGAAGTTGATCGCGGGCCGAACCATGAGCACGAGGATAGGGTAGGATGGGCATGATGTCAACCGAACGGCCGCTCACGCACCTGACGTTCATCACAGCGCACGGGCGGTTCGCCGGCGCGGTGCCGGCCGGTGGCGTGTTTCACGAAGCGCTGGAGCGCCTGCTGCCGGAGGAGTTGCGCGTGGGACGGCGGCTCACGATCCGCACGCCCGGCGGCGACGCTGTCTACCCGGACATGTTCGTCGGTGAAACCGTGTCGCACTTTCGCACCGCGGAGTTCGCGCTGCGCTCGGAGCCGCTGCGGCCCGGCGTGCGGCCGTGGCGCACGCTCGGGATCGATCACATCGCGCTCGCGGTCGCGGACCGCGGCGATGCGCGCCGGTTCCTCGAGGACGGCTTGGGGCTGCGGGTCGTGCGCGACGATGCCCACCAGACGGTCCTCACCACGGGGTTGACCGCGGTGTTCTTGTTCGACGCGGTTTCCGGCCCGCTGAATCCCGGGATCCCGTCGCGGACGCACCATTTGGGCTTCGTCGTGGACGATCTGGATGCCGCGTGGCAGCATGTGCGCGCGCGGGGATTTGCCTCCGACTACATGGTGCTCGAGCGCGATGAGCGCTGGTCGCTGTACTTCTTCTATCAAAACGGCGACGTGCGGTTCATGATTCAGCTCTCCGAGATCAAGCCCGATCACCGCGGCTTCGACCGGCCGGCGGCGTTCACGGACAGGATGTTCGACTACGGCCGGCACCGGTACGGCGTGCGGTTCGATTCCGATTCGTCGGCGTAGGCGGGACCGGCCGCAGGGCTCGGCCGCCACCCCGGTACGTCGCGGACGGCGGGTGGGATAGTGAGTATGTGGCCGGCCGTGCGCCGGCACGATCATGCTGCGTGAATGGCGAGGGTCGGCGATGGTGCGCGCGTTGAGAGCGGTCGCGATGATCGGATGCCTGCTTGCGGGAGGCGGGGCCGCGCACGGCGCCGCGGCCCCGCCCGTGGATCAGAATACGCTGCAGGGCGTCTTTGGCCACCTCCTGGGCAGCCCGCCGGTCGTGCGCCTCGCCGCGGTGTTCGATCCGCAGGCGGGGGACTACGAGCGCGTCAACGTCTACGCCGAGCACGCCGCGATTCAAGGGCTCCGCGTCGACCAGTTGTGGATCCGGCTGCTCGGGGCGAGCTTCGATGCGGCGCAACTCCGGCAGGGGGCGCTCAAGGTGCTCGCGGTTCGCGACAGCGCGGTGTACGGCCGCGTGGCCACATCCAGCGTGGAGGAGTTTCTCAACCACGAGAGTGCCGTGCGCGACGCCAAGGTGAGCGAGGCCGGCGACGCGACCGCGGTCGAAGGCACGGTCGTGTACCAGGGCCTCCCCACGCACGTGCAGATGCGCGGGGTGTTTCAGGTCTACGGGCAGCCGGAGGTCTTCTTTCACATTCAGTCGCTGGTGGTCGACTCGGTGCCCATGCCCGCGGCCGTGGCCAGCCAATTCGAGCGTCAGATCAATCCGATCCTGGATCTGCGCGGCTGGCCCGTGGCATTTCCGCTCCGCACGTTCCGGCAGACCGGCAACGCGTTTGTCTTGAGCAGCCAGGCGGACTTGTCACAGCCCTGTGACGCCTGCGGCGGCGCGCCGGTGCAACTCAAGCCGTAGGCGGCGCGCGCCCTCGTAGCGCGCGTCACGCGTCCGTCGGGTTCACAACACATTCACGGGACGTTCACACGCCCTCGGCGAGTTCTTCACCGGGGTGAGGTATGTCTTAGGCGAACCACATTCTTCCCGGCGGATGCCGTCGAGGAGACGAGGAGGGCCATGATGAGAAGGCTGGCGATGCGGGTAGGCCTGCTCGCGGTCACGGGTCTCATGTTGGTGGGCGTGCCGTTGAGCCTTGCGCCGGCGGCGGCCCAGGCGCAGAGTTTCTACGTGCAGGTTGGGCCGCGCTACGGTTCGGCGCCCGGATACCCCTACCGGCAGGCCCGGTCCTGCCGCGCGGCGTACTGGCACCGCGACTGGCAGGCGATGCGGTGGTGCCGGTTTCACGGGTACTCGTTTCACGGGTACTAAGGATCGAGACGCTCGCGCCCCGAGGCGCGGACGGAATGACGGCACGGGATAGAGCCGGAAACTGAGCGCGGGGGCGTCTGTGCGATCCAGATGCCCCCGGGTGCTGCCCGCGGACGATGACATGACACAGCGGTTCGACGGCCTGGCAGAGGACCGGTTCATCCTGGGCGACCCCACGGGACATTCATAGGCTCTAGGAGAGTTCTTCACCAGGGTAAGATATGCCTGAGAAGAGTCCCATTCGTCGGCGGATGCCGCCTGATAAGAGGAGGGGGGTCATAATGAGAACGGTTGCGACGCGGATGGCTCTGCTTGCCGTCGTGGGTCTCATAGTGCTGGGCGTGCCGTTGAGCCTTGCGCCGACGGCGGCTCAGGCGCAAGGGTTCTATATCCAGATCGGGCCCGGCTACGGCCCGCCCGGATATTATTATGGGCCGCCCGGGTACTACTACGGTCCGCCGCCCGGATACTACTATCGGCGCGACCGGTTCTGCCGAGCAGCGTATTGGCGCCGTGACTGGCGGGCGATGCGGTGGTGCCGATTCCACAGGTACTAAGTAGCGTTTTTTGAGAATACGGAGTGGCCAATCAGGTCCACTTCATTTCGGTTCCTCACGTCGGCGGTGGAGAAACGCAAGTGCAGCATCGAGAGTGCGGAAGTTCTTGTCCACCTCGCCCTGAACACCCACGACCATCGCGTCCGAGCGACGGACGACCTCAATGGTCAAAGCGAAGGGATCCCGAAATCCAGATCCTCCGCGCACCGGTACCAGGAACATGCGGAGCGGAATGCGATCGCATACGCTGAGGAGGCGCCGCCACTGAAGCCTGTCGGCAACCTGCCGCGCCGAGTGAAGATTCTTCGCGCTGGCGGTACGCAGCAACCGCGCTCTCTAGCGCGGTGAGTTTGACCCTGATCGCGCGCCTCCCTACACTGGTGTGGAGTAGTGCACAGGCGGGGACAGCTCACGGGAGGTGGCCGCATGGAGCTCAGCGGGAAGCGGGTCGCGGTGCTCGCGGAAGATCACTACGAAAATCTCGAGCTGTGGTATCCGGCGCTGCGCCTGCGGGAGGCCGGTGCGCAGGTGACGATCGTCGGGCCCAAGGCCGGAGAGGCGTACAAGAGCAAGGAAGGATATCCCGCGAAGGCCGACATCTCCATGGACGATGCGCGCGCATCGGAGTTCGACGCGGTCATCGTGCCCGGCGGCTACGCCCCGGATCGGATGCGGCGGCACCAGGCGATGCTGCGGCTCGTACGCGAGGCGTTTGAGCAGGGGAAGGTCGTTGCGGCGATCTGCCACGCCGGCTGGGTGCCGGTGTCGGCGGGCATCCTCAAGGGGCGCACGATGACGTGCGTCAGCGCGATCAAGGACGACGTGATCAACGCCGGCGCACAGTACGTCGACAAGGAAGTGGTGGTGGACGGAAATCTGATCTCCTCCCGGACGCCCGCGGACCTGCCGGCGTTTTGTCGGGAGATCGTCAAGGCGCTGAACGGAGCCAAGGTTGGGGCGCGGGCGTAGCGCGCCCCGCTTCAGCTCATCCCCACCGCGGAGGACGTCGCCGCGTGTCGCCCGGCGCGCCGGCGCGGCGGCGCCCGCCGTGGGATGATCCTGGAGGGTTTTCCGGTCGGACCGGTCCAGGCCAACTGCTACCTCTTCGGGGACGAGGCCGCCGGTGAGCTGTTCGTCATCGATCCCGGGGACGAACCGGACAGAATCGTGGCGGCGGTTGGCAGGTACGGCGCACGGGTCGCCGCGATTGTCAACACCCACGGACACTTCGACCACGTGATGGCCGTCGATGCGGTGCGCCGGGCGACCGGCGCACCGTTTTGGATTCACGAGGCCGAGCGTGAAGTGCTCGCGCAAGGGCCGGCGCGGGCCCGGATCTTATTTGGGATCGAGGTGCCGCCGTCGCCGCAGCCTGACCGGTGGCTCCAGGATGGCGACGACCTGCGCGTGGGCGCGCTCGGCCTGGTCGTGCGGCACACGCCCGGCCACAGCCCGGGCGGCGTCTGTCTGATCGGGGACCGTCTGGCGTTCGTCGGCGACACGCTGTTCGCCGGCAGCGTGGGGAGAACGGACCTGCCCGGCGCGAGCATGGACGCGTTGCTGGACTCGATCGCCCGCGTGCTGCTGCCCCTGCCGGACGATACGGTCTGCTATCCGGGACACGGCCCCGAGACGACGATCGGGGCGGAGCGACGCTCCAACCCGTTCGTGGCCCCGCTGGTCCGGCGACCGGGTCGCTAGCCGGCCGGCTTACTCCGGCGGCGCCGCCGCCGTACGCGCCGCGACGAGCAACGCGGCGCCGGCCAGCGCGAGCGCGGCGGCCAGCACGGCGAACAGTCTCGCGTAGCTCCCCATCCATGTACCGAGCAATGCCGCGCCGACCGGCGCCAGCGCGCGGGCGGCGTTGAATCCGGTCGCGATCGCCCCGCTCACGCTGGCGTAGTAGCGTCGGCCAAAGGCGTCGGCAACGGCGGACGCGCGCGCCAGCGTCGACATGCCGTTTGCCGCGCCGAGCAGCAGGATCGCCGGGATCAGCATGGGGAGGCGGCCGACCAGCGGCAGCATGGCCATGGCCAGGGCCTGGGCGACGAACACGGATCCCGTCACGGCACGCGGACCAAGCCAGGCGGCGACCGGAACGAACAGGAGGCGCCCCGGGATCTGCATCGCGCCGATCCAGCCCACGGCGGCCGCGGCGTACCCCTGCGGGTAGCCGCGCTGGGTCAGGAACGGGATGAGATGCACGGTGATCGTGACCGTTGCGAACGCGCCGACCGCAAACGTCACGTTGAGCGTCCAGAAGTACGCCCGGCGTACCGCATCGCGGAGCGGGATGCCGCCGGCGCCGGCGGCGGGTGCCGTGGACCCGGCCGGCCCCGTAGGCGCCTGAGTGAGGCTCGATGGTCGCAGTACCAGCGCGTGAAGGGGAATCGTGATCGCCGCGAGGACGATGCCGAGCACGTCGATCGCGGCGCGCCACCCCATCCGTGCCAGCAACCAGGCGGCGAACGGCATGAAGATCGTGCTGGCCAACCCGGCGGCGAGCGTTACGATCAACAGGGCGCGGTCGCGATGCTTTCCGAACCACTGCACGATCGCGGCAAACGCGGGGTCATACAACGTCATCGCCATGGCCACGCCCATGCCGCACCACACCGCGTACAGCATGACGAGGCTATTGGTGCGGGCCCAGGCAAACGTGAGGAGCGCGGCGAGGCAGGAGCCGGCCGTCATGAGGCCGCGCGGACCTCCGCGATCGATCCAGCGTCCCACGGGGACCGCTGCGACCGCGGTCACGGCGAGCGCCAGCGAAAACGCGCCGGCGACCGCGACGGCGGAAGCGTTGAGCGCACGCTCCATCGACTGGAGGAACACCGGGAATCCGTAGTAGATGATTCCCCACGAGACGGTCTCGGTGACCGAGAGCGCGGCGACGATGATCCACCCGTAATACACGGCGGCGCGCCGGCCGCCGAGGAGTCCCGAGAGCGATATCATAGCGGCGGTGCGGACGCGCCCCGACCGGCGTGGGAGATGATCGGTGCACAGGGGAGATTACAAGCTCGGCACATATCGCTCCGTTCGAGAGCGCCCCGTGCCCCCCTCCCGCCACGGCGGCGTGGAGGACACGGGGGGGCAGTCGAGGAATATCGTGCCATGACGGTGCCGGCGCAACTCAGTGCGGTCGAACACGCGCCCCCACGCGACCTGCGTCTGTGCATTCGGAGCGGGGGGTGGGATCGCCCCACGGCCGGCCTGGCACGGGGATTTGCGCAGGCCAACTTGGTCGTGGTGCCTCGCGAGCTCGCCTATGACTTCCTCGTCTTTTGCCAGCGCAATCCGAAGCCGTGTCCGTTGATCGATGTCACGGACCCGGGTTCTCCGGAACCGGCCCGCGCCGCGCCCGGCGCCGATCTCCGGACCGATCTTCCACGGTATCGCATCTACCGCCGCGGCCGGCTCGAGGCGGAGGAGACCGAGATCACGCGATACTGGCGCGATGACCTCGTCGCGTTCCTGCTCGGATGCTCGTTTACGTTTGAGGACGCCATGGTTCGGGCCGGCCTGCCGGTGCGGCACCTCCAGGATGGAGGCAACGTCGCCATGTATGTCACGTCCGTGCCGTGCCGGCCGGCGGGAGCGCTCAGCGGTCCCATGGTCGTCAGCATGCGACCGCTGCCGCCGGCGGCGGTCCCGCGGGCCATCCTCGTGACGGGACGATATCCCGGTGCGCACGGGGCGCCGGTGCACGCGGGCGACCCGGCGGCCATCGGGATTGCGGACCTCGCCCACCCTCAGTTCGGGGATCCGCCGCGCGTCGAACCCGGCGAGATCCCGGTCTTCTGGGGGTGCGGGGTCACGCCGCAGGCGGTGGCGATGGCGGCGCAGGTGGAGCTCATGATCACGCACGCGCCGGGGCACATGTTTCTCACCGACCTGCGCGATGAGGACCTGGCCGTCGGCTGAGCGTAACGCCGCGCGGCGGGTCCGGCACGACAGCCGTCCGGATTTGAGCGGCGCGGCGTGCGAGAGGCTCGGCGTGGCGAGAAGCTAGGTGTTACGCTTCACTTCAACGCCTGCCAGATGCTCCCACACCTTCACCAGAGCCACGGTATCCTCGGCCTCGAGGCCGAGGCTCCGCGCCATCGTGTATGTCACGAGCGCGGCAGTCGTGGCCGGCACGGGAAGATTGTGCTCCTGGGCAAGCTCGTGTGCCAAGCGCAGATCCTTGTGCGCCAGCGCGACCTGGAACGATGGGGCAAATTCGCGATTGAGAATCCTCGTACTCCGCGCCTGCAGCATCGACGCGGCGGCGCTGCCGGCGCTGAGCGCGTCGACGAGCCGCGCCGGGTCGAGCCCGGCGCGGACGCCCAGCGGCAGAACCTCCGCCAGCACGGCCATCGACGAGAGTGAGATCATGTTGTTGAGGAGCTTGGTGACGTGACCGCTGCCGATGTCTCCCATGTGGAAGATGGCGCGGCCCATCGCGTCGAGGGCCGGCCGCACGCGCGCGACGTCCTCCGCCCGGCCGCCGGCGTAGATGGTCAAGGTCCCCTCCGCCGCGCCCCGGATGCCGCCCGTGATCGGCGCGTCGACCATGGCGATCTCACGCTCGCGCAGCCGCCGCGACAGCATCTGCGTCGAGGCGGGCCGGCTGGTGCCCATGTCCACAAAGATGCCGCCCGGGATGCCGGCGTCGAGCACACCACCGGCTCCGAGGACGGTCGTCTCGACCTCCACGGATGTCGGCAGGCAGGCGATCACGACCGGGCAGCTGGCCATGAGCTCCGCAAGCGAACCGGCCACGCGCGCGCCGATAGATTCGAGCGCCCGCGCCGGCTCGGGACGCCGGTGAACCAGGACCGTGACATCCATGCCCCTGCGCAACAGGTTCGCGGCCATGGGTTGTCCCATTGCGCCGATGCCGAGAAAGCCGATGCGCTCCGCCACGCTGCGTTCCCGCGCCGCCGAAGCGGACGGGGTCACCTCCTCTGACAATCAGATGAAAGGACGCTTCGGATTGCGCCCACGCGCTTCCTGTGGCTGGGCCGGATGTCCGCGACGGATCTGCTCGATCGGATCATGTCTGCCGTAGCGTCCTCCCGCGCCGTTCCAATCGAGTGGGGCGCGACCATCGCGTATATCGACCGTGAGGGCAGCGAGCTCGAGCGGGCACGCCTTCGCGGCATTCTCGGGCGCGCGCGTCCGGACGACAAGGTGACGCGCGCGCTCGAGGCGCGGCAGAACGAGGACGGCGGGTTCCCGTACCAGTTCGTGCAGGGCCGTCCCTCCACGATCGAGGCCACCGCGATCGCGCTGATGTGGCTCGACGATCTCGGCCTCTTTGCCGGGCCGAACGTGGATCGCGCGCTCGTGTTTCTCCTGGCCCAGCAGCGTCCCGACGGTTCCTGGGACGAGCCGCCCGGCCTGCTCCGGTATGGCCCGCCGCCCCGGCTGCTCCCCAGCGACCCGCGCGTCCGTGTGGCGTCCACGGCGCTCGTCGCGTACTGGCTTGCGCGCGCGGGCGCCGGGACCGACGCGGTGCAACGCGCGGCGGCCTACCTTCGGACGTGCCAAACGGGCGGCGGCCGCTTCGTGGGCTTCCTCCGAACAACGTGGTTCGCCACGGCGTTCCTCCACCTCGTGGACGGGCCCGGGTCCGACGCGGTCGCCCGGGGGCTCGACGCGCTCGCGGCCGTCGACGACAGCCGCTGGCGTGCCGGAGCGCTCGCCGAGCTGCTTCGGTGCCTCGGCACAGCCGCGGTCGACGAGGAGGTGCGGCCGATCGGCCGGTGCCTCGACCTGCTGGGCCGGTGGCGCCGGCCGGATGGATCGTGGACGTCCGAGGACGGTCCCGCGTACGCCGTCGAGGTGGCGCTGCAGGCACTGCGGGCATCGCTGTGCTATGCGACGTCCGGCGGCGGAGAGCCGGCAGGCGACGCCGCGCCGGGGTCGAACAGACTGCACGAGGATCGGCGATGAGCGAACAGGTGCTCAAAGAACTGCAGGACGTGGTGAACGCGGCGCTCGAGGAGCGGCGCGGGCTGGTCGTGTACTCAAGGCTCGAGCCCGTGGAGATCGATCGGCTCGCCCGCAAGGTTGAGCGCGAGGCGCTCGAGAAAGTGCAGGGGCTACTGCCGGAGGAAACCGTCGATCAGCGGGTGCTCGGGCTCCGCAACCGGCTGCAGCGAATGCGCGACGAACTGGAGCAACTCGGCGAGCTCGGCAACATCCGGGATCATAGCCGCAGCCTGCAGACCGACGAAATCGTCTGGCAGACCTTCGAAGACTTAGCCTGGATGCTCGGGGTGCAGTAAGGTGGGTGCCGATTAGCGCCGCCGGCCGCCGCGCTTCGCCTCAGTGTTGCGCTTCAGGTCGAGGAGGCGCTCCTCGCTCTCCTTCATGAATTTCGTCAGCTTTTCCTCGAACGTTGCCTTGGAGCGCGCGCGTGCCTGCCGCTCGGCAGGGTCCAGCGCCTGCTTCACAGAGAGATCCAGCTTGCCCTTGTCGTTGTAGCCGAGCACCTTGACCTTGACCCGTTCCTGCTCTTTGAGATAATCGCGGACGTCTTTGACGTAGGTGTCGGCGATCTCCGAGATGTGAACGAGGCCGCTCTTGCCGTCCTGCAGTTCTACGAACGCGCCGTAGTGGGTAATCTTGACGACAACGCCTTCAAGGACCGTGCCCGCCTCGAGGCTCATACCGGTGAAACCAACCCTCCCCCGAAAGAGATGCGGGAGAATTATAGCCCCGCTGCCAAGGGGTGTCAATAAAATGTCAAGTGGCGCGGCGACGCCGGCGCCTTGACAACCGCGGCCCCGGTGTGGTTGCCTATGAACCAAGCCGCGCGTCCTCGCCGACAGCGCGGCCGGGGTGCCAGGGTTGCGCCCGTCCGGCGTCCTGTCGGACGGCGTTTTTCTTTGTCCCGCCCCATCTGGCAGGCCGCGATGCCTCCGGTTCGAGCATGGTTGGCTGGCGCGCGCCAGGAGTGCGCCTTCACGGGAGGGAGGCACGGTGCCTAAGGCGGTGCTCAACGGCTCGGATCTCGCATGGATGATGACGGCGACGGCGCTCGTGTTGCTCATGACGCCCGCGCTCGGCTTCTTCTACGGCGGGATGGCGGGCCACAAGAACGTCCTGAACACGATGCTCATGAGCATGACCACGCTCGGATTCTCTCTCGTCGCGTGGGCGTTGGTCGGATATTCGCTCGCGTTCAGCGCCGGGAATGCCCTGCTCGGGGACCTGCGATGGGTGATGCTCAACGGCGTCAATCTCGCACCCGGCCAGGCGCTCAGCCCGACGATCGCCCCGGTCATCTACATGGCATTTCAGGCGACGTTCGCCGTGATCACGACGGCCCTCGTCTCCGGTGGCATCGTCGGGCGGATGTCGTTTCGCGCGTACCTCGCGTTCATCACGCTGTGGATCGTCTGCGTCTACGCGCCGATCGCGCACTGGGTGTGGGGCGGCGGCTGGCTGGGATCGCTCGGCGCGCTGGATTTCGCCGGGGGCACTGTCGTCCACGTGAACGCCGGCGTGGCCGCGCTCGTCGCGGCGCTCGTCGTCGGCAATCGCAAGGATTACGGCCGGCAGGCGTTTGTCCCGGGAAACGTGCCTTTTGTGCTGCTCGGCGCAGCGCTCCTCTGGTTCGGTTGGTTTGGCTTCAACGGCGGGAGCGCGGCGGCGTCAAACGGCCTCGCGGCGCTGGCGTTTACCAACACCTTTCTGGCGCCCGCCGGGACGATGGTGGTGTGGGCGCTGCTCGATCTGCGCCGCGTCGGCAAGGTGACCGCGATCGGCGCGGCCAGCGCGATCGTGGTCGGGCTCGTCGTGATCACGCCGGCCTCAGGATTCGTTCCGCCGATTTGGGGGCTCGTGATGGGTGGACTCGGCGCCCTCCCCAGCTACTTCGCGATGCAGTGGCGCGCTCGTCTCCCGGTGGACGAGTCCCTGGACGTCTTTGCCGGGCACGCCGTCGGCGGCGCGACAGGGGCGATCTTGACGGGCGTGTTCGCGGTGAAGGCATGGAACACGGTGCAAAACGGGTTGATCGCGGGGAACGCCGCGCAGGTGCTGACCCAGGCGCTGGCCGTGGCCGGGGCGGCCGCCTACAGTGCGCTCGGGACATTCGTGCTGCTTAAGGTGATCGGGCTCGTCCTGCCGCTCCAGGCCGGCCGCGCGGAGCAGGCTTCGGGCATGGATATCACACAACACGGCGAGGAGGCGTACGCCACCGGCGAGGGCGCGGTGCTGGTGCTTCCGGAGGTTGGCGCGGAGCCCCGGCTGGAGACCGTGAGGGCCCAGGCATGAAACTCATCATCGCGATCATCCGTCCCGAGCGGGTCAACGAGGTGCTGGAGGCGCTGTACCGGGCGGAGGTACGCGGCCTGTCCCTGAGCCGGGTTCAGGGACACGGCGGCGAGCTCGAGCACACGGAGACCTATCGCGGCACGACCGTGAAGATCGGTCTGACCGAGAAAGTGCGGTTCGAGATCGGCGTGTCGGACCATTTCGTCGAGCCGACCATTCGCGCCATCATGCTCGCCGCGCGCACCGGCGAGGTCGGCGACGGCAAGATTTTCGTGCTGCCGGTGGACAAGATCTACCGGATCCGCACGGGGGAACAGGACTCCGCGGCCGTGACGCCGGTGATGGTGTCGTGACCCCGCGTGAACGCTCGGCGCGTGCGCCGGAGGACGCCCGTGTATCGGGTTGAGCGCCTCGGCGCCGGCCAGGCCGAAGCGTATCTCGACCGCCTCGTGCGGCTCCTGCGCGACGCGGTGGCCGGCGGCGCGTCGGTGGGATTCCTGCCGCCGCCCGCCGCCGCGCCGAAGTGATGAAGCTCATGGTGCACTCCGAGGCGCGGCGCCGGGGCATCGGCGGGACGCTGATGCGGGCGATCGAGGACGTTGCCCGCGACATGGGCCGGACGCTGCTCGTGCTCGATACGAGGCGGGGGGACGCGGCAGAGCGGCTCTACGAGCGTTTAGGATATGTGCGCGCTGGCGTGATCCCTCGCTACGCGCGCAGCGCCGCGGGATCCCTCGACGACACCGTCTTCTTCTATCGCGAGTTATAGCGCGCCCTGCGGCGCTCGTTGCTTAGCGGATCAGGCGAAGCCGCGCGGCCCAGGCCGTCACGCGCGCCAGCAGGCGCTCGAACCATCCCGTCCGGGGCGCGCGGTCTGTGCCGCCGTCCGGTGCGGGCGCGGTGATGGCGCCGGGGTCGCGGGTAGCGGCCGGAGCACCGCGCCGGTCGGGTTCCCCGCCGCTCGCGACGGTGCGTTCGCTTCCCTGGGGCGGCACGATGAGAAACTCGACCTCACCGGGGCGGACCATGCCGAGTTCCTTCCGAGCCAGCCACGCGAGGTACTTGTCGTCCGTGCGGAGGCGCTGAATCTCCTCGCGCAGCGCCTCGTTCGATGCTACGAGCTCGCGGCGCCGCTCATCCAGCCGCGCCGCTTCCCGTCCCAGCGCGTACGTGCGCGAGTATTGCGCGGCCAGGGCCCAGGCGGACCACGCAAGCACGGCCGCGGCGGCGAGCACGAGCAACCGCCTCGGCACCGGAGCTCCCGGCCGGCGCACCCGCGCCGCGGGGGCGCTCTGCGCCTGGTTCGCGTCGCGATCGCGGGCCCCCATCACGGTGCCGCCGCTCGCGCCACGTCGAGCGGGCCGGCCCACACCGCGGGGAGCGCATGCGCCGCGCGACTGCCGAGCAACGCCGCGCGCGCCCGCTGCCAGGCGTCGAACGAACGGAGGACGCCGCGCCAGAAGGGCGTCAGCGTACCGTCGCGCTGCAGGTGGAACCACGCCAGGGCCACTTGGCGCAGGTAACGCGCCGTCTCGGGGTACGGGGGCACACCACGGCTCCGGGCGACCGTTTCCGCACCGGCATTGTAGGCGGCGAGCGCCAGGAGCAGGTTGCCGTTGAACCGATGGATCAGCCGCTCGAGGTACCTGACGCCGACGTCGAGGTTCGCCCCGGGATCGTCCATGCACGGCGGCGTCGTGCGCCGTGCCGTGTCGGGCGCGCACGAAGCTCTGGGACCGACGTCACGCCAGGTGGCGGGCAGCACCTGCATGAGCCCGTACGCCCCGCGGCGCGAGCGCGCCTCGGCGTTGAACCCGCTCTCCGCGGCCACGACCGCGGCTACGATTGCCGGGTTGACGTGGTGAGCGCCGGCCGTTCGATTGATGAGCTCGGCGTACGGGATGTTGTGGACGGAGCGCGGCGGCGCGTCCCCCCGGCTAAAGCGGGCGAGTGCCGACCGCACGTGTATCGTGGTCAGCGCGTAGACGACCGTGAGTACGAGTAGGAGGGCCGCCGCCGCGCATCCCGCACCGAGCCGGATCCACCTCGGCGCCCCTCCCGTGCGGCGACCGATGGCCATGGCTGTCCTCAGTTTCTGGACGCGGGCTGTCTTTCCTTCCGCCGCCCATCACACCCGGCACGAGATCTCCTGAAGGATGCGCGTCGGGCGAAGTGCGCGACGGTGCAGGGAGAGGCACACGACGGAGTGAGGCGCGGCGCGCGAAGGTGTCAGGCGAGCTGCGCGAACGCCTCGCGGCCCGGATACCGGGCCTGTGCGCCCAGGATCTCCTCGATGCGCAGCAGTTGATTGTACTTGCACACGCGTTCGGAGCGGGCCGGCGCGCCCGTCTTGATCTGCCCCGCCGCGGTCGCCACCGCCAGGTCGGAGATCGTGACGTCCTCCGTCTCGCCGGAGCGGTGCGAGATCACCGCTATCCACCCGGCGCGCCGCGCGTCGCGGATCGCCTCCAGGGTCTCCGTCAGGCTGCCGATCTGGTTGAGCTTGATGAGCACGGCGTTGCTGGCGTGGTCGGCGATGCCGCGGGCGATGCGTGCGGGGTTGGTGACGTAGAGGTCGTCGCCCACCAGTTGCAGCCGCCCGCCGAGACGCCGCGTGAGCGCGGACCACCCGTCCCAGTCGTCTTCCGCGAGTCCGTCCTCGAGCGACACGATGGGGAACCGGTCGAGCAACCCGGCATAATAGGCGATCATCTCGCCGGACGCCCGCCGTGCGCGCCCGCCCTCCAAGATGTACCGGCCGTCCTCGAAGAAGTTGCTGGCTGCCGGATCGAGCGCGATCGCGAGATCACGCCCGGGCGCATACCCGGCCTGCGTGATGGCGGCGACCAGCAGTTCCAGCGCCTCCTCGTTGCCGCCCAGGCGCGGCGCAAACCCGCCCTCGTCGCCGACGCCGGTCTCGAGGCCTCGGTCGCGAAGGATGCCGTGCAGCCGGTGGTAAGTTTCCGCGCCCATCCGGAGCGCTTCGGCGAACGACGGCGCGCCCAGGGGGACGACCATGAACTCCTGAAACTCGAGCCCGTTGTCCGCGTGCTTGCCCCCGTTGAGGATGTTCATCATCGGCACGGGCAGGGCGGCGGGCCCCTCATTGCCGGCGAGCGCCGCCAGGTGCCGAAACAGGGGGACGCCGCGGTCGGCGGCCGCAGCGCGCGCCACGGCAAGCGAGACGCCGAGAATGGCGTTCGCCCCGAGCCGGCTCTTGTTCGGCGTGCCGTCCGCCTGCAGCATGGCGCGGTCGATATCCGCCTGCGCCGCGGGATCGCGGCCCGCGAGCAGCGGTCCGAGCGTGTCCCGCACGTGCGCGACGGCGGTTCGAACTCCCTTGCCCGCGTAGCGTGCGCCTCCGTCGCGCAGTTCGAGCGCCTCGTGTACGCCCGTACTCGCACCGGATGGGATCGCCGCGCGTCCCGTGACGCCGGAATCCAGGGTGACGTCGCATTCGACGGTGGGGTTGCCGCGGGAATCCAGGATCTCCCGCGCCGTGACCGCGGCGATACTCGACACGTCGCCCCTCCTTAGCCGGTAACCGGGTTGGTGGTGTCCTCGAGAATCTCGACGAGCCGTCCCCCGCCGCGGTCCCGGTCCCCCGGCACTGCCAGCACGCGGGCCCGGATCCGCCGATCCCCGAGTTCCACCGCCACGATATCCCCCGGACGGACGACCGCCGCCGGCGGCGCCGTGCGCCCGTTCAGGGTGGCACGCCCCGCGTGACACAAGCTGTTGGCAAGGGTGCGGCGCCGAACCAGGCGGCTCACCTGCAGAAACTTATCCAACCGCACGCCAGAGCGCCCGCAGCTCGTCCGGCCCGCAGTCGGCGAACGATCGCCCGCTTGCGCGAACGGCCCGCTCGAGCCGCGCGAACCGTCCCCGAAAGCGCTCGCACGCGGCCCTGAGCGCCTGTTCCCCGTCGACCGCGAGCAGCCGCGACAGCCCGGCCATGGCGAACAGCAGGTCCCCGAGTTCGTCCGCGACGCGGTCCGCGGGCTCCTCCCTCCGCGCGCGCTCGAGCTCGTCGAGCTCTTCGCGCGCCTTGGCCGCCGCCTCGGGCCAGCCCGTCCACTCAAGCCCCGCCCGCGCCGTACGCGCCTGCATTTGCTGCGCCAGCGCCAGTGCGGGCAGGGTGCGGGGGAGCCCGCCGAGCGCGCCGTCCGCGTGGCGGTCGTTCGCGCCGTCGCCGCGCTCGTCCGGCGGCCGCTCGGATGCTTTGATCGCCTCCCAGCGCTTGAGCACCGCGTCCGCGGTCGCGGCGTCTTCGGTTCCGAAGACGTGCGGGTGGCGACGGATCAGCTTCTCCGAGAGCTCCGCCACGACGTCGTCGATCGTGAAGGCCCCGGCCTCCGCCGCCATCTGTGCGTGGAAGACGACCTGGAGGAGGAGGTCGCCGAGCTCTTCGCGGAGGCGGCGCGCGTCGCCGGTGTCGATCGCCTCGAGCGTCTCGTATGCTTCCTCCAGCAGGTAGGGCCGCAGCGATGCGTGGGTCTGGTCGCGATCCCACGGACACCCGCCGGGCCCCCGAAGGCGCGCCATGGTGGCGACGAGGTCCGCGAACCCGCGCCGGCCTTGGTCCATGCTCAGCCTCGCCCGCCGCCGCGGCCGGGGCGCGTTCCGGCCGGCGTCCCGGCGAGTGCCCTGCCGGTCTCGGGGCGCCGCGCCGCGGGCGACGCGTGGGGTCCGCGCTGATCGCGCCCTGCCGTGGCGGCGCCCCCATCACGGTCGGATCGCGCTCGGGCCAGCGTCGCGAAGAAGCCGTCGAGCACCTGCGCGGTCTCGTCGAAGCCGGCGCCGTTGACCGTGAAGCGCACGCCGTCCGGTGTCCACCTCGCCTCCGGGAAGCGGGCCAGCAGCGGTCGGACCCGCTCGCCGAACGTGTTCGGGTCCGCGGGACGGATCAAGACGCCCTCCGCGTCTCGGGAGATCGCCGCGATGCCGAGCACACGCGCCGCCGCGCGCAACCGGATGATCTCGCCGAGCGTCCGTACCGGCTCGGGCGGCGGGCCGTAACGATCGCGAAGCTCGTCCAGCGCGGCCCCCACCTCGTCCGGCGTCCTGGTCTCGGCCAGCCGGCGGTACGCGGCGATCCGCTGACTGGGCGCGGCGATGTACGCGTCCGGCAGATACGCTTCGACGCCCAGATCCACCGTCGTCTCCGGCGCCTCCTCGACGCGTTCGCCCCGCATCTGGCGGACGGCCTCCTCGAGAAGCCGCGTGTAGAGTTCAAACCCGACCGCGGCCAGGTGGCCGTGCTGCTCCGCGCCGAGCAGGTTGCCGGCGCCGCGGATCTCGAGGTCGCGCATCGCCAGCCGCAATCCGGAGCCGAGCTCGACAAACTCGCGCATGGCTACGAGGCGCTGCTCGGCCTCGCGCGTCAGGCGGGCGCGCCGGGGATAGAGCAGATAAGCGTATGCCTGGCGGTCCGCGCGGCCGACGCGGCCGCGGAGCTGGTAGAGCTGCGCGAGCCCCAGCCGGTGCGCCTGCTCGATGACGATCGTGTTGACCCGCGGGATGTCCAGCCCGATCTCGACGATCGTCGTGCACACCAGCACGTCGTAGCGGCCACCGAGGAAGTCCAGCATGACCTGCTCCAGCGCTGCCTCGTGCATCCGGCCGTGTGCGACCGCCACGCGCGCTTCCGGCACGGCGTCGCGCATGCGCCGGGCGGCGCGCTCGATCGTCTCCACGCGATTGTGCACGACGTAGACCTGGCCGCCCCGCTCCAACTCGCGGCGGATGGCCTCCTGCACGAGCACGGGGTCGTCCTCGCGGATGAAGGTCCGGATCGGCTGGCGGACGTCCGGCGGGGTCTCCATCACGGACAGATCGCGGAGGCCCGCGAGCGACATGTGCAGCGTCCGCGGAATGGGCGTCGCGGTCAGCGTGAGCACGTCGACCTGGGTCCGCAACTGCTTCAGGCGTTCCTTGTGCGCGACGCCGAACCGCTGCTCTTCGTCCACCACCACGAGCCCGAGCGCACGGAACACGATGGTCTTGTTCAACAGCTGATGCGTCCCGATGAGCACGTCCACGGTTCCATCGCGCACCGCGGCCGTGATCGCCTTCTGTTCCCTGGGCGTGCGGAAGCGGCTCAGCATCTCGACGCGCACGGGGAACGCCGCGAAGCGCTCACGGAACACGGTGTAGTGCTGTTGGGCGAGCAGCGTCGTCGGGACGAGGACCGCGACCTGGCGGCCGTCCATGACGGCCTTGAACGCGGCCCGCAGCGCCACCTCGGTCTTGCCGTAGCCGACGTCCCCGCAGACCAGGCGGTCCATCGGGCGCGGCGCCTCCATGTCCCGCTTCACGTCCTCGATGGCCTTCAGTTGGTCGGGAGTCTCCTCGTACTCGAAGGCGTCTTCCATCTCACGCTGCCACGGTGTGTCCGGGCCGAACGCGTGGCCCTTCGCGCGCTCGCGGGCGGCATAGAGGTGGAGGAGCTCGCGGGCCATCTCGCGCGTGCGCTCGCGCACGCGGCGCTTTTCGCGCTCCCAGTCCGCCCCGCCGAGACGGTGGATCTGGGGCGCCTGCCCTTCGACCCCGACGTACCGCTGCACGAGCGCGATCTGGTCGGTCGGCACATACAGCGCGTCGCCCTGCGCGTACTCCAGGTGCAGATAGTCGCGTTCGCCGTCCCCGAACCCGAGCCGTGTGAGACCCCGGTAGATCCCGATGCCGTGGTGCACGTGCACCACGAGATCGCCCGGCGACAGCTCCGTCCAGCTCCCGAGCCGGGCGCCGTCACGGAACCAGCGCAGCTTGCGCGGGCGGCGGTGCCAGCCCAGGATCTCGCTGTCGGTGACGACGAGCAGGTCGTCGAGCGCCAGACCGCTGGTCACGGAGCCCGGCACGACGAGCGCCTGACCCGGTTCGGGCAATGCGTCCACGCGGTCCGTGAGCCCGGCCAGGATCCCGTGCTCTCCGAGGAGCTCCGCGATGCGATGCGCCTGCCGGCTCGTGACGATGATCCGACGCCTGGCGGCGATCTCCTGGCGGAGATGCTGCGCGAGCGCGTCCGTCTGTCCGGCGAACGACTCGACGGCGCCGAACGCCATCTCCACGGCGTCCCCCGCCGGCGGGCGCCGCAGCGCCGAGACCGCGAGCGTGCGCCGGCCGCTGAGCGCCGACTCGATCGTCTCCCACGGCACGAGCGGCACCTCGGTGCCGGCCGGGATCCGTTCGGTCTCGATGGCGCGCTGGTAGGCTGCGGCTGTGCGCGCGTGGAGGACCCGAGCCTGGTGCTCCACGTCGTCGGGTTCGTCCACGGCGCAGACGGGGTCCCCGAGCGCCTGCGGCAGCGGCACGCCGCCGGCCGCGGTGGGGCGCGCTGCCAGCAGGAGCGCCTCGTCGATCGCGGCCACGGTCCGCTGCGTTTCCGGGTCGAAGGTCCGCACCGACTCGACCTCGTCCCCGATCCACTCGATCCGCACGGCCCGGTCGCCCGTGGACGGGAACACGTCGATCAAGCCGCCGCGCACGGCCACTTCGCCGGGTGCCTGCACCAGCTCCGTGCGTTCGTAGCCACCGGCGGCGAGCCGCGCGAGCACATCCTCGAGGCGCACCCGAAGCCCGGTGCGCAGCATCACGCGCGCCGCCGCGGCCGCCGCCGGGTCGGGCATGAGCGTGAGAAATCCCGCCGGCGGCGCGACGACCACGACCGGGACGCCGCGCGTGACGGCGTCGAGCAGGCGCTGTCGCGACCCCTCGGCCTCGATGGATGGGGGATCCTCCGGGCCCAGACCCTCCCACGCCGCGAGCAGATGGATCTCGTGCGCTCCCGGCGGCAGGAACGCCCACAGGTCATCCGCGAGCCGCTCCGCCTCGTCACGGTGTGGAGCAAGCACGAGCCACGCTGGGACGGCGGTCCCGTGGTGCGCCACCTGCGCCGCGATCAGGCAGGCTTTCGCCGCGCCGGCCGGCCCTGTGACCCAGGGCCGCCGCCGTTGCGTGAGCGCCTCGCTTACGAACAGAAACTCCCGTCTGCGCTGCAGAAGCGGGAGCACGCCGGACAGCGACATACCAAATCCTCCGCGGTTATTGTACGGGAGACCCGGAAAAAGCGTCAACACGGCCGCCCCACCGCAGGCGGGCGGCGCCCGGCCGCGCGCTCGCGGCCCGGCCTAGGACGCGCGCGGCGGGGTGGCCGGTGCGCGACGTCCTCGGTAGCGGTTCGTGATCGGGAGCCGGCGGTCTTTGCCGAACGCTTTGGGCGTGATCTTGACGCCCGGCGGCGCCTGGCGGCGCTTGTACTCGCTGCGGTCGACCATTGCGATGACGCGCGTGACGATCTCGGGATCGAACCCGTCGTGCACGATCTCGTCCGCCGAGCGGTCTTCCTGAACGTAGCGCTCCAGGATCGCGTCGAGCATGTCATACGACGGGAGCGTGTCCTGGTCGGTTTGCAGCTCGCGCAGTTCCGCGGTGGGGGCCCGCTCGATCACGCCCTGTGGGACGACGTCGCGTCCCGCCTGCGCGTTACGCCAGCGCACCAGGCGGTACACGAGCGTCTTGGGCACATCCTTCAGGACCGCGAACCCGCCGGCCATGTCGCCGTACAGCGTCGCGTAGCCCACGCTCATCTCGCTCTTGTTGCCGGTCGTGAGGACGAGCCATCCGAACTTGTTCGACAGCGCCATCAACAGGTTCCCGCGGGTCCGGGCCTGGAGGTTTTCCTCCGTGATGTCGCGCGCCAGCCCGTGGAACGGGCCGGTGAGCGCGGCCTCATAGGCGGCGACGATGGGGTCGATCGGCAGATCCAGCGTGCGGATGCCGAGGGCCCGCGCCAGGTCCAGCGAATATCGCCGGCTCTCGTCCGACGTGAACCGCGACGGCATCGTGACGCCGTGTACCGCGTCGGCACCGAGCGCGTCGACCGCGACGCATGCCACGAGCGAGGAATCCACGCCGCCGCTCAGCCCCACGAGGACCCCGCGGAATCCGTTCTTGCGCACGTAGTCCCGCGTGCCGAGGACGAGCGCGCGGTACACTTCCTCGACGACATCCGGAGGCGCGAGCAGTGGAGCGCGCGCCAGCGGGGCACGAGGCTCCGCCGGCCCCGCGGGGGTGAGCGTGTAGACCGGAGCGCGGATGCCCTCGTCGCGCAGGGCGTCCGGCGTGCGGATCGGATTGTAGCGGCGGATGCTGCGGATGTGGTCGACGTCGATGTCCGCGACGACGAGCGCTTCGTCGAACGCGGGCCCGCGGGCGACGACCGTCCCGGCCGGGTCGACGATCACGCCCAGCCCGTCGAAGACGAGCTCGTCCTGCCCGCCAACAAGGTTGTTATACGCCAGTGCGGTCGCGTAGTCGCGAGCGCGCGTCCGAAGCATCTCTTCTCGCACGCGCCACTTACCCGCGGAGTACGGCGATCCATTGATGTTGATCGCGATGAGCGCACCCGCGAGCGCCTGCGCAAGTAACGGTCCGCCGGGCGCCCAGACGTCCTCGCAGATCGTGACGCCGACCGGCACGCCGTGGATGACGAACACCGGCGCCTCGCTCCCGGGCTGGAAGTACCGCTTCTCGTCGAACACCCCGTAGTTCGGCAGGCGCATCTTACGGTACACGCCGGCGATGCGCCCCTGATACAGTACGGCCGCGGCATTGTACAGGTGATCGCCCGAGTCCGCGAAGCCCACGACGGCGGCCGTCCTGACCGCGTGCCGCGCGATCTCCTCGAGGCAGGCAAGATTGTGCTCGATGAAGTCGGTCTTGATCAGCAGGTCTTCCGGCGGATACCCGGGGACGGCGAGCTCGGGAAACGAGACCACATCGGCGCCGAGCGCCTGGGCCTCCTCCACGCGCGCCACAATCTTGCGGGTGTTGCCGTCGAAATCCCCGACCGTGGTATTGATTTGGGCCATTGCGACCCGGAATCGCGGTGCCATGCGGCCTCCCGGAGCGCCGGCGCGCTCCGCCCCGCGTTCATTATACACCTTGCACTGTCCGGCCCACGGCGGCCGCGACAGCGCGGCGCGCCCATCGCGACGAGGAAGCGCTCCCGCCGTCATGGAATCCCCGGTTCCGTGCGCGCGCCGCTGGTCGTGAGCCCGTCCGGGGTGGCAAGGTTTCTTCTCTCACAGCAGGGGCTCGGCGCCGGCCGGGAGTGGCCGTCCGGTGCCGGGAGCGCCGCTGCCCTCGGCGCGATCCGGCGGCTCGAGTGCGTACAGCTCGACCCGGTGGCGGTCGTCGAGCGCAATCAGCACCTGGTGCTCGCCGCGCGGCTCAGGGGCTACGCTCCGCGGAGCCTCGACGCCCTCCGCCGGCAGGGCGCGGTGTTCGAGTACTGGGCCAACGCCGCGTGCGTCCTCCCGATCGAGCGATTCCCGCTGTTCGAGGGCACGCGGCGGCGTTTCCGGCGGCGGCTCGCCCCCGAGCTGCGGCCGTTGCGGCCCATTGTGCGCCGGATGTTCGCGGCGCTCGAGGCCGGCGGCCCGCTGGCGGCGCGCGAGTTCGTATCGCCCGAACGCCTGCGGGGTTACTGGGACGGCGCCGAGGCCCGCACCAAGGCGACATCGCACGCGCTCACGCTGCTGTTCCGTACGGGCGCGCTCGTGGTGGCCCGACGCGAGGGTGCCGAGCGGTACTTCGATCTCCCCGAGCGGGTCATCCCGGCGCCTCTGCTCCGCGACGCCGAAGCGATGGCGACGGAGGACGCCGACGAGGGGCTCCTCGACATGTATCTCCGAGCGTATCGCATCGTTGATGGATCGGACGCGAGGTTCGGCTGGCGCGCGCTCGGCGCCGCGGGGCGCGCCGCGGCGATCCGCCGTCGGCAGCGCGCGGGGACGATCGTGCCGCTCCACATCCCAGGCGTGTCGCGGCAGTACTTTGCGTTGGCCGAGGACGTCCCGGCGCTCCGCCGGTGGGACCGCACCACGCAGGACGATGCCGCCGGTCGTGAGGGCGCGCGCTTCCTGCCGCCGCTCGACAATCTCCTCTGGCGCCGCGAGCGGATCGCCGACCTGTTTGGCTTTCGGTACCTCTGGGAGGGCTATCTCCCGGCCGCCCGGCGGCAGTACGGGCACTACGCCATGCCGATCCTCATCGGTTCGCGCCTCGTCGGCCGGATCGACCCGCGCCTGGATCGCGCCCGCGGGCGCCTCGTCATCCGCCTGCTGCACCTCGAGCCGGGCGTGGCGGTGACCCGCGCGCTGCGTCGGGAGCTCGCGGCCGGGCTGGACGCGTTCGCCCGATTCCACCGCGTCCGCGGCGTGGAGGTGGAGCAGACGGAGCCGGCGCGGCTCCGAGTCTAGCGGCCGGGAGGGGGCGTCGCGGTGGCCGCGGGTCTACACGTCGTAGTACAGGTAGAACTCGTAGGGCACAGGCCGGATGTTGACTTCCTGCACCTCCCGCGTGCGCTTGTAGTCGATCCACGTGTCGAGGAGGTCGCGGGTAAAGACGTCGCCTTCCAGCAGGAACTCGTGGTCGGCCTCCAGCGCCGCCAGCGACGCTTCGAGCGAGCCCGGTACGCTCTTGATCTTCGCCGCCTCCTCCGCGGGCAACTCGTAGATGTTCTTGTCGAGCGGCCCGAACCCGGCCTTCGTGGGATCGATCTTGCGCCTGATGCCGTCGAGGCCGGCCATGAGCATCGCGGCGAAGGCCAGATACGGATTGCACGTGGCGTCGGGGCAGCGGAACTCGATGCGCTTGCTGGACGCGGCGGCCGGACCCGTGAAGTACATGGGAATGCGTATCGCCGCGCTCCGGTTGCGCTTGCTGAACGCGATGTTCACCGGCGCTTCGAAGTGCGGCACGAGCCGCCGGTACGAGTTCGTGGTGCACGCGCAGAGGGCGAGCAGCGCGTTGACGTGGCTCAGGAGCCCGCCGATGTAGTGCAGCGCCTCCGTGCTCAGCTCCGCGTAGCCGCCCTCGCTGTAGAACAGATTGGCGCCGCCCTTCCAGAGGCTCTGGTGCACGTGCATTCCGGTCCCGTTGTCGCCGAACAGCGGCTTCGGCATGAACGTCGCGGTCATCCCGTGACGGCGGGCGACGTTCTTCACGATGTACTTGTAGCTCATGAGGCTGTCGGCCATCCGGGCCAGGGTGTTGTACTTGATGTCGATCTCGCACTGACCCGCCGACGCCACCTCGTGGTGCTGCATCTCCACCTCGATGCCCCACGATTCCATCTGCAGCGACATCTCGCTGCGCAGGTCGAGCAGCGTGTCTGCCGGCGCGACCGGGAAGTAGCCTTCCTTGGAGCGGATCCGGTGTCCCAGCCCGGGCTGGCCGGTGTTCCAGATGCCCTCCGGCGAGTCGATCGTGTATCCCGCCCGGTGCGGCAGCACCTCGTACTGCACGTTGCTAAAGACGAAGAACTCTGCCTCGGGCCCCCAGTAGCTCGTGTCGGCGACGCCGGACTGCTTCAGGTAGTCTTCCGCCTTCTGCGCAACGTGCCGGGGGTCGCGGGTGTACGGCTTGCCGGTCGATGGATCGAAGACGTTGCAGACGATCGAGAGCGTCGGGATCTCGGTGAACGGGTCCGGGCGCGCCGTGGCGGGATCGGGCATCAGGATCATGTCGCTCTCTTCGATCGCCTGAAAGCCGCGGATGCTGCTGCCGTCGAACCCGATGCCCCGCTTGAACGTCTTGTCGTCGACCTGGCTGGCCGGAATCGTCGCGTGCTGCCACGTACCTGGGACATCCACGAACTTCAGATCGACCATCTTGATGCCGCGATCCTTGATGTAGGCGATCACGTCCTGCGCGGTCATGTCTTTGCCCGCCATCGTACACCTCCGGGTCCCGCCGGGGACGCTTCCGTGTTGCCGAGCGCCAAAGAAAAACGCCCTCCGAGCATATGCTCGAAGGGCGTCCAGGCCCTCGGTACGTCTCAGTACCTGCTTATCTTATACCACGGCAGACGATCGACGTCAACGGAGCCCGCGCTCGGGTTGTCACCGCGCCTTTCGGCGCGCGCCGGAGGACACGGCCGTACGCTTTCCGGAGGGCCGAGCCGGCGGCTTCCCGCGCCGTTTGCCCGGCGCCGATCGCTTCGGGCGCGCAGACTTCCGCGGCGCGATCCGCGAGGCCTTTGCCGGCGTGCGGCGAAGGGGGACGGGCTCGGCCGGAGGCCCGCCGACCGGTACGAGCTCGAACCGCGCCGTGGGCGCCGGCACCGTGGCGCCCTTGACGGCCCCCGGCAGGATGCGGAACACCGGGCACAAAAACACCTCGATCCTGCCGCCACCCGGCGCGAACAGGGCCGGGAGGTGCAGCGCGCGTAACCCGACGATCGTCAACGGTCCCGTTGGCGGCGTGCTGAGCCACCGCCGCACGGTATCGTACGCCGGCGTGTCGGGAATCGCGACGGCCGTGATGCGCATGCGCCGCGCGGCGTCGCCGAACGCGAACAGGAACGGCTTCCCCTCCACGAACCGGCTGCGGCCACCGTAGAACTGGCCGGTCATGTACACGTACGCGGTCTCCGTTACGGGGGCATGCCGGAACGTCATGGTTCCGCCGGTGAACGCCACGCGCGTGGACGGCTGAAAGTCCGGAAACGGCATCGCGTGGACCGTCTCCACCTGCGTCCACTCGGCGCCGCCCGGGGCGTCGAGCGGGATCGGCGGGAACGTCAGGCCGCGCTCCGTCCTCACGCTACGAACGGGGTGGAGCTCGAGCAGGCGAGGTACCGACGGGTGCGCGCCCGACGCGTGGTCCGGGAGGAGGCGCAGGAGCCCCGTCACCGTCACCCGTTGTTGGGTTCCGATCACCTCGTCGAGCAGCTGCCCGTACTGGCTGTGGGCGGTGCCGCCCGCGTCCAGCGTCCCGGGCCGGATCGCGTTTTGAATGACGCACGCCACGCTGCCCGAGCCGTTGGATTCCCTCGGCGAAGGCGTCAAGCCAAACGCCACGCCGAGGCCATACTCGCCCTCCGGGCTGCGCGCGGCCACGTACCCCTCGAGCGTGACATCCAGCCCCGGACTGAAGCGGAGATAGGCGAGCGGTTCCGCCCCGGAGACGACCAGGTCGGCATGGTCCGTCCCGCCGGGCAGCATCTGCACCGCGCTCAGCACGCGCAGCAGGTCCGCCGGGGTGCGGATGTCGATGCGGCCCGCCGGCCGGGCGGGGGTGTGTTGCCGCATCTCGTCCGAGACGAGAATCGCCCGCGCGATCTCGCGCATCGGCGTGCGCGTGTTGCGGCTCTGACGCTGGATCCGGAGAAACGCCTCCTGCTCGTCGATGCCCTCGCGCTGCATCAGGATGCCCTTCGCCCGGTCGACCAGCTTGCGTGTCTCCAGCGTCTCCTTGAGGTTGCCCACTTCTTGCTGCAGCGCGCGCAACTCGCCGAAGCGGGCCATCGCCACCTCGATCACCGGCACGAGCTCCGCTTCCCGCACGGGCTTGACGAGGTAGGCGAGCACGCCCGCCTCCTGAGCGCGCTGCACGAGGTCGCGCTCGCTCCACGCAGTAAGGAGCACGATCGGCCGCGGCTGACGCGTCATGATCGTCGACGCCGCGGAGATGCCGTCGAGGCCCGGCATCTTGATGTCCATGAAGATCAGGTCGGGCGCGAGCTTGCCGGCGAGCGTCACCGCCTCCTCGCCGTCCGCGGCCTCACCGACGACTTGGTAGTCGTGCTCCTCCAGCATCGTGCGGAGCCCCATCCGGATGACCGGCTCGTCGTCGGCGATCAGGATGCGCAGCGCCTCGGTCATCCGGCGCCCCCGGCGTGGAGCGGCATCGTGATGACGGCCCGTGTGCCGCCCGCGTTGGTAAAGGCGATCGTCCCCTTGAGGTCGTCCCGCACCAGCGTGTGCACGATCTCGAGCCCGAGATCGCCCGACCGGTCCGGGGCGAAGTCCGGCGGCAGCCCCACGCCGTCGTCCTGCACGTCGACCCGCAGCGACGCGCCGGCGGCCGCGAGCGCGATCTTCACGGTCCCGCGCCGGCGCCCGGTAAAGGCGTGCTCCATCGCGTTTTGGAGCAGCTCGTTGACGACCAGCGCGAGGGACGTCGCCTGCCGGCTGGGCAGGCTGACGTCGTCCCCGCTGACGTGGACCGCCAGCGCGAACCCCGGCGGGGCCATTGAGCTCGCGACCGTGTGGGCGACGCGGTCGAGCATCTCACGCACGGCTACGTGGCGCAGCCCCTCGGCGGCGAGGATCTCGTGCACCGCGGCGATGCTCAGGATCCGGTTGATCGTCTCCGTCAGGACCTCGCGTCCCGAGACCGCGCGGCCCTCGCGCAGCTGCAGCCGGAGCAGCATCGCGATCATCTGGAGATTGTTCTTGACGCGGTGGTGCATCTCGCGCACCATCGCCGACTTGACGACCAGGCTGGCGTTCTCGATCGCCAGCGCGGTTTGGTTGGCGAGCGTCTGCAGCATGTTGATTTCGGGCCGCGTGAACTGATGCCGCCGTGCCGTGTAGCAGTTGACCACGCCGAGCGTGCGGTCGCGGACCCGGAGGGGTACTGAGAGCAACGAGCGCACGGCCGGAGGCTGCGCGACTTCGCGCGTGCGGAACCTCGGGTCGTCGGCCAGCTCCACGCTCATCGCCGGCTGCCCGGAGGCGGCCGCTTCGCCGGGGATGCCTTCGCCGACCCGGAGCGTCGTGCGCGGGCGCGGCCCCGCCGCCTCGGGATGCTCCGCGGCGAGCACCAGCTCGTTGCCGTCCAGCAGCATGAGGGTGCACAGCGGTGCGTCGAAGACCCGGGCGGCCATCTCCACGACCAGGCGGAGGATCTGCTCGAGGTAGAGCGGGGACGTGAGCGTCTCGCTCACCTCGGCCAGGGTGCGGAGCTCCATGATCTGGCGCCGCATGCTGTCGTACAGCCGCGCCTTCTCCAGCGCGCCGCTTGCCAGGTCCGCGATGATGCTCAGGAGCTCGATCTCGTCCTCGCCCCATTCGTGCGCGCGGGTGGTTTGCACGTTGACCGCGCCGAGGACCTTGCCGGCCATCGTGAGCGGCACGGCGAGCAGGGAGTGGAACCGGCTCTCGTCGGTGCCGGGCACGTACTTGAAGCGCGGGTCGGCCTGCGCGTGCGCGGACGCGACGGGGCGGCCCGTGGCCGCGGCGTGCCCGGTCAGTCCTTCGCCGAGCCGCAGGCGCCCCCGGCCCACGGCCTGAGGCGCCAGTCCCGTCGTGGCCTTGAGGATCAAGTCCTGCGATTCCAGCAGGTAGATCGAGCAGCTGTCCACGCGCATCACGTCCGCCGTGGTGCGCGTGATCAACGTCAGCGTCGTATCGAGGTCGAGGGCGGCGCTGATGGCGCGGCTGATGGTGCGGAGCGCGGAGATCTCCGCCGTCTTCCGCGCCAGCTGCTGCGCGGCATCGCGCGAGCGCAGCTGCTCGCGGGTCATCCCGCCGCGGGTGGGCACACCGTTCTCCCCCGACCTCGACGCGGATCCACGCTCAGCGCTGTTGCGCGGACGACGCGAGCGGCTCCGGCGCGCGCGCCGCGGGCATCATGCGTGCGGCCGCTTGGATGTCCTGGGTCTTGAACGCGCTGCGCCGGTTCGCGGCGACCGCCCAGGCCATGAGGGCGAGCGCGATCGCCACCACGGCGCCGCGCACCGCCCCGCTGATTGGCATGATCGTCACCGGGGCGATCAGGATGCTCACGAGGTTCATGACCTTGATGAGCGGGTTGAGCGCCGGGCCGGCCGTGTCTTTCATGGGGTCCCCGACCGTGTCGCCGATCACGCCGGCCTTGTGGTAGTCCGTGCCCTTGCCTCCGAGGAAGCCGTCTTCGATCTTCTTCTTCGCGTTGTCCCAGGCGCCGCCCGTATTGGCCTGGAACACGGCCATCAGCTGGCCCGTCAGGATGGCCCCGGCGAGGAACGCCCCGAGCGGAGCGGCGCCCAGCGCCATGCCGACCATGATCGGGGCGGAGATGGCGACGACAGCCGGCGACGCGAGCTCCCGCTGGGCGGCCAGCGTGGCGATGTCCACGCACCGATCGTATTGCGGTTTCCCGGTCCCCTCCATGATGCCGGGAATCTCGCGAAACTGCCGGCGGACTTCCTCCACGATGTAGAAGGCGGACCGGCCGACCGCCCGGATCAGGAACGCCGACACGAGAAACGGCACGGCGCCCCCGACGAGCAGGCCGATGAAGATGAGCGGCAGGTTCACCTGGATCCCGATCCGATCCAGCGCCGCCGTGGCGGCGGCCCCGCCCTGCGCCAGCGTGGATTGCAGCGTCGCGGCGGAGGCGAGGAGGTTGGCCTGACCGACGAACGACCGGAACAACGCGGTCGCGGCCAGCACCGCGCTGGCGATGGCGAAGCCCTTGGTCAACGCCTTGGTCGTGTTGCCGGCCTGGTCCAGTTGCGCGACGATGTAGCCCGCGTCCGCGCCCGAGGCGTTCGGCTCGTGGGCGATGCCGGACATCTCGTAGATGCCGTTCGCGTTGTCGACGATCGGCCCGAATGTGTCCATCGCCAGGATGTACCCCGTCATCGTGAGCAGCCCCAGCCCGGACAGCGCGACCCCGTAGCCGGCGAGCGCGAGATCGGCCTGAAAGATTGAGAACGACGCGAGAATGGTCGCGCCGATCGCCAGGATCGCCCAGACGGACGACTCCAAGCCGTACCCGAGCCCCGACAGCAGAAACGTGGCCGGCCCCGTCTTGGTGGAGTACGCCATCTCGGTGACCGCCTTCTTGTCGGACGCGGTGAACTGATCCGTGAGCCACTTGATGAACAACGCGAGCACCAGTCCGGTCACGAGCGCAAAGAAGAACCGCCAGTCCGCGGCGCCGCTGCGGGGATCCCTGAGGTACAGACCGTTGACGAGCGCAAACCCGGCGGTCGCCGCCGCCGCGGAGATCCACAGCCCGCGGGTGATCGGAGCCATCGGGTCCTCCGCGTTCCCGCCGGCGCGCACGGCCCACGTCCCGATGATCGATGCGAACACGCCGACCGCCTGCACGAGCAGCGGAAAGATCACGAGCTTGAGCGCAAACGCGGACGCCGCCCCCGCATACCCCGCACGGAACTGCGGATCGAGGAGCGCCCCTGCGCCCAGGATAATCGCCGCGACCAGCGTCACCTCGTACGACTCGAACACGTCCGCGGCCATGCCGGCGCAGTCGCCCACGTTGTCGCCGACGTTGTCGGCGATCGTGGCGGCGTTGCGCGGGTCGTCCTCGGGGATGCCGACCTCGACCTTGCCGACGAGATCCGCGCCGACGTCGGCCACCTTGGTGTAGATGCCGCCGCCGATACGCATGAACGAGGCGACGAGCGAGCCGCCGAATCCGAACCCCACGAGTACCCGGGTCGCGTCCCCGCGGAAGAGCAGGAAGATGATCGTCGCGCCCAGCAGGCCGAGCCCGACGGTGAACATCCCGGACACGGTGCCCGCCTGAAACGCCGTTTCCAGCGCTTCCTTAAATGTGCGCGTCGCGGCGTAGGCGGTACGCACGTTGCCGCGGACGGCGAGGTTCATCCCAACGTAGCCGGCGCCGTAGCTCGCCAGGCATCCCATGAGGAAGGCCAGGGCGATGCCGACGGCGAGCGTGGGGTTGGTATAAATCGGAAGGTAGAGGAAGAACAGCGCGAGCGTGATGGCGATGACAAAGAGCGACATCGTGCGGAACTGGCGGCGGAGATAGGCACGCGCGCCCTCCTGGATCGCCGCCGCGACCTGCTGCATCGACGCCGGTCCGGCGCTGCGACCGAGGACCCGCGCGCTCAACCACCAGCCGTACACGAGCGCCACGGCCGCCGCGATCACGACGATCCACAAGAGCGCGGATTCGAGCCCGCCGAACGACGGGAGTCTGATGCTCGACTCGTTCATGATGCAGCCTCCTGGCCGTCGTCTACGCTGAGCGCGGCGTTTTTCATAATACCAGAGCCCGGGCGGGCGATTCAAGAAAAAGTGGCGCCCAAGTGGGGAAAATCGCGATTTTCGGTCGGATTTGGCACGGAGACGCCGGATTTCGGCTGCAGAATCCTGTGCCGGAGGTTGGACGGGGAGAACGTGCGCCTAGGGCGCCGGCACCTGGCCGCCTCGAGGGCTAGCGGCCCGGGTCCGTCTGCATGAAGCTTACCTGCGCCGCCGCGTCGATCCCGTGCTGCGTAAAGAAACCCTGATTTACCTCCAATGCATAGCGGTACGGCGTCTTGGGGCCGTACGTCGGCAGCTGATCGCCCGACGGATCGGGTGCCACGGGCATGTCCATCAGCGCCACGATGCGCCACGACTTGTCGATGAACGCGATCGAGAGCGGAATGAGGGTATTCTTCATCCAGAACGGGGTGTCGGTGTCGTCGCGAAACCAAAACAACATGCCGGCGTCCGGCGCGAGCGACGTCCGGCACATGAGCCCGGTCTCCTGCGAGACCTCGCTGTCCGCGATTTCGACCCGCACGCGCGCGGTCGCGCCGCGCTCGGTAAACGCCACGACCCCGTGCTTGTACGTGAATCCCCCGGGCGCAATGCAGGCCGCCTGCGCCGCGGGCACGCGGAGGCCGAGGCACACGAGCGCCAGGATGCCGATCCCCGCCGCCGCGAAGAACCTCTGCATTGCGCCGCCGTCTCCCTCCCGCGCGGCCGCCCAAGCCGCGTCGTGCCTCAGTGTAGCATGCGGTCCAGCCACGCGAGAATCCTGGGGACGGCCGGATTATCGACCGCGTTCTCGATGTCGAGGTGCGTGAACCCGGGCAGGATCTCCACGCTCTGGTCGGCCGACGGCGTGGCGATGTGCCGCAGGTAGAACGCGGCGGTCTGCGGTCGGCGGACCAGCCCCTCTCCCGCCCCCAGGACGAGGACCGGCACGTCCATGTACCGTACCTGGGTGAGGCTGGCGTAGCGCCGGGCAAATTCGTCGCTGGTGTCCAGGCCGGCCGCCAACCCGAGATCGAGCACGAGCCGCCACGGGACGTACCATTGGGTGAAGTCCGCGCCGGGCCGCAGCATGGCCGCGTTGAACGCGCGGAGATCCACCCGGCCTCTCGGCTCCGTCTGCGTGTATGGAATCCATCCAATCAGCGCGTGCCCCGGCGCGGGCTCCCCGCTCGCGAGATCCAAGAGGCCGTCGGGGCGGAGCGAGGCGGGGTCGGGGATCTCTTTGAAGACGCCGAGCGGGGCGCCGATCGATGCGCGCACGAGTAGATCGCGCTGCATGCGGTCGGAGAAGATCGCCCCGAGCAGCGCCTCGTTCGTGATGGCGAGGCCGTCGCGGGGCGGAAACGGCAGCCGGCTCGCCGCATGAGGCCGCAGGTAGGCGTACACCGCGATGACGTCGAGCAAGATGCTGTCCCGCGGGCGCGCGACGTCCTGGATGTCCGTGAACGGCGCCGCCAACCGCCGCACGAGGGCGCGCACGCCGGGGATGCGAGGAAGCAGCGGGATGTGCACGCCGTCCAGATATTGGCCGCCGGTGAGGCGCGGGATCAACGACAGCGGCACGCCGTCGAGAAGCAGCAGGCCGCTGAGACCGTGTGCGCCGGCGCCGGGGGAAGGGGTCGGCACGCCGTGGTCCATGGCCACCGGCTCCGGTCCCGGCACCCGGTCGAAGTCATAGCCCGCGTACAGCGCGGCAAGGATCCCGCCGAGGGAGTGGCCGCCGAGCACGACGTGCCCGCCGGGATCGCGCCGGTGCGCCTCCGCGACGATCGCGTGGATGTCCCGGAGATGCACGTCGAGTCCCCAGTACGCCGCGTACGCCACGGCGTTCGCGGAGAGGGGATGATACGTGTCACCGTCGATGGGGAGACCGCCGTAGTAGTAGCCGAGCGCGAAGTCGGGGTTTTGGTACGCGAGCGCGGCCTCGATGCCGCGGCGGTCCTGCAGGAGGGTTGCACGCGGTGCGACGATCCAGACCTCCAGGCGCGCGTCGCGCCGCACGAGCTGGCGCGCCAAGATGTCGAGCGTATTCGGCCCCGAATTGAGACCGGGGATGAGCACGAGCACGACCGCGGGCGCGGGCGCGCCGGGCGTGAAGTATCGGAACGCGACGGCGCGATTGTACACGTCCGGCGTGTGAGGTTCGCGGTCGCCCGGCACGTTCACGGGCGCGCGTTCGACCGCGCCGGCGGACGGCTGCGCCGCGCCGGGCCCGATGCATGCGGCGACGAGCACGGCACCGACGGTGACCGCGCACAGCGCGGCGCGTAGCCTCACGCTCATGTGAGGGAATACGTTTAGGCGCGGGAAGGAAATGCCCTGCGGCGGCGCGAACCGAGTGAGCCCCGTGGCAAACTACGATGTTGTGGTCGTGGGCGCCGGACCGGGAGGCGCGGAATCCGCGCGGACGGCCGCGGCCGCGGGGCTGCGCACCCTGGTGTTGGAAGAACATCCCGCCGTCGGCATCCCCAGCCACTGCACGGGCAAGCTATCGTTTCACGCCTTCGAGGAATTCGACGTGCCTCGGGCGCTCGCGCACACGGCGGTGAGCGCGGCCGCGTTGTACTCGCCGGGCGGCACCGTCGTGCGCGTGCGGCGGTCCACGGTGGACTCGTATGCCGTCGACCGTGTGGCGTTCGACCAGTGGGTCGCACGCCGCGCCCAAGAGGCGGGCGCGGAATTGGTGACCGGCGTTCGCGTCACGGAAGCGGCGCGGGTGAACGGGACCGTGACCGTGCGGGGCGCGCGGGCGGGCCGGACCTTCGAGGCGCGCGCGCGGGTCCTCATCGATGCCGAGGGATCGGCGCCGCGTCTGCTCGGCATGCTGGGCATCGCGATTCCCCGCCGGCACGCGCTCGGCCTCCAGTATCAGATTCGGGGCGTCCGAGGCGTGGAGCAGGATACGCCGGAGATGTTCTTCGGCGAGGACGTCGCGCCCGGGTTTTTCGCGTGGCTCATGCCGGTGGGCAACGACACCTGCCGGGTCGGATTGGCGGTGGATCCGCGGCGCACGGCGCGGGCGCCGGTCTGGTATCTGGAGCAACTGCTGACGCGGCATCCGGCGATGCGCGGTCGCATGGCCGGCGCCGTGGTCGAGCGCAAGGTCGGCGGGCGCATCCCGCTGCTCACCGGCCGGGCGCCGGCAGGCACCGACGGCGTCTTCGTCGTGGGCGATGCCGCGGGAATGGTCAAGGCGACCTCCGGCGGCGGCATCTACTACGCGTTGACGGCCGGCCGCATCGCCGGCCGCGCGGCCGGACGATACGTCGGGGGAGACACGTCGGCGACGGCCGCGTACGAGCGCGAATGGCGTGGCCGGATCGGACGCGAGGTGGCGTTTACCGCGTTCGGCCGGCGGGCCATCAACCGGATGACGGACCGCGAGCTCGATGCGATTATGCGGGCGATCGCGGAGAGCCCGCGCGTGCTCGCGGCGATCGCGGGCGCGGGCGACACGCAGTTCCAGTCCCGCTTGTTCGGGCCGCTGCTTCGCGGCTTGAGCGCGACGGCGGTCCGCCGTCCGACGCTGGCACCGCTGGTGCTCAAGGCGTTGATGTCCGGCATGTTCACGCGGATGTAGCGATCTCGGCACCGGCCGAACCCCCACGCGACGGCAGGATCCCCAGCGCGTGGCCCGAATCAGGACCCATGCGGATCATCGCCGACCTGCATCTCCACTCCAAGTTCAGCCGGGCGACCAGCCGTGATATGGACGTCGAGAGCCTCACCAAATGGTGCGGCCTCAAAGGCATCACGCTTGTCGGGACCGGCGACTTCACCCACCCCGTGTGGCTGCGTGAGCTCCGCGCGAAGCTCAAGCCGACCGGACGCGGCCTGTTCACCCATCGCACCCAGCACTTCATGCTCACGGTCGAGGTGAGCAACATCTACCCGCAGGGCGGCCGGCTGCGCAAGATCCACAACATCATCCTGGCGCCGGGCTTCGAGGTGGTCGACCGCATCAACGCCGTGCTCGCCCGCTTCGGCAGCCTCATGGCCGACGGGCGGCCCACGCTGTCGCTGCCGAGCGACAAGCTGGTGGAGTACGTCATGGAGATCTCGCCGCGGTGCATGGTCATCCCCGCCCACGTGTGGACGCCGTGGTTTTCGCTGTACGGGAGCAACTCGGGCTTCGACGCGCTGGCCGAGTGCTTCGGCGACCAGGTCAAGCACATCGCCGCGGCGGAGACCGGGTTGAGCAGCGATCCGCCCATGAATTGGCGCCTGTCGGAGCTCGACCGCGTGGCCCTGGTCAGCAACTCGGACGCGCACTCGCCGGCGAAGCTGGGGCGCGAGGCCAACGTGCTCGACTGCGAGCTGGACTACGACGAGATCCTCAGGGTCTTTCGCGAGCGGGACCGGTCCAAGTTCCTCTACACGATCGAGTTCTTTCCTGAGGAAGGCAAGTACCACTTCGACGGCCACCGCGCATGCCAGGTCCGGTTGTCGCCGCAGGAAACCCGCGCGGCCCGGGGACGGTGTCCGTCGTGCGGACGGCCGATCACGGTCGGCGTGATGTCCCGCGTGGAGGCGCTCGCCGACCGGCCGGCGGGCGAGGCGGCAGGCCGCGTCCCGTTTCGCAACCTGATCCCGCTGGAAGAGATCATCGCCGAAGCCCTCGGCGCCCAACCCGGCACGGGCGCGGTCCGCGAGGAGTACTTCCGGCTCGTGCACGAGCTCGGGAGCGAGTTCGCGGTGCTCCTCGACGCGCCGCCCGCGGACGTGGCCCGGTACGCGCATCCACGGGTGGTCGACGGGCTGCGGCGCGTTCGTGACGGACGGGTCGTGATTCGCCCAGGTTATGACGGCGTGTTCGGGGAGATCCACATCTTCCAGGGGGCCGACGAGCAGGCGCGGGCCGAGGAACCGGCGCAAACCAGCCTCTTCTGAGCGCGGTGCCGCGGCCGGCCCGCCCAAAGGCGCGCCTCGCGCGGTTGCCCGCGGGCCCGCCGTCGTGCTCCATCCCGGCCGGGATGCGCGGATCCGCGCGGGCCACCGCTGGGTGTACCGCAATGAGATCGCCCGGCTGGATGGCGCCCCCGTCGACGGCGACGCCGTCGAGGTGCATGCGGCCGGCGGTCGCGTCCTCGGCATCGGCCTGCTCAACACCCGCTCCGCCATCGCTGTCCGCCTGCTCGCATCCCCCGGGGAGGTGCCGGACGAGGAGTTTTTCCGCGAGCGCCTCGCGCGCGCGATCGCGGTGCGCCGGCGCCTCGTCGCGGACACGACGGCGTGTCGCCTCGTCTTCGGAGAGAGCGACGGCCTCCCCGGGCTCGTGGTCGACCGCTACCGCGACGTGCTCGTGCTCCAGACGCTCACGCTCGGCATGGACCGCCGTAAGGATATGGTGGCGCGGCTGCTGCACGAGCTGCTCGCGCCGCGGGGCATCTTCGCGCGCAATGATCCGGCGGTGCGACGCCTCGAGGGGCTGCCGCGGGAAACGGGATGGCTCACGGGGGCGGGAGCCACGGAGGTCATGATCGAGGAAGACGGCGTCCGCTTCGTCGTCGATGTCGCGCGCGGGCAGAAGACCGGCTTTTTTCTCGACCAACGCGAAAACCGGCGGCACGCAGCGGCGCTCGCGTCGGGCGGTACGGTGCTCGACGTGTTCTCGTACACGGGGGCGTGGGCGCTGCATGCCCTCGCGCGTGGGGCAACGGGCGCGGTGGGGATCGAGGCCTCCGCGGACGCCGTGGACATGGCGGGACGCAACGCGGCGCTCAACGACGCCGGCGACCGGTACCGCCCGCGTGTGGGAAACGCGTTCGACGAGTTGCGCCGGCTCAGCGCCGAGCCCTCGCGATGGGACCTCGTGGTGCTGGATCCGCCGGCGTTCGTCAAGACGCGGGGCGCGCTTGCCGCGGGGCTCGCAGGCTACAAAGAAATCAACCTCCGGGCGCTCAAGCTGGTGGCGCCCGGCGGCTGGCTTGTGACGTGTTCGTGCTCCTTTCACGTGGACGAAGCGGCGCTCCGTGAAACTGTTTGGGAAGCGTCGCGCGACGCCCGCCGGTACATCCGTTTGGTCGAGAGCCGCTCGCAGGCCCGCGACCATCCGGTCCACCCCGCCATGCCGGAAACGCGCTATCTCAAATGCCTGGTCTTCGCCGTGGATTGACCGGGCGCCGCCGGGGAAGTTATTGCAGGGGGACAGGGCCCCTTATATAATGTAGGCGAAAATGCGGGATGCCATAGGGGTAGCCTCGGAAAGAGGAGAGCCGCCAGGGGGGTTCTCCTCGTTGTCTTTTTTGGGCGCCGGGATGGGCCCGCGACGTGCCGGGGGCAGACCCGGAAAGGCACGGTGAGACCAGCGTTGGTGGCAGGCCACCAGATCCACATTACCGACAACCTCGACCTTCTGCTCGCGGTGTTGCCCTCGGACATCCGCCGCGCCATCGAATCGCACCCCGACGTCGACGCGCTGCTGGAGGTGGTGCTCGATCTCGGGCGCGAGCCGGAAGCCCGGTTCGCGAACCGGGCCGTGCGCCTGTCCGACACGTACGTCACCCGCGAGACGATGCACTACGTGACGAGCCGCGTGGGGACGTTTGGCAAGGACAACCGCGCCGGGATCGAGCGTACGCTCCACCGCATCTCCGCGATCCGCAATCGCGTCGGCGAGGTGATCGGGCTGACGCTGCGCGTCGGCCGCGCGGTCTTTGGCACCGTCGATATCGTGCGCGACGTGATCGAGGCGGGCCAGAGCGTGCTCTTGCTCGGCCGCCCGGGGGTGGGCAAGACGACGCTCCTGCGCGAGAGCGCGCGGGTGCTGAGCGACGAGGTGGCCAAGCGCGTCGTGATCGTCGACACAAGCAACGAAATCGCGGGAGACGGGGATATCCCGCATCCGGGCATCGGACGTGCGCGGCGCATGCAGGTCCCATATCCGGAGCTCCAGCACGCCGTGATGATCGAGGCCGTCGAGAACCACATGCCGGAGGTCATCGTCATCGACGAGATCGGGACCGAGGCGGAGGCGCTCGCGGCCCGCACGATCGCCGAGCGCGGCGTGCAGCTGATCGCGACCGCGCACGGCAACACGCTCGACAACCTGCTGCAGAACCCGACGCTGTGCGATCTCATCGGCGGGATCCAGGCCGTGACCCTCAGCGATGAGGAAGCGCGCCGGCGGGGTACGCAAAAGACCGTGCTCGAACGCAAGGCGCCGCCGACCTTCGACGTGGTCATCGAGATCCAGGAAAAGGACCGGCTCGCGGTGCACCACGACGTCGCCCACGTGGTGGACCGGTTCCTGCGCGGATCGGTGCCCCGGCCGGAGATCCGGACTCGGACACCCGAGGGCGAGGTGCGCATCACGAGCAGCGAGGCCGAGGAGGCTGCCGCACCGTCTCCGAACGGGCACCGGCCGGCCGCCGGCGGCGTCCCGTCGGGGGCCCCGCACAAGGTGGTGCGGATCTACCCCTACGCGGTCAGCCGCAACCGCCTCGAGCGGGCGATCCGCGAGTTGCGCGTGCCGGCGGCCATCGCCGATACGCTCTACGGAGCGGACGTGCTCTTGACGCTCAAGTCCCAGGAGAAGCGCCAACCGAAGCGCCTCCGCGAAGCCGGATCGCGGGGCCTGCCAACCCGTGTCATCAAGAGCAACACCCTGTCGCAGATCGAGGGCGTCCTGCGGGAGATCTTTGGCGTGGAGGACCGGCTGAGCGCGGAGGAGGTGGCGCTCCGGGAGGTCGAGGAGGCCATCTCGGAGGTCATGGCGGCGGCCCAACCCGTGGAGTTGTCGCCGCAGAACTCGTACGTGCGCCGGCTGCAGCACCAGCTCGTCGAGCGCTACGGGCTGGCGTCCGAGAGCAAGGGCACGGATCCGTTCCGGCGGGTGGTCATCTATCCGCAGTGACGCCGCGGACCGGGACCGCCGGCCGCCGGCCGGCGCGTTCCTGACGCTCGAGGGACCCGAGGGCGCCGGCAAGAGCACCCAAGCCGCGCTGCTGGCAGACGCGCTTCGCGCCACGGGGCGCCGGGTGCAACTCGTCCGAGAGCCCGGCGGGACGCGGATCGGGGAGCGTATCCGGGCGCTCCTGCTCGATCCGGGACACAGCGAACTCGCGCCGCGCACGGAGATGCTGCTGTTCGCCGCGGCCCGCGCGCAGCTCGTGGACGAAGTGATCCGCCCGGCCCTCGCCGAGGGCGCGGTTGTCGTCTGCGACCGGTACGTCGACGCGTCGCTCGCCTACCAGGGCGTCGGGCGCCGCCTTGGTATTTCCATCGTACGGTCGGTCAACGACATCGGCACGGGCGGGCTCGTGCCCGACCTCACCGTGCTCCTGGACATCGACCCGGAGGTCGGGCTGGAGCGGGCGCGCCGCGACGCCGGACCTGCGGGCGGTGAGCGCTGGGGCGGCGGGGATCGCCTGGAGCGGGAGACGGTGGCGTTTCACCGGAGGGTGCGAGAGGGGTTTCTCACCCTTGCCGGGAATGAGCCTCGGCGAATCCGGGTCGTCGATGCGAGAGCGTCGGTGCAGGACGTGCACCGGGCCATCTGGGATCTGGTGGCCGGATTCTTGCGCGGAGAGTAGGGCGGGCCGCGCCCGGAGATTGTACCGTAAGAAGGCCCGGGCCCTCGGTGGCGCGTCCAAGCACGCCGCTGGGGCGGGGCCCAGGGGGAGGAGCCGCCCATGAAACTAATCCTCGCGATCGTGCAGGAAAAGGACTCCCGGCGTCTCATGGAGGCCCTCGTCGCGGCCGAGTTCCAGGCGACGATGCTCGCCAGCACCGGGGGGTTTCTCCGCGAAGGCAACTCCACGATCCTCATCGGCACCGATGAAGCCCGCGTGGACGATGCGCTGGCGGTGATCCAAAAGACCTGCCGCGTCCGCGAGCAGCTCGTCAGCCCGCTGCCCCCCGTCGTCGAGCCTGTGGATTCTTATATCTCGTATCCGGTGAAGGTGCAGGTCGGCGGCGCCACCGTGTTTGTGCTGGACGTGGAGCGTCTCGTCAAGATCTAGTGCCGTTTCGCGATCTGATCGGTCAGCGCCACGCGCGGCTGCTGCTGCAGGGAGCGCTCCGCAGCGCACGGATCTCGCATGCGTACGTCTTCGTCGGGCCCGCCGGCACCGGCCGCCTCACCACCGCCCGGGCCTTTGCTCAGGCGCTGCTGTGCGCGGAGGGCGGCGATGACGCCTGCGACCGCTGCGCGGCGTGCCGGAAGGTCCGTGCCGGGGCGCATCCGGATCTGCGCGTGATCTCCGCCGGGCGCACGGAGAGCGGGGCGGAGCGCCGGGCCGTGGGGATCGATCAGATTCGGGAGCTCAAGCGTGAAGCGGCCTACGGGCCGTACGAGGGGCGGCGTAAGGTGTTCATCGTCGAGGACGCGGAGGCGATGCGCGCGGAAGCCGCCAACAGCCTGCTCAAGCTCGTGGAGGAACCGCCGCCCGGCATCGTCATCATCCTGATCTCGGAATCGACCGAGGCGCTGCTGCCGACCTTGGTCTCGAGATCCCAACCCGTGCGCTTCGGCTTCATCCCGGCGTCGGAGGTCGTCCGCGTGCTCCGGCAGCAGGCCGGGGTGCCGGAGGACCGGGCGGCATTTCTTGCCGCGCTTTCCGGCGGCCGCGTGGGCCGCGCGCTCGCGGCCGCGGCCGCCGGGGAGGACCCGTTCGAGCGGCGAGCCGAGGTGCTTCGCACTCTCGAAGTCGCGCTGCGCGGCGACATCATCCGGCTGCTCGACGCGGCCGAGTCCGTCGCGCGCCAGCGCGATGGCATCGAGCGGTGGCTCGATGTGGCGCTGCTCTGGGTCCGGGATGTGCTCGCGTGGCAGGAGGCCGGCGATGCGGCGGCGCTCGCCAACGCGGACGCGCGCCCCGAGGTCGTCGCATGGGCCCGCCGTGCGAATCCGGCCGCGCTCCGCACGGCCGCCATGGCGATCGAGACGGCGAAGGTGGACCTCCGGCGCAATCTCAACGCCCGGTTGGTCCTGGAGACGTTGTTTGCCACCATGGCCTCGAGCGTGCCGGCGTCGAGATCCTAGGGCCGGCGGCGCCGCGACCGGGCGACCAGGGTCCGCGGGACGGCTCACGCCTCGAGCGGCGCCCGAACCCGGATGCTAATGCAGGAACGCCCGCACGATCAGGAACAGCACCAGCGCACCGAGGGCGACCGCCCACCACGGGATGCCGCGCCGCGCTCGCGCGGGGCGGTCTCCGCCGGCCGCGCACCGCTCGCAGTAGTTGCCGGCGCTGGTCCGTACGATACAGGCCGTGCACAACGGCCGGCCGCAGATCGCGCAGTACCCGAGCGCGGTGCGGTCGGGATGATTCGCGCACCGCATTAGCGCCCGTTTCGCGACAGCGCGGCCGCGCGCAGGCGCTTCAGGATCGCGACGTTGCGTCGATCCGGCCCGGTCCGCGCGAACCCCGGCGTCTCGATCAAGGCGGGGAGCCGGCCGAGCGCAGGGTGCGCGAAGACGGCGCGAAAGCCCGCTTTTCCAATCTGGCCTTCGCCGATATTTTCGTGCCGGTCCAGGCGCGATCCGAGCCTGCCCCGCGAGTCGTTGAGGTGGAGCACCCGCAGGCGACGCAGCCCGACCGTCCGGGCGAACGCCTCGACCGCGCACGCGACGCCGTCCGCGGTTCTGAGGTCCCACCCCGCCGCGAACAGATGCGCCGTGTCGAGGCACACGCCGAGGCGCCGGTCGCCGACCTCGTCCAGGATCTCGCGCAGCTCTTCAAACCGGCCGCCGATCGTGCCGCCCGCGCTGCCCTCAAGGAGGAGCTCACTCTGGATCCCGTTCGCGAGCGCCCGGCGGATCGCGCCGGCTACGCGGCGCCTGGTGAGGGGCCAGGGGACCCCAGGCGCGCTGCCGATGTGCGTGATCACGGCGGATCCCCGGAGCGCGTCGACGCCGCGGAGCGTGTGCCGGAGTGCGGCGACCGAGCGGCGTCGCAGCACAGGATCGGGGGTGGCCAGGTTGATCAGGTACGAGGCATGTGCCACGAGCGGCTCCAGTCCTGCCGCGGCGCGCCGGCGCCGGAACTCCGCGAGGTCGTCGTCCGGGTAGGCCGCGAGCCGCCACTGGCGTGGGCTGCCCACGAAGATCTGCAGGCATTCGCAGCCGATCGCTTGCGCGCGGGGCACGGCCTCGTACAAGCGGCCGCTCGTGGATACGTGGGCGCCGATGGGCACGGTCGACTGGTTCGGGACACTCGGGGGACGTTCCCTGCGTCGGGGGCGCGCGGCCGTAGACGTCGTGGTCCCGAGCGCCCCGGCGACGGTCGCCAAGAACTGGCGGGGGCCGACGCGGCCGGGGACGCACCGCAGGACCGGTCCGGCCGGTCCACGAACCTGGCACCGATGTCCACCAAACCCGGCGCGCGCGGCTTTACGACGCAAGCCATTCACGGCGGCAGGGTGCCGGACGGGCACCGCGCGGTCGTCCCGCCGATCTATCAAACCGCCACGTTCCGCTACGAGACGGTGGAGGAAGGCGCGCGCCTCGGCGCGGAGACCGGGTCGGGGTACTTCTACACGCGCTGGGCCAACCCGACCACGGACGAGTTTCAGCAGAAGGTCGCGCTCCTCGAGCAGGCCGAGGCGGCGCTCGCGGTCTCCTCCGGCATGGCCGCGATTTCCACGGCGGTGCTGAGCCTGCTGCGCGCCGGCGACCATGCGATCGTGCCGAAGGCGGTCTACCAAGCGACGTTCGAGTTGTTCCACGGGGTGTTTCCGCGGTACGGCGTGGAGACGACGTTTCTGGACGATCCCGACCTCGACGCGTACGGCCACGCCATCCGGCCGGCGACAAAGCTGCTCTACATCGAAACGCCGAACAACCCATTGCTGGGCGTTACGGACATCGCCGGCGTCGTCGCGCTGGCGAAGCGTTGCGGCGCCTGGACCGTCGCGGACAACACGTTCGCCACGCCGTACAATCAGCGCCCGCTGATGCTCGGGGTCGACCTGGTGTGCCACAGTGCGACGAAATACCTGGGCGGCCACCACGATGTGACGGCCGGCGTCATCGTCGGTCCCCGCGATCTGATCCGGCGCTGCGTCCGCACCATGCGTATCCTGGGCGGCGTGCTCGACCCTTTTGCCGCCTATCTGCTGATCCGGGGACTCATGACGCTCGGGCTTCGGATGGAACGCCACAACGCGAACGCGTTTGCGCTGGCGCGATACCTGGCGGCGCATCCGGCCGTGGAGCGCGTGTACTATCCCGGCCTGGCGGAGCATCCGCGGCACGAGGTCGCCGCGCGGCAGATGACGGATGGGTACGGCGGGATGATGAGCATCGAGGTGCGCGGCGACGTCGCCGCGGGCGCGCGCTGCGTCGAAGCGCTGGGCGTGGCGAAGCTCGCCGTGAGCCTGGGGGGCGTGAGCACGCTGGTAACGCACCCGGCGTCCACGACGAGCGTCAACATGCCCCGGGAGGCCCGCCTCGCCGCGGGCATCGCCGACGGGCTCATCCGCATCTCCGTGGGGATCGAGGACATCGACGACCTGATCGCCGACTTCGATCAGGCCCTGGCGGCCGTCTAGGCTACGCGTTCGTCCAGCGCTCGATGATCGGGGCGATCTCGCGCAGCGACGTCACCCGCACGGTCGGACGCACGCGGTCGGCGTAGCGCGGGTTGTCGGGGTTGGGCTCGACGTCGACCAGGATCGATCGCATGCCGACGCGATCGGCGCCGAGGATGTCTGCGCCGAGCGTGTCACCGACCATGACCGCCTGTCCCGCTGGAAGGCCCCAGGCCTCGAGCACGTGCGTAAAGATGCCCTCGTGAGGCTTGGGGTGCCCGAATCCGGCCGAGCTCACGAGCGGGTCGAAGTAGCGCGCGATGTCGTGCGTCTGCGCGATCTCGACGACGAGTTGGTGGCTCGTAGCGTTGCTGATCATCCCGAGGCGGAGATCCATGGCCACCAGCGCGTCCAGCGACTCGTGCACCCAGGGGTATAACCGGCTGATGCGGACCTCGGGCCGGAAGAACGCGGCGTCCGCCCGTGCCAGCGTGGCCGCGTCGGTGGGCAGGCCTGCCTCCGTGAAGGCCCGCGCAATGGCCCACGTCGCGTGATACTCCACCAGCTCGGCCTCGGCGCGGCGCCAACCCTCCAAGCGGATCTCGAGCAGGCGCACGCCGAGCGCCGCGCCGTCGGGGTAGCCGAGCGCTGACACCGCCCACGTCGCCAGCGCCGCGCACTTGGCATTTTCCAGCTCGAGGCCCGTGCGGCGAATGAGGGTGCTGCCGAGATCGAAGATGACGCCGCGCACGACTGCCATGCTGCGTCGCTACCACGCCGGAAGGGATTGCTCCTTCGTTCCCGAACAAGGCCGCGAGTCATGTCCGCCCGCTCCGACGCCCCCCCTGGCGAGTCCAGCCCCCGCGGGCCCCGGCGTGTGCGCGTCGCCGTGCTGCTCGGCGGCCCGTCGCCTGAGCGCGAGGTGTCGTGGTGGAGCGGGACGCGCGTGATCGCCGCGCTGGATCCCCGCGAGTTCGATGTCCTGCCCATCGAGATCACGACAGAGGGGCACTGGCTTCCGCGTCCGGACCTGCTCCGGCTGCCAGCCGCAAGCGGCGCATCCCCGGCGGCTCAGCCGGCCCCGGCGTCTGGGACGTCGCTCGTTCACGAGGCCCGGCAGATCGGCGACGTCGTCGGCGGCGGCGCGATCGACGTCGCCTTTATCGCGATGCACGGGCCGTACGGCGAGGACGGCACGATTCAAGGCATGCTGGAGCTCCTCGGCATTCCGTACACGGGGTCGGGCGTGCTCGCAAGCGCGCTCGCGATGGATAAGCTACGGAGCCGCCAGGTGCTCCAGGCGAACGGGATTCCCGTGCCGGCCTACCTGCCGGTGGAGCGGGACCGCTGGGCCGCCGACCGCGCCGCGATCGCCGCGCGTGTGGGGCGCGACCTCGGCTATCCGTGCGTCGTGAAGCCGAACGCGGTCGGGTCCAGCATCGGCGTGGCCATCGCCCGCGACGAGGCTGCGCTGGCCGCCGCCGTCGGCGACGCCCTCGGCTACGGCGAGCTCGTGTTGATCGAGGAGTACCTCCGCGGCACCGAGCTGACCTGCGCGATCATCGACGACCCGGCGACCGGCGAGGCGCACGCGCTCCCGCTCATCGAGATCGTTCCGCACCGCGAGTTCTTCACGTATGAGGCCAAGTACGTGCCCGGGGCCTCCGACGAGCTCGTGCCGGCCCGCATTCCGGCGGCGGCCGCGGAGCGGGCTCAGGCGATCGCGCTCCGCGTGCATCGCGTGATCGGCTGCGAGGGATTTTCCCGCGTGGACATGTTTTTCGCCGCCGGCAACATCATTGTCCTGGAAGCGAATACGATCCCGGGGTTGAGCGAGGGAAGCCTGATCCCGCGCGCCGCCCGGGCCGCCGGCATCGAATTTCCCGATCTCCTCAGGCGCGTCATCGCGAGCGCCCGCCGCCGGGCATACACCCGCCGCACCCCCGGCAGGTAACGATGCCTCCCCTCCGGCGGAACGAGTACGTCAAGGGACACGGCCTCGGCAACGACTACCTGGTCGTGGATCCTCGCACGCTCGGCATCCGGCTAACCCCGCGTGCGATCCGGCTGATCTGCCACCGCCATCTCGGGGTGGGGTCGGACGGCATCCTGGCGCTCGAGCGGAGCCGCCGCGCGGAATTCGGTCTGCGGATCTTCAATCCCGACGGCAGCGAGGCGGAGAAGAGCGGCAACGGCATCCGCATCTTCGCGAAGTGCCTGTGGGATCACGGGTACACGCGCCGGCAGGCGTTTCGCGTGGAGACCAAAGGGGGCGTGGTGCCCGTCGCGCTCGACGTGCGGCGCGGCCGTGTCGCGGCGATCACCGCCGGGATAGGCCGCGCGACGTTTCGCAGCCGCGAGGTGCCGGCCACCGGGCCCGATCGCGAGATCCTCGGCGAGCGGGTCACCGTCGATGGAGAGGCGGTGGAAGTCACCGCCGTTTCGGTCGGCAATCCACACTGCGTCGTGTTCGTGGACGACCCGGGGTCGGTCGATCTGGCCCGCCTCGGGCCTGCGCTCGAGCACCATCGGATGTTCCCCCAACGCACGAACGTGCAGTTTGTCCGCGTGGACTCGCCGAGCCGGGTCACCATCCGCATCTGGGAGCGCGGGGCCGGCGAGACCATGGCATCCGGCACCAGTTCCAGTGCCGTAGCGGCGGCGTGCGTCCGCCACAACTTCACCGGCCGACGTGTCGTCGTCCGGAGCCCCGGCGGTCTGCTCCGTGTCGAGGTCGCGTCCGACTATTCCATCCGCTTGACCGGCCCGGTGGAGGAGGTCTGCCGCGGCGCCCTCAGCCGCGACCTCCTCGCACGGCTTCGAGGAGGCGCTTCATGACCCACGTGCTCTACGTCGTGCTGGATGGGCTCGCGGACCAGCCGGTCCCGGCGCTCGGCAACCGCACCCCGCTCGAAGCCGCGGCCGTGCCGTTCCTCGGGGCCCTGACGCTCGAGGGACGCACGGGAGTCGTGCAGACCGTCGGTCCGGGCATTGCGCCCGAATCCGACGTCGCGGTCACCGCGATCCTGGGCTACGATCCGTTCACGTACCATGCCGGCCGCGGGGTCTTCGAGGCCGTGGGATCCGGCATGGCGTTCCAGGACGGCGACCTCGCGCTGCGCGCCAACTTCGCGACCGGCGGTGAGGGCCGGGCCATCGTCGATCGTCGCGCGGGCCGGGACCTGGCGTCCGACGACGCGCGGGAGCTGGCGGAGGCAGTGACGCGGGACGTGCACCTCCGTTCGGCCCCGGCTGATCTCGAGGTGCGGGCCAGCGTGGCCCACCGCGCCGCGGTCGTCATCCGGCGCAGGGGTGGGCGCTTGTCCGCCAAGATCAGCAATACGGATCCCGCCTACGGGCGCGTCGGCGACGGCCTCGGCGTGGCCAACGTGACGGTCGGCACCGAAGTCGAGCAGTGCCGCCCGCTCGACGAGAGCGAGGAGGCCCGGACCGCCGCGCTCCTGGTCAACGAGTTCTCGGACCGCGCCCGCGAGGTGCTGGCGCACCATCCCGTCAACGCACGCCGCCGGCAGCGCGGCCGGCCTCCCGCGAACCTGCTGCTCGTGCGCGACGCCGGCGACCACCTGCCCAAGATGCCGCTCATCGCCGAGCGGTTCGGCATCGGCTTCGGATGCTTCGTCGAGATGCCGGTCGAGCGTGGCATCGCCCAGCTCACCGGAATGACGGTGATCGCCGTGCCGCCGAGCGGTGCGGACAAGGAGCGTGTCTACGCGGAGTGGGCCCGCACCGCCGCGCGGGAATATCCGTCGCACGGGGGGCTGTACATGCACCTCAAGGGTCCCGACGAGCCTGGGCACGACAAGGATTGCCGGACGAAGACGCAGGTGATCGAGACCATCGATCGCGCCTTCTTCGGGACGCTGCTCGGAGAAGTGCCGCTGGACGATGTGATGATCGTGGTCACCGCCGACCACGCGACGCCGTGCATTCTCGGACGCCACTCGGACGATCCGGTGCCGCTGCTCGTCGCCGGGCACGGCGTCGCCTCCGACGGAAGCCGGGTGTTCAATGAAGCCGCCTGCGCGCGGGGAAGCCTGGGGACACTCCGGGGCACGGATGTCATGCCGCTCGTGGCACGATTGGCCCGCGGGTGACCGGGCGCGCCGGCACACCGGCCCCTGCCGAAGTAATGCGATGATGGCTAGAGGCCGCGCTCCAGGAGCGCGACGCACTCCACGTGGTAGGTGTGAGGAAACAGGTCGATGGGCTGCACCGTCCGAACCGTGTAGCCGCCTGCGAGTAGCTCCTTGAGGTCGGGGGCCAGCGTCGTGGGATTGCACGAGACGTAGATGACCCGCGGAGCCTCGGTCTCGATCACCCGCCGCATCACGCGCCCGCCCGCGCCGCCGCGCGGTGGATCGAGCAGCACGAGGTCGGGCCGCCCCGTGCGCACGGCAAGCGCGGCGAGGACCTTGCGCACGTCGCCGCTCGTAAACTCGACATTGGCGAGGCCGTTGAGCGCCGCATTCTCCGCGGCCGCCTCGACGGCCGGCGCCGCGATCTCGACTCCGTAAACGCGAGCCGCCTGACGGGCGAGCGCCAGGGAAAACGTCCCCACCCCGCAGTACAGGTCATAGACTGTCTCGCCACCGCCGAGCCGGGCAAATTCCCCGACGATGCGAACGAGCCGCTCCGCCTGCGCGGTGTTCGTCTGGAAGAACGTCTCCAGACCGATGCGAAAACGAAGTCCGTCGATCACGTCGACGATGTATGGCCGCCCGGCGATGACGGTGATGCTCGCAAACGATACACCGTCGGAGACCCCGGGGTTGACGGCGTGGAGCACGCCCGCAATCCGCGGCTCGCTGGCGATGAGGCGCTCCGCGAGCGCGCGCAACGCCGGCACCTCCGGCGCCGTCGTCACGATCGCGGCCATGATCTCCCCCGTGGCTGCCGCTTCCCTGATCACGAGTTGGCGCAGCAGCCCGGTCCGCTCGCGCGGGGCATACCGCGAGAGCTCCGACTCCGCGGCGAACGCGCGCACGGCGGACAAGATGCCGTTCGCCGCGTGGGACTGCAGGAGACATGACTCGATGGGCGTGATGCGGTCGAAGGCGCCGCGGCGGTGGAGTCCGAGCACGCCGCTGGGGTGGAACGTAAACTCCATCTTGTTGCGGTAGCGCCACGGGTCCGCCATGGTGATGATCGGTCGCACGGGCACGTCCGTGGCGCCTGCGAGGTGCGTCAGGCTCTCCCGCACGATCGACTCCTTGGCCGCGACCTGTGCTTCGTAGACAACGTGCTGCCAGACACAGCCGCCGCATGGGCCGAAGTGCGGGCAGGGCGGCGGCGTGCGGTGCGGGGAGGGCGCCTCGACGGCAACGAGGTCGGCTTCCGCGTACCCGCGTTTGACCCGCCATGGGCGCGCGCGCACGCGGTCGCCGGGCGTGGTGCCGGGCACAAAGACGACGAACCCGTCGGCCCGTCCGACGCCCCGCCCGCCGTACGCGAGGCGGTCGATGTCGAGGGTCACGTCTTGGCCTTTCTGCACCGGCGGCTGTCGCTTCCGGTCGGTCGCGGTCGTCATCACGAGGCTATGATAGCACGGGACGCTGCGGGCGCCGGTTCGCGGGTGCGCGGCAGGACCGCGGCCCGCCCGCTCACGAAGCCGTACCCCGGCCGCACGCATCGCCGGCCGGGTGGGCATGAGCCGCAGGTTGACGCCGCAATCGATCGCCGAAGCGGCCCGCGACGCGATGTGGGCGCGGGATCGCGCCAGCCAGGCGCTGGGCATGGAAGTGCTCGAGGTCGGGCCGGGCCGCGCCGTGCTCCGTATGCCGGTGCGACCCGACATGTGCAACGGGCACCTCGTCTGCCACGGCGGGTTGATCTTCTCCCTCGCCGATTCCGCGTTCGCGTTTGCCTGCAACTCGCACAACCGCGTCACGGTCGCGAACAATTGCCTCATCACGTTTATCGCCCCGGCCCGTGAGGGCGACGTCCTGACCGCCTCGGCCGCAGAGCGGCATCGTGGCGCGCGGTCCGGCACGTGCGACGTCACGGTCACGGACCAAGCGGGCAGGGTGATCGCGCTGTTCCGCGGGCACTCCACGCAGGTCAGAGGCGAGCTGGTGCCGGGGCTCGCAGGCGATGCCCCCGCGTCGCCGGACCACGGCGGCTCTCCTTAGCTCCACACGCTCTCCTCCTCACCATGAGCCCTGTGCCCTCTTGGGCGATCTGCGCCCGCGACGTCGTCACACCCGCTTGCGCCTACTGTTCCCGCTCCTCGAGGAAGCACTGGTAGCGCGCGGACGCTGCGCGTACGGACCGGACGTGGTCACTGTGCCACTGCAGCGTGAGTCCATGATGGCCCCCAGAGCGGACCAGGCAACACGTGTCCATTCGGAGCACGGTGAGACCAAAGAGCGAGGTGGTGCATGATGCCGTATGGACCATCCGCGTTCCGATCCAGGGCAGCTCCCTACCCCGGCTCTGCCGCCGACACAGGGTAGTCTTCGCTGCGAAGGATGTCTTTCATCTGCTCGACACCGATGCGAGATTCATCATATGTCACCCGCACCCGCTTGGCCGGGATATCAACCTTGACGGCTTGAACCCCTGGCACGGACCCGAGAGCATTCTTGATAGTGCGTTCACAGTGCTCACAGGAAATATCGGGAACCGTCATGATCGTCGTTGCCATTGCACCGCAGCCTCCTTTGGCTGCCATCGTCTCCTCGCCTCAGGGCCGGCCGTGCACCGCGAACGCCAGTGCCACGCCGCCCACGCCGAGCGCCAGGAGGGCGATGACCAGAAGATAGGCGTACTCGCTCACGCGCGATGTCAGCGACGGGTGGAGAAGCTCGTCCACGCTCGAGGGCGGCCGGAAACCCCGCAACCGGAGGGCGTTGGTCACCACGCTCACGCTACTCATTGCCATCGCCGCCGCCGCGAGCACGGGGCTCAGCAACACCCGGAAGAACGGGTAGAGCGCCCCCATCGCGACCGGGATGAGCAGCACATTGTAGGCGAACGCCCAGAAGAGCCCCTGCCTGATCACGCCCACCGTCTTGCGGGAGAGGCCGATCGCGGTGACGATCGAGCGCAGGTCGCCGCCGATGAGGGTGATGTCCGAGGCGGCCATCGCCACGTCCGTCCCCGTGCCGATGGCGATCCCGAGGTCGGCCTGGGCGAGGGCGGGAGCGTCGTTGATCCCGTCGCCCACCATTGCCACGACGTGGCCGGCCTGCTGCAGGGATCGTATCGTCTCCGCCTTCCGGTCGGGCAGCACCTCGGCCAGCACACGGTCCGGAGCGATCCCAGTCTCGCGTGCGATCGCCTCCGCGGTGGCGCGGTGGTCACCGGTCAGCATCCACACTTCGAGCCCGAGGGCCTGCAGTTCGGCGACGGCCTCGCGCGACTCCGGCTTGAGCGTATCGGCGACGCCGATCACCCCGGCCCCTCGGCCATCCACCGCGACGTACAGCGGCGTCACCCCATCGCGCGCCACCTCGTCGCCCCGCTCCGCGAGCCCATCCAGGCGGACGTCTCGCTCCTCCATGAGGGACCGGTTGCCGAGGAGGAGCAGGCGTTTCCCCAGCACGGCCTGGATGCCTTTGCCGGTCAGGGCGGTGAACTGCTCCACTTTGGGCACCTCGAGCCCGCGGTCCCGCGCGTACGCCACGATCGCCTCGCCGACCGGGTGCTCGGAACCGACTTCCGCGGCCGCTGCGAGCCGGAGCACCTCGGTATCCGGAAGGCCGTCTGCGCTGACGATCCTGGCGACCCGGGGCTTCCCGCGCGTGAGCGTTCCGGTCTTGTCGAGGATGATCGCGGTGATCCGGCGGGTCTGCTCGAGCGCCGCACCGCCCCGACTGAGGATGCCGTACCGGGCGGCCTTCCCGGTCCCCACCATGATCGCCGTCGGGGTCGCGAGGCCGAGCGCGCACGGGCAGGCGATGATCAGGATGTCGATCGCCGTCGTCAATGCCAGCACGACGCGCGGCTCCGGCCCGAAGAGCAGCCACCCGGCAAACGTGAGCGCCGCTACCACGAGCACGGCGGGGACGAAGTAGCCCGCAATCGTATCGGCGAGCCGCTGCACGGGGGCCTTCGACCCCTGGGCTTCCTCCACGAGGTGTACGATCTGCGCCAGGGTGGTGTCGCGGCCGACCTTCGTGGCGCGAAAGACAAACGTCCCGCTCCGATTCAGGGTCGCGCCGATCACCGTATCCCCCGGCCCTTTGTCCACCGGCAAGCTCTCGCCGGTGAGCATGCTCTCGTCGACCGACGAGGCGCCTTCTGCGAGCGCGCCATCCACCGGGACTTTCTCGCCCGGGCGTACCCGCACCAGGTCGCCGACCTGGACCGCGTCGACCGGGATGTCTTGTTCAACGCCATTCCGGACCACGCGCGCCGTCTTGGCCTGGAGCCCCATCAGGGCCTTGATCGCCGCGCGCGTCTGCGTCATCGCGCGCGCCTCCAACCAGCGGCCGAGCAGGATGAGGGCGATGATGATCACCGCGGACTCGTAGTACAGGTGGTAGGGAAGCCCCCACGTGCGGGCGAGCGTGGGCCACAGGGTCACGAACGCGCTGTAGCCGTACGCCACGGTAGTCCCCATGGCGACGAGCGTGTCCATCGTGGCACTGCCGTGTCGGCCCGCGGCCCAGGCGCCCGCGTAGAAGCGGTCGCCCGCCCAGAACTGGACGACAGTGGCCGCGATGAGCAACACGGGCGACCAGAGCTGCATGTCGAGATGCAGCGGTAAATACATGAGGGCCATGAGGCCCACGCCGACGGCGAGGCTCGTGATCCACTTTCGCCGAAGGTTGTCGATGTCGCGCCGTTGCGCGCGTTCCTGCTCGTCGGGAGGCGCGGAAGCCTCAGCGTCTGCGCCGGCGGTCGCCGCCGCCGGTAGCTCGTGCACCCTGTAGCCGGCCTTCTCGATGGCGGCGCCGAGTTGTTCCGGCGTGGCGATCGCGAGATCTACGGTGACACGGGCCTTTTCGGTCGCCAGGCTCGCGGTGGCCTCGTTGACGCCCGGCACGCGAGCCAGCGCTCTCTCGATGCGCCGGACGCACGAGGCGCACGTCATACCCTCGATCGGGAGTTCCAGTGTCGTTTGTGCCATCTAGCGCTACCTCACCGTGCTCACGTACTCGTGACCGTTTTCGAACACGTGCAGCAGCTCGGCGATGACCCGCTCCCGTTCCCGCGGGTCCTCCGACCGGATCCCGGCGCTCACGCAGTGGTTCAGGTGCCGTTCTAGCACGAGCGCGTTCACCTTGTCGATCGCGCGCTGCACCGCCCTAGTCTGCTTGAGCACGTCCACGCAATACCGGTCCTCTTCCACCATCCGGAGGATGCCCCGCAAGTGTCCTTCGGCGCTGCGCAGGCGGACCAGGATCTGTTGCTTCGCTCTCGGGTTCAGCCCCGGCACGGTCCTCGGCACAGATAGAGTCGGCATTGTCGGCCCCTCGCCTAATCGGATAGCCCCTCCCCCAGGGGGATGGGTCCCCACATAGGTGCTAACCGGGACCCTCGGGTAATTCATTCCCGGCGCTCTCGGCCACGCGCAGGTATCTCATCGCCGACGGCACGATGAACAGCCATGCGCCGGCAACCGCGTTGATCCAGTCCTCCCAGCGTACCCAGGGTTTCATAGAGGCACCTCCGTTCGCCCCAATTTTCCTCCCCGCCAAAGGGGAGGCATGTCCTAGGCTCGCACGGGACCCCGGAGCGCGGTCAATGGTCCGTCACAGGTAGCTGATACCACTCTCGGCGCCAAAAAGACGATCACGTCGTGGCCCCTGGCGAATGAACTGGCGGGACTCGAGAAAGCGCGACCGTTCTCGATGTTACGCGACGGTATCTGCCCCGAGCTAAAGGTGAACCCCAAGGGGGGACCCTCTCGAGCAGCCCGCAACCTAATGGGATGCACGGGGAGAAAGGCTGATGCACGCACATGGGCGAAGCCCGTGCCGGGGTTTTGAATTAGTTGACGATTGTCAACTAATTATGCGACAATGGCAACAATCGCGCGCCCACGGGCGCCGGGGCGGGTGGGATGCTCATGACGGAGCTCTTGTACCTCCACGATGCGTACCTGCGTGAGGCCGCGGCGACGGTCACGGCCGCCGACGGGGCGGCCGTGGTCCTCGACCGCACCGTGTGTTTCCCCGGCGGCGGCGGCCAGCCGCCGGACCTCGGGCGGGTGCGATGGCCGGGCGGCGAACGCCAGGTCGTGGAGGTGCGGCGCGCCGGGCCGGATGTGTGGCACGTCCTCGACGGTGACGGCCCGCCGCCGGGCGCCGCGGTTACCGCGGTCCTGGACTGGGAGCGGCGGTACGCGATCATGCGCCATCACTCCGCGCTCCACATTCTCGTGGGCGCGGTTTACCGGTTGTTCGGCGCGCTGGTGACCGGCGGCGCGATCTATCCCGACCGCGCCCGCATGGACTTTACCCTCGAGGATCTCAGCAAGGATCGCGTGGCCGCCGTGGAGCAGGAGGCGAACCGTGTGATCGCCGCGGACCCCCGCATCACGGTACGATTCGTGACCCGCGACGAGTTCGAACGCTCCGATCTCGTCCGGCTGGCACGGGATACCGTGCCCCGCGATCTCGACCGGATCCGGGTGGTGGAGATCGAGGGATACGACGCGCAGGCCGACGGCGGCACGCATGTCGCCAGCGCGCGCGAGATCGGGGCCCTCAAGATCGTGAAGACGGAAAACAAGGGCAAGGCGAACCGCCGGTTAGAGATCCGGCTCGCGCCCGGGGAGGTCATGGCACCATGAACTTCTTCGTGCTGACCTACGAGGTCGTCGACAACTTTGTTGGGCGGCGTGCGCCCTACCGGGGCGAGCACCTCCGTCTTGTCCGGGACGCGTACGGGCGCGGCGAGCTGCTGCTGGCCGGGGCGGTGGGTGACCCCGCGGACGAGGCGCTGCTCGTGTTCCGGTGCGCGGACCGCGGCGTGGCGGAGCGCTTTGCCGAGGCCGATCCGTACGTGACCAGTGGGCTCGTCGCGTAATGGACAGTGCGGCCGTGGGCGGTCGTGGTGGGCAACGACCTGGAGCCTCCGCGGCCGGGGCGCGACCGGTGATCGCCCGCGCCTGGCGCGCACAGGCGGCGGCCGACCGGGCGCCCGCCTACGCGGAACATGTGCGCTCGCACGTGTTGCCCGCGTTGCGGCGGCAGCCCGGATACATGCGCATGCTGCTCCTCCAGCGCCCCGCGTCGGGCATGGTGGAGATCACCGTGGTGACCCTGTGGCAATCGCTCGATGCCATCCGGGGGTTTGCCGGGCCCGACGTCGAGCGGGCCGTCGTGGCCGAGGAAGCCGCCGCCTTGCTGGCGCAGTACGACAGCCGGGCGCAGCACTACGAGGTGGTGCTGAGCGATGAGACCGGCGGTTGAGACGGACCTGGAGCAGCGTGTCGCCGCGATCCGCCGGTTCAACCGGTTCTACACCCACAAGATCGGCGTGCTCCGCGAAGGGTTTCTCGGCAGTCAGTTCTCGCTGGCGCAGGTGCGCGTGCTGTACGAGCTGGCGCATCACGATGCGCTCACGGCCGCGGCGCTCAGCAAGGACCTGTCGCTCGATCCCGGGTACCTGAGCCGTATCCTCCGAGACTTCGAAGCCAGGCGTCTCATCGAGCGCACGCCGTCGAACGCGGACGGACGCGAAATGTTGCTGTCGCTGACGCCGCGGGGCCGGGACGTCTTTGCCCCGCTCAACAGGCGCCAGCGCGACGAGATCGTCTCGATGCTGCGGGGTCTCACGCCGGGACGTCAAGACCGCCTGCTGGAGGCCATGAAGACCATCGAGGAGTTGCTGCAGGCGCCGCCCGCAGAGCCGCCGGCGCTGCGGCGACGCCGAGGCCGCCAAAGAGTTCCATAATCCAGAGAGCCCGGCGCGTTGACGGGCGCAGCCGACCGTGTCTATACTGTCAAGTGGTTGGACCACTGAGCCAGCCTTGGGAGGTCTAAACGACGCCGTGCACAGCGTACCGCCTCCTCTTTTGCCGCTCCAGGCGGTTCGAGACGCGCTCGAGCCCGTCCGCAAGACCAAGGTGTACGCGGACATCGCCGCGCAGATTCACCGGCTCATCGCGGATGGTCGTCTCAGGCCCGGCGACCGGCTCCCGTCGGAGCGCGAACTGGCCGAGGTCTTCGGCGTGAGCCGCACCTCCGTCCGGGACGCGATCCGGGTGCTCGAAGTACGCGGGCTCCTGGAGCCGCGCCACGGGGAGGGGACGGTCGTCAAGGCCGTCTCCATCGACGCCATTGTCGCCCCGCTCGCCGAAGCCGTGGCCGCGTTCAAGGACGCCGCGGCGGATCTTTTCGACATGCGTAAGATGCTCGAGCCGCCACTGGCGCGCGCGGCCGCGTTTCGCGCGACCGCGGCCGATGTCAGGCGGTTGGAGGAGATCGTGGCGGCGCAGTCGGCGCGGGTCCGCGCCGGCGAAATCGCGATCGACGAGGACAACGCGTTTCACTACCAGATCGCGCGGGCCGCGAAGAACCAGGTCGTCCTCCGCACGATCGATATCTTGATGGACCTGCTGCGCGAGAGCCGCGTGCGCTCCCTCCAGGGGGCGGGGCGCGCGGAGAAGTCACTCGAGGGGCATCGGCGGATTCTCGCCGCGATTCGTGACCGGGATCCCGACACCGCGGCCGAGCGTATGCGGGCACACATCGAGGAGATCGAGGCGGTGTTGTTTGCCGACCAGCCGTCGGGAGCGCGAGAGCGGTCGGACGGCGCAACGGCCGCGGGGGAGTCGCTGAGGGTCTGAGGCGTCCGCGGGCGCGCGAGCGGTCCGGTGAGTGAGCACACGGAGGTGCAATCCATGGGACGCACGGTGTCCGTGGAGATCGTCTATCGCGGTATCTTTCAGAAGACGCTCGCCAAGAACATCAGCCGGGGCGTGGTGCTCGCCGCACGCCGCGGCGGCAAGATCGGGATCGCGTTCGGGCGGTACGGCGATTCACCGGAACGCAACGGCGTGCCGGCGAAGAACTTTGCGATCGTCGCGCCCGATCAGGATGAGCTCGAGCTCAGCATGGCGCAGTACGAGCCGGCCGAGACCGATGTGACGATCGCGGTCGACGACACGCTGTGCAAGGGCGTGGAGTCGTGGGCATGGTACGGGCTCCAGCCCATCAACCAGAAGGTCCGGCCGGGCGGCGTCTTGGTCGTCACGTCGACGCTGCCCGCGGACGCGATCGTCGAGTTTTGCCATCGCAAACCGTTCCCGTACCGGCTCGCCGTCATCCCGGCCATCCCGAGCTTCTCCGGCTTGTGGGTCTACAAAAACGACCATACGGACGTCCGGATTCTCGGCACGCTGGCCAAGGTGTGCCCGGAACTGGTGAGCTTGGAGGCGATGCTCACGGCGATCAAGGAGGAATGGAAGGACGATCTCAAGGTGACCTCGGCCCGCCGCGCGTACGAGCAGACCGAGGTCCGGCTCGTGCGTCCGGACGAAGGCAATCCCGAGGTCCCCTACACGTTCACGCTCCCCGGGTGGACGGCGATGCGCGAGGGCGTCACCGTCGAGGGCATGCCGCTCGGTGAGCCGATGCGGGTGGGCGAGGACGTGGGCGGCTACCGGCCCGCGCGCAATCCCTACTTCAAGAAGTTTTCCACCCGGACGATGCGGCCGGTCGTCGACTTCGAGAAGTGCGTGAAGTGCACGTTGTGCTGGCTGCAGTGTCCGGACGGGTGCTTCGACGTCACGCCCGAGCAGACGTACGATCTCAACGCGGACGCCTGCTGCGGCTGCGGCGTCTGCGCGGCGGTATGCCCTGTGGATGACTGCGTCACCATGGTCAACGAGGCGGCGTTCAAAGATAACCGGAGCCAGTGGGAGCGCTACAAGGCGGACCCGGCCGCATACGCCGCGTGGGTACGCGGGATGCTGGCCGGCCAATCCGAGCGGTCGCACGGGTTTCGATACCGCGGGCAGTACCAGGAGCAGATTGCGAAGCTCCGGGCCGGGGCCGGCGGCGAAGGGGGTGGCGAATAGTGGACGCGGACGCGGCCGCCGTGCGACCGGCGGAGGTCGAGCAGGAAGCCCTGATCAGCGGCAGCGAGGCGGTGGCGGTCGCGACCAAGCTCGTGGATGTCGACGTGCTCACGGCCTACCCGATCCGCCCCTACGATACGCTGATGCAGTACGTGGCGAAGCAGATCGCAGACGGCGAGCAGGACGCGGAGTACATCGTCGCCGAGAGCGAGCACAGCCAGTTCGAGATCGCCAAGCACGCGTCGGCCGTGGGAGCGCGGGCGCTGTGCGGCAGCAGCGGAGTCGGCTGGTGCTATGCCTTCGAGGCGATCGCCGTCACGCCGGCGCTCAGGCTGCCGCTCGTCGCGATGGTCGGCAACCGCGCGCTCGACGACCCGGGCGCGTTCGGCACGGAGCACAACGATGCGCTGGCCGCGCGCGATCTCGGGTGGCTCCACGTCTGGGTCGATACCGCGCAGGAGGCGCTGGACACGACGCTCCTGGCATATCGTGTCGCCGAAGACCGGCGGGTCTACCTGCCGGTGGCCATCAGCACCGACGGCGCGTTCCTGACGCACTCGCAGTCGCTCGTCCGGGTACCGCCGCGCGCCTGGGTGGATCGGTTTCTCCCCCCGTATGACCGCGGCAAGCTGGTGCTGCACCCCGACAACCCCATCACGATCGCGCCCCAGGTGAACGAGGACTGGCTCATGGAGATCCGGCGCCAGACGGACGAGGCCATGCGCCAGGCGCCGGGCGTCATCGAGGAGGCGTGGCGCGACTTTCGCGCGATCTTCGGCCGGGGCGAGGGCAGTCCGTTCTTCGAGGAATACTACACGGACGACGCGGAGATCGTGCTCGTCGGCATGGGCACGCTGTCTATGCCCGTGCGTGTCGTGGTGCGCAAGTTGCGTGCGGAGGGGCAGAAGGTCGGGTTCGTGCGGGTCCGCTGGTTCCGCCCGTTCGACCACGAGGGGATCGGGGCGCTCTTGTCGCGGTTCGCGGCGATCGGCGTCGTGGACCGCGACTTCTCGATGGGGTCGCCGTTCCACAGTGGGGTGCTGGCCAACGAGATCCGCGCCACGCTGTACGCTCAGGACCGCCGGCCGCCCGTGACCGGCTTCATCGGCGGGCTGGGCGGACGCGAGGTGACGATCCCCAACGTCCGGGAGATGTTCGAGCTGACGCGCCGGGCCGCCGAGAGCGGCGCGGCGCCGCGTGACACGCTCTGGATCGGGGTGAGAGCGTGACCGGGACGCCCGCGCGGGGACGGCCCGCCCGGGCCGCCGGTATCGGTCACCGAGGGAGGGAAAGCCATGGACAGCTCTGAGATGACGGCCGTGCCGTTGCCCGTGCTGGAGCCCTTCAAGGGCGTCAAGCGGGTGCCGCTCGAGGAGTATTACACTTCGGGACACCGCACGTGCCAGGGCTGCGAGTCCGCGCTCGTCATGAAGCTGATGGTCAAGGCCGCGGGGCCGCGCACCGTCGTCCTCGGCAGCACCGGCTGCATGTACGTGGCGAACACGACCTACTACAGCACGCCCTGGGTCGTGCCGTGGATGCACACCCAGCTCGGGTCCGCGGGCTCGGCGGCCGTCGGCACCGCCGCGGGGTACAAGGCGCTGATGCGTAAAGGCAAGATCAAGCGGGAGCCGATCAACGTCATCTCGTTCTGCGGCGACGGCGGCGGCGCGGACATGGGCCTGTCGGCGATCTCCGCGGCGCTGCAGCACACGGAGTACAATCATCTCATCCTGCTGTACGACAACGAGTCGTACGCCAACACCGACATCCAGTCGTCCGGCAGCACGCCGTACGGCGCCTACACCTCGTTCAGCCCCGCCGGCAAGGCGAAGCGCATCCTGCACCGGCGCTGGAAGAAAAACGTGGCCGCGATGCTCGCGGCCGGCCACTCCGAGTGCCGGTACGTGGGCACCGTCTGCGCCAGCTACGCCGTGGACTTCATGAACCGGATTCGCCGGGCGCTCAGTATCGGCGGGCCGACGTTCATCCATTCGTTCGACCCGTGTCCCAAGGGCTGGGACTACGATCCGATGATGTCCCACGAGCTCGGCGAGCTCGCGGTGCTGACCGGGATCTTCCCGCTGTTCGAGGTCCTGGACCACCGGCTCGCGCTGTACGGCAAGTCGAAGCAGATCGCGGAGGGGCGGCAGAAGCGGTTGCCGGTACGCGACTACCTGTTGAAGCAGGGGCGGTTTGCGCACTTTACCGACGACGACATCGACTACTTCCAGGCCAAGGTCGACCAGATGTGGACCCGCTGGCTCGTGCCCGGCGTGTTGCCGTTCCAGGCCGACATCCTCGGCGACAAGCCGCCCGCCTGAGCGCATCCGCCGCGGCGCATGTAGTGCTTGACACGCCGTGGCGGCGGTGCTACGAGTTGAATCGAGCGGCGATGCAACGGCGCGTGCGCAGGCCCTACGTTCCGAGGCAATGCATCTGTCCTGAGCGGAGGCCAAGCTAGCCTCCGGCGGGGCAGTATTCCGTCCGCGCCATCCCCACACGACCCCGTCAGGGCTTGGTCTCCGCCCCCCAGCGTTGTACCTTGCGCCGCCGCGGCGCACCCACATGACCAGGAGGGAGGGAGGATTCATGCCGGCTTCTTACGCGCACCCGGAGGTGCTCGTCGACACCGCGTGGCTGAATGATCACCTGCGAGACGGCACGGTCCGCATCGTGGAGGTTTCAGAGGACACGAGCCTGTACGGCCAGGGACACATCCCCGGCGCCGTCCACTTCGACTGGAAGGCGCAGCTCCAGGATACGGTGACGCGCGATTGGATCAACAAGGAACAGCTGGAGGCGCTGCTTGGCGCCCACGGCATCGGCAACGACACCACGATCATCCTCTACGGCGACAAGAACAACTGGTTTGCCACCTACACGTATTGGCTGCTCTCGCTCTACGGCGTGGACCGTGCGCGCATCCTAAACGGCGGCCGGGCGAAGTGGATCGCGGAGGGCCGTACCATGACGGCCGAGGTCCCGTCCCATCCGCACGCCACGTTCCGGGCCAAGAACCCCGACGCGAGCATCCGCGCGCTCCGGGATCACGTGATGGCGCGCGTACGCAACGCCGCGACGGCCTTCGTCGACGTCCGCAGCCCGCAGGAGTTCACCGGCGAGTTGATTGCGATGCCGGCGTATCCGCAGGAGGGCGCGCAGCGGGGCGGCCACATCCCCGGCGCCCAAAACATCCCCTGGGGCCTCAATGTGCGCGACGACGGGACCTTCAAGTCCCCCGAGGAGCTCCGCCAGCTGTACGAGGCCCGCGGGGTCACGCCCAACAAGGAGGTCATCGCATACTGCCGGATCGGTGAGCGGTCATCGCTCACATGGTTCACCCTGACGAAGCTGCTCGGGTACCCCACGGTGCGCAACTACGACGGCTCGTGGACAGAGTGGGGGAGCTTGGTGGGAGCGCCGATCGAGCGGCCCTGATCGCGGGCCGTTTCGTGCGGGCGGCGCGGGGGTCGTTTGACGCTACCCCGCGCGCGTGCTACAAACGAGGGGAGCCTCCCGTCCCCCCGGGACGCGGAGGCTCCGCTTTTTGTGGCGCCCCAGGGGCGTGGGGACGCCGGCGTGGAGGAGGTGCGGATGTCGCGGCCGGCCGGCCGACCGTCGGCGGACGACGGGGGGTTTGTCAAGGAGATTCCGCCGAAGGACACGGAGTTCTCGGATTGGTACACCGCGGTCGTCCTCAAGGCCGAGCTCGCGGATTACGCGCCGGTCCGAGGGTGCATCGTCGTGCGGCCCTACGGCTACACGATCTGGGAACTCATGCAGGAGGGGCTCGACCGCCGCTTCAAGGCGACCGGGCACACGAACGCCTACTTTCCCCTTTTTATCCCGCAGGGCTTCTTCGCGCGCGAGGCCGAGCACGTGGAGGGCTTCGCGCCCGAGATCGCATGGGTCACGCGCGGCGGCGGCGCCGAGCTGAGCGAACCGCTCGGCGTGCGGCCCACGTCGGAGACGATCGTGGGCCACATGTACGCGCGCTGGATCCGGTCGTACCGCGACCTGCCGGTGCTGATCAATCTATGGAACAACGTTGTCCGTTGGGAAAAAGCGACGCGGCCGTTCCTTCGCACGATGGAGTTCCTCTGGCAGGAGGGACACACGGCGCATCGCACCGCGGGGGAGGCCGAGGCGGAGGCCCGCCAGATGCTCGACGTGTACCGCGACTTCGCGGAGCGCGACCTGGCGATCCCGGTGCTGGCGGGGCGGAAGCCGGAGAGCGAGAAATTCCCGGGCGCGGCGCACTCCTACACCATCGAGGCCCTGATGCCCGACGGCCAGGCGCTGCAGTCGGGCACGTCGCACAACCTGGGGCAAAACTTCGCCCGCGCGTTCGGCATCAAGTTTCTCGACAGCGACAACGCGGAGAAGTTCGCCTACACGACGTCGTGGGGCGTCAGCTGGCGCCTGCTCGGCGGCTTGATCATGGTGCACGGGGATGATCGGGGGCTGGCGCTCCCGCCGCGGGTCGCTCCGTTCCAGGTTGTCATCGTCCCGATCCTGAGCGGCAAGGAGCGTGACGCCGTTCTCGAGGAGGCGCGCGGCCTGGCCCGGCGGCTGGCGTCCGCCGGCGTGCGCGTGCGGCTGGACGACCGGACCGAGGTCACGCCCGGGTACAAGTTCAACGACTGGGAGATGCGTGGCGTCCCCCTTCGGGTCGAGCTGGGCCCGCGCGATCTGGCCCGCCGCCAGGCCGTGCTCGTGCCGCGCGCCGGCGTCAAGGACACGGCGGCGCTCGATCGAATCGAGGCCGCCGTGCGCGACGCGCTGGACGCTTACGGCGCCGAGCTGTTTGGCCGGGCGAAGCGCTATCTCGACGAGCACATCGTGCCGGCCTCGACGATGGCGGAGCTGGCGGAGGCGATCGCGAGCCGCCGCGGCTTCGTGCGCGTCCGATGGTGCGGCGCGGCCGCGTGCGAGGCGACGCTGCGCCAGGCGAGCGGCGCGTCGCCACGGGTCATCGTGGACGAGGCCGCGGATGGCGTGTGCCCCGCCTGCGGGGCGCCGGGAACGCAGGTTGTGTACTATGCTCGGGCGTACTGAGAAGCGGCCGTGGTGAGGAGCGAGCTCGTGTCGTGGCGGCGGCGGATGCGGCGGGCGCCCGTCTTGTGGAGCGCGGCCGTTGGCGCCGCGACGGGCCTGCTCGTCGTCGCGGTGTGGGCCGGCGTGGACTGGGCCCTCCGTGCCACCCGGCCGGCCGGCACCCCGCCGGCGTCATCGCTCCTCGGCAAACCCGCGCCCGACCTGGTGCTGCGGCGGCTCGACGGCAGCGGCACGCTCGACCTGCGGAGCTTCCGGGGCCGGCCGCTCGTCATCAACTTCTGGGCCTCATGGTGCGGACCATGCCAGGCTGAGACGCCGCTGCTTGTACGCATCTCCAAGATCTACGGGCCGCGCGGCGTCGCGTTCGTCGGCGTGGACGCCCAGGATGAGCCCAACGCTGCCCGCGGTTTTGCCCTCCGCTACCACGTCGACTACCCGCTGGTCATCGCGCCCGACGACCGGCCCCTGCGTATGTACGGCATCATCGGCCTGCCGACAACGGTGTTCGTGGGCGCGGACGGCGTGGTCCACGACGCTGAGATCGGCGGGTTTGTCGGGCCGGACGCGGCGCACGCGCTCTCCGCGCGCCTTGACAAGCTGCTCCAGTCGCCGTAGTGGCGCGGGCCGGTTCGCGGGATTGCCGCAGGGAATGACTGCGCCGCCGTATAAGCACATGGGTAGGGCAGTTTGCGCCGTGTCGCCGCTCATGCGATCCTCTTCCTGTTGTCCGGGGGTGGAATAGGATATGTCTTCCCGTGCGCATCTTGCCGGGGCGATTGTGCTCGCGTGCCTCGGCCTCACCGCTTGTACGGGGCGACAGATTCTGGCGATGCGCGCGCATCCGGAGCAACCTCAGACCGGCGCGGTATCCGGCCCGGCGTCGTCCGCGCGGTTCACGGGGCCGGCGCTCGCGGCTACGACGGACTACCCGCGGAACGCGAACGCTCCACGCCCCGAGCCGCCCGCGGACTACGCGAAGCTCAAGGACCCACTCACCTCAACGTCGGCAAATCTGGCGAGCGGCAAGCAGCTGTTCGACGCCAACTGCGCGCCGTGTCACGGTACGGGAGGCGCCGGCGACGGGCCGGCTGCGGCGGCGCTCAACCCGAAGCCCGCGGACTTCAAGACCCCGATCCACGCGAAGCTCCCTGACGGCTACTACTTCTGGCGGGTGACCAAGGGCGGCAGCGTCCCGCCGTTCAGTGCGGCGGGATCCGCGATGCCGCCGTGGGAAGGCTCGCTAAGCCCGCAGCAGCGCTGGCTCGTGATCCTGTACGTGAAGAGCTTCTCCGCGTCCAAATGATGGAGGCGGGCGGGGCCGTAGCCCGGGTCCGGGCGGCCCTCGCCGAACAACGCCTCGCGGCGGAAATCGTGGAATATCCCGCGAGCACCCGAACCGCGCACGACGCGGCACGCGCCGTGGGGACCTCGGTGGCGCAGATCGTGAAGTCGCTCGTGTTCCTCGCGGACGGCCGCCCGGTTCTCGTGCTGGCGTCCGGCGCCAATCGCGTGGACGAGCGCAAGGTCGCCACGCTCGCCGGCGCGTCCCGCGTGGAGAAGGCTTCGGCGCGGGCGACGCGTGAGGCCACGGGATTCAGCATCGGCGGGGTGCCGCCGTTGGGTCACGCGGTGGCGCTGCCCGTCTATGTAGATCAGACGCTGCTGACGCACCCGGTGGTGTATGCCGCCGCCGGCACGCCGCACGCCGTGTTCGCGATCGCACCGCACGACCTGCTCCGTGTGACGGCGGGGACGGCAGGCGACATCGCCGAGGAGGCGGACCCGGAACGCCCGGCGCCGTAGCGCCGGTGCGGCGGCTGCGCGGTCCCGCGTTGCGGCCTCCGAGTGAGAACCCAGAGCGGCGCAATGGGATGCGTTGCGCCGCCCATGGCCGCGTGCTATAGTTTCGCCACAACCACAGAGCAACAGCCTTCGGGGCAGGGTGAGCCGGTGCATTACCGGCAATTCCCGATCGGCGGTATAGCCCGCGAGCGGCGCCGCGCTCAGGCGGCGTCGCAGGATCTGGTGAGAGTCCAGAGCCGACGGTACAGTCCGGATGGAGAAGGCCGCGCGACGGCACCATGATCGCGCCATGCTTGCCCCGAGGCGGCGGTTTGCCCCGGGGGTTCTTTTTTGGCACACGAACGCGGCGACGACGAACGGTACATGCGGGAGGCGCTCACCCTCGCCCTGCACGGCGTGGGCGCGACGAGTCCGAACCCGATGGTGGGGGCCGTGGTAGTCGCGGGTGGCCAGATCGTCGGCCGTGGGTACCACCCCCGGCTCGGCGAGCCGCACGCCGAGGTCTTTGCGCTGCGTGAGGCGGGGCCGCGCGCGCGAGGCGCCACGCTGTACGTGACGCTCGAGCCCTGCGCGCACTGGGGCCGGACGCCGCCCTGCACCGAAGCGATCATCGGCGCGGGCATCCGCCGTGTCGTCGCGGCCATGATCGATCCCGACCGGCGAATGGAGGGGCGCGGGCTGCGGCGGCTGGCCGAAGCGGGGCTGATGACGGACGTCGGCGTCGCGGAAGTGCACGCGCGGCGCATCAACGAAGCGTACGTCAAGCACCGGACCCTGGGCATGCCGTTCGTGATCGCGAAATGGGCCATGACGCTGGACGGCCGGATCGCGACGCGCTCCGGGGAGTCCCGCTGGATCTCCGGGGAGGCGTCGCGCGCGGCCGTGCACGAGGTCCGCGCGGCATGCGACGCGATCCTCGTCGGCGTGGGCACCGTGTTGCGCGACAACCCGGCGTTGACCGCGCGCACGGCGGCCGCACGGCGCAACCCGGTGCGCGTAGTGCTCGACAGCACGCTCCGCATGCCCCTGGACGCCCGCGTCCTCGCGCGCGACGGCACGCCCGTGCTCGTGGCGACGACACCGCGCGCGCACCCTGAGGTCAAAGCGCAGCTCGAAGCGATGGGGGTGCACGTCGTGACGGTGGGCGCGTCCGATGGGCGCGTCGACCTGGCGGCGCTGCTGCAGGAGCTCGGGCGGCGGGGCGTTCTGAGCGTGCTGGTCGAGGGCGGCGGCGCCGTGCTCGGCGCGTTCGCCGACGCCCGCCTCATCGACAAGGTGATGGTGTTCATCGCGCCGCTCTTGATCGGCGGGCCGGCCCCGATGCCGCTCGCTGGCCGCGGCGTGGACCGCCTCGTGGACGCGGCACGGCTCGCGCGGACCGAGGTGCGGCGGCTCGACGGCGACGTCGTGGTCGAGGGCTACGTGGCGACGGACGCGCCGTGGGGCGGGACGGAGGCCCGGGACTAGCGATGTTCACGGGGATCATCGAGACCGCGGGCGTTGTGCGTGCTGTGATCCCGGACGACGGCGCGGTCCGGCTGGTGGTCGAAGCCGGCGGCTTCCTCGATGGGAGCCGTGCCGGCGACAGCATCGCCGTGAACGGCGTCTGCGTCACCGTGACCCGCACGGGAGGCGCGTTGTTCGAGGCGACGCTCGGTCCCGAGACGCTGCGCCGCACGACGCTCGGTCAACTCACGCCGGGCGCCCGGGTGAACCTGGAGCGGCCCCTCGCCATCGGCGACCGTCTCGGCGGGCACCTGGTGCAGGGCCATGTGGACGGGGTCGGCCGCGTGCTCGAACGCCGGCCCGAGGGCGAGAGCTGGTGGATCGAGATCGCGGTGCCGCCGGCGCTCGCGTACTACGTGGTGGAGAAGGGCTCCATCGCGGTCGACGGCGTGAGCCTGACGGTGGCGTCCGTGGGCGCGGACCGATTTGGGGTGTCGGTGATTCCGCACACGGCGACCGTGACCACGCTCGGCGGGCTTGTGGTGGGGACCTTGGTCAATCTCGAGATGGACGTGATCGCGAAGTACGTCGAGCGGCTCGCCGGCGCGTACGCCGGCACGCGGCCCCGTGGAGCCGCGGACGAGGAGCGGCCGGCATGAGCATTGCGAGGACGCCGGCGGCCGGCGTGTGGGCGACCGTGGAGCAGGCGATTGCGCGGATCCGCGATGGTGGCTTTGTCATCATCGTGGATGACGAGGATCGAGAGAACGAGGGGGACTTGTGCATCGCGGCGGATCGCGTCACGCCCGAGGCGATCAACTTCATGCTCCGGCACGCGCGCGGCCTCGTCACCGTCCCGCTCACCGCGGAGCGGCTCGAGGCGTTGGATCTGCCGCAGATGGTGTCGCGCAACACGTCCCATCAGGGGACCGCGTTCACCGTGTCGGTCGGCGCGCGGGACAAGATCACCACGGGCATCTCCGCCCATGATCGGGCCGCGACGATCCGCGCGCTCGTGGATCCCGCGACGCGGCCCGAGCACCTGTCGCGCCCGGGCCACGTCTTCCCGCTGCGGGCCACGCCGGGCGGTGTGCTCCGGCGGGCCGGTCACACAGAGGCGGCGGTGGATCTCGCGTCGCTTGCCGGGCTCGCGCCCGCCGGCGTGCTGTGCGAGATCATGAGCGACGACGGGACGATGGCGCGGTTGCCGGAGCTGGCCGCGTTTGCCGCGCGGCATGAGCTCCCGCTGATCTCGGTGCGGGATCTGATCGGGTACCGCCTGACGCGCGACCGCTTTGTCCGGCGCGAAGGCGTAACGCGCCTGCCGACGCGGGTCGCGGAGTTCACCGCCGTCGTGTACGAGAACACACTCGACGGCGCCAGCCACCTCGCGCTGACGCTCGGCGATCTCGCCCAGGAGGACCCGGTGCTGGTCCGCATGCACTCCGAGTGCCTGACCGGCGAGGTGTTTGGGTCGCTGCGGTGCGACTGCGGCGACCAGCTCCGCACCGCGCTCGCGCGCATCGGCCGGGAAGGGCGGGGCGTCCTCGTCTACATCCGGCAGGAGGGCCGGGGCATCGGCCTCACCAACAAGATCCGCGCGTACGCGCTTCAGGACGCCGGCCGGGACACCGTGGAGGCGAACGAGCTGCTCGGCTTTGCCCCGGATCCGCGCGACTACGGGGTGGGTGCGCAGATCCTGGCGGACCTGGGCCTGCGGCGCGTGCGGCTGCTGACCAATAATCCGGCGAAGCGCGTGGGGCTCGAGGGGTACGGCATCGAAGTAGTGGAGCGCGTGCCGATCGAGATTCCTCCCAATCCGGAGAATTACCGGTACCTCGCGGCGAAGCGGCACAAGCTCGGCCACCTGCTCAATCTCGAGTGATCGGGCACACGATGCCGGAGCGGGGACGGCACGACGGCGCGGGCCTGCGCATCGCGGTCGTCGTGAGCCGGTTCAACGAACAGGTCACGCGGCGGCTCCTCGCCGGCGCCCGGGACGCGCTGCGCCGGTGCGGCGTGGGCGAGGACGCCGTCGACGTCGCGTGGGCGCCCGGCGCGTTCGATCTGCCGATCGTGGCGCAGGCGCTCGCGGCGTCGGGGCGCTATCACGCGGTCGTCTGTCTCGGCTGCGTCATCCGCGGCGAGACCGCCCATGATCGGTACGTGGCGCTCGGCGCGACCGTCGGGCTCACCCGGGTGGCGCTGGACGCCCGTGTCCCGGTGACGTTCGGCGTGCTCACAACCGAGACGCTCGCGCAGGCCGAGGACCGAAGCGGCGGGGCGCACGGCAACAAAGGCGAGGACGCGGTACTCGCCGCGGTCGAGCTGGCGAACACGCTCCGTACGTTGTAGCGGCCGCCGCACGACCGCGGCCGCACACGCGCGCCGGCGGACTGGGCGTACTCCTCAGGCGGGGGGCACCACGGCGATGGGCGAGGACGGCACCGCAGGCACACTGTTCGAGGGAGGCCGGATTTACACGGACGCCGCGAGCGGCGCCCCGTGCACCGCGCTCGCCGCTTCCGGCGGGCACATCGTTGCCGTCGGGGAGACCGGCGAGCTGCGCGCGCGGTTTCCCCAGTTTACGAGGATGCCGCTGGAAGGGCGTACGGTGCTGCCCGCATTCACCGACAGCCACATCCACCTCGCCGGCTTCGGGTTTTCGCTGCGCGACGTCGACCTCCGGGGGTGCCCGACGCTCGGGGACGCCGTCGCCCGCATCGCCGCAGCCGCCCGTGAAGCTCGGCCGGGAGCGTGGATCCGCGGTGGGGGCTGGGACAAGAACCTCTGGCCCGAGGGCCGCTTTCCGCGGCGGGATGATCTCGATCCCGTCACCGGCGCGCATCCCGTCGCCCTCCGCAGCAAGGACGGCCACACCGCGTGGGTCAACTCGGCCGCGCTCGCGCTCACGGGCATCACCCGCCAGACGCCTGACCCGGAGGGCGGGGTGATCGTCCGCGACACCGCGACCGGAGAGCCCACGGGGCTCCTGGCCGAGCGCGCCGTCCACCTCGTCTTCGCCGTCGCGGGGCGGCCGGGACCCGCGGACGTGGAGCAGGCCGTGCAGGATGCCTCGGCCGTGCTGCACCGCGCGGGCATCGCCGGCGCCCACGTCATGGAAGGCGGCGACGTGCTGGCGGCGTGCCAGCGCCTGCGCGGCCGGGGCGCGCTCACGCTGCGCGTGTGGATGACGATCCCCGAGGAGTCGCTCGAGGCCGCGGCCGGGGTCGGCCTCCGGACGGGGTTCGGGGATGCCATGCTCCGGATCGGCGGCGTGAAGATCTTCTCCGACGGCGCGCTCGGCTCACAGACGGCCAGCATGCTCGAGCCGTACGATGAACAGGCCGACAACCTCGGCGTCGTGGTGCGCACCCCCGAGCAACTCCGCACCCTCATCGGCCGGGCCTCCGCGTGCGGGATCGCCGCCGTCGTGCACGCCATCGGCGATCGCGCAAACCGGTCCGTGCTGGACGCGATCGAGGCGACGCCGCGAGCGGCGGACGGGACGGCGTTGCGCCACCGCATCGAGCATGCGCAGCTGCTGCACCCCCAAGACACCCCGCGCCTGGCGTCGCTCGGTGTCATTGCCTCCATGCAGCCGATCCACTGCACGCAGGATCGCGACATCGCCGACCGCTACTGGGGGGCCCGGAGCCGCGGGGCCTACGCGTTCCGGTCCTTGCTGCGGTGCGGGACCCGCTTGGCGTTCGGGTCCGACGCGCCGGTGGAGACGCCGGACGTGCTCGCCGGCATCTACGCGGCGGTGGCGCGCAAGCGCCGGCACGAGCCCGAGCGCCCGGCGTGGTATCCGGAGGAGCGCATGACCGTGGCGGAGGCGATCCAAGCGTACACCGAGGGGGCGGCGTACGCGTCGGGCGAAGAGCGCATCAAGGGCAAGCTGTTACCGGGGTACGTCGCAGATTTCGTCGCGCTGTCGCGCGATCCGTTCGCCGTGGCGCCCGATGAACTGCCGGAGATTCAGGTGGCCTTGACCGTGGTCGACGGCGCGGTCCGCTACTCCGCCTCGTCCGCGTCGGGCAGCTCGTCGGACTCGTCGCCGGTCAGATCGTCGTCGAGGAACTCGAGCGCATCGACGGGCTGAGCGCCTTCGAGATCGTCGGCGTCCTCACGTTCGATGCGGCTCTCTTCCTGATAGCCGCACTCCGGGCATTCGTACACCACGACCTCGCCGACGTCGTCCGCCGTGATCAGCTCCATCTCTTCCTGGCATTCCGGGCACGGCTTCGTAAACGGGATTCCCATGGCGACGGTCCGCTTCGGTGCACGGCTCGAACCTCCTCCTCCGGCCGGGGACCGTGCCGTGCGCCGGCGCGCGACGCGTCACGGAGCAGCGGGCCCCGGACGCGCGCGTCCGAGGCCCGCGACTCCGCCTGGATCCGGGTGCGCCGCTCAGGAGGGCAGGAACATGTCGGCGCGCTTGCCGATCACGCTCCAGTCCAAGTTGTCGAAGAACTTCGCGACATACTGCGCCTTCGCCGTGCCGTAGTCGATGAAGTAGGCGTGCTCGAAGCAGTCGAGCGCGACGAGCAACGCACAGTTCCAGATCGGATACGTGTTCTGCTCGTCGCCGATGAAGTTGAACGCCTGGCCGGTGTCGAAGTCGTACGCGGTCCAGGCCCACCCGCGGGCGCTCATGGCCGTGGCGGTCAGGTCGGCCTTCCACGCGTCGAACGATCCATACGCCTTCTCGAGCAGGCCCAACACCTTGCCCGTCGGCTTGCCGCCCTTGCCGCCGAGATGCTCGAAGTACAGCTCGTGGTTCTTCACGCCCCCGAGCGCGCGGGACAGCTCGATCTTCAGCTCGCGGATTTCCGAGTACGTCGGGTTGGCTTTGGACAGATCCACGCCGCCGCTTGCGAGCCGATCCAGGACCTCATTGGACTTGGCGACGTAGCCCTGGTACAGCTTGTAGTGCTCTTCCATGGTCTTCTTGCTGATGCCGTTCAGCTCGACCTCGAACGATCGAAACTTCTTCGCCTCAAACTTCGCCATGAGCCGTCCCTCCTCTCGGGGTTTGGAGACACTGCTGCGCTGCGCCTCGACTGCGGGGAGAGTATCGTGACGCGTTCATTATACGCTCCGGCAAAACACGACGGCAACGGGCGCCGCCACCGCGCCGGCTCAACCCGGAGCCGGCTGCGGCGCGCCGGCGTCATCCCGCGTCATGTAATCCCCCTTGCGGTAGGTTCCGCGCGCCCCACAGTGCGGGCACGTATGGTAGTTGGCCGCGAACGTGCCCTTGGCGAAGTTGCGCGTCGCCATGCGGATGCCGGTGTCGAACTCACGGCCGCACGCCGTGCACCTGACCCACAGCGCCAGGCGAGCCATCGCGGTCAGGGGCGCCGCCCGGGGAGGCCCGGCGCCGCGCCGGCAGTGCGCGGCGGCGTGATCCACGTCATCCGCCGATCGGGTCCCAAAACCCCTGCGGCCTCCGCACCCGATGGCACCGGCGCCGCTGCGAATCCGTATACATAGGCAGCATGGTATGAGGCAAAATGCTGGGACATCTGTGGTGCCGAAGGGGAGACTCGAACTCCCACGGGCTTTCGCCCACTACGCCCTGAACGTAGCGCGTCTGCCAATTCCGCCACTTCGGCAAGAATTTCCCGGCAAGCGTAGGATACCCGTGGCGCCGATCGAGTGTCAAGCTGATTGCGCCCGCGGGTCGTTAGCATCGGCCGGGGGATGGGTAATGTTGTGGTGAACTGGATCGATACCGGTTCATCGATGATTGGGCTCGGTGGACCGATAGCGGGTCCACCGATGATTGGGCTCGGTGGGCCAATGCAGGTTCACTGATGATCGGGCTCGGTGGGCCAATGCGGGTTCATCCATGATCGGGTTCGGCGGCCGCTTGGCCGCGCGGTGGCGGTGCAATGTAACCCTCCTCGGTGCCAAGGGCTCGATGATATGTTGCGCGTGCGCGCTCGTGTTGCCAAGCCCGCCTAACGGTCCCGTCCGGGAATTGGCCAGGGACGTGGACCGTTGGGCGGGATGCAGGAGGGACGGAGACTATCATGGCGATTGACGTCCATTCGCGTGGACGATCGTGGTTGGCGCCGCCGTCGTGGCTTCGGGGATTGCGCAGCGGCGTGGCGCCGTGGATCTTGCTCGCAGTGGCGGGCTGGACCGTAGCCGGCGTTGCCGCGACGGCGGCGTTACGAGCGCACCAGGCCTCGGACCGGCTGGCGTCCCTTGCCGGCCTGACGCCCGTGATTGGGCCCGGCATCGAGGTCACGCTGTCGGACTCGACCCGCACGCTTAGTCCCGACCAAAATCCGAGCGAGGCGCTTGTCCAGGACAGTGATCTATTGCTGCTGGAGATGCTGCTTTGGTATGGCGGCGCGCGCGGCGTGGCCGTGAACGGGGCGCGCGTTACCGCGCGCACGACCATCTTGTCCTCAGGCCCCACCGTGGTTATCGACGGCCGCCGCATGGTCGCACCGTTTCACATCACGGCGGTCGGCGACCCGCAGTTGCTCCTGGCCGTCCTCCAGACGCGCGGGGGATTCTTGGACCGCATGCGTGAGAGCGGCCTCGGCGTGAACGTGGCGACACGACCGAAGGTGGTGGTGGCCCCATGGAGCGCTGATTCGGCCGCCGCGCAACAGTAACCCGAAGGCATTTTTGAGCTCACATCGTTTGTGCAGTACATCTTTTGCAAGTCGCCTCGGACTGTTCACGAAGGTGCTCCGCGAGGCGCCGGCGACGGGGTCGTGCTCGCCTGTCGCCGGTCTGCCGGCGCGTTTGATTACCCTGCGACCGAGAAACCTCCGGATCGCGAGACCGCGATCGGAGGACGCCTCGGACGTGTGGCGCGACTGGGCCGGGTGGAGCTCATGGCGGTACGGGACCGCGGGACGGGAGATCCGTCGCGCGGTCCGCGAGGCGGTGCGCAACGTGCAGGAAGGCGTTGGGCCGTCCATGCGGGAGGCGCTGCGGGAATTGCGGCGCGAGTTCAGAAGCCGGGAGGGGCGGTTGTCGTCGGCGCGCTTCGTGCGGGACCTCCTCGGCCAGGCCTCCGCCGGCAAGGAGACGACGTTGACGCATCCGGTGCCCGCGGGCGGACGGCTGCTCATTCGCAATCCACACGGGGACGTGCGAATCGGACGGTCGCCGGACGCGGATGTCCACGTCCGAGCCCGCAAGCAGACGTGGGCCCGCGATGAGGGCGCGGCGCGGGAGGCGCTCGGGCGCGTGCGTATCAGCCTCGCCCCCGCGGGGCCGGATGTAGCGCTGGTCGTGGAGCCCGCGGCGTGGGAGCCGTGGCGATCGCGCTTTCGCGTGGATCTGGACGTCGACCTCCCCGCCGAGGTGCCCGTTTCAATGACCGTGATGCGCGGCGACATCGAGGTGCGCGAGCATTCGTCGGACGTGGAGGCGGCCATTCGGCGCGGCGACTTCGACATCGCGGCACCGGTTCGCGACGTGAGAGCGGACCTCAAGAGCGGCAGGGTAACGGTTGGCCAGGCGCGTTCCTGCACGCTGCGGGTGATGCACGGGGACGTGCGCATCGGCTCGGTGGCGGGCGGTGCCGACGTCTACGTGGCGAGCGGGAGCGTGCGGGTCGACACCGCGGGCGGCGATCTGCACGCGGAGGTCGTACATGGGGATCTCCGGGTGGGCCAGGCCACGGCGGCGCATGTCCGCCTGGTCCACGGGGACGCCTCGGTGGGTTCCGCCGCAGGGGACGTCGATGCCAGGGTGCACAGCGGCAACTTGGAAGTCGGAATCGCGGGGGCGCATTCCGCGGTGATGCGCGTGACATCGGGCAACGCGACCGTGCGTGTTGCCCGCGTGGCGGCGGGCGGACGGGTGAGCACTGAGGTGGCGTCCGGCAACATCACGGTGGGCGTGTCACCCGAAGTGCGGGCGGCGGTGGTCGGGGAGGCGCGAAGCGGCCGGGTGGACTGTGATCTGCTCCTTCAGGACGCCGTACGATCCCACAACCGCGTCCGGGGCGTCCACGGCGCAGCCGATGCGACAATCGCGTTCAGCACGATGTCGGGCAATGTGTGCCTGACGACGCAAGCGGCGTCGCCGGCCGGCGCGGCCGGATGACGGACGAGCGCACACGTGTTCTCCAGATGGTTCGAGACGGCGCGGTCTCGGTGGAGGAGGCCGACCGGCTGTTGCGCGCCCTGGAATCGTCCGGCGCGCACGCGGCGCCTGCCCGGGCCCGGGTCCTGCGCGTACGGGCGAGCAGCCGCCGGGGGGAGCACCTGGACGTGGCGCTTCCGCTGGCGCTCGTGGATCTGGTGATGAAGCTGCTGCCGTCGCACGCACGCCTCATGCTCGACCGGCACGAGTTGGACGTCCGGCGGCTCGTCGCCGAGGTGCGCGACGGACAGGCGCGGGGCACCATCGTGGACGTCCGCGACCCGCGCGGAGATCACATCGAGATCATCGCCGAGTAGCCCTGCCGCTGCGGCCGAGCAGGGCTTGGGCCTGCGCGGAGTGTATTTTCCTTAGTATGTAGGCCCATGTAGGGCCGTCTGACGACCTCTGGAGGGAGTGTCTCTCTATGCGCATCCCCGCGTGGTCACCCGCGTCAATGAGCCGGCGAAGTCTGCTGCGGCGAACCGCTGCCTTGGGGCTGGGCTGGGCCGCCGCCCGCAGGGCTGAGGCGTTTTTGGACCCCGGTGCGGCGTCCGCCGCGTCGCTCACACTCTCGTATCCCAGCTGGATGTTCAGCGAGCCGAGCACGGGGAAGTACTTCCGCGATCTCAGCGCGGCGTACTCGCAGGCGCACCAGGGGACGCTGGTCGACTTGATCCAGTTGCCCGCAGGCCAGTACGTGGAGAAGATCTTTACCGAGGTGCAGAGCGGGCAGACGCCCGACATCCTGCCGTTGTTTACGACGCAGATGCCGCAGTACATGCACCTGGATCTCCTGGAGCCGCTGGATTCGTGGCTCGACAAGGCGCCGTTCAAGAACAAGCTCGTGCTGCTGCAGCGGTTTGCGCGGAAGAACGGCAAGAACTACGGCATCGCGCTCACGGCTTCGCCGCAGGGACTGCTGTACAATCAGCAGCTGCTCCAGCAGGCCGGCGTGGACATCCCGAAGTCGCTCGACGAGCTGTACGGCGCGGCCGACAAGATCTACAAGAAGACGGGCATCTACGGCTTCGGGGTGCACGTCGACACGTCCGCGATGCTCCTCTCGTACGTTTCCTGCATGCAATGGGTGCTCGGCAACGGCGGCGACTTCAGCAAGGCGGATGGGGCGATCACGTGCAACGCGCCGAAGACCGTGCAGGGCTTCGAGCAGATGATGCGGTTTGTCAACGCGTCGTTCGCGCCGAAAGGGCTGGGCTGGTATCAGCTGCGGACGATGTTCGCGGAAGGCAAAATCGCCATGCTGTTCGACGGGCCCTGGGACCTCGGCCAGGTCAAGACGGCCAATCCCAAACTGTACCCGTTCGTGGGCATGGCGCCGTGCCCGACGCCGACCCACGCCGCGATCACCGGTGGCGCCTTCTACACGATCCTCCGCAAGGACAGCAACAAACAGGCGGTCTGGGACTACATTGCGCTTGCGACGAGCGACGAATGGCAGCAGCGGTGGATCGAGGTCGAGGTACAGGTGCCCGGGACGACGCTGCCGCCCACCGCGGCATTCCTGCGGCTCAATCCGGGCTACCGGTACGTGACTGAGCTGGCGGCGAAGTACGCCACCGGCTTCGGCTACCTTCCTCCGGGCTACGAGCTCGTCGCGACGGCGTTCCAGACGAAGGTCATCGACCACGTCGGCGACATCTGGTCTGGCGCCAAGCCTCCCAAGGCCGCGATGGACGAATGCCAGCGCGAGCTCGAAGCGTGGGCCAAGACGCTGCCTCCGGGCGGGCGCAGCTAGTGGCCTCCGGCGCCACTGCCGAGGCGCGGCCACGAGCGGCGGCCGCGGATCCGGGGAGCGGCGCGCCCGCGTGCGGGCTGATCCGCACCTGAGCCGCCAGACCGCCGGCGCCACGGGGCTTGCCGGGCCGTGAGGCGCGAGCGACGCGTGTTCGCGATCGCCATGATGGCGCCGACCGTGCTCTGGACGCTGCTGGTGCTCGTCTACCCCGTCGGCGTGACGCTCCGCAACAGCCTGTTCAATGTCGGCGCCGGGTTCGACCCGCACCCGCCGTTCGTCGGTCTTGCGAACTACGCCGCCTTGGTGGCCGATCCGATCTTTTGGCACTCCGTCCGCGTGACGGTCTTGTTCGCGCTCGGCAACCTGCTCGGCTCGTTTGGCTTGGGTCTCGTTACCGCGATGTTGCTGCATGAGCGGCTTTGGGGCCGGTCCTTCGCCCGCGCGGTCCTGCTCCTCCCGTGGGCCATGCCGCAGGTCGCGGCGGTGGTCGTGTGGCGGTGGCTGCTGCAGGTGCAGTACGGCGCCGTCAACTACGTGCTGTGGCGCCTGCACCTCGTGGCCACCCCGTCGATCCAGTGGCTCGTCAAGCCCAGCCTGGGATTGTATGCCGTGCTCGCAGCGACGGTGTGGTGGCAGTATCCGATCGCGACCACGTTCCTGCAGGCGGGCATCCAGTCTGTTCCGGTGGACCTGTACGAGGCCGCCGGCATCGACGGCGCGAACGGCTGGCAGCGGTTTCGGCACGTGACCTGGCCCGGACTCCGCCACGTCCGCAACATCCTGCTCTTGATGCTGCTGTTCTGGTCTCTCGGCCAGGTCATCATCATCTGGACGATGACGGCCGGCGGGCCCGCGCGCGCGACACAGACGCTCGCGATTCTCGTGTACCAGCGCGCGTTCTCCGACTTCCAATTTGGCAGCGCGGCGGCGCTGGCCACGATCGTGCTCGCGGTTTCGCTGAGCATCGGGTTGCTGTACTACCGGCTCACCCTCCGCACGGCGCAGGAGGCATAGGGTGTCGCAGCCCAGACCCGAGCCATACGCCGGTCCCCGCGCAGCCGGGGCCGGACACCGGAACGGGGCGCGTGCGTCCGCGGCCGCCGAACGTCCCGTGCCGGGTCCGCCGCGCGCGTCGCGCCGGCGGGCGGGTCTCGCGGCCTGGCGCGCGGCGAGACGCGGTCTCCTCTACGCCGTCACTATCGTGGTCTGCATGGTCGTCGGGTTTCCCATCTATTGGATGGTCACCAGCGCGCTCGAGCCGGGGAACCTCTTCAACTTCCCGCCGCGGTTCTTCCCAAGCCACCCGGCCTGGAGCAACTTCACCCATATCTTCACCGTCAACCCGCTGGGGCACTGGCTGGCGAACAGCCTCTTCGTCGCGGGCGGCACCATGATCTGCTCGCTTCTCCTGGCCGTCCACGCGGCGTACGGCCTGTCGCGGTTCCGCGGGCGCGCGGTGGACGGGCTCGGCTTTCTCATGCTCGTCGGCCAGATGATCCCGGTGACGGTGCTGACGATCCCGTTCTACGTGCTGTTCAGGCAACTGCACCTCATCGACACGCTCACCGGAATCGTCGTGGCGACGACGACGTTCAGCGTCCCTATGTGCCTGTGGATGCTGAGGGGATTTTTCGACGGCGTGCCGCGGGAGTTGGACGAAGCGGCGCTGACGGACGGGTGCACGCGCCTCGGCGCGCTCTACCGGGTCATTCTCCCGTCGGCGCTGCCGGGCGTCGTGGCCGCGGCGATCTTCGGGTTCATGCTCGGGTGGAACGAGTTTTTCTTCGCCAGCACGTTCCTCAGCACCGAGACCAAGTGGGTCGCGACCGTGGGACTCGTGACCTACATGAGCCAGTATTTCGTGGAGTGGTCGGCGTTGATGGCGACGGCGTTCGTCATCACGATCGTCCCCGCGATCCTCTTCATGGTGACGCAGCGGTACATGATGGCGGGGATTACCCAGGGCGCGGTCAAGGCGTGACGGTACGCGTCGCGGTGGTCGGGTGCGGCGTCATGGGGCGGCGCTACGCGGCCGTGCTTCGGGCGGCGCACGGGGTCGAGATCTGCGGGTACGCGGATCCGAACCCCGAGGCGCGCGAGGCCGTTTGCCGGATCGCCGCGGCGCCGGCGTTCGCCGATCACCGTGCGCTGCTCGCCGAGATCCGGCCGGACGCGGTCTGCGTGTGCACGCCCGATGACCGCCACCGCGCGCCGGCCGTCGACGCGCTCGAGACCGGTGCCGCGCTGCTCGTGGAGAAGCCGCTCGCCACGTCCGTCGAGGACGCCGGCGCGATCGAGCGGGCCGCCGCGCGCTCCGGTGCCGTGGCGATGGTCGGGCATCTCCTCAGATTCGAAGGACGCTACGCCGCCGCGCGGCAGGCCGTCGCGGCCGGCGGCGTGGGGCACGTGCACGGCGTCCACGCGCACCGGTACGCCGCCGCGGCCGACCGGCGCCGCCGGGGTCCGCGGGCGTCGGGGCTCTGGCATCTCGCCGTGCACGACGTGGACCTCGTGCGCTGGATCACCGGCCGGGAGATCATCGCGGTGGCGGCGAGCGGATCGAACCACGGCGACGAACCGCCGGCCATCGTCGCCGCGCATCTGGCGCTCGACGGCGGCGGCGTGGCCGCGCTGGAGGCGGCGTGGGTCCTCCCGGACGCGTTTTGCGGTCACGTGTGGACGGGATTGGTCGTGATGGGGAGCACGGGGTGTGTGGAAGTGCCGTCGACGCACGCGGCGGTCGCCGCACACGCCGGGAACGCGATTGTGTACACAGATCCGACGCGCTTCTTCGAGCCACCCGGGCTGCCGGCGCAGGGCGCACTCCGGGAGGAGATCGCGGCGTTTCTCAACGCGGTGCGCACCGGGACGCCGTCGCCGGTTCCCGTGGCCGACGGCAGGCGCGCCGTGGAGATCGTCGCCGCGCTCGAGCGCGCGCTCGCCGAAGGGACACGGGTCACGATCGCGGCGTGACGGTCGCCGAACCCGGCACGCGCCGATATCGAGGAGGGCCATGGTGTTGAACGTGGGAGTGATTGGGGCGGGGCTGCTCGGGGCCCGCCACGCCCGCGCGTACGCCGAACTCGCCGGCTGCCGTCTGGCCGGTGTCTACGATGTCGATCACGCGCGCGCGGAGGCGGTTGCGTCCCGCCACGGCGCCCGCGCCTTTGCGTCGCTGGACGACATGCTGCGGGCCCGCGTCGACGCCGTGGCCGTGGCCACGCCGGACCATGCCCACCACGATTCGGTGATGGCGTGCCTCGACGGCGGCGCGCACGTGTTCGTGGAGAAGCCGCTCGCCCTCGATACGGCCGAGGCGCGGGCCATGATCGATCGGGCGGCGGAACGCCGGCGCGTATTGATGGTGAACTACAGCCAGCGCTGGCTGCCGGAGTCCCGCCGCATCGAGGACCTCGTCACATCGGGCCGGCTCGGAGAGATCGCGTTCATCGAATCGCACCGGTGGGACGCCGCGTGGGTGCCCGAGCGAATGATCGCCCCGTGGGCGGACCGCACCACGCCCATCCATTTCATGTCGAGCCACGACATCGATCTGATCCTGTCGTGGCTCGGGCGCCGGGTCCGCACCGTGTACGCCACGGCGCACCGCGGCGCGCTCTCCCGGGGGGACATCGTCGACGGCTACAACGCGCTGCTGACCCTGGAGGGCGGCGCGCGCGTCAGCCTGCACTCCTCGTGGATCCTCCCGGAGACCTTTCCGTCGGCGGCGGACAGCCGGTTCGAGCTGCTCGGAAGCCAAGGAGCGGTCTTTCTCGACGGCAATCGCCGCGAGATGACCGTGTTTACCTCCCGGCACAGCGAGCGGCTGACGTTCGGCGGCCCGCGCACCGCCGACGAGGTCGGCGGCCGGCTCGCCGGCGCGTTCGTGGAGTCCGTGCGCGCCTTTCTGAGCGCGGTGGGCGCGGACGACCGCGCGGGGCCAACGTCCGCGGCAAACACGCTCCACGTCGTGGAGGTCCAGGCCGCGATTGTCGCCTCCGCGGCTCAGGGCGCGGAGGTGCGTCTGGAGCTCGCGCCCGAGCGTGCGTGATCGCGCGCGGGTCCGGCACCGTCCGCGCGTGCGGCGGGATCGCGGTTTAGGCCTGGGCCCAGGGCGAGATGCTGCGGCGACTCAGCGGATGCGGCCGCACGCCGCGATCGCATCGAAGATGACCCCGGACATCGAGACCGACGGATCGCCCTTGTGCGCGGCGATGGCCGGGCTGACCAGGTCGACGAGATCGTCGATCGTCCCGACCGTGCGGCACTGACCGGCGTCGACGATGTCCTGCACGACCGCCGACGGCGGCCTCCCGGAATTGTCGAGGTGCCGGAGCACGTCGGCCACGCCGGCCGCGTAGCCTTCGTGGAGGTCCTGCCGGGCGAAGTACGACGGATCGTTGTCCCAGCGGTCTTTCCACATGAACGTCCCCCCGGCGGCGTCGACCGTACCCGCGGATGACGATGAGACCACGGCACACGCCGCGAGGCCCGACACGATGGACGAGATCACATTTTGCCGGGGGTTCGTGATCCGCGCGATGGCGCGCGAGGCGAACACGCTGACGTCGGGGATGTCCGTCATCCCGCGCAGGCACGTGTGGGCCTGCCGGAGTAGCAGCGGGATATACGCCCGGACGTCCGGGGGGAAATCGGCGAGGTCCCGCACGGTGTCCCAGACGCCCATGGCGTAGCCGTCCTGGAACTGCCACGCCACGGTCGGCCAGCGGTCCGGCCGCATGAATGCATCGCTGTCCGCGGACATCGCCGGCGGCGCCGCCCATAGCAGGACGGCGGCCGCAGCGAGCGCGCTCATCGTCTTACGCATGCCTCTCCCCCAAGTCGTAGGTTGGCCGCCTCGCGCGCAAAGTCCTCGGCGAGGTCGCCGGCCCCGGGGCGCGGCTCAGGAATCTGCGCAACCGGTAGAGAAGCCAGACACCGTGCCGCGGCCTCCGCGGTCGAGGCGTTCCCCGGAGGAGTCACGTGAAGATCACGGATCTCAAGGTCGACCTCATCAATATTACATACACGCATACCATGTCATCGGCGACATCCAAGGCCAGCGGGACGACCAAATGCATCGTCCGGCTCGGCACGGACGAGGGCATCGTCGGCCTCGGGGAGGCCCCGGGCGGCGCCGAGACGCACGAAGAGATCCTGCGCGCGTACGAGGCGGTGCGTGGACACGACCCGTTTCGGATCGAGGCGCTGGTCGAGCGGCTGCCCGGACCGCACCGTGGGTTGTACGGGCCCACCCCGACGGCGATGTCGGCCGTGGAGATGGCGGTGTGGGATATCATGGGCAAGGCGGTTGGACGCCCCGTGTGCGATCTGCTCGGCGGCCGGTACCGGGCGGCCGTGCCGGTGTGCGCTCCTCTGTTTACCGACGAGGGTGCGGAGGCCGACTTCGCGGCGGCCACGGTGGCGGCGGCCGAAGCGGCGATTGCACGGTGGGGGTTTGGAGCCGTGAAGGTCAAGGCGGGAGTCTACCGCCCGGGCACCGAACTCGGCGCGCTCCGTGCCCTGCGCCGCAAGTTCGGAGAGGGCCTCGCGTTGCGCGTGGACCCCAACGGCGTGTGGTCGCCCGAAGAGAGCATTCGGTTCGGACAGCGGGCGCTCGATCTCGACCTGGAGTGGATGGAGGATCCGACCTGGGGCATCGAGGGCATGCAACGGGTTCGCGCCACCGTGCCGATTCCGCTCGCGACGAACATGTGCGTCCGCAACTTCGGCGAGGTTCCCGTCGCGTTCCGGGCCCGGGCGGTGGACGTCATCCTCGGCGATCACCGCATCTGGGGCGGGATCTGGCCGACCCGGAAGCTCGCCGCACTGTGCGAAGGGATGAACGTCGGGTTTGGCCTGCACAGTTCGCACGAACTGGGGATCGCCACCGCGGCCCGGCTGCACCTGGCCGCCGCGACCGCCCACCTGAGCTACCCCATCGACGTGACGCACTGGTTTCACGCGGACGATGTCATCGACGGCGGCCCGCTGCCGATCCGCGACGGCGCGATCGCGGTCCCCACCGGTCTCGGGCTCGGCGTGGAGATCGATCCCGAGGCGCTCGAGCGAGGAGCGGCCCGGTGCCGGCACGACGGGCAATACGTGAATACGTTTACCAACCCGTCGCGGTACCGGTGGTGGGTCTGATGCTGGACGGTCACCGGTCTGGGTCGCTCACCGCCACGCCGTCCGCGGGCCGGGCCATCACCGTGGACGACCTGCTCGCGTTGCGGATCGCAAACGATCCGCAGTTGTCCCCCGATGGGTCGCGCGTCGTCTGCGTGTTGACCCAGGTGGATGTTGCCGCCAACGCGTACCGCAGTAATCTGTGGATCGTGCCGGTGGACGGAGGGGATCCGTGGCCACTCACCGCGGCGGCCGCGCGAGACGCTACGCCGCGCTGGTCCCCCGACGGCCGCGAGATCGCGTTTCTATCCGACCGCGGCGGTACCAAGCAGGTGTGGATCATCGCCGCCGACGGCGGCGAAGCGCGGCGCCTCACCTCGGGCGCGCTGTCGCCGTCCGAGGTCGCGTGGGCCCCCGATGGCCGGTCGCTAGCGTTCGTGGGCAAACCGGAACCGGCGGGATCCGACGAGCCGAGCGACGTGCGTGTGTTCTCGCGGCTGCACTACAAGGCGGACGGCGAAGGCTTTTGGGACGGCCGCTGGAAGCAGGTGTTTATCATCGATCTCGGGACCGGGGATGTCCGCCAGCTGACCCACGGCGACTACGACCACACCGCACCCGCGTGGTCTCCCGATGGCACGCGGATCGCGTATGCGGGCAATCCCGACGCGGACGCGGACCTCGGCAACGCGAGCGATGTATGGGTCGTGCCGGTGAACGCGGAGGCGTCCCCGCGACGGCTCACCCGGACGGCCGGTCCGGTCGAATCGCCGGCGTGGTCGCCGGACGGGGCGCGCATCGCGTACGTGGGGCACGACAACCCCTGCCGGGGCGCGAGCCACGCCCGTGTTTGGGTCGTCCCGGCCGCCGGCGGTGATCCTGTATGCCTGACGCGAGCGTACGACCGCAGCGTCGGTCACCATCTCAGCTCCGACGTGCGGGGCAGCCCCGCGACGGGCGGGCTCACGTGGTCCCCGGACGGTTCGCGGATCTACGCGATGGTGGCGGAGGGCGGCACCACCCAGATCGCGTCTGTGGCATCGGATGGCGTCGTACGCCTCGAGACCCGCGGCGACCACGAGCTGATCGGATGCTCGCTCGACAGGGCCGGGCGGCGCCTCGCCTGCATCGTGTGCGATCCCGTCACCCCGGGAGACGTCGCCGTGATCGAGGTGGGCAGCTCGGCATCCGGCCCGCTGCGCCGGGCGACACGATGGAACGGCCCGCTCCTCGAGGGCGTCGTGCTGGCCAGGCCGGAGCTCTTCCACTGCGCGGGTGCGGATGGGTGGCCGATCGAAGCGTGGGTGATGCGGCCGGCTGGCGGCCAGCGGGTCCCGGCGGTGCTGGAGATCCACGGCGGGCCTCACTCCGCGTACGGGTACGCGTTCATGCACCAGTTCCAGCTCTTGTGCGCGGCCGGCTATGCGGTCATCTACGCGAATCCCCGGGGCAGCCGCGGCTACAGTGAGGCGTTTGCGTCCGCGACACACCATGATTGGGGCGGCAAGGATTACGAGGACCTTATGCGCGTGGTCGACCATGCCGTGGCAAATTACTCCTGGATCGATCCGCGGAGGCTCGGCGTCGCGGGCGGCAGCTACGGGGGCTACATGACCAATTGGATCGTCGGCCACACGCAGCGGTTTCGCGCCGCCGTGAGCATGCGGACCACCTGCGACCGGTCCGCCCAGTGGGGAACGTCCGACATCGGCTATCACAACGGGCAATGGGAGTTTCCGGGCGCGCCGTGGGAGGCGTCGGAGTTTTACCGCGAACGATCGCCGATCACGCACGTGCGCGAGATGCGGACGCCGATGCTGATCCTGCACGGCGAGGACGACCTGAGATGCCCGGTGGCGCAGTCGGAGCAGCTGTTTGTCGCGTTGTACAAGCAGGGGACGCCGGTGCTGTTCGTCCGGTTCCCCGGGGAGAGCCACGGAATGTCGTCTTCGGGCCAACCGCGGCACCGGTTGGCCCAGCTGCGCCACATCCTGGCCTGGTTCGAAAAGCACCTCGCGCCCGACTAACGGCCCGTGCCCTCTGGGTCGGCAGCCGACGCCGTCTCTGCTAGGACGCTCGGAGCGCCTGCGGCGTGACCTGCCCCAGCGCGTCGAACAGCCGCACGTAGGCCCGCGTGCCGCGCTCGAAGCTCGCGAGGCGGAAGAACTCGTTGGGCGCGTGCATGCGATTGTCCGGCTCCCCGAACGCGAAGAACAAGAGCCACATGCCTAACCCGTCGCGGAGGAGATCGGAGACCGGGAGGGTACCGCCGATGCGCACGCGCACGGGATCCTTTCCATACACGCCCTTGAGCGCGCGCGCGGCCGCGGCGAGGCCGGGGTGGTTCGGCGGCATCAGGTAGGCCCGTGCTTTGCCGGGGAATCGCGAGACGGTGAAGCTCACCCCGGCAGGCCCATGGCGGCGCACGTGCGCCTCGATCGCGCCGGCGATCCGGTCGGGGTCTTGGTCCGGCACGAGCCGGCAGGTGATCTTGGCATGCGCATCGGCCGGCAGGACGGTCTTGATGCCGTCGCCTTGGAATCCGCCCCAGATGCCGTTGATCTCGAGCGTCGGACGGACGGTCACCCGCTCCGCCGGCGTGTACTCCGGCTCGCCCGTGAGCGTCGTGACGCCGAGTTGCGCGCAGTACGACGCCTCGTCGAACGGCACGCGCGCAACCTCGCGCCGGTCCGCGTCCGATAGCGGACGCACCTCGTCGTAGAACCCCTGGACGGTCACCCGTCCCTGCGCATCGTGCATCCCGGCCAGCAGGGCCGCGAGCGCGTGGATCGGGTTTGGCACGGCCCCGCCGTAGACGCCGGAGTGCAGGTCTGTCCGGGCGCCGCGCGCATCGATCTGCACGGCCGAGAGCCCCCGATTGCCGATCGTCAGGGACGGCGTGGTCGCGTCGAGCATCGATCCGTCGGCGCTGACCGCCAGGTCCGCCTCGAGCAGCGCGCGGTGCTCCCGGATGAACGGCCCCAGGCTGGGACTGCCGATCTCTTCCTCGCCTTCGAACAGGAACTTGAGGTTGAGTGGAGGTGCCCCCGCGGTCTCGCGCAGGGCATCGAGCGCCGCGATCGGAGTGTAGAGACTCCCTTTATCATCGGTGGCCCCGCGCGCAAACAGCGAGCCGTCGCGCACCGTCGGTTCGAACGGTGGCGACTCCCACAGCGCCACCGGGTCCACCGGTTGCACATCGTAGTGCCCGTAGATCAGGATCGTCGGGAGCCCGTCGCGGACGTGCCAGCGGCCGTAGACGACCGGGTGTCCCGCCGTTGGGAGCACGCGGACCTCCGGCGTGCCCACCGCCCGCAGGCGCTCCGCGAGCCAGGCGGCCGCCTGAGCCACCGCGTCCTTGTGCGCGGGAAGGGCGCTCACGCTCGCAATGCGCAGAAAGGCCGCGAGCTCTTCGAGATGCCGGTCGTGCGCCTTGCGCAGATACGCGTCCGCCGCGGCAGTATCCATCGCGTGCCACCTATCGTCGACGACGTGGGCGTCCGGATCATGCGTCGCAGCGTGGCGTCGATGATCCGGACCTCGTGGATGACTTCCGCGCGGGCGGGATCACCCCTCTCGAGCGAGGCACGATGAGGCCGCCGACAGCGATGGGCGCTCCCGTCTATCCTCGTCGGACACACGAGATGAGGCGCTAGAGGCCTTGCGGCCCGATTGTGTCGGGGACGGCGGTCAAAAGGTCGGCGCGTGGCAGGGATCGGCGCCGGCAGGATATCCGAAACTCGCGATCTGTTGCGGGCCCTGATAGCGTCCACGGTCGCTCAGCATGTCGCCCCACGGCACCGCCTTGTACAGATGGCCCGCCTGGAGACGGACGTCACGGCGGGTGTCGCCGGTGACGGGCTGCGGCGAGTACCCGATGCTGTAAAACAGCGCATGCGGCACCGTCGCGTCGACCAACGCCACGCAGTACGTGTTCGGCGCCAGCGTGCAGACGGGCTTGGCGTCGTTGAAGATCGACCGGTACCCCCAGGCATGAGAAAACTGGGTCACGGCTCGGGGCTCGACGTTATTGACGAACACGACGATGGCAAATTGGCCGGTTGCGGGCCAGACGGGGCAAGGGGAGGACACGGATTGGGCGTTAGCCGACAACGCCAGCGACAACATGAGGGCACAGCCTGTGGTGAGAACGGAGGTCCATTTCATACGTCCTCTCCCTCGCCCTTCGCCCGGCCATTTCTGTGCTGTTCATATGCCCACACCGCATGAAGAAGACGACATCGCGCGCGCGGCTCGAACGTCTGAACTGATTGACATATAGATATTTAGATGTTAGCATGCCTGTCAAATGAACGCGGTCTGCCGCAGGCCGAGGTGCGGCGGCAGTCCTGGGGACGGGCGCTGAAGCGACGGCCCGGGAGCAGGATGGACGGCGAGCAGCGTTAGGACGTGGCACTGTGGTGAGCTGGATGACGCTGAGGCATCGGAGGTGGCCTGCATGCTGAATCGCATTCAACTGATCGGGCGGTTGACTCGGGATCCGGATCTTCGCTACATCGCATCAGGGCAACCGATGGCGCAGTTCACGCTGGCCGTTGACCGGGACTTCCGGAACGCCGCGGGGGAGCGGGAAGCGGATTTTGTCAACTGCGTCACGTGGCGCAAGCTCGCTGAGCAGGTTGGACAGTACTGCGCGAAGGGGCGCCTCGTGGCGGTGGAAGGGCGGCTGCAGACCCGTACCTTCGAAACGCAGGATGGCGTGCGCCGCAAGGCCACGGAGGTGGTGGGCGACCGCGTGTGGTTCCTGGACGGCCGGCGGCCGGAGAGCGGTTCACCGAGCCGCGGTGGCGACGAGACCGAGGCCCGCGACGGCGAGTCTGAACCGGAATCCATCAGCGAGGACGAGGAGTCCGCGGAGACCGATTGAGCCTCCGCGTTGCCTCGAACGATATCGACGAATAGTCGTGGACGGGGCACCGGTCGCGGTGGATGCTTCTCCCCCCTCCGAGGCGTCGGGCGCCCGCGGCGCCCCCTCGTCCACCATCGCCCTTCGCGGCACCTGACAGCCGGACGGCGCCATCGGCCGAGACGCGGCCCGTACGACGTGCACGCGTTGCGTGCCGGGGCCGTTCCGCTTTCTCAATCTGCCGACCACTCGCGATCCTGTGTCGTTCGTGAGGGCGTCGGTCACCCTGGCCTCAGCGGAGTCACGCCGCTCTTGATGTAATCGTCGCCCGGTCCGGCTGTCCGGCTCCGTACGATTCTCCTCCGGATCGACCTCTCGAGCGGGACGCACCCCGTGCGCCGCGGCAACCCTGTTGTCCCCAAGCCGGCGACGACGCGCCGGGATCGGCTTTGTACCGCTCGGCGTTGGCGCCGCGCATACCCTGATCCGACCACCAAGCACACCGCTCCACCATTCAGACACGAAAGGAGATGATCGCATGGCGTCTGCTACGCTCGCATTGCTCCGGTTGACCTCGCGTGATCGCCTGCTCGTCGAAACACTCGCGGAGCTTCGCTTCATGACGGTGCACCAGATCCGCCAGGCGTGTTACCCGACGCTGCGCACGAACAGCGTCTCGCACCGGCTCTCCCGCCTGCGCGGCGGCGGCGTGTTGGAGCGCCTCGGCGGCCGGGCGTTCGACGATCGCCGGGTGTTCTGGGGACTCGGGGCGACCGGGCGCCTCGCCGCGGGAGCGCTGGCCGGTACGGCCCCGCCCGGACCGCGCGCGCTCGCGGTCGGTGCGCTGCTCATGGACCACCTGATCGCCACGAACCAAATCTTCTGCGATCTGTGTACCGAGTGCCGCGCCGGTCGCCTCGCCGCATTCTCGTGGGTGGGGAGCCATCACGCCCGGCTGGATCTTGGGCTGACGCACCTCGTGCCCGATGCGATGATCGTGGTTCCGGCGCCGGAGCGCGGCCCGTGGATCTACTGCCTCGAGCGCGACCGCGGAACGATGCCGGCGCAGCGGCTCGAGGAGAAATGGGGGCGGTACCGGCTACTGGACCGGCTCGCGTGCGAGCGCGCCGGTGACCCCCGCTGGGACGCGCTGGCGGATGCCTGGCTCGTCGTCGCCTGCGACGACGAGCGGCGCGCAAAAGTCGCGGCTTGCACGGCGGCGCGTGCCGGTCTGGAGCGGGTGTGGGCCGGTTCGGCGGCGATGTGTGCCGCCGCGCTCGCGGCCGCCGTCGGCGCCCGCGTGTTGGCGCCGGAGCGCCTCACCGGCGACGCGGCGGGCCTGCTGCCGCTGCCCGGTATCGTTGGCGGCGTGTCGTATCGAACGGACGGCGGAGCAGCGCGGAGCGTTGTCGTCGCGGGGGTGGGGCGGCCGGTACACGGTCCTGAGGAGGTGCCGGCATGATGCCGCGGTGGCTCGGGGCCGGGCTCGCTTGTATCGCCACGGTCGTGCTGGCTGCACGCGCGCCGTCCGCGGCGCTCGTGCTAGCGGCGTGCAGCTGCGCCGCGATCCTGCTTGCCGCGCTGCCGGTTTGGGGCGTGCGGCAGACCCGTGTCGCACCCGTCGCCGGCGCATCGTGGGCGTCGTGGTCGGAGGCCGCGCGTCTCGCTGCGCCGGGGCCGTTTCTCGCCGGGTTGTGGCCGGGCACCGGCTGGCGCCTCTGCCTCAGTGAGGAGCAGCTGTCCGGCCACGTGCTTGTGTTGGGGCCGTCCCGGGCCGGCAAAACGGCCGGGTGCATCGCTACGAACATCCTGCTTCGGGATCCCCGCCGCGAGAGCGTCATCGTCATGGACGTCAAGACCGGCCCGCGCGCCTTGTGGACCGTGACCGCGGGCCGCTACGGCGATCGCGCGCACCTGTTTTGTCCGCTCTTCGCAGGATCGATTCCCTACAATCCACTGCACGACGTGCACTCGATCGGCGCCGCGCAGCGCAAGGCCGCGCTGCTCATCCACAACACGACGCCGCGGGACCTGTCCGGCGACGCCCGTGTCTACGCGGGCGCGGCGCGCGATCTCGCGGCGCTGCTCTTCCTGCATGTGCAGCAGGACCGGGCGGGCGGCGGTCACACCGTGGCGGCCGTGTATCGCCTTGCGCTGTCGGGCGCCGCGGCGATCCGCGAGACCCTCCGGGCGAGCCGTGCCGTGGAGGTGCGCGGGCTGGCCGGCATGTTCGCGGCGCGTGAGCGGCGTGTGCAGGAGGCGGCGGTGACCGGCCTCCTCGAGCGCCTCGCGCCGTGGGCCGATCCGCTGGTCTGCGATGCCACGTCCGGGCACTGGGACTTCGCCCGGCTCGGCCGGGAGCCCTCGGCGCTCTACATCTTGCTGCCCGAGGAGGAGGCGCATCGTCTCCAGCCGCTGGTCGCCTGGCTTGTCGCCGACCTTCTCGACGGGCTCGTCAGATCACGCGGGCAGACCAGGAGGGACTCCGGTGTCCGGTGCGCTTGTACCTCGACGAATTTCGCCGGTTCGGATATCTTGCCGGGCTGAGCGACCGGCTGCCCACGCTGCGCGAGCGGCGCGTGAGCGTGGTCCTGGGCGCGCAGGTGCTCAGTCAGATCGAGGAACTGTATGGACCCCGCGACGCCCGCACCATCGTCGCCAACGCCGAGACGAAAGTCCTCTTCCGCGCGGGCGATCTCGAGACCGCGCGCATGACCAGCGCGTGGCTCGGGGACACGTCGGTCCCATCGATCTCCATGACGACCGGGGGCCGCTCGCGCCGGACCGCCACCGTGCGCCCTCACGTACGACCGTTGGCCGCGCCGGACGAGCTCGCGCGACTTCCCGAAGGGTGGGTCATCGTCCTCACAGGCGGCATGCGCCCGCTTGCCCTCCGCCAGGCCCGGTACTACGAAATGCCCGGCATCGTACCCGCACCACCGCCGTTCGCCCTGCGCCGCCTGGCGCCGCCCGCGGCATGCGCTCCGGATGTCACCGCGTCAGGGAGCGGACGGCCCGCGCCCCGCCGCATACCCGCGCCGCGACCGGCCGGCGGCGTCCGGCCCTGAGCGGAGGAGCGGCGTCGGCCGCGCAGAAGCCGACACGCGATGCGCACCACGACATGCACCGGAGTCGCGATGTGAGTGATCTGCCCGAGACCGCCGACGTCGTGGTTGTCGGCGGCGGGATCGCCGGCGTATCCACGGCGTTCTTCCTGTGCGAGGCCGGCGTTCGGAGCGTCGTCGTGCTGGAGCGGGCGACGATCGGGAGCGGTGCCACGGGGCGGGCCGCGGGCGTCATGACCCTGCAGGCCCGGGGCGAAGCCGAGCTGCGGTTTCAGGTGGAGAGTGTCGCGGTCCACGAGCGCCTGCGGGAGGAGTTGGGCACGGACCTCGCGCCCGTCGGCAGCCTGTTGCTCTGGACGGCGGAGGAAGCCGATGCGGCGCGCGGCCGCGCCGCACTGCATGAGGCGGCGGGCGTCCGGCTCGAGGTGCTCGAGCCCGGCGAGGTGAAATATCGGTTCCCGGACCTGGCCCTGGACGACGTGGCGGTCGCGACGTTTTCCGCCGTGGATCCCTGGGCGACGCCGCTTGCCACGGTCGAGCGGCTCGCCGACGCTGCTCGCGCTCGCGGCGCGATCATCCGGGAACGCTGCGAGGTGACGGGCCTCGATCTGGACGGTGAGCGGGTGCGCGGCGTCAGAGTTCGCGACGGCACGATTGCGACACCGACCGTCGTGAACGCGGCCGGCGCGTGGACACGATCGCTCGGCGCGCTGGCCGGGCTGCGGATCCCGGTCGGGGCGCGGAAACGCCAGGTCTTTGTGCTCGACGCGGCCGGAACAGATCCCGCCGCCGGGCCGTTCATCGAGGAGGAAGCCCGCGATTTCTACTGCATGAAGCGTCCGGACGGAGTCATTATGGTTTGCGGCCAGCCGGCCGGCGAACCGTACGACGCAACGGTGGAGTGGGGCTACCTGGACGATGCCCTCGCGCCGACCGTCCGGCGGTACCCGACGCTTCGACACGCTCAGGTCAAGGATGCGTGGGCGGGCGTCCGCGCGGTCACACCGGACGGCGGGCCCATCATCGGCGCGATGCCGGGCGTCCCCGGATACGTGGTGGCCGGAGGTCTTGGGGCGCAAGGCGTTGCACGGGGGCCCCTCGTCGGGCGGCTGGTGTCCGAACTGATCACCACGGGGCGCGCCTCCATGGACCTTTCGCCGTACCGGCCCGACCGGTTTGCGCGCGCAGGGCGCGGCCGGTAGCGGCGATGGCCGGTTGGACGGATACACATGTGCATCTGGACGACTCCGCGTTCGATCCGGACAGGGACGCGGTCGTTGCGCGTGCGGTCGCGGCCGGTGTGACGGCGATGATTTGTGCGGGCACGTCGGTGGAGGGCAGCCGGCGTGCGGTGTCGCTCGCGGAGCGCCATCCTCAGGTGTTCGCCGCCGTGGGCGTGCACCCGCAGCAGGCGGCGTTGCTCACCGACGCAGCGGTGCGCGAGTTGGCGGTGTTGGCGCGCCACCCGCGGGTCGTGGCCATTGGCGAGACCGGGCTGGACTACGCCCGCGGGCGCGGCGACGCGATCGTGCAGCAACGCGCGTTCGCCGCGCAGGCGCGCCTGGCGCGAGAAACCGGGCTTCCGCTCGTCGTCCACAATCGTGAGGCGTCGGAGGACGTGGAGCGGATATTAGATAATGAGGAAGTATGCGCGGTCGTCATGCATTGTTTCAACGGATCGCCCGATCTCGCGGCGCGCTGGGCGCGGGCCGGTTGGATGATTTCGGTCGCCGGCCCACTGACGTTTCCCAAGGCGGACGTGCTGCGCGAGGCCGCCCGGCGCGTGCCGCTCGATCGCTTGCTCGTGGAGACCGACGCCCCGTATCTGTCGCCGGTCCCCGTGCGAGGACGGCGCTGCGAACCCGGCTTTGTGGTCCACACGGCGCGCATGCTTGCCGGCCTGCGGCACATGTCCGACGAGGCGCTCGCGTCGGTCCTCGCGGACAACGCCGCTCGGGTCTTTCCCCGCGGCTTGACGCAAGGCCGGACGGCCGCGCTCTAACGCCCGTACGGTGAGCCTGCATCCGATGCCGCGCTCCAACCCACGCCGGCGAGATTCGGACACCCGTTCACCGGCGCGACGATACGCCGCCTGCTTGTGCGCTGTAGCGGCGGCGCTCGTGATGATGCTGGCCGGCGTGCCGACGCCCGGGGAAGGCCTGACGTTTCCCAGCACGGCGGACGAGGTCAAGCAGGGGGCGGAGTTTGCCAAGCAGATCGAATCCCAATACCGCCTGGTGACCGATCCGGCGCAGGTCGCGCGGCTGAACCGGATCGGCGGCGTCATGGACAAGGTCGTGGAGCGGCAAGACCTGCCGTATCACTTTCAGATCGTAGCGTCGCCGGTGGTGAACTCCTTCGCGGTGCCCGGCGGGTGGGTGTACGTCACCGAGGGCATGATGCGGTTCGTGCGCACCGACGACGAACTCGCGGCGGTCCTCGGGCACGAGCTGACGCACATCAACCACCGGCACTACTACATCCAGCAGGACCGGCTGCGGCACATGACGCCGGCGATGCTCATCGGGTTGGCGCTGTCCGTGCTCGCGCAGTCCCCGGCCCCGATGATCGCGGAGCAGGCCGTCGTTACCGGCACGATGTCGTCCTATCAGCGTGATCTGGAGCAGGATGCCGATCTCACCAGCGTGGCAGATTTAATGAAGACTCCTTACTCCCCGGTCGCGATGCTCACGGTCATGGAGCACCTCGCGCAGGCGGAGCGCCTCTCCGGAATGCCGAGCGCGGCGGGGACGATCAACGCGGATCACCCCGAGTTCGACGAGCGCGTGGCCTACATCAAGGCGGACCTTGAGCGTCGCCATCTTCCTATCGTCCGGCGCATTCCCGAGGGGTATCTCCGCATTGCCACCGATCCGCCCACCCCGTCGGGCGACCAGCCGGTCACGATCCGCGTCGACGGACGGCCCGTGGTCACGCTCGCCGCGAGCGTGGGCGGGCAGACACCGGCGCAGCGTGCGCAGGCGGTGGTGGCCCAACTCAATCAATTTTTCAACGAGGATCCGGCCCCATACGACGTTCATGTGAGCACGCTCGCCGGACGGACGAGTGTGCTCGGCCGGGAGTTCGATCTCTACGACGTCGCCCCTGAAGATGCCGCGAACGCGCACCTCGATCCGGGCGCGTTTGCGCAGAGCGTGCGGGCCGGTCTCGCTCAGGCCATCGACAGAGCGCCGTACAACCGCGGTTTCTGAGGCGGGGATTCCGACCGCGTGGAACTCCACGTTGCGTTCCTGCCGGAAGAGGCGGGAGACTGCCGCCGGCGCGCCGTCGCCGTGATTGACGTCATCAGGGCGACGACCTCGCTGCTGATCATGGCGGAGCGTGGTTGCGACGAGGTGCTGGTCGCGCCGAGCCTGGAGGCGGCCAGGGCCTACGCCGCGGCCCATCCGGGCGTGCTGCTCGCCGGCGAGCAGGCGGGTCTGGCACCGGCCGGGTTCGACTTCGGCAACAGTCCGGCGGCGCTCGTCACGGCGCCGCTCGCGGGTCGGCGGGTCGTGTTCGCCACGACCAACGGCACCCGTGCGCTGCACGTCGCGCGCGGCGCATCGGTCGCGCTCGTCGCATGTCTCCGCAACCGCACGGCCGCGGCGCGAGCGCTCACCGCCGCGGGACAGGCGTTCGGGCTCGACCTCACAATCGTGTGTGCCGGCCGGGAGGCGCGTTTCGGGTTGGACGACGCGTACACGGCCGGGGCGATGGTCGAGGCCATCTGTGCCGGCGCGGACGCGCCCACGGTCGAGCTCACGGACGCCGCGATGGCCGCTCGGGACTTGTTTGGCGCCCACCCGGACGCGGCGTCCCTATTTCGCCGCACGCGCGCCGGGCGTCACGTGGTGGACATCGGGCTCGACGAGGATCTCGGCGTCTGCGCGCAACTCGACCGGTCGGCCGCCGTGCCGCGGGTGGGCGAGCGCGTGCGCCTGATCGATGGATGATCCCGGATGTCGCGACAAATCCCCCAGAATGTTGGTGAACGCGTGCGCAGAATCGCATGCCTCGCGTTCTTGCTGACGGGCGTGGCGTGGCTCTACGGCGCTGCTCCCGCGGGCGCTGAGGAAGTGCTGGTGCGGGTGGGCGGCGTCGACGTGCCTGCGGGTACGTCGGTGCACGGCGACGCCGTCGCCATCGGCGGTCCGCTCGACATCGCGGGTACGGTGGACGGTAACGCGCTTGCCGTCGGCGGCGACGTCACCGTGACCGGGCGTGTCGGTGGTTCCGTGCGCGCGGTCGGCGGTAACGTGGTGCTGCGTTCCACGGCCGTCGTGGGAGGCGCCGCGACCGCGACGGGCGGTCAAGTCACGAGCGAGCCTGGGGCAACCGTCGGGCAGGCGCCCCCCGCGCCCACTCCGCCTCCCCCACCGCCATTTTCAGTTCCGGTGCCCCTGCCGGTCCCGGGCCCGTTCGGCGGACCGCATATCTGGCTCTGGCCGCCCGCGATCATCGGTGTGATCGCGGCGTTGAAGGCGTTCTTCTTGCTCTTCCTCCTGGGGGCGCTCCTCAGCTTCGTGGGTACGACCTGGCTGACGGCCGTTCTCTTCCCGCGGGTGACGATCGACCTCGCTGGGCTCCTCGAGCGGGCTCCTGTGGCGACGTTCGGCGTCGGTCTCTTGACGTGGGCCGCGATCTGGCCGCTCGCGATTGGTCTCGCGATCAGCGTCGTGGGCCTTGTTCTCGTGGCGCTGATCCCGCTCGCGGTGATTGCCGCGCTTCAGCTTGGTGTGGCGGCGATCGCGGTGCTGCTCGGGCGCCGAATTCGAACATCCACGGTCGGCCTGGAGGCGCTGGTCGGTGCGGTGGTGCTCGTCGTCGCGTTTGCGATCCCGCATCTTGGTGCGCTCGTGCTGTTTTTGAGCGCGACCTGGGCCGTTGGAGCGATCGTGCTGGCCATCATCGAGCGCGGCCGGGCGCGCCCCCCGGTCGCGCCGCCGCCGCCCGTGGTCTCGTAGCGCGGGGTGCGACGCGTCACTATTGCTGCTGCGTCCCGTGGCCGCACGCGTCGTTGTCGCCGTACATCGTTTGATATAATGAAGGGCGTGCGCCCGTAGCTCAGCGGATAGAGCGCCGGCCTCCGGAGCCGTAGGTCGGGGGTTCAAATCCCTCCGGGCGCGCCAAGTTTTTTCGAGCCTTCCCGCGTGCCGGGCACGTGGCGCGACTCTGCTACTGTAGCCAAACTGTAGCCAATCTTGTCCCGGATGTTGATATCCGTGAGGACTGCGGCGCGAGATGATCGTTCGCGTATTGCCACAACACGCCGTGCCGAAGCGGTGTCGCCGACGATGATCGAGGTCTTGTCACAAGGGGCCGCCGAGATTAGGTCTCTTCGCTATCGACCTCCATGCTGCACACGCCCAGGACGGGGGTGAGCCGCCGCGGCCTGCATGTTCACTGTCGTGACCCCCGTCTTCTTCGGAGATCTCCTCCGTTCCGGCTCCCTCTTGGGAGGATTAATCCATGCGCGGTTAGTCCGGTCCCTGATCTTCACCGGTTTCACACCGCCGGGGAATCGTGCCTCGATCATGCGATACTGGCTCACGAACGGGCGCTTGGGTTGCCACTCCTCAAGGTAGTACACGGCGCGGATGCCCGCTTGGTGCAAGGCTTTCATGCACCAGAAACACGGCTGCAGCGTTGTGTAGATTAGCCCGCCCTCAACGGTTATCCCGAATCGCGCCGCCGTGAGTAAGGCGTTCTCTTCGGCATGGACGCAAATGCAGTTATCGTAACCTGCGCCCGGCTTACGTTTCGCGCATCGGTCGCACCCGCCATCTTCGCAGTTCTTCATGCCTTCCGGGACACCGTTGTAGCCGGTCGAGACGATCCTATGCTTGACGACAAGAACCGCGCCAACCTTTCGGCCCTGACAGTTCGCCCGTTTTCTGACTGCGGTGGCGATCTTCATGAAGTACTGATCGAATCCCATCTGCGCCATAGCCTCACCCTCACCATCCGATCAGTGTGTATGCCCACCCTTCAGAATCCCGAGGACTCGCATGGTGCTTGGCGGAATCCTGGGCAACGCGCTGTCTGCCCGGGTACGCATAATGCCCTTGGTGAAACTCATTCTTGTCACGGACGCCGCCGTGGCCCGTCTTCAGCTCTGGACGCCGTCTGGAATCAGGGTCCGCAGGGTATCGGTTTCCGTGGGCGCGCCCGGGGTACCAACCTGTCCACGCGGAGGACAGCCCGCCCGCTAGATCAAAAGTGTCCGCGGTTCCCTCGGGAGCCGCGTTCTTAAGCCACCGTGGTCTCAAGGATGGGGAGGGAGACAGAATCTCAAGCCGCGATGACCAAGGAATCGCGCTCGGGCTCTGAGCCTTACCTCACGGCCGAGGCTCAGGCCCGCGTAAAGATCGACCAGGAACTCGAAGCGGCTGGATGGGCCGTCCAGGATGCTGACGGAGTCAACCTCGCTGCGGCCCAGGGCGTAGCCGTCAGGGAGTTCCCACTCACGCCGCCGCACGGCCGGGCCGATTATCTGCTCTTCGTGGACCGCCAAGCTGTCGGTAGCGTCGAGGCAAAGCCGGCCGGTACCACACTCACTGGGGTCGAGGTACAGTCTGCCAAGTACCGCGACGGCCTGCCGGATTACGTGAGCGTTCCCGCTCGGCCGTTGCCCTTTGCATACGAGTCGACAGGGGTAGAAACGCGGTTCACGAACAGGGCTGACCCTGAACCGCGCAGCCGGCCCGTGTTCGCATTCCACCGGTCCGCAACGCTCGCGGGATGGCTGCGCGAAATCAGGGAACGGGCGGGGGCCTCGACGCTGAGGCACCGCCTCCGGACGATGCCCGTGTTGGATCCGGCCGGGCTTTGGCCCGCCCAGGCATGCGCGATCGAGAATCTGGAAAAGTCCCTTCGCGAAGATCGCCCGCGGGCACTCATCCAGATGGCGACGGGCGCGGGCAAGACATTCGCTGCGGCGAACATCGCCTATCGGCTCATCAAGCACGCCGACGCGCGCCGCGTACTCTTCCTCGTCGACCGAGCACACCTCGGTCGCCAGACGCTGAAGGAGTTTCAACAGTTCTCGACGCCGGACGACGGGCGGAAATTTACGGAACTCTATAATGTCCAGCACCTCGCGTCGCAGGCGATCGACCCCGTAGCGCGGGTGTGTATCTCCACGATCCAGCGCATGTACTCGATTCTCAGGAGCGAGCCACTTGCGCCCGAACTGGACGAGGAGCCCGGCTCGGCAATCGAACCGACCGCGCCGGTTGAGATCGTCTATAACCCGAACGTGCCGATTGAGACCTTCGACTTCATCATCGTGGACGAGTGCCACAGGTCCATCTACAACTTGTGGCGGCAGGTTCTGGAATACTTCGACGCCTACCTAATCGGGCTCACCGCTACCCCTGCCAAGATTACGTTTGGATTCTTCAATCAGAACCTCGTTATGGAATACCCCCACGAGCAGGCCGTGGCGGACGGCGTCAACGTGGACTTCGACGTCTACAAAATCCGGACCGAGATCACCGAACAAGGCTCGACTATCGACGCAGGGGTCGTCACAGGTTTCCGGCACCGCGAGACTCGCCAAGTGCGCTGGGAGCAGCTCGACGAGCCCCTGCCCTACGATCCGGAGCAGCTCGACCGAAAGGTCGTGGCGAAGGATCAAATCCGCACCGTCATCAAGACCTTCAAGGAGCGTCTGTTCACCGACATCTTCCCGGGCCGCACGGAGGTGCCCAAGACCCTCATCTTCGCGAAGGACGACTCCCACGCCGAGGACATCGTGCAGATCGTGAGGGAGGAGTTCGGCAAGGGGAACGACTTCGCTGCCAAGATCACCTACAAGACCACTGGGAAGAACACCGAGGACCTCATCGCTGAGTTCCGCAACTCCTACAACCCGCGCATCGCGGTCACAGTGGACATGATCGCCACCGGCACAGACGTCAAGCCGCTGGAGTGTCTGATCTTCATGCGGGCTGTTCGGTCGCGGACGTTCTTTGAACAGATGAAGGGGCGGGGCGCCCGGGTGATTGACGAGACTGAACTCCGGGGTGTGACGCCGGATGCCCGGGCCAAAACGCGGTTCGTCATCGTGGACGCCGTGGGGGTCACGGAGACCCCCCTCATGGATACCGCCCCCCTGGAGCGGAAGCCCACGCTGCCCCTTGACAGGCTCCTCAACCAGGTCGCGCTGGGGGCGCGCGACGTTGACACGATCTCCTCGGTGGCAAGTCGTCTGGCACGGCTAGCTCGACAGATTACCAGCGACGACCGGGCGGATCTGGAGGAGGCAGCCGGAGGCGTCAAACTAGAAGACCTCATCCACGGCCTCGTCCAGGCCCTCGACCCCGATCGGCAGTGGCATGCCGCCCGAGAGGCTACCGGAGCAGATGTCCCGAGCCAGCAGGACGTGGACGCAGCCGCGCACAGGCTGCTAGACGCGGCCGTGGAACCGCTGGCGACCAACCCGAAACTCCGGGAGAAGTTGATCGACGTGCGCCGCTCGTACGAGCAGGCGATCGACGAGGTCTCAAAGGACCGCATCACGCAGGTCGGGTTTTCCCCCGAAGCTGCGAAGACCATCGTCCAGTCGTTTCAGCAATTCATTGAGAAGTACAAGGACGAGGTGACAGCCCTGCAGATTCTCTACAGCCGTCCCTACAGGCAGCGGCTCACGTTCAAGGACATCAAGGAGCTAGCGCACGCCATCGCGAGGCCCCCGTACAGTCTCACACCAGAGCGGGTCTGGCAGGCGTACGCCGCCCTGGAGAAGTCGCGTGTCAGGGGTGCGGGCGGACGGGTGCTCACGGACCTCGTGTCGCTGGTGCGCTTCGAGTTGCAGCAAGATGGCGAGTTGGTGCCGTTCAAGGTCCTCGTGGACGAGCGGTTCGACCAGTGGCTCCGCCGCCAGGAGACGTCCGGGCGTCCGTTCACGCCGGAGCAGCTGCAGTGGCTGGAGGCGATCCGAGACCATGTCGCGACGAGCCTGACGATCACTCGGGACGATTTCGATCTGAATCCCTTTGTCGAGCGAGGCGGCTTGGGAAAGGCGGCGGCGTTGTTCGGCCGGGACCTTGACTCGCTCCTTGAGGAGATGACGGAGGAGCTGGCGGCGTGAACAACCTCCCAGCTGGATGGGCACTCACCACAATGGGCGAAATTTGCGACATCGTCTCTGGTTCGACTCCCAGGACGGCGGATCCAACGAACTGGGACGGTGCGATCCCCTGGATCACACCTGATGATCTATCCGGCTCCACGAGAAAGTTCATCGAGCGCGGCAGACGCTCACTGACGGAGAAGGGTTACCGCTCATGCTCCACTCGACTGGTCCCGGCCGGAACCGTTCTGTACACATCCCGCGCGCCGATCGGCTACGTTGCAATCGCGGCGCAGCCTGTCTGCACAAACCAGGGCTTCAAGAACTTCGTCCCGCCGGATGGTGTTATCAGCGACTATGTCTACTGGTACCTGAAGCACGCAACGCCCGAAGTCCGAAGTTTAGGCAGTGGCACTACATTCCTCGAGATTTCGAAGCAGCGCGCGGCGAGCATACCGATTCCTATACCACCTACGGCCGAGCAGCGCCGCATCGTCGCCGCCATCGAGGAACAGTTCTCCCGGATCGATGCCGGCGTCGAGGCCCTTCAGCGCGCGCGCCGGAACCTCCAGCGGATGCGGGCGGCGGTGTTGCAGGCGGCCGTGACTGGTCACTTGATCTCACAAAACCCCGATGACGAACCAGCGGAGCGGTTCCTTGAAAAGCTGCGAATCAAGCCGGTCACCGGTCCCGAACTTCCAATAGGTTGGTGCTGGGTGCGCCTCGGCGATGTTGCGAGTATCGGCAGTGGCGCGACCCCGTTGAGGAGCCGCCGCGACTACTATGGGGGTGGCACGATACCCTGGGTTACGAGCACGATGCTCAACGCTGAGTTCATCAGCAAACCTTCGAGATTCATTACCGAGAAGGCTCTCCGGGAGACGAGCGTTAGACTTTGGCCCGCAGGTACGCTCCTGGTCGCTATGTATGGGGAAGGGCAGACTAGAGGCAAGTGCTCCGAACTCCTCTTCGAGTCTACAACGAATCAGGCATGTGCCGCCATCGTGCTGGAGGGCGCGGCCAGTACTTTGCGCCCGTTCATCAAGTTGCATTTCGCTGCGAACTACGAATCAAATCGTCGCTTGGCGGTTGGTGGCGTACAGCCCAACCTCAGTCTTGGTCTAATCAAATCGCAACTGATAGCGTTGCCTCCCCTCTCAGAACAGCGGAGAATTATCGAGGAGGTGGACCGCCTACTGTCCATTGTGCACGCCCTAGACGATGTTCTGACGCGCAATCATGCGAAGGCAGGTAGTTTTCGCCGGGCGATACTCTCCTGTGCGTTCTCAGGCCGACTCGTGCCGCAAGACCCTTCGGACGAACCAGCGTCTGTGCTTCTCGACCGCATCAGAAGTGACCGGGACGGTGGGAAACTCCTGGCGCTGCCGCAAAGGAGATCATGCCGATGAGCGACGCGCCCGCCCTAGTTGCGAAACTCTGGAACTACTGCCGGGTCCTTCGAGACGACGGCCTCTCCTACCAAGACTACATCGAGCAACTGACCTACCTGCTCTTCCTCAAGATGGCGGATGAACTCGCCAAGCCCCCGTTCAACCGGCCGCCGCTGGTGCCGGCGGGCCTTGACTGGCAGTCACTGCTCGACCGCGACGGGGACGACCTGGAGGTCCACTACCGCCACGTTCTCACCGAACTCGGCCGCGCCTCGGGCACCCTCGGGGTGGTCTTCCGGAAGGCCCAGAACCGCATCCAGGACCCCGCCAAGTTGCGCCGCCTGGTCCTAGACCTGATCGGTCAGGAGTCCTGGACATCCATGGACGCAGATGTCAAGGGCGACGCCTACGAGGGCCTGCTCGCGAAGAACGCCGAGGATGTGAAGACCGGCGCGGGTCAGTACTTCACGCCGCGGGCGCTGATCAGGGCGATGGTCGAGGTTATGGGGCCCGAGCCTGATACGCGAATCTGCGATCCGGCCTGCGGTACCGGCGGATTCTTCCTCGCGGCCCACGACTTCATCGTGCACAACCACGCTCTCGACCCCGACCAAAAGCGGCACCTTCGCTTCGAGGCGTTCCGGGGCTGGGAGATCGTCGACAACACCGCGCGCCTGTGCCAGATGAACCTGCTCCTGCACGGCATCAGCGCCCCCGAGTCCGACAGCCCCATCACCGTCGCCGACTCGCTGCAGAGCCATCCGGGCGAGCACTTCGACATGGTGCTCACCAATCCGCCGTTCGGTAAGAAGTCGTCGATCACGGTCGTCGGTGCGGGCGGTGAAGTCGAGCGAGAGGACCTGACCTACGTCCGGGACGACTTTTGGGCTACCACGTCCAACAAGCAGTTGAACTTCCTTCAACACGTGAAGACGCTGCTCACAATCAACGGTCGGGCCGCCATCGTCGTGCCGGACAACGTGCTCTTCGAGGGTGGAGCGGGGGAGACGGTCCGCCGGAAACTGCTGCACGAGTGCGACGTCCACACGCTCCTGCGCCTGCCGACCGGTATCTTCTATGCCGGCGGAGTCAAAGCCAACGTGCTCTTCTTCGACCGGAAGCCAGCCGCGGAGACACCCTGGACGCGGAAACTCTGGATTTACGACTTTCGCACCAACCAGCATTTCACGCTCAAGGAGCGACCGCTACGCTACGAAGACCTCGCGGAGTTCATCCGTGCCTACAATCCCGCAAACCGCCACGAGCGGCAGGAGTCTGAGAGGTTCCGACCGTTCGCTTACGAGGACTTGGTGGCCCGAGACAAGGCCAGCCTTGACATCTTCTGGCTGCGCGATCAGTCGCTAGAGGACTCAGCGAGCCTACCGCCGCCTGAGGTGATCGCGCAGGAGATCGTGGAGGACCTGGAGGCGGCGTTGTCCGAGTTCGCACAGGTGGCGCGGTCGCTGGCCAACTCCGGACAATTGGAACCGGGGCGGGCGAGCGGATGAACAGCGATCAAACGGTGTGGGTTGACCCGGGCCTGTGCTATAGGGCCCGCGTGAGTAAGGCCTTTGATCCGAGGCATGGGGATGTCTATTACGTAGCTCTACTTCGATACCATTACAATCCCAAGACTAAGCAGCCGCTCAAGTGCTACTACTGGTCACCCGATGATACCTGGACCCAATACCCGATAGGTGGCGAGTTCCGGCCGGTCAACGTGCCGTACTCTTGCTGGCCAGAAGGAGCACGGGATCTCTTGAAGCTTGTGTCGGAATCGAATGGCCGGCGAGCTCTGTCGAAAGCAATCGAGGAGGTCGTTCGGTCGGGAAAAGCCGAGCGCGAGGGTACGGGCGGATAGAAGACGCACCCAGCGATTGTCCGATGGCATGGCTCGCCATGCCTCACGGAATCAGCATCGTGAAGTGATGGTCGTGGGTCTCAGCAATAAGCGCGAGCGAGTCCCGGTGTTTCCTCGGAACTCCGCCCCGGATCAGTTCCGTCACCTACCGACGACATGTATCTGCGCTGGCTGCCGGCGGTGCTCTCCGACACGCATTGGTGTACCTGCACGTCGGGATCGGGCCGTCCCCTCTAGCGAGAGGTGCCTGCCGAGCCTTCTCGCCCAAGTCCCTCACGAGTCCATAGCCGCGCCACTTGGAGGGCACGATCGTCTGCTGCTTGCTTCGTCGGCAAAACTTCTATCCCGGAGGGCTGCACAGGCGTAACCGTCAGTGAGTCGCCGCTATACACCCACACCTCCGCCTTCGGCAACCATCCCCCTTTTGGATACTCGGACGTCGGACGCATCCGCTCAGATTTCACCCTGATGTCGTAACTCGTCTTGGGCGTGGACTGGGGTTCGATCACGGGAAGGACCCAAATGCCGAACCGATCTCCGTACTTTTCCGTGATAGCAGCTGCGACACGCCGCACCTCCGACGGGTCCTGACCCCTTGGCGTGCGGATGTAGAGATCGACGTCGCTGCCCGACGCCGGCGCAGAGGCACTGGACACGACCGTGATTCCGTTGAATCGTGCCTTCAGGTCCTTCTTCACGGCCTCTATGATTTTCTTTACCTCCTCTTCCATCGTTTTCTTTGTGGCGTTTTCCCTCGTCATCGTCTGATCGCTCCTCGTCTGACAAGCTCTTCCTCGATTCCCCGTATGAACTCTCCGGCGTTTTCGACGCTCTCGCGGGCGCGCCGCTCCCCGACGGACGCAGCCCGATAGTCGGCGGCTATCCGTTCACTGAGCAGGTCCTCGAATGACTTGTGCAATCTTTTCCCGCCTTTGACCACTATTGCACGAAAGTGCCTAGACAGACCAGACCGTATTTCTTTCTCGTTCCATCCTTCGCCGGATGCTTTCTTCGGACGTCCCGGGTGCTGCTCGAGGAACGCGGCCGCCGCGTGGAACGCGGCGTAGTAGGCTCTCGACGTGGCAGTATCCCAGTCCTGCTGCTCTAAGCACGTCCGTGCGGTTGCAAGGAACACGTGGGCCTTGGCGAGCCGTTCCTTCCACCCGCGACCGGGAGCCGCCGTGTCTCTTGCGGCACGTGAGTGTGGGTCCGGCATTACGTTCGCTCTCTGACGACTCCTCCATGTCGCGACACCGCTTTAAGCCTTCTGGCAGAAGCCGACTGCTGTCGTTTCGACGGCATCGATGCTAGCGAGTCACTCCTAATCTTCCCGGTTCCGCCTCTTGTTGATCTCGGTTCTCCCCCAGCGGGCCTGCGCGGCCTTGCGTGCGATCTCCCTGCGGCGTTCGGCAGACAACTTCTTGGCCCGGGCCCGCCCGCCCTTGGGACCGCCTATTTTCCCGCCGACGCTTCCAAGGATTGCCGCGGCTTCGCTGAGCCTCTTGCGATTTTCCGCCATGCCCCCAGTATAGGCGAGACTGCCCCGACGAGTCAATGCTTGAAGCGGAAAATGCTTGACAAACTCATCCCGTTCGGATTATGCTTGAAGCGGACTAAGGACAAAAGGCGCCGCCAAACGAGGAGGAGTTCTGATGGTCAACAACGCGACCGAAGCGCTTGTGGGCGATGGCCTCCTGACGGTCTCTGAGGCAATCGCGTTCCTTCGCCTAAGTCGGAGCACGCTCTACACGCTCATGGACGAGGGCGAGCTCGCCTACGTTCGGATCGGACGCGCCCGCCGGATTCCCAGGCGGGCTCTCATCGACCTGGCCACGGCGCACCTCAATGGGGATTCCTCAGGCTAGATCGACACGGGTTCAACAGCTGAAGCAGGGTTGAGCCCCGGTGCGAACCAGACGTGGCCGCGGCGAGGGGTCAGTGTTCCGGCGGCGCGATGGCGTGTGGGCCGGCTCGCTCACCGTGGGCTACGATGAACGCGGGACGCGAAAGCGGCGGACCGTGTACGGCGCCACCAAGGGCGATGTGCTGGAAAAACTCGTCCGCCTACGGGCCGACGCCCTCGCGGGTGTCCTGGGCGATCCCCAGCGTCTCACGGTTGCAACCTTCTTGCACCGCTGGCTCGAGGACGTGGCCCGGCCCTCTGTCCGGGCGTCTGTTCATCGACGGTATACAGAGATCGTGCGGCTCCGCATCGTCCCACAGATCGGCGGGATCGCGTTGTCGCGGCTGACGCCGGTGCACGTCCAGAGCTTGCTTACGTCCCTGGAGGACAAAGGGGTGTCGCCCCGTGGCCGGCAGATGGCCTACGACCGGCTGCACCGTGCCCTCGGGCAGGCGGTCCAGTGGGGCCTAGTTCCCCGGAACGTCTGCGACGCTGTAACGCGGCCAAGGGCGCCACGCCCGACCATGCGGGTCCTGACGCCAGAGCAAGTCAACGTGCTGCTCGCGGCCGCGCGTGAGGACCGCTTTCACGCGCTCTACGTGCTGGCAGTGACCACGGGCCTCCGCCAGGGCGAGCTCTTGGGCCTCCAGTGGGACGACGTTGACCTCCCCCGCGCGGTCCTGCACGTCCGCCACGCCCTACACGAAGTGGCCGGTCGCCTATGGCTCGACGAGCCGAAGACACCAAAGGCCCGGCGCGCCGTAGATCTTCCTGCTGTAGCGGTGGCCGCGCTGTGCGAGCACCGGGAGCGCTTGCTGGCTAAAGGACAAGCCCGCCAGTTCGTATTTTGCGATACTCAGGGTGGGCCGGTGCGGAAGAGTAACCTTGTCCGGCGGTCATTCCTGCCGCTCCTCAAGCGGGCTGGCCTCCCGCGAATCCGCTTCCACGATCTGCGACACACTGCCGCGACACTGCTGCTCCTGCAGGGCGTCCACCCAAAGGTGGTGCAGGAGCGGCTCGGACACTCGCAGATTTCGATCACGCTCGACACCTACAGCCATGTGCTACCCTCGATGGGTCGCGAGGCTGCGGCCAAACTCGACGCGCTCCTCGGCACGGTCGCTGTAGCCAAACTGTAGCCAATAGGGCGGGCGGTGGCGGATTTTGGCGGACGTCTACACAACAGGGAGTCAGCAGGGACACTTTATTTTAGCCCCACGGCGGACGGTCGTGGATGTCAGTGGACGATGCCCGGATGGGCCTCCGGAGCCGTAGGTCGGGGGTTCAAATCCCTCCGGGCGCGCCAGTTTCTAATTGGGGTCCCCGCGGATACACGGTCACTGAGGGGCGGATCATGGGGTGACCCATCTTCGCGTACGCTCTTATTTGCCTACCGACTCCTAGTCTTTCGATAGTCGTCAGCGGTGAGCGCGGCCCGGAACCGGAGAGCATGATTACGATGCTAACGGGCCGGCCGGCGCGCCGGGGTTTACACACGTCGGCGAACGTTCCGCGCTCATAGATATGGAAGGCCCGGCGAGATCGCTCTCGCCGGGCCCGTGCCATTCTGCTACTTCGTGTCTGTGACTTCGTGCACGACCCTATCGAGCATTCGGATGCCCTGCCTACGATCCGGTGTTGTTCGTCCCGCCGCACATGGGGTTGGCGTCCAGGTACGGTCCGGTGTCCGGGCTCGGCAGTCCTGACATTGCTACGCTCGGAACGTCCACGCCGCCGCAGTTTACGGTGTCGTAGCTTGCCGTAATCACCGACCCCGCGGCGCCGACCCCTGCCATCCCGGTTACCGTCAACACCATTACTCCGAGCATCGCCAATACCGCAATACGACGCATGGTCGTCTCGCCTCCCTGCCACCAGATTTGTCCTGCGTTTACCCAGCATCGGTAACTGTGCGGTAAAGAGTTTTTGGAGTCTGGGCTAGCGCTTTAGGGCTAATGCAAGAACCCGTAGAATCCCACGGCTTTCGACGGCAACGCGGACGCGCGGCCGCTAGCATTCGATGATTGTGGGCACCATATTGGTCAATATAGGTCGGGAGATGGTAACGTGCGGATTGAAGTTTCGCTGCCGGAAGGCTATCGCATCCGTGAAGTCGAGGGCTACTTGTATCTCTTCGACGCGCAGGGAATCCCGCTCGTCGGCCCAACCGACGCCGCCACGATCGAAGCGTACGCGTGGCACGACGTGTGGCGGCGCATTGATCGTGAGCTCAAGGAGGAACTCGCGGATCTCCGCACGGGCGAGCGCTCGCTACACGAGTTGCGTCGACTCCAGCAGTACGCGCGAATGCTGGACGCGGCGGCGGTTGCGGCGCGAAAGCCCGAGCCTCGGCCCGTTCGTCCCGTCGCGATGCGCTGGGGCCTCGCGGCCGCCGCCGCGGCCGCGGTGTTTATGATCGCGGGGGCGCGGCTGATCGGCGTCACCGAGCAGCGGGCGCAGCCCGTGGCGCCGCCCGACGTGGCGACGGCACTGTGGAAGCACCCATCCGTGGCCGAGTCGTCGAAGTCGCTGACGGAAGCCCCGCCGGCAGCTGAGGCGACGGCCTTGAAGCTTGCCGCCCCGGCGCCCCGTCCGCCCGCCGTCACCGCGCACATCGTGCGCCGGCCCGTCGTCCTCGGATACGCCGTGAGCTTCGGTCAGTTCGCCAACCGGGCCGTCGCGGACAGCGCGATGCATGCGATCCGGCGTAAGGGGTATCTCGTGCACGTCGCGCCTGTCGGTAGCGAGGCGGCGGTGATTACACGGACGTACCGGACCCGCGTGCAGGCCGAGCGGTTGGTGCATGCGCTGGCGGAGATCGGGCTTCCCGCCGAGGTGACGACCGCGCGCACCGTGGAGTAGACTGCAATTCCACGGAAGCCGGCCCTCGCCCGCGGCGGGTCAGCCGCCGCGGGACGTCGTGTTATCGCCGGATGGCGGCGCATAAGCCGCCCAAGATGCCCCGGTCCGCACGCCAGAACCCATGGGTGCGTCCACGCCCGTCCAGTGCCGCTTGCGTCCGCGGCCATCCAAAGCCCTCTGCCCGTGCCGACGCGGCCTCGAACCTCGGCCAGTGTCGCCGGCGGCTCCACCATGGACGGAACCTTTCCTAGGCCAGCATCGCTTAGGAGGCACTCTCACGTAAAGGAGCGTAGACATGAGAACGTCACGAGACGCATTTCTGATATTCGCGGCGATGCTGGTGGCCGTCGGTGCCGCGGCCGGAGTGGTTTCAAGCGCGCGCCCGGCCCGGGGGCAAACCGCCCCGCCGCAGTCACCGGCGGTCCAACAGCCGGGCACCCAGCCGGCCGCACCTCAGGGCCACGCCGGCCGGCGGCCGGTCGCGGGCGCCATTACGTCGGTGTCCGATGACACGTTTGTGGTGACCGGGCGCGCCGGCACGCCTGTCACGGTCAAAACCACGTCGGCCACGCGCATCCTCAGCCGCGCGCGCGCCACCCTGGCCAATGTCAGAGCCGGCGATCTCGTTCGAGTCGTTGCCACGAAGGCTCAGGATGGGTCGCTGACCGCGATGGCGGTGCAGGATGTTCCTACGAATGTTGGACTTCCGATGCACGGCAAGGCCAGTACGGCTGAGGCGCGCGATGGGCGCACGGTCTTGGGCGGAACCGTGGCCCAAGTCGGCGCCGCGGCGCTGTCCGTGAGGGCCGCGGATGGGAGCGTCGCAAGCGTCGCGGTACCCGCGACCGCACGGATCTTTACCATAACGTCGCTTCCCCCGAGCGGGCTCGTCGCCGGCGCGCGCGTCGTCGTGCAGGGTACACCGAACCCGGACGGTAGCATGACGGCGGGGTTGATCGTGGTAGCGCCGACCGCGCACTGACCGCCGGCAACCGCGCGCGCAACGCTCCGGAGTCCTAACGACGCGGGGCGGCGAGATCAGGTCTCGCCGCCCCGCGTCGCGATCTGCGCCCGCCGACGCGACTCAGCGCTTCACGCCGAGGATCACGATCTCGTCCCACCCGAAGCTCACGTCACCGTCGTCTTCGAGACGAATGCGAAACGCCGCCCGTGCCGCGGGCGATGCGCCGACCAGCGCAGCCCTGAGCGATGCCTGCTGCTCCGCCCGCACGCCGGCCCGACGAACCCAATCGTTGAAGCGCAGCGCAACGTGGGTCACCACCACGTCAGTTACACCGAGGCCGCACCGTTCGAACATCTCCCGCAGCCGCGTCGGCGGGTAGCTGGCGACGTGGGAGGGATCGCGGCGCCGTTCCCAGTCATCCATCAGCGCGGCGAGCACGCGGTCTTCGGGCGCACAGGTGTCGTCCAGGACGACGCGTCCCCCGGTCCGGACGATCCGCGCCATCTCCGCGAGGGCCGCCGGGAGGTGCGGAAAATGGTGCGCGGCATGCCGGCACGTCACGAGGTCCGCGGACGCGCTCCGCAGCGGCAACGATTCTGCGTCGCCAAGGCAGAACGCGACGTTGCCGAGCCCGCGCGCCTTACGAAGTTTTCGGGCTTCCTCCAGCATCCCCGGCGTCATGTCGACCGCGAGGACGCGCGCACAGTGCGGTGCGAGCGCGAACGCCGTGAACCCGGTCCCCGTCGCGACGTCGACGGCCCGGTCTGCCGGACCCGGCGCGGCGAGCCGCAGAAGCGCATTGAGTCCCGCGGAGCGCCGGTGGACCGCGCTGACGGTGTACCAGGCGGCCTGCCGCGCGAATTGGGACCGCACCGACGCTTTCGCGTCATCGACCATTCAGGGCCTCCACGCAGGACCGGGTGCGACGCGCCAGAATCCCAAAACGATGACCTTGCCTCAGTGGCACGCCTGGCCGGTGTTGCTGGTGGTGACGCTCGCCGGGGACGCGCTCTGTGTCGCGGCCGCCGTGTTCGGCGACCTCACCGGTCGCTACCGCATGCCGCACATCTTCTGGTGGGTTCTCTGGCTCGCGCAGATTCCCCTAGGCATCCAGCTCGTGCTGGGGCTCGCGCTGCTTGCGGCGGGGCAACGACCGAGCACCTCGCTGCATTTCATGTACGGCGCCTTGATCGTGGCGACCCTCGCGGCGCTGGCTGCGCTGCGTCCCGGCAGCCGGATCCGGCGCGCCATCGTGCGTGACGAGGCGAGATACCGCGAGTCGCGGTGGCTCATGGTGCTCTGTCTCTTCCTGCTCGGGCTGGTCGGCCGCGCATACATGACGGGGATGCTCGGGCGGTAGCGCGCCGCATCGACCTCGATTTGACAAGCCCTCCGGTGGTCTGCTAGAGTAACGGGAACGTCCGGGGGTTTCGGATCGTGCTCGTTGGATCTCACCGCACGGCAGCGTGAACCCAGGGACAGCATTTCGGCCGCGCGTCGGCCGAATGTCATATCGGCGATGACGAGACCGGGTCGCAGCCACCCCGGATCCGAGAGAGCTGGATCAAGGTGCGAGCCAGCATCCGGCGCTGCGAACGCTCGACTCTGAGCCGCGGGAACCAAAGGCCGCCTGCGGCCGAGTAGCACCCGCCGGAGCCCGCCGAAATCGGGATGAGGGCCGTCCGAGCCCAGCCGCTCGGACGGAACTAAGGTGGTACCGCGGGGAGCCCCGTCCTTAGAGGGACGGCTCCGCGCGGTTTCTGTTTTTCAGGCAAGGCGCGATGCTTCGAGCAGGGCTCGACGAAGACGGCGCGGTTGCGAAGGAGGACGCGAGCATGGCACGCCAGACGACGCCCCTCGTGCGGGCGGGCTCCGCTGCCACGACAAAGCGCATGACGGGTGGGCAGGCGCTTATCGAGTGCCTCCACCGCGCCGGCGTTGACACCATCTTCGGTCATCCCGGCGGCGCCGCGCTGCCACTGTACGACTCGCTCTACGATGCGCGCGCCATCCGTCACGTCCTCGTGAGGCACGAGCAGGTGGCCGCGCACGCCGCGGTCGGCTACCACCGCGTCACCGGCAAGGTGGGCGTCTGCATGGCCACCTCGGGGCCCGGGGCCACCAACCTGATCACCGGCATCGCGGACGCCCTGATGGATTCCGCCGGCGTGGTGGCGATCACCGGGCAGGTCAGTACGCACGCGATCGGCACGGACGCGTTCCAAGAGGCGGACGTCATGGGCATCACCACGCCCATCACCAAGCACAACGCCCAGGTCCAGCGGGCCGCGGAGTTGCCGCGCGTGGTGCTGCAGGCGTTCCTCATCGCTGGCTCGGGCCGGCCCGGCCCGGTGCTGGTGGACATTCCCCGCGACATCGCCTCGGCCGAGGCGGAGTTCGAGTTCCCGGAGCAAATCGCCCTGCGCAGCGGCAAGATCCCGCCGGCGGTCCCGAGCCCCAACCAGATCGCCGCGGCGGCCGCGCTCCTGCGCCAGGCCGCGCGGCCCGTCATCTACGCCGGTGGCGGCGTGATCACCGGCAACGCCGCGGCGGAGCTGACCGCGCTGGCGCGGCGGACGCGGATTCCCGTGACCACGACCCTGATGGGCAAGGGCGGGTTCCCGGAGACCGATCCGCTCTCGCTGGGGATGCTCGGGATGCACGGCACCGCCTACGCCAACTACGCCATCAACGCGGCCGACGTCATCCTGGCGGTCGGCGCGCGCTTCGATGACCGCGTGACGGGGCGGCTCAGCGACTTCGCCACGGGCGCGCGGTTCATCCACATCGACATCGACCCCGCGGAGATCGGCAAGAACAAGCCCGCCCACGTGCCGATCGTGGGGGACGCCAAAGAGGCGCTGCGCGCGCTGGACGCTCAGACGCCGCCTCCGGACTGCGAGCCCTGGCACCGGCAGGTCGCCGAGTGGAAGGCGCGCTACCCGCTTCGCTACCGGCAGACGGGCGACACCATCAAGCCCCAGTTCGCGATCGAGCAGGTCTACCGCCTGACGGAGGGTCGGGCGATCGTGGTCACGGATGTCGGGCAGCACCAGATGTGGGCCGCGCAATTCTACCTCACTGCGGAGCCGCGGACCTGGCTCACCTCCGGCGGATTGGGCGCAATGGGCTTCGGTTTCCCGGCAGCCCTGGGCGCGCAGATTGGCCGGCCCGGCGCCCTCGTGTGCGCGCTGCTCGGCGACGGCGGTTTTCAGATGACGTTGCAGGATCTCGGGACCGCCGTGGAGTGGGGCCTCCCGCTCAAGCTCTACGTGCTCGACAACGGGTCCCTCGGGATGGTTCGCCAGTGGCAGCAACTGTTCTATCGCGAGCGCTATTCGCACGTCTTTCTCAAGAATCCGGACTTTGCGAAGCTCGCCGAGGCGTACGGCGCCGTGGGGATCAACGTGCGCCGGGTGGACGAGCTCGAGCCCGCGGTGCGCCGGTCGTTGGAGGTGACGGACCGGCCGTGCGTCGTCACGATCGCCGTGGATCCGGAGGAGAACTGCTACCCCATGATCCCGTCGGGGCAATCGGTGAAGGAGATGATCGTCGAAGATGACCGGATCCGCGATTGAGCTGTCCCGGGAAGCCCCATCCGCCGCGCGGACGTCCATGAAGCACACCATCTCGGTGCTCGTGGAGAACACGCCGGGCATTTTGATGAAGGTTGCCGGGTTGTTCCGGCGCCGTGCCTACAACATCCACAGCTTGGCGGTCGGCGTGACCGAGCAACCCTCGGTGTCGCGTATGATCATCGTGGTGGAGGGTGCCCCGGAGATTCTGGAGCAGATCATCAAGCAGCTGAACAAGCTCATCGAGGTCGTCAAGGTCAACGACGTCACCGGTTTCAACACCGTGGACCGAGAGCTCGCGCTGATCAAGCTGAACGCCACCCCGACCACGCGGATGGAGATCATGGAGATCAGCAATGTCTTCCGCGCCAACGTCGTGGACCTGACCGAGAAGACGATGACGCTCGAGGTCACCGGGCGGTCGGATAAGATCGACGCCATCATGTCGCTGCTGCACAAGTACGGCATCCGGGAGATGGTGCGCACGGGTCAGGTGACGCTGGTCCGCGGCACGCAGCCGACGTAGGTAGGAGGGTCACACACATGCCGGCCAACGTGTACTACGAGCAAGACGCGAACCTCAACGTGCTCCGGGGCAAGCGCGTCGCCGTCATCGGCTACGGGAGCCAGGGCCACGCGCAGGCCCAAAACCTCCGTGACAGCGGCGTGTCCGTCATCGTCGGCCTGTACCGCGGCAGCCGCTCCTGGGAGCAGGCCGCCGCCGACGGTCTCGAGGTGGCGACGGTGGCCGAGGCCGCCCAGGCCGCGGACATCATCCAGGTACTGATCCCGGATGAGATCCAAGCCCGCGTGTATCGTGAGGAGATTCAACCGCACCTTACCAAAGGCAAGGCGCTCGGCGTGTCGCACGGGTTCAGCATCCACTTCCATCAAATCGTGCCGCCGCCCGACGCCGACGTCTTCATGGTCGCGCCGAAGAGCCCGGGCCACCTGCTCCGGCGCATGTACGTGGACGGCAAAGGCGTCCCATCACTGCTGGCGATCCATCAGGACGCCTCTGGCAAGGCGAAGGCCGTGGCCCTGGCGTACGCGCACGGCATCGGCAGCCTGCGCGCGGGGGTCATCGAGACGACGTTCCGCGAGGAGACCGAGAGCGACCTCTTCGGGGAGCAGACCGTGCTGTGCGGCGGCATCTCCGAGCTCATCAAGGCCGGGTTCGAGACGCTCGTGGAGGCCGGGTACGCTCCCGAGATCGCCTATTTCGAATGTCTGCACGAGATGAAGCTGATCGTGGACCTCATCTATGAGGGCGGCCTGAGCCTGATGCGGTACTCGGTCAGCAACACCGCCAAATTCGGCGACTTCACCCGGGGCCGCCGGATCGTTACCGAGGAGACCCGCCGGGAGATGCGCCGGATCCTCGCCGAGATCCAAAGCGGCGCGTTCGCCAAGGAATGGATCTTGGAAAACCAGGCCGGGCGGCCGGTCTTCGCCGCGCGCTACCGGCAGGAGCGCCACCATCCCATCGAAGAGATCGGCGCGCAGCTGCGGGCCATGATGCCGTGGCTCAAGCGCGGCGAGGCTCCGGACGCCGCGGCGGCGTCGGCGACCCGGAGCGCGGCGAAAGCCAAACGCTGAAGACCGACCCCCGGCAATCGGCGACACGCGCGGAGGCGAGGCAAATGGCCACGAACGTCAGGATCTTCGACACGACGCTGCGGGACGGCGAACAGTCGCCCGGGTTTACGATGAACACCCAGGAAAAGCTGGAGGTCGCGCGAGCCCTCGCGGCCATGCGGGTGGACATCATCGAGGCCGGCTTCCCGATCAGCAGCCCCGGGGACCTCGAAGGCGTGCAGCTCGTGGCGCGCGAGGTCCGGGGACCGATCATCGCGGCCCTCGCGCGCGCCAACCGGCAGGACGTCGACGCGGCCGCGGAGGGGATTCGCCACGCGGAACGAGCGCGGATCCACGTGTTCATCGCCACTTCGTCCATCCACATGGAGCACAAGCTCCGGCTGACGCCGGACGAGGTCTACGACGTCTCGGTTGACGCGGTGCGCTACGCCCGCACCTTCACCGACGACGTGGAGTTCTCCGCGGAGGACGGGAGCCGCTCCGATCCGGAATTCTTGTGCCGGGTGTTCGAGGGCGTGATCCGGGCCGGCGCCACGACGATCAACGTACCGGACACCGTCGGTTACGCCACCCCGGAGGAGTACGCCAACCTCCTGCGCCTCCTCAGGGAGCGGGTGCCGGGGAGCGACCGCGTGATCTGGAGCGCGCACTGCCACGACGATCTCGGCCTGGCCGTCGCCAACTCGCTCGCCGCGGTCCAAGCTGGCGTTCGGCAGGTCGAGTGCACCATCAACGGGATCGGCGAGCGGGCCGGCAACGCCGCGCTCGAAGAGATCGTGATGGCGCTGCACACGCGGCGCAACCACTACGGGATCGAGACGGGGATCGACACGACCAAGATCTACCGCACGAGCCGGCTTATCAGCGCCATCTCGGGCGTCCCCGTGCAGCCGAACAAGGCGGTGGTCGGGGACAACGCCTTCGCGCATGAGGCAGGCATCCACCAGCACGGCGTGCTGATGAACCGCGCCACCTACGAGATCATGACCCCGGAGGCGGTGGGCATCCCGAGCAACAAGCTGGTGCTCGGCAAGCACTCCGGCCGCCACGCGATCAAGAAGCATCTCGAGGACAACGGCGTGCGTGTGACCGAGCACGAGCTGCAGCAGGTCTTTCAGGAGTTCAAGGCGTTGTGCGACAAGAAGAAGCAGGTGACGATCGAGGACGTGCTGTCGCTGGTGGAGACGGAACTCCGGACCGCACCGCAGACGTTTGCGCTGCGGGCGTTCCATGTCTCCACGAGCAGCACCCTGCCTCCGATGGCCTCGGTGACGCTCGTGCGCGGGCAGGAGCTGTTCACGCAGGAGGCGTCGGGCGACGGCCCGGTGGACGCGATCTACAACGCCATCAACATGATCGTCCAGCTCACGCCGACGCTGGCCGATTACGCGATCAAGGCCATCACCGGGGGGACGGATGCGATGGGGGAGGCCACGGTCAAGGTGCGCGACGGGGATGGCCTGTTTATCGGCCGGGGCACCAGCACGGACGTCCTGGAGGCCAGCGCGCGCGCCTACCTTGTCGCGGTCAACAAGATCATTTACGAACGCCAGCACTGGATGAGCAACATCTACGGGTAGTGAGGTCGCGCCGGTGGGCGAGACGCGCATCGCCGTCTACGACACGACGCTCCGCGACGGGACCCAGGGGGCGGGGATCACCCTGTCGGCCGACGACAAGCTGCGGATCGCGGAACGGCTTGACGACTTCGGCGTCGACTACATCGAAGGGGGATGGCCCGGCAGCAACCCCAAGGACCTGGAGTTCTTCGAGCGGGCGCGGGCCCGTCCGTGGCGCCACGCGTGGCTCGTGGCGTTCGGGAGCACGCGACGCGCCGGCGTGGCGCCTGAGGAGGACGAGAACCTGCGACTGATCGTGGCGGCGGGCACGCCCGCGGCCGCGATCTTCGGGAAGTCTTGGGATCTTCATGTGCGCGAGGCGCTGCGCACCACGCCGGAGGAAAACCTCCGCATGATCGAGGATTCGGTCCGTTACCTGCGGACCCGCGGCCTCGAGGTCGTGTACGATGCGGAGCACTACTTCGACGGCTGGACGGCCGACCCGGCGTACGCGCTCGCCACGCTCGCCGCGGCCCGGCGCGGCGGCGCGGCCGTGATCGTCCTCTGCGACACGAACGGCGGCAGCCTGCCGTTTGCGATCCGGGCCGGCGTGGAGGCGGCGCGCCGCGCGGTGGACATCCCCCTCGGCATTCATGCGCACAACGACGGCGAGCTGGGTGTGGCCAACACGCTCGTGGCCGTGCGGGCGGGCTGCGTGCACGTGCAGGGCACCGTCAACGGCATCGGGGAGCGATGCGGCAACGCCAACCTCGTGTCCGTGATCCCGAACCTCCAGTTGAAGATGGGGTGCCGGTGCGTGCCTCACGGCTCGCTCGAGCGGCTCGGCGAGCTGGCGCGCTACGTCGCGGAGCTTGCGAACATGGCGCCGAACGAGTACCAGCCGTTCGTCGGCCGCAACGCGTTCGCGCACAAAGGCGGCGTGCATGTCAGCGCCGTCATGGCTCGCCCGGCGACGTACGAGCACATCCCGCCGGAACAGGTCGGCAACTGCCGTCGCGTCGTCGTGAGCGACCTCTCCGGCCGGGGCAACGTGCTCTACAAGGCCGAGGAGATGGGCGTGGACCTGAGCAGGGACTGTCCCGAGACGCGCGAGATCCTCACCGAGCTCAAGCGGCTCGAGCACCGCGGGTTTCAGTTCGAGGGCGCGGAGGCGTCGTTCGAGCTGCTGATGCGGCGCACGCTCGGGCAGCACCGCCCGGCGTTTCGGCTGCTGGGCTATCGCGTGCTGGCGGAGAAGCGGGGGGACGGCGCCGAGATCTCCGAGGCGAGCATCCGCGTCGCCGTGGACGGCCGGGAGGAGCACACCGCCGCGGAAGGCAACGGGCCGGTCCACGCGCTGGATCGGGCGCTGCGCAAAGCGTTGGAGCGATTTTACCCGGAGATCGCCCGCGTGCGATTGGTGGACTACAAGGTCCGCGTCCTGAACGCCGACGCCGCAACCGCCGCCAGGGTGCGGGTGTTGATCCAATCCACCGACGGCGACAAGGCGTGGGGGACGGTGGGGGTCTCGGAAAACGTGGTCGAAGCATCGTGGCAGGCCCTCGTGGACAGCCTGGAGTACGTGCTTCTCCCCCGCGAGCGCCGGGGCGAGCCGGCGGAGCGCGTGGCGGATCCCGGAGTGCTGGGATGACGGGAGCGCCGGCGCACGGGGAGCGGGGGGAGGTACGCCGGTGAGCGCTTCTCGCACCTACCGCGTCACCGTCATCGCCGGTGACGGGATCGGCGCCGAGGTGACCGCGGAGGCGGTGCGGGTGCTGTCCGACGTAGGCCGCCGGTTCGGCATCGACTTGGCTTTCGAGGAAGGACTCGCCGGCGGCGCTGCGATCGATGCGACCGGGCACCCCATCCCGGAGGAGACCGTCGCGCTGTGCCGCCGCTCGGACGCCATCCTGCTCGGCGCGTGCGGCGGGCCGAAGTGGGACCGGGGGCCGGCGGAATTGCGGCCCGAGCAGGCGCTGTTCGTGTTGCGCAAAGCGCTTCAGCTCTACGCCAACCTGCGCCCGGCACGCATGTCGCCGCCGCTTCTCGGGGCGTCACCGCTCCGCCGCGAGGTCGTGGACGGCACAGACTTCCTGATCGTGCGGGAGCTGTGCGGGGGCCTCTACTACGGCGTCCAGTCCCGCACCGGCGAGGGAGATGCGCGGGCGGCGGCGGACACGCTCCCGTATTCCGCCGCCGAGATCCGACGCGTGGTGCGCAAGGCCTGCCAGCTGGCGCGCCTCCGGCCGCGCCGGCAGGTGACGTCGGTTGACAAGGCCAACGTGCTGGAGACCTCCCGCCTGTGGCGCGAGGTCGCGACCGAGACCGCGCGCGAGTACCCAGACATCCGTTTCGCCCACATGCTGGTGGACAACGCCGCGTTGCAGCTCGTGCGTGATCCCAGGCAATTCGACGTGATCGTCACGGAAAACACGTTCGGCGACATCCTGAGCGACGAGGCCGCGGGGGTGCTCGGGTCGCTCGGCTTGATGCCGTCCGCCAGCCTCGGAGACCGCCCGCCGGGTCTGTTCGAGCCGGTGCACGGCACCGCGCCGGACATCGCCGGCAAGGGAATCGCGAACCCGCTTGCGGCCATCCTCACCGCGGCGCTGCTGCTGCGGTACGGGGTGGAGCATGAGGACGCCGCGGCGGCCATCGAGGCTGCCGTGACGCGGGCGCTGGCGGATGGCTGCCGCACGGCGGACATGGCGGGGACGGCACCGGCGCTCGGCACCCGCGCGATGACGGACGCGGTGTTGGAACGTTTCGCGTAGCGTCGCCGGCGTCGCCCGAGCCGAACGCGCGGCGGCCTGACGCCGCCCTTGCATTGATCCTCCCCGGAGCATACAATACGCCTGTCGTGTTCATCGGTTGTTCCTTGTGAGCGCATTCTTTCATGCGGTCTCCCGCGCCGTTCTCGCATTCTCCCCCATCGCCGTCGGTGTCGGTCTCGTCTACGGACTCGTGATCGCGGCGGTGGTGGGTCGCGGGTGCATGCGCCGGCCGTGGTTTCTCGCCGCGTTTCTCGCGGGCGCGGTCGCGTTTTGGGTAGCGGCGTTGCTCGTAGACCCCATCCAGGCGCTCGTGGCGTATGTGTTTGGTTGGGAGATCGACGCTTACAGCATCAACGTTGGCATCGGTCTCATCGGGGCGCTCATCGCGGCGGCGATCAACGAGATCTTCAAGCTCGCGGCGGCGCTGATGACCCTCGCTCGGGGCGGTACGGAGGTTGACGCGGCCGCGTTCGGCGCCGCGGCGGGGGCCGGCTTTGGCGCGTTTGGCGCATATCAGGTGATCGCGCTGGCGTTGATCGCGCGGACGCTGCCCATCGGCACAGGAAGCCTGGCCACCCCGCTGGTGCAACAGCTCGGGTTCGTGGCCGCGAACGCCGCGTCCACGGCGCTCGTAACATATGGGGCGACCCATCGCCGGCTCGGCATGTACCTGCTCGTCGCGGTTCTCTATGAGACGCTGTACGGCATCCTCGCCGTGCTGTTCTCGCAACAGCTCCTGACGCTTCAAACGTGGACGCTGCTCGGCATCGTCATCGGCCTGGGGCTGCTCGGCTACGCGGTCGTGCTGAGCCTCCGGCCGGCCGTCTCGCGCGCCACGTCCTGACAATGAGCGGCGTTCCCGACCCGCAGCCCGCCGAGGAACGGCTGGCGGCCGGGTGGCGGCATCTGGCCGCGTTCTTCCAGGAGGGGCGGACGCATCTGGCCCCCGCCGTCGCCGCGTTCCGTGAGGCCGAGCGACTGCAGCGGGGCGCGGGCGGCGGGGAGCCGCTCGTGAACACGCTCCTTGGCCTCTCCCTTGCGCTTCGCCTGCGGCGGGATGCCGACGACTCGCGGCAGGCCGTGGTGCTCGCCCAGGAGCTCGTGAACATTGTCCGCCGGCACCGAGGCGCGGAGGACACGCTGCCCTACCGCCACGGGCTGGAGGGGGCGTACCGGGATCTCGCCGACGTGGAGCGTGGGGAGGAGGCCGTCGGGGCGGCAGAGGGCGGTATCGAGGCCTGCGAGCGCACGCTCACGCTCGCGCGGCGGTTGCGGGCAACCGGCGCCGCGCCGCCCGCGCAGGCGACGAAGGCGGCGCTGCTCGTGCGCTTGCATGAGCTCCGCCCCGAGGACGAGCGCCGCCGCCGCGACGCGCTGCGCCTCTTTGCGACGGCGCTCGACGCGTGGCCGGACCGGGACATCCAAGGCCGCGCGGTGGCCGCGTGCGACTTCGCGGAGGCGCTCGCGGCAGGCCGGGACGCGAAGCGGGCCGTGCGGATTGCCCGCGACGCGGCAGAAGCCCTGCGGGACGCCGGCAATCGGTACCTCCAGGCCAGGGCCGCCCGCGCCGAGGCGCACGCGGCGCTGGCCGCCGGGCGATCCGACGCCGTGGACCTGGTGGTCGCCGCGGCGGTATCGTTTCGCGCACTGGACTGCGAGTGGGAAGCCCGGCAGGTCGAGGCGCTGGTGTGAGCGAAGGCTGCGCTGCTTGCCAGTGACGCGTGCGCGCCGGGGACGGTGATCACGCCGTGGTCAATCCCAAGCTGCGAAACCCCCTGACCGATGCGCTGTTTCAAGCCGTGCTGCGCCTGCGCACGGTCGAGGAGTGCTACCGTTTCTTCGAGGACCTCTGCACGGTCGGGGAGCTCAAGGCGCTCGCGCAGCGGTTTGCGGTCGCCCGGATGCTGGACGACGGCCGCACGTACCAGGAGATCGAGGCCCGCACGGGCGCATCGTCGGCGACGATCAGCCGGGTGCGCCGCTTCCTGGCCTACGGGGCGGACGGGTACGCGCTGGTTCTCGGGCGGCTCGCCCGCGGCGTCGATCGGGCGCGCCGGCGGCGCCCGCGCCCGGCACACCGCGATCATGCGTAGCGGCCCTCCGGCGCTCCGGATCGTGGCGCTCGCCGCGGTCGTGATCCTGATCGCGGCCGCGGCCGCGCCGGCGGTGACGTTGGACGATCGCGTCTACGGGGTGGCCCGCCAGCTCCTGTGTCCGGTGTGTCAGGGACAGACGGTCGCGGAGAGCGACTCGACGGTGGCCCGGGAGATGCGGGCCGTCATCCGGCGGAAGCTCGCCGCCGGCGAAACCCCGGACCAGATCCTCCGCTACTTCGTCGGGCAGTTCGGCGAGAGCGTGCTCGCGGAGCCTCCGCGCCGCGGCGTCTCCTGGATCCTCTACGCCGGTCCGTTCGCCGCGCTCGCCTGCGGGCTGGCGCTCGCGGCCTGGCGCATTCGCCGGTGGGCGCGCGGGGCGCGGGCCGCGCCCCCCATGCCGCCGGCCGTCGACCCGGCGGACCTGGATCGCCTGGCCCGCGACCTGGACGCGCTCGAACGCTGACCGCATCCCGCCGGCGGGATGCGGGTCCGGGGCCCGCGGCCGGCGCCTCAACACGAAGCGTGAGGGCAACGGGCAGATCGATCCGTTGACGATGAACCGCGCGCATGCTACGATACGGCGGTGTCTTTCGTGCTGTAGTGCTTTAGCGTGATGAAGCATGCCGCCGACGCCAGACGCGGCGCAGAGGCAGAGGTCCGGTGATGCACGTGGAACGCTGGCAACAGGTGCCGGCAGGCACGCGTGATCTGCTGCCGCACGAGACGGCCCGGGTGCGCGCGGTGATCGACCGCGTCCTCGACCGCATGCGGCGGTGGGGTTACCGCGAGGTGACAACGCCCACGCTCGAGTACCTCGACGTGCTCGTGCGCGGGGAAGGCGCGGCCGCGGGCCGGCGCCTGTTCAAGCTGGTGGACCGGGACGGTGAGCTCCTGGCGCTGCGGCCGGAGATGACGACGCCCGTGGCCCGCCTCGTCGCCACCCGGCTGCGCGGCGCGCCGCTGCCGCTCCGGCTCGCGTACGCGGGTCCGGTGTTTCGATGGCGCGAGGCCGGATCCGGCCGCCTGCGCGAGTTCCCGCAGGCCGGCGGGGAGCTGCTGGGAGCCGGCACGTTGGAAGCGGACGCGGAGATCGTCACGGTCGCCGTGGAGGTGCTACAGGCCACGGGCGTGGGGCAGTTCTCGGTCAGCCTCGGCCACGTTGGGTTCCTGCGCGGCCTCCTCGCCGGGCTCGGGCTTGCCGAGCCGGCACTCGACGAGGTCCGCGCGCTCCTCTACCAAAAGGACTTCGTCGAACTGCGGCGCCTCCTCGAAGTTCACGGCGCGCCGCCGGCCCGTGTTCGGGCCGTGCTCGCGCTGCCGACGCTGCAGGGGTCCGGCGCGATCGACGAGGCCCGCCGGCTCGCGGACACGCCGGAACTGCTGGCGGTCGTCGAGGATCTCGCCGCGCTGGAGCGGATGCTCCGGGCCTACGGCGTGTGGGACGCCGTCACCCTGGACCTCGGCATCATCCGCGATTTCGACTACTACACGGGGATCGTCTTCGAGGGGCATACCACGGCGCTCGGTGTGCCGCTGCTGGGCGGCGGGCGGTACGATCGCCTGCTGGAGCGCTTCGGCGTGCCCCTTCCCGCGACGGGCTTCGCCGTTCGGGTCGAGCGGGTGCTGTCCGCCGACGAGGAGCCGGCCGACGCCTGGGCGCCGGACGCCGTCGTGGCCTTCGAAAACGGCAGCCGGGAGGCGGCGCTGGCCTGCGCGAGAACGCTGCGCGAGCGCGGGCTCGTCGTCGCGGTCGAGGTGCAGGGCCGTCTATGGGAGGAGGTCGCGCGCGACGCGGAAGCGCGCGGCGCCGAGCGCGCGTTCCTGGTGCGCGGCGAGACCGTTCTGGTCCGTGAGCGCGGCGGCCGCCAGCACGTGATGCCGCTCGCAGCGCTGCGGGACGAGGAGACCGGAGGGCGTCTGAGATGAGCTGCGTCACGATCGCCATTCCATCGGGACGGTTGCAGGAGGACGCCGTGCGCACGCTCGAAGCCGCGGGCTACTTAGCCCCCGGGGCGTGGCGCGAGACCCGCCGGTTGATCCTGCCGGGCGCCGACGGTACCGTGCGCTGCCTGATCGCGAAGCCCGCGGACCTCCTGACGTACGTCGAGCACGGGGCGGCGGACCTCGGCATCGCCGGCAAGGACGTGCTTCTCGAGCGGGCCGGCGACGTCTACGAGCTCGTCGACCTCGGCTTCGGAAGGTGCCGGGGGGTGCTCGCGTTCCCCGAGGACTCGGCCCGCGAGTGGGAGCGAAAGCATGCCGTGCGGATTGCCACGAAATACCCGCGGGTGACCGAGCGCTACTTCTGGAGCCGGGGCCGCGCGGTCGACGTCATCACGATGCACGGCACCGTCGAGCTGGCCCCGCAGGTCGGCCTCGCCGACGGCATCATGGACCTCGTGATGACCGGGCGCACGCTCGCGGAAAATCATCTCGTCGAGGTGGCGGAGCTCTTCCAGGCGACGGCCAGGCTGGTGGTCAACCGCGTCAGCCTCCGCAGCCGCGCGGACGCCGTGGCCGCCGCCGTCGACCGGCTGCGCGGCGCGGCGGGGCAGCATGCGCCGGCGCCTCGATGACGCCCGCGACGGCATCGGACGGGGAGGGGCACACGTGGACGTCCTGAGGCTCGGCGACGCACCGCCCGAGCGGTTAGAGCGCATGCTTCGCCGCGCCCGCGCCGAGGCGCTGGCGCCGGAGCGGCTGGCCCACGTCCGTGACATCATCGAGGACGTGCGGCGGCGGGGAGACGCCGCCGTGCTCGACCATACCGAACGCTACGACGGCGTGCGGCTCGCGCCTGAGCGCCTGCGTGTCGATCGCGAGGACACCGTGCGGGCCTACGAGGCGGTCGACGACGGCCTCCGCACCGCCCTGGAGACGAGCATCGCGCGGGTTCGGCGGTACAGCGAGTGGTTGCGGCCGCCCCAGCTCGTCTTGGACGAAGTGGAACCCGGCATCACCGTGGGCGTGAAGTGGACACCGGTCGACAGCGCCGGCGTGTACGTGCCGAGCGGCAAAGGGGCGTTCCCCTCGACGTTCATCACGATGGTGGCGCCCGCGGTCGTGGCCGGCGTCGAGGAGATCGTGGCGGTGACGCCGCCGCGCCGGGATGGCGGCGCGGACCCGGCGCTGCTGGTTGCGGCGGACCTGCTCGGGATCACGCAGGTCTTCCGCGCAAACGGCGTCGCCGGTGTCGCCGCGCTCGCGTTCGGTACCGCGACGTTTCCGCGCGTCGGTCTCCTGGGCGGCCCGGGCAATCCCTACGTGCTCGCGGCGCAGCTGGCCCTCCAAGGCTACGGCGTCCGGTTGCTCGCCGCGCTCGGTCCGACAGAATCCATGATCCTCGCCGATGGCACCGCCGATCCGCACCGCCTTGCCCTCGATCTATTAAATGAAGCCGAGCACGGCGCCGACTCCGCGGCGATTCTCGTGACCGACTCCGCGGCGCTGGTGGACGAGGTGCAGGACGTCCTGCCGCGCTACCTCACCCAGTTGCCGGAGGGGCGCCGCGAGTTCGCGACCGCGGCGCTCCAGGACTGCGGAGGCGCCGTCCTGGCCCGCACCTTCGACGAGGCGGTCGACTTCGTCAACGCCTACGCGCCGGAGCATCTGCAGATCGCGACGCGGGATCCCGCCGCGACGCTCGCCCGGATCAGGCACGCGGCCGAGGTGCTCCTCGGTCAGGACACGCCGTTTTCCGCGGGAAACTACGCGATCGGCGTGCCCGCCGCGTTGCCGACGGGCGGGTCGGCGCGGGTCGGATCCGGCGTGACCGTTTTGAGCTACCTCAAGACCACCTCCGTCGCGCGTCTGGACCCGCGCGGGCTCGCCGCCGTGCGGCCGGTCGTGGAGCGTCTTGGCCGCTACGAGAACTTTCCGGCCCATGTCCTGGCCGTGACGGCGCGCGGCGGGCCGGCATGATTCGGCGTGGACACGCGGCCCGCGCCACCGCGGAGACGCGCGTGGAGGCGGCGTGGACGATCGATGGCATGGGCCGGTGCGAGGTGTCGACCGGCATCCCGTTCCTGGACCACATGCTGGCGCAGGTCGCGCGGCACGGGCGGTTCGACCTCACGGTGGCCGCCGCCGGAGACCTCGCCGTCGACGCGCACCACACCGTGGAGGACGCCGGCACCGCGCTGGGACGCGCGCTGCGCGATGCGCTCGGCGCGGGTGCCGGCATCCGGCGCTACGGGTCGGCGTACGCGCCGCTGGACGAGGCGCTGGTGCTGGCGGTCGTGGATGTGAGTGGGCGGCCGTTCTTGCACTACGGCGTTTCCGTGACGCGCCAGCGCCTCGGCGCCTACGACACCGATCTGACGGAGGAGTTTTTCCGCGCGTTCGCCATGAACGCCGGGATCACCGTGCACCTCATGCTCGTGCACGGCCGCAACGCACACCATATCGTGGAGGCCGCGTTCAAGGCCCTGGCCTTGGCGCTGGACCGCGCCACGGAGCGGGACCCGCGCGTGGAGGACGTCCCGTCGACCAAGGGGACGCTGTCGTGATCGCCATCGTGGATTACGGCGCCGGCAATCTCCACAGCATCCATCAGGCGCTTGCGCGTCTGGAGCTGGATGTCGGGATCGTCGAGGCGCCGGACGCGTTGCGCGACGCCGCGGCGCTCGTCGTCCCGGGGGACGGCGCGTTTGGGCCCGCAGTCGCGCGGCTGCGGGCGCTCGGCTGGGACGACCGCATCCGGCAACACGTGGGCGCGGGGCGGCCCTTCCTCGGCATCTGCCTCGGCATGCAGCTGCTCTCCGACGAGAGCGAGGAGGACGGGCGGCACGCCGGCCTCGGTATCGTGCCCGGTCGCGTGAGGCGGCTGCCGGACACGGTCAAGGTGCCGCACATCGGGTGGAACCGGCTGCGCGTGGTCCGGCCGTCCCCCCTCCTCGACGGCATCGCCACGGGGGCGTACGTGTACTTCGTCCACTCCTACCACGCCGTGCCGGCCGATCCGGCCGTGGTCGCGGCGACGGCGTCCTACGGGGTCGAGGTCGCCGCGGTGGTGGGCCGCGGCAATCTTTGGGCGACCCAGTTTCATCCCGAGAAGTCGGGCGCGGTGGGGATCCGCATGCTGCAGAACATCGCGAGGTGGATCGTCGGTGCTGGTGCTGCCGTCCGTTGACATCCGGCAGGGGCGGTGCGTGCGTTTGATTCAGGGCGCGCGGGACCGCGAGCTGGTCTACGGTGACGATCCGATCGCGGCCGCGCAGCGGTGGGAGGCCGAGGGTGCGCCGTGGTTGCACGTCGTCGATCTCGACGGCGCGTTCCAGGGGCGCCCCGTGAACGAGGACACGATCGCGGGTTTGGTGCGCGCGGTGCGCCTGCCGGTCCAGGTCGGCGGCGGCATCCGCGACGCGGCGGCGGTCGCGCGGTACCTCGTCGGAGGCGCGGCGCGGGTCGTCCTCGGGACCGCGGCCGCGACGTCGCCGGATTTCCTCCGAGATGTCTGCGCGCAGTTTGGCGATCGCGTGGCGGTCGGCATCGACGCGCGCGGAGGGTCGGTGGTGACCGACGGGTGGGTCACGGCGACCGGTGAACGGGCCGTCGACGCCGCCGTGCGGGTCATCGAGGCGGGCGCGCGGCGTCTCATTTTCACGGATACCAGCCGTGACGGGATGCTCGGCGGGCCAAACTTGCGCGAGCTCGAAGCGCTGCTCGAGGTCGCCGCCGCGCCGGTGATCGCGTCGGGCGGGGTCGCCTCGGCCGCCGATGTCCGCGGCCTCAGGGCCCTCGAGGCGCGGGGGTTGGAGGGCGTGATCGTGGGCCGCGCATTGTACGAGGGGCGTGTGCGCCTCCAGGACCTGCTCGCCGCGGCGGCGTAGCGTGCTCATCCGGCGTGTCATCCCGTGTCTCGACGTGCGCGCGGGCCGCGTCGTCAAGGGGACGAGCTTTGTCGATCTGCGCGACGCCGGCGATCCGGTCGAGCTCGCGGCGCTGTACGATCGCGAGGGCGCCGACGAGGTGGTGTTTTTGGACATCACCGCGAGCCACGAAGGGCGGGGCATCATGGAGGACGTCGTACGCAAGACCGCCGAGGTGCTCACGATCCCGTTCATGGTGGGCGGCGGGCTGCGTAGCGCCGAGGACATGCGGCGGATGCTCCGTGCCGGCGCCGACAAAGTGGCGATCAACACGGCGGCCGTGCGGCGGCCGGAGCTCATCCGCGAAGCGGCACGCCTGTTCGGCAGCCAGTGTGTGGCCGTGGCCGTGGATGCGCGCCGCGCCGGCCACGGGCGATGGGAAGTCTACGTTCACGGGGGGCGCACGCCCACGGGCATGGACGCGGTGGCGTGGAGCGCCGAGGCCGCCGCGCTCGGTGCCGGCGAGCTCTTGCTGACCAGCATGGACGAGGACGGGCGCGAAGACGGCTACGACCTGCCGCTGCTTCGCGCCGTGACCGGTGCGGTGCGGATCCCCGTGATCGCGTCGGGCGGCGCGGGGGCCCCGGAACACCTCTGGGCCGCCATCGTCGAAGCGGACGCAGACGCGGTGCTGGCCGCCTCGATTTTCCACTATCGTAAGTACAGCATCGCCGCGGTCAAGGAGTTCTTGGCGGCGCGCGGCGTGGCCGTGCGCCCGGTGGAGGATGCGCATGCTACAAGCCGATGAGGTCGTCTTCGACGCGGCGGGACTCGTGACCGTCGTGGCCCAGGACGCTTCGACCGGCGCCGTGCTGATGGTGGCGTACATGAACCGGGAGGCGCTGCAACGGACGCTCGCCACAGGGGAGGCCTGGTATTGGAGCCGGTCGCGGCGGCGGCTGTGGCGCAAGGGCGAGGCGTCCGGGCACACGCAGCATGTTCGCGCCGTGCGGCTCGACTGCGACGGCGATGCCGTTGTGCTGACCGTGGACCAAACCGGCCCCGCATGCCACACCGGCCACGCCACGTGCTTTTATAGAAGCGTGACGCTGGACGGCGCTCGGATTCGCGCAGAGGCTCAACCGGCCGGCCCTGTGGCATCGCCGGGCGCGGCCGCCCGGACCGCGCGCGGGGCGGCCTCCGCGGTGCTGGACGAGCTCATCAGCGTGCTCGAGGAACGCGTCCGCGCGCCCCGGGCCGGCTCGTACACATCGGCGTTGTTGACCGAAGGGCTCGCCCGGCTCAACGAGAAGGTGATGGAGGAGGCAGCCGAGGTCATCCGCGCAGCGAGGAAGGAGACGCCCGCGAGGCTCGTCGAGGAAGCCGCGGATCTGTGGTATCACACGCTGGTCCTGCTCGTGCACCAGGGCGTGGATCCGGCGCGCGTGTTCGACGAGTTGGCCAAACGCCGAGGCTAGCGGCCGCCGCGTGCACCGGCGCGGCGCGTGGCGCGGCCGCCGCCGCGCCGGGGTAGCACGATGCGGTACGCCATCTTCTCCGATGTGCACGCGAATCTCGAGGCGCTCGAGCGGGTGCTCGCGCACGCCGCTCGGGCCCAGCCGGACGTGTACGTGTGTCTCGGCGACGTGGTGGGGTACGGTCCCGACCCAAACGAGTGCGTCGCGCGCGTGCGCGATCTCGGCGCCGCGACCGTCGCCGGCAATCACGACCAGGCGGCTGTCGGCGCGGTGGATCTCGAGCGGTTCAGCGCCCTGGCGCGGGCCGCGATCGAATGGACGCAGGGCGCGCTGGACCCCGCGGCGCGCGCATGGCTCGCGGCCCTCCCGCTTCGCCGCGACATCGGCGGCTGTCTCGCCGTCCACGGGAGCCCGCGGGATCCCGTGGAGGAGTATATCCTCGATCTCCCGGGCGCGCTGGCAAACTTCTCCGCGGACCCGTTCGCGCGCTGCTTCGTCGGCCACACGCACGTGCCCGGCGCGTTCGCCTTGGAGCCCGACGGGCGGCTCGGCGCAACCGAGCTGGCTCCCGGCTCGGCGGTCCGACTGCGGCCGGAGGTCCGCTATCTCATCAACGTTGGAAGCGTCGGCCAGCCGCGTGACGGCGATCCCCGCGCCTCATTCCTCGTCTACGATGCCGACGCCGCGACGGTGACGTTGCGTCGGGTGCCGTACGCGATTGAGAAGACACAGGCCAAGATCACCGCGCTGGATCTGCCGCCGTTACTTGCCGAGCGTCTCGCGTTCGGACGGTAGGCCGATCGGCGCCGGTCTTGCACGATTGCGGCTTAGCCGCCTGCGGCGTCGCACCCGCGCAGCCCCGTGCCATAGGGATTCCGCGCGCGGATCCATAAATGAACGGTATGCGCCGGATGCCTCACGCGGACCTCGCCGCGTCGCGGTGAACCCGCGCGCAACGAATGGAGGTGGACGCTGCCGTGGCAACGACAGACGTACCGAAGAGCGCCGGGCGCCGGCCGATCACGATCGAGGACCTCCTGGCGTTGCCGGTGCTCGGGGATCCGCAATACTCGCCCGACGGTTCGCTGATCGGCTATACGGTGACTCTTGCCGACCGCGGCGCGAACGCCTATCAGACCCACATCTGGCTCGTTCCATCCCGCGGCGGCACGCCGCGCCAGTTGACGACGGCCCGGGCGCGGGATACCGCGCCCCGCTGGTCGCCCGACGGGTCGCGGCTGGCGTTCGTCTCCGACCGCGGCGGTGACAAGCAGATCTGGATCATCGCGGTGGGCGGCGGCGAGGCGCGGCCGATCACATCCGGCAAGATGTCGCCCTCCGACATTGCCTGGGCGCCGGATGGGCGCTCCATCGCGTTCGTCGGCAAGCCCCCGGCCCCGACGGAGGCGCGCGAGGACAGCGACGTGCGCGTCATCTCGCGGTTGCGCTACAAGCAGGACGGTGAGGGCTTTTGGGACGGCCGGTGGAAGCAGATCTTCGTCGTGCCGGCCGCGGGAGGCGAACCCCGGCAGCTCACGCAGGAGGCGTGCGATCACCTCGCGCCGGCATGGTCGCCGGACGGCGCGTTCCTCGCGTACACGGCCAACCCCGACCCGGGGGCCGATCTCACGACCGTGACCGACCTGTGGGTCATCCCGGCGGCGGGACCCGCGGGCGAGCCGCGGCGGCTCACCCGCGGCATCGGCCCGGCCCAGGCGCCCGCGTGGTCGCCCGACGGCGCGCACATCGCCTACGTCGGCCACGACAACGAGTGTTGGGGCGCCACCAATTGGCGGGTCTGGGTCGTGGCGCTCGCGGGCGGCGAGCCCGTGTGCCTGACCGCCGCGTTCGACCACAGCGTGGGGCACCATGTGGTGACCGATCTGCGCGCGCATCCGTCATCTGGCGGCCTCTCCTGGTCCGGCGACGGCCGCCGGCTCTTCTTCATGTTTGCCGACGGCGGGAGCACGCAGATCGGGTCCGTGCCCGCCACCGGGGGCACGGTGCGCGTGGAAACTCGGGGCCATCACGAGTTGATCGGATGCTCCCTCGACCGGGAGCGCCGCCGGATCGCGTGTATCGAGGGCGATCCGCTGAACCCCGGAGAGGTCGCGGTCGCGGAATTGGGAGACGAGCCGGCGTCGATGCGCCGGTTGACCGATCACGCCGGCCCCGTGCTCCGCGGGCTCGAGCTCGCGGCACCGGAACGGTTCGAGTTTGCCAGCGTCGACGGGTGGAGGTTCGAGGGCTGGGTGATGCGCCCCGCCGGCGCTCAGCGCGCGCCCGCGATCCTCGAGATCCACGGGGGGCCCCATGCCGCCTACGGCTACGCCTTTTTCCACGAGTTCCAGCTCCTGGTGGCGTCCGGATACGGGGTCGTCTATCTCAATCCGCGCGGTAGCCAGGGCTACGGCCAGACGTTCACCGCGGGGACGCGGCACGACTGGGGCGGCAAGGATTACGAAGACTTGATGCGCGGCCTCGACCACGCGCTGGCCGAGCATGCGTGGATCGACGCCGAGCGGCTCGGCGTGGCCGGCGGTAGCTACGGCGGCTTCATGACCAACTGGGTCATCGGGCACACCCAGCGGTTCCGCGCGGCGGTGACCATGCGCAGCATCAGCAACGCGGCGAGCCAGTGGGGGACATCCGACCTCGCGTACATGAAGGGGTTCTGGGAGTATCCGGGGGAGCCGTGGGAGTCTCCGGAGTTCTACCGCGAACGCTCGCCGATCACGTATGCGCCGAAGATGCGGACGCCGACGCTGATCCTGCACAGCGAAAACGACCACCGCTGCCCGATCGAGCAGGGCGAGCAGCTCTTTGTGGCGCTCCGCACACGGGGCGTGCCGACGCAGTTCGTGCGGTTCCCGAACGAGAGTCATGATCTCTCGCGCAACGGACAGCCCAAGCATCGCGTCGAGCGGCTGCGGCACATCCTGGCGTGGTTCGGCACGTACCTCGGACAGCCCGGTGTGGGACCGGCGGCAACGGCGGACCGTCGCGCGGCCGTCACGGCCGATGAGTGAGCGCCCCGACACGTGACCCGGATCTACACTCGCAGCGGCGACGGCGGGGACACCGGGCTCTTCGGTGGGCAGCGGGTCAGGAAGGACGACTTGCGCGTGCGCGCCTACGGTGCGGTGGACGAAGCGAACGCATCGATCGGCGCGGCGCGCGCTGCGGAGCCGGGTCCGGAGATCGACGCGGTGCTGGCGCGGGTGCAACACCACCTGTTCGATCTCGGTGCGGAGCTCGCCACGCCGCCCGCGGCGCCGCAGGCCGCGGCCGCCCACGTCCCGCGGGTCGCGCCCGAGTGGGTCGCGGCGCTGGAGCGGGACATCGACCACTTCGAGGATGCCCTGCCCCCGCTGCGCGCGTTCATCCTACCCGGCGGCACGCCGGGCGGGGCGGCGCTGCACGTCGCCCGGACGGTCGTTCGCCGCGCCGAGCGCGACATCGTGACGCTGGCCGCAGCGTCGCCCGTCAACCCCGATCTGCTCAGGTTCATCAACCGGCTCTCGGACTTGCTCTTCGTCCTGGCGCGCGCCGCGAACCACAGGACGGGCGCCGGCGACGTGACGTGGTCGCCGACGCGGTAACACACCGCCCCGGCACGGATCGTTGAGCGCGGGTTCCCCCGTTCGTCCCCGATAACCGTCGACGTGCGCCGCGCGCCGCCGGAGCGCCGCGGCGCGCAGCCGCGGCGAGGGGAGGAGACCCACCACCGCGGACCGAAGCAGCACAAGAGAGTCGTATCGCAAGTCAGGCATCCGGACGGTTCCCATGGCTGACCAGACGGCCTCGCACTCGTATGCCCCGGAGTATCCATGGTGGCTCCAACCGATCGCAACGGTCGTCATCCTGAGCGCGTTCGCCCTATATTCCATCTGGGTGGCGTTCCAAGCGCGCGGCTACGTCGCGCCATACCTCTCGCCGTTCTACTCGCCGCCCGTGCGCGTGGGCGCGATCCCGATCTCACCGGCCTGGTGGGTGGTGTGGGTGCCGGCGGGCTTCCGGGCGACCTGCTATTACTACCGCAAGGCGTATTATCGCTCGTTCTTCCGCGATCCGGTCTCGTGCATGATCGGCGAGTCGCGGCGACGCTACGCGGGCGAGACCGCGTTCCCGTTCATCCTCAACAACCTGCACCGGTTCCTCCTGTATCTCGCCATCATCGTGCTCGCGTTCCTCTGGCGCGATACCGTCGCGGCGTTCTTCTTCGACGGCCGGTTCGGGGTCCATCTCGGGTCGCTCGTGTTCCTCGTCAACGTCGTGCTCCTTAGCGGCTACACGGTCGGATGCCACGCGTTCAGGCACATGGTCGGGGGCAATCTCGACTGCTACTCGTGTGCCCGGGGCGGGCGTGTGCGCTACCGCCTCTGGCAGTGGGTCAATCCATTCAACCATCAGCACGCGCCGTGGGCGTGGGCGAGCCTGTTTTCGGTCGCGGCCGCCGACGTCTACGTGCGGCTGCTCATGGCGGGGGTGATCTCGGATCCGAAGCTGTTCTAGCGCTGCGCGAGGGCGCCGCACCGCGAGGGGGAGGGTGTGTCCGGGTGGCTGACTGGTACGAAGCCCGCCGGTACGATGTGCTGGTCATCGGCGCCGGGGGCGCAGGCTTGCGCGCGGCGATCGCCGCCGCCGAGGCCGGCGTCAAGGTCGGCCTCGTCTGCAAGTCGCTACTCGGCAAGGCGCACACGGTGATGGCTGAGGGGGGCATCGCCGCCGCGCTCGGTAACCTCGACCCCAACGACAACTGGGAAGTGCACTTCGCGGATACGATGCGCGGCGGGCAGCGGATCAACGACTACCGGATGGTCGAGATCTTCGCGAAGGAGGCGCCCGAGCGCGTCTATGAACTGGAGCGGTGGGGCGGGTTGTTCGACCGGACGCCGGAGGGCAAGATCCTGCAACGGCCGTTCGGAGCGCACACGTACCGGCGGCTGTGCCACGTCGGCGACCGCACGGGGCTGGAGCTGATCCGGACGCTCCAGGACCGCGCCGTGCACAGCGGGGTCGAGGTCCTCATGGAGGTGACGCTCAGCCGGCTGCTCAAGGACGGCGACCGCATCGCCGGCGCGTTCGGCTACCGCCGGGAGGACGGCCGCTTCATCGCAATCGGGGCGAAGGCCGTCATCCTCGCCACGGGCGGCTGGGGGAAGGTCTACAAGGTGACGAGCAACTCCTGGGAGTGCACGGGTGACGGCTGCGCCATGGCCTATGAGGCCGGCGCCGAGCTCATGGACATGGAAATGGTGCAGTTCCACCCCACGGGCATGGTGTGGCCGCCGGGCGTGCGCGGCATCCTCGTGACCGAGGCGGTGCGGGGAGAGGGCGGCATTCTCCGCAACGCGAAGGGCGAGCGCTTCATGCAGACGTACGATCCGAAGAAGCTCGAGCTCAGCAGCCGGGACGTGGTCTCGCGGTCCATCTATAAGGAAGTCGAGGCCGGGCGCGGGAGCCCGCACGGCGGCGCGTTTCTCGACGTCTCGCACCGCGGGGCGGAATACATCAAAAAGAAGCTGCCGAGCATGTACGAGCAGTTCCTCAAGCTGGCCGACGTGGACATCACCAAGGGGCCGATGGAAGTCGCGCCCACGATTCACTACGTCATGGGCGGTGTGCGGGTGGCGCCCGGCGAGGGCGCGTCCACCGTCCCCGGATTGTTCGCGGCCGGCGAGGTGGCCGCGGGGTTGCACGGGGCCAACCGGCTCGGCGGCAACTCGCTCAGCGATCTCGTCGTGTTCGGCAAGCGCGCCGGCGAGCACGCCGCACGCTACGCCAAGGGCGTGGATGGCGATCCCCGGATCGACGACGGTCAGGCGGATGAGGAGCGCCGGCTGTTGCTGCGGCCGTTCGACTCGGGCAGCACCGAAAACCCGTACGAGCTCCACGCCGAGCTGCAGGAGGCCATGGGGACCCACGCGGGCATCGCCCGGACCGGCGAGGGGCTGCGCGCCGGCCTGGACAAGATTTTGAGCCTGCAGGAGCGGGCGGAGCGGATGCGCGCGGCCGGCTCGCTCCTCTACAATCCGGGCTGGCATGCGTGCCGGGACGTGCGCTTCATGCTGATCTTGTGCGAGGCTATCTTTCGCGCTGCGATCGAGCGGACGGAGAGCCGCGGCGCGCACTGGCGCCTCGACTTTCCGGATCAGGATGCGGGGTGGGGGCGTAAGAACCTCGTGGTGCAGCGCGGCGACCGCGGCATGACGGTCTCGACGCGGTCCGTGCCCGAGGTACCGCCTCAGCTCGCGCGGCTGCTCGAGGCCACGGCGTGAGATGGGGGCGGCCATGACCGACGCGACGCTGCATGTCTTCCGGGGCGACAAGACAGGCGGGGACCTGCGCACGTATCAGGTGCCCGTGACCGAGGGGATGGTCGTCCTCGATGCCATTCACTACATCCAGCAACACGAGGACTCCACGCTTGCGTGCCGGTGGAACTGCAAGGCGGCGAAGTGCGGTTCCTGCAGTGCGGAGGTCAATGGCAAACCCCGGTTGATGTGCAAGACGCGGCTCGACCAGTTCATGGGGAGCCCCGTGACGGTGCGGCCGCTTGCGGCGTTCCCGTTGATCAAGGATCTGGTCACCGATGTGTCCTGGAACTACCGGGTGAACCAAGAGATCCCGCCGTTCACGCCGGCCCGGGACGATACGGGCCCGTGGCGCATGTATCCGGAAGACGTGGACCGGATGTTCGAGTTTCGCAGATGCATCGAGTGCTTCCTGTGCCAGGACGTCTGCCACGTGCTTCGCGAGCACGACGGCACATCCAGATATTACGGGCCACGCTTCATGGTCCGCATCGCCGGGCTCGAGATGCACCCCAAGGATACGGTCTCGCGCGCCCATCTCTTGCGGGGACGCGGCGGCATCGGCTTCTGCAACATCACGAAGTGCTGTGAGGAGGTCTGCCCCGAGGAGATTCACATCACCGACAACGCCATCATCCCCCTCAAGGAGCGCGTCGCGGACGAGTACTTTGACCCGTGGCGCGCGCTCCTGCGCGCCTTTCGCGGGCGCCGGGAGCCGCGGGGGACCTGATCCGGCCGGCGGCGGCCGGCGCTCCGCCGGCGGGCCGCCCGCCTACTCCGACCGAGGAGCCGCGACATGCCGACGTTCGACTCGCTGACCCCGCCCACGGATGGCGCCGCGATCGAGATCCGCGACAGGACGCTGCACGTCCCCGCCACGCCGATCATCCCGTACATCGAGGGCGATGGAACCGGGCCGGATATCTGGAAGGCCACGGTGCGCGTCCTCGACGCCGCGGTGGCCAAGGCGTACGGGACCAAACGCCGGATCGTGTGGTTCGAGGTCTTTGCCGGGGAGAAGGCGTTTCACCGGTTCAACACGTGGCTGCCCGAGGACACGCTGCGGGCGTTTTCGCACTACGTTGTTGGCATCAAGGGGCCGCTCACGACGCCGGTCGGCGGGGGCATCCGGAGCCTGAACGTCGCGCTGCGGCAACTCCTCGACCTGTACGCATGCGTGCGCCCCGTCCGGCACTTCGTCAACGTACCCAGCCCCGTGAGGCGCCCCGAGGACGTCGACGTCGTCATCTTCCGCGAAAACAGCGAGGACATCTACGTCGGATACGAGTTCGCGAGTGGAAGCCCCGAGGCGAAGCGGCTCATCGATTTCGTGAACAAGGAATTCAAGTGGAACATCCGCCCCGATTCCGGCGTCGGCCTCAAGCCGATGAGCCCCTTCGGGAGCAAGCGCCTCGTCCGGAAGGCGATCCAGTACGCGATCGACCGCAAGCGCAAGAGCGTGACCCTGGTCCACAAGGGCAACATCATGAAGTACACGGAGGGCGCGTTCAAGGACTGGGGGTACGCGCTCGCGCGCGAGGAGTTTGGCGACGTGACGATCCCCTGGGACGAGGTAGAGCGCAAGCACGACGGCGTGGTCCCGCCCGGCAAGGTGTTGATTCAAGACTACATTGCGGACGTGACGTTCCAGCACGTGCTCACGCGGCCGAAATCGTTCGACGTGATCGCCACCGGCAATCTCAACGGCGACTACCTGTCCGACGCCATGGCGGCGCAGGTGGGCGGGATCGGGATGGCGCCGGGCGGCAACATCAGCGACTTCCACGCGGTGTTCGAGGCCACGCACGGCACGGCGCCGAAATACGCCAACCAGGACAAGGTCAACCCCGGCTCGCTCATTCTCTCCGGGGTCATGATGCTCGAGCACCTCGGATGGTCCGAGGCCGCGGAGACGGTCGTGCGCGGCCTGGAGGCGGCGTTCCGCAGGAAGATCGTTACGTACGATCTCGCGCGGCTGATGTCCGGTGCGCGCGAGGTCCGCACGAGCGAGTTCGCGACCGCGGTGATCGAGGAGTTCTAAGCGGCGCCGTGGGCGCGCAAAGGAGAGGTTCGTGGTCGTGAAACGGCCGAAGGTCAGCATCGTGGGAGCCGGGAACGTCGGCCACTCGGCGGCTCAGTGGCTCGTGTCGCGGCGGGTCGCGGACGTGGTGCTCGTCGACGTGATTGAGGGCATGCCGCAGGGCAAGGCCCTCGATCTGGCGCAGGCGGGCCCGATCGAGGGGTTCGACCTGGCGGTCACCGGGACGAACGACTACGACGAGACCGCGGGCTCCGACGTGGTGGTCATCGTCGCCGGCGTCGCGCGCAAGCCGGGCATGAGCCGGGAGGACCTGCTGAATACCAACGCCGGCATCGTCACCGCCGTCACGCGGGAGGTCGCCCGGCGGTCGCCCGCGGCCTGTCTCATCGTCGTGACCAACCCGCTCGACGTGATGGTCTATCTGGCGTACAAAGCCAGCGGCTTCCCCCCGGCCCGGGTCATGGGGCAGAGCGGGGCGCTCGACAGCACGCGCTTCCGGACGTTTATCGCGCGCGAGCTCGGCGTCTCGGTGCGCGACGTGGCGGCGCTGGTGATCGGCGCCCACAGCGACACGCATATGGTGCCGCTCTCGAGCCTCGCCACGGTGGGCGGGATGCCCCTGCGGCTGCTGCTGCCGCCGGAACGGATCGCCGCGCTCGTCGAGCGGACGCGCCGGGGCGGGGCGGAGATCGTGGGCTTGCTCAAGACCGGCAGCGCGTTCTTCGCGCCCGGGGCGGCGATCTGCGAGATGGTCGAGGCGATCCTCCAGGATCGCAAGCGGGTGATCCCGGTGTCGGCGTACCTCACCGGACAGTACGGCGTCCGCGACCTATACGTCGGGGTGCCGGCGCTCCTCGGCGCCGGCGGCGTGGAGCGCCTCTTCGAGATCCCACTCGAAGGCGCGGAGCGGGCCGCGTTTGACGCGGCAGTGGCCAGCATCCGGGAGAACGTGGCGCTCGCCGGCGTGAAGGGGTAGGCGAATGAAGCTCCACGAGTATCAGGCCAAGGAGTACTTCGCCCGCTACGGCCTCCCGGTGCAGAAGGGCGTTGTGATCGACCGCGCGGAGCAGATCGCAGGACTGGCGCTGCGCTACCCGGTCGTGATCAAGGCGCAGGTGCTCGTCGGCGGGCGCGGCAAGGCGGGCGGCGTGCGCCTGGCCTCGACGCCCCAGGAGGCCGGGGAGCGCGCCCGGGCGATCCTCGGGATGGACATCAAGGGGGAGCGCGTGGCCCGCGTGTTGGTGGCGGAGGCGGCGGACATCGAGCGCGAGTACTACTTTGCGTTCGTCACCGATCGGGCCGCGGGCCGCGTCGCCGCGATCGCGTCCGGCGAGGGCGGCGTGGAGATCGAAACCGTGGCCCGCACGGCCCCGGAAAAAATCGTCCGTGCCGAGGTCGATCCGTTCCTCGGGTTTCCGGCGTATCAGGCGCGCGTGGTCGGGCGCCGCCTCGGGTTTGCCGGGGCCGCGCTCGAGGAGTTTGTGCGGATCGCCACCGCGCTGTACCGCCTGTACTGGACGGAGGACGCGGATCTCGCGGAGATCAACCCGCTCGCACTCGTGGGCGGCCACCTGCTGTGCGTCGATGCCAAGCTGGTGCTCGACGACAACGCGCTGTACCGGCACGCCGAGACGCCGCCGAACGAGGAGATGACCGAGCTGGAGGCCGCGGCCCGGCGCGCCGGCCTCGCATACGTCGAGTTGGACGGCGACATCGCCGTGATCGGCAACGGCGCCGGCCTCGTGATGAGCACGCTCGACCTGCTCGCGCACTTCGGCGGGCGCGCGGCCAACTTCCTCGACGTCGGCGGCGGAGCGAGCGCCGAGGCGATGCAGACCGCCCTCGGCATCGTGCAACAGAAGCCCGGGGTGCGGGCCGTGTTCATCAACATCTTCGGCGGGATCACGCGCTGCGACGACGTCGCGCGCGGGATCGTCGAGAACCCTCCGAAGGTGCCGGCGAGCATCCGCCTGACGGGGACGAACGAGGCGCAGGGGCAGCAGATTCTCAAGGACGCCGGGATCGCCGCCGGGCTGGATCCCGACGAGGGCGCGCGCGTCGCCGTCGAGCTGGCGCGCCGTGGCGCGCGGGCGCGGGAGGCCCGGTAGATGGCGGTGATCGTGGACGCCGAGACCAGGCTCCTCGTGCAGGGCATCACCGGCTATCAGGGCGCCTTCCACACCGGCCTCATGCTGGAGGCCGGCACCAAGGTCGTCGCCGGGGTGACGCCGGGCAAGGGGGGCGCCGCGGTGCACGGCGTGCCCGTGTTCGACACGGTGGACGAGGCCGTTCGGGCCACCGGCGCGAACGCCTGCTGCATCTTCGTCCCGGCGCGGTTCGCGCGCGACGCGGCCCTCGAGGCCGTGGCGGCGCGGCTCGACCCCGTCGTCATCATCACCGAGGGCATGCCCGTCCACGATGCGATCGAGGTCGTGGCCTACGCGCGGCAGCAGGGCGTGCGCGTGCTCGGGCCCAACGGACCCGGCGTGACGACGCCCGGTCAGTGCCGCGTGGGGATCATGCCGACGCACCTGTTCAAGCCCGGTCCGGTGGGCATCATCTCGCGCAGCGGCACGCTCACCTACGAGATCGTCGCGGCGCTGACACGCGCCGGGCTCGGGCAATCGACGGCCGTGGGCCTCGGCGGCGACCCCGTCGTCGGGACCTCGTTCGTGGAGGCGCTCGAGCTCTTCAACGCGGACGCCGGCACGGAGGCGATCGTGCTGCTCGGCGAGATCGGCGGGAGCGCCGAGGAGCAGGCGGCTCGGTACATCGAAGAGCGCGTGGACAAGCCCGTCGTGGCATACATCGCCGGCCGGACGGCGCCGCCGGGGAAGCGGATGGGCCACGCGGGGGCCGTCATCTCGGGGACCCAGGGCACGGCCGACCACAAGATCCAGGCGCTCGAGGCCGCGGGCGCCCGGGTGGCGACGCTGCCGAGCGGCGTGGCGGCGTTGGTTGAGGCGCGCATGCGCTAGACGCGCTCGCCCGGCCCGCCGGGCCGTCCATTGGGCCATGCTATAATAAGTCGTTATGGCGGGGCTGCTGGTCCGCTGGGCGATCAACGCCGTGGCGCTGTACCTCACGACGCTCATCGTGCCCGGCCTCCGGGTTACGAGCTTCGGCGGGGCCGTACTCGCGGCCCTCGTGTTGGGCATCGTCAACGCGGTCCTCCGCCCGGTCCTGCTGCTGCTGACGCTCCCCCTCACGATCCTGACCCTCGGGCTGTTCGCGTTCGTCATCAACGCCGTGATGCTGTACGTGGTGGGCGTCGTGACACACCGGCTCATCATCACCAGCTTCCTCTCCGCCTTGATCGGCGCGATCGTGCTGAGCGCGATCAGCTTCGTCTTGTCGCACCTGGTGGCCGACTGATGAGCCTGCCGCGGCAGACCGTCGACGCATCCGCGGGCGCCGCGGCCGCGGGCGGCGTCGAGTTTCTGGTGGTGACGGGACTGAGCGGGGCGGGTAAATCTCAGGCAATGCATGCCCTCGAAGACCTGGGCTTCTTCTGCGTGGACAACCTGCCGCCCGCGCTGATCCCGAAGTTTGCCGAGATCATCCAGGAATCCCAGGGCCGGATCCGCCGGGTGGCGCTCGTGATCGACGTGCGCGGCGGCGAGTTCTTCAACGCGCTCGACGCGGCGCTCGCCGGCCTCGGCAGCATGGGCATCCCGTTTCAGATTCTGTTCCTGGAGGCGTCGGACGAGGTCTTGGTCCGCCGCTTCGAGGAGACCCGCCGCAAGCATCCGCTGGGGGGCAGCGTGCTCGACGGGATCCGGAGCGAGCGGCGGCGGCTCCAGCCGCTCAAGGAGCGGGCCCACAAGATCATCGACACGAGCGCGCTCAGCGCCCGCGAGCTGCGCGAGGAGCTGGCGGATACGTACGTCCGCGCGAGCGGCGCGCGCTCCCTCGTCGTGAGCGTCACGACGTTCGGCTACAAGTACGGGATACCCATCGACGCCGACCTGGTCTTCGACGTGCGGTTTCTCCCCAACCCGCACTACGTGGAGTCGCTGCGCGCTCTCCCCGGCCACAGCGCGGAGATCCGCGAGTGGGTGCTGCAGTGGAGCCAGACGCAGGAGTTCGAGCGGCGGCTCCACGACCTGCTCGAGTACCTGCTGCCCCAGTACGCGGCGGAGGGCAAGACACATCTGACCATCGCCATCGGCTGCACCGGCGGGAAGCACCGCTCGGTGGTCGTGGGCGAGGACCTCACCCGGTTTCTCCGCGGCGCGGGCTATCCGGTCCGCGTCAAGCATCGGGACGTGAGAAAGGAATGAGCCTCAACGGAGCCCCAAAGCGGTCGCGCATCGGCCGGCTGCGCATGTGGCTGCGCTGGCTCGAGCCGGGGCTCGGGGTCAAGCGGTGGATGGCCGCCCTGGCGCTCGGCGTCTGCTTCGTGAGCACGGGCGTGGCACTGATCGTCAACGTCAAGCTGCTCGGGGTGCTCGAGCTCGGCCTCATCCAGGCGATGGACGTGGCCTACCGGATGACCGGCCACGTGTTCTCGCCGGCGCTCGGCGGGACGCTGCTCGTGCTGCTCGGCGTCGCGATCATGATCCTGGGCCTCCGGGAGATGATCCGGTCGATCGTCGACGTGTTTCTGCCCCGCGGGGACCCACGGCTCGTGGAGATGCTCGTGCAGCAGCGGCAGCTGCAGCGGGGCCCCAAGATCGTGGTGCTCGGGGGCGGCACGGGGTTGAGCACGCTGCTGCGCGGCCTCAAGCGCGAGAGCACCAACCTCACGGCGGTGGTCACGGTGTTCGACGACGGCGGCTCGTCGGGCCGGCTCCGGCGCGAGCAGGGCATCCTGCCGCCGGGCGACATCCGCAACTGCCTCGTCGCCTTGGCGGAGGCCGAGCCGCTGCTGACGCGGCTGTTCGAGCACCGGTTCAAGGGCGGGGCCCTCGACGGCCACAGTTTTGGCAATCTCTTCATCGCCAGCATGTCCCAGGTCGCCGGCGACCTGGAGACGGCGCTCAAGGAGTGCAGCAAGGTCCTCGCGATTCGCGGCCGCGTCCTGCCCACGACGCTGCGCGACGTGACGCTCTGCGCCGAGTTCGCCGACGGGTCCATCATCAAAGGCGAGTCGGCGATCACGCGCGCGGGACGCACGATCCGCCGCGTCTTCCTCGAGCCCGCGCACGCGCCGGCGCTCCAGGACGTGCTCGAGGCGATCGCGGACGCCGATCTGGTCGTGCTCGGGCCGGGGAGCCTGTACACGAGCGTGCTGCCCAACCTCCTCGTCCATGGGGTCGTCGACGCGCTGCGCCGCGCGCGGTGCCCCAGAGTCTACATCTGCAACGTCATGACGCAGCACGGTGAGACCCGCGGGTTCAAGGCCTCGGACCACGCGCGCGTCTTGATCGAGCAGGGCGGGCCGGGGTTGTTCGACTACGTGCTCGTCAACGACCGGCGTCCGCGCAACCAGGCGTTGCTGGCGCGGTACGCCCAGGAGGGCGCGGAGCCCGTGGAGCCGGACACGGACGCGATCCGCGCGCTCGGGTTGCGCCCCGTGGCCGAGGACCTCATCAGCGAACACGAGTTGGTGCGCCACGACCCGCGGAAGCTCTCCGCCGTGCTCTTGCAGTTGCTCGCCACCGTATCGCCGGAGGCGCGCCACGCCGTCGCGCCGGTGGGGCAGGCGTAGGAAGCGCGGGCCGCGTTCGCGAAGCAAACCCGGTGACACGCGCGGTCCGCCCCGATCGTGGGGGCCGGGTGATGTCGCGCCGCACGGTTCGCCGATTGCCTCCGAGCGCGACACGCTCGTCCGCACCGGTCCCCGCTGGGACCGGCGTCACACACCCCGTCCTGAGACGCCTGCGTCAGTGAACGGCACGGGCTCGGGGATCGGTGTGCCGGCGCAGGGGGCGGGGGCCGCGACGCGGGTTGGGGGGAAGGGATGCTGCTCGACTGGGGATATGTCGCGATCTTCGTCGTCGTCGGGGCCGGCATGGTCTCGCTGCCGTTTGCGATCATCGCGCTGCTCAGCCCCCGGGGGACGTCACCGCACAAGCGCGACACGTACGAGTCGGGCATGGAGCCGATCGGCCAGGCCTGGTCGCAGTTCAACGTCCGCTACTACCTGTTCTCCCTGATCTTCGTCGTCTTCGACGTCGAGATCATCTACCTGTATCCGTGGGCCGTCGTGGCCCGAAGCCTCGGCGCCTCCGCCTTCTATTCCATCGCGGCCTTCCTTGCCATCCTGGTGCTCGGTCTGGCGTATGCGTGGCGGAAGGGCGCGCTGGAGTGGTCCTGATGCCCTGGTACGTCGAGCTGCTCCGGGCCGTCGTCGGGACGATCATCATCTTCAGCGGCGTGGCGATCGTGGCGGCGATGTTGGGCGTGCTCCTGGAGCGCAAGATCAGCGGCTGGATTCAGAGCCGGATCGGGCCGACGCACGTGGGGCCGCGCGGAGTCTTGCAGACGGTCGCCGATACGATCAAGCTGCTCCAAAAGGAACACATCGTGCCGCGGAACGCGGACGCGGTGATCTTCGCGAGCGCAGTTGTACTGGTCCCGCTCGCGGCCCTCCTGGACTACGTCGTGCTGCCGTTCGGGACCACCCGCTGGGGGCCGCTCATCTTCCGCGATCTCAACATCGGGGTGCTCTACTTCGCGGCGACGTCCTCGCTGATCGTGCTCGGCATTCTCATGGCGGGGTGGGGCTCCAACAACAAGTACGCGCTGCTCGGCGGGCTGCGGTCCGCGGCGCAAATGGTGAGCTACGAGATTCCGATCGGCCTCGTGCTCATCACGATCGCGCTGCTCGCCGGATCCCTGTCCACCGTGACGATCGTGACGATGCAGGCCCACCTGTGGTTCATCGTCACGCAGCCGGTCGCATTCCTGATCTTCCTGGCCGCGGCGACCGCCGAGGTCAACCGCGCGCCCTTTGATCTCGTGGAGGCGGAGAGCGAGCTGGTGGCGGGGTACTTCTCGGAGTACACGGGGATGCGGTTCGCCCTGTTTCAGCTCGGCGAGTACGCCGAGATGTTCGCCATGGCCGCGCTGGCCGTGACCCTGTTTCTCGGCGGGTGGCGCGGGCCCGTGCTCCCCTCCGTGGTGTGGTTTCTGATCAAGCTCTACGCCCTCGTGTTCGTCTTCATGTGGGTCCGCTGGACGTTCCCGCGCTTCCGGATCGATCAGCTGCTCAACTTCTCGTGGAAGTGTCTGATCCCGCTGGCCCTGCTCAACCTCGTGGCCACCGCGTACGTCGTCATGGTCGTGCAGCGATGACCGGCGAGGCGATCGCCTTCTACGTGCTCGCCGCGATTACACTCTCCGCGGGGACGGTCGTGGCCACGAGCCCAAACCTGATGCACAGCGCCGTGGCGCTGATCCCGGCGCTGCTCGGCATCACCGGCCTCTACGTACTGCTCAACGCGGAGTTCGTCGCCGGCATCCAGGTCCTGATCTACGCGGGCGGCATCACCGTGCTGATTCTGTTCGTGATCATGCTGACCGAGGGCGGGACCGGCCTCCACATCCGCCAGCGGAACGAGCAGGCGGCGGTCGCGGCGGCCGTGGCCGCGGCCACGGCCGCGGTCTTGGTCGCGGTGGCCAGCCGCACGCCGTGGGCGCACGGGGCGGGGACGCTGCCCTCCTACACGCCCGGAGCGATCGGACAGAGCTTCCTCGGTCCCAACCTCCCGTTGTTCGAGGGGACCTCGGTCGTGCTGCTCGTCGCGCTCGTCGGCGCGCTGCTCATCGCGCGAAAGGAGATCCGGGAGTGATCACGCTCGGGCATTATCTGGTGCTGAGCGCCCTCGTGTTCGGTCTGGGACTCTACGCCGCGCTGTCGCGGCGCAACGCCGTGGCGATGCTCATGGGCATCGAGCTGATGCTCAACGCCGCCAACATCAACCTCGTGGCGTTCAACAAGTACGCCGCTCCCGGCGCGATGCAGGGGCAGATCTTTGCGCTCATCGTCATCACGCTGGCCGCGTGCGAGGCCGCCGTCGGCCTCGCGCTGATCCTGGCGGCCTACCGGCGCTTCGAGACCACCTACGTCGACGACCTGCACCTCATGCGATGGTAGCCGCCGGATGACGTCCATCGTCTGGGTCCTCCCGCTCCTCCCCCTCGCCGCGTTCGCCGCGATCGCGTTCTGGGGCGACCGCCTCCCGGGCCGGGGCGCCTATGTGTCCATCGCCGCGATCGTCCTGGCCGCGGTGGGCGGGCTCGTTGTGCTGGCGCAGGTCGCCGCGGGCGCGCGGGCCGATCTGACCTACACCTGGGCCGCCGCCGGCGGGCGCCCGATCGTGGTCGGGTTCATCGTCGACCCGTTGAGCGCCGTGATGGTGGCGATGGTCGGCTGCGTCGCGTCCCTGATCACGATCTACTCCGTCGGATACATGGCGGGGGACCCGCACTACCCGCGGTTCTTCGCGTACCTCTCGCTGTTTCAGTTTTCCATGCTGTTTCTCGTGCTCGCCGACAACCTGCTCTTCATCTACGCCGGCTGGGAACTCGTGGGCTTGTGCTCGTACTTGCTGATCGGATTCTGGTTCGACCGGCCCGCGGCGGCCCGCGCCGCGCTCAAGGCCTTCATCGTGACACGCGTCGGCGATTTCTCGATGATGATCGGGATCCTCATGCTCTATCTCCGGACCGGATCGCTGCGGTTCGACGACGTCTTTCACGCGATCGGGACGGGGGCCCTCGGGGGCGCCTTCCTCACCGCCGCCGCGCTCCTGGTGTTCGGCGGTGCCGTCGGCAAGTCGGCCCAGGTCCCGCTCCACGTCTGGTTGCCCGACGCGATGGAGGGCCCGACCCCGGTGAGCGCGTTGATCCACGCGGCGACGATGGTGGCCGCGGGCGTGTACCTGGTGGCGCGCGCCTACCCGTTGTTCCTACTGTCCCCGGGCCACGCCGCGCTTACCGTCGTGGCCTACGTCGGCGGCATTACCGCGTTGCTGGCGGCGACGCTGGCGATCGTGGAGGACGATCTCAAGCGCGTCCTCGCCTACTCCACGATGAGCCAGTTGGGGTACATGATGCTGGGCCTGGGCGTGCTCGGGTACACGGCGGGGATGTTTCACCTCATCACGCACGCCGTGTTCAAGGCCCTGCTGTTTCTCGGCGCCGGCAGCATCCTCCATGCCGTGGCCACCAACGACATGAGACGGATGGGCGGGCTCGCGCGGGCCATGCCGGTCACGTTTTGGACCTTCGTCGTGGCGACGCTCGCGCTGACGGGCATTCCGCCGTTCGCGGGGTTTTTCAGCAAGGACGCCATCCTGCTCGCCGCGTACGCGCACGATCGCGTGCTGTGGCTCCTCGGGTTGGTGGGGTCGTTCTTGACCGCGCTGTACATGGGCCGGTTGTGCTGGTACACGTTCGCGGGCGAGTTTCGGGGTGGCGGGGCGCCTGGAGCCGCGCACGGTGACGGGGCCGGGCATCACGCGGGCCCGCCGCGCGAGAGCCCGGCGGTGATGACGGTGCCGCTGGTGATCCTGGCCGTGCTCGCGATCACGGTGGGCTGGGTCGGCGCCGGTGTCTTCGGCGACCCGTTTGCCCACCTCATCCGGTTTTCCGGGCTCGAAGCGCCCGTGGGCAACAGCGGCGCGCTGGCGCTCGCGGTGGCCGCGGCCGTCGCCGGGTGGGTGGCGGCGGGCGCGCTGTATCGATGGCGGATCCTCGATCCGGAGGCGCTCCGCCGCAGCCTGCACGGTGTGTACACGCTCCTCGTGCGCAAGTACTACGTGGACGACGCCTACGCGTGGGTGTTCGTGCGCGCGGGCGCCGCGCTGGTCTGGATCGCCGGCGCGTTCGACCGGTACGTCATCGACGGATTGGTCAACGCCGTCGGCTGGCTCGCCGGCCGGCTGGGGCTCGGCCTCCGGTACGTGCAGAGCGGCCGCGAGGAGACGTACCTGCTCCTCGCCGCCCTCGGCGTCGTGGTCATCGTGCTCGTGCGGTTGGCGTGGTGACGGGCGTGCTGAGCGTCGTCCTGTGGCTCCCGGTCGCCGGCGCGCTGATCCTGCTTGGGATTCCGCGGGACCGGATACGCGCGCTCCGGAGCACCGCGCTCGCCGTCGCGCTCCTGGAACTCGCGGCGACGATCTGGGCAGGCGCCGCCGTCGATCTGGCCCGTACCGGGACGCTGCAGCTCGTGGAGCGGGTCCCCTGGATTCCCTCGATCGGCATCAGCTACCATCTCGGCGCGGACGGCGTGAGCCTCCCGCTGGTCGCGTTGACCGCTCTGCTCGTCGTGCTGTGCATCGTGTACTCCTGGCGCATCGAGACCCGCGTCAAGGACTACATGATCCTGTTGCTGCTGCTCGAAACCGGCCTGGTCGGCGTGTTTCTCGCGCTGGACCTCTTTCTGTTCTACGTGTTTTGGGAGGTCAGCCTCGTGCCGATGTACTTCCTCATCGGCATCTGGGGCGGGGCGCACCGCGGCTATGCGGCGATGAAGTTCTTCCTGTATACGCTGGCGGGCTCGCTGGCGATGCTGCTCGGCATTCTGGTGGTGTACCTGCACGCCTCGCCCCGCACGTTCGATCTGGTGGATCTCATCGCCCGCCGGCCGCTCGCGCACGATCTCCCGCTCGCCGTGCTGGCGTTCTGGGGGTTCTTTTTGGGGTTTGCCGTCAAGGTGCCGCTGTTCCCGTTCCACACCTGGCTGCCGGACGCGTACGCCGAGGCGCCGACCGCCGGGAGCGTCCTGCTCGCTGGTGTGCTCTCGAAGCTCGGCGCGTACGGATTCATCCGCATCGTGCTGCCGTTGCTGCCGGACGCGTTCCGGCAGCTGGCGGGGCTCGTCGCGGTCCTGGCGGTGATCGGCGCGGTGTACGGCGCGCTGGTGGCGCTGGCCCAGACCGACCTAAAGCGCATGATCGCCTACAGCAGCATCGGGCACCTGGGCTACGTCATGCTGGGGGTCGCGGCGGCCGCGGCCGCCGGTGGGAGCGGTGCGCTCGCGGATGCCGCGACCAAGGCCCTCGCCGGCGCGACGCTGCAGATGCTCGCGCACGGCATCATCACGGGCGCCCTGTTTTTGATCGCCGGCGTGCTTGCGGACGGGCAGGCGCGGACGGGGAACCTCGCGGAGTTCGGCGGCCTGTGGGCGCGGGTGCCGGTGTTTGCGGCCGCCGCGTTCGTGGCGATGCTGGCGTCGCTCGGGCTCCCGGGCCTGATGGGCTTCGTCGCCGAGTTCCTGATCTTCCTCGGCGCCTACCAGGTGTTCCCGGTCCTGACCGTGCTCGCGCTCGTCGGCGTGGTGCTCACCGTCGTGTATTTCCTGTGGGCGATCTACCGGCTCTTCTTTGGTCCCCTCAACCAGCGGTGGGCGGCGCTGCCGGACCTCGACGGCCGCGAGCGATGGGTGCTCGCCCCGCTGTGCGGCCTCATGGTGATCGTCGGCATGTACCCGGGGCCGCTCGTGGCGGTGATCAACGCCACGGTCGCGAACATCTTGGGCCTGGTACGGTGACGGGCGGGAGGCGCGCGTGAACCTCGGGCTGATTGCGCCGGAGTTGTGGTTGGGCCTGCTCGGGCTCGGCCTGCTGCTCGTGGAGATGATCACCGGCTCGGAGAGCAAGCGGGTCGTCGGGTGGATCGGCGCCGCCGGGCTGGCGCTGGCGCTCGTGCCGTCGTGGGGCCTGCTCGGCCAGCCGGCCCGCTTGATGTTCGGGGGCGCTTACGCGGTCGACGCGTTTGCCGCGTTCTTCAAGATCGTCGCCGCGGTGAGCGGGATCCTCGTGCTCCTCGCGGCCATGGCGTTCTTCCGCGACCGTCCGGCGGAGCACGAGGGCGAGGTGTACGTCCTGATCGTGTTCATGGTGCTGGGCCTCGTGGCGATGGCCGCCGCCGCGGACCTGATCCTGCTGTTCCTCGCGATCGAGTTTGTATCCCTGATCTCGTACGTGCTCGCGGGCTCACTCAAGGCGGACGCCAAGAGCAGCGAAGCCGGCGTCAAGTATTTCTTCTTCGGCGCCGTGGCGTCGGCGACCATGCTGTACGGGTTCTCCTACCTCTACGGGGCCGGCGGCAGCACGAACCTGTACCAGCTCGGGCCGCGGCTGGCGGGCCTGCCCACGCCGTTTCTGGTCGTGGCCGCGGTGCTGGTGCTCGCCGGCCTCGGCTTCAAGACCTCGCTCGTCCCGTTCCATCAGTGGACGCCGGACGTGTACGAAGGCGCCCCGACGCCGGTGACGGCGTTGCTCTCCGTCGGCAGCAAGGCGGCGGCGTTTGCGGCCCTCCTGCGCGTGCTCTACGTCGCGCTGCCGCCCGGTGCGTGGGTGTCCGTCCTCGCCGTGCTGGCGGCGGTGACGATGAGCGTCGGCAACCTGCTCGCGCTCTCGCAGCAGAACATCAAGCGGATGCTGGCCTACAGCTCCATCGCGCACGCCGGCTATATGATGATCGGCGTGGTCGCGCTCGCCGCGTCGCCGACGCCGATGGGGTCCGGCGTGACCGCGGTGCTGTACTACCTGCTCGCCTACGTGTTCACCAACACCGGAGCGTTTGGCGTCGTGATCGCGGCCGAGCGCCTGCTGGGGTCCGATGCGATCCCCGACTACGCCGGGTTCGGCCGGCGCGCCCCGCTGGCCGCGTTTGCCATGACCGTGTTCATGCTGTCGCTCACCGGAATCCCGCCGACCGCGCTGTTCTGGGGCAAGCTGAGCCTCTTCGGCGCGGCGCTGCAGAGCGGTCTCGGCTGGCTCGCCGTCGTCGGCATCCTCAACAGCGCGCTCTCGCTCTACTATTATCTGGGCGTGGTTCGGGTGATGTACGTTCAGGTCCCCGCCGATACGGCGCCGGCTTCCGAGGGGCTGCTGACCCGGGCACTCTTGGTCGCGGCCGCCGGCGCGACGCTCGTGCTTGGCATCTACCCCGAGCCGTTTGTCCGCCTCGTCCAGCACGCCTCGCTTCTGCTTCGAGTCTGAGCGTCCATCGCGGCACCGCGGCACGAATCCCGGCGGTGCGGCCGCGGCGCGCGCATCCGGCGTGACCGGGAGACGAGGTTGCCGCGGTTCGCCGGGCCGCGGGGGCAGTGGAGCGATCTTCACCTGCGAGGTAATTGCACCGGCCCGCGCCGGGCGCGAAAATGTGCTTGCGGATGCGACCGCGCTCGACCGGAGGTGCTGAGTGACTCACACGACCGTATTCGGCTCAACCTTGACAGCCGTTCCCGTCGTCTGCTACCATGTCGCCGGCGAAGGCCTGCCTTTGCGGGCCGCGTGGAAGCGGGAACGGTCTCGTCCACGAGCGCTCTTTTTTTGTCTATGCGTAATTTAAGCGTGCGGATGGCAGCGAGTTCGCACGCGCGCACAGTGCTGCGTGATCCCGCGGGCGTGTAGTGCGATCGCACGGAGAGGAGCCGGATTCCATGGTCGCCGAGCACAAGCCTGACGAAGCGCATCGGGCGCTCCGGCCCGAGGAGCGCTTCAAGGAGCTCGTCGCGATTCGGGAAAAGGAGACGGAAGTGCGCTCGAAGCTCGAGGCCGCGCGGACTCAAGCACACGAGCGGCTCGCGTCCGTGGGTGAGCAAATCAGCTCTCGCCGTGCCGAGGCGATGAAGCAGGCCCAATCGGAGGTGCAGCGGATGCGCGCCCAGGGTCTCGCCGAGGCCGAGGCGGAGGCGCGGCGGTTGCTGGAGCAGGCGGAGCAGGAGGCTCGAGCGATCGAGGACCACGTACGGCAGCGCCGGCAGGCGCTGTTGGACCAGCTCAAGGAGGAGCTTCTGGCCCGCAAATGATCCGCGCGATGAAGCGAGTATATCTCCTGTACACGCAGGAGAAGCAGGACGAACTCGTCAGCCGCCTCCAAAAGCTCGGCCTGCTCCACCTGGAGGAGAGCCGGCTCGACGGGGTGGCTCTGGACGGCGGACGCCCGCGGCGCGATCTCGGCGAAGATCGCAAACGGGTCGAGAACCTGCTGTTGAAGGCGCACGGTACCCGCGACCTGCTGGCCGAGGTTCTCGCGATCGCGCCTCGCGATGCCGCCCGCGAAGCATATCCGACCCGCCTCGAGGGTCTCTATCAGCAGTTGCGCGATCGGCTGGATCCCCTCGAGGGCCGTTTGAAGTCGCTCGTGGCCGAGCGGCGGGAGCTCCGTGATCATCTCGCCGCCGGGGAGCGGCTGGCCGATGCGGTGCGCGTGTCGGAAGAACTGCTCAAGGCGCTGCCGCAAACGGGCTACACCTTCCTCCCGCTTATTCTGGCTCCCGAGCAGCGGCCGTTACTGGCGGGGATCCGGCAAACGCTGGAGCAGGAAGGCGCCGGCCGGTTCGTGGTGGCGCAGGAGAAGCTCGGGGTCGACCGGATCGAGCTGATCGTGGCTGCGGAGCCCGAGTACGCGTCCGCGGCGAGCGAATACCTCGAGAGTCTCGGCGTCCGGCCCCTGGCGCTGCCGTCACACGTCGCCGGCGGCTTCGTCGAGGGGATCGCGCAACTTCGGGCCGAGGCCGTGACGATTCCGCGCCGCCTGGTCGAGATCGACGAAGAGCTCCGCGTGCTCGGCCGCGAGCACGCGGCCGACATCGTGGCGTTGACGAACGCGCTCGAAAACCGTCTGGCCCAGCTCGAGGCCGCGGCGGTGTTCGGCTACACGGACTACACGCTGCTCATCGCGGGGTGGATCCCCCAGGACGGGTTTGCAGGGTTTCAGGCCGCCCTGCACCAGGAATTCCCCGGGATCATCATCCGCGAGGAGGCCCGAGGCCGCGTTGACGACGAAGAGCCCGTCGCCTTCAAGGAGGGGCGCTGGGCCCGTCCGTACCAGTTGTTCCTGCAGGCGTTCGGCACGCCGAAGGCTGGGACCGTCGATCCGATCCCGACGATCAGCATCTTCTTCCCGATCTTCTTTGGCCTCATCCTCGGCGACGTCGGGTACGGGCTGGTCGTGCTGGCGCTGGCGTTGTGGGGGCTGCGTGGATTCCCGGGCGCCGGCGGCGCGCTCAAGCGGATGTCGGCCTCAGACGCCGGGCGCGAGGCCCTCACCATCATGGTGCACGGCGGGGCGTTCACCGTCGTGCTGGGCTGCGTGTTTGGCGAGTTTTTCGGGCTCACCTTTCAACAACTCGGGATCCCCCGCGTCGGCGCGTGGCCGTTCAGCCGCGTGGAGAGCGCCATCGTCTTTCTGCTCGCCACGGTGGTCCTCGGCGCGGCGCAGGTGACGCTGGGGTTCATCTTCGGGATCGTGACCGCGGTGCATCAGGGGAGCCGCAAGCATCTCGTCGTGAAGATCGGGCTCTTCATGTCGTTCGTCGCCTTCACCCTGATCTTCGGGCGGTTGATGGCGATCGTGCCCTCCGCGCTGCTCCTGCCGGGCATCGTCCTCTTGGTCCTGGCGCTGCCGCTCCTGATCTACGGCGGCGGCACCATGGTCATCCTCGAATCCCTGAGCCCGTTCGTGCACATGATCTCCTACGCGCGCATCATGGGATTTGGAGTGGCGAGCGTCGTGCTCGCCGAACTGATCAACACGTTCGCCGGCGCGGTCGGCGGGGTCGGCCACGTCGTCGTCGGCGTGCTCCTGGCCGCGATCGTGATTCTGGTCCTGCAGCCGGTCAACCTCGTCTTGGGCGTCTTCGAGGGCACGATCCAGTCCGTGCGCCTCCACTGGGTGGAGTTTTTCGAGAAGTTCCTCTTGGAGCAGCTGGGGGGAAAGCCCTACCGGCCGTTCAAGGAGAAAGAAGCTGCGACAGAACCGTGAAGTCGTCGAAAAGGGGGGAGTAGTGCTCATGAGTCGAAAGACGGCAATCCAGATCGCCGCCGCGGTCGTGCTCTTCAACGTGCTCCTGGTGGGGCTTGCGATTCGCGCGTGGGCCCAGGCGGCGACGGCTCCCGCCGGCGGGCTGACGGATGCCGGCCTCAAAACGGTCGGGGCGGGGTTGGCGTTCCTCGGCGGCGCGATCGGCACCGGGGTGGCCCAGTCGCGGATCATCGCGGCGGTGCTCGGCGCGGTGGCCGAGGACCGGTCGCAACTCGGGTTCGGCATCTTCTTGATGGCCTTCCCGGAGACGTTGGTCATCCTCGGGTTCGTCATGGCGTTCATTCTCCGTTGATGCGATGGATCTGCTAGCTCAGATCGAGCACGAGGGCGCACAAGAGGCCGAGCGGATCGGCGCGGAGGCCGAGGCGGAGGCCAAGGCGCAGCTGTCGCGCGCCGAGCAGGAGATCATCGCCGAGGTCGAAGCCTACCGGCAAAGCGAGCGTCACCGCATCGAACAGGAGCAGCGCCTGATCGTGAGCCGGGCGCGGGCCCAAGCGCGCGCCATCTTCTTGAAGGCCAAGAGCCGCGCGGCCGAAGCGCTTTTCGCGAAGCTCGTGGAGGAGACGACGAACGTGCGGGCCGACGCGGCGCGCTACCGGACGTTCCTCGAGCGGTGTCTGCGGGAGGCCGAGCAGGAGGTGCGCGGGCCCCTGGTACTGCACGCGGATGCGGCGGATCAGACCGTCATCGAGGAGTTGCTCCGCGGCACCGCCCACCGGCTGGGCGGGCCGATCAAGACGGCGGGCGGGTTCATCGCCACCGACGCCGGGGGCCAGCTTGTCCTGGACAACCGCCTCGAGACGCGCATCGCAAATCTCCGGCAACGCGCCCGCTCCGAGGTGGGTAAGGCGTTGTTCGTCGGCACCGTCTCCGCCTAACAATGTCGTACGAGTACCTCAACACGCGGCTCCACTTCATGATCGTCAAGCTGCTCAAACCGGCGCAGTACGAGCAGTTCCTCGAGTTGCGGGACCTGGGCGACCTGATTTCCGCGCTGGCGGAGACCGACTACGGCCCGGATCTGGAACGCCACGCCGTCGAGCACGCGGAATACCCGCTCGTGGAAGCCGCGCTGATGCACAACGTCCAGCGGCATTTCAACAAGCTGTGGTCCATGGCGTTTGCCGACGCGCGGCCGCTGGTCCGCATCCTGCTCGAGCGCTTCGAAGTCTTCAACCTCAAGACGATCTTGCGGGGATTTCACGCCGGGACCGATCCCGCGGAGACCGCGCGCGGGCTCTTCCCGACGATCCTCTACCCGACGTCGTTCTACCAGGAGCTCCTCAAGCGCGACGGGATCGGCGGCGTGATCGATTACCTGCTCACCGTCGGGAACCGGTACTACAAACCGCTGGCGGAGAGCTATCCGAGCTACGAAGCGAATCACAAGCTGGCGGTCCTGGAGAGCGCCGTCGATTCTTACTACTTCGCCGGCTCGCGCCGGGTGTTGCAGGCCGTCGGCGACGAGAACGCCGTGGCGGTCCGCCGGACGCTCGGCACCGAGGTCGACCTGTTGAACCTCGTGTACGCGCTGCGCGTGGTCGAGGAAGGCGTCGAGTCCGAGGAGCGGTACCGGTACATCCTGGACGGCGGCGAGCGCCTCTCCCGGGCTTTCATTGAGGAGCTGATCGGCAGCCCCGACAAAGCGTCGTTCTTCCGCAAGCTCGACGGCACCGAGTACGCGTCCCGGGCCGGTGGGTTCGAGGACACGCTCGGCGTCGGCGAGTTTCAGGAGCGCCTGGAGAACTATCTGTATCAAGAGATGTGCCGCTACGATCCGGGGCGGACGTTCGACATCCACATGGCCTCGGTGTACGTCTGGCGGAAGTACGTGGAGATGACGGACCTGCGGGTGATCGCGAGCGGGCTGTGGCGGCGCGTGCCCCGCGAGGAGATCGAGCGGAAGATGATCTGGGTCAAGGGCGTGACGCCCGAGCGGGCGGTGGCGGCGTGAAGCCCGTCGTTGTGGCGACGAGCGATCTGGCGGACGGGTTTCGCCTCGCGGGGATCCCCGTCTACGAGGTCGACGACGGCCCGAACGCGCCCGCGGGGCAGACCCGGGCGATCATCGAGGCGGTGCTCGCCCGGAACGACGTCGGCATCGTGCTCGTGGACGAGCGGTACATGGCGGACTTCGAGCAGGCCTTCGGGGGGCGGGAACTGCCGATGGTCGCCTCCTTCCCGGCCGAGGAAGTTCACCGGGACGAGACCTACATCGACGAGTTGACCCGGCGCTACCTGGGCCAGAAGATCTACGTGGAGGGGTCCTGATGATTCAAGGCCAGATTTCGCGCATCTCCGGACCGGTCGTGCAGGCCAAGGGCATGGAAGGCATCAAGATCCGCGATCTCGTTGAGGTCGGCGAGTTGGGCCTGATCGGCGAGGTCATCGAGATCAAGGGCGACGCGGTCTCCGTCCAGGTGTACGAGGACACGGACGGCCTGAAGGTGGGTGAGCCGGTCAAGTCCGAGGCGAAGCCGTTTTTGGTCCAGCTGGGGCCGGGGTTGCTCGGGTCGATCTACGACGGGATTCAGCGGCCGCTTGAGATCATCCGGGAGCAGAGCGGGTCGTTCATCCAGCGGGGTGCGACCGGGGAACCGCTTCAAACCAAGAAGGCGTGGCACTTCGTGCCCGTCGCCAAGGCCGGCGACGCGGTCGGCGTGGGCGACGTCGTCGGGACCGTGCAGGAAGGCCCGACGATCCAGCACAAGATCCTGGTGCCGGAAGGCGTGTCGGGGCGGATCGCGTCGATCAGGGAGGGCGACTACACGATCACGCAACCGGTCGCCCGCCTGGAGAACGGCGATCCCATCATGATGGTGCAGGTGTGGCCCATCCGTCAGGCCCGGCGATACGCGGAGAAGGTCGCGACGGGGATCCCGCTGATCACGGGCCAGCGCATCTTCGACACGTTCTTCCCCGTGCCCAAGGGCGGCAGCGCCATCATCCCGGGGCCCTTCGGCAGCGGCAAGACGGTGAGCCAGCAGGCGCTGGCCAAGTGGTCGGACGCGACCGTGGTGATCTACGTCGGCTGCGGCGAGCGCGGCAATGAGATGACCGAGGTCTTGACCGAGTTCCCGCACCTCGAGGATCCGAACACCGGCGCGCCCCTCATGAATCGCACCATCCTTATCGCCAACACCTCCAATATGCCCGTCGCGGCCCGGGAGACGTCGATCTACACCGGCATCACGCTGGCGGAATACTATCGCGACATGGGCTACGACGTCGCGCTCTTCGCCGATTCGACGTCCCGCTGGGCCGAGGCGCTGCGCGAGATCTCCGGCCGGCTCGAGGAGATGCCGGGCGAGGAAGGGTACCCGACGTACCTCGCGAGCCGGATCGCCGAGTTCTACGAGCGAAGCGGCCGCGTGGTCTGCCTCGGTCAAGACCGGCGCCAGGGCTCGGTGACGGTGATCGGCGCCGTGTCGCCTCCGGGCGGTGACTTTTCGGAGCCCGTCACGCAAAACTCCCTGCGGATCGCGGGGGCGTTCTGGGGTCTCGACGCACGGCTCGCCTACAGCCGCCACTTCCCGGCGATCAACTGGCTGACGAGTTACACGCTCTACCTCGACGCGCTCCGCGAGTGGTTCACCAAGGAGGTTGCGACCGACTTCCTGGATCTGCGCACGGAGATGGTCGACATCCTCCAGCGGGAAGACGAGCTGCGCAAGATCGTGCAGCTCGTCGGGCGTGAGTCCTTGAGCGAGCCCGACAAGCTGCTCCTGGACGTGGCCCGGACGATTCGCGAGGATTTCCTGCGGCAGAGCGCATTTCATGAGGTGGACGCCTACTGTCCGTCCAAGAAGCAGTATTACATGATGCGCGCGATCCTCGCGTTCTATCACCAATGCCAGACGCGGCTCGGCACGATGCCGTACGATGAGATCGCGGCGCTGCCCGCGTGGGAGGAGCTGTCCAAGATGCGCTACCTTCCCAACGACAACTTCGAGGCGGACTTTGAGAGCCTGCTCGGGCGGCTGACCGCGGGGGCGGCGGAGCCCGCTCCCGCCGGCGCGAGGAGCTGAGACGAATGGCGACGGGACTGTACGGCAAGGCCTATCGGAAGATCCAGGACATCAAGGGGCCCCTGATCTTCCTCGAGCCGGTCAAAGACGTCCGGTACGGGGAGCGGGTCACCATCACCGACAGCCAGGACCACAGCAAGGGCGGCCAGGTCCTCGATGTCGGGGAGCGGGCGATCGTCATCCAGGTGTTCGAGGGCAGCGACGGCCTCGACAAGAAGGCGACCGCGGTCTTCTTCACGGGCGACGTCGTGAAGCTCGGCCTGTCCGAGGACATGTTGGGCCGCGTATTCGACGGTTCCGGCAAGCCGGCGGATGGCCTCGGCGACGTGTACCCGGAGGCCGAACTGCCGATCAACGGCAGCCCCCTCAATCCCGTGGCCCGCCGGCAGCCGTTCGAGTGGATACAGACCGGCATCTCCGCGATCGACATCATGAACACGCTCGTCAAAGGCCAGAAACTGCCGATCTTCACGGGTGCGGGGCTGCCGGCAAACCGGGTCGCCGTCCAGATCGCGCGGCAAGTCATCCGGCAGTCAGGCGAAGAGCTGATCGTGGTGTTCGCCGGCATGGGCATCACGTCGCGCGAGTACAGCTACTTCTACCGGGAGTTCCAGGAGAGCGGCGCGCTGGCCAACTCCGTGCTGTTCCTGAACCTGGCCGATGACCCGACGATCGAACGCATTTTGACGCCCAGGCTTGCGCTCACGACCGCCGAGTACTTCGCGTTCACCAAGGGGCGCGACGTGCTCGTGATCATGACCGACATGCTGAACTACGCCAACGCGCTGCGGGAGATCAGCTCCGCGCGCGAGGAGATTCCGGGACGGCGCGGGTATCCGGGCTATCTCTACACCGACCTGGCGACCAACTACGAGCGCGCGGGCATCGTCAAGGGGCAGCGGGGCAGCATCACACAGCTGCCGATCGTCACGATGCCGAACGACGACATCACGCACCCGGTGATCGATCTCACCGGCTACATCACGGAGGGCCAGATCATCCTGGCGCGCGAGCTCGACCGGAAGGGCTACTACCCGCCGATCAATCCGTTGCCCAGCCTCTCCCGGCTGATGAACCTCGGTATCGGCAGTGACAAGACCCGCGAGGACCACAAGCAGCTCTCGGACCAGTTGTATGCGCTCTACGCGCAGGGCAAGGATCTGGAGAAGCTCACGGCGATCATCGGGAGCGAAGGGCTCGGCGCGGCGGAGAAGCAGATCATCGACTTCACCACGCGCTTCGAGAGCGAGTACATCAACCAGGGAGACCAGCCCCGCAGCCTGGAGGAGAGCCTGGCGCTCGGCTGGGATCTGCTCTCCGGCGTCGCGCGCGGAGAGTTGCGCCGGGTGGAGGACAAGTACGTCGACAAATACATGACGAAGCGGGCGGCCAGAGCGGCCGGCGACTAGTGCTTCATCTCGTATGCGCAACGAGGGTAGACGGGCCGGGCGGGCCTGGCCGGAGCGGGCGTTCGACGCCCGCGATGCTTACAGCTGCGTGGCCTAACTTTCCTTGCGCTGCGGACGAAGCGAAGGCACGGCACCCATCAGGCGTCGGTGCGTGGAGCGGAGGACAGGTCCGCCCGGCACGAGCCCTTGCCGAAGTAATGCGATGACGCACTAGGAGGCACCGCGATGGCGGTTGAATCCGTCAAGACCACGCGGGACGAGCTCCTCCGGACGCGGCAGGAGCTGAAGATCGCCCAAGACGGCAAGGACATTTTGGAGAAAAAGAAGGAAGCGCTTCTGAGCCGCTTCCTGAACATGGTCCGGGCCTACAAGGGCAAGCGCGAGGCCCTGTTGGACGACATCAAGCACCTGAAGGACACGCTGGCCCTGACACGCGCCCGCGAGGGAACCGTCGCCGTCCGCTCGCTGGCGCTGGCGACCAGCCAGGACCTGTCCTTGGAGATCTCCAAGGACAACGTCATGGGGACCAAGATCTTTCACATGGTCCACACGGCGCTGCTGCGCGACATGCTGTCGCGCGGCTACAATCCGGCCAGCATCAGCAGCCGGATCGAATCTCTGGCAGCGACGTCCGAGCGCCTGCTCGACAAGTTGCTCGCCATCGCGCACATCGAGCACAATCTCAAGACGGTCGGCAAAGAGATGCGGGCGTTGAATCGAAAGATCAACGCCCTGGAGGAGTCGATCATCCCGAACCTCCGGATGAGGCTGCGGTACATCCAGGATGCGCTCGAACAGCACGAGCGCGAGGAGCTCTTCCGGCTGAAGATGATCAAGCGCGTGCAGGCGGCCAAGGTCGAAGCGGCCGGCAGCTCACCCGCTGTGCCCGCGGCCGCCCTGTAGCGCAGTTCAGGCCGCGGGGGGCCCCGGCGAAGGGATCGAGCACCGGCGTGATCGCGGGGTGGCGTGCGGTCGTCCGGGCCGTGGTCGATGTCCCCGGGACCGTGATGATGCTCGGGGCCGTCGACGTCGGCAAGACGACGCGCGCCGCGGTGCTGGCCAATGTCGTGTGCCGCGTGGGGCGGCGGGTCGCGATCGTGGACGCCGACATCGGTCAATCGGACCTTGGGCCTCCCACCACGGTGGGTCTCGGTACGCTGGATCGCCCGGCGCGGCGGATGACCGAGATCCCGCTCCGCGCCATGCACTTCGTCGGCGACACCTCCCCGCAGGCGACCCAACGGTTCCTCACGGCGGGCATCCGGCGCCTGGTCGCGACGGCGCGCGAACGCGGTGCCGCAACTGTGATCGTCGATACCACCGGCTGGGTCGAGGGGCGGGCGGGCATCGCCGCCAAACTCCGTGAGGTGGAGGCCGCGGCGGCGCGCCACGTCGTGGCGATCCAGCGGGATGATGAAGTCGAGCCCATCCTCGAGCGGTTGCCGGCCGGGGTGTTGGTGCACCGCCTGCGCCCCCACCCGCGAACCCGGCCCCGGTCGGGGGTCGAGCGGCGCGCTTTTCGCGAGCGACAGTTTGAGCGGTACTTCCGCGGCGCCGCGACCCGGGTCCTCGATCTTCGAGTTCTGCGTCAAGAGCGCGCGGTAAGTTACGCCGGGCGGTACATCGCGCCGGCGGACGTCGTGACCGGACTGCCGTACCGCGAGCTGCGTCACCGGCTCGTCGGGCTCGCCGATGATGCGGGTGGGCTGATGGCGCTCGGGACCGTGACCGGCGTTCGGGCGGGCGGCGCCGCGGTGGACGTGTTTGCGCCCCCGCCTCTTCAGGATCGCATCAGCACGCTTCAGTGGGGAGCGCTCCGCGTGTCGCCCGCCGGCCGCGAGGAAGGCCGCACGCGTGGAGCCGCGTGAGGTCCGACCGGCGGGCGCGCGGACCATGCTCGCGGCGCAACCCTGGCAGCTTGCGCTGACGGCGGTGGCCGTCGTCGTGGGGTTCGTCCTCGGGGTCCAGGTCCGGACGGAGCGGTCGATCGAGACGAATCTGCAGGTTACCTCCGGGCGGCTCGGCGAGGTCGCCTACCGGTACCGGCAGGTCGAGGCGCGCCAGGCGGCGCTTCGCAGCCGGCTCGCGGAGTTGCGTCAGGAAATCGCGGACGAGGAGCAGCAGGCGGCGGCGGGGCGCGAAGCGACGGCGGCGCTCGCCGCCGATCTCGCGCAGTTGCGCACCCTCTCGGGGTTGACGCCGGTGCACGGACCGGGCGTGCTCGTGGTGATCGCGGACAGCACGCGGCCGCTCAAGCCGGGGGAGGATCCCAACCTGGTGCTCATTCATTATTCCGACGTGCATGCGGTCGTCGCGACGCTGTTCGCCGCGGGGGCCGAGGCCGTCGCCGTCAACGGCGAGCGGGTGGTCGGCACGACCGGCATCGCCTGCGTCGGCACGACGATCCTGTGCAACGCGCGCCGGCTCGCGCCGCCGTACCGGATCGAGGCGATCGGCGATCCACACGTGCTCCTGGCCGCCGCCGTCGCGCGCGGCGGGATCCTCGACGAGTTGCGCGCGTTCGAGTTTCCGGTGGCGGTGACCGCCGAGAGCGACGTGCGGCTGCCGGCATATACCGGCACGTTTGTGCACCAGTTCGCCACGCCGGTTGAGACCGGGAGGTAGAGACATGGTGATTCCCATTCTCGGACTGTTAGCGGGGCTCGCGCTCGGGCTGCTGGTGAGCTTCCAAGTTCCCCTGACGTACGTCAAATACAGCGCGATCGCCATCCTGGCCGCCGTGGACACCCTGCTCGGCGGCGTGCGGGCCCAGTACGAAGCGCGATTCGACCTGCGCGTGTTTCTGTCGGGGTTCGTCGTCAACACGGTGTTTGCGGCGGGCCTGACGGCGCTAGGGGACCTGCTCGGGCTGGACATCTATCTCGGCGCGGTCGTCGCCTTCAGCATCCGGATCTTCAACAACATCGGGTTCATCCGGCGGGACCTGCTGGGGCTGGTGTGGAAGGCGGCGCCGCTCGAGGCGGGCGAGACGTAGTCCGGCGCTCGACCCCGTCCGCGGATCCGGGCGGCCGATCGCGGACGGCGCACCTGGGGAAAATCATTTCCGACAGCGGACGGGCGCGTCGGTCCGCCGGAGGAGGGGCGTGGGATGGCACGCATCGGGATCAACGGCTTCGGTCGCATCGGCCGGCTCGTGCTGCGCGCGATGCTTGAGCGGCATCCAGGGCTGGAGGTCGCCGCGGTTAACGATCTGACGGACGTGCGGACGAACGCGCATCTGTTCCGGTACGACAGCACGTATGGGCGGTTCGGGGGGAGCGTGGAGGCGGCGGACGGCGCCATCGTCATCGACGGGCGCACGGTCCAGGTGCTCTCGGAGCGGGACCCCGCGAAACTGCCGTGGCGGGCTCACGGCGTCGATCTCGTCGTGGAATCCACCGGGCGTTTCACAGACGCGGCACGGGCGGCGGGGCACCTCGAGGGCGGCGCGCGGCGCGTGCTAATTACCGCGCCGGCCAAGGGCGAAGACGTGACGGTCAACATGGGCGTCAACCACACCGCGTACGATCCCGCGAAGCACCGGATCGTCAGCAACGGATCGTGCACGACCAACTGCCTGTCCGTGACGGCGAAGGTGCTCTCGCAGGCGTTCGGGATCCGGGGCGGGTTCATGAATACGGTGCACTCGTATACGAACGATCAGGTGATCTTGGATACGGTGCATCACGATCTCCGGCGGGCGCGGGCGGCCGGGTTAAACATTATTCCCACGACGACCGGGGCCGCCAAGGCAATCTCACTGGTGTTGCCGGAACTCGTGGGCAGGATGAACGGTCTTGCCCTCCGGGTGCCCACGCCGACCGTGTCGATGGTGGACCTCACGGTGAGCCTGGAGCGGCCGGCCGGCGTGGACCAGATCAACCGCGCATTCCGGCAGGCGGCGGACGGCGAGATGCGCGAGTATCTCGGCTACACCGAGGAGCCGCTCGTGTCGATGGACTTCAAAGGCGATTCCCGTAGCGGGATCGTTGACGGCGCGTCGACCATGGCCCTCGGCGATCTCGTGAAGGTGCTGTCGTGGTACGACAACGAGTGGGGGTACTCTTGCCGCGTCGCCGATCTCGCGCACTACATGCTCGAGCGAGGCGCCTGAGCACTCGAGCCGCCGGCGCGGAGCGCCCGCGGCGGAGGGACTGGTGATGCGGAAGAAGACGATTCGTGACGTCGACGTGCAGGGACGCCGCGTCTTCGTCCGCGTCGACTTCAACGTGCCGTTGGAGCACGGCCGCATCACGGACGACCACCGGATCGTCGCCTCGCTCCCCACGATCACCAACTTGCTCGACCGCCGGGCCGCCGTCGTCCTCGCGTCGCACCTGGGCCGGCCGAAGGGGCCCGATCCCGCGCTCCGCATGAATCCGATCGCGTCGCGCTTGAGCGAGTTGCTCGGGCGGCCGGTGCGGAAACTGGATGATTGCGTCGGGCCGGCCGTTGCGGACGCGGTTGCCGCGCTCGGGCCGGGGCAGACGGTGCTGCTCGAAAACCTCCGGTTTCACAAGGAGGAGGAGGCCAATGATCCCGCGTTTGCCAGGCAGCTCGCGTCGCTCGCCGACCTCTACGTCAACGACGCGTTCGGCACGGCGCACCGCGCACACGCCAGCACGGCGGGCATCGCGGCGTACTTACCGGCCGTCGCCGGCCTCCTGATGGAGCGGGAGCTGGAGTTCCTCGGTAAGGTGCTGGAGCGGCCGCAGCGTCCCCTGGTCGTGATCATGGGCGGGGCCAAGGTCGGGGACAAGATCGGCGTCATCCGGAATCTCCTCCGGCTGTCGCAGACGATGCTGTTGGGCGGGGGGATGTGCTACACATTTCTCCGCGCCGCCGGGGCCGAGATCGGGGCGTCGTTGGTCGAGCAGGACCGGCTGGACCTTGCGCGCGAGCTTACCCGGGAAGCCGAGCAGCGCGGGGTGCGCCTCCTCTTGCCGGTGGACGTAGTGGCGGCCGAGCGGGTCGAGGCGGGCGCCCCCACCCGCACCGTCGACGCACGGGCGATTCCCGCCGGGTGGGCCGGCGTCGACCTCGCGCCGAGGACCATCGCGACGTTTGCCGCGCCGATCGCCTCCGCGGGCACCGTTCTGTGGAACGGGCCGATGGGTGTGTTCGAGATTCCGGCGTTTGCGGAAGGTACGCGGGCCATTGCGAGGGCGGTCGCGGAATCCTGCGCCGAGTCCGTCGTGGGCGGGGGCGACACCGCGGCGGCGGTGGAAGAGTTTGGGTACGCGGACAAGATGACGCATGTCAGCACCGGCGGGGGCGCCTCCCTCGAATTCATGGAGGGCCGGACGCTGCCGGGCGTCGCCGTGCTGCAAGATGCCTAGTCCAGGGAGCGGCGCGGCGCGTGTCCCCTGCGTCGCGGCCAACTGGAAGATGCACCTGACCCGCGAGACGGGCGCGCGGCTCGCCCGCGACGTCCTCGCGGCCGTGGGCGAGGTCGCGGGGGCGGAAGTGATCCTGTGCCCGCCCGCGACGGCGCTCGATGCCGTGGCACGAGTGCTCGACGGAACCCGGATTGGCTTGGGCGCCCAAACGATGCACTGGGAATCGCAGGGCGCCTACACCGGCGAGATCAGCGCGCCGATGCTCGTAGACCTCGGATGCCGCGCCGTCATCCTTGGGCACTCGGAGCGCCGACAGTACTTCGGTGAGCGTGACGAGGACGTCGGCCGCAAGGTGCGGGCCGCGCTGGCCCACGGCCTGACGCCCATCGTCTGTGTGGGCGAGGGCCTCGACGAGCGCCGGCGCGGGGGGACGGACACCGTCGTTAGCCGGCAAGTGGCGGCGGCGGTCGCCATGGCGCCGCCCGAGCGCCTGGCCGCGCTGGTCGTCGCCTACGAACCCATTTGGGCCATCGGCACGGGCTTGACCGCCACGGGCGCCGAGGCGGCCCGGGTCGCGGCATTGATCCGCACCCGAATTGGCGCCGTGCGTGACGCTGAGGGCGTGCGCGTCCTCTACGGCGGGAGCGTCAAGCCCGCGAACATCGGCGAGTTCCTCGAGGAGCCGGGCATCGACGGCGCGCTCGTGGGCGGCGCCAGTCTCGACGCGGAGGCGTTTGCGGCGATCGTCCGGGCAGCCGCCCGTTGAGACTTGGACAGCGGCTTGGGCCGTGTGTTAGTGTAGAGAGGTTCTAGCGTGGGGGTGCATCAGTGAGCACCATTGTTTTGATCATTCATCTCATTGCCGCGGCCGCCGTCATCGGCGTGATCGTGCTGCAGGGGCCGAAGGGCGAGGGCCTCGGCTCCATCGGAGGCGGTGGCGCGCGGTTGTTCCACGGCCCCAGGCCGAGGGAGACGCTGTTTCTCCGGGTGACCGCGTCGCTCGCGATCGTGTTCGGCATCACGTCGTTGGTTCTGGTCCTCACCAACTTCGCTCGCTGAAACCCTGTTCCCGGGTGGCCCGAAAACACGCAGAGTTTTCATCGCTCGACGACGTCAGCCGGTACACGGCCGACGGGCGCAACCGTCTCCACAGCGCGTCCCACGAAGAGATCCGTGCCGGCGCGACCACGGATGTGTATTTCGTCCGCACGCTGGAGATTCTGCGATCCCTCGGATTGGCCGCCACACCCGTCGTGGCCGAGATCTTTGGGAGCCGAAGCGGCGTGCTCGTGGGCGTCGACGAGGTGCACTATCTGCTCCGCGACAGCGGCGTGCGGATCGAGTCGCTGCGCGAGGGCGACGCGTTCGCCGATCGCGAGATCATCATGCGAATCGAGGGCCCGTACGCCGCGTTCGGCATGTTCGAGACCGTCATCCTGGGGATGCTCGCGCATCCCAGCGGGTGGGCCACGGCCGCCCGCGAGGTGGTGGACGTCGCGGGAGACGTCCCCGTGTATTCGTTTGGCGCGAGGCACGTTCATCCCGCCGTCGCGCCCGTTATGGAGCGGGCCGCCATCATCGGTGGCATGCGGGGCGCGGCGTGTGTGCTCGGCGCCAAGCTGGCCGGCCAGGAGCCCGTCGGCACGATGCCTCATGCCTTCATCCTTCTCGTGGGGGACACCGTGCGCGCAGCCACGGCGTATCATGAGCTGATGCCGTCCGGCGTGCCGCGGCTCGTGCTCGTGGACACCTTTACCGACGAGGCCGTGGAGGCCGTGCGGCTCGCCGAGGCGATGGGCCGTAACTTGTCCGCCGTCCGCCTGGACACGCCGCGTGAACGCGGCAGCGTCACGCCGGAACTGGTGCGCGAAGTGCGAGCCCGGTTGGCCCTCGTCGGGTACCCGGACGTCCAGATCTTTGTGTCGGGCGGCATCACGCCGGACCGCATGCCGGCCCTCATCGACGCCGGCGTCTCCGCGTTCGGGGTGGGCAGCTACGTCAGCGGCGCCCCACCGATCGACATGACGATGGACCTCCGCGAGATCAACGGCCGCCCGATCGCAAAGCGCGGGCGCATTCCCGGGCGCACGCTCAATGAGCGGCTACGGCCGTGATCCGCGCTGTGCGGCGCGCGTGCCGCTGAATTGACAGCGTTTGGGGGGCGTTCGTATAATGAGGTGTCCCTGCCGCACGATCCGGCAGGGGCTTTCGTTGCCGGGATGGCGGAATCTGGCAGACGCGCACGTTTGAGGGGCGTGTGGGGAAACCCGTGGGGGTTCAAATCCCCCTCCCGGCACCACGATTATCACCACCTGTTTCCCCACCGTCCAGCATCGCCTCCACCTTGCCCTCGATTTCGGCGACCAGGTGTGAGTCTACGCGCCTCAGGATAACGGATCCCAGGAGTTTCGCCAGCAGCAACCGAGCGGCTTCAACGTCGGTGTTGAGCGTAGCTCGCAGATCGCTGAGGTAGCGCGTGATCACCGCTGACGGCGACGTGACGGGTGCCGGGGATTGCGCCGTTGCTCGAAGCGCGGCTTCGCACTCGGCCACGCGGCGCTCGCACGTCTCAAGGAGCTCCCTGGTGGCGGGCGTGAGGAGGCCCTGCCGAATCGCGTCGAGAACGTTCGTGAGGTCAGCCTTGGCCCGGGTGAGGTCGCGCTCCAAACGAGCCCGCCGATCTCCCACACCCTCCGCGCTCCGTGCAATCGCCGCATCAACCTGTTGCGTGAGGTAAGCTACCGCTGCCGGCGTGAACATCTCATTAAACAGCGCGTCGAGAAGCTCGGCCTCGAGCCGGTCGCGGCGGACCTTCTTGGTGTTCGCGCAGACGGCCGCGCCGCGATTCACGTGACCGCTGCACGCGTAGTAGCCGCGCGTGGAGTCTTGAAGAGTGTATCGGCTTCCGCATTCCGCGCAGATTAGCAGGCCGCTAAACAGATACTTCGGTTTCCGTCCCGCCGCTGCGCTCGGAACGCTCGGCCGATTCTTCCGGCGGGCCTGGGCCCGGTCCCACAAGTGTTGGGGCACGATCCGCAGCTCCGGCGCGTCGGTCCAGGTCCACTCCTCCTTCGGTCGCATACGCATGATCCGCTTGCCGGTCTCTGGATCTCGCATCTTGCAACTGCGGTTCCACACTATACGCCCGATGTATATGGGATTGTGGAGGATGCCGAACGCCTTTTTGGACGATCCGCTTACAGTAGTCCACGTCCATCCCCGTAGCCGCCGACCTCGCGCCGGGCGGGGAGGCGGAACCTTCTCGTCGTTCAGGAGGCGGACGATCGTCTTCGGCGAGTACCCTGCAACGTAGAGCTCGAAAATCCGGCGCACCACAACGGCTTCGTCGCGGTCGATGATCCTACGGTAGCCGATGATCTGCCCGTGAGCATCGAGGACCGCCTGGCTGCGATACCCGTACGCGCGGCCGCCAGCGCACAGCCCACGACGGATCTGACCGAGCATGCCTCGCCGGGTCTTCTCGCGAAGATCCTCAAGAAACACTTCGTCTTTCCACCCGGTGACCGATGCGAGCAAGCTGCCGGTTTTGGCGGTCAGGTCCGTGCCGGCCGTGACGGAGTACACACGTGTTCCCCAGAATCGCAGTCGCTTCAGGGCATGGTGCATCTCGCCCTGATCGCGCCACAGACGGTCCTGGCTTTCCACGAGAATGGCATCAAACCGGTTCGCCTTGGCGGCAGACAGGAGCGCCGTGTAAGCCGGCCGCTGTTCAACCGCGCCGCTGATCTCGACATCCGTGTATACATGTTCCGAGAGGACGGTACAATGAAACTGCTCCGCGGCCTCGCGACACAAGCTGATCTGGTCCTCGATGGACGTCGCCTTTTGGCGTTCAGAGGAGAATCGAGCATAAATGGCTGCCGTCAAACGTGGGGCGTCGGACATGGCGTTCTGATTCAGCATCCTCGACCGCGCAGGATGTCGCGGGCGATGATCCCGGCCAGGCCGTCCAGAAACTCACGAACCGGTGCGGAAAGCTGCGCCATCGCCTCAGCGGAGTCTTGTGAATGGTGGGAGCATTTGGCCGCGGTGCCTGAGCCATCCTTCACGAACAATAGTTCCGCGTCGATTGCACTCGCACGCGGATCCTGCAGGTCGGCCGCGAGGCCATCAACGACCGCAGGGGAGAGCGTGTCGCGCCGAGCCATCATGCCGAGGGCCCCTCGACAAACCGTTCGCGGGTGGATCCCCAATCCGGCCCGAGGGCGACCTCTACGCGCATCGGGAACCGCGCGTCGACGCTAGCCATCCGCCTCGCGATTGCTCGCCACTGCGCTTCGTCCCATGTTCCCTTGGGAATGAGCACGTCGATCTCGTCGTGCACGAGGTTAACCACCAGCCCCGGGAAGAGGTCCCACACGGCATCGGCCGCGATCAGCAGCAGGTCGGAGGCGGCGCTCTGGATGGGGGCGTTGAGCGCCATGTTCCGCTCGTGGCTCGAATGCGGCGAGATCTTCCAGCTGCGGCCGAACGGGCTCCGAATCGGCTCGCCGCGCTCCAGCGTGCGCGTCATGGCCCGCTGCCAGGCGGCCATCTCGGGGAACGTTGCAAACCACGCCTCGCGGAACGCTTCTGCTTCCGACGGCGAGAGCGACAGACCGTAGCTGGCCGCCCGCTGGAGCACCGTCTGCGCGGTGCCGCCGTAGCAGAGCGAGAAGTTGAGCGTCTTGCCGACCGCGCGCTGTTCCGGCGTCACAGACGCAACCGACGCCTTGAAGATCCGGGCCGCGGCCTCAGCATGGGGGTCTTTCCCTTCGGCGAACCAGGTGCGCAGCGGGGTGCACTCGGCGACGACCGCCGCGACGACGAGCTCCGCGGCCGCGAAGTCGAGTTTGACCCAATCGCAGGCTGGATCCCCGAAGAGTGAGCGCAGCGGCCGCGGGATATTCTGGAGGTTGGTGTAGCGGGATGACGTCCGGCCGGTCCGCGCCCCGTTAAGCGAGATCAGGCCGCAGACGCGGTCGCGCTGGAGGAAGGGCTGGAGGTAGGTGCTACGTAGCTTACCTACCCTTCGCCACTCGAGTAACGGGGCAGCCGCTGGATGCCTGCATTCGCGAAGCGCCGCCTCATCGACCTTACGCTGTCCTTTCGGCGTCCATCGCTCGGGCAGTGTGTCTCCCAAGACAGCCGCGACTTGGCTGTCGCTCCCCCAATTGATCGGCGCGAACTCAGCCAAGGCGGCACCGAGTTCGACCCACCGCGCCGTGGCCTCCACATGCCGAGCCGCGACCCTGTCCCGAAAGACCGGCAGCCCCGTCCCCGAGACGGCGGCGACACGCGGCGCCATGCGCTGATAGAGCCGGTATAGTGGATGTGAGCACCACCGTGAGACCGGGTCGAAGACGGTCAGGGTGTTCCGGGCGTCGTTGGCGCAGTAGCTCAGCACCTTCGCCAGGTCCGGCGTGTCTTTCGGGAGGTGGGCTGTATAGGCGAAGGAGCCGGTGGCCCTCAGCCCGTGCATAGCCGCGCCGTTCTCGAATGCGAGTGGCCAGAGCGTGTCGTGGATCGTGCCGCGGATCTCGAATCCCGCGTCGCATAGCCACACGAGGTCGTAGGCAGCGTTGTGGAAGACCTTCGGGTTCGGGCTGGCGAGCCACCGCTGGATTTTCGCCCGGTCCGAGGTCGGATATGCGAACCGGCGGCCGGCGGTCGAGAATCCGGCGCAGACGAGGGTGGACGGTTGAATCCAGGGCAGCGGCAGCTTACCGGCGCCGCAGGTCTCGATGTCCACGGCAATCGGCTCCGTGTCCGGCAGCAGCTGCGGAGGATCGTCCAGCACGTCGGAGAGTGCCGGTTTTCCGTCCGTCGTGGGCGCAGTGACTGCGCGTCGAGCAGCCGGTTTGGCGCCGTTCCCAGTCACCCCTTCGAGATGCGCCCACCAAGCGGCTTCGGGCATGCCGGCGCGCCGGTACGTGTTGAGGCCGCGGAGCAATGCTCTCAGCTCCTGCGCGTTGGCTTGGACGCGACTCTGGAGATCGTGGGTGTGGATGTGTGGACGGCTCCCGAGCGCGATCCCGTCCGCCCTCTGGACCAGTTGGACGCCCTGGCGGCAAAGCTCCAACAGGAGCCGAGCCGCCGTGAACGTGCTGGGCTTCGGGGCAGACGCGACCCACTTACCCATCGAAGGGTTCCAGCAGGGTTATGAGCTCGTCCGGGTCGCCGGCCGTGTCAGCGGGGACGAACGGTTGCTCGGGATCAGGGATCCCGGGTTCGGCTTGCCCGTCACCTCCTGGGACTGGTCGAACGCTTGGTGCAGCCTCATTAGACAGGTGCGGATTTTCTGCGACGCCATCGACGCGTGCGTCGCTATGGCCATTTCCCGCGGCGCGGTGCGACGCACTCGGCCCATTCTGCGACGCACGCCGGTGCTGCGCATCTTGGGTTGCGTCGCATGCGTCGCCCGCGTCGCAAGCATGCCCAGACTGTCGGATGCTGATGATTTTCCTGGAACCGCTGCCGGTCGTCTGGTTGAATCCGATCTCGATGGCCCTGGCCCGGAAGTTTGGTGCGAGACGGCGCAGCGTGCCGCTGAGTCTCCTCGCGGAACCCGGCCAGTCCTTCTGCCGCCGGGTCGCCTCGTCGACCCTGGCGTTTAGCGCGCTCAGCAGCTCTGTCGCTGTCCCTGCCCACCCGGCACCCTCGGCAGCCAGGTTGATGATCATCGATGCCACAGGTGCGGCTTCCAACGCCGCTTCAGTCACCTCGTCCCGGTTGTCGCTGTACGCTTCCAGGAACGCTGCAGACGTCCACCCCAGGGCGGGCGCAGCGGCCACGGCCCACTCCGCAAAGTCCGCCATGCGCGGCTTCGCCGCGAGGTTCACAGCCGAACGGTTCCGGAGCGCAGCCGCGATCGCCGTCAAGAGCGCGCCGAGGATGCGGGGGCAAGCCTGGTCGAACTCCGCCCAGAAATCCGCTTCGGCCCGGCGGTGCTCGGGAGGGATCGGCGGTGCGCTGAGGATGATCGCCCTCTCCAGCAGATCGCTGCCGACGGCAGGGTTGGTGATTCCGTTGAGCATGATGGGGCGCATCGCATGGAAGATGATCTCGTCCGTGTCCGTGTACAGCTCCCGAGTCGCGAAGCCGCCGCCCGTGGCGAGCTGACAGAGCGCGTCCGACAGCCACTGCGGCAAGTGCGAGACATTGTCGAGGGTCACGACCCACCCGTTCCTCGCGGCGATCATCAGGTCGTGGATGTCGCGGGGTCCCGCGCGGAGCGGCGCAGTGTTCGGGTCGATCAAGGCCCGCAAGACGCGTACCGTGGTGCTCTTGGCCGAGCCTTGCTCACCTTCGAGGATCAGGACCGGGTAGGGCCCCCGCGGGCGCAGCGCCGTGGCGAGCCAGGAGGTCAGCAGAATGAAGTCACTGTCGGTTGCCACGTTCACGAACCGGCGCAACTCACTGATCGATCCATTCGGAGCCGGCGTCGGAAGAGGCGCCATCCCCCGCGTTCTTCGGAACTTCACGGGCGTGCTCGTCGCCACGCGCCAGCCCGCGGGACTGATCTCGACGACCTCCCACCGCTCATTCCCGAGATCGACGTACACGATCCCGTCGGTCTCGCCGGCGCGGACGAACACTGGGCGCTCTGGGGAGTCGAACAGCGCCTGGGCTTCCAGGCCCTCGAGCGCCTCCTGGACTGCTTGGGCGTGAGGTGCATTCTTAGTTGCGGTATAGTACTGTCGGCGCAGCCAGAGTCTGAACTCCTTGGATCGGACCGGCCACGCCTCGTGGTGGTCGGCGACCGGGACCGTGGTGAACGCCTGGCCGTCGGCCGTCCGGAACAATTCAGCGCCGGCCGCGAGCTCCGTGAGTACCGTTGCTTGGGACCGCCGTGCGAATGATGCATCTGAGGTGGGGCCATGTGCACCGCCTGGCGTTTCCCCGTTCCGCCACCCTGGTTCAACAAGATCGCGCAGGGCGTGCCAATCATTGTCCGCACACCCGTTGTGGTGGCACCCGGCGACTATCGCCCCGCTTGGGAACTGGACGATATACGCGCTTGAGTTCGTGTGTTCGGGCTGCCACGGGCACACGGTGAAGATCCACTTGTGCCCACCCTGCCACGACCCGGAGCGCACTTCGCCGAGCTGGGCTGCATGCTTGGTGATCCACGCATCGACGTCAAACCCAGCTCCTTGGCGCGCGCCGGTTTTCCTGGGGGCCATCGCGGCGAGCCGTTCCAGCGCCGCACGCGGCGTCGTCTCGATCCGCTCAGGGACGTCCAGGAGGCGCGACGGTCGGTGGGGGCGGTCGCCAGTGGCATCGCCTTTGCGCGTCATCGTGCCGTAGACTCGGGCGAGCCTCGCCGCATTGAACGTGGTGGCGTCCACGGCCACCATGGTGTCAGTGAATAGGAGATCCAGCGCCGACAGTACGTGACGAAGCAGCTCGCGGCTCGCGTCGTCGTTCGGCAGATCGATGCGGACTAGCACGTGCGCACCGTTCCCGGAGTCGGCGGTCACGATCGCCGCGGTCGGTACCCCGTGATCGAGGAGCCGGGCGCGGACCTGCTGGGCGCGGTCGAGCGCGGCTCGGTGCTCGTCGTCCGTCGCGCTGATGCCCGAGGGACGAGATGGGTCGAAATCGATGACGAGCCAGTGGCGACCAGCGATGTCGTGATCAGCGGTCGTAACCCTCGCACGGGTGACCATGCGGTTCGCCGCCCGGGCTAGGAGGGCGGGGATCACGGCGTTCACCGTGACGTAGATGTTGGCCCCGACCGTCGCGAGCTCACCGGCCGCCTGTGCAAGTCGGGTGTGATCGGAGAAGTAGCCGCTCGATACTGCACCGCCACGGTGGAGGGCGCGAAGCTCGACCACCGCATCGGACTCAAACAGCGCTGCGAGGGTCCGGCGGATCTCATCCACCGCAGAGGTCTGGTCCGAGGATGACATGGTCATCGACGAGAGATGCTCGGCGAAAGGCATCGCGTCGTTGCTGCGCGCCACTGCTCGCCGTAAGCATCGTCGCGCCAGCGTACGAGTGCGTCAGGGCGCCCCGCCGCCACGCTTGTGCGGCGTCCTGATCCCGCTACAGCAGCTATAGACTCACATTGGAATTCACACAGGGATTCACATAGATGGAAGCTCGGGTGCTGCCCAAGAACGAGCCGGAGGCTGTACGCGAACGGGATGGCCTCGGAACTATCGTGCCGGGGGCCTGAATCGGTTGACGAGACGAGCGCAATACGATACCTTAACACTGGACTCCACCTTATTTAGCGCCCCGCCGTTCCGACCGGCGGGGTGTGTTGTTGTCCTGGCGGATTGCGGTCGGGCTATCCGCTCACAAGCGCGCGACTATGCTTGCGTTCATCGGCTATGCGCTCTACGTCTTCACGTAGGAGTAGACGCCGACCAACGGGGTCCCGAGTGCTGCGGACGCGCCCGGAATCCGCGAGCAGTCGCACGGTGGACTGGGACAGGCCTAGGATGTGCGCTGCCACCGTAAGGCCCACGTACCGCGTGCGCAGGTCCTCTTGCATCGCCATCACCTCCTTCCGTAGACTGTACTGCGACCTGTCACGGTAGCGGGGCACTTTGGCTCAAAGTTGCGGAGGCGTGAGGTACGCGTTGTGCGGCAATGTCTAGCGCGTCGGTCTGCTCTTCCGAGGGCCTCTATCGCGGGAATCCGCTCATTGTTGCAGTTGTTGAATGACTACCGAAGGTGGTGCCGCCGTCGTTCCCTACGACCTACCTGGCGGTTGGCACGCGTGCGGGCTCACCTCGACGCGGTTATGTGGCGGCTTCGAGACGTGAACAGCGGGAAGGCAGTCCGCCGCTGGGTGGCGGGATTCAGGACCGGTGACCCCGATGATCGGCGGCCACTTCTCCCCGTTCACGCGAGCCAGGTTCCCGCCCTGGAGCGCGAACGATGCTCATTGGGGCCCCGGGATCCATGGTCGCCGGTGCTGGATCCAAGTGAAATTCGGGCTTATCGCCGCTATGGATGCCGACCGTTGCGGAGAAGGGACCAAAATGAAGCGAACAGCATCTACGTGGACGACAAAACGTTGGAACCCATCGGACATTGCGTATACATCACGGAGGAGATGCTCTGGAATCGACTGCGAGGTGTGCCGTTTAGCGAGGGTGAGTGTCAGGCGGTTGCCAGTATTTTCCAAGCTTTCGTAGCACTCCAGGACCGCCCGTGGGACCGATGCCGGACCTGTGGACAGCGCTGGATTATCCGTAGTAGGAGAACACTAGATTGCGACCGATGTCGGCGGAAGTTTACATCCTCGGCCCGCTCCCGCCGTAGTCGCGGGGACGTGCCCCTGGCGCAAAATCTAGAAGAAGCTAGACGACTTGCTGTTGCCGAGCTAGGCTGGAAACTGGCAAGGGGCGGGGAATGATTGTGATGCAGGGCCTTCCCTGAATCAATACATGGTACTAGTGCACCGAGTCTAAAATAAGTGACACAGCACTAATTCCATGATACTGTGCATGCATGGCGAACCTCCTGAGCGTGAAGCTCTCGTCGGCCGACCATGACGCACTGGACGCGTTCGTTCGGTCCGGTACCGTGGAAGCCCGCCTGGCGCGGCGGGCCCGCACCGTCTTGCTCCTCGAGGCTGGCCATTCCGTGCGCGTGACCGCCGAGCGCGTGGGCTTGGCGCCGCGGATGGTCCAGCACTGGAAGCGGCGCTTCCTGGCGGAGGGACTCGCCGGGTTGGCCGATGCCCCGCGCCCCGGACGTCCCAAGGTGATCCCGCTCAGCAAAGAGGCCCGCATCCTGGCCGATACGCAACGCCGGTCCCCCGGCCCGCTGACGCAGTGGTCGAGCCGGACGATGGCGGCCCGCCACGGCATCTCGCAGAGTTCGGTCACCCGCCTGTGGCGCCGCCATGGGTTGCAACCGCACCGCGTGGAGTCCTACGTTGGTAGTCCGGATCCCGATTTCGAAACCAAGGCGGCGGCGATCTTCGGCTTGTATCTCCAGCCGCCGGCGCATGCCGTCGTGCTCTGCATTGACGAGAAGAGTCACATCCAAGCCTTGGATCGCACGCAGCCCGTCTTGCCGCTGCGGCCTGGCCGCCCAGCGCGGCGCAGCTTTGAATATCTGCGCCATGGCACGCTGTCGCTGTACGCGGCTCTCGAAGTCGGGTCGGGCCAGATCCGCGGGCAATGCGTCCCGCATCATACCTCCGCCGACTTCGTGACGTTTCTCGACCAGGCCACCCGCGGGTACGGCCGGAAGCACGTCCACGTCATCGTGGACAATCTCTCGGCGCATAAGACCGCCGCCGTGCAGGCGTGGCTGGCCAAGCACCGACGCGTCCAGCTGCATTACACGCCCACCTACAGCTCCTGGCTCAACCAAGTGGAGCTGTGGTTCAGCAAACTGGAGCGCGACTGCATTGAGCGCGGGATCTTCTCGTCCACTCTCGATCTCAAGCGCAAGCTCCTCCGCTACATCGAGCAGCACAACGAAACCGCCACACCGTTTCTGTGGACGTTCAATGACCCCAAGAGGCGAATCCGTGTCACTCATCAATGACTCAGGACACTAGTGCACCATTGCTGAAGTGCGTTGGCAGTACCACTGATGCATCGCGTGCCGGGTGAATGACCAGGTGAACGGATGCGCGTAGAGTCGGTTGTACTCATTAAGCGCCTGTTCGATGT